>Ga0255338_1000096_pt1 | contig 392345 bp, 347 predicted proteins | sample MeOH1_35cm_T4_19_FD_203715 | JGI IMG/M metagenome (GOLD analysis project Ga0255338, IMG submission 203715) | Sandy soil microbial communities from University of British Columbia, Vancouver, Canada - MeOH1_35cm_T4_195 | ecosystem: Engineered > Artificial ecosystem > Sand microcosm >... | reverse complement strand
GAGATCGACGGCAAGAAGGTCTACGGCCATATGGACTATGGCAAGAAGGACCCGTCGCTCGGCTGGCGCTTCACCGACGCCTGGCTGTCGATGGCCGGCAACGGCGACAAGGGCATCCCGAACGGCAAGCCGGTCGACGAGTGGGGCATCCGCGTCGACGCGCAGGACCGTCCGGTCGGCTCGTGCGTCACCCGCGGCGGCGACACCAACGGCGCCCCGGCGGTCTACTCGATCCAGAAGTACCTCGACTGGATGAAGGCCTACGCGCCGCCCGAGGCGGCCGGCATGACCTTCTCCGAGTCGGGCCCGGTGCCGGCGCAGGGCGCCATCGCCCAGCAGATCTTCTGGTACACCGCCTTCACCGCCGACATGGTGAAGGACGGACTGCCGGTGGTGAACGCCGACGGCACGCCGAAGTGGCGCATGGCCCCCTCGCCGCACGGCGCCTACTGGGTCGACGGCATGAAGCTCGGCTACCAGGACGCCGGTTCCTGGACGCTGATGAAGTCGACCCCGGTCGACCGCGCCAAGGCGGCCTGGCTCTACGCCCAGTTCGTCACCTCGAAGACCGTGGACGTGAAGAAGAGCCACGTCGGCCTCACCTTCATCCGCGAATCGACCATCCGCGACAAGAGCTTCACCGAGCGCGCCCCGAAGCTCGGCGGCCTCGTCGAGTTCTACCGCTCGCCGGCCCGCGTCCAGTGGTCGCCGACCGGCACCAACGTGCCCGACTACCCGAAGCTGGCGCAGCTGTGGTGGCAGGCGATCGGCGATGCCTCGTCGGGCGCCAAGACCGCGCAGGAGGCGATGGACTCGCTGTGCGCCGAGCAGGAGAAGGTGCTGATGCGCCTCGAGCGCTCGGGCGTGCAGGGCGACATGGGTCCGAAGCTGAACGAGGAGCACCCGGAGGCGTACTGGGTCGAGCTCGCCAAGAAGGAAGGCAACGTCGCCCCGCAGGTGAAGCTCGCCAACGAGAAGCCGCAGGGCGAGACGGTCGACTACGACACCCTCATCAAGACGTGGGCCGACGCCGCCTCGAAGTGAGGACGGCGACCAGCGACATGGGGAGCGGCGCGATCGCGCCGCTCCTCCTTCCCCGCGACGGTCGGGCGACCGCCGTCGCGCGGGCCTGCCGGGCGGGCGCACGTGGTGCATGTCCTGCTGCCGCGCCCCACCCGGCCGGAATGTAAATTTTTAAGAGATTCACTTTGAAATTTTACCGTCCCAGTTTGAATCTCCGGCCGCGTTCGCCCCGCCCGTGAGAGGGTGACCGCTCCGCCTCGACCATCCCGGAACAAGACCCGCCATGCCCACCCATCTCCTCGCCATCGACCAGGGCACCACGTCGACGCGGGCGATCGTGTTCGCCGCCGATCTCTCGATCGTCGCCCAGGACCAGCGCGAGTTCCCGCAGCATTATCCCCGCTCCGGCTGGGTCGAGCACGATCCGGAGGATCTCTGGTCGACCACCGTCGAGACCGTGCGCGGCGCCATGGCGAAGGCCGGCGTCACGGCCGCCGAGGTGGCGGCGATCGGCATCACCAACCAGCGCGAGACGACCGTCGTCTGGGACCGCGCGACCGGCCGCGCCATCCACAACGCCATCGTCTGGCAGGACCGGCGCACCGCCGAGGCCTGCGCGCAGTTGAGGGCCGAGGGCCACGAGGCCGCCGTCGCGGCGAAGACCGGCCTCATCCTCGACCCCTATTTCTCGGCCACCAAGATCGGCTTTATCCTCGATCGCGTGGACGGCGCCCGCGCGCGCGCCGAGGCCGGCGAGCTCGCCTTCGGCACCGTCGACAGCTTCCTGCTCTGGCGCCTCACCGGCGGCCGGGTGCACGCGACCGACGCCACGAACGCCGCCCGCACCCTCCTCTGCGACATCCGCACCGGCGCCTGGGACGACGGGCTCTGCCGCCTCTTCCGCGTGCCGCCGGGGATGCTGCCCGAGATCCGCGACTCGGCCGCCGACTTCGGCACGACGCTGCCGGACCTCTTCGGCGGGCCGATCCGCATCGCCGGCATCGCCGGCGACCAGCAGGCGGCGACGGTCGGCCAGGCGTGCTTCGCCCCGGGCATGATGAAGTCGACCTACGGCACCGGCGCCTTCGCCCTCCTCAACACCGGCGACGCGCCGGTCGCCTCGAAGAATCGCCTCCTCACCACCATCGCCTACCAGCTCGCCGGCAAGCGCACCTACGCCCTCGAGGGCGCGATCTTCGTCGCCGGCGCCGCGGTGCAGTGGCTGCGCGACGGGCTCGGGATCATCGAGACGGCGCGCGACACGGCCGAGCTCGCCGCCGCCGCCGATCCCGCCCAGCAGGTCTACCTGGTGCCGGCCTTCACCGGCCTCGGCGCACCGTGGTGGGACCCGGACGCGCGCGGCGCGATGTTCGGGCTGACGCGCGCGACCGGGCGCAAGGAGCTCGCCCGCGCGGCGCTCGAGAGCGTCGGCTACCAGACCCGCGACCTCCTCGACGCGATGCGCGGCGACTGGCCGGAGGCGGCCGGCGCCGAGACGGTGCTCCGGGTCGACGGCGGCATGGTGGCGAACGACTGGACGCTGCAGTTCCTCGCCGACGTGCTCGACGCCCCGGTCGACCGGCCGGTGGTGCTGGAGACGACAGCGCTCGGCGCCGCCTACCTCGCCGGCCTCGCCGCCGGGCTCTGCCCGCCGCCGGCCGACTTCGCCGCCGCCTGGCGGCGCGACCGCCGGTTCACCCCGTCGATGCCGGCGGCCGTGCGCGAGCGCAAGCTCGCCGGCTGGCGCGACGCCGTCGGCCGCGTCGTCCGCGAGCCCGGCTGACCGGTCAGCGCAGCAGCCGCCGGCGCACGAGCTTCTCGACCTCCAGACCGGCGAGAAGCGCGGCGCCGATGCCGAGCACCACCAGCCCCTCGACGAGCCCGACCGGCCGCGTGTCGAAGATCTGCTGCAGCGGCGGCAGATAGGTCAGCGCAAGCTGCGCCGCCGTGACGATCGCGATGCCGGTCAGGACGGCGCGGGTGCCGAGAACGCCGGTCCAGGTCAGCGCCGTCATGTGCAGATAGCGGATGCTGAACAGGTAGGCGATCTCCATCACCACGATCGTGTTGACCACCAGCGTGCGCGCCGTCTCGATGTCCTCGCCGCGGGCGAGCGCCCATTGGAAGACGCCGAAGATGCCGGCGAGGAAGACGAGCGACACCAGCACGGTTCGCCAGATCAGGAACCCCGACAGCAGCGGCGCATCCGGCCGGCGCGGCGGGCGGCGCATCACGTTCGGCTCCGCCGGCTCGAAGGTGAGCGTCAGCCCGAGCGTCACCGCGGTCACCATGTTGATCCACAGGATCTGCAGCGGCGTCATCGGCAACGTCGCGCCGACGAGGATCGCCGCCACGACGGCGAGCCCTTCGCCACCGTCGGTCGGCAGCGTCCAGGCGATCACCTTGGTGAGGTTGTCGTAGACGGTGCGGCCTTCCTTCACCGCCGCGACGATCGAGGCGAAGTCGTCGTCGGCGATCACCATCTCCGACGCCTCCTTCGCCGCCTCGGTGCCCTTGCGGCCCATGGCGACGCCGACGTCGGCGCGCTTCAAGGCCGGCGCGTCGTTGACGCCGTCGCCGGTCATCGCGACGATCGCGCCGCGTGCCTGCAGCGCCTCGACGATGCGGAGCTTCTGCTCCGGGCTCGTGCGAGCGAACACCGAGACGGCGTGCACCTTGTCGGAGAAGGCGGCGGGGTCGAGCCGCTCGAGCTCGGCCCCGGTGACGACGCTGCCGGGCCCGTCGAGCCCGAGCGCCTCGGCGATCGCCCGGGCGGTCAGGGCGTGGTCGCCGGTGATCATCTTCACCGCGATGCCGGCCGAGCGGCAGTCGGCGACCGCCGCCACCGCCTCGGCGCGCGGCGGATCGATCATGCCGGCGAGCCCGAGCAGGCAGAGGTCGCGCTCGACGTCGGCGAAGACGAGGCTCTCGGTCGCCACCGGCATCGTCCGGACGGCGAGCGCCAGCACGCGCTCGCCCCTGGCGGCCATCGCGTCGGCGCGCGCCGTCCACGCGACGCGGTCGATCGGGCGGTCGCCGTCGCGGCTGCGCTCGCAGGCGGCGAGCTCGATCAGCCGCTCGGGCGCCCCCTTCACGACCACGAAGGCGCCGCCGGCGTGGTCGTGATGCAGCGTCGCCATCAGCCGGTGGCGGGCGTCGAACGGAATCTCATCGCGCCGCGGCAGGCTGAGCCGCTCGTGAGCCTGCTCGAGCCCAGCCTTGACCGCGAGGGCGACGAACGCCCCCTCCATCGGGTCGCCGGCGACGACGTAGGTGGCCGCGTTCCGCCCTTCGCTCCCCTCTCCGGCGGCGACCTCGCGCAGCGCCGCGTCGTTGCACAGGAGTCCGGCGCGGACGAGGTCGACGAGAACCGGATCGCCGGCGGGATCGATCTCCGCGCCATCGACGAGGAAGCCGCCGCGCGGCTCGTAGCCGTTTCCCGTCACCGTCACCGAGCGGTCGGCGAGGGCGAGGTCGGCGACCATCATCTCGTTGCGGGTCAGGGTGCCGGTCTTGTCGGTGCAGATCACCGAGACGGCGCCGAGCGTCTCGACCGCCGGCAGGCGGCGGATGATGGCGTTGCGCCGCGCCATCCGCCTGACGCCGATGGCGAGGGTGATCGTCATCACCGCCGGCAGGCCCTCCGGCACGGCCGCGACGGCGAGGCCGACGACGGCGAGGAAGGCCTCGTCGAGGGCGTAGCCGCGCGCCAGCACCGCGACCGCGAACACCGCCGCCGACACCGCGAGGATGACCGCCGTCAGCATCCGGGCGAACCCGCGCATCTGCCGGGTCAGCGGCGTCTCCATCGCCTCGACCGAGCCGACGAGGGCGCCGACGCGGCCGAGCTCCGTCTCCGCCCCGGTCGCCACCACGACACCGGTGCCCTGCCCGGCCGCGACGAAGGTGCCGGAGAACGCCATCGAAACCCGGTCGCCGAGTGGCGCTGCGGCGGCCACCGCGCCGACCGCCTTCCCGGCCGGAACCGATTCGCCGGTGAGCGCCGCCTCCTCGACGGTCAGCGCGCGCGCCTTCAGGAGGCGGATGTCGGCCGGCACCCGGTCCCCTGCCTCGATCACGACGACGTCGCCCGGAACGAGCTCGGCGGCATCGACCTCGCGCCGCACGCCGTCGCGGATGACCGAAGCGCGCGGGCTCACCATGGCGCGGATCGCCGCCATCGCGTCCTCGGCGCGGCCTTCCTGGACGAAGCCGATCACCGCGTTGATGACGACCACCGCGAAGATCACGGCCGCGTCGGTGGCGTGGCCGATCGCGAGCGTAACCACGCCGGCGACGAGGAGGACGTGGATGAGGACGTCGTTGAACTGCGCGGCGAGGCGCCGCAGCGGGCCGCGCCGCGCCGTCTCGCCGAGCCGGTTCGGCCCGTGCCGGGCGAGGCGGTCGGCCGCCTCGGCCGAGGACAGCCCGTGCGGCGGGGCGCCGACGCGGGCGAGCGCCGCGTCGACGGTGATCGCGTGCCATGGCGCGGCGGGCTCGTCGGCCATCGTGTTCCTCCTCGTCGGCGCCGCATCCTAGTGGGGATGCGCGCCGATACCTTGGCCTCGATCAACTCCGGCCGATCAATCAAACGGCAGATTCGCGATTGCCTATCTCATAGGCGACGACTATGGCATTGTGCACAATCTGGATCGACGACGAGGAGCAGCGCCGGATGCACGGGCGAGGACGGGGCGATGTCGGCGGGGCGGCGGGACTCGATCGCGGGGCGGACGGCCTGCCGCCGACGCTCGACATCGCGACGCTCAGGGCCGCCTATCGCGACGGCCGCCTGACGCCGCGCGCGGTCGTCGAGGCGGTGCTCGCCCGCATCGCCGGCTCCGCCGATCCCGCCGTGTGGATCAGCCTGCGCGCGCGCGACGATCTCCTCGCCGACGCCGACGCGCTCGCCGCGCGCGACCCGGCCACCCACCCGCTCTGGGGCATCCCCTTCGCGATCAAGGACAACATCGACCTCGCCGGCCTCGCGACCACCGCCGCCTGCCCGGCCTTCGGCGTCCTGCCGGCGGAGGACGCCGCCGTCGTCGCCCGGCTCCGGGCCGCCGGGGCGATCGCCATCGGCAAGACCAACCTCGATCAGTTCGCCACCGGCCTCGTCGGCACCCGCTCGCCGCACGGCGCGCCGCGCTCGGTGTTCGACCCGGCCTACGTCTCCGGCGGCTCGAGCTCCGGCTCGGCGGTCGCGGTCGCCGCCGGCCAGGTCGCCTTCTCCCTCGGCACCGACACCGCCGGCTCGGGCCGCGTGCCGGCGGCCTTCAACAACCTCGTCGGGGTGAAGCCCTCCTGCGGCCTCCTGTCGACGCACGGCGTGCTGCCGGCCTGCCGCACGCTCGACTGCGTCAGCGTGTTCGCGACGACGGTCGGCGACGCCACCGCCGTCCGCCGCGTCGCCGAGGGCTTCGACGAAGCCGACCCCTATTCGCGCCGGGCCGAGCCGCGCCTCCTGCCGGCGCGGCTGCGCATCGGCGTGCCGACCCCGTGCGACCGCCGCTTCTTCGGCGACATCGAGGCGCCGGGGCTCTACGAGGCGGCGGTCCACCGCGCGGCGGCGCTCGGCCACGACATCGTCGAGATCGACTACGGCCCCTTCCGCGAGGCCGCCGAGGCGCTCTACGGCGGCGCCTGGGTCGCCGAGCGCCTCGCCGCCATCGAGCCGTTCTTCGACGCCCACGCCGACGCCATGGACCCGGCGGTCCGCGAGATCATCGGCCGCGGCAAGGCGATCGGCGCCGCCGACGCCTTCCGCGGCCTCTATGCCATGGCGGCGATCGCCCGCCGGGCCGAGGCCGAGTGGGCGCGGATGGACGTGCTGCTGCTGCCGACGGCGCCGACCATCTACACCGTCGCGGCGGTGATGGCCGATCCCATTCGCCTCAACGTCAACCTCGGCACCTACACCAACTTCGTGAACCTGCTCGACTGCGCGGCGGTGGCCGTGCCGGCCGGCTTCCGGCGCGACGGCCTGCCGTTCGGCGTCACCCTGGTGGCACCGGCGTTCACCGACGACGCCCTCGCCGCCGTCGCCGACCGGCTGCACCGGGCGGGCGGCTGGGGGCCGGGCGCCGACCCGGACCGGCCGCTGCCGCCGGGCGAGCCGCTCGCCGGCGAGGGCGCGACTAGCGGGCGGCTGTCGATCGCGGTCGTCGGCGCCCACCTCGCCGGCCAGCCGCTCAACGGCGACCTCCTCGCCCGCGGCGGCCGCCTCGAGCGGTCGGCCCGCACCGCGCCCGACTACCGCCTCTACGCCCTCGGCGGCGCGCCGCCTGCCCGGCCCGGCCTCGTCCGCGCGCCCGGCCACGCCGGCCCCGGCATCGAAGTGGAGGTGTGGTCGCTGCCGGCGGTCGAGTTCGCCGGCTTCGTCGCCGCGATTCCGGCGCCGCTCGGCGTCGGCAAGGTGCGCCTCGACGACGGCAGCGAGGTCTCGGGTTTCGTCTGCGAGGCGCACGGCATCGCCGGCGCCCGCGACATCACCGGCTTCGGCGGCTGGCGGGCGTTCCGCGACTCCATCGCCGGGTGACCCGGCGGCGCGCGGCCGCTATCGTCCCGGCTCGCCCCAGTCCGGGGCGCTGGAGACCGCCATGCCGATCCGCATCCGCCTGCTCGTCGTCGTGGCCGGCCTGATGGGCGCCGCCGGCGTCGCGGCCGCGGCGGCCGGCGCGCACGTGAGCGCGGGCGGCTTCCTGCCGACGGCCGCCGACTTCCTGCTGATCCACGCCGCCGCCGTCGTCGCGCTCGCCGCCGCGGCGGTCGCGCTCGGCCGGCGCGGCTTCGAGATCGCGGCGGCGCTCCTCGCCGTCGGCGCCATCGTCTTCAGCGGCGACCTCGCGGCGCGCGAGCTGCTCGACCTGCGCCTCCTGCCGAACGCCGCGCCGACCGGCGGCGTGCTGATGATCCTCGGCTGGCTCGCCGCCGCCGTGACGGCGATCCTGTCACGCCCGCGCTGACGCGCCTCAGACGGTCTTTCAGGCGGTCTTGCGGGCGACCGCGAACGACGACCAGGACTGCGACACCGGCATCAGCTCGAGCGAGTTGATGTTGACGTGCTTCGGCAGCGTCCCGACCCAGAACAGCGTGTCGGCGATGTCCTGCGGCTGGATCGGGTCGGCGCCCTTGTAGAGGTTGTCGTAGGCCTCCTGGTTGCCGCCGGTGCGCACCAGGGTGAACTCGCTCTCGCACATGCCGGGCTCGATCGAGGTGACGCGCACGCCGGTGCCGGCGACGTCGCAGCGCAGCGCCAGCGAGAACTGCCGGACGAAGGCCTTGCTGCCGCAATAGACGTTCCCGCCCGGGTAGGGCCAGTTGGCCGCCACCGAGCTGATGTTGATGATCGCGCCGCGGCGCTCGATCAGCGTCGGCAGCAGCCGGTGGGTGATCGTCACCAGGCCGCGGATGTTGGTGTCGATCATCGTCTTCCAGTCGTCGAGCTTGCTCTGCGGCGCCGGCGCGGTGCCGAGGGCGAGGCCGGCGTTGTTGACGAGGAGGTCGACGCCGCGAAAAGCCTCAGGCAGGGCGTCGAGGGCGGCGTTCATGGCCGCTTCGTCGCGGATGTCGAACTCCGCGGCATGGCAGCGCTCCGGCCCGCCGAGCTCGGCGACGAGGGCATCGAGCCGGTCGCGGCGGCGGCCGGTGGCGATCACGCGCCAGCCGGCGGCGGCGAAGGTGCGCGCCGTCGCCGCGCCGAAGCCCGCGGTCGCGCCGGTGATCAGGATCGTCGAGCTCATGGCGTTCGCCTCCTCGCATTGGCGGCCGGCCCGCGCCGTCCGCCGTCGGCACCGCACATACCGCGTTGCAGCGTCGCGGGCAAAGGCCCCTCCCCCATGCCGGCCGCGCCGCTGGACGGCGGCCGGGCGGCGGTGCTACGCCCGGCCGGCCATTTCATGGGAGGACGCGATGAGCGAGATCTGGTTCCGCACCGGCGAGGCGACGGTGCTCGCCGCCGAAGGTCAGGCGACGGACGCGATGCCGGAGGTGCTGATCGGCTCGGTGAAGGGCCCGGCCGGGCACGCCTTCGCGTCGATGATGGGCCAGGCCGCCGGCCATACGCGGATGTTCGTCATCCGCGACCTCAACCAGCTCGTCCGCCCGGCGACGATGATGACGACCAAGGTGACGATCGCCGACGCCGCCTATGTCGAGCTGCTCGGCGGCGTGGTGCAGGGGGCGATCGGCGACGCCATCGTCGACTGCGTCATCGAGGGCGTGCTGCCGAAGGACGCGGTCGACGAGATCTGCCTGATCATCATGGTCTGGCTCGACCCGCGCTGCGCCGCCGATCCGAACCTCGACCGCGCCGACCTCTACCGCACGCAGTACGAGGCGACCAAGATCGCCATCGGCCGGGCGATGCGCGGCGAGCCGTCGATCGACGAGCTGATCGCCAACCGCAAGACCATCAAGCACTACGCCCTCGACGGCGTCGTCGAGTACTGAGCGGCCCGCGCCTGGCCGGGCGGGGCCACTCGCCCGGTCAGCGCAGCAGGTTCTGGCTTCAGCGCAGCAGGTTCTCCTTGGCGAGCTCGACGATCTCGTCGCCGCGGCCGTTGATGATCGCCTTAAGCATGTAGAGGCTGAAGCCCTTCGCCTGCTCGAGGCGGATCTTCGGCGGCATCGCCAGCTCCTGCTTCGCGGTGACGACGTCGACGAGGGCTGGACCGTCGGTCGCGAGCGCCCGCTCGAGCGCCGGGCGGACGTCGGCCGGGTCCTCGACGCGGATGCCGGTGATCCCCATCGCCTCGGCCATCGCCGCGAAGTTCGGGTTGACGAGGTCGGTCGTCTCGGTCGCGAGGTAGCCGCCGGCCTTCATCTCCATGGCGACGAAGCCGAGCACCGAGTTGTTGACGATGACGACCTTCACCGGCAGCCCGAGCTGGGTGAGGCTGAGGAAGTCGCCCATCATCATCGCGAAGCCGCCGTCGCCGGAGAGCGAGATCACCTGCCGGCCGGGGAACGCCGCCTGGGCGCCGAGCGCCTGCGGCATGGCGTTCGCCATCGAGCCGTGGTTGAACGAGCCGACGAGGCGCCGCTTGCCGTTCATCTTCAGGTAGCGCGCGGCCCACACCGTCGGCGTGCCGACGTCGCAGGTGAAGATCGCGTCCTCGCTCGCCACCTCGCTCAGGACCTTGGCGAGGTACTGCGGGTGGATCGGCGTCTTGCCCGGCGTGCCGACGGCGAGGTCGTCGAGGTCGGCGCGCGCCGTGGCGTAGTGGCGGCGGGCGGTCTCCAGGAACGCCTCGTCGCTGCGCGGCTTCAGGCGCGGCAGCAGCGCCTTCACCGTCGCCTTGACGTCGCCGACGAGGCCGAGCTCGAGGTTGGCCCGGCGGCCGATGGCGCCCGGCCGGATGTCGATCTGCACGATCTTGGCGGCCGTCGGGTAGAAGGCGCGGTACGGGAAGTCGGTGCCGAGCATCAGGAGGGCGTCGCACGACGTCATCGCGTGGTAGCCGGACGAGAAGCCGATGAGCCCGGTCATGCCGACGTCGAACGGGTTGTCCCACTCGACGTGCTCCTTGCCGCGCAGCGGGTGGACGATCGGCGCCTTCAAGGCCGCGGCGAGCGCCAGCACCTCCTCGTGCGCGCCGGCGCAGCCCGCCCCGCACAGCATCGTCACGCGCTCGGCGCCGTCGAGGATGCCGGCGAGCCGGTCGAGGTCCTCCGGGCGCGGCACAACCACCGGCGGCCGCGGCGCGAACCAGGCGGCCGAGGCGCCCTTCGGCGCCGCCTGCAGCGCGATGTCGCCCGGCAGCACCACCACCGCGACGCCGCGCTCGAGGATCGCCGTGCGCATCGCCGTCGTCAGCACGCGCGGCATCTGCTCCGGCGTCGAGACGAGCTCGCAATAGTGGCTGCACTCGCGGAACAGCTCGGCCGGGTGCGTCTCCTGGAAGTAGCCGGAGCCGATCTCGCTCGAGGGGATGTGCGCGGCGATCGCAAGCACCGGCACGTGGTTGCGGTGGCAGTCGAACAGCCCGTTGATCAGGTGCAGGTTGCCGGGGCCGCAGCTTCCCGCGCAGACGGCGAGCTCGCCGGTGAGGTGCGCCTCGGCGCCGGCGGCGAAAGCCGCCGCCTCCTCGTGGCGGACGTGCATCCAGCGGATCGAGGGGATGCGCGCCAGGCTCTCGTTGATGCCGTTGAGGCTGTCGCCGGTGACGCCCCAGACGCGGGAGACGCCGGCGGCGGCGAGGGTGTCGGCGACGAGATCCGCGACGGTGGTCGTCATGCTCGCTTCCCGCATCTTCGGCGCGCCGGCGGCCGCCTGCGCCGGCAGGGGACACCATCGCGGCCGCCCGTGCAAGGCTCGCGCGACGGGCCGCACAAGGCTCGCGCAACGCTCGCAGCCTAAGTCCCGCGCTATCGAGCCGCGGGCAAATGTGGTCAACTCCGCCGCGCTCGCCGCGGGGTGAGACGGCCGCGCCGCGGCGGTCGAGCGAACGAAATCGGGGATCACGCCATGCCGACGACGCCGGTCGACGACGCGCTGGAGATCAGCGTTTCCGGCCCCACCCTCCTCACCGATCCGCTGCTCAACAAGGGCATGGCCTTCAGCGACGCCGAGCGCGACGCCTTCCGCCTGCACGGTCTGCTGCCGCCGCACGTCAGCGCCATCGACGAGCAGATGACGCGGCGGCTGCAGGCGCTGCGCGGCTTCGAGACCGACCTCGAGCGCCACGTCTTCCTGCGCGAGCTGCAGGACGACAACGAGACGCTGTTCTACGCCCTCCTCGTCGCCAACCTCGCCGAGACGCTGCCGCTCGTCTACACGCCGACCGTCGGCGAGGGCTGCCAGCAGTTCTCGCACATCTGGAAGCGGCCGCGCGGCCTCTTCCTCTCCTGGCCGCACCGCGACCGCATCGACGAGATCCTCGCCGACCCGCGCCTCGACCATGTCGAGGCGATCGTCGTCAGCGACGGCGAGCGCATCCTCGGCCTTGGCGACCAGGGCGCCGGCGGCATGGGCATTCCGATCGGCAAGCTCGCCCTCTATTCGGGCTGCGCCGGCGTCCATCCGGCCACGACGCTGCCGATCCTGCTCGACGTCGGCACCGACAACCCCGAGCGCCTCGCCGACCCGCTCTATGTCGGCTGGCGGCACGAGCGGGTGCGCGGGCAGGACTACGACGACTTCGTCGAGGCGTTCGTCTCGGCGGTCGAGAAGCGCTGGCCGCACGTGCTGCTGCAGTGGGAGGACTTCGCCCGCGCCAACGCGAGCCGCCTGCTCGAGCGCTATCGCGACCGCCTCTGCACCTTCAACGACGACATCCAGGGCACCGCGGCGGTCGCCGCCGGCACGCTCCTGTCGGCGGTCCGGGTGACCGGCGTGCCGATGAACGAGCAGCGTATCGTGATCGTCGGCGCGGGCTCGGCCGGCTGCGGCATCGGCGCCCTCTTGCTGCGCCTCCTCGTCGACGCCGGCCTGCCGGAGGCCGAGGCGCGGAAGCGCTTCTTCCTCGTCGACCGCAACGGCCTCCTCGTCGACACCATGACCGACCTCATCGACTTCCAGAAGCCGTTCGCCCAGCCGGCGGCGGCGGTGGCGGGCTGGAGCCGCGAGCACCCGGACATCGTCAGCCTCGGCGACGTCGTCGCCAACGCGAAGCCGACGGTGATGATCGGCGTCTCCGGCCAGCCGGGCATCTTCACCGAGAAGATCGTGCGCGCGATGGCGGCCGCCGTCGCGCGGCCGGTGATCTTCCCGCTGTCGAACCCGGTGACGCGCAGCGAGGCGACGCCGGCCGACCTCGTGGCGTGGACCGAGGGCCGCGCGGTGATCGGCGTCGGCAGCCCGTTCCCGCCGATCGAGCGCGACGGCAAGCCGTTCACAGTCGACCAGACCAACAACGTCTACATCTTCCCCGGCATGGGCCTCGGCATCCTGGCGGTGAAGGCGCGCCGCGTCTCCGACGACATGTTCAAGGCCGCGGCGACGGCGCTCGCCGACGCCTCGCCGGCCCGCCTCGACCCGAAAGCGCCCTTGCTGCCGCCGATCCCGAAGCTGCGCGAGATCGCCGCCGGCGTCGCCCGCGCCACCGCCCGCGCCGCCCGCGACGGCGGCCTGTGCGAGGCCCTGAGCGACGCGGAGATCAACGCCAGGATCGCCGCCAAGATGTGGACGCCCGCCTACCGATCCTATCGGCCGGCGGCCCGCTGATCGGGCCCGCGCCCGGAAGCCTGCGACGGAGAGAGCGACGATGAGCGAGGCGAAGCCGGACGTCCGGATCGAGGAGGATGCGCTCGGCGACGTCGCCGTGCCGGCCGACCGGCTGTGGGGGGCGCAGACCGAGCGCTCGCTCGAAAACTTTCCGATCGGCGTCCAGCGCTTCCGCTGGGGGCGCCAGGTGATCCGCGCCCTCGGCATCCTGAAGAAGGCGGCCGCGCTCGCCAACCGCGAGCTCGGCGAGCTGTCGCCCGAGAAGGCCGACCTCATCGTGCGGGCGGCCGACGAGGTGATCGCCGGCAAGCTCGACCGGGAGTTCCCGCTCGTCGTGTTCCAGACCGGCTCCGGCACCCAGACCAACATGAACGTCAACGAGGTGATCGCCAACCGCGCGATCCAGCTCGCCGGCGGCGTGCTCGGCTCGAAGTCGCCGATCCACCCGAACGACCACGTCAACCACAGCCAGTCGTCGAACGACACCTTCCCGACGGCGATGTACATCGCCGCGGTGGAGGAGATCAGCAGCGGGCTGCTGCCGGCGGTGCGGGCGCTGCGCGACACCCTCGACGGCAAGGCGAAGGCCTACGCCGACATCGTCATGATCGGCCGCACCCACCTGCAGGACGCGACGCCGCTCACCGTCGGGCAGATGATCTCCGGCTGGGTGGCCCAGCTCGACCACGGCATCCGCACCATCGAGGCCTCGCTCGGCGGGCTCTACGAGCTCGCGATCGGCGGCACCGCGGTCGGCACCGGCCTCAACGCCGACCCGCGCTTCGGCGCGACGGTCGCCCGCATCGTCGCAGAGGAGACCGGCAAGCCGTTCGTCTCTGCGCCGAACAAGTTCGCGGCGCTCGCCGCGCACGACGCGATGGTGGACGCGAGCGCGGCGCTGCGCACCCTCGCCGGCATGCTGATGAAGATCGCCAACGACGTGCGCTGGTACGCGAGCGGCCCGCGCGCCGGCATCGGCGAGCTGCACATCCCGGAGAACGAGCCCGGCTCCTCGATCATGCCGGGCAAGATCAACCCGACGCAGTGCGAGGCGATGACGATGGTGGCGGTGCAGGTGTTCGGCAACGACCACGCCGTCGCCTTCGCCGGCTCGCAGGGCAATTTTCAGCTCAACGTCTACAAGCCGGTGATGCTGCACAACGTGATGGAATCGGCCGAGCTCCTGGCCGACGCCTGCCGCACTTTCGACGAGCGCTGCGCCCGCGGCATCGAGCCGAACGCGGCGCGCATCGCCCACAACCTCGACAACTCGCTGATGCTGGTGACGGCGCTCAACCCGCACATCGGCTACGAGAAGGCGGCCAAGATCTCGCTCACCGCCTACCGCGAGAACATCAGCCTGCGCGAAGCGGCGCTGAAGCTCGGCTTTGTCACCGACGAGGAATTCTCCGCCTGGGTGCGGCCGGAGGACATGACGCACCCGCTCACGAAGGGCGGCAAGGCGTAGGGCGCCGGCGGGGGTTCGCCCTCGCCGCCGATCCGGCCCGCCCGGAGTTTCCGCTTGACGGGTCGGACCTCGTCCGCCATCGTCATGCAAACGTTTGCGCGGCACGCCACAGACCGAAACGGCAGCGTGCCTTCCGTTGTGCATACGTTTGCATGGGAGGATGACCGCATGAACCGGAGTGCCTCGTCCGCGCTCGTCGCGCTCGCCACGACGGCCGCCCTCGGCTTCGCCGCCGCCGGCGCGAACGCCGCCGACCCGATCAAGATCGGCGCATCCCTGCCGCTCACCGGCAACTTCTCGGTCAGCGGCCAGAAGCACAAGGAGGGCTATGCCCTCTGCGTCGACACCATCAACGCCAAGGGCGGCATCGACGGCCGCCAGGTCGAGCTCATCCTCAGCGACAACCGCTCCGACACCGAGACGGCGATCAACCAGTACGAGCGGCTGATCAACGTCGACAAGGCCGACGTCGTGTTCGGCACGTTCTCATCGAAGCTCACCTTCCCGATCGCCGCGGTGATGGAGAAGTACGGGATGGTCCATCCCGTGCCGGCCGGCGGCGCGCTGCGCATCTACTCGCAGGGCTACAAGAACATCTTCTACTTCCAGCAGAACGCCGCCGAGTACGTCGGCACCTCGCTGAAGGGCCTCGTCGAGGACCTCGTCGCCGCCGACCAGCGGCCGAAGACGGCGGCGGTGGTGCACGCCGACGACTTCTTCGCCAACGCCGTCGTCGCCGGCATGCTCGGCCAGGAGGTCAAGAGCCCGGGCGGCGACGTCGTCGCGAACCTGGCGCCCGGCTACCTGAAGGAGCTCGGCATCGAGGTGGTGTTCGAGGAGAAGTGGCCGGAGGAAGGCTTCTCCGACTGGCTGAACCTCGCCAACTCGATCAAGCGCGCCAACGCCGACCTCGTGATCGCCTTCACCGCCTCGGGCGAGGAGGCGGTGCAGATCACCCGCGCGCTGCAGACCGTGAAGGCCGAGCCGAAGATGCTCTATCTCGGCCAGGGCACCCAGGCCGAGTTCCACGAGGGCGTCGGCAAGGCGGCCGAGGGCGTGATGGTCCACTCCTCCTGGCATCCGGACGCCAACTTCATCGGCGAGCTCGCCGGCCAGCCCTATTCGAACAAGGACTTCCTGGCCGCCTACCAGGCCGCCTACGGCAAGCCGGCCGACGAGGACGCGGCGATCCCGTTCGCGCTCTGCCAGGGCATCGAGCAGGCGATCCGCGCCACCGGCGGCACCGACAACGCGAAGCTCGGCGCGTGGCTGCACGCCCGCACGAAGGACGCGCCGGTCAAGACCGTGCTCGGCAACTTCGCCTGGGACGACAAGGGCCTGCCGGTCGACCGGCCGTTCCTGATCGTGCAGTGGCAGGACGACGCCCTGAAGTTCGTCTACCCGACCGACGAGTTCGAGGGCGTCACCGCCCTGGAGTTCCCCAAGCCGCAGTGGTGACGCACACTGCCCGGCGCGGCGGGCCGGCACGTCCGGCCCGCCGCGAGGATCCGCGGACAACGACCCGAACGGGCGCCGCACGAGGCCGAGGAGGGAGAACGCCGATGCTCGAGGTGCGCGGGCTGTGCAAGCACTTCGGCGGGATACGGGCGGTCGACGACTGCTCGTTCGCCGTCGCCAAGGGCTCGATCACCGCCCTGATCGGCCCGAACGGCGCCGGCAAGACGACCGCCTTCAACTGCATCTCCAAGACGATGATGCCGACGGCCGGCGAGGTCTGGCTGAACGGCGAGCGCATCGACCGGCTGAAGCCGCACGCGGTGACGCGCCGCGGCCTCAGCCGCACCTTCCAGATCACCCGCAACCTGGAGGACCTGACCGTCCTCGAGAACCTCGCGGTGCAGACGCGCGTCGAGGGCCTGCGCGGCCTGTTCGGGCCGGCGATCTCCGCCGCCGAGCGCGCCAAGGCGCACGAGATCCTGGACTTCCTCGGCATCGCCCGGCTCGCCCACGAGGAGACGCGCAGCCTCTCCTACGGCCAGAAGAAGCTGATGGACTTCGCCGCGCTGCTGATGTCCGACCCGGAGATCATCCTGCTCGACGAGCCGGCCGGCGGCGTCAACCCGCGCCTTCTCGACGAGATCGTCGGCCACATCCGCGCCCTCAACGGCCGCGGCCTGACGGTGCTGATCGTCGAGCACAACATGCAGCTCGTGATGAGCCTGTCGCACCACGTCGTGGTGATGGCGCACGGGCAGGTGATCGCCAGCGGCACGCCGGCCGAGGTGCAGGCCGACCCGGCCGTACTCGAGGCCTATCTCGGCGGCGCGGCGGCGATCCCGGTCGAGGAGATGGCCCATGCCTGAGGCCCAGACCGAAGCGCTGCTTGAGGTGCGCGACGTCGTCGCCGGCTACGGCCGCGGCCCGGCGATCCTCAACGGCACGACGCTCACCATCCATCCGAGCCAGGTGCAGTGTATCATCGGCCCGAACGGCGCCGGCAAGTCGACGCTGCTGAAGGCGATCTCCGGCCTCCTGCCGATCCGCTCCGGCGAGATCCGCTTCAAGGGCGAGCGCATCGACGGGCTCCGGCCCGACCAGATCCTGCGCCGCGGCATCTGCTTCGTGCCGCAGGAACGCGCGCTCTTCCCGCGCATGAGCGTGCGCGAGAACCTCCGCATGGGCGGCTACGTGCTCGACGACCGGGCCGAGCGCGAGCGCCGCATCGAGGCGGTGCTGGAGCAGTTCCCGATCCTGCGCGAGCGCGCCCAGCAGCGCGCCGGCACGATGTCGGGCGGCCAGCAGCAAATGCTGGCGATGGCGCGCACGCTGATCATCGAGCCGGCCATCGTGATGCTCGACGAGCCCTCGCTCGGCCTCGCGCCGATGATCGTGCAGCAGATGTTCGAAATCATGCACATGCTGCGGCGGCGCGGCATGACGGTGATCCTCGTCGAGCAGAACGCGGTGACCGGCCTCGGCAACTCGACCTGGGGCGCCGTGCTCGACCTCGGGCGCACGCTGTTCGAAGGGCCCGCGCGCGAGATCCTCGCCGATCCGCGCATCAAGGAGCTCTATCTCGGCAAGACCGCCGCGGCCGCCTGAGAGCCTGTTTGGGGACATCCGATGGCCGACATCTTGCAGATCCTGATCCTCGGCATCGCCCTCGGCGGCGTCTACGCCCTGATGGCCTCCGGGCTGACGCTGATCTTCGGCGTGATGCGCATCGTCAACCTGGCGCATCCGATCCTGATCATCTGCGGCTCGTTCGTCACCTACTGGCTGTTCCGCCTCTACGGCCTCGACCCGATCGTCTCGATGCCGATCGCCGCCGTCGTGCTCTTCTGCATCGGCATCGTGCTCTACAAGCTGGTGTTCGAGCGGGAGGCGGCGAACGCGAAGTACTCCGAGATGACGGTGCTCCTCACCTTCGCGGTGGCGCTCGTCTTCGACGGACTGCTCGGCTTCCTGTTCTCCAACACCCAGCGCGTGACCTCGCCCGCCTACGCCACCGAGGCGATCTTCATCGGCGACGTGTTCATTCCGAAGGGGCAGCTCTTCGCCGGCATCGCCTCGCTCGTCGTCATCGCGGCGCTCGTCCTCTTCCTGCAGACGACGCGCTTCGGGGCGGCGATCCGCGCGACGACGCAGAACCGCGCCGCCGCGCAGCTGATGGGCGTCAACGTCGGGCTGGTGTCGCTCGTCACCTTCGGCATCGGCGTGGCGCTCGCCGGGGCTGCCGGCGCGCTCGTCAGCTTCATCTTCTCGTTCTTCCCGGCGAAGCACTGGGAGTGGATGGCGATCCTGATGGCGCTCGTGGTGCTGGGCGGCATGGGCAAGCTCGTCGGCGCGGTGGTCGGCGCGCTGGTGCTCTCGGTGATCGCCGCCTTCGTCGGCGCCTATGTCGGCTCGACCTGGTCGACGATGACGTTCTTCCTCGCCCTGTTCGTCATCCTGCTCGTCCGGCCGCAGGGCCTGTTCGGCGACAAGCTCGAGGAGACCTGAGATGTCGATCGGGATGAACGTCGACGACGTCGTCGAGGCGCGCCGCCGCCACAACGCGGTGCTCGCCGCCGAGGGCCGGCGCAAGCACTCCGTCGCGGTGCCGCTCGGGCTTCTCGCCATCCTCCTCGTGCTGCCGGCGATCCAGATGTTCGGCGGCTACAACTACGTGCTGCACCTCGCCCTCTACACCTTCATGTACGTGGCGATGGCGTCGAGCTGGAACATCCTCGGCGGCTACACCGGCTACATCTCGCTCGGCCACAACGTGTTCTTCTGCATCGGCGGCTACTTCTCGGGGATGATCCTCGCCTATTTCGGCGTCTCGACGCTGATCACCGCGCCGCTGGCCGGCCTCGCGGCGGCGGCGGTCGGCTTCCTCGTCGGCCTCGTGACGCTCCGGATGCGCGGACCGACCTTCATCATCTCGTCGATCGCGCTCCTGATGGTCGCCCGCATCCTGTTCGACAACTGGGCGTTCATCGGCGGCGCCAACGGCGTGACACTGCCGCAGCTCGCCCTCGACGCCACCTGGATGAAGGTGCCCTACTACTACGCGATGCTGGTGATCGCCGCCCTCGCGGTGTGGACCTCGTACAAGATCAAGCACTCGAAGTTCGGCCTCGGCCTGCGCGCCATCTCGCAGGACGAGGTGAAGGCCGAGAGCGCCGGCATCGACACGCGCTTCTACAAGGTCTCGGCGTTCGCCATCTCGGCGTTCTTCGTCGGCATGGCCGGGGCGGTGTGGGGCGAATACATCACCTACCTGCGGCCGAACATCTTCCTGATCATCCTGATCGCCGCCAACATGGTGCTGATGTGCATCCTCGGCGGCAAGGGCACGGTGGCCGGGCCGGTGGTCGGCGCGGTGCTGTTGATCGCCTTCAACGAGGTGTTCGTCGCCACCCTCGGCTCGAGCGAGATCAACATCCTCGGCACCGGCGTCATCATGGTCATCGTGCTGCTCTATTTCCCGAACGGCATCGTCGGCACGCTGGCGCAGAAGCGCCGGCTGCCGCGCTTCCTCGACTGGGATTGAGCGGCGCCGCCCGAGCCGAGAGCCGCCATCGATGAGCACCGCCGTCCGCCTCACCCTCAACGGCGCCGCGGCGCGCCTCGACGTCGAAGGCGGCGAGACGCTGCTGATGGCGCTGCGCCACCGCGCCGGCCTCACCGGCAGCCGCCTCGGCTGCGGGCTCGAGCAGTGCGGCGCCTGCATGGTGCTCGTCGACGGCGACCCGCGATACGCCTGCACCCTGCCCGCCGCCGACACCGAGGGGCGGACCGTCGTCACCGTCGAGGGGCTCGCCGCCGACCCGCTCGGCGCCGCGCTCCTCCAGGCGTTCGTCGACGAGCAGGCCGGGCAGTGCGGCTACTGCGTCGCCGGCATCCTGGTCAGCGCCCACGCGCTGCTGCGGCGGAGCCCCCGGCCCGACCGGGCCGAGATCGCGGCGGCGCTCGACGGCCACCTCTGCCGCTGCGGCGCGCATCCGCGCATCCTGCGCGCCGTCGCGCGAGCCGCCGAGCGGATCGCCGGGGGCGAGGCATGACGAGCGTGCCCAAGAGTTTGCCGAAGAGCCTCGTCGACACGCCGGCCCTCGACCGCTGGCTCGCCTTCGACCGGCCGGGGCGGCTCACCGCCTTCACCGGCAAGGTGGAGCTCGGCCAGGGCATCCTGACGGCGCTCGCCCAGATCGTCGCCGAGGAGCTCGACCTCGCGCCGGCGCGCATCGACCTCGTCTCCGGCGACACCGGCCGCTCGCCCGACGAGGGGCTGACCGCCGGCAGCCAGTCGATCGAGGTCGGCGGCGGCGCGCTCCGCCTCGCCGCCGCCGAGGCGCGCGCGCGGCTCCTCGCCGCCGCCTCGCTGCGGCTCAACGCCGACGCCGCCACGCTCACCGTCGAGGGCGGCGCCGTCCTCGCCGACGGCCGGCCGACCGGCCAGGACTACTGGAGCCTCGCCGGCGGCGTCGACTGGACACGGCCCGTCTCCGGCGAGACGCCGCCGAAGCCCGCCGGCGCCTACCGCGTCGTCGGCACGAGCCTGCCGCGCGACGACCTCGCGCAGAAGCTCGGCGGCGGCGCCTACATCCACGACGTCGCGCTCCCCGGCCTCCGCCATGCCCGCGTGCTGCGCCAGCCGTTCCGCTGCGCCACCCTCGCCGGCTTCGACGAGGTGCGGCTCGCGGCCCGCCATCCGGAGGTCGCGGTCGTCCGCCGCGGCGACTTCCTCGCCCTCGTCGCCGACGACGAGCACGCCGTCCTCGCCGCCCTCCCCTTCGCCGAGCGCCTCGCCGAGTGGCGCGACGACCCGGGGAGCTGGCAGCCGCCGGTCGCCGCCGACGAGCGGGTGATCGAGACCGGCACGCCGCCCGCGACGCCGGCCGGCCGCGCCTTCGAGGCCTCCTATTCGCGCCCTCTCCTCGCCCACGCCTCGATCGGCCTCTCCTGCGCGCTCGCCCAATACGACGGCGGCCGGCTGACGGTCTGGACCCACTCGCAGGGGGTGTTTCTGCTGCGCGCCCAGCTCGCGCGGGTGCTCGGCCTGCCGGTCGAGGCGATCACGCTCCGCCACGCCGCCGGCGCCGGCTGCTACGGCCACAACGGCGCCGACGACGCGGCGCTCGACGCCGCCCTCGTCGCGACCGTCCTGCCCGGCCGGCCGGTGCGCGTTCTGTGGACGCGGGCCGACGAGCTGTCGCGCGGGCCGCTCGGCCCCTGGATGCGGGGGCGCGTCGCCGCGACGCTCGACGCCGCCGGCCGCATCGCCGACTGGCGCTACGACGTCGAAAGCGCGCCGCACGCCCAGCGGCCGGGCTCCGGCGGCCAGGTGAACCTCGCCTCGGCCGAGGCGATCGACCGGCGCTTCGCACCGACCCATGTCGAGGACCTGCCGGAGGCGATCGGCGGCGGCGCCTCGCGCAACGCCGTCGCCCTCTACGACCTGCCGCACCAGCGCGTCGGCGTGCGGCTCGCGACGGCGAGTCGCATCCGCACCTCCTCGCTGCGCGGGCTCGGCGCCCACCTCAACGTCTTCGCCATCGAGAGCGCGATGGACGAGCTCGCCGACCTCGCCGGCGCCGACCCGCTCGCCTTCCGCCTCGCGCACCTCGCGGACGACCGAGCCCGCGCCGTCCTCACCGAGGCGGCGGCGATGGCCGGCTGGCGGGCCGACGCGCCGCGCGGCGAGGGCCGCGCCCAGGGCATCGGCCTCGCCCGCTACAAGGGCAAGGGCGCCTGGCTCGCCGCGGTGGCTGAGGTCGCGGTCGACGAGGCGGTGCGGGTCGAGCGGCTGTGGCTCGCCGTCGACGCCGGCCTCCTGATCAACCCCGACGGCGCACGGAACCAGGTCGAGGGCGGCGCCGTGCAGGCGGTGAGCTGGACGATCAAGGAGGCGGTGCCGGCCGCGGACGACCGGGTGCCGGCGCTCGACTGGGACGCCTACCCGATCCTGCGCTTCTCCGAGGTGCCGGAGATCGAGACGCGCTCTGTGGCGCCCGTCGGCGCCCCGCCGATCGGCGCCGGCGAGCCGGCGCAGGGGCCGGTGGCGGCGGCGGTCGGCAACGCCGTCGCCCGCGCCCTCGGCGTCCGCGTCCGCGACCTGCCGATCACCCGCGAGCGCATTCTCGCAGCCATGGAGCCGTGATGAGCGAGTTCGTCCTCTACAACGCCCCGCAGTCGACGTGCAGCCAGCGCGTCCGCTACGTGCTGCACGCCAAGGGCCTCGCCTTCGCGGAGGTGAAGCTCGACCTCTTCGCCGGCGACCAGCTGAAGCCCGACTACCTCGCCCTCAACCCGAACGGCGTCGTGCCGACGCTGGTGCACGACGGCGCGGTGATCACCGATTCCGCGGTGATCATGGAGTATCTCGACGAGCTCGAGCCCGAAACCGCGCCGCTGCGGCCGACGGGGCTCGTCGACCTCGCCCGCATGCGCTCGCTGATGCGCTTCATCGACGAGGTGCCGACGCCGGCGATCCGCGTGCCCTCCTACAACCTCGCCTTCCTGCCGCACTTCCAGGCGATGAGCGAGGAAGCGTTCCAGGCGTTGGCCGACTCGAAGCCGCTCCGGCGCGAGTTCCTGCTGGCGATGGGGCGCACCGGCTTTCCGCAGGCGGAGATGGACGCGGCGCTCGGCCGCCTCGCCCGCGCCGTCGAGCGCCTCGCCGCCGAGATCGCGTCGAGCGGCGGGCCGTGGCTGATGGGCGACCAGATGACGCTGGCCGACATCGCCGTCTTGCCGGTGATCGTGCGGATGGCCGATATAAACCTCGACGGCATGTGGGACCGGCATCCGGCGCTCGCCGGCTGGCTCGCCGCAATCAGGGCCGAGCCGGCGTTCGCGCCGACCTACTACCCGGGCTCACTCCTGACGGAGAAGTATCCCCACCTCGCGGAGCGGTTCCGCCGGGCGGGCTGAGCCCAGAACAGCTGACGGGGAACGGGATGACCGACGACAGCGCCTTCGCCCGCGTCTACCGCTTCCGCCTCGGCGACGCCGAGGCGTCGGTCGTCTCCGACGGGCCGCTGGCGCTCGGTGCGCCGGCCGAGGAGTTCTCCGCGCCCTCCCCCGCCATCGCCGCCGAGAGCTTCGCCCGGCACGGGCTGCCGGCCGACCACACGCCGCTCGAGCAGAACGCGCTCGTCGTCCGCCTCGCCGGTCGGACGGTGCTCGTCGACACCGGCACCGGGCCGTCGAAGCCGTTCGGGCCGGACTCCGGCCGCCTCCTCGCGAGCCTCGCCCTCGCCGGCATCGCGCCGGAGGAGATCGACGCCGTGGTGCTGACGCACGTCCACGCCGACCACTCCTGGGGCCTCGTCGGCGCCGACGGGCCGGCGTTCCCGAACGCCACGGTGCACGCGAGCGGCCGCGACGTCGCCTTCTGGACCGACGAGGCGAACGCCACCAACCGCGGCCGCGCGGCGATCATCGCCAAGACGCGCGAGGTCTTCGCGCAAGTCGAAGGGCGGCTCGTGCGGTTCGCCGACGACGGGGACGTGCTGCCCGGCATCCGCGCGGTGGCGGCGCCCGGCCATTCGGTCGGCCACACCGTGGTGCGCATCGAGGCCGGCGGCGCCGCGCTCTACGTGCTCGGCGACCTCGCCCACCACCCGATGCAGATCGAGACGCCGGAGATCGTCTACCGCTTCGACAACGACCGGGTCGCCTCCGTCGCCTCGCGGCGGCGGGTGCTGGCGGCGGTCGCCGCCGAGGGCGCGCTCGCCCTCGGCTACCACTATCCCTGGCCGGGCCTCGGCCGGCTCAGCGCCGCCGGCGAGGGCTGGCGCTTCGCGGCGACCGCCAGCTGAGCGGCGGCCTCCAGGCCGGCCGCACGACGCTCAGTCGTGCGTCTCGAGCCCGGTCGGGATCTGCTTGTTCTCGCTCTTCAGCACGATGCCGGCGCCGAGCGCCACCGTCTCGATCAGCGCCGAGAAGTCAGCCTCGAGATAGGCCTTCGGGTCGGGCTTCAGGGTCGCCGCGCCGAAGTGCGCCTGCATCGCCTCGCGGGTGGCGGCCGTCACCGGCATCGGCACCTTGAGCTCGCGCCCGGCGGCGAGGCCGAGGTCGAGGTCCTTCTTCATCAGCTCGGGCGTGAAGGTCGTCGTCCAGTCGAGGTTGACGAGGGCCGGCGTCTTGTAGCGGGTGAAGATCGAGCCCATGACGCTGTCGTTGATGAAGGCGAGGAAGGCGTGCCGCGGCACCCCGGCCTTCTCGGCGAGCACGGTGATCTCCGAGAGGTTCTGGATCACGACGCCGAGCAGCACGTTGTGGGCGATCTTGCAGATGCGGGCGAGCTCGCCGTCGCCGACATAGGCGACGCCGTTCGCCGCCACCGTCTCGATGTAGGGCTTCGCCGTCTCGAAGGCCGCCTCCGGCCCGGACACCACCGACGACAGCTTGCCGGCCTTGACGCACTTGCCGTTGCCGCTCACCGGCGAGGCGAGCAGCGCCGCGCCGCGCTCGGCGAGGCGGGCGCGCAGGTCGGCCGACTGCTCGACGCCGATCGACGAGCAGTCGACGAAGATCTTCGGCACCGGCCCCGCGCGGCCGTCGAGGACGCCGTCGGCGCCGAAGATCACGCTCTCGAGGTCCTTGCCGGTCGAGACCATGGTGAACAGGATGTCGACCGAGGCGAGGTCGGCCGGGCTGTCGACGAGCGTCGCGCCCTTGGCGGCGAGCGGCTCGGCCTTGGCGCGCGTGCGGTTCCAGACGCGCACGTCGTGCCCGCCCTTGACCAGCCGCTCGGCCATGGGAAAGCCCATGCGCCCCATTCCGATCCAGCCGATCGTGTGCCTGTTCACCTGCATGGTCTTTCTCCAGGGGCCGCCCCGGCCGCGGCGGCGTGGCGCTGCGGGCCGGCGATTTCAGAAGTGGTCCAAAGTCCAACGCTCAAATCAATATGCAAACGTTTGCACGTCAGATCAAGCCCGAATGCGCGCCGGGCGCGCCGGGCGATCCGGTCAGCCGACCTCGGCCGCCCAGTCGCGCGTCTCGATGATCTCCTTCAGCCGCGCCAGGAACGCCGCCGAGTAGGCGCCGTCGAAGGCGCGGTGGTCGAAGCTCTGCGCGACCACCGCCACGGGCCGGACTGCGATCGCCTCGCCGCCCGCCGTCTCGACCACCACGGGCTTCCGCTTCACCGCGTCGGTCGACAGGATCGCGACCTGCGGCGGGTTGATGATCGGCGCGGTGAACAGCGTGCCGAACGAGCCGTTGTTGGAGATCGTGTAGGTGCCGCCGGCGAAGTCGTCCGGCGAAAGGCCGCCGCCGCGCGCCTTCTCGACGAGGCGGGCGATCGCCTTGGCGAGGCCGGCGACGGTGAGCTCGTCGGCATTGCGGATCACCGGCACCACGAGGCCGTTGTGCGAGAGGTCGACGGCGATGCCGAGGTTGACCTCGCTCGCGATCTCCAGCGCCTCGCCGTCGAGCCGCGCGTTGACCTGCGGGAAGTCGCCGATCGCCAGGCACACCGCGCGGGCGATGAACGGCAGGTAGGTGAGCGCGGCGCCGTGCCGCTCGCGGAACGCCTCCTTGCGCGCCGCCCGCACCGCGTCGACGGCGTGGAATTCGATCTCCGTCGCCTGGAAGACGTGCGGGATCGTGGTCCACGACTGCTGCAGCCGCTGGCCGGTCTGCCGGCGCATGGCGTTCATCGGCACGCGGGTGCCGGGCCGCGCCGCGACCGCCGGACGGGCCGGCGCCCGGGCGGCCGGCGCAGGCGCGGCAGAAGCCGGCGCGGCGGGCGCCAGATCCGGTGCCAGGTCCCTCTTGCCGATCCGCGTCGCCCCGCGCGCCTTGGCGGCCGCCGCCACGGTGGCGACGTCGAGGCCCTGCTGGGCGATCAGCCGGCGGGCGAGCGGCGTCATCCGCACCCCGCCGGCCTCGGCCGGCCCGAAGCGGTCGAGCGGCGTGCACATCTCCGAATAGGGGCCGAAGCCCTCCGGCGCTGCGGCCGGCTTCGGCGGTGTCGCTCCGTTCGCCGTCCCCGCGGGAGCCGCCGCCCCGGCCGCCGCCGCGCCGCCGATGACGGCGACCACGGTGCCGACCGGCACCGTCTCGCCGGTCTTCACGCGGATCTCGGAGACGACGCCAGCGCCGAGCGCCTGCACCTCCATCGTGACCTTGTCGGTCTCGATCTCGAACAGGCCCTCGCCTTCGGCGACGGTGTCGCCGACGGCCTTGAACCAGGTGGCTATCTTGCCCTCGGCGACGGTCTCGCCGAGCTGCGGCATCACGACGTCCATGGCCGCCCCCTTCAGCGCAGGGTCCGCCGGACCGTCTCGACGATCCGGTCGGCGCTCGGAAGCGCCAGATCCTCGAGGTTGTCGGCGGCGGGCAGCGGGATGTGCGGCGTGGTGATGCGGACGATCGGCCCGTCGAGGTCCCAGAACGCCTCGTCGGCGACGATCGAGGCGATCTCGGCGCCCCAGCCGCAGAGCCGCGGGTTCTCCTCCACCGTGTAGAGCCGCCCGGTCCTGCCGACCGAGGCGAGGATCGTGCGGGTGTCGAGCGGCACCAGCGAGCGCACGTCGATCACCTCGCAGTCGATGCCGTCGGCGGCGAGCCGCTCGGCCGCGGCGAGCGCCCGCGGCACCATCAGCGCGAGCGCCAGGATGGTGGCGTCCTTGCCCGGCCGGAGCACCTTGGCGGTGCCGAGGGTGTCGAGGATCTCGCCGTCGGGCACCTCGCCCTTCACGGCGTAGAGCGACTTGTGCTCGAAGAAGATCACCGGGTCGGGATCGCGCACCGCCGCCGCCATCAGCCCGACGACGTCGGCCGGGCTCGACGGCGCCACGACCTTGAGGCCGGGGATCATCATCGCCCAGTTCTCCACCGACTGGGAGTGCTGGGCGCCGAAGCGCGAGCCGGCGCCGTTGCCGGTGCGCACGACGAGGGGGCAGCTCACCTGCCCGTTCGTCATGTAGCGCGACTTCGGGAACTCGTTGGCGACGTAGTCGAAGCAGACCGCCAAAAAGTCCGAGAACATGATCTCGGCGATCGGCCTGAGGCCGGTCATCGCCGCGCCCATGGCGGCGCCGAGGATCGCCTGCTCGGAGATCGGCGTGTCGCGCACCCGCTTCGGCCCGAACTCGTCGAAGAGCCCGACCGTCGCCTTGAACACGCCGCCCGCCTTGGCGACGTCCTCGCCGAGGAAGACCACCCGGTCGTCGCGCCGCATCTCTTGCGCGATGCCGCGGGCGACCGCGTCGCGATAGCTCAGTTCCGCCATGCCCAGCCCCCGTCGGCGTAGACGTCCGCCGTCAACAGATCGACCGACACCGACGGTGCCGCCTTGCAGGCCTCGGTCGCCGCGTCGACCTTCGCCTTCGAATTGTGGTCGATGGCGGCGATCACCGCCGCGTCGACGCCGAACTCCTCGAGCCGCGCCCGGTAGAGCTTGACCGGGTCGCGCTTCAGCCATTCCTCGAGCTCGCCCGGCGGCCGGTAGGTGGCGGGGTCGGCGCGTGAATGGCCGGAGTGGCGGTAGGTCATGCACTCGATCAGCGACGGGCCGCCGCCGGCCCGCGCGCGGGCGTAGGCGGCGTCGGCCTCGCGCCACACCGCGTCGGCGTCGTTGCCGTCGACGATGATCCGGTCGAGGCCGTAGGCGGCGGCGCGGTCGGCCGCCGGGTGCTCGACGGCGGTCACCGTGTGGATCGGCGTGTATTCCATGTAGAGGTTGTTCTCGCAGACGAAGACGACCGGCAGCTTCCACACGGCGGCGAAGTTCAGCGCCTCGTGGAAGGCGCCGATGTTGGTCGTGCCGTCGCCGAAGAAGCACACCGACACGTCGCTCTGGCCGAGATACTGCGCCCGCCAGGCGGCGCCACAGGCGATCGGCAGGTGCGCGCCGATGATGGCGTAGGAGCCCATCACCCCGTGCTCGACGGAGGTGAGGTGCATCGAGCCGCCCTTGCCGCGCATCAGCCCGTTGTCGCGCTGCATCAGCTCGCCCAGCACCTGCTCCATCCCGACGCCGCGCGCCAAGGTGTGGGCGTGGCCGCGATAGGTGCAGAACGACAGGTCGCCCGGCCGCATCGCCGCCGCGAAACCCGCCGCGACGGCCTCCTGGCCCAGGGAAAGGTGGCTGGTGCCCTTGACGAGGTTCTGCAGGAAGAGGTCGAAGGCGCGCTTCTCGAAGTCGCGGATCTCGACCTGCAGGCGATAGAGCTCGAGCCGCGTGTCGAGCCCGATGTCGTCGTTGGCCACGGGCTTGCCCGGAGCGTTCACTGGCGTCTCCCTTCCCATCCCCGCTCGCAGGCGGGGTTGCATGACCCGGTTGGCCCGGTCGGCCGCATCCAGCCACTCCTTCGCCCGGCTGGCAAGGAGCGGGGGAACGGCCGGCGGCGCCGTCCGTCAGTAGCGGTTGGCGATCGGCAGCTCTTCGGCCGGGAACAGGCTGATCACCTTGCAGCCGGTGTCGGTGACGACGACCTCCTCCTCGATGCGCGCCGCCGAGTAGCCGTCGGTCGCTGGGCAGTAGGTCTCGAGCGCGAACACCATGCCGGTCTTGATCTCCATCGGATTGTCCATGGAGACGAGGCGCGAGATAATCGGCCGCTCGTGCAAGGCGAGGCCGAGGCCGTGGCCGAACTGCAGGCCGAAGGCCGCCATCTCGTTCGGGAAGCCGAACTCCTCGGCCTTCGGCCACACCGCCGCGACGGTGTCGGTGGAGACGCCGGGCTTAATGAGCGCAATCGCGGCGTCGAGCCAGTCACGGCACTTCACGTAGGCGTCGTTCTGCACCGGCGTGGCGCGCCCGACGTTGAAGGTGCGGTAGTAGCAGGTGCGGTAGCCCATGTAGGACTGCAGGATGTCGAAGAACGCCTGGTCGCCCGGGCGCAGCAGCCGGTCGGTGAAGTTGTGCGGGTGCGGGCTGCACCGCTCGCCGGAGATGGCGTTGATCGCCTCGACGTCGTCCGACCCCATCTCGTAGAGGAGCTTGGTGGCCTTGGCGACGATGTCGTTCTCGCGCACGCCCGGCTTAAGCTCCTCCCAGATCATGTGGTAGACGCCGTCGACCATCGCGGCCGCCTGGTTCAGCAACACGATCTCGTCGATGTTCTTGATCTCGCGCGCGTCGAGCATGACCTGCTGGCCGTCGACGAGCGTGAGGCCCTGCTTCTGCAATTCGAGCCACATGCCCGGCTCGACGAGGTCGACGCCGAGCGGCATGTCGGCGACGCCGGCCTCGACGAGGAGCGCCTTGATCTCCTCGGCGTGGCGCTTCATCAGCCCCGCCGCCGGCGGCACGGTGCCGCGCATGCCGAGCATGCCGGCGCGGAAGTTCTCCTTCGGCAGCCAGTCGCAGAACAGGCGGTGGTGGACGGCGGCCGAGCCGAAGTCCCACAGCACCGGCTCCTGGTCGCCGGCGAGGAGCGCGAAGCGGCAGAGCTTGTCGCGCTCCCACTCGCCGATCTTCGTCGAGGTGGTGTAGCGGATGTTGTTGACGTCGAAGAGGAGCAGCGCGCCGAGGCCGGAGGCCTTGAGCGCCTGCTTGGCGCGGCCGAGGCGGTAGGCGTTGAGGCGGCGGAAGTCGATGCGGCCCTCGAAGTCGACATTGGTGTGGCCGGGCGCCGGGATCGCCCGGTCCCACCGCCAGTTCGGCTCCAGCGCCCGCTTCAGCGCCTCGGCCGGATCGATGAGCCGCGGCTCCAGGACCATCTCGTTCATCGCCGCGTATCCTCCCTCTCGCCGCCCCGGCGGCGGTCGTCGCGCCGGGTGCCGCGGCGCGCGTCCCGTTCGGCGGGCCACGCGCATCCATCTGGTGCAAACGTTTGCAAGATAATCACGGCGCCACCGACCCTGTCAATCGCCGGACCGGCGGCGGACGGCCGGGCGGGCTTCGCAGCGCTACGGTGCGGGATCTAGGAGATGCTCGTAGCGGCGGTCGGTGAGCGTCTTCAGGAAGGCGACGAGCCCGTCGACGCGCCGGTCGTCGAGCGCCGGCCCGCTCTCGAGGTCCTCCATCGAGAGGTTGTCGGCGACCTCGGGCGGCCCCCACGCCTCGCCCGTCTCCGGGTTGATCTGCCGCCGCTTCGCGATGCTGTTGTACTTGTTGTAGAATTCGACCGCGGTGCGGAGGTCCTTGAAGGCGCCGTTGTGCATGTAGGGCCCGGTGACGGCGACGTTGCGCAGGCTCGGCACCTTGAACTTGCCGGCCTCCGCCGCCGGGTCGGCGACCGCCGGGTTCTCCGCGAGGCCGCGGTCGAGGCGGCCGCGCCCGTTGGCGGCGGCGAGGGCCGGGTTGGCCGGCACGCCGATGTTGTGGAACTCGTGGTTGGTGAACGGCTCGCCCGCGCCGCCGACGACGGCCTGGAGCTGGTGGCAGCGGTTGCAGTTGGTGAACTGCGAGGAGAAGAACAGCACCCGCCCGAGCTCCTCCTCGGCGGTGAACTTTTCCTCGCCGCGCAGGTAGCGATCATAGCGCGAATCGAAGGGCGAGACGGCCGGGGTCCGCTCGAACGCGGCGAGCGCCGCCGCCATCGCCGCGAAGGCCGCCTCGTCGTCGGCGAGGGCGTCGGCGCCGAACAGCGCGCCGAAGCGGTCGACGTAGTCGGGCTTCTCGCGCAGGCGGGCGACGACCGCGGCCTTGTCCGGCATCCCCATCTCGGCCGGGTTCATCGGCGGGCCGCCGGCCTGCGCCTCCAGCGTCGCGGCGCGTCCGTCCAGGAACTGCCCGCCGACATAGGCGCCGTCCTCGCGGCGGTGGAAGGCCGGGCTCAGGGCGGCATAGGCGACGCCCGGCGCATTGCGGTCGCCGATCGAGGCTCCGTCGTCGCCGAGCGAGGCGGCGAGGCCGGCCGCGGTCCCGCGCCGGTCGACGAAGCCGAAGTCCGGCGCGTGGCAGGTGGCGCAGGCCTGGGTGCGGTTCTTCGACAGGTCGACGTCGTGGAACAGCGTCTCGCCGAGCGCGGCGAGGGCGGCGGCGCGATCCTCCTCGCCGTCGGCCCGCGGCGCCAGGGTGCCCGCTGCGACGAAGAGCAGCGCGGCGGCGCAGGCGGCGAGCGTGAGGACGAAGGCACGGCGCATCCGGCAGACTCCGAGCCGGCCGATGAGAACGCCACCGATGTGCGCCCCGCCTTGCGCCACATCAAGCCGCCGCGCCCGCGCCCCTCTGCCGCGCCCTCTCTTTGGCAAAGCCCGGCGCTGCCCCTATAGTCGGTGCAAACGATTGGGCGGCCGGCTGGCGAATGAAGAAGCGCGTGACCCTGAAGGACGTCGCCGAGGCGGTGGGCGTGCACGTCTCGACGGTCTCGCGGGCGCTCGACCCGAAGACGCGCCACCTGATCACCCCCGAGGTCGCCGAGGCGGTGCTGCGCGTCGCCGAGAAGCTCGACTACCACCAGAACACCGCCGCCTACTCGCTGAAGACCAACCGCACGCGGACCATCGGCGTCATCGTGCCCGACATCGCCAACCCGGTGTTCCCGCCGATCATCCGCGGCGTCGAGGACCGGCTCGGCGAGAGCGGCTACGTCGCGATCCTCGCCAACACCGACGGCGACCTGAAGCGCGAGGCCGGCATCACCGAGATGCTGCGCGCCCGCGGCGTCGACGGCATCCTGCTGGCGAGCGTCGAGCGCGAGGACCAGGCGATCTCGCGCCTCGCCGCCGAGGGCCTGCCGGTCGCCACCGTCAACCGCCGCGTCGACGACCCGGCGATCCCCTCGGTGGTGCACGACGAGGACGACGGCATGCGCCTCATCCTCACCCACCTCGCCGCGCTCGGCCACCGCCACGTCGCCAACATCGCCGGGCCGCAGTCGCTGTCGACCGGCGAGAGCCGCTACCGCGCCTTCGAGCGCCACCGCGCCCTCCTCGGCCTCGACCCGGACCCGGAGCTCGTCGCCTTCTCGCGCGTCTTCAACGACGCGGAGGGCGAGCGCTGCACCGAGGAGCTGTTGGCGCGCGGGCGGCCGTTCACTGCCCTCGTCTGCTCCAACGACCGCGTGGCGCTCGGCGCCGTGTCGGCGCTCCGGCGGCGCAACCTCGCCTGCCCGGACGACATCTCGGTCACCGGCTACAACGACATGCCGATGGTCGACCGGCTCTTCCCGCCGCTCACCACCATCCGCATCAAGCAGTACGACGCCGGCTTCCAGGCGGCCGACATCCTCCTCGAGATCATCGAGACGCCGGCCGAGCGCCGCGCGCCGCGCCACGTCGTGCTGCCGGTCGAGCTCGTCGTGCGCGGCTCGACCGCCCCGCCGGCCGCGGTTCCCGTCGAGCCGCGGACGCGGCGCCGCGTCAAGGCCTGACCGCCGCCCCGGCGATCAGCCCGTCGAGGTTGCCGCGCTCGATCGCCGCGCGCGCCGGCGCATCGAGACCCGCCGCGGCGACGGTGCCGCGCGGGTCGGGATCGGCCATGTCGAACGGGTAGTCGGTGCCGAGCAGCACCCGGTCGGCGCCCATCTCCTCGACGAGGAAGCGCAGCGCCGCCGGCGAGTGCGTCACCGTGTCGAACAGGAAGCGGGCGACCGACGCCTCGACGCTGCCGGTCATCGCCACCGCCGTCTCCGGCCGGGCGGCACGGCCGCGCACGAGGCGGCCGAGGTTGTAGGGCAGGAAGCCGCCGCCGTGGACGAGCAGGATGCGCAGGTCCGGGTACCGCTCCATGACGCCGCCGAACACGAGGTGCGCCGCCGCAACCGAGGTTTCGAGCGGGTTGTGGATCAGGTTGTTGAGGAAGTAGCGCCCATAGGGCCCCTCCATCGGCGCGAGCAGCGGGTGCAGCATCACGAGGGCGCCGAGCCTTTCCGCCGCCGCCCAGAACGGGTCGAGGGCGCGGTCGTCGAGGGCGACGTCGCCGATCGTCGGGATCTCGACGCCGAGGAGCCCGTGCTCGCCGACCGCCCGCTCGATGATCGCGACGCCGGCGTCCGGCAGGGCGAGCGGCGCCGTGCCGAGGCCGAGGAAGCGCTCCGGGTTGGCGCGGACGAAGGCGCCGATCTCGGCGTTCACCGCCTCGGCGAGCCAGGCCGCGTCGGCGGCCGGCGGGCCGGCGCCGGTGAGGCCGACCCAGGGCGAGACGACCTGCGCGGCGACGCCCTGCCCGTCCATCGCCGCGAGGCGGAGCGCTAGGTCGACCATGCCCGGCAGCAATGGCGGGTTGAACGGCTTGCCGGCGAGCGTGACCTTGACCCGGCCGTCCGGTAGGCGCTCGGCCGAATAGCCGGCGCGCTCGCCGGCGGTGAGGCGGTCGATCAGGCGCGGCGGCACGATGTGGGCGTGAACGTCGACCGGGCCCGGCCGGAGCGGGATCGTCATGGCCTTCTTCTCCGGAGCGTCGATGGGGAGCGGCGGCGGCGAGGCCCGCCACTCTACCCGACACGGGCGGGCGCGCTACTCCGCGACGAGCACCTTGACGCCGCTCTCGGCGAGGCGGGCGGCCGCGTCCTCCGGCGGCGCCTCGTCGGTGATCAGCATGTCGATGCGGTCGAAGCCGCAGACGCGGGCGAAGCCGCGGCGGCGGAATTTCGAGTGGTCGGCGACCACCACCACCCGGTCGGCACGGCCGATCAGCGCCTGCGAGAACTCCGCCTCGCGGACGTGGTAGTCGGTGAGCCCGTGCTCGGCGTCGATGGCGCCGATCGACAGGATCGCCGTGCGGGCGACGAATTGGCCGACGAAGGCGGTCGCCTGCGGCCCGAACACCGCGCCGTCGTCGGCCCGCATCTCGCCGCCGGCGAGGAAGACCTGGGCGCCCTCGCCGCCGAGCAGGATGCGCGCGGCGTCGGTGGAGTTGGTCACGACCATCAGGCCGCGCCGGGCGGCGAGCTCGCGGGCGACGAAGATCGTCGTCGAGCCGGTGTCGAGCATCACGGATTCGCCGTCCTCGATCTGCGCCGCGGCGAGCCGCGCGATCCGGCTCTTACCGTCGACGTTCTCGAGCATCCGCCGCTTCAGCGGCGGCTCGGTCACCGGATCGGGCAGCATCACCGCGCCGTGCATCTTGCGCACGAGGCCCTCGGCGGCGAGCGGGCGGACGTCGCGCCTGACCGTCTCCTCCGAGACCTGCAGCCGCTCGGCGAGCGCCGCCACTGCGAGCCGGCCCTGGGCGCGGACGAGGCGCAGCATCTCGCGCTGGCGCGGGCTGAGCCGGCCGAGCTCGGCGTCGGGCGGCGGCACCAGTCCGCTCTCGGCGACGCTCACCGCACCCTCCAGTATCCGGCGGCGCGCAGAGTGTCGCGCCTGTGGTAATTGTGGGAATTCCTGTGAGAATTGCCCTTGCAATGTGAGAATAGGCGCGGCAACTTGATGGGGTCAACGTGCTTTCTGTGGGATTTCGCGGCCCGCCAGACGTGGACGGACCGGGGCATTCCGTGCCGAGGCGCGCGCGAGCGGCCGGGGAGAACCGGCGCCGGGCCGGGCCGTGCGGGGCCGGCCGACATCGCATTCCGTTGAGGGGATGATCGATGACGAGAAACGCGTTCAAGCGAGCGATGGCGGGCCTCGCCCTCGGGGCGATGCTCGCCGCCGGGCCGGTCGCGGCGGCCCCCGAATCGCCCGACCCGATCAAGATCACGCTGCACGACTGGACCGGCCAGCTCATCACCTCGAAGATGATGGGCGAGGTTCTGAAGAAGGCCGGATACAACGTCGAGTACGTGCCCGCCGACTACCTCGCCCAGTTCACCGGCCTCGAGTCCGGTGACCTCGACGTCGCCATGGAGATCTGGGAGACGACCGGCCGCGACGCGATGGACGCGGCCATCGCCACCGGCAAGGTGGTCAACTTCGGCGAGACCGGCATGGTCGCCAAGGAGGAGTGGTGGTACCCGCTCTACGTCAAGGAGAAGTGCCCCGGCCTGCCCGACTGGAAGGCGCTCAACGCCTGCGCCGAGCTGTTCGCGATTCCCGAGACGGCGCCGAAGGGCCGCTATCTCGGCGGGCCGGTGACCTGGGGCGGCTATGACGAGGAGCGCGTCGCCGGTCTCGGCCTCAACTTTGAGGTCGTGCACGCCGGCACCGACGCAAACCTGTTCGCCGAACTCGACTCCGCGGTCAGCCGCAAGGAGCCGATCGTGCTGTGGATCTACGCGCCGCACTGGGCGCCGATCAAGTACGAGGGCGAGTGGGTCGAGTTCCCGGCCTACTCGAAGGAGTGCTACGCGAGCGGCAAGTATGATTGCGGCAAGCCGTCGGGCCCGATCTGGAAGGTCGGCTGGGTCGGCGTCGAGAAGAAGTGGCCGGGCGCGGCCAAGGCCATCAAGGCGTTCAAGATCGACAACGCCGCGATGGGCAAGATGATCAGCGCGGTCGACCTCGACGGCCGCAGCGTCGACGACGTCGTCGCCGACTGGATCTCGGCCAACGAGGCCACCTGGAAGCCCTGGATCGAATGAGCCCGCCCGGCCGGCGGGACGTCTCGATGCGCCCCGCCGGCCGCCGCCGGCCTCCATCGTCCGCCCTGGCGACGCACGCCGCGATCGTGTTGTCGTCCGGGCCGGCGCGGCCGCAGAATGCCCGCCGCCAGCGGCATGTCCGGACCGAACGATGACCACCCCTCCCTCCGCGACCGCTCTCCCCGCCATCGTCTGCGAGGACGTCTGGAAGGTGTTCGGCCCCTCGTCCGCCGCGGCCGCCGGCGGCGAGGGCGTCGTCGCCGTGCGCGAGGCGAGCTTCACCGTCGAGCGCGGCGAGTGCTTCGTCATCATGGGGCTCTCGGGCTCCGGCAAGTCGACGCTGGTGCGCTGCCTCACCCGCCTCATCGAGCCGACCCGCGGCAGGATCCTCGTCGAGGGCGTCGACCTGCTGGCGGCGAGCCCGGCCGAGCTCATCCACCTGCGCCGGCACGTCACCGGCATGGTGTTCCAGAACTTCGCGCTCCTGCCGCACCTCAGCGTCTTCGACAACGTCGCCTTCCCGCTCGCGGTGCAGGGCGTGAAGGAGCGGGAGCGCGACGCGCGGGTGCGCACGCTGCTCGAGCTCGTCGGCCTCACCGGCCGCGAGGACCGCTTCCCGCGCGAGCTCTCCGGCGGCCAGCAGCAGCGCGTCGGCATCGCCCGCGCGCTCGCCGTCGAGCCGGACATCCTGTTCCTCGACGAGCCGTTCTCGGCGCTCGACCCGCTGATCCGGCGCGAGATGCAGAACGAGTTCATCCGCCTGCGCGGCCGCCTCGACAAGACCTTCGTGTTCATCACCCACGACTTCGACGAGGCGATCCGCCTCGCCGACCGGGTGGCGATCATGAAGGACGGGGCGATCGTCGAGATCGGCACGCCGGAGGACCTCGTCGTCCGCCCGTCGCACCCCTACGTCGCCGAATTCACCCGCCACGTCGCCCGCGCCAAGGTGATGCGCGCCCGCAGCGCCGCCCGCCCGGCACCGGCCGGCGCGGCGCCGGACGTCACCGTGCCGGCGGCCGGGCTGATCGTCGAGGTGGCCGACGCGGTGCTCGGCAGCGACGCCCCGGTCGGCGTCGTCGAGGCGGACGGCCGCCTCGTCGGCCTGCTCGGGCGCGAGGCGGTGATCGCCGCCCTGCTCGACCGGGACGCGCCGCCGTGAGGCCGGCCGCCACCGCCGGACGACTGGTGCCGCTGCCGGCCTTGGGCGGCTGGGTGATCGGCGCCGTGGCGCTCGCGGTCGTCCTCGCCGGGCTGGTGCTGACGCCGGAGCTTCGGGCCTACCCGCGCGACTGGACCGTTCCCGCCGCCGCCTGGATCGGCGAGGCGATGCGCTGGATCACCGGCGACACGCCGCTGGTCGAGGGCCTGCCGACCATCAAGGACGTGACGCGGGCGCTCGCAGGCGTGCTCGGCGTCGTGCTCGACGCGCTCCGCGCGCTCATCGCCGACGGCTTCCGCTTCACGCCCGGCGACGGCCCCTTCGACCTGCCACCGATCCCGTGGTTCGCGATCGTCGCCGCCGCGGCCGTCGCCGCGCAGGCCCTGGGCGGCCGGCGGCTCACCCTCCTCACCGTGCTCGGGCTCCTGTTCCTGGCGGTCACCGGCAACTGGCGCTCGAGCATGACGACGCTCGCCTCGGTGCTGATCGCCGGCACGCTCGCCGCAGCCCTCGGCCTCGCGCTCGGCATCCTGGCCAGCCGCTCGCGCCGCGCCGAGCGCGCCGTAATGCCGGTGCTCGACCTGATGCAGACGGTGCCGGTGTTCTCCTACCTGGTGCCGGTGCTGGTGCTGTTCGGCTTCGGCCCGGTCGCCGCGATGACGGCGACGATCATCTACGCCACCCCGCCGATGGTGCGCACGACGATGCTCGGCATCGCCCGGGTGCCGCCGGAGATCGTCGAGTTCGGGCGGATGGCCGGCTGCAACGAGCGCCAGCTCCTCGCCCGCGTGCTGCTGCCGGTCGCCCGGCCGTCGCTGATGCTCGGCCTCAACCAGGTGATCATGATGACCCTCAACATGGTCATCATCGCTTCGATGATCGGCGCCGGCGGCCTCGGCTACGACGTGCTGGTGGCGCTCCGCCGGCTCGACATCGGCGGCGGCCTCGAGGGCGGGCTCGCGATCGTCGTGCTCGCCATGCTGCTCGACCGCTTCAGCCAGGAGGCGGCGACCGCCACCGCCTCGCCGGCGGGCGCCGAGGTCCGGCGGGCGCGGCGGCGGACGGCGCTCGTCGTCGCCGCCCTGCTCGGCCTCGGCTGGCTCGCCGCCCTCGCATGGCCGTCGATCGCCGGCTACCCGCAGGACTGGGTGGTGACCGGCCGCGAGCCGCTGAACGAGCTCGCGCGCTGGATCAACGTCAACCTCTACGAGCCGCTGAACCTCATCAAGACCGCCGTCCTCCTCGGCCTGATGGTGCCGGTGAAGACCTTCCTCCTGACCATGCCGTGGTTCACGCCGCCGCTGCTCGCCTTCCTCGCCGGCCTCGCCCTCGGCGGCGTCCGCCTCGCGCTGAAGTGCGGGCTGATGATCCTCGCGATCATGCTCGTCGGGCTGCAGGCGCCGGCGATGACGAGCCTCTATCTCTGCGGGCTCGGCGTCGTGCTCGCGACCGTCCTCGGCATTCCCCTCGGCGTCTGGGGCGCAGGCAGCGACCGCGCCCACCGCGTGCTGATGGCGATCGGCGACGTGCTGCAAACGATGCCGGCCTTCGTCTACCTGATCCCGGTCGTCATGCTGTTCCGGGTCGGCGACTTCTCGGCCCTCGTCGCCATCGTGCTCTTCGCCATCGTGCCGATCGTCCGCTACACCGACTTCGGCATCCGCGCGGTGCCGCCCGGCCTCGTCGAGGCCGGCGCCATGAACGGCTGCACGCCGCGGCAGATCCTGTGGCGGGTGCGCCTGCCGGTGGCGGTGCCGGAAATCCTGCTCGGCCTCAACCAGACGATCATGATGGCGCTCTCGATGCTCGTCATCACCGCCCTCGTCGGCACCCGCGACCTCGGCCAGGAGACCTACATCGCGCTCACCAAGGCCGACACCGGCCGCGGCCTCGTCGCCGGCCTCGCCATCGCCTTCATCGCCATGACCGCGGACCGGCTGATCGGCAAGTGGGCCGAGAGCCGCCGCCGCGCCCTCGGCCTCGCGTGAGGGGGCGATGACCGCCGATCGCACCCTCGACCGGATCGCCGCGCTCCCCTGCTGGGCCGGGCCGGTCGAGATCGCGCCGCTCGCCGGCGGCATCACCAACCGCAACTTCCTCGTCACCGACCGCGCCGCCGGCCGCTTCGTCGCCCGCCTCGGCGACGACATCCCGGTGCACGGGGTGATGCGCTTCAACGAGCTCGCCGCCGCCCGCGCCGCGCACGCCGCCGGGCTGTCGCCGGAGGTCGTCCACGCCGGCGACGGCATCCTCGTCTCGCGCTTCATCGACGGGCGCACCTTCGACCCGGCGATGGTGCGGGCGCCGGAGAACCGCGGCCGCATCGTCCAGCTGATCCGCCGCCTGCACACCGACGTGGCGCGCCACCTGCGCGGCCCGGTGCTCGCCTTCTGGCCGTTCCAGGTGATCCTGAGCTACCTTGGCACCCTGGCCGACGACGGCCACCCGATGGCCGGCGCGCTGCCGCGCCTCGCCGAGATCGCCCGCCGGCTCGAGCGGGCCGTCGGCCCGGTGACGATGGTCTTCGCCCACAACGACCTCCTCGCCGGCAATCTCCTCGACGACGGCGCGCGGCTGTGGCTGATCGACTGGGACTATGCCGGCTTCGACAGCCCGCTGTTCGACCTCGCCAACCTCTCGTCCAACAACGCCTTCACGGCGGAGGACGACGCGTGGCTGCTCGCCGCGTATTTCGGCAGCCGGCCGGACGCCGGCACGGCGCGCGGGTTCCAGGCGATGAAGTGCGCCTCGCTCCTGCGCGAGACGCTGTGGAGCGCCGTGTCGGAGCGCCGCTCCGCCATCGCCTTCGACTACCCCGCCTACACGGCCGACTATCTCGGCCGCTTCGAGGAAGCCTACCGAACGTTCGCGTCAAGCGAGGACCCATGAGCCAGAGCCTGCCTACCCACGCCGAGATCGTCGTCATCGGCGGCGGCATCGTCGGTTCGAGCACCGCCTACCATCTCGCCCGCGCCGGGGCGAAGGACGTCGTCCTCCTGGAGCGGGCGAAGCTCACCTCCGGCTCGACCTTCCACGCCGCCGGCCTCGTCGGCCAGCTGCGCTCGTCGGCCAACGTCACCCGGCTCCTGAAGTACAGCGTCGAGCTCTACGGTCGCCTCGAGGCCGAGACCGGCCAGGCGACCGGGTGGAAGCGCAACGGCGGGCTCCGGCTCGCCTGCAACCCGGAGCGGATGACCGAGATCCGCCGCCAGGCGACCACCGCCCGCTCCTTCGGCCTCGAGATGCACCTCCTGACGCCGAAGGAGGCGAAGGAGCTCTGGCCCCTGATGGACGAGAGCGACCTCGTCGGCGCCGCCTATCTGCCGACCGACGGCCAGGCGAACCCCTCCGACATCACCCAGGCCCTCGCCCGCGGCGCCCGCATGGGCGGCGTCAGGATCTTCGAGGACACCGCCGTCACCGCCATCGAGGTGAAGGACGGCCGGGTCGTCGCCGTCGTCACCCCGGCCGGCCGCATCGCCTGCGAGAAGGTGGTGAACTGCGCCGGCCAGTGGGCGCGCGAGGTCGGCCGGCTCGCCGGCGTGTCGGTGCCGCTCTGCTCGGTCGAGCACCAGTACCTGATCTCCGAGCCGTTCGGCGTGCCGAGCAACCTGCCGACGCTGCGCGACCCCGACCGGCTGATCTACTTCAAGGAGGACGTCGGCGGCCTCGTCATGGGCGGCTACGAGCCGGACCCGATCGCCTGGGCGGTCGACGGCATCCCGGAGGGCTTCCACTTCGGCCTGCTCGAGTCGAACTGGGACCACTTCGAGCAGATCATGCAGCAGGCGCTGGCGCGCTGCCCGCCGCTCGCCGAGGTCGGCGTGCGGCAGCTCCTCAACGGACCGGAGTCCTTCACCCCCGACGGCAACTTCATCCTCGGCGAGGCGCCGGAGGTCATGAACTTCTTCGTCGGCGCCGGCTTCAACGCCTTCGGCATCGCCTCCGGCGGCGGCGCCGGCTGGGCGCTCGCCGAATGGGTGATGACCGGCGTGCCGCCGATGGACCTCTGGCCGGTCGACATCCGGCGCTTCTCGAGCGTCCACCGCGACGCCACGTGGGTGCGCAACCGCACCCTCGAGATGTACGGCAAGCACTACACCATCGTCTGGCCGCACGAGGAATACGCGAGCGCCCGCCCGGCGCTCACCTCGCCGATCTACGAGACGCTGCAGGCCGCCGGCGCCTGCTTCGGCTCGAAGCTCGGCTGGGAGCGGCCGAACTGGTACGCGCCGCCCGGCATGGAGCCGGTCGACCGCTATTCCTTCGGCCGGCAGAACTGGTTCGAGCCGGTCGGCGAGGAGCACAAGGCGGTGCGCGAGCGCGTCGGCCTCTTCGACCAGACCTCGTTCGCCAAGCTGCTCGTCACCGGCCCCGACGCCGAGGACGCGCTGTCGCGCATCGGCGCCAACGACATGCGCCGGCCGCCCGGCCGGCTGATCTACACGCCGCTCCTCAACGAGCGCGGCGGCATCGAGGCCGACCTGGTGATGGCCCGCCTCGCCCACGACGCCTACTACATCGTCATCGGCACCGGCTTCCGCACCCACGACATCGACTGGATCCGCCGCCACGTGCCGGCCGGCGCCCGCGTCGCCTTCGAGGACGTGACCGAGCGCTACGGCGTGCTGGCGCTGATGGGCCCGCGCGCCCGCGACGTGCTGCGCAAGGTCGCGAGCGAGGACGTGTCGAACGAGGCCTTCCCGTTCTATTCCTGGCGGGAGCTCGCGATCGGCCGGGCGGTGGTGAAGGCGCTCCGGCTCACCTTCGTCGGCGAGCTCGGCTACGAGCTGCACATGCTGCGCGAGGACATGGCGGCGGTCTACGAGGCGCTGATGGCGGCCGGCAAGGACGTCGGCATCGCCAACTGCGGCTACCGGGCGCTCGAGTCGCTCCGGCTCGAGAAGGGCTACCGCGTCTGGGGGGCCGACATCTCGCCCGACCACACGCCCTTCGAGGCGGGTCTCGGCTGGTCGGTCAAGCTCGCCTCGAACGAGCCGTTCATCGGCCGCGAGGCGCTCGTCGCCGCCGAGGGCAAGCCGCTCGCCAAACGCCTCGCCGGCTTCTCCGTCGACGACCCGGGCGTCGTCCTCCTCGGCCGCGAGACGATCTACCGCGACGGCGTTCCGGTCGGCTACCTGTCGAGCGGCGGCTGGGGCTACACGGTGGGCAAGAACATCGGCTACGGCTACGTGCGCAACCCGTCCGGCGTCGACGACGCCTACCTCGCGTCGGGCTCCTACGAGCTCGAGGTCGCCTGCGAGCGGGTGCCGGCGACGATCGCGCTCGAGCCATTCTACGATCCGAAGTCGCAGCGGGTGCTTTCCTGATGGCCGGGCTCGCGGACGCTGAAATCGTCGTCGTCGGCGGCGGGGCCGTCGGCGCCGCCGTCGCCTACTCGCTCGCCAAAGCGGGCAGGACCGACATCCTGCTCGTCGAGAAGGAGGGCTCGGTCGGGGCGGTGACGACCGCCCAGGCGGCCGGGCTCGTCGGCCAGGTGCGCTCCTCCATCGACCGCATCCGCCTCGCCATGTGGTCGGTCGCGACCTTCTCCGAGCTCGAGCGCAGCGCCGAAGCGAAGCCGTCGTGGCGGCAGGTCGGCAGCCTGCGCATCGCCTCGACGCCGGAGCGCGCCGAGGAGTTCGGCCGGATGCGCGCCGCCTGCGACGCCGCCGGCCTGCCGGTCGAGATGATCGGTGCGGCGGAGGCCGAGCGGCGCTGGCCGGGCATGCGGCTCGGCCACGCCGCGGCGATCCTTTGGTGTCCGACCGACGGCTACCTGCAGCCCTACGACCTCGCCGCCTCCTACCAGTCGGAGGCACGCAAGCTCGGCGTGCGCTTCGCGCTCGGCACCCGCGTCACCGGCATCCGGACCGAGAACGGCGCCGTCACCGCGGTCGAGACCGACAAGGGCACGGTGCGCTGCACGACCGTCGTCGACGCCGCCGGCGCGCACGCCTGGCACATCGCGAAGATGGTCGGCCTCGACCTGCCGATCGTGCCGGTGCGGCACGAGTACATCGTCACCGTGCCGCTGCCGGGCCTGCGGCCGGACCTGCCGTGCTACCGCGTGCCGGACGAGACGCTCTACGGCCGGCCCGACGTGAACTCGCTGCTCCTCGGCGGCTGGGAGCCGAACGCCCTCTCCGCCGACCCGCGCGGCTACGGCCTCGACGGCGAGCCGCCGCCGATCGACGAGGACTGGCCGGTGCTCTCCGGCTTCGTCGAGGCGTTCACGCCCTGCTATCCGCCGACCGCCGAGGCCGGCGTCCGCCACGTCTTCCGCGGCTGGCCGACCTTCACCCCGGACGGGCGCTTCATCATCGGCGAGAGCCGGCGGGTGAAGGGCTTCGTGATGGCCGGCGGCTGCAACGCGCACGGCGTCTCGGGCTCGGCCGGCATCGGCCGCCACGTCGTCGAGGCGATGCTCGATCCCGACCCGAGCCCCTATGTCCGCTCGCTGTCGCCCGACCGCTTCACCGAGACGTCGTGGGACTGGGAGACGGCGCGGCGAGAGGCGCAGCACGTCTACGAGACCTACTACCACATCGGCCACTGACGGGGCGGAGGGCAAGGATGGACGAGACGGTCGCGCGCACGCTCTCCCGCATCCCCCTCCTCGCCGGCTTGCCGCCGGGGGCGCTCACCGTCGCGCGGCTCGGCGGGCTGACGAACCAGAACTGGCGCGTCGACGCCGCCGGCGCCTCCTACGTGCTGCGGATTCCCGGCAAGGGCACCGGCGACTACATCGACCGGGTCGCCGAGGAGCAGGCGGCGCGGGCGACGGCGGCGATCGGCGTCAACGCCGAGGTGCTCCACTTCGACGCCGCCGACGGGGTGCAGCTCTGCCGTTTCGTCGCCGGCGCGCGTACGATGTCGGCGGCGGCCTTCAAGGACCAAGGCGCGGTGCGCCGCGCCGCCGTCGCCCTGCGCGAGGTGCATCGGCGGGCGGCCCCGTTCGCCAAGGACTTCGACCTCTTCGGCATGATCGACGACTACCGGGCGTTGCTCGCCCGCCGCGCGGCCGCGCTGCCCGACGGCTACGCCGCGGTCGTCGCCGACGCCGAGGCGGTGCGCGCGGCCCTCGCCGTCCATCCGGCGCGGCGCGTTCCCTGCCACTGCGACCCGCTCGCCGAGAACTTCCTCGACACCGGCGAGCGGATGGTGGTCGTCGACTGGGAGTACGCCGGCAACAACGACCCGATGTGGGACCTCGGCGACCTCGCCGTCGAGGCCGAGCTCGGGCCGGCCGAGGAGGAGGCGCTCCTCGACGCCTACTTCGACGGCGCCGTGCCGCCGGCCGCGCGCGGCCGGATGGTGCTCTACAAGGCGATGTGCGACCTCCTGTGGACGCTCTGGGGCGTCATCCAGCACGCCGACGGCAACCCCGCCGACGACTTCTGGGCCTATGCCGTGAACCGGCTGGAGCGCTGCCGCCGGCTGATGGCGGAGCCGGGCTTCGACCGCCACGTCGCGGCCGTCCGCGCCGGCTGAGGCGATCGCCGGCGGCTGACTTCGGCGGCCGTCTCGGCTAGTGTCCCCGGCCCGTCGCCCGAGGCATCCCGATGTCGCCCCCCTCCCCCGCCCCGTCCGGCCAGCCCGTCGTCTCCTCGCTGATGTCGCCGGCGCTGATCGCGCCGATCGCCGCCTCGTTCACCTTCGGCGCCGGGCTCAGCCTCGCCTTTCCGCTGCTCGCGCTGCTGCTGCAGAGCCGCGGCATCTCCGGCACCTGGATCGGCCTCAACACCGCGATGGCCGGCGTCGCCGCCATCCTGGCGACGCCGATCGCCGCGCCGCTCGCCCGCCGCTTCGGCACGGCGCGCAGCTTCGCCATCTCGATCCTCGTCGTCGCCGTCTCGCTGGTGCTGTTCTACGTCGTCCAGCCGTTCTGGGCGTGGTTCCCGCTCAGGATCACCTTCCACGGCGGGCTGACGGTGATGTTCGTGCTCTCGGAATTCTGGATCAACGCGGTGGTGCCGAGCGACCGGCGCGGCCTCGCCATGGGCATCTACGGCACCGTCCTGTCGCTCGGCTTCGCCGCCGGGCCGATCATGCTCGGCCTCGTCGGCACGGAGGGCGCCGCGCCGTTCCTGCTCGGGGCGGCGGTGCTGCTCGTCTCGACGGCGCCGATGCTGTTCGCCCGCGCGCACGAGCCGCGCATCGAGGGCCATGCGCGCACCTCGATCCTGCGCTTCGTCACCATCACCCCGATCGCCACCTTCGCGGCGTTCTCGTTCGGCGCGATCGAATCGGGCGCGGCCTCGCTGCTGCCGGTCTACGGCGTCGAGCTCGGCTACGGCGTCTCCTCGGCGGCGATGCTGGTCGCCGCCCTCGCCTTCGGCAACGTGTTCTCCCAGGTGCCGCTCGGCCTCCTCGCCGACCGGATCGACCGGCGGATGCTGCTGCTCGGCTGCGGCGTCTGCGGCACCATCGGTGCCGCGCTGGTGCCGGTCGTCAGCGGCCACTGGTTCTGGCTGCTGGCGGTGATGTTCTTCTGGGGCGGCACCGTCGCCGGCCTCTACACGGTCGGCCTCACCCACCTCGGCGCCCGCTTCACCGGCCCCGACCTCGCCTCCGCCAACGCCGCCTTCATCATGATGTACTCGGTCGGCGTGCTCGTCGGCCCGGCGGCGATGGGCGTCGGGCTCGACCTCTGGCACCCGCACGGCATCGCGATCGTCGCGGCGGCATTCTCCGCCGCCTTCAGCCTGCTCGCCCTCGGCCGCATGCTGTGGAGCCGGCAGGCTTGACTTTCGGCGGGCGCTCGGCCAGGGTCCGCCGCAATCGAACACTAGGCATCGACGGTGCCGCGCCTGTCGCGGAGGATGCCGTCGTCGCAGGGAACTGACCATGGCTAAGGCCGTTACCATCAAGATCAAGCTCGTCTCGACGGCCGACACGGGTTTCTTCTACGTCACGAAGAAGAACTCGCGGACGATGACCGACAAGATGACGGCGCGGAAGTACGACCCGGTCGCGCGCAAGCACGTCGAGTTCAAGGAAGCCAAGATCAAGTGATCCCGGTCGCCTGATCGCGGACATCGAAACGCCCCGGCCCCGCCGGGGCGTTTCGCGTTTCGGGGCCCCGTTCCGGGCACCCATCCCGATCTCGGCCGGTCAGTCGGCCGCGGCGACCGAGTTGCGGCCGTCGGCCTTGACGGAATAGAGCGCCTCGTCGGCGCGGCGCATCAGCCCGCCCGGCAGCTCGCCCGGCCGCAGCATGGCGATCCCGACCGAGATGGTGACGGTGACGGCGAGGTCCGAGGCGACGCGGAAGCGCTGGTCGGCCATCCGCAGCCGCAGCCGCTCGCCGACGGCGCGCGCCGCCGCCGCGTCGAGGCCCGGCAGCACGATCGCGAACTCCTCGCCGCCGATGCGCGCGCAGAGGTCGACCGGGCGCAGGCTCTCGGCGGCGCGGCTCGCGATCTCCCGCAGAATCAGGTCGCCGGCCGCATGGCCGTAGCTGTCGTTGACGCGCTTGAAGTGGTCGACGTCGAACAGGATCAGCGACAGCGGCCGCCCGCGGGCATGCGAATCGGCGACGGCCGCCGCCAGGCGCCGGTCGAGCGAGCGGCGGTTGGCGAGGCTGGTCAGCGGGTCGGTGGTGGCGAGCGCCAGCGTGCGGGTGAGCGTGTCGTTGAGCAGGTCGGCGTAGCGCTTGCGGCGGATCTGCGTCCGCACCCGGGCCGCGAGCTCGTTCTGGTCGATCGGCCGCAGCAGGTAGTCGTTGGCGCCGATGTCGAGGCCGCGCAGCAGCCGCGTCTCGTCGGCGGGGTCGGTGACGAGCAGGATCGGCACGTGGCGCGTGGCGGCGAGCATCCGCAGCTGCGAGCAGATTCGGAGCGCATCGGCCCCGGCCAGCGCGAGGTCGACGATGATGAGGTCGAAGTCGCCGGCCGACGCGGCCGGCAGCACCTCGGCCGGGTCCGCCTCGCGATCGACCCGGTGGTGCGGGCCCATCGCCGCGGCGATCTCGGCCGCCGCATCGTCGCGGTCGGTGACCAGCAGGATGCGGCCCGGGCCGTCGCCGTGGACGAGGTTCTCGATCCGCGCGTCGAGCCCCATCTCGATGCCCGCGGCGGCGCGCAGCTCGAGCTCGTCGATGGTGTGCTTCAGCCGCACCATGCTCTTCACCCGCGTCATCAGGGCGATGTGCTCGACGGGCTTCGTCAGAAAGTCGTCGGCGCCGCTCTCCAGGCCGCGGATGCGGTCGCGGCGCGCGTCGAGGGCGGTGACCATCAGCACCGGGATCGACCGCGTCCGCCCCTCGGCCTTGAGGCGCCGACAGGTCTCGAATCCGTCGATGCCGGGCATCACGACGTCGAGCACGACGACGTCGATGCCCTCCGCGGCGGCCTTCGCGAGGGCCTCCTCGCCGCTGCGGGCGCGCACCACGTCATAGTATTCGCTCTCGAGGCGGGCCTCGAGCAGGGCAGCGCCGAGATCGTCGTCATCGACGACGAGGATGCGTCCGGACATCGGCGCAGCCTCTCAGGCCGCAGGGTCGCCGAGGAAGCTCCGGATCGTCTCCAGGAACTTGGCGACCGAGATCGGTTTCGACAGGTACGCCTCGCAGCCGCCGGCGCGGATACGCTCCTCGTCGCCCTTCATGGCGAAGGCGGTGACGGCCACGACCGGGATGTGTGCGAGCTCGGGCTCGGCCTTGATCCACTGCGTGACCTCGAGGCCGGAGACCTCGGGCAGCTGGATGTCCATCACCACGAGGTCGGGCTTCATGGTGCGCGTGACCTCGAAGGCCTCGCGCCCGTGCCGGCATTGCAGCGTACGATAGCCGTGCGCCTCCAGCAGATCGTGAAAGAGCTTCATGTTCAGCTCGTTGTCTTCCACGATCAGCACCGTCTTCGTCGCCGCGGTCTCCACGATGGGTCCAGATCCGATTGTTCGGGCCTCGGTGCCGCCCGCGACGCGGGGAGCGGCGTTCGGCGCCTCCCCCCGGCCGCCGAGCCTGAGCGGGTTGCCCGGGAGATGCGCAGGCGGCGCTACCCTCGCTGCCGGCGGCGTTGCAGAATGACCATACTGGGGCCCAGGGAAAAGCGGAACACCGAAATGCCTCTCGACGCCCGACCGCGCCGCGGCCGCCTCGACGGCGACGCCGCGACGGCGATCGCCATCGACGCGCTCGCCTACATCGCCGGCGATTCCGGCCGCCTCGGCGGCTTCATCGCCGCCACCGGCGTCGCGCCGGAGGCCATGCGCGCGGCCGCCGCCGAGCCCGGCTTCCTCGCCGCGGTGCTCGGCCACCTCGCCGCCGACGAATCGCTGCTGCTCGCCTTCGCCGCCGACCACGACCTGCGCCCGGACCGCGTCGCCGAGGCGCTCGCCCTGCTCGACGGCGGACGCGGCTTCGACTGAGCCGGCGGGATGGGCGGGCCGGCCGCCGTCTGCCGCGACTGCTCGGGCCTCGCGATCGTCGCCGCGAGCGCCGGCCGGCCCGCCCGTTGCCGTGCCTGCGGCAGCCCCCGCATCGCCGCCCACCCCGAGCTGGCGGCGCTCGCCATCGCCCACGTCGACTGCGACGCCTTCTATGCGACGATCGAGAAGCGCGACGACCCGAGCCTCGCCGGCCGGCCGGTGATCATCGGCGGCGGCCGCCGCGGCGTCGTCTCGACCGCCTGCTACATCGCGCGGATGAGCGGCGTGCGCTCGGCGATGCCGATGTTCCGGGCCCGCGCCCTCTGCCCGGACGCGGTCGTCGTCCGTCCGAACATGGAGAAGTACGTGGTCGTCGCCCGCCAGGTGCGCCGGCTGATGGAGGCGCTGACGCCGCTCGTCGAGCCGATCTCGATCGACGAGGCCTTCCTCGACCTGTCCGGCACCGAGGGAGTGCACGGCCGGACGCCGGCCGAGACGCTGGTCGCCTTCGCCCGCCGTGTCGAGCAGGAGATCGGCATCACCATCTCGGTCGGGCTGTCCTACAACAAGCTCCTCGCCAAGATCGCCTCCGACCTCGACAAGCCGCGCGGCTTCTCGGTCATCGGCCGGGCCGAGGCGCGCGCCTTCCTGGCCGGGCGGCCGGTGACGACGCTGCCGGGCGTCGGCGGCAAGGCGGCGGCCCGGCTCGCCGAGGCGGGCATCACCACGGTCGGCGACCTCGCCGGGCACGACACGACGGCGCTGATGCGCCTCGCCGGCGCCATGGGCCCGCGCCTGAAGCGCCTCGCCAACGCCGAGGACGACCGGCCGGTCAACCCGCACGGGCCGCGCAAGAGCGTGAGCTCGGAGACCACCTTCGACACCGACGTCGCCGATCCGCACGTCCTGTCGGCGACGCTCCGCCGCCTCGCCGAGAGCGTCTCGCGCCGCCTCAAGGCCGAGGGCATCGCCGGCCGCACGGTGACGCTGAAGCTGAAGACGCCGGACTTCCGCCTGGCGACGCGGGCGCGCAGCCTCGCCGACCCGACCCGCCTCGCCGACCGGATCCACCGCGTCGCGGTCGACCTGCTCGCCCGCGAGCCGTCCGGCCGCGCCTACCGCCTGATCGGCGTCGGCGTCTCCGAGCTCGCTGATTCGGCGACCGCCGACCCGGCCGACCTCGTCGACGCCGCCGGCGCCAAGCGGGCCAAGGCCGAGGCGGCGATGGACGCCATCCGCGACCGTTTCGGCCGCGCCGCCGTCGAGACCGGCCTCACCTTCGATGTGCCGCGCCGTCGCAGCTGAGCCGGCCGGCGGGCCCGCCGACCGCCGCAAGACGCCGGAAAGCGGCGTCGGATCAATGCATTGGTCATGGATCGAGCGCGTCCGGGGGTGCCCCTCCCACCGCACGCGGGATTGAATCGCCGCGGTGCTGCCGCCTCTTGCGCTGCGGCGGCCCGCACGCCATGCTTTCCCCTATGTTCATGTCCTCGACCGAGGCCGGGTCCGGCCGTCTCCGTGGCGCCTCCGCCGGTGTGCGGCGCCGCCTCGCCCTCCTCGCGACCGTGGCCCTCCTCGCCGGGCCCGTCGCCTTCGTCGCGCCGGCCCGTGCCGAGGTCGCGCCGAGCGCCACGATCACCCTGCCCGGGTCGTCGTCGCTCTCCGGCAGCTACCTCGCCGCGCGCTACGCCGGCCGCACCCGCGACATGGCGGCCGCGGCGGCGTTCTACGACGAGGCGCTCGCCGCCGATCCAGACAACCCGCACCTCATCGAGCGGGCGTTCACGCTCCGCCTCGCCGCCGGCGACATCGACGGCGCCCTCGCCCTCGTCGACCTGGTGCCGCCGCGCCTCGACGGCAACAACCTCGCGACGCTCGCCCGCGCCGCCCAGGCCTTCGAGCGCGAGCGCTACGCCGCGGCGCGCGAGCTGATCGCCCGCAAGGGCCGCACGCAGCTCGCCGAGATCACCGCCGCCCTCACCTCCGCCTGGTCCTACGCCGGCGAGAAGAACGAGGAGAAGGCGTTCGAGGTGCTCGACGACCTGCGCGGCACCGACCTCGACCTCGGCTTCTCGGACTACCATTCCGGCCTCATCGCCGACCTCCTCGGCGACCACGTCGAGGCGCGCCGCCGCCTCGCGGTCGCCTACGACGGCGAGCCGGGGATGCTGCGCATCGCCGAGGCCTATGCGCGAGCGCTCGCCCGCGACGGCAGCCGCGAGAAGGCGCTCGAGGTGATCGACCGCTACCTGGCGCAGATCGGCCCGCATCCGCTGCTCGTCGGCCTGCGCGCCGACATCGTCGCTGGCGAGACGCCGGGGCCGCTCGTCGCCAACGCCTCGGCCGGCCTGTCGGAGGCGCTCTACGACCTCGGCAGCGCGATCTCGCGCGAGGGCAGCGAGGAGGCGGCCGCCGCCTTCCTCGAGCTCGCACTCTATCTCGACGAGAACTCCGATCTCGCCGCCCTCGCCCTCGCCGGGCTGCACGAGCGGCTGTCGCAACCGGAGGAGGCGATCGACCTCTTCCAGCGCATCAAGCCGGGCTCGCCGCATTCGCGCGAGGCGCAGATCCAGATCGGCCTCAACCTCAACGACATCGGCCGGGTCGACGAGGCGCGCAAGACTCTCGGCGCCCTCGTCGAGCGCGACCCGTCCGACCTCGAGGCGGTGATCGCCTACGGCAGCGTGCTGCGCGCCCACGACCTGTTCGCCGAGGCCGCCGCCGCCTACACCGCCGGCATCGACACGCTGAAGGCGCCGGACCGCCGCCACTGGGTGCTCTTCTACCAGCGCGGCATCTGCTACGAGCGGATGAAGGAGTGGGCGAAGGCGGAGGCCGACTTCAAGCGCGCCCTCCAGCTCTCGCCCGACCAGCCGCTGGCGCTCAACTACCTCGGCTATTCCTGGGTCGACATGGGGATGAACCTCGACGAGGCCATCCGCATGATCCGCAAGGCGGTCGACCTCCGGCCGACCGACGGTTACATCGTCGACAGCCTCGGCTGGGCCTACTACCGCCTCGGCCAGTACGACGAGGCGGTGGCCGAGCTCGAGCGCGCGGTCGAACTCCTGCCCGACGACCCGGTGATCAACGACCACCTCGGCGACGCCTACTGGGCGACCGGCCGCCGGCTCGAGGCGAAGTTCCAGTGGGCGCACGCCCGCGACATGAAGCCGGACGACGCCGAACTCGCCAGGATCAAGGACAAGCTCGCCAACGGCCTGCCGCCGACGACGCCGACCAAGGCCTCCTCGAACGCAACCGGGGCGCCCGCGGCGCAGCCGTGAGCCGACCGTCCGTCGACGACGCGGCCGGCGAAAATGCGCCCGCCAAGGTCAACCTCGCCCTGCACGTGCTCGGGCGCCGCGCCGACGGCTACCACACGCTCGAGTCGCTCATCGTCTTCCCGCCGGTCGGCGACCGCCTCGCGGCCGCCCCGGCCGAGAGCCGGTCGCTCGGCGTCGAAGGGCCGTTCGCCGGAGCGGTCCCGAGCGACGCCGACAACCTCGTCCTCGCCGCCGCCGAGCGTCTCGCCGCCCGCTGCGCCGTCGCCCCGGCCGGCGTCCGGCTGACGCTCACCAAGCGGCTGCCGGTCGCCGCCGGCATCGGCGGCGGCTCGGCCGACGCCGCGGCGGCGCTCCGCCTGCTCGACCGCCGCTGGGCGCTCGGGCTCGGCGAGGCGGCGCTCGCCGAGATCGGTGCGACGCTCGGGGCCGATGTTCCGGCCTGCGTCCGCTCGCGCCCGGTGCTCGTCCGCGGCATCGGCGAGCGGCTCGACCCGGCGCCCGCGCTGCCGGCGGCCGGCCTGCTGCTCGCCAATCCGCGCGTGCCCGTGTCGACCCCGGCGGTGTTCGCGACGCTCGCCAGGCGGGAGAACCCGCCGCTGCCGCCGATGCCCGCCGGCTGGCCCGACGCCGCCGCCCTGGCGGCCTGGCTCGGTGGATGCCGCAACGACCTCGAGGAGCCGGCGCTCGCGCTCGCGCCGGAGATCGGCGCGGTCCTCGCGAGGCTCGCCGCCCTGCCCGGCGCGCTGCTCACCCGCCTTTCCGGCTCGGGCGCGACGGCGTTCGCGCTGTTCGCATCCGCCGAGGCCGCCGCCGCCGCCGGCCGCCGCCTCGCCGCCGACCGCCCGGGCTGGTGGGTGGAGGCGACGCGGATCGACCCGGCCTGAGCGAGGCGCTCAGCCGGCGAGCGACGGCCAGACGTGCCAGCCGCCGAGCAGCACCACCTCGGCGGCGGCGATGCCGGCGACGAGGTTGCGGCGGGCGACGTACCAGCAGACGAAGCCGGCCGCCGCCGCCGCGAGCCGCAGCACGACCGGCACGTCGGCGAGGGAGCCCGACGGCTCCAGCACGAGCTTCGCGATCACCCCGGCGACGAGGGCGGTGGCGACCGCCCGCACCCAGCCGACGAAGGCCGAATCCTCCGACAGCCGGCTGCCGACGAAGACGCCCGCCCACCGCCAGATCTCGGTCGCCAGGAAGCCGGCGACGAGCACGAAGACGTAGGGCCACCAGGGCCCGAAGTCGCCGTCGTAGACGAGGCCGCCGCCCATCGTCACCACCGCCGCCTGAGCAGGCGGCCGACGGCGAAGGCGGCCGTGCCGCCGGCGAGCCCGCCCCACAGGAGATCGGCGCCGCCGCCGAGGAGCCCGGCGAGCGGCGTCGCGACGAGGCCGAAGGCGATCGCCATCCGGTCGGTCGGCGCGCGCGCCGTGCCGGACATCGACAGCAGGAAATAGAGCGGGGTCAGGAACACGAGCCCGCCGGCGAAGGCCGGCGGCAGCGCCGCGGCGCTCCAGTAGCCGACCGCCGTGGCGATCAGGTTGGAGCACGAGAGCGCCATGCCGACGCCGGCGAACCAGGCCGGCCGGATGCGCCGCGGCAGGGTCGGCAACGTGCCGTGCCCCATCGTCCACGGCGTCACCGCGATGAAGTGGACGAGGGCGAGGATCGCCCACCGCGGCGTGCCCTCGCCTTTGAGGCTCGGCAGCAGCGCCGCCGTCATCGGCAGCAGGCGGACGGCGGAGAGCGAGACGGCGAGCGCCGCCGCGACGATCGAGGCGCCGCCAGAGATCGCGCCGGCGAGCACCACCTGGCTCGGCAGCGCCCAGATCGCGACGGTCGAGAACAGCCCGACGGGCAGGTCGATGCCGGAGGCGCGCACGAGCCCGCCGTAGCCGACCATCGAGGCGAACAGCACGAGCCCCGGCACGCCCCACGCCGCCCGCACGCCGAGCAGGAAGCCGGCGCGCCGGCCGGGCGGCTCGGGCGCGGGCTGCGGGGGCGGGCTCACGCGGGGCCCGAGCGGCGCCGCCGCCCGGTCAGGACGGCAGCGGCACCTTCGGCACGAGGCTGCGCTTGGCGACCGGCTTCGGCGGCTTCGGCTTGCGCGCCGCCGCCGGCCGCCGCTTGCGCTTGGCCTCCGGCTTCGGCGGCTTCGGCCGGATCTTGGTGTCGGCGACGAGGTCGAGCTTCAGCCCGTCGGCGCCGTCCTCCTTCTTCTCGACCGACACCTTGACGGTGCCGCCCTTGACGAGGGTGCCGAACAGCACCTCCTCGGCGAGCGGCCGCTTGATGTACTCCTGGATCACCCGGCCGAGCGGGCGGGCGCCCATCTGCTGGTCGTAGCCCTTCTCGGCCAGCCACTTCACCGCCTCGTCGGTCAGCTCGAAGGTAATGTTGCGGTCGGTGAGCTGGGCCTCGAGCTGCATCACGAACTTCGTGACGACCTGGTGCACGATCTCCGGCGACAGGTGCTGGAAGGTGATCACCGCGTCGAGCCGGTTGCGGAACTCCGGCGTGAACAGCCGGTTGATCGCCTCGGTGTCGTCGCCCTCGCGCTTCGTCCGGTTGAAGCCGATCGGCGCCTTGGCGAGGTCGGACGCGCCGGCGTTGGTCGTCATGATGAGGACGACGTTGCGGAAATCGACCGACTTGCCGTTGTGGTCGGTCAGCTTGCCGTGGTCCATCACCTGCAGGAGGATGTTGAACAGGTCCGGATGCGCCTTCTCGATTTCGTCGAGGAGGAGGACGCAGTGCGGGTGCTGGTCGACGCCGTCGGTGAGGAGGCCGCCCTGGTCGAAGCCGACATAGCCCGGGGGCGCGCCGATCAGGCGGCTCACGGTGTGGCGCTCCATGTATTCCGACATGTCGAAGCGCAGCATCTGCACGCCGAGGATCGCCGCGAGCTGGCGGGCGACCTCGGTCTTGCCGACGCCGGTCGGGCCGGAGAACAGGTAGCAGCCGATCGGCTTCTCCGGCTCGCGCAGCCCCGCCCGCGCCAGCTTGATCGCCGACGCGAGGACGCCGATCGCCGGGTCCTGACCGTAGACCACCCGCTTCAGGTTGGTCTCGAGGTGGCGCAGCACCTCGGAATCATCCTTCGAGACCGACTTCGGCGGGATGCGCGCCATCGTCGCGACGGTCGCCTCGATCTCCTTGACGCCGATCGTCCGCTTGCGGCGGGACTCCGGCAGCAGCATCTGCGAGGCGCCGGTCTCGTCGATCACGTCGATCGCCTTGTCCGGCAGCTTGCGGTCGTTGATGTAGCGGGCCGACAGCTCGACGGCCGTCTTGATCGCCTCGCTCGTGTAGCGGACGCGGTGGAAGTCCTCGAAATAGGGCTTGAGCCCCTTCAGGATCTCGATCGCGTCGGGCACCGACGGCTCGTTGACGTCGATCTTCTGGAAGCGTCGGACGAGCGCCCGGTCCTTCTCGAAGAACTGCCGGTACTCCTTGTAGGTGGTCGAGCCGATGCAGCGGATCTGCCCGGAGGCGAGCGCCGGCTTCAGGAGGTTCGAGGCGTCCATGGCGCCGCCCGAGGTGGCGCCGGCGCCGATCACCGTGTGGATCTCGTCGATGAACAGGATGCCGCCCGGGTAGTCCTCGATCTCCTTGACGACCTGCTTCAGCCGCTCCTCGAAGTCGCCGCGGTAGCGCGTGCCGGCGAGCAGCGCGCCCATGTCGAGGGCGAAGATCGTCGCCTCGGCCAGCACGTCCGGCACCTCGTGGCCGACGATGCGGCGGGCGAGGCCCTCGGCGATGGCCGTCTTGCCGACGCCGGGGTCGCCGACGAACAGCGGGTTGTTCTTCTGCCGGCGGCAGAGCACCTGGATCGTCCGGCGGATCTCGATGTCACGGCCGATCACCGGGTCGATCTTGCCCTTCCTCGCCTTGTCGTTGAGGTTGACGCAATAGGCCTCCAGCGCGTCGGTCTTGCGCTTGCTGCGGTCGGCACCCTCCACCGTGGCCTGCTCCTCGTCGGCGCCGCGCACCGGCCGCTGCTCGGCCATGCCGACGCGCTTCGAGATGCCGTGACTGATGTAGTTCACGGCATCATAGCGCGTCATGTCCTGCTCTTGCAGGAAGTAAGCCGCGTGGCTCTCGCGCTCGGCGAAGATCGCCACGAGCACGTTGGCCCCGGTCACCTCCTCGCGGCCGGACGACTGGACGTGGATCACCGCCCGCTGGATCACGCGCTGGAAGCCGGCCGTCGGCTTGGAATCCTCGCCCGTCTCGGTGACGAGGTTGTCGAGCTCGGTGTCGATGTACTCGACGAGGTCGCGCTTCAGCTTGTCGAGGTCGACGTTGCAGGCGCGCATCACCGCGGCCGCGTCCTGGTCCTCGATCAGCGCCAGCAGCAGGTGCTCGAGCGTCGCGTACTCCTGGTGCCGCTCGTTGGCGAACGCGAGCGCCTGGTGCAGGGCCTTCTCGAGGCTACGGGAGAATGACGGCACGGAGGGCCCTCACTTCTTTTCCATGACGCACTGCAGCGGATGCTGGTGCTTGCGGGCGAAGTCCATCACCTGGGTGACCTTGGTCTCGGCGACTTCGTAGGTGTAGACGCCGCACTCGCCGACCCCGTGGTGGTGCACGTGGAGCATGATCCGGGTCGCCTCCTCGCGGCTCTTCTGGAAGAACCGCTCGAGCACGAGCACCACGAACTCCATGGGGGTGTAGTCGTCGTTCAGGATCAGCACCCGGTACATGTTCGGGCGCTTCGTCTTGGTGCGCGTACGGGTGACCACCGACGCGCCGTTGTCCTCGTCGTCGCGCCGGCCGTCGCCCATGGACATCGTCGGTTCGAGCCGCATCGCCCTTCGCACGATCCCTCGCCGCACCGCCATCCATCGCGCCGCTCTCGCAGGCGCGCTCCACTTCCAGGTCCGCCGCTTCCGCATCGCAGACGCTCGCCTCCCACCGGATCGGACCGGCGGCCCGGCAACGATCGTCTGCCCGCGGAACCCTTCGGCGGCGCGCGGGCCGACTCGGGGGCCGTGCCCTCATGTAGGTGCCCCGCCCGCCATTTTAAGGTGATCCTGCGATCGTGCAACGCACGCGGCGCTCATCGGCCGCCGCAGGGTCCAAAAAAGCGCCGGTGGCGGCCGTTCGCGCGGGGTCCGAAAACGAAAAAGCCCGGCGAAACGCCGGGCTCGGCGGCCGCACTAGGCGGCCGCACGCTCGCAGGGTGGAGCGGGAAGGCCTTACTTGGCGACCTTGCCGAGCGCCGACTCGAAGGGCTTGTAGGCGTCCTTGGCGAGGTCGACGTACATCTCGCCGATCTTCGTCATCTGCGACACCATGCCCTCGTAGGCGCTCTTCACGTACTCGCTCTGGACCTCGACGGCCTTGTCGAGAGTCTTGGCGCCCATCAGCTTCTCCAGCGCCGCCGAGCTGTCCTCGAAGCTCTTCTTCGAATAGTCGGCGATCTCGACCGCGATGGCCTGCATGCCCTTCGAGTAGGACCCGAGGGTCTTCATCGCCGAGTCCATGCCGTCCTTGTTGAGCTTCTGGAAGTCTTCCAAACCGTTGATCATCTCAGTGTCCTTCGTTTGCGAATGGGCACGGATGTGCGGCCCCTCGTCACCCGCCGCCGCGACCTGCTGTCATATATATGCACTGCACAATCGACGTCAACGATATTTTGCAGTGCAGCATAAGCCGATTCCCGCCGCCCTCCGGACGGTCTCTTTACGATCCGCTAACCGGCGCTCCCTTAGCGTCGGTGCCAATCGCTCCCTCACGGCGCACCGGGCGCGGCGAGCAGGCCGAACACCGTCGTTCCGCTCATCGAACCGCCCGCGGGTGCGCCGCCGACGACAAGGCCCGGACGATGCCCCTCTCCCTTGCCCATCCGGCCGGTCGCTTCGCAGCCGCGATCGTCGCCGTCGCCGTTCTCGCCACCGCCGCCGTCGCGCCCGCGGAGGCCGCCGCCGAGCGGCGGGCCGCCCTCGTCGTCGACGCCGCCACCGGCAAGACGCTCTATGCCAAGAACGCCGACGACCGACGCTACCCGGCGTCCCTCACCAAGATGATGACGCTCTACATCCTGTTCGAGGAGATGGAGCGCGGGCGGATCTCCAACGCCACCCGCTTCGAGGTCTCGGCCTACGCCTCCAAGCAGGCGCCGTCGAAGCTCGGCCTCCAGCCGGGCCAGACCATCACCGCCCTCGAGGCGATCCGCGCGCTCGTCACCAAGTCGGCCAACGACGCGGCGATGGTGGTGGCGGAGAACATCGCCGGCTCCGAGGCGGCCTTCGCCCGCCGGATGACCGAGACCGCCCGCAGCATCGGCATGCGCAACACGGTGTTCCGCAACCCGCACGGCCTGCCGAACCCCGGCCAGTACACCACGGCGCGCGACCTCGCGACCCTCGGCCTCGCGCTGCAGAAGCGCTTCCCCGAGCTCTACCGCCACTTCTCGACCGCCTCGTTCAGCTTCCGCGGCCGCACCCACCGCAACCACAACAAGCTGCTCGGCCGGGTGAAGGGCGTCGACGGCATCAAGACCGGCTACATCCGCGCCTCCGGCTTCAACCTCGTCACCTCGGCGAAGCGCGACGGCCGGCAGATCGTCGCCGTCGTGCTCGGCGGCGCCACCGGCGCCTCACGCGACAAGGAGATGGCCTCGCTGGTCGAGACCTACCTGCCGAAGGCCGCGCGGACCTCCGGCGCCCTCGTCGCCAGCGCCTCCGCGGCGCCGCTGACGGAGGCGGCGATCATCGCCGCCGCGGCCAAGAACCCGATGCCGCCCGCCGCCCCGCGCGCCCTGCCGGAACCGGTCGAGGTCGCCGCGGCGACCGCCGAGCCGATGACGCTGGCGACCGCCTACGCCCCTGCCGCGCCGGCCCCAGCCCCGCAGACCCTCGATGCCGCCGCCGCCGAGATCGAGGCCGGCGCCCAGGGCGATGCCGAGGCGGGCGACGGCGCCGAGGAGGTCGCGCAGACCGCGTCGATCTCGCGCGCCACCCGCGAAGGCTGGACCATCCAGATCGCCGCGATGCCCGACCGCGACGCGGCGGTCGCCTATCTCAGCGAGGCGCGCGGCCGGTTCGCGAGCCTCCTCTCCGCCCGCGAGCCCTACACCGAGGCGGTCAAGAAGGGCGGCACGACGCTCTATCGCGCCCGCTTCGCCGGGTTCGACAGCCAGGCCCAGGCCCGCGCCGCGTGCTCGCAGCTCGCCAAGCGGGACTACGCCTGCCTCGCCGTCCGCCAGTGATCCCGCCGACGACCGCCGAGTGAACCCATGTCAGCGTTTCCGATGTCAGCGTTTCCGATGCCCGCCCAGCAGACGCTCTTTCGCTTCGTTGATCTTCGCCGCAAGGTGGTCGGTGCCCCCGAGGTCCGGGTGGACGCGCTTCATCAGCGCCCGGTGAGCGGCGCGGATGTCGGCCTCGCTCGCCCCGCTGCGAAGCCCAAGGGTCTTGTAGGCCTCCTCCTCGCTCATCGTGCCCGCACGCGCCGGGCTGGACTGCCGCGCGCGGGCGTCGTGCTCGATGTCCTCACGCCAGCCGGGCTCCCGGCGGTCGAGATAAGCTTCGAGTAGCGACAGGCTCTCGCGGTCCTTCCGCTCGATCGAGCCCCACAGCTCGACCAGTTCGTCGAAGCTCATCACGTCGAGGTCGTCGCCGGCGAAGCGGCCGGAGACCACCCGCCCGCGGATCTCGCCCGAGACGTGGTCGAGCTCCACCTCCAGCACCCCGGTGGCGACCGTCGAGCGCTTGTGGCCGGTCGGCGGCGGCGGCAGCCCGCTGTTGCGCTTGCCCCAGCCGAAGCCGAACCCGAACAGCGACAGGCCGAACAGCCCCACCGGCACGGCGAAGGTCCACCGCCCGCTGGCGGCGAGCGCGATCGCCGCGCCGCAGACGACGACCGCGGCGATCACCCGGAAGCTCGAGGCGAGCGAGGCGGCGTTGACCTTCGTCATGCCACTGCCGAGCAGCAGCAGGCCGATCATCGCCAGCGCGCCCAAGATGACCCAGCTCATCGCGCGTTCCCGCTCATCCGGTCCCCCCGCCCATCACGACATCCTGCTGGCGAGAAGCCGCGCCCCGGCCTCGCCGCGCCGCTCGAGCGCCGCGAGCGCCGCCCGCCCGCCCGCCGCATAGGCGGCCACCGCCCGCAGCAGCTGGCCGAGCTCCGCCGCCGAGCCGGCGCCGAAGCGGACGTGCGCGCCGCGCGTCAGCCGCGCGATCTCGGCGAAGGTGGCCGCCGCCGCCCGGTCGCTGCGCTCCTGGAACAGGAACACCGGCACGTTGAGCAGCGCCAGCTCGCCCGCCTTGGCGAGCACGGCGTCGGGCGCCTCCTCCATCGCGTCGCCGACGAAGACCAGAGCGTCGATCGGCGCGCGGCGCGTCTCGGCGCTGGCGTGGCCGAGCACGCGGCCGATCTGGGTGGCGCCGCCGCGGCAGTCGATCTTCGTCATCAGGGCCGCGAGCGCCCGTGCGTCGCCGACCCACCGGCTCGCCCGGCACTCGTCGTGGCCGCGGAAATAGACGAGCTGGACGTCGAGCCCGCCGATCCGCGCCGTCTCCTCGAACATCTCGGCCTGCAGGCGGCAGGCACGGTCCCAGGTCGGCTGCCGGCTCATCGTGGCGTCGAGGGCGAAGGCGAGGCGGCCACGGCGGCCGGCCTGCGCCGGCACGGTGCGCTTGGCCGCATCGAGGAAGGCGGCGATCTCGTCCGGGCTCGAGGCCGGCGCGCGCGCCGACCCCTCCGGCGCGGGAACGCCGGCGGCATCGGTCGAGGGGGGTCTGTTCCGACTCGTCACGGCCGACACCTTCGCGCGCGGCGAGGCTCCGACGCAACGGGGGGTGCGGTCACACGATCGAGCGGACGGCGGGGGACGGCGCCCGTCAGAGCAGCCCGAGCTCGGCGAGCGCCGCCCGGATGCCCCCTGCCCCGTCGTCGGCATCGCCCGACGGCAGGTCCGGCGGCGCCGATTTCGGCTCGAGGTAGCGCCAGCCCTGGAACGGCCGCTGCGGCCGCGGCTCGGTGCGCACCAGCACCGGCTCGAGCACCAGGTCGCAGCGCGGAATGCCGTCGGCGCTGTCGGCCGGGCGGAGGTCGAGGAGCCGCTGGCGGACCGCGATGCGGCCCTTGATCACCCAGTAGAGCGACCCGCCGTCGAGAATCTCCTCGCGCCGGCGCGGCGTCATCCGCGTCGTGTGGATCTGCTCGGCCGGCCGGCCGTCGGCGCGGCGCGCGGCGAGGCGCTCGTCGACCCAGGCGGCGAGGTCCTCGACCGAATCCGCCCCGACGCAGAGCTTCAGAAGGTGCAGCGGCATGGCAGGTACTGCGACATGGCGCGAAGGTGGGTCCGCGGCCGCGCCGGGTCAACCGGCCGGCGGCGCGGCGCTGGGGAAAACCGGGCGATTGCGCGAAACCGTGCGGAACGGCCGCCTCAGCCGTCGTTCTCGGCGTTGAGCTCGTCCGGCCGCAGGCTCTCGGCGCTCGGCCGCAGGCTGACGCCCGGCGAGCCGCCGTCGAGGAAGTCGACGCCGGCCGCCTCGAGCGCCTGCCGCAGGGCGGCGACGGTCGTCCCGTCCGGCACGATCCCCTCCTCCTCGAAGGCGGCGATCGTCGCCGGCTCGACCGCGGCGGCCTCGGCGAGCCGGTGCCGCGACCAGTCGATGAGGCCGCGTGCGGCGCGCACCTGCCCGGCGGTGATGGTCATGCTGTCCCTCATCTCGTTCGCCACGCTTCGACGTCTTCGAACCCGCACGCGGATAGGCTATGCACCGGACTGCGTTCGGGCAACCCGCGGCGGCGCGCCGCGCCCCGACCGAGGCCGCGTTGGAAGGATCCCGCCGATGACCCGAGAGAACCCGTCGCCCGACCGCCGCCCGCTCAGGGCCCTGCTCGCGCTCGCTGCCACCGCGGCCGCCATCCTCGCCGCCGCGCCGGCGGCCGTGGCCGACAGCCCGCCGCTGCGCGGCACGCGCTACTGCGAGATCATCCCGGTCTACCGCGACGGCCTCAGCTTCCGCCTCGAGGTCTTCAACACCCTCGGCCAGAACGACTGCCCGCCGGCGGTGTGGGACGCCATCGACCCGGACAAGCTCGCCGACCAGCTCGGCGCCATGGAGGTCGTGATGAACGGCCCGCGCTTCTGGGTGATGGACCGGATCATCGCCGCCGGCTCCACCGCCGACGGCAAGACCCAGGTCTTCGACGGCCTCGCCGCGACGCAACGGGCGACGCTCTCGCTGCCGCTGCGCGACATCCTGTTCGGCAGCCGGCCCTACAAGATCCACAAGGTGATGCGCGAGACGACCTACGTCTACGAGGCCGGCAAGCCGGTCTACGAGATCACCGACGACACGGGCGCAGTCTACACCATGCAGACCTTCGCCGAGATCGTCGACAAGACCCTCACCATGGACGACCTCGCCGGCCTCGGCAGCCGCCTGAAGCTGCCGAAGGGGTGGAGCTACGCCGTGCGCACCCTCGACGCCGAGATGCGCCTCACCGCCAGCGGCGAGGCGCTCCTCATCCAGGACGACCTGCAGAACTCCTACCAGCGCCGCAACTGAGGCCGCCCGAGGACTCAGGACGGAAAGCGCCGGCGGAGCTCGGCCACCTGTTCCTCGGTCAGCGCGCGCACCGGGCTGCCGCGCAGCAGCAGGAACAGCTTCGCCGTCTCCTCGAGCTCCTCGGCGGCGTGCATCGCCGCGTCGAGGCTCGCGCCGGCGACGACCGGGCCGTGGTTGGCGAGGAGCACCGCGTGGTGGCGGCCGGCGAGGCGGCCGACTGCCGCCGCGAGCCCCTCGTCGCCGGGCGGGAAATAGGGCACCAGCGGCAGCGTCCCGACCCGCATCACGTAGTAGGCGGTGAGCGGCGGCAGGCAGTCGTGCTCGTCGATGCCGTGCAGGCAGGAGACGGCGACCGAGTGGGTCGAGTGCAGGTGCACGACCGCCTCGCAGGTCGGCCGCGCGCCGTACATCGCCCGGTGCAGGAACGCCTCCTTGGTCGGCTTGTCGCCGCCGACGTGCCGCCCCGCGGCGTCGAGGCGGGCGAGCCGCGCCGGGTCGAGGTCGCCGAGCGAGGCGTTGGTCGGCGTCATCAGCCAGCCGCCGTCCGGCAGCGCCGCCGAGATGTTGCCGGTCGAGCCGACCGTGTAGCCGCGCTGGAACAGCGAGGCGCCGCAGCGGCAGATCTTCTCGCGCAGCCGGCCCTCGGCGCTCACCGCAGGGTGCTCCAGGCCTTGAGGAAGAAGTCGGGCGCGCCGAAGTTGCCGGACTTCAGCGCCAGCGCCACGTCCGGCCCCGAGCGGCTCCGCGTCCACGGCACGCCGGGGTCGATCTCCGGGCCGATGGTGAGGGCGGTGACGCCGAGCGCGCCGACCACCGCCCCCGACGTCTCGCCGCCGGCGACGAGGAAGCGGCTGAAGCCCTGCGCCGGCAGCGCCGCGGCGACCGCGGCGAGGAATCGCTCGACGAGGTCGCCCGCCGCCTCGCGGCCGAGCCTCGCCTGGATTTCGCGCACCGCCTCCGGCGCGTCGCTCGAATAGACGAGCGGCGCGGCGTCCGCCGGCTGGGCGGCGAGCCAGTCGACCACTGCGCTCGGCGACACCCTCCCCTCGGCGATCGCCAGCGGATCGAGCCGGAACGCCGGCACGCCGGCGGCGATCGCCGCCGCCACCTGGCCGCGCGTCGCCGCCGAGCACGAGCCGGCGAGCACGACGGCGCGGCCGGCCGGCCCCGCCATCGTCGCCGGCGCCGGCGTCAACCGGTCGAGCAGGCCGGCGGCGAGGTAGGCCTCCGCCAGGCCGAGGGCGAGGCCGGAGCCGCCGGTGAGGAGGACGAGGTCGGCCAAGGCCCAGCCGATCTCGCGCAAGTGCCCGTCGGTCAGCGCGTCGACGATCGCGATCGCCTTGCCGGCCGCCCGCTCCGCGGCGAAGGCGGCGGCGATCGCCGCCCGCCCCGCATCGACCGCCGGATAGCCGACGTGGCCGACGGCGCGCGTCGTCTGGCGGGCGAGCACCCGCCGCAGGTCGGAATCGCGCATCGGCGTCAGCGGATGGTCGCGCATGCTGCTCTCGGCGAGCGGCACGCCGCCGACGAACAGGTTGCCCATGTAGATCGAGCGGCCGGCGGCCGGAAAGGCCGGGCAGGCAATCGAAAAATCCGTGTCGAGGAAGCCCATCAGGGCATCGGCCACCGGCCCGATGTTGCCGGCGTCGGTCGAATCGAAGGTCGAGCAGTACTTGAAATAGAACCGCCGCGCGCCGAGCCCCCGCAGCCGCTCGGCTGCCGCGAGCGACAGCGCCACCGCCTCGGCCGCCGGAATGGTGCGCGACTTCAGGGCGACGACGACGGCGTCGACTTCGCCCAGATCCATCGCCGGGTCGGGCAGGCCGTTCGACTGCACCGTGCGCAGGCCGCTGCGGGCGAGCATCAGCGCGAGGTCGGTGGCGCCGGTCAGATCGTCGGCGATGCACCCGAGCAGCATGGACGGTCTCCGATCCCTTGCGAGGCGCCTCCGCGCCCTTCGGCGCGGAAACTTAGTCCGATCCGCGAGAGGGTCATAAGCCGAAAATCGATCGCAGGGGCCGCCCCGCGCGGCGGCCGGCGCGGGAGGGTGGGCACCGGCGGCCCGATCGCCCTATCATGCCCGCCGCGCGCCGCCGTCGGCGCCGGTGACCGGGAGGAGCCGCATGATCTCGCCGATGCTCGTCCTCGTCGCCGCGCTCGCCGCGGCGGCCGCGCCGGACGCCGGGCCGCGCGGGGGACGGCCGGCGGCGACCCCGGTCAACATCATCGACGGCGCCGACGACCGCGATTCGCTCCTCGTCCTCGGGCCGACGCTCGGGCTCTCGCCGACCGAGATCGCCCGCATCCGCACCGTGACGGGCTTCGTCGGCTGCCTGTCCCCCTCGCCCTCGCTCGGCGCCGGCGCGCTGTTCCTCACCGACCGGCAGGTGCTGACCGCCGCCCACATCCTCTTCGAGCCGAGCGGCCGGCGGCGCTCGCGCTGCTTCTTCCGCACCCAGGCCCCCTCGCCGGAGACGGTCGACCTCGTCGTCGAGGGCGGCGGCGCCCGCTTCGGCGCCGAGCGCCCGAAGGCCGGCTCGGCGGCCGACTTCGCCGTCGTCCAGCTCGCCCGGCCGATCGCCGGCGCCCTGCCCTTCCCGCCGCTGGCGGCGGCGCCCGCCGCCGGCGAGCGGCTCGTGGTGGTGACCGCGCACCCGGCCGGCATGGCGCGCGAGGTCGACAAGGCCGTGCCGGTGGTGCAGGGCTGCACGGTGCGCCGGGCGCTCGCGCCGCGCTCGCCGGACGGCGCCGCGACGTTCCGCACCGACTGCGACGCCACCGGCTCGTCGTCGGGCGGGCTCAACCTGGTGCGCACCGGCGACGGGCTCCGCGTTGCCGGCATCACCGTCAGCACCGGTCCGTGGCGCAATCCGCGGCTCGTCGGCGCGCCCTATAGCGAGAAGGCCGGCAGCCTGACGGTGGCGCTCGCCGCCGCCGGCGCGATCACCGCCGCCGGCCGCGCGCTCGCCGCCGCCCCGCCCGTCGCCGCCGCCCCGCCGCGCCCGCTCGCCGTCGAAGGCCCCGCGCCCCCCGGCGCCTCGGCGCTGACGACGGCGCCGGCGCACCCGGCCGGCCAGCCCGGCGCGACCGGTCAGAGCCCGACGCGGCAAGGTTCGGCACGGCAAGGCGCGGCGCCTCAAGGCGCGGCCGGCCCGCCGCAACCCGCCCCGACCGACCACCGCCGCGCCCTCGGCCTCGGCCTCGATTCGACCTACGCCCCGTCCCGCCCGCCGCTGCAGCCCTGGGCGCCGCAGCCGTGACGGAGCCGGCTCCGGCCGCCGCCCGCTGCCGAGCGGCCCGCCCGTTTCCGGACGTGGCCGTGGCTCACGACGCCGCCTTGCGCCGGATGGTTCCGTCCAGCGTCGCCGCGGCGGCGACGGTGTTCGAGATGGTGCCGTACTTGCGCACGTTGGTGTGCAGCAGCGCGAGGCGCTGGTCGGTCTCGTCGGTCTCGACGATGATCTCGTAGTCGATCGAGACGATCCTGGGCGGCGCATCCTGCCGCACGGCGTGGAGCCTCACCTCGACGCCGCGCAACGTGAACCGGATCATCGGCGTCACCCGCTCGATGCTCTTGATCATGCAGGCCGCGACGGCGGCGAGCAGCAGCTCCGCCGGATTGAAGGCGTCCCGCCGCCCGGCGACGTCGGTGTCGAGCGCGATCTCCGCCGCCTTCGTGCGGGCGAGGCTGCCGTGGGCGTCGACCCGCTCGGCGGTGACGGCGTACTCCAGCATGGCAGCCGCTCAGGCCGCCAGCCAGCGGGCGACGTCTTCCGGCTTCGGCAGGCCGCCGGCGTGAACCACCTTGCCGTCGACCACGATGCCGGGCGTCGAGGCGATGCCGTAGCCGGCGATCGCCGCATAGTCCGTCACCTTCTCCACCGAGACGTCGAGCCCGAGCTTCGCGGCCGCGTCGCGGACCATGTCCTCGGTCGCCTTGCAGCGGGCGCAGCCCGGGCCGAGCACCTTCACGTCCTTCATGGCCATGCCTTTCGTCAGGAGAACAGCGCGTTGAACAGGAAGCCGACGGCGAGGATGCCGGTGCCGACGACGCCGACGAAGACGGCGATCAGCTTCAGGCTCAGGACCTTGCGCAGGATGATCATCTCGGGCAGCGACAGCGCGATCACCGCCATCATGAAGGCGAGCACGGTGCCGAGCGCCGCCCCCTTGCCGATCAGCGCCTCGACCACCGGAATGATGCCGGCGGCGTTCGAATACATCGGAATGCCGAGCAGCACCGCCGCCGGGACCGACCACCAGGCGTCCCGACCCATGACGGCGGCGAGCAGGTCCGCCGGAAGGTAGCCGTGGATGAAGGCGCCGACGGCGATGCCGGCGATGATCCAGATCCACACCTTGCCGACGATCTCGCGCACCGCCTCGAGCCCGGCCTTGATGCGCTCGACGACCGTCATGCGGTCGGCCGGCAGGTCGACGGTCCCGGCGCGCACGTTGCGCACCCAGTCCTCGAGCCAGCCTTCGAGGTGCAGCCGGCCGATCACCCAGCCGGCGACGATGGCGACGGCGAGCCCGAAGCCGAGATAGGTGAGCGCCACCTTCCAGCCGACGAGCGCGAAGAGGAGGCCGAGCGCCACCTCGTTGACCATCGGCGCGGCGATCAGGAAGGAGAACGTGACGCCGAGCGGCACCCCGGCCGAGACGAAGCCGACGAACAGCGGCACCGCCGAGCAGGAGCAGAACGGCGTGACGACGCCGAGCCCGGCGGCGGCGACGTTTCCGAGGCCCTCGCGCCTGCCGGCGAGGAGAGCGCGTGTCCGCTCGGCCGAGAAGAAGCTGCGCACCACGCCCATGGCGAAGACCACCAGCGTCAGCAGCATCAGCACCTTCGGCGTGTCGTAGACGAAGAACTGGATCGCCTCGGAGAGGTGGCTGCCGGGCTCGACCGGCAGCCGCGCGGCCAGCCACTCGGAAAACGGCGCGAGCCGGCCGTAGACGACGAACCAGAGTGCCACGGCCGCCACGGTGGCGGCGCCCCACAGCACCGGCGACGGCGCATGAGGCGGCTTGGTCGCGTGCGGCTTGCGCTCGATCAACGACGCATCGGCGCTCATGCGGCTCTCCTGGCGGCGGCTTTGGTCAGGCTGGCGAGCACGGCGTCGACGATGGCGGCCGCCGCGTCCGGCAGGCCGGGATTGCGCCGGTAGCGCACCCACTGGGCATCGCGGCGATCGACGACGAGACCGGCGTGCTTCAGGACGGCCATGTGGCGCGACATGCGGGACTGGGTGGCGCCGAGCTCGCGCATCAGCTCGCACACGCAGTGCTCCCGCCCGTCCCACAAGAGGCGGACGGCGGCGAGGCGGGTCGGCTCGGCGAGCGCCGAGAGAAGGTCGATCGCTGGTTCCATTCGAACCATATACGTCTATGCGCAAATGCGTGCAAGCGCATTTATACCGCGTGAATTGCCCACGAGCGGACCCCGCCCAGATCGTTTCGATCCGGGCGGGATCTCAGCAAGCCGATGACTCCGAAGTGCTTTCCGATCGACCGGATGAGCTCGTCCGCCGGCCTGCCCGCTAGGCGCCCTCGGCCGCCGGCTGGGCGGCTTCCGCGCGGGCCCGCCGGCGGGCCCGCCAGTCGCCGAGGAAGAGCAGGATCGGCGCGGCGATGAACACCGACGACGAGGCGGCGATCACGATGCCGAAGATCATCGGCACCGCAAAACTCTCCACCGCGCTGCCGCCCCAGATCGCCATCGGCAGCAGGGCGAGGAACGCCGTCACCGAGGTATAGAGGCTGCGCGCCAGCGTCTCGTTGATCGACAGGTTGATCATCTCGCGCATCGGCATCTTCTTGTAGAGCCGCATGTTCTCGCGCATGCGGTCGTAGACGACGACCTTGTCGTTGACCGAGTAGCCGACGAGCGTCAGCAGCGCCGCGATCGCCGTCAGGTTGAAGTCGAGGCCGGTGAGCGCGAAGAAGCCGACGGTCTTGGTGACGTCGAGCACCAGCGTGGCGATGGCGCCGACCGCGAACGGCCACTCGAAGCGCACCCAGATGTAGACGAGCATCGCGAGGCTCGCGAGGACGACCGACAGGATGCCGGCGGTCGCGAGCTCGTCGCTCACCTTCGGGCCGACCACCTCGGTGCGCTCGATCTTGGCGGCGGGATCGATCACCGCGATCTCCTTGCGCAGCTCCTCGACCGCCGCCGTCTGCGCCGTCTCGCCGCCCGGCTGGCGCTCGACGCGGACGAGGACGTGGGTGTCGTCGCCGAACTCCTGCAACGCCACCTCGCCGAGATCGAGGGCGCCGAGGCCGGCGCGGAAGGCGGCGAGGTCGGCCGGCGCCTCGGTCACCACCTCGAGCTGGATGCCGCCGCGGAAGTCGACGCCGTAGTTGAGCCCCGGCGTGATGAACAGCACCACCGAGGCGACCGACAGCACCACCGAGACGGCGATGCCGGCGAAGCGCGCCTTCATGAAGTCGATGTGGGTGCCGTCCGGGATGAGGTGGATCGGCAGTAGCGGCTTGATCCGGAGCGTCTTCAGGCGCAGCCGCCGGACGATCGCGACCATCAGCACGCGCACCACCGACACGGCGGTGAACATCGAGATCGCGATGCCGAGCCCCATGGTGACGGCGAAGCCGCGCACCGGGCCGGAGCCGAACCAGAACAGCAGCGCGGTTGCGATCAGCGCGGTGACGTTGCTGTCGACGATGGTGGCGTAGGCGCGCTTGAAGCCGGCGTCGAGCGCCGCGATGGCGCTCCTGCCCTTGCGCGCCTCCTCGCGGATGCGCTCGTTGATCAAGACGTTGGCGTCGACCGCGAGGCCGATGCCGAGCACGATGCCGGCGATGCCCGGCAGCGTCAGCGTGGCGCCGAGGAGCGACAGCGCGGCGAAGGTGAGGATCACGTTGAGCGCGAGCGCCAGGTTGGCGAGGAGGCCCCAGGCGCCGTAGAGGAAGATCATGAAGGCGACGACGAGGGCGAAGCCGGCGAGGCCGGTCACGACGCCCATCTCGATCGCATCGCCGCCGAGGTCGGCGCCGACGGTGCGTTCCTCGATCACCGTCAGCTTCGCCGGCAGCGCGCCGGCGCGCAGCAGCGCCGAGAGGTCGGTGGCGCTCTCCACGGTGAAGCTGCCGGAGATCTGGCCCGAGCCGCCGGTGATCGGCTCGCGGATGACCGGGGCGCTCAGCACCTTGTCGTCGAGCACGATGGCGAACGGCCGGCCGACGTTCGCCGTGGTGATCTCGGCGAAGCGGCGGGCGCCGGCGCTGTCGAAGCGGAACGAGACGATCGGCTCGTTGGTCTTCGGGTCGAAGCCCGGCCGGGCGTCGGAGAGCCGGTCGCCGGCGAGCTCGACCCGGTTCTCGACGGGATAGGTCCGCCCCTCGTCGTCCTTCAGGAGCGTGACGCCGGGCGGCGCGACGTCGCCGACCGGCGCCGTCGAGAGCAGGTGGAAGGTCATCTTGGCGGTCGAGCCGAGCAGCTCGCGGATGCGGCCCGGGTCCTGCACGCCGGGCAGCTGCACCAGGATGCGGTCGGCGCCGACGCGCTGGATGGTCGGCTCGGCGACGCCCACCTGGTCGACGCGCTGGCGGATGATCTCGAGGCTCTGCTCGACGGCGGCGTTGACGCGGTCGCGGATGCCGGCCTCGCTGAGGCCGATGGCGATGGTGCGGTCGGCGCGCGGGGTGATCGTGAGGTCGCCGGTGCCGGCGGCAACGCCGGCGACGCCGACCGGCGTCGACAGGGCGCCGAGCAGCGAGACGGCGCGGTCGAGGGTGGCGGTGTCGGCGAGCGTCACCAGCACCACGTCGCCCTGGCGGCGGATCGAGGTGGTGGCGATGCCGTCCGCCCGCAGCGCGCCGCGCGCCTCCTGTACGAGGCCTTGCAGCCGCTCCTGGACGAGGTCGGCCCGGTCGACCTCGAGCACGAGGTGCGAGCCGCCCCGGAGGTCGAGGCCGAGCGAGACGTGCTCCTTCGGGAGCCACGACGGCGTCCGCTCGAGCACGGAGGGCGGAAGGACGTTCGGCAGGGCCGTCAGGATGCCGAGGGCGATGATGACGACGTAGGTCGCCACCAGCCAGGGGGAGGTGCGCATGGATCAGGTCCGCATGGTGCGCCGCGCGCGCCGCAGGCTCGCTGCGGCGGGGGCGCGATTTCAGGTCGACGAGGGACGGGTGCGCCGGCGGCGCACGATCTCAGGCCGAGCCGAGGGGCGGACCGCGGGGATCGTAGAGGCGGCGGAGGGACGCGTGATGGACGCGCGGCGCCGCCGCGGCGGCCGTGGCCGCGTCGCGGCGCGCATCGACGTGCGGCGACAGCGCGGCGAGCGCGACGGGATCGGCGCCGGGACGGGTCGCCCGACGGTCCTCCTTCCAGACGGCTCGGAGCTGGCGGCCGAGCTCACGCTGGCCGACCCGCCCGTCCTCGACCCGCGGCCCCGAGGCGGCGAGGTCGCCCGTCGCCGCCGGCCCGCGCGGCGCGACGGCCGTGCCGAGGCCGGCGAGCACGAGCGCGAGAAGGACGAGGAGCTGCGCCGCGCGGGGAGAGAACGTCTCCCGCGGGCCGGCGCTCCGGCATCCTTCATCGTTCGGGCGGCGCTTCACGGCGGCGGGTCATCCGGGCGAACAGGCTCGTCGACGAGCCTTAGCATCCCGGCGCCCGGCCGTCGAATGCCGGTCGCCGCGGCGCGCGCGGCGCGTTCGGATCGGCGCCGATGCCCGGAATTGGCGACCCCGGCAGGGCTCGAACCTGCGACCTAGTGCTTAGAAGGCACTCGCTCTATCCGGCTGAGCTACGGGGTCGTCGACCGCCCGCGGCGGCGCGGCGGGGCGGCGGAGCAATGGCGCCGGAGGCCGCCTCTGGCCTGTCGGCGCGTCGCCCGGCGCCGGCCGCGTCAGTGCGTCCAGGGCGTCAGGCGGTCGGCGCGGAAATTGTCGGAGTAGGCGATCTTGCGCGGCACCCGCTCGTGCGGCTCGAACACCTCGAAGGGGATGCCGCGCCGCTCGGCGTAGGCGATCGCCTCCTCCTTGCTCTCGAAGGAGAGCTTGACCTGGCTCGTCATGTCCGACGAGGAGGTCCAGCCCATCAGCGGCTCCACCTCGCGCGGCGAGGCCGGCGTGAAGTCGAGCAGCCACCGGTGCGTCTTGCCGCGGCCGGACTGCATCGCGGTGCGGGCGGGTCTGTAGATGCGGGCGACCATGCGATCCTCTCCGAACGTGCTCTGGCCCACCGGGGCCGTTCCGCCGACCCGCGCGCGCCGGCGATCCCTCGCGATCTCCGGAGCGCGGGTTGGTCGGGGCAGCAAGATTCGAACTTGCGACCTCCTGCTCCCAAAGCAGGCGCTCCACCAGGCTGAGCTATACCCCGCCGGCCGTGCCGGTGTCCGCTCTGGAGATAGCCCGTGCCCCCGCCCCGGGCAAGCGCCGCGATCGCGCAGCGGCGCCGCCTCCGATCCCCGAACAGGCTCTCAGAGCCGGCGCCCGACCGAGATGGTGACGTTGAGGAGGGAGACGATGGCGCCCGGGCTCATCACCGCGGAGCCGAGCAGCGTCGCGAGCGGCACCGGCGTCGTCGGCGCCGCCGTGACGACGATCGAGCCGCCGGGATCGGACAGGAAGCCGCGGACGGCATCGGCCGCCTTGTTGGCGAAGACGTCGCCGGCCTGGCTCGCGAGGCTGTCGCGCGCCTGCTCGGCGAAGCCCTCGATGAGGTCGTGCGGCGAAACGCCGGCCTCGCGCGCCAGCGAGGCGATGTAGTCGGTGAGGCCCGGCGCGTCCGAGAGCGCGCTCGACGAGCCCTCGAAAGTGATCTCGGGCAGCGCCGCCTGGGCCGTCTCGGGGTTCTCGAACACGCTGCGCGGCACGTTGCCGAGCTTGACGCGGCTCGTGTAGCGGCCGACGTGGCCGACCGCGACCTCGAACGGATCGAGCGCGTAGTCGCCGCTCGCCTCGTCCCAGGTGAGCGCCAGCCGGGCGTCGACGTCGAGCGCCATGGCGCCGAAGCGGGCGAGCGTGTCCCTGACGTCCGGATCCTCGACGAGCGCCGCCGGAACGTGCAGGCCGGCGAGGTCGATCGCGACGTTGGTCGGGATCGGCGCGACGAAGTTCGAGAACAGCGCCCGGAAGGAGGCGAGGCCGACCGACGGCTCGCCGGTGCGCGTCACCGTCAGCCCGGCGATCTCGATGCCGCCGAGGGTCGGCACGATGTCGAGCGCCTGGCGCGTGCTGAGCTCCGGTACCGGCACCTCCGCGGCGGCGACGTCGCCGGAGTCCTGGCCGCTGCCGTCGAGAGACTCGCTGCCGTCCGCGTCGTCGGCCGCGTCGACGCCGTCGTCGTCCTGATCCGGCGAGGCGGCGGCGGCCTTCTCGCGCGCCTTGGCGTTGGCGGCCTCGGCTGCCTCGGCGGCGAACCCGATGCGGACCGCCTCGACCACGGCGGCGCGCGACGGCAGGGCGATGTCGCTGAGCGCGAAGCGGTCGAGGACGACGTCGGCGGCGTCCGGCAGCGAGAGATCGACGCCCGAGACGGAGACCCCGCGGATGGCGAGGTCGGCGAAGCCGTCCATCCGCATCTCGGCGATCTTGCCGTGTGCGTCGTAGCGGGTGCCGCTGCTCGCATCCTCGATGCCGTCGAAGACGAGGCCGGTGATCGCGGCCTCGTCGATGCCGGTCACCTCGACGGTCGCCAGCATGGCGTCGAAGAGGGTGTCGATCGCCACCGTGCCGTCGACGAAGACACGATCGTAGACCGTGGCGAGCGGGACGGCGGGCGTGCCGATGCGGACGCCGCGAATCTCGCTGGCGGCGATCTTCGTCGACGGACCCGCTCCCGACGAGGTGATATCCTCCTCCCGCACCGACTCGACGACGATCGAGCGCGACGGCGACTGGTCGAGCCCGAAGACCGCGCGGACGGCCGGGAGCACGTCGTAGCCGATCGCGACGCCACGACGCATGTGCTGGCGCTGGACGACGGTCACCGGCGCACCGCCGTCCTGTCCCGGAACGGTGGTGGTGGTCGTCGTCGCGTAGTCCTCGGTCGCCACCTCGGCGACCCGGCCGTCCACGACGCCGGTGTAGCGGACGGGTCCGATGACCTGCACCTGCTTGGCGTCGCCCCCCTCGACGAGGGTCTCGATCCGCGCGACCGACTGCTCGGCCCAATCCTGCTGCGCCATCGCCTCGAGAAGCGGGCCGAAACGCGACACCGGCCGGGCGGGATCGTCGGCGAGGTCCGGCAGGCGCGGCCAGGCGCCGTCGCGCATCGCGACATCAGTGAGCGCGATCGAGGCACGGAACTGTTCTCCGGCGGCCGTCCCGGTCACCTCGAGGCTCTGCTCGGGCATCGAAACCGTCGCCGCCCGGTAGCCGTCCGCGGTCTCGACGAGGTCCGTCACCTCGAAGACCGGCAGGCGCCAACGCCCTTCGAGCGACACGGCGTACTTGTCGCCGAGGCCGGCGAAGCCGACATCGAACGCGGTCTTGAAGCTCACATCGAGGTCGCGGGCGACGGTGCGGCCGTCGACCTCGTCGGTGATCGCGCCGTGGCGGACGGTCAGGCCCTTGACCTGCCCAAGTTCCTCGAACCAGCGCGTCACCGTCGCCGCGCCGTCAGCGGCGGCGGGGGATGCCGCGGCGGCCGCGAGCACGAAGGCCACGGCGGCGCCGGTCCGGCGGGCGGCGAGGAAGCTGGGGCGGATCTGGGGCACGACGACCTCGTCACGAGCGTTTCGGACAGCACCGGCCGTGCCGGCACGCCACCACTATGCCGCGTACCGATGACGGATTCACCAGTTCGTTGCGCGCCCGGCGATGCCCGCGGGTGATCGCGCGCCCGGGCGGCGATCAGAGCGCGCCGACGCGCGGATGCTCCAGCCGGTCGCCGGGCTTCAGCCCGAGCCGAGCCGACGTGCCGGCGACCACTTCGAGCACGAAGCGCACCGGCTCGTCCGAATCGACCGGGGCGAGCGAGAACGGCGTCGTGTCGGCGGCGATCTCGGCCACCCGGCCATCGCCGCGCACGAAGATCATGTCGAGGGACAGCGGCGTGTTCTTCATCCAGAACGACACCGGCTGGTCGGAGCCGAAGTCGAACAGCATGCCGTGGTCGGCGGCGAGCCGCTCGCGATACATCAGGCCGCGCGCCCGCTGCTCCGGCGTCTCGGCGATCTCGACCGAGAAGGCGTGCCGGGCACCGTCGGCGGTGACGAGGGTGACGGCGCCCTCCCCGGCCGCGCCGGCGGGCATGGCGGCGAGCAGCAGCGCCATGACGGTGAAGAGGCCGGCGAGGAGGCCGGCGGCGAGCGCCCGCGGGCGCGCCGCGCGGCGACGGCGGACAGGCACGCCGGTGATCGACGGCACGCCGGCGATCAATGCGAAGAGGGGATGTGTCCGCCCGTCTCGGGGCGGATCTCGGCGGCCATCAGGCCCTTCGGCCCGTTGCCGAAGCGCACCAGCACCACCTGGCCCGGGCGCAACTCGGTGATGCCGAAGTGGCGCAGCGTCTCCATGTGCACGAAGATGTCCTCGGTGCCGTCGCCGCGTGTCAGGAAGCCGTAGCCCTTGACCCGGTTGAACCACTTCACGCGCGCCCGCTCGACGCCGCTCGTCGGCGTCACCTGCACGTTGGTGCGCTGCGGCGGCAGCTGCGCCGGATGCGGCGCGGTGCTTTCGTCCATCGACAGCACGCGCAGGGCCTGCAGGCCCTTCGGCCGGTCGAGCACCTCGCAGACCACCCGCGCGCCCTCGTAGGCGGTCTGGAAGCCGCCGCGCCGGAGGCAGGTCACATGCAGGAGCACGTCCGGCAGGCCGTTGTCCGGCACGATGAAGCCGTAGCCCTTGGCGATGTCGAACCACTTGATGCTGCCGGCGATCTCGATGACCGTGTCGAACGCGTCGGCGCCGATGAGGTCGCCGCCGAGCTCCGCCCGGCCGGCGCGCCCGACGTGGCCCGCGAGGCCGGCGCCGTCCGCATGGTGGATCTCGGGCCGCGACAGTTCGGACGAACGGGCCTCGACGGAACGCCCCTCGGCGGGACGGGACTCGGCGGAGCGGGCCTCGGGACCGACGCTGTCGGCGCTTCCGGCCTCGCGGCCGCCGGTCGCCACGCCCCTGGTTCCCATCGTCGCCACCCCCGTGCCGCCATCGCCCGGACGAAGGCTCCGCCTCCGTGCGGCCGACGGCCACGCCGCGTGTTCCCTAGGCCGCTTCGCCCGGCGAGGTCCCGAGGGCTGCTCGGCCAAGTCGCGCGTGCGGCGAATCCCAGCCGCAGGATAGCACCCGCCCCCGCATCGGCCAGAGGGTTTTTCGTGATTCGTGGCCGCGTCAGGCCGGCGCAGCCGGCGCCGGCTCAGGGATGCTCGAGCGGGCCGAGGATCTCGCCGATCGGCCCGCGCAGCACGAGATCGGCCTCCGCGTCGAGGGCGGTGGCGGCGCGGTCGAGGATCACGAGGCGGGCGCCGCTGCGCCGGGCGATGAGCGGAAAGCCGGCCGCCGGCTGGACGACGAGCGAGGAGCCGACGACCACGAAGAGGTCGCAGTCGCGGCTCGCTTCGCCGGCGCGGAGCATCGCCGCCGGCGGCATCGGCTGGCCGAACGAGACGATCGCGCCCTTCACGAGGCCGCCGCAGGCGCCGCAACGCGGCGCCCGGCCGGTGGCGGCGATCGCCGCCTCGGCGTCGGCGAGCGCCGTCTCGGCGCCGCAGTCGAGGCAGGCGGCGCCGGTGCCGTGGCCGTGCAGCTCGACCACCCGCTCGTGCGGCACGCCGGCGCGCTGGTGCAGCCGGTCGATGTTCTGCGTCACGACGGTCGCGACCGGCCCGTCACGGACGAGGCGGGCGATGGCGCGGTGGCCGGCGTTCGGCGCCACCGCGGCGAACGAGGCGGCCATGCGGAAGCGCCGCCGCCAGTCCTCGAGGCGCACCTCCTCGCTGTCGAGGAACTCCTGGTAGAGGATCGGCTTCATCGTCGACCAGATGCCGCCGGGGCTGCGGAAGTCGGGGATGCCGGATTCGGTCGAGATGCCGGCGCCAGTGAACACGACGGCGCGCTCGGCCGCGGCGAAGGCCGCGGCGAGGGCGTCCGCCGCCCGGCGCGCGGCGTCGCGCACGGCAGGGTCGCGGACGGCGTCGTGCGCATCACCGGCGGCGGCTTGGAGATCGGGAACGATCGGCATATCTCTATCCTCGCCGCGGAGCGCGGCCGGCGGAACGAGCGAGGGCGACATGCGATATCTGCATACGATGGTCCGCGTCAGCAACCTCGAGGCGTCCCTCGACTTCTATTCCCGCCTGCTCGGCATGGTCGAGGTGAGGCGCAGCGACTACCCGCAGGGCCGCTACACCCTGGTCTTCCTGGCCGCGCCGGCGGACGCCGCGCGCGGCATCGCCGAGAAGGCGCCGCTCCTCGAGCTCACCTTCAACTGGGATCCCGAGGCCTACGGCGAGGGCCGCAACTTCGGCCACCTCGCCTTCGAGGTCGACGACATCTACGCGACCTGCGAGCGCCTCGAGGCCGGCGGCGTCACGATCAACCGCCCGCCGCGCGACGGCCGCATGGCCTTCGTCCGCTCGCCGGACAACGTCTCGATCGAGCTCCTGCAGAAGGGCGCGGCGCTCGCGCCGGCCGAGCCGTGGGCCTCGATGCCGAACACCGGCAAGTGGTGACGGCGCGGCGCGGGCCGGGCCGGCCGCCGCCGCGACGCCGGTCTTGCCGCCGCCGCGCCGGCCACCTATAAGGCGGCCCGAGCCGGCACGCCGGCCGACGCGCCCTTCGTCTATCGGTTAGGACGCCACCCTTTCACGGTGGAGAGAGGGGTTCGACTCCCCTAGGGCGCGCCAACACCGAGCTCGGCCCGAACGGCCGGCCGGCTCGGGCGGGCCTTCTTCGGCGCCGGCCCACATCGGCGACTTCCCACGTCTGCGACCTCCCACGTCGGCGCCCGCCCAACGACCGCCCGAAAATTCCGGATCATGCGGTGTCGAGCGCCGGCTTCGCGCGCGCCGCTCGTCGCCGCCGAGGGAACTCTCGCGGCCGGCGTCCGCGGCGAGATGCGGGACGGCACATGCGCCCCAAGTGCGCTATGCTTCCGCTCTCACAATCGGCGCGGCCGGCGCGAGCAGCCGCTCCGCGGAGGAGCAAATCGCCCCGCGCACCTCGGGTGCCGGAGCTGGTCGCACAAGAGCCAGAGAACCGCAGGAGGAAAGCATGGACGCCAAAGTGGATGAAGGCACGGGCAAGTGTCCGTTCAGCGGTGGCCCCCACGGCTTCAGGAACCGTGACTGGTGGCCGGACGCCCTCGATCTCGAGATGCTGCACCGCAACTCGTCCCTGTCCGACCCGATGGGCAAGGACTTCGACTACGCCAAGGAGTTCCAGTCCCTCGATCTCGACGCGGTGATCGCCGACCTGCACGGGGTGATGACGAACTCGCAGGACTGGTGGCCCGCCGACTGGGGCCACTACGGCGGCCTGATGATCCGCATGGCCTGGCACAGCGCCGGCACCTACCGCATCACCGACGGCCGCGGCGGCGCCGGCGCCGGCCAGCAGCGCTTCGCGCCGCTCAATTCCTGGCCGGACAACGCCAACCTCGACAAGGCGCGCCGCCTGCTCTGGCCGGTGAAGCAGAAGTACGGCCGGAAGATCTCCTGGGCCGACCTGATGATCCTCGCCGGCAACGTCGCCCTCGAATCGATGGGCTTCAAGACGTTCGGCTTCGCCGGCGGCCGCGTCGACGTCTGGGAGCCGGAGGAGCTGTTCTGGGGCCCCGAGGGCAGCTGGCTCGGCGACGAGCGCTACAGCGGCGAGCGGCAGCTCTCCGAGCCGCTCGGCGCGGTGCAGATGGGCCTCATCTACGTCAACCCGGAAGGCCCGAACGGCAAGCCGGACCCGCTCGCGGCGGCCAAGGACATCCGCGAGACGTTCTTCCGCATGGCGATGAACGACGAGGAGACCGTGGCGCTGATCGCCGGCGGCCACACCCTCGGCAAGACGCACGGCGCCGGCGATCCCTCCTTCATCGGCCCGGCGCCCGAGGGCGGCGCGCTGGAGGACCAGGGCCTCGGCTGGAAGAGCAAGTTCGGCACGGGCGCGGGCGCCGACGCCATCACCGGCGGCCCGGAGGTCATCTGGTCGCAGACGCCGACCAAGTGGAGCAACCACTTCTTCGACAACCTGTTCAAGTTCGAGTGGGAGCTGGTGAAGAGCCCCGCCGGCGCCTGGCAGTGGCAGGCGAAGGACGCCGAGCCGTCGGTGCCCGATCCCTTCGACCCGTCGAAGAAGCGCCTGCCGACGATGCTGACGACGGACCTGTCGCTGCGCGTCGACCCGAACTACGAGCCGATCTCGCGCCGCTTCCACGAGAACCCCGAGGCGTTCGCCGACGCCTTCGCGCGCGCCTGGTTCAAGCTCACCCATCGCGACATGGGCCCGGTGGCGCGCTATCTCGGCCCGCTGGTGCCGAAGGAGACGCTGATCTGGCAGGACCCGGTCCCGCCGCTCGACCACCCGGTGGTGGACGCGGCCGACGTCGCCGCGCTGAAGGCGAAGGTCCTCGCCTCCGGCCTCACCGTCCCGCAGCTCGTCTCGACCGCGTGGGCCTCCGCCTCGACCTTCCGCGGCTCCGACAAGCGCGGCGGCGCCAACGGCGCGCGCATCCGCCTCGCGCCGCAGAAGGACTGGGAGGTGAACGAGCCGGCCGCGCTCCGGACCGTGCTGCAGGCGCTCGAGGCGATCCAGAGAGATTTCAACGCCTCGGCCGGCGGCGGCAAGAAGGTCTCGCTCGCCGACCTGATCGTCCTCGCCGGCGGCGCGGCGATCGAGAAGGCGGCGAAGGACGCCGGGATCGACGTCGCGGTCCCGTTCACGCCGGGCCGCACGGACGCGACGCAGGAGCAGACGGACATCGCCTCCTTCGCGCCGCTCGAGCCGAGGGCCGACGGCTTCCGCAACTACGAGAACGGCGGCAAGCGCCAGTTCATGTCGCCGGAGGAGGCGCTGGTCGACCGGGCGGCGCTGTTGCGGCTGACCGGGCCGGAGACGACCGTCCTCGTCGGCGGCCTCAGGGTGCTCGGCGCCAATGTCGGCGGGTCGAGGCACGGCGTCCTCACCGACCGGCCGGGGACGCTGACGAACGACTTCTTCGTCAACCTCCTCGACATGGCGACCGAGTGGCAGGCGCCGAACGACGAGGGCGTCTATCAGGGCCTCGACCGGAAGACGAAGGCGCCGCGCTGGACCGCCACCCGCGTCGACCTCATCTTCGGCTCGCACTCGCAGCTGCGCGCCTTCGCGGAAGTCTATGCCTGCCGCGACTCTGCGGAGAAGTTCGCGAAGGACTTCGTCGCGGCCTGGACGAAGGTGATGAACGCCGACCGCTTCGACCTCGCGCGCTCGCCGCATTGACGAGAAGGCCCGGACGAAAAGGCCCGGCCGCCGCCCGGCGGCCGGGTCGACTCTCGGGCAACGAGGCCGAAGAGCGCCGGCGCCGTCACGTTCGCGCCGCATCCGCTCGGGCGCGACCGGCGATGGAGTTCCTCGCTCTCGCCAACGCTCGCGTCATCCGAAAGGCGCCGGCCGGCCGGCTCGATGAATGAGGCCGGAGCCGCCTCGCCACTTCACGGCACCAGGTCGTCGATCGCGACACCCAGGGCGGTCGCGAGCTTGCGGAGGGTGTCGATCGTGCCCTCGCGCTTGCCGCTCTCGATCTGCGAAAGATGGGCCCGCGCGATGCCGGCCTTCTCGGCGAGGGCCTTGGACGTCAGGCCGCGGTGATCGCGCCAGACGCGGACGAGGCTTTCCCCGGCGAGACCGCGGTCGATCATCGCGGCCGGAAGCAGTTCCTCCTCCCCGGCCGCGAGCTTGCGACGGAACGCCTCGACGGCGGCGCCGTCCGCGGCATCCTCCGCGGCGGCGAGAAGCGCCTCGTACTTGGCCTCCGGAAGCATCACGAGGCGCTCGCCGGACGGGGTGACGATGGTCTGTGCGGTCATCGCTTGCCTCTCAGTCGTGCACTGCGCCGCGAGGGGCGATCTTGATGATGGCGATCACCTCGCCGTCGTCGGAAAAGATCCCGCCAGTCACCGACGCGACGGCGCCAGTGCCCCGGCTGCCCCCTTCAGGGCGGTGATGTTGTTGGCCTGGGCCGTCGGCTCGGCCCCATACTGCGCGATCTTGGAGGCGATCAGCTTCGCCGTGTCGACCGGCATGGCGCGAAGCGCCTTCAGAGCCTGCTTGCCGTAGGCGACAGACCTCATGCGGGACTGTTCGCATTCTGCTATGGAGCTTTCAATCGAATTGCCAAACTGCGCGCGCGGTCCGGACCGCCCCTTCGGCGACGACGATCCTAAGGCTCGACGCCCGCGTCGCCTCTCGGTCGAGCGGGGCATGCCGTTCGGCCGGCGCGCGGTGTCGGCGCCTCAGGGCGGCGCCGACAGGTCCTCGAGGTACTCCGATCCCGGCGCGACGGCCGAGACGAGCAGCCTGTCGCGGGCTCGGGTGGCGGCGACGTAGAGGAGCTGGCGCTCGGTCGTCACCACCTCGTCGAGCTCGAACTCGTCGGCGACGTCGGCGATCCGCGCGGCGAGCGGCAGCACCCCCTCGTCGCAGGCGACGAGGGCGACGGCGCGGAACTCCAGGCCCTTCGCGAGGTGCATCGTGCCGAGCAAGGCGGCCGCCGCGCCGCCCCGGTCCTCCAGAGTGCGGACCGCGAGCCCGGCGGCGGCGGCGGCCGCCCGCGCCCGGGGCAGCTCGGCGTCGGAGCGGACGAAGAGGCCGATCTCCGACGGCGCGATGCCGTCGGCGAGCGCCGCGCGCAGGAAGGCGGCGACCGCCCTCGCCTCCTCCTCGGCGTCGGCCGCGACGAGGATCTCCGGCTCCGGTCCCTCGAACACGGAGACGGTGCCGAAGCGCTCGTCCTCGATGCCGTCGACGTCGCGCACGCTTCCCGGCAGCAGCCGGTCCGCGGCGCGGCGGATCTGATGCGAGGTGCGGTAGTTGACTTTCAGCGTCACCGAGCGGCCGCGCACGTCGACGCCGAGGCCCTTCCAGGAGAACGGCTGCTGGAAGATGCGCTGGCCGATGTCGCCGGCGAAGAACAGCGCCTCCGGCGCCGCCGGGGCGATCGCCGCGAGAAAGCGCAGCTCGGCCACGCCGAGATCCTGCGCCTCGTCGACGACGACGTGGGTGAACGGCTTGCCCGGCCGTGCACCATAGTGCGCGGCGGCCGCCGCGAACACACCGGCGGAGGTCGTGAGCCCGCGCTCGGCGAGCGCCGCGCGGACGCGCCCGAACACCGCCCACAGCCGCTCGCGCTGGCGCGCGCCGAGGCGGTTCTTGCGGCCCATGCGCGGCACCTCGGCGTAGGCGGCGAGGTCAGCGATCTGCCAGGCGTCGATCACCTGCGTCCATTCCGAGACGAGGAAAGCCTCCGAGACGCCGTCGCCCGCGGCGTCTCCCGCCTTGCGCAGCAGGGTGCGCACGGTCGCCGGATCGGCGACGTGCGGCCGGCGGCCGGTGGCGAGCGCCAGGAGCTCTCCCGCCACGGCGTCGAAGGCGCCGATCGTCACCCGGTCGGCGAGCCCCGGCCGGTCGACGGCGAGGAGAGCGAGCTTCGCCCTGAGCGCGCGGGCGAGCGGCTCGGAGAACGTGGTGAGCAGCACGCGGGCGTCCGGGTCCTCGCGCAGCACCCGCATCACCCGGTGCAGCGCCACCACCGTCTTGCCGGTGCCGGCGGAGCCGACGACGCGGGCCGGCCCGTTGAACCGGCGCTCCACGACGCCGCGCTGCGCCGGGTGCAGGAACACCGTCCAGCGCTCGAACGGCGCGTCGAGCGCCGCCTTCAGCTCGTCGAGGCCCTCCATCAGGCGGAAGCGGCGCTGCGTGTCCGGATGGGCGAGCGGATCTGAGACCGGCGCCGGGGCGACGGCGAGCCGCCCCGTCGCGGCGTATTCGAGCAGCGCCTCCGCGGCCTCGGCGGGCAGGTGCTGGGCGAGCGCCAGGAAGCCGTCCTCGTCGGCGCGGCCGACGTCGCCGAGCCAGTCCTCCGGCACGCCAACGGAGAGCAAGGCATCGGCCGTCAGCCCGGCGAACAGCGGCGCCGCGCCGCGGACCTCGTCCGGCGCCCTGCCCGGCGCCGCGCCGTCCGGCCTCGGGACGGCGATCTCCTCGACGCGCTCGCGCACCTCGACGATCTGGAGGGCGCCGGTCTTCGGGTGCGCCTCGATGCGCCGCCGCTCGGCCCAGCGATAGGCGTCGTCGTGGTGGCCGACATAGGCGAGCAGCAGGCTCGCGCCGGTCTTGTGGACGATGATGCGGATGTCGCGGCTGGCGCGCACCGACCAGAAGTTCGGGTCCTTCGAGGCGTCGATGCGGTGAAAGGAGAGGCCCGGCGCGTCCGGCGCCGTCTGCAGGTCGAACGCCGTCAGCTTCGCCTGCTTCTGCTCGTCGTTCGCGAGCCTGGCGAGGGCGGCGGTGAAGCTGTCGGCGAGGAGGGTGGGCAAGGTGCTCTATTCCTCTTCTTCTTCACCTTCGTCAACGTGTTGGATATACTGCTCCACATTGTCACCAAAACGGCCGCGCTGCAGATTTAGTGGAGGTTCTGCAGCCGCTAGTAAGATGGCTTCAATATGATCAAGAACGCCGGACACGGTCGGCGCCTCGGTTGCAAAGTCGACGTCCAGCTTCCCATCATCGACGGGAAGGATACCAAACCATGAGAACCTGCTCCATCGCTGCGCAAGATGGTCCCTCTTGTGATTTCGAAGGCGAATAAAGAGCCTCTGGCTCCCAGCACCCGACTGGCCAACATACACAATCTTAAAATTATCATCGTACAAAACATAGACACCCTGTTGCTCCCTGAAGTCAATTTGAGGGGATTTAAGCTTTCTAGCATAGCGGCCGCAAAGACTGCCGCGTGCTCCAGGGCCGCGATAGCCCCAGTCCACCGAGCTTCGTGACCAAAATAGTCCATAGTTCCGAATTAACATTGCCCCCCCTTTTCACACCCCAAACACCTTCAGCACTTCATCCCCGAAGTGGTTGATCACCTTCACCGCGATCCGCCCCGTGCTCGGGCGGGGGAAGGGGCGGGAGGTGTCGGAATAAAGTGTCGCCCAGGCGTCCTCGTCGATCTCGGCTCTCAGAGATGTCTTCAGCGACTTGTACGGGTCGTTGGCGCCGAGGAAGTAGGCGTGGCGGACGAAGAAGCTCTCCTCGTCGTAGTCGGTGTCGATGAACCAGGCGGCGATGCCCTCCGGCCCGTCGGAGCGGATCTCGCCGGTCGAGGGGTCGAACACGTCGACGCCGTTGACCTTCACCCGGATCTCGCCGGCGTCGGTCTCGATCAGCTCGACGTCCGGCTCGCCGAAGACGACGAAGAGGTTGCCCTTGCCGGTGTTCTTCAGATCCTCGGCCATGTGCAGGTCGGGGTTCATGCGCGCCTTCAGGATCGGCAGCGGGCCGAGGCGCACGAGGTCGGTCGCCTGCGCCTCGAAGTTGAAGGCGCAGGCGATCAGGGCGTCGAAGCGGGCTTCCGCCGCCTCGCGCGCGGCGGCGGTGATCTGGCTGCGCGTCAGCGTGCCGAACTCCGGGCCGATCAGGATCGCGGCGCGCCGCTCGCGGCCGTCGGCGTCGGTGTAGCGGCCGTCGCCGGCGAGGAAGGTGCCGGGCCAGGGCTCCAGCGAGTGGAAGCGGATGGTGTCGGCCTTCGCCTGCTGGTGCACGCCGGCGGTGCGCAGGTGGTCGAGCACCATCTGGCCGAAGTCGGCCGCCGGCACGCTCTTGGGCGCCCGCTGCTCGACGCCCTCGACGAGGCCGAGGTCGGCGGCCAGCGTGTCGTCGCGGGCGGTGACGACCCGGTGCGGCGACAGGCTCTCCACCGTGAACGGCCCGGCGACGCGTACGCGCGACTTGTCCTCGTAGGGCCGGTCGTAGAGGAACTCGACGTCGGCGGCGCGGGCGATCGAGGCGTCGATCTCCTGCTGCCGGGCGATGCGCGCCTCCCACCAGGCGCGATGCGCCAGGCTTGCTTCCTCGCTCGCGGCGATCGGCTGCGCCGACGCCTCCGCGGGGGCGGCCTGAACGGCCGGCGCGCGGTCGCGCTTGCGGCCTTCGGCCGAGGCGAGCCAAGCGTCGAGATCGCGCGGGATCTGCCACTCCTCGAACGCGGTGCCGAGGGCGGCGTTGAGGCGCGCGCGCAGCGGCTCGAGGGTTTCCTGCCAGCGCTCCCAGATGACGTCGATCTCGGCGTTGTTGGCGATCGATTTCAGCGTCACGTGCGGCACGCGCTCGTAGACGAAGCCCTGGCGGATGTCGCCGCCGGTGCGGCCTTGCGGCTGGATCCGCCCCGTCACCTTCTGCTCCTGCGCCCGGCCCTCGGGGCTGTCGGCGAGGAGGTAGTAGGGATAGCGGGCGCTCATCAGCCGGGTGCGGGCGAGCGCCAAGGCGACGCGCGAGGTGTCGATGGTGATCCACCGCCGCCCCCACTGCTCGGCCACCGTCGCCGTCGTCCCCGAGCCGCAGGTCGGGTCGAGCACCAGGTCGCCGGGGTCGGTGGTCATCAGGATGCAGCGTTCGACTACCCGCTTATTTGTTTGGACAACGTAGATTTTTTCATCGGTGAATGCGCCGGATTGCGCCATCCATACTTCGCTGATCGGCGTGACAGGAAAGTCATCAATGAAACGGACGTACGCGAGAGAATTGTTAGTTGGATACCCCAACCTCCATGCCCGCGCCAGTCGAGTCATGCCGTTTATGTTCGTCTTCCAGAACCCTCTTCCAAGCCGGAAAACAATTCCTTCATGTCTAAATGGGAAATTTGTAGTTGCGCCACCGCTTTGCGACGATAACGGGCTGTGTCTATATACCTTAACCTTTGACAGAGCATTTTCGTCTCCGCTCCGCTCCTCGTCACTCATCGATCTTCGCTGAAATTCGACAGTCTGGATTCGAGTATATCTGTTCCCTACATCTTGTTCTAGGCCACTTTCTGTAAATATAGGGCGGTATTTCAACTGCCCTTTGTTTCTTCCATAGAAAAGAACATAACTAGCAGTTCCGCCTAGAAATTCTCCACCGGCAATTGCTGTCGTACGCACAAGAATTTGTGTTACAAAATTCTCCGCCCCAAACACCTCGTCCATCACCGCCCGCACGCGATGAACGTTCTCGTCGCCGATCTGCACGAAGATCGAGCCGGACTCGCTCAGCAGCTCCCGCGCTACCGACAGTCGGTCGCGCAGATAGGTGAGGTAGGAGTGGATGCCGTCCTTCCAGGTGTCGCGGAACGCCTTCACCTGCTCGGGCTCGCGCGAGACGTCGGCGGCCTTGCCGTCCTTTACATTGGTCGACTGCGTCGAGACCTGCCAGTTCGAGTTGAACTTGATGCCGTAGGGCGGGTCGAAATAGATGCACTGCACCTTGCCGCGCAGGCTCTCGCGCTCGGCGAGGCTCGCCATCACCTGCAAGGAGTCGCCGAGGATCATCCGGTTCTGCCAGTGCATGGCGTGCTGGTAGAACTCGGCGCGCGCCTCCGGATCGGCGAGGCCGTTGAAGTCGGCGAAGAGGTCCGGCGCGTCGGTCGCCGCCTCGCGCGCGGCATCGGTGCGGCGCTTCAAGTCGTCGATCAGGGCCTTCGGGTGGATCTTCTCCTGGATGTAGAGCGGCGGCGCGTTGACGACGAGGTCGGACCAGTCCTGCGTGTCCTTGCCGCGCCAGACGAGCTGCGCGTCGCCGATCTCGATCGAGCCGGTCTCGGCGAGCGCGGCCACCTGCGCCTCGGAGAGCGTGATCTTGACCCCGTTCCAGACGATCTGCGGGTCGCGGTCGGGGTCGCGCGGGCGCGCCGCGCCGGGCGCCAGCGGCCGCGCGCGGGGCACGCGCATCTCGCGCTCGGCCTCGCCCGCCATCTCCTCCTGCTGCTCGAACAGCGGCGCCATCTCCGCCGTCGGCACATTGAGCCGCGCCGCCTCCTCATGCGTGAGGCTCTCGACGCGCCGCTCCTTGCCACGCGGGGGGGTGGTGGATTTGGCCATCATTCTCTTCCGTGCTCGGAGCCGCCATCGGCCATGAACGCATAGCGGCGAACTAAATAGTCGGCCCACGGGTCGCCGGGGTCGGCGGCGAGCACGTCCGCCACGATCGGGCCGAACAGCGACTCGGTGGAGCGGGCGATAAAGTCGTCCGGCCGCGCCAGAAGCGAGCGGAAGACGGCGAAGACGTCGTCGCCGCGGCCGCGAAGCCCCGGAGAAGTCACCCGTTTGAGCGCGGCATTGGCTTTCGGCGAGATGTGCAGCACCCGAACGCGGGAGACCCCGCGCTCACCGGCCGCCTGCATGTAGCAGGCGAGCATCTGCTGCCGCAGAAGCTGGTAGAGCGGCTCCCAGAGCATGTCATCGAGGTCGACGCCGGCGTCGGCGCGGATCGGGCCACCTGGAGCGAGCATGAGGCTTTCATACCGTCGCGTGCGCTCGGCCGCCCGGCGCTTGTCGGGCGCGGCACCGTATTTCTCGGTGTACTTCCACTCGATCAGCAGCATCTCCCTCCGCCCGTCCTGCTCGAAGAGCACGGCGGCATCGGCACTCGTCGCATTGGCGCCGCGGGTCGCCGTGCCATTCTCGCGCCATTCGTTGAGATGACTCTTCTCGCCGATCCACTCGAAGCCGACGTGCCACGGCTCACCGGCCTCGATCGGCAACATGGTCGGCAGCGTTCCGCCGATCGCCGCCTGCACCAACCGGGCGAGAACCTCGGGACGCTTCGCGAGAGGCAGCAGAAAGTTGAGGCAGCAGGCTTGCGAGGAGAGCCCGTGCGCGGCATGGCGGTGCCACACGATCCCCTTCTCGCGGAAATAGCTCTCCGCCAGATCGGCGAAGCCTGGGTTGAGGTTCAGGAGCCGCTTTCCCGGGGGGAGGCGATAGTCGTGGTCCTCATGCCCACAATCGCCGCAATGATGCTCGCGCAGGAACGCGCCTTGCCGCACTCGCTCACGCGACACGAAGCTGGGCATGCGGCGAGACGGCGCGGGCGCGGCCTCCGGCGCACTTCCCATGACTTCTCCGGTCATACTCAGCCCCCCACCGCTTCCGCCGCGCGAGGCGCGCCGACCGACAGCGCCTCCACCACCCTGCCGTAGTCCGTCCCGATCTCGAACGCGTCCCTCAGCTCCGCGAACGCCCACCGGCCGTGCGTGCCGAGGGCGTTCACGCCCGGCACCCAGAGCGCCCGCATCGTCTCGGCCTTGAGCTGCGCGTCGAGGGCGCGAAAACCCTTGGTCTCGACGACGAGGTTGAGCGGGTCGTCCGGGCCGTGGCCATCGTCCAGGCGGACGATGAAGTCGGGGATGTAGCGCCGCGTCTCGCCGCCGTCGCGATAGGGCACCTCGAAGCCGAGCGCCTGGTTCTTGACGTAGGCGAGCGTCCGCGGATGCGCCTCGACCACGCGGGCGAACTCCGCCTCCCAGTCGCTGTCGCAGACGACGTAGTTGACGTGGCTCTTCTCCGGCGCGGTGGTCCAGAGGTTGGTCTTGGTGGTGATGAAGGACACGTGGTCGGTGGAGCCGGCCGGGTTGTAGGGATCGAGCATCGCCTTGACGACCGGATCGCCCTCGCCGCCGGCCGTGCGGACGATCGCCGCGTAGATCAGCGCCGCCGCCTTCTCCGCCATCTCGGCGTAGGTGAGCATGCCCGTCTTCGTCCCGCCTTTGAGGACCAGGCACTCCTTGATCCAGCGCCGGGTGATCGGCTGCAGCTTGTTGTAGAGGTGGTAGGCGGGCGGGGCGTCGCCGTCGCGGAAATAGGTCTCGGCGAGCTTCTTCGTCAGGTGCAGGGCGACCGAGTTGTCGCGCATGCCGTCGAGCGCGGCAGGGGTGATGTCGTGCCCCTCGCCGACCAGGCCTTCGAGGCGCGTGGTGCACGGGCCGACGAGCTCCGGCGTCAGCTCGAGGCGGGAATCCTCGGTGAAGCGCGCGGAGATGCGGTCGTCGGGCAGCTCGGTGCGGTAGCCGGCGACGCGCGGGAAGCGGATGGCGAGCTGGGCGCGCTCCTTCACCGCGTGGACGCGCGTCACCGGCTTCGGCGCGGTCTTCGTCACCACCTGCGGCTCTGTGGCGAAGTCGAACGGGATGCCGAGGATGTCGGCGTACTCGGTGCCGAACAGCGGGTTGCCGGCCGGATCGCGCGCCTCGCCGAACTCGTAGGCCTGGCGGCGGAGGCCGCGGCCGATCACCTGCTCGCAGAGAAGCTGCGTCCCGAAGGCGCGCACGCCGAGGATGTGGGTGACGGTGTTGGCGTCCCAGCCCTCGGTCAGCATCGAGACCGAGACGACGCAGCGGATCTGCTCGCCGAGGCGGCCGACGCGGCCGACGGTGTTCATCACCTCGCGCAGGAGGTCGCTGTCGGTCATGGCGCCGCCGGCCGCGCCCTCGCGCTCGGCGCGCTCGCGGCGGAACTGCTCGATCTCGGGCTCGGCCATCTTGCGGAAGGTCGGATCGAGCGCGGCGCCCGACTCGATCTCGCGGCTGTCGATCAGCAGCGTCCGCATCCGCGGCAGGCGGTTGCCGTGCTCGTCGTAGTTCGAAAAGAGCTTCAGGTGGCCCCGGTGGATTGTCTGCGGCCCGCTCTCGGCCGCGCGCTCCCAGCCGGCGATCCACTCGTAGACGAGCTTCGAGGTGGCGGTGTTGTTGCAGACGACGATGAACACCGGCGGCACCGGGATGCCGGCGCGCTGCCAGGCCTCGTACTCCGTCTCGTAGTGCCCATAGAGGGAGTGCAACGCCGTGATCAGCTTCGGCGGCAGCTTGAACGGGTCGAGCTCGCCCGCCTTGCCCGCCCCCTTCTTCGGCAGATCCTTGCCGATGTGCGCCCACAGGTCGCGGAAGACCGGCATGTCGGCGTTGACGGCGTTGTCCGACACCGGCACCCGCGGCAGCTTGACGATGCCGCACTCGATGGCATCGACGAGCGAGAAGTCGGAGACGACCCACGGGAACAGCGTGCCCTCCTCGTAGCCCGAGCCGCGCAGGAAGAACGGCGTCGCCGAGAGGTCGTAGACCGCGCGCACGCCGACTTTGCGCTTCAGGGCCTCAATGCCGGAGATCCAGAGGCGCGCCGCCTCGTTGTTCTCCTTCGCCTCGTCCTTCTCCTCGCCCTTGAGGTCGGTCTCCTCGTCGCTGTCCGGCCGCTCGCGGTAGCAGTGGTGCGCCTCGTCGTTGATGACGACGATGTTCTTGAGCGAGAGCAGCTCGCCGCAGGCGCGGGCCAGCATCTCGCCCTCGCTTTCGCGCGTCGTCAGCTCCTCGTTGCGCCACCCGGCGAGGACGGCGCGGCCGGTCTTGTTGGTATCGAGCGTCTCGCGCCGCTGGAACACGTGATAGTTGGCGATGACGATCTTCGCCTTGCCGAGCTCCGGCATCAGGTCCGGCGGCACGAGCTCGCGCTCGCGATAGTAGTTGTCTGGGTCGGACGGCAGCAGCACGCGCAGCCGGTCGCGGATGGTGATGCCAGGCGCGATCAGGAGGAAGCCGCGCGAGAACAGCGAGGAGCCCGGCTGGCGTGCCGCGTTCGCCGCCTGCCAGGCGATCAGCATGGCCATGACGGTGGTCTTGCCGGCGCCGGTCGCGAGCTTCAGGGCGAGGCGGAACAGCTCCGGGTTGGCGTCGCGGTTCGCCTCCTCGAGGTGGCGGAAGATGTGGGCGTACTGGCGCCGGCCGCGCGCGACCTCGGTCAGCCAGATCGCCGTCTCGACCGCCTCGACCTGGCAGAAGAAGGGCCGCGGGCCGGAGAACGCATGGTGCCGCCAGTGCTGCAGCAGCCGCTGGGTGGTCGGCGTCACGCCCCAGTCGTTCGGGTTCGGCAGCGAGCGCCAGCTTTCGAGATGGCCGCGGATCTCGTTGATGATCGGCGAGGGGTTGTAGGCCTGCGCCTCGCCCTCGGCCCGGTCGAGGCCGAGCTCGGTCTGGCCGCGCGCCTTCGCCTTCTTGTGCCGCGCCTTCGGCACCGGCGCCACGTAGCGGGAGCGGCGGCGCCCGTCGAGCGGCGGCTTCTCGAGCGGCTGCCCATCCTCGCCGAGCGCGTGGTGGCGGGTCGGCGGCAGATAGGGCGAGTTGAGGATCGGCTGCTGATAGAACGGCTTGGTCACTATCGGCCCCCCGACCAGATTCGCATTTTGGCGCCGATCATCGCCGACGAACCTCCCGGGATGCAAATCGGCGCGTTGAGCGGGGGCCGGCGGTCCGCGGTGCCGATGCCATCGCCGGCCGTCTGACCGAGATCAACGACGCCGTGCCGGCGAGGCGGTCAAAGTCGCGCCCTTCACCGCGCCTCCATGGGGAGGCCGCGATTTGGGACGCGATCGAACGCCGGGACGGCGCGACGCGCTGGCGCAATGGGCTGGTTTCACTTCGACCGCAACCTCGAGCAGATGCTGGCCCCGATCACGCTGATCCGGGGCGGCAGCAGCCGGGGATTCTTCTTCGAGGGCCGCAACGTGCCGGCCCCTGGCCAGGGGCTCGAGGAGTTCCTGCTCGCCGTGCGCGGCTCGCCCGACCCGATGGGGATGGACGGGCTCGGCGGCAACACCATCCTGCAGTCGAAGACCGCGATCGTGCAGCCTTCGTCACGCCCCGGCGCCGACGTCGACTACACCTTCGTGCAGATCTTCCCCGACCAGCCGGCGACCGTCACCTACAAGATGAACTGCGGCAACATCTCGGCCGGGGTGCCGGTGTTCGCCCTGATGAAGAACATGATTCCGGGCGTCGCGGACGGCCGCCGCACGATCCGCGCCTTTTCGACCAACACGCAGAAGATGATGTACATGACCCTCGACGTGATGAACGGCGAGGCGCGGGTCGACGGCGAGACGGCGATCGGCGGGGTGCCGGGCACCGGCGCGGAGATCCTGGTCGACTTCCGCGACCAGGGCGGCGGCTTCACCGGCCGGACCTTCCCGACCGGCAATCTGGTCGACACCGTCACCCTGAGCGACGGCAGCACGGTCGACGTCACCATCGTCGACATGGTCAACATCTGCGGCTTCTTCCGCGCGGAGGAATTCGGGCTCGGCTGCACCGGCCTCGAACTGCCGTCGCCGACCGGTGCGGTGCTGACGCCGCCCGGCATGCTCGCCCGCCTGACCGAGCTCAGGCTGAAGATCGCCCAGCTGATCGGCTGGAGCCGGTACACGCTCGAGACGATCGGCAAGGCGACGCTGCCCTTCGCCGTCTCGGTCGCGGCGCCCGCCGCCTACACCGACCTCGACGGGCGGATGGTCGAGGCCGGGGCGGTCGATCTCGTCGCGCGCTTCTATCTCGAATCGATCATGCATTCGGCCGCCCCGGGCAGCGGGTCGACCTGCCTCGCCGCCGCCGCGGCGATTCCGGGCACCGTGCCCAACCGGGCCTTGCGCGACGGCGCGCTGAAGGCGGGCCACGGCGGCCGCCTGACGCTCGGCCATCCGAGCGGCACCTTCGCGTTGAACGCCCGCCCGATCCTGGCCGCCGACCCCACCGCGGCGACCTTCGCCGAGCTGAGCTTTCCGCGAACCGCACGGATCCTCTGCGACGGCACGGTCTACATCAAGGTCAACCGTCCGTCCGACCACAAGGCCTGGGTCGAGGCGAGCGATCTCGATGCGGCGTCCTATTTCCTGCGTGGCGAGGACATCGCGGTCCAGCGCTAGTCGGTCGCCCCTTCGGGCCCGATCCGCCCCGCCCGGCCCGTCAGCGGTCGCCCACCTCCGCGTCGCCGGGGGTCGGCGGCGCCAGCGGCACGAACAGGGTGCGGTCGGGCTTCAGGTCGAGCAGCGGGGTGTCGTCGAGGCAGTCGAGGCCGCGCACGAGCAGGGTCGATCCCTCGATCCCGGCGAGCGCCACGATCGAGGTGGCGATCGGGTTCGGCCGCACCGGCGTGCGCAGCGAGAAGGCGCCGCGCACGGCGCCGTCGTCGCGCGGGCTCTGCAGCACGAGGTCGCGCCGCGAGCGGTGCAGCCAGTAGAGCACCTCGAGGCGGGCGTAGCCGTCGATGCCGGCGAGCGCCGCCGCCCACGGCTCGAACACCTCGATGCGGCACAGCGGCCCGTCGTGCCGCCCCTGGCGCGGGCACGCCATCCGGTCGGTCCACGGCGTCCGGATGCGGCCGACGAAGAGCAGCCCGGCGTCGACGACCGTCGGCAGCAGCACCGCCTGCTCGGCGGCGCGGATCTCGTCGCGCCGGACCATGGCTCAGCCGTCGACGGCGACGAGCACGTCCGACGCCTTGACGACCGCGACCGCCGCCTTGCCCTTCGCGAGCGCCAGGTCGTCGACCGCCTCGTTGGTGATCGAGGCCGTGACGACCACGCCGCCGCCGATGTCGATGCGGACGTGCGAGGTCGTCGCGCCCTTGACGACGTCGACGACGGTGCCGCGGAGCTGGTTGCGCGCGCTGATCTTCATGGTGGTCTCCCCTGCCAGGGCCGCCCGGCGGCGGCCGCTCGACATATACCGTGAGATACGTCGCTCGGCGAGCGGATCTTCGCGCCCCGCGGCCCGGCGGAGGCCGCGGGCGCGGGACCGCGCGAACCGCTTGGCGGCCGCCGCGTTGGCCGCGATAGTCGCCGCAAGCGGCGCCGCCCGGGCAGGTCGCGGTGAAACCGAAAGGGCGAGCCAGTTGAACGCACCGCTGCTCTTCCTGTTCGTCGCGACGACGCTCCTCGCGACCGCGACGATCTGGCTCGTCGCCGCCTGCACCTACCGGAGCTTCGTCGCCGCCCGCTACTGGGGCGTCGCCAACGCCGTCGCGGCGGCCGGCGCGCTGATGGGGGTGGTGCGCGACGCGTTCGACCCGGTCGTCGCGATCACCGTCGCCAACGGCCTCCTCATGCTCGGCCAGGCCCTCGGCTGGGCCGGCATCCGCCGCTTCCAGGGCCGGCCGGCCCCTTGGCGGCGGATCGTGGCGCTCGTCTCGGTCTTCGTCGTCCTGCTCGCCGTCTTCACCCTGTGGATCGACGACATCACCGTCCGGATCGTGCTGTTCTCCATCGCCACCGTCCTGGTCATCGGCCAGTCCGGACTCGACCTGCTCGACCGCCGCTACGGCCCGATCACGGCCGGCGCGCTGCTGTCGGCGATCGCCTCGCTCGCCTTCGCGGCGACCCACGTCGGGCGTGCGGCGCTCACGGTGCTCGAGGTCGGAGGACCCACCTCGCTGTACGATTCCGGCACGGTCCAGGGACTGCTCCTCCTCGCGACGATCTTCGGCTCGCAGCTGTGGAACGGCGGCTTCCTGCTCATCGCCATCGACCGCCTGCGCGCCGACGTGGCGGCGCTGGCGGTGGTCGACGAGCTCACCGGCGCCTACAACCGCCGCCACTTCATCGAGCGGCTCGACCAGGAGTGCGCGCACGCCCGCCGGATCGGCTCGACCTTCTCGGTGCTCGCCTTCGACCTCGACCAGTTCAAGGAGATCAACGACGGCCACGGCCACGCCGCCGGCGACCTCTGCCTGCGCCGCTTCACCGAGCTGGTGCAGGCCCGCCTCGGCGACGGCGACGTGCTCGCCCGCCTCGGCGGCGACGAGTTCGTGGTGCTCTTGGTCGACACCACGGCCGGGCAGGCGATGCGGATCGCCGCGACCATCCTCGGCGATCTCCGCGCCGCCCCGGTCGTCTGGAACGGCGCCGAGCTGCGCATCTCCGCGAGCGCCGGCGCCGTCGAGTGGTCGCCCGCGCTGACGCCCGACGAGATCGTCGCGCAGGCCGACGCCGCGCTCTACCTCTCCAAGCAGGGCGGGCGCGACCGCGTCTCGCGGGGATAGCGCAGCCGCCCTCGCCTGCCCTCAGCCGGCGTCCGGCCGAGCCTCGCCGAGCGCCTCGACCGCCTCGTCGAGGGTCGGGAAGATCGTCAGGCGCTCGGTCGGGAAGCCGCGCCGCTCGAGCCAGTGGCGCCACTCGGTCCGCCGCCCGGCGGCGGCGAGGCGGATGCCGCGCTCCTCGAGCGCGGCGACGAGCTCCTGGACGGCGAAGAGCCCGGTGACGTCGACCGCCGAGATCGGCAGGAGGTCGAGCACGATGCTCGCCGGCCGGGGCCCCGGCCGGTCCGCCGCGGCGAGGATCGCGCGGCGGAAGTGCCCGGCGTTGAAGAACACCAGCGGCCCGTTGAAGCGGACGATGACGATGCCGGCGGGCGCCTCGCCGGCCGCGTGCCGGGCCAGCGAGTGGAAGCCGGACATGCCCGCGACGCGGCCGAGCACCTCGACGCGCGGGCGCGCGGTGATCTGCACGAAGCGCAAGAGCGCCAGGATGGTGGCGACGAGCACGCCCTGGATGACGCCGAGGCCGATCACGCCGGCCGTCGCGAGCACCGAGATCGCCGCCTCGACACGGTCGGCGCGGTAGATGAAGCGCAGCGTGCCGAGGTCGACGAGTGAGATCCCGGCGAACACCAGCACCGCCCCGAGCGCGGCGACCGGCACGTACTGCAGCGGGTGCGTCAGGAAGAGGAGCACGAGCGCGACGGCGAGCGCCGCGACGAGCCCCGTCGCGTGGGTGCGGCCGCCGGCCGCGTCGCTCATCGCGGTGCGCGAGTCCGCGCCGCTCACCGCGAAGCCCTGCGTCAGGCCGGAGAGGATGTTGCTCGCGCCGAGCGCCGCGAAGTCCTGGTCCGGGTCGACGTCGTAGCCGTTCTTCGCCGCGAAGCTGCGCGAGGCGAGCATCATGCTGGTGAACGAGACGAGCGCCAGCGCCGCGGCGTCCGGCAGCAGTGTCGGCAGGAAGGCCGGGTCGACGAGCGGCAGGCTCCAGTGCGGCAGGCCGCTCGGCACCGCGCCGAGCGTTTTGACGCCCAGCGCGTCGAGCCCGCCGAAGGCGACGGCGAGCGCGCCGCCGCCCATCGCCAGGATGCCGGCCGGCATCCACGGCACCAGCCGCGGCGCGGCGACGAGGATCGCGACGGCGAAGAGGCCGACGGCGAGCGTCGGCAGGTGCGTGTCGCCGATCTGGGAGGCGAGGTCGAGGAGGACGGGCAGGAGCCCGTCGCCCTCGACCGAGAGGCCGAGGATCTTGCCGAGCTGGCCGATCACGATCGTGATGGCGATGCCGTTGAGGAAGCCGACGAGGATCGGCTTCGACAGGAAGTCGGCGAGCATCCCGAGGCGCAGGAAGCTCGCGGCGACGCAGATGAGCCCGGTGAGGAGCGCCAGCAGTCCGGCGAGCGCGGCATAGAGGCCGGCGTCGGCGCCGGCGAGCGGCGTGATCGAGGCGGCGACGACCGCGCAGGTCGCCGCGTCCGGGCCGACGACGAGCTGGCGCGAGCTGCCGAACACCGCATAGGCGACGAGCGGGAAGATCGAGCAGTAGAGGCCGACTTCGGGCCGGAAGCCGGCGAGCTCCGCATAGGCGATGCCCACCGGCACGGCGACGGCCGCGACCGCGATCCCGGCGCGCAGGTCCGGGACGGCGTCCTGCCGACGGTATCGCAGCAGCGCCGCGAGCCCCGGCGCCCACCGCTCCACCGCCTGCCTCGCCTGCATGATCGTCTCCACGTCCGCGCGCCGCGGCGGTCAGTCGATGATGTGGTAGCCGCCGTCGACATAGAGCACCTGCCCGGTGATCAGGCGGGCGGCGTCGTGGGCGAGGAAGGCGGTGGCGATGCCGACGTCGTCGATGCTCGCGAGCGCGCGGGCGGGCGCCTTGACCTTGGCCTTCTCGAGGAGCGCGTCGAACTCCGGGATGCCGGAGGCGGCGCGGGTGGCGAGCGGGCCCGGCGAGATGGCGTGCACGCGGATGCCCTTCGGCCCGAGCTCGGCCGCGATGTAGCGCACGGCGCACTCGAGCGCCGCCTTGGCGACGCCCATGATGTTGTAGTTCTCCACCACCTGCTGGGACCCGTAGTAGGTCATCGTGAAGAGCGAGCCACCGCGCTTCATCAAGGGCTCGGCGAGGTGCGCCATGCGCATGAACGACCAGCAGGACACGTCCATGGTGGTCAGGAAGCCGTCGCGCGGCGCGTCGGTCACGCGGCCGTGCAGCGTGTCCTTCGGCGAGAAGGCGATCGAGTGGACGACGAAGTCGAGCTCGCCCCACTCGGCGCCGATCCGCTCGAACACCGCCTCGAGCTGGCCCGGAACGGACACGTCGAGCGGCATGACGATCGAGGCCTCGATCTCCTCGACGAGCGGGGCGACGTAGGGCTTCGCCTTGTCGTTGAGGTAGGTGACCGCGAGCTCGGCCCCGAAGGCGCGGAAGGCGCGCGCGCACCCCCAGGCGATCGAGCGGTCGTTGGCGATGCCGACGATGAGGCCCCTGCGGCCCTCGAGAAGCTTCGCCGTGACGGGAGGAAGGGACATCGGTCGGCTCCGCTGCTCGGGTCGAGGAAGGCGGCGGCTCACGCCTTCCGGCGCCGCGCGGGCCCGCCCGCCGCGCCGCGACCGGCCCGCGGCGCCGGACGCCGGGCGCCGCCGGGCACGGCCGGGGCAAGGCGCGCCGCCGCGCCGGTCGCCGCCGCGTCGCCGTCGAGGCCGAACACCGAGGCCATGCGCGCCAGCCGCTCGGCCGTCGCCGGCACCAGGACGCCGCGCGCCTCGACCACCGAGGTCAGCAGCGCGAAGGCGGCGCGCCGCTCGTCGAGCGCCTCGGGCAGGAGGCCGGGGATGGCGGCGAGCGCCGCCGCCTCGTCGATCAGCAGCATGAAGTACTGCTCGCGCAGCAGCGCCTTGAACGCCGGCAGCGTCAGCTGCTGCGCGCCCGGCGCCGTGGCGCGGATGCGTCGGATCACCTCGAAGGCGCGCTCGTCGACGGCGACATCGCCCATGGCGACGTAGATCAGCGCCCGCACCAGGCCCTCGCGCAGGCCGCCGTCGGCCATCGCGGCCCGGAGCTCGGCGATGCGGGTTTCGACCAGGGCGCGGTGCAGCAGGCTCTTCGCCGCCTTGCGCGGCGGGCGCTCGGACTTGGTGTCGATGCCGAGCGCCGCCTGCAGCGCCGGCTGGCCGTAGACCGTCCGGAAGGTGTCCTCCGCCAGCGTCTCCGCCGCCTTGCGCCAGGCGTCGAGCCCGCCGACGACGTGCTGCGAGATCTGCTCCTGAAGCGCCAGGAAGGGGTTGCCGGGCTCGGCCGGCTGCCGGCTCTCGCGCACCCGCTCGGCGGCGGCCGCCACCCAGCCGAGGAACGGGTTGGCGCGGCCGAACATCTCGCAGGAGAGGCGCAGCGGGTGCAGGCGCCGCAGGTCCTGGGCGACCGCCGGCGTCACCAGGGCGCGCACGGCCGGCTCGGCGAACGCGCGGTAGAGCGCGAGGTTGATCTCCGACAGCCGCGCCGCGGCGGCGAACCGGCGCTCGTCGTCGAGATCGTTGCCGCCGAGGGCGCGGATGTCGTCGAGCGTGCGCGCCTCGCAGCGCATGATCCACGGGCCGCGGGCGAGCGCCGGGTCGCCGCCCGCCGCGGCCGCCTCGACGAACACCGCCTCGTAGAGGCCGGGCGGCAGCACGTCGATGAGGTCGACGTTGGAGGCGAACTCGTCGTGCTCCTTCCGGGCGACGCCGGCGGAGACGAAGATGCCGAGGTGACCGACCTTCTCGTGCACGGAATAGACGATCGTCTGGCCGAACGCGCGGATCTCGTCGACGCTGTCGTAGATGTCGAGAATCCAGTCGAGCGCCTGCTGCGGCGGCGTGATGTTGTCGCCCTTGGAGCAGAACACGACGATCGGCGAGCAGATGTTGCGCAGGTCGACGGCCGTTCCGTCGGAGGCGCGGATCTCGCCCGCCGCGAGCTTGTTGCCGACGAACAGCTCGTCGACGATGAACTGCATCTCCTCGCCGTTGAGCGTCACGTGGCCGCCCCACCAGCGCTCGAAGTCGAGGTAGCGCTCGGCCTCGGTGTCGACCTTGGAATAGAGGTTGTACTGCTTCGTCCACAGGGTGTTGGCGGGGTTCTGGTTCTCGAAGTTCTGCACCAGCCACGCCCCGTCGAAGACGCCGGCGCCGAGGTCGGAGACGAGCGCCGTCAGCCAGCTGCCGCCGAGCAGGCCGCCCGAGTAGCGCATCGGGTACTGGCCCTTGACGCCGGCCCAGTAGGAGAGCGGCGTGCCGGCCGCGATGATCGGCCCGAACAGCTCCGGCCGCATCGCGGCGAGCATCATCACCGCCCATCCGGCCTGGCAGTTGCCGATGACGCAGGGCTTGCCCTCGGCCTCCGGGTGGCGGGCGATGACGGTCTCGAGGAACACCGCCTCGGCGCGCGCCACGTCCTCGATCGTCTGGCCGGGCACCGGATCCGGGAGGAAACCGATGAAGTAGCAGGGATGGCCCGCCTTGAGCGCGACGCCGATCTCGCTGTCGGCCTTGAAGCCGCCGATGCCCGGCCCGTGGCCGGCGCGCGGGTCGACGACGACGAACGGGCGCTTGCGCGGGTCGATCACGACCCCGTCCGGCGGCACGATGCGGGCGAGCAGGTAGTTGGCCGGCCGCTCGAGCGTGCGGCCGTCGCAGACGAGCTCGGCCTCGTAGCTCAGCACGTGCGGGACGGCGCGCGCCGCCTGCTCCTCGTACCCCTCGCCGCGCCGGCGCAGCACGTCGAGATAGAGCACCGCGCGCTGCCACGCGTCGACCGCATAGCCGGCCGCGTCGAGCGGGTTCGGGAAGCTCGAGGGTTCAGGCGCGTTCGGCATCGGCTGACCTGCGTCCCCGGATCACGAAGGCGGCGGCGATCTCTGGATTTCCGCCCCTGTTGTTAGGGAAGCCGGGCCCGCGAGACCTTGACCTGCGTCAACGGAGGCCGCAGCGGCCGGGCGCGCCCGGCCGCCCGCCGGTCAATGCCCGCCGAGGACCAGCGTCTGCACCGGCAGCAGCAGCGCCTGCAGCCTGAGGATCATCGCGTGCACCAGGCCGACCGTGTCCACCACGTGCAGGAACAGCCAGCGCCCCGCGCCGACGTTTCCGGACGCCAGCTCGTCGTGGCTGTTGGTGTAGACGTTGGTGATGCAGCTGCCCCCCGGCGGAACGCCGTCGAGCTGGCCGGCGTAGAGCGGCTCGAGGAACACGGTGATGGAGCCGGGCGGCCCCTTCTGCTGCAGGTCGATCAGCTGGTCGGTCGGGCGGATCTGCCCGGCGGCGATCGCGTCCTGCACCTCGGTCACCACCATCGGAATGATGGTGAAGGGCTTGGAGATGCAGGTGACCTCGCCGATCATGCCGACCTTCAGCACCTGCGCCTCGATCTGCCCGAAGCCGGCGACCAGCACCTCCCGGCCGGCCCCGGTCGGCACCAGGATGCCGGCGGGCCGGAGCATCGGGTTGACGACGTCGCCGGGGCGCAGGGTGAACTGGTGCAGCGTGCCGGCGACGCCGGCGCGCACCACCGTCTTGTTCAACTCCACCTGCGCCTCGGCGAGCGCCGCCTCCGCGCTCTCGCGCTGCGCCGGCAGCAGCGTCGATATCCGGATGTCGAGCGTCGCCTTCTCGGCGAGCGCCCCGTCGAGCACGCCCTGCTGGCCGTCGAGCGCCACCTGCAGGCGCTCGACCTCGCGCACGGAGACGGTGTTCGAGTTGCGGCTCAGCAGGTCGGACTTGGTCCTCAACTCGTCGGAGACCTGCCGGTAGGCCCCTTCGGCCGCCCGGATCTTGCCGTCTGCGGCCGCGAGCTCCGTGCCGGCGACCTGGATCTCGGCGTCGATCTCGGCGACGCGCCGCCGCGCCGACTCGGCCGCGGCCTCCTGCTCGGCGCTGTCCAGCCGGAACAGCGGCTGCCCCTGCTCGACCGCCTGGTTGACGCCGACGAAGACCTCGTCGACGCGGCCGCTCCGCTCCGGCAGAACGGTCACCGTCCGGAAGATCGCCGTCGTGTTGTTGGTCGACGGATGGAAGTAGAAGATCAGCGTGATCAGCGACAGTGTGAGAAAGACGCACGCCGTGATGCCCCAGCGCAGCTCGTACCACACGCTATAGAGCGTGATCTCCCACCCGATCCGCTTTCCCTGCGCGTAGCGGCGAAAGAGATAATCCGGAAATACTGTCACGAGAGAGCAGAGAAGGAGCTCCAGCATCGCCGCACCCTGGACCGTTGCTTGTTGTGATTTACTTGGGATCGGCGTCGGCGACGTGGCTCGCCTCGGACGTCTCGTCCGGGCGGCCCCGCGGGTTGGCGAGCTTCTCGAGCGACCGCGCCATCGAGTCCATCGGGGTCGAGAAATCCGGCAGCTGCACCATCGCGAGCAGCAGCGCGAGGATCCAGTAGAGGTGGCTGTGCGTGAACAGCGCGATCAGCGACAGCACGGCGACCAGCTGCAGCTGCACCTTGCTGGCGCCGTGCGCCATGTGCTCCGGCAGCGCGTGCAGGCGCAGGTAGAAATTGCCGGCGAGGAGCAGCAGAACGACCAGGAACACCGCCATGATGTTGAACAGCACGTCGGTCTGGCCGGGCGCCGTGATGAAGATCGGCAGGTGCTCGATTGCGGCGGCATGCGGCTCGGCGGACATGGCGACCTCGCTTCTTCTCTTGTTCTCTCGGCAAGTTCTCTCGGCACGTCGTCGGCAGCGCCTCCGCCTGCGCGGGCCTTCGCGAAGCGATCCGCGCCCCGCGATCGAACGGCGGACGGCGTCGGAACGCCGACCGCGCGGCCGAACCGCGACCCGACCGTCACGGTGCGAGAGATTGGCGCCGCTCGACGCGGGAGATCAAGTGGCCCGGCCGAACGGCCGGAGGCGCGGCGCCCGGACCGGCACCACGCCTGGCCCGCCGGTCACCGTCCGGCCTGCCGATCGAGGTGATCGAGGGCGGCGCCGAGCTCGACATCCTCGCCGAGGCCATAGGCGGTCATGGTCTCGACCGTCCGCGGCACGCGGACCTCGGGCGCGACGCCGCCGACGCCGTGGCGGCTGTCGATCATCACCCTCCCCTCGGCGTCGACGGCGCGGCCGTCGGGATAGTGCAGCACGATGCCGTCCGGCAGGCGGATCTCGCCGCCCGCGAGGCCGAACGAGCCGCGGGTGCCCTCGAACCCCAGCGTCACCCCGTCCGGCAGCGCCGCGACGCACCGCGCGATGCCCTCGCCGCTGCTGATCGTGCGCGGGTTCACGAGCGCCACAACCGGGCCGCGGAAGCGCTCCTCCTGCGGCTCAATCATCAGGGCGGCGACCCGCTCCCCCGTCCGGTCGTCGACGGTGATCGGCAGGAAGCCGCCGGTGCGCGCGTCGTAGAGCTCGGTCGCCTCGTAGAAGGCCGGCGCGTCGTAGAGGGTGCCGCAGATCATCTCGGCCAGCACGTCGTAGCCGCCGTGGTTGCCACGGATGTCGAGGACGAGCCCGCGCGCGCCCGCCTTCGCGAAGCGCCGGAGCGCCGCCGCGTAGCGATCCCAGATGAACTCCGGCGATCGCGCGAGGTCCTTGAGGTCGGCGAGCGCGGCGAGGCGCACGTAGCCATAGCCGTCGACCATCCGTGCGGAGACGACCTCCGCCTCGTCCTCCGGGGTCGGCAGCGGCGCGAGGTCGAGGAGGTCGAGGCCGGCGAGGCGGTCGGCCGCCGCGACGAGGCGCGCGGTCCGCGGCCCGGCCCCGTCCGCATCCCGGACGACGACGTCCACCGCCGTGCCGGCCGGGGCGCGGGTGAGGAGCCGCACCTGCTCGAGGCGGCGGTGGGCGTCCGTCGCGACGCGCGCCGCCGCGGCCAGCGCGCCGAGATCGACCGCCTCGATCGCCTGCGCGACCGGCCGGCCGCCCCAGGCGAGGATCTCGGCCCCCGGCCGAATGCCCGCGGCCGCCGCCGGCGACCCCGGCGCGACCACCGCCGCGACGACGCGGCCGTCGTCGAGCGCGGCAAGGCCGAGCCCGAAGCCGCCACCCGACTGCGCCTCGACGAGCGCGTCGACGACGGGGCCCGTCGCGGCGGTGCGCGGCAGGGAGAGGTGCGCGTCGTCGATCGCGAAGACGTAGTCGTGCAGGGCCATGTAGTAGGCGGCCGCGTCGCCGGCGGCGGCCGCCCGCTCGACGGCCGGCAGCACGCGGCCGTAGAGCGCCGGCCAGTCGATCCCCTTCCAGTCGGTGAAGGCATACTCCGCCGACAGCTTCTCGTGCGCCCGGCGGAAGGCCTCGACGCGGTCGAGGCCGCCAAAATCGGCCGGCTCGGCACGCCGGAAGCCGTCGAGGTCCGCCGGCGCCGGGCCGGCGGCGGCGAGCACCAGCGCGAGCGCCGCCGCCCGGGCGACGCGCGCGAGCCGCCGCCCGGCCGGAACCGCCCTCGGCGGAGGCGTCGCGGTTAGTTCCACTGCTGCGAGAACCGATAGGCCTCGGAGGCGCCGAGGACGACGAAGTCGCCGCTCATCAGCCCCTTCTCCGGGTCGAGCTTGCCCTTGAACTTGGCGTCGGTGGCCGGGCCGGTGGTGTACTTGAACTCGAAGGCGGCGGTGACCTTGCAGGCGTGGTCGACGGTGAAGCGGCCCTCGAGCGTCGCCACCGGCTTCAGCGTCTTCGGGTTGAAGCAGCTGGTGCGGGTGATCCAGCCGTTCTGCTTCACCTGGATCAGGCAGTAGTAGTCGGCCTCGACGGTCGCATGCCCGACCCAGACCCCGGTGAGGAGCTTGGTCTTGCAGTCGGCGGCGTCGGCCGTGCCGGCGAAGGCGGCGAGCGGCAGGGCGAGGAGAGCGGCAGCGAGCGACTTCATGGTCATTTCGTCCCTATCGGCCAGGAGGTCCCGGCGCGGCGCCAGCTCGCTAGCCGGAGCAGGCGCCGCGCTCGACATGTCGTAGCACGTCCTGCATCGGCTCCGGTGACACCCGCATCGGCCCGGCGAAGGGCTGGCCGAGCTCGGCGACGAGGAACAGCGCGGCGGCGATGCACAACGCCGAGAAGCCGAGCGCCGCCATCGCCACCGGGTTGCCCGGGGCGAACACGCCGAAGCCCGCATAGATGAGGGCGAGCCAGGCGATCACCACCCCGATGAAGGCCATCGGCACGTTGCTCGCCGCGTCGCCGGCGACCTTCCACTGGCGATCGATCAGCTCGAGGACGAGCGCGCTCGCCGCGCGGCGGACCGCCGCCTGCTCGGTGTCGGCCGGGTCGAGGCCGCGCACCAGGGAATCGAGCCGGAACAGCAGGATCGCCGAGGGCCGCTCGCTCGCCGCGGTCGCGGCCCGGTCGTCGCCCGGCGCCCACGTCTCGGCGATGACGGCGCCCACGTACGCGCCGAGCACCGCGCGCGCCGCGCAGCCCGCCGGCCCGAGCCCGGCGAGCTCGAGGTCGGTCGACAGCACCGCGGCGGCGAAGCGCTGCACGTCCTCGCCCGCCTCGCTGTAGCTGTAGCGGGCCGATGTCACCATGAGGCCGAGGATGAGCGAGGCGACGGTGGCGATCATCGCGACCGCCGGCTTCATCGTGTGCTGCGTGCGCTCGCCGACATAGTCGGCCGGCAGCCGGCGCGCCACGAGCACGGCGAGCCCGGCGGCGGCGGCCATGGCGGCGAAGGCAACGACCGCGACGGCCCAGGCGTTCATGCGGTTCCTGCCCCCTTCGCCCGCCCCTCTGCCGGCCGCAGCTTAGGGGCGAGGTTCTTCGTCTGACAATCGCCGCGATGTCGCGCGAGACCGGCGCGACGGTTCGCCGGGCGGCGGACCGTCAAAGTGCGCTATGAAGCTCGGACGCTCGCGCGGCGGCGCGGGCACGGAACCTGAAGGCGAGTCCATGACAGAGGCCCAACGCGACATTCGGCCGATGCCGGCGCCGACCGGACCGGCGCCGCTGCTGCCGCCGAACCTGATCGCCCGCTGGCTCCTGTTCCTGGTGCTCGCCGCCGGCGTCTACTTCTTCCGCGGCTTCCTCGTGCCGGTGCTCGCCGCCCTCATCATCGGCTTCGCGAGCTGGCCGCTCTATGCCCGCCTCGTGCGCGCCTGCCACGGCAACACCACCGCCGCGGCCACCATCGCCCTCCTCGCCATCATCGCCCTGCTCGTCATCCCGATCGCCGTCGCCATCGCCTACGCGATCGACGAGGTGCAGATCTGGGCCGAATGGCTCGTCCAGGCCAACCGCAACGGCGCGCCGACGCCCGACTGGGTGCAGGCGCTGCCGCTCGTCGGCGACTGGCTGCACGAGCAGTGGCAGGCCTATCTCGCCCACCCGAACGCCCTCGGCGAGCTCGTGCAGATCCTCAGCGGCGAGAACATCGGCAACATCTACTCGATCGTGCTGGCGGCCGGCGGGCGGACCTTCCACCTCGTCCTCAGCATCCTGTTCGCGCTCATCACCCTCTTCTTCGTCTACCGCGACGGCTCGGCGCTCGCCGCCCAGCTCGACCGCATCGGCGACCGCGTGCTGCCGGCGCGCTGGCACGCCTTCTCGCGCGTCGTCCCGGCGACGATCTCGTCGACCGTGGTCGGCATGGGGCTCATCGCCATCGGCGAGGGCATCGTGCTCGGCCTCGCCTACTGGATCGCCGGCGTGCCCTCGCCGGTCGCCCTCGGCGTCCTCACCGGGTTCATGGCGCTGGTGCCGGGCGGCGCCCCGACGGCGTTCACCCTCGTCTCGCTCTATCTCGTCGGCAGCGGCCAGGTGTTCGCCGGCATCGCGCTCCTCACCTGGGGCACCGTCGAGCTCTTCGTCGTCGACAAGACGCTCCGGCCGCACCTCGTCGGCGGCCCGATCAAGCTGCCGTTCCTGCCGACCTTCTTCGGCCTCATCGGCGGCGTCAGCACGATGGGGCTCGTCGGCCTGTTCGTCGGCCCGGTGCTGATGGCGCTCCTCGTCGCGATCTGGCGGCAGTGGCTGCACGAGACCGACGTGTCGGAGGCGCTCCGGATCGCCCGGATGAAGCCCGGCGACCCGCCCCTCGACCGCGGCCACTGAGCCGGCGGCTAGCCCGCCTCGGGAGCACCGAACATTTCGGCCTCGACCGCGTCGTAGAGCACCTGCGCGGAGGGCGACAGCGGCCGGTCCTTCACCTTGAGGAGGCCGAACGGCTCGACCGTCATCGTCTCGGTGAGCTTCAGGACGTGGAAGTTGCCGGCGGAGAGGAAGAGCTCCGCCACGGGGATGGCGAGCGGGGCGATGGCGTCGGTCTTCGCCGCCATGACGATCGTCATCAGGATCGAGCCGGTGTCGACGACGCGGTCGGGCGGCGGCACGCCGTGGCGGCGCAGCATCGCCTCGACGCTGCGGCGGAGCAGCGAGCCGCGCGGCTGCAGCACCCATTCGCGGTCGTGCAGGTCGGCCGGGGCGACGCGCTCCAGCGCCGCCAGTGGATGGCCGGCGCGCACGAGGAGGCAGATCTTCTCGGCGCTCGCCTCGCGGTAGTCGAGCACCGCGCCGTCGTTCATCCCGTTCGGGATGCGGGCGATGGCGAAGTCGAGCTTGGAGGCGAGCAGGCGCGCCACCAGGATGTCGCTTGTCTCGATGTCGACCGAGACCTGCAGGCGCGAGCGCCGCCGCCGCAACGCCTTCAGCGGCTCGATCAGGATGTCTACGGCCGGGGCCATCACCGTGCCGATCGCCACCGTACCGCCCTCGCCCGCCTTCAAGGCGGCGATCTCCTCGCCGGCCTGGCCGAGCTCGGAGAGCATGGTGCGGGTGCGCCGGATCAGCGCCTCGCCGTACCAGGTCGGCTCGACGCCGCGGGCGAGCCGCTCGAACAGCGGCACGCCGGCGATCTTCTCGATCTCGCCCAGCATCTTCGAGGCGGCCGGCTGCGACAGGTTCAGCTCGGCGGCGGCGCGGTGCAGCTTGCGATGGTCGTCGAGGGCGACGAGGAGGTGGAGGTGCCTGAGCTTGAGCTTGGTGCGCAGCAGCCGCTCGGCCGGCCCGCCGCGCACCGGCGCGGGCACTGGGGCCGCCGCCTCCCCCCGGCCACCGGCGGCGGTCGTCGTCGCCTTCGCTCCCGCCCGCCGCGGCCGGGCCGGTGACAGCGTCGCGCGCTTCGGCATGGCATTCCTCCCCGATCGATATCGATTTCTATATCCCCGCCGGCCAGCTTGTCATTGGACAGTTATCGATGCCGCTTCCTACAGTCGGGCGGCGCCGGCAAGCGGCGACCGGGCCGCGACGACGGCGGCCGGGGGACCGGCGACCGCACGGAACGGCCGGCGAACACGAGGAAACGCCCGCATGCGCCTCTCGCAGATGCGCACGCCCGACGGTGCGCGCCGGGTCGCGGCCGTGCTCGACGACGGCTCGGCGGTGCTGGTGCCCGGCTTCGAGCGCGTCTACGACCTCGCCCTGCGGGCGATCGCCGAGGGCCGGAGCCTCGCCGACATGGTCGCCGCGGCCCTCGCGGCCGGCCCGGCGACGCCGGCCGACCTCGAGGACGCCGGCCGCGACGGCCGCCTGCTCGTCCCGCTCGACCATCCGGAGCCGGCGCACACCTTCGTCACCGGCACCGGCTTCACCCACCCCGGCAGCACGCCGCCCGGCCGCGACGCGGCGCCGGCGGACGGCGAGGCCGGGCGGGCGATCCGGACCCCGCCGGAGGGCGGCAGGCGGGCCGCCCGCCGGGCCGGCCCGCAGCCCGAGTGGTTCTACAAGGGCGACGGCACGACGATCGTCGCGCCCGGTGCCGCCCTGCCCTCGCCCGCCTTCGCCCTCGACGGCGGCGAGGAGCCGGAGATCGTCGGGCTCTACGTGATCGGGCCGGACGGCACGCCGTGGCGGGCGGGCTTCGCCCTCGGCAACGAGTTCTCCGACCACGTCAGCGAGGGGCGCAACCCGATCTCCCCCGGCCACGCCAAGCTGCGCCCCGCCTCGTTCGGGCCGGAGATCCTGGTCGGGCCGCTGCCGCCCTCGGTGTCGGGCATCTCGCGCATCGTCCGCGGCGGCAGCGTCGTGTGGCAGCGCCCGTTCCTGACCGGCGAGGACAACATGTGCCGCGCCATCGCCGACCTCGAGCACCACCACTTCAAGCACCCGATGTTCCGCCGCCCGGGCGACGTCCACGTCCACTTCTTCGGCGCGGCGACGCTGAGCTATTCCGACGGCGTCGCGACCCGGCCGGGCGACGTGTTCGAAATCTCGGCGCCGCCGTTCGGCCTGCCGCTGCGCAACACCTACGCCGTGGTGAACGCCGGCGCGGCCGAGGTGCGGGCCCTGTGACGCCGCGCGAGCCATTCCATTTTTGATATGGGAGACGGCGCACTTCGCATTTGACAGTTATAGTAATTCAACGGACCCTCCACGCTCCCGGCACCCCGGCCACTCTGTTCGCGCCCGGGGGTCATCGAAGGGCCGAAGCAAGGCGCCCCCACCGGACCGGAGGACGAACGGCCGCTCGCTCGCGGCACCAGCACACGCCGTGACGAAGCAGAAGACTCTGGCGCCAAGCCAGCGCTTTACCAGGGAGAGAACACGACATGACGCTCAACTATACGCGCGCGGCCAAGTTCACGCTGGCGGCCCTCGCCATCGGCCTGATGTCCCTCGGCGCGCCGGCCTCGGCGCAGGACAAGGGCTCGATCGGCATCTCGATGCCGACGAAGTCGTCGGCGCGCTGGATCTCCGACGGCAACAGCATGGTGAAGTTCTTCGAGGAGCAGGGCTACACCACCGACCTGCAGTACGCCGAGGACGACATCCCGAACCAGCTCGCCCAGATCGAGAACATGATCACCAAGGGCGCCGACGTGCTGGTGATCGCGGCGATCGACGGCACGACCCTGTCGGACGTGCTGCAGCAGGCGGCCGACGGCGGCATCAAGGTGATCGCCTACGACCGGCTGATCCGCGAGTCCCCCAACGTCGACTACTACGCGACCTTCGACAACTTCCAGGTCGGCGTGCTGCAGGCGACCTACATCGTCGACGCGCTCGGGCTGAAGGAGGGCAAGGGCCCGTTCAACATCGAGCTGTTCGGCGGCTCGCCGGACGACAACAACGCCTTCTTCTTCTACGACGGCGCGATGTCGGTGCTGCAGCCCTACATCGACAGCGGCAAGCTGGTGGTGCAGAGCGGCCAGACCGGCATGGACAAGGTCTCGACGCTGCGCTGGGACGGCGCGGTGGCGCAGGCCCGCATGGACAACCTGCTCAGCGCCTACTACGCCGACAAGCGCGTCGACGCGGTGCTCTCGCCCTATGACGGCCTCTCGATCGGCATCATCTCGTCGCTGAAGGGCGTCGGCTACGGCGGCGCCGACCAGCCGATGCCGGTCGTCACCGGCCAGGACGCCGAGGTTCCCTCGGTGAAGTCGATCCTCGCCGGCGAGCAGACCTCGACGGTGTTCAAGGACACCCGCGAGCTCGCCAAGGTCACGGTCGGCATGGTCGACGCCATCCAGAGCGGCGGCGAGGCGCCGATCAACGACACCAAGACCTACAACAACGGCGTCAAGGTGGTGCCGTCCTACCTCCTGAAGCCGGTCAGCGTCGACAAGTCGAACTGGAAGGAAGTCCTGGTCGGCAGCGGCTATTACACCGAAGACCAGATCCAGTAGGATCCTCGCCCGGACGGGCTCCGCGTGCGCGGGGCCCGTCCGCTTCCGGGCGATGCCGGCCGCCCGCGCCGCTCGGCGCGGCTCGCGGCCGCGTTGGCGGCGAGGCGCCGCCGCCGATCCGAGGGCCTTCGATGGACGCAATTCTCGAGATGCGGGCGATCACCAAGTCCTTTCCGGGGGTGAACGCGCTCGACGACGTCAACCTCACCGTCCGCCGCGGCGAGATCCACGCCGTCGTCGGCGAGAACGGCGCCGGCAAGTCGACCCTGATGAAGGTGCTGAGCGGCGTCTACCCGCACGGCTCCTACACCGGCACGATCCGCTACCAGGGCGAGGAGCGGCAGTTCCGCACCATCGCCGACAGCGAGAAGATCGGCATCATCATCATCCACCAGGAGCTCGCCCTGGTGCCGCTGCTCTCGATCGCCGAGAACATCTTCCTCGGCAACGAGCAGGCCCGCTTCGGCGTCATCGACTGGCCGGCGGTGCATGTCCGCACGCGGCAGCTGCTCGACAAGGTCGGCCTCCGGGAATCGCCGGCAACGCTCGTCGGCGACCTCGGCGTCGGCAAGCAGCAACTCGTCGAGATCGCCAAGGCGCTGTCGAAGGAGGTGCGCCTGCTCATCCTCGACGAGCCGACGGCGAGCCTCAACGAGAGCGACAGCGACGCGCTGCTCGCCCTCCTCGAGGAGTTCAAGGCGCACGGCATCGCCTCGATCCTCATCTCGCACAAGCTGAACGAGGTCTCGAAGGTCGCCGACGCCATCACCGTCCTGCGCGACGGCTCCACCGTCGAGACCCTCGACTGCCGGCGCGAGCCGATCAGCGAGGACCACATCATCCGCAGCATGGTCGGCCGCGCCCTCGCCGACCGCTATCCGAAGCGGACGCCGAAGGTCGGCGCGCCGCTGTTCGGGGTGAAGGACTGGAGCGCCTATCACCCGCTCGACGCCGACCGCCGGATGATCAAGGGCATCGACCTCGACGTCCGCCGCGGCGAGGTCGTCGGCATCGCCGGGCTGATGGGCGCCGGCCGCACCGAGTTCGCCATGAGCGTGTTCGGCCGCGCCTACGGCCAGGCGATCACCGGCACCGCCTTCATGCACGGCAAGCCGGTCGACGTGTCGACCATCGGCAAGGCGATCGCCAACGGCATCGCCTACGTGACGGAGGACCGCAAGGCGCTCGGCCTCGTCCTCAACGCCGACATCCTGCACAACGTCACGCTCGCCAACCTCTCCGGCGTGTCGCGCGGCGCCGTCATCGACGACATCCGCGAGCTCTCGGTCGCCGAGGACTACCGCCGCCGCCTCAACATCCGCTGCTCGAGCGTCTTCCAGGAGACCGTCAACCTCTCCGGCGGCAACCAGCAGAAGGTGGTGCTGTCGAAGTGGCTGTTCTCCGGCCCGGAGCTCCTGATCCTCGACGAGCCGACGCGCGGCATCGACGTCGGCGCCAAGTACGAGATCTACACCATCATCAACCGCCTGGCGGACGAGGGTAAGGGCGTGCTCTTCATCTCCTCGGAGATGCCGGAGCTGCTCGGCATGTGCGACCGCATCTACGTGATGAGCGAGGGCAGCATCGTCGCCGAGATGCCCGCCGCCGAGGCCTCGCAGGAGAAGATCATGCGTGCGATCATGAAGGCCGGGGAGCAGGCGAGATGAGTGCCGACACCACCGTCGCGGCCACCGACCGGACGCCTTCGATGCGCTCGTTCCTGAAGAGCCACGTCCGCGAATACGGCATGCTGCTGTCGCTGATCGCGATCATGGTCTTCTTCGAGATCATGACGAACGGCACGCTCCTGAAGCCGCTCAACCTCACCAACCTCATCCTGCAGAACAGCTACATCGTCATCATGGCGCTCGGGATGCTGCTCGTCATCGTCGCCGGCCACATCGACCTCTCGGTCGGCTCGGTGGTCGGCTTCGTCGGCGCGCTCGCGGCGGTGCTGATGGTGCAGTACGACATGCACTTCATCCCGGCGACGGCGATCTGCCTCGTCGTCGGCGCCGGCATGGGCGCCGCCCAGGGCTACTGGGTCGCCTACCACAAGATCCCCTCGTTCATCGTCACGCTCGCCGGCATGCTCGTCTTCCGCGGGCTCTGCCTGGCGCTCCTCGCCGGCCAGTCGATCGGCCCCTTCCCGGTCGAGTTCCAGCGCCTCTCCTCGGGCTTCATCCCCGACGTGCTGCCGCTCGCCGGCGTCCACCTCACCTCGCTCCTGCTCTCCATCGCCATTCCCGTCGTCCTGGTGCTCCTCAACGTGCGCAGCCGGCTCAACCAGCAGAGGCACGCCATCGACCAGGAGCCGCTGTTCGTCTTCGTCGTGAAGAACGTCGTGATGACGGCGGTCGTCGTCTATCTCGGCTACCTGCTCTCCTCCTACAAAGGCCTGCCGAACGTCCTCATCGTCATGCTGGCGCTGATCGCGCTCTACACCTTCGTGACGACGCGGACGACGATCGGCCGGCGGATCTACGCGCTCGGCGGCAACGAGAAGGCGGCCAAGCTCTCCGGCATCAACACCGAGCGGCTGACCTTCCTCACCTTCGTCAACATGGGCGTGCTCGCCGCCCTCGCCGGCCTCATCTTCGCCGCCCGCCTCAACACCGCGACGCCGAAGGCCGGCATCACCTTCGAGCTCGACGTCATCGCCGCCTGCTTCATCGGCGGAGCCTCGGCCTCGGGCGGCGTCGGGCGGGTGACGGGCGCGGTGATCGGCGCCTTCGTCATGGGCGTCATGAACAACGGCATGTCGATCCTCGGCGTTGGCATCGACTGGCAGCAGGTGATCAAGGGCCTGGTGCTCCTCGCCGCCGTGTTCTTCGACGTCTACAACAAGAAGAAGTCCTGACCCCCGCCCCCCGCGGACCGTGGCCGGCGCCGCGCCGGCCGGTCCCGCGCGCCCGCCCCGGAGACCCTGAATGCCGCCCTTCTCCCTCGGCCTCGTCGGCCTCGGCAAGATCGCCGTCGACCAGCACCTGCCGGCGATCGCCGCGAACCCGCGCTTCGCGCTCGCCGCCGTGGTCGACCGGCGCGGCACGGCGCGGCCGGGCGTGCCGAGCTTCCGCAGCCAGGACGAGATGCTGGCCGCCCTGCCCGGCCTCGACGCGGTGGCGATCTGCACGCCGCCGGAGGTCCGCCACGAGCTCGTCCGCGCCGCCCTCGCCGACGGCAAGCACGTCCTGATGGAGAAGCCGCCGACGGCGACGCTGGGCGAGCTCTACGACCTCGTGCGCGCCGCCGCGGCGGCGGAGCGGACGCTGTTCGCCACCTGGCACTCGCAGTTCAACCCGGCCGTCGAGGCCGCCCGCGAGCGCCTCGCCGGCCGGCGCATCCGCTCGGTCGACGTCGTCTGGCGCGAGGACGTACGGCGCTGGCATCCCGGCCAGGAGTGGATCTGGAAGACGGGCGGCTTCGGCGTCTTCGATCCCGGCATCAACGCCTTCTCGATCCTGACGCGGGTGCTGCCGTTCCCGATCTTCGTCACCGCGGCCGAGCTCGAGTTCCCGGCCGGCCGGGCGACGCCGATCGCCGCCCGGGTCATCTTCCGCGCCCCGGCGGAGGCCGGCGTCGCGCGCTTCAGCGCCGACCTCGACTGGCGGCAGGAGGGCGAGCAGACCTGGACCATCGCCATCGAGACGGCGGACGGCGAGCGCCTGAAGCTGACCCACGGCGGCGCGCGGCTCAGCGTCGACGGCGCCGTCGTCCTCGCCGAGGCCGACGCCGAGTACCCGCGCATCTACGCGCGCTTCGCGGCCCTGCTCGCCGCGGGCGAGAGCGACGTCGACGCCGAGCCGCTGCGCCTCGTCGGCGACGCGATGATGGTCGGGCTGCGCCGCGAGGTGGCGCCGTTCGAGTGGTGAGGCGGCCAGAGCGGCCAGAGCGCCTGGAGCGATTTCTGATCGACCGGACGGATCCGTCCGGTCGGAAAGCGCCCTACGCCACCTTCTTCTGCCCCTCGCCGGCGATGCGGACGAGCTTCGTCAGGATCGAGGCGGTGCCGGTCAGCCGGTCCTCCGGCGTCGCCCAGTCGCGCGACAGGGCGACCCGGTGGTCGGGGCGGATCTTGGCGAGCGAGCCCTGCTCGGAGATGTAGCGCACGAGGCCGACCGGGTTCGGGAACACGCCGCCGCGGAAGGCGATGACGATGCCCTTCGGCCCGGTGTCGACCTTCTCGACGTTCGCCTTGCGGCACATGCCCTTGATGTAGACGATCTTGAGCAGGTGCTCGACCTCGGCCGGCAGCGGCCCGAAGCGGTCGACCAGCTCGGCGGCGAAGCCGTCGATGTCGCCCGCCTCGTCGAGGTCGCCGAGGCGGCGGTAGAGGCCGAGCCTGAGCGTCAGGTCCGGCACGTACTCCTCGGGGATCATCACCGGCGTGCCGACCGAGATCTGCGGCGACCAGCGCTCCTCGACGTCGTCGGCGGCGCCGCCGGCGCGGAGGTTCGCGACCGCCTCCTCCAGCATCTCCTGGTAGAGTTCGTAGCCGACCTCCTTGATGTGGCCCGACTGCTCCTCGCCGAGCAGGTTGCCGGAGCCGCGGATGTCGAGGTCGTGGCTCGCGAGCTGGAAACCGGCGCCGAGCGTGTCGAGCGACTGCAGCACCTTGAGCCGCCGCTCGGCCGTCGGCGTCATCGTCTTGTCGGCCGGCACCGTGAAGAGGGCGTAGGCGCGGGTCTTCGACCGCCCGACCCGTCCTCGGAGCTGGTAGAGCTGGGCGAGGCCGAACATGTCGGCGCGGTGGACGACGAGGGTGTTCGCCGAGGGGATGTCGAGGCCGGATTCGACGATCGAGGTCGACAGCAGCACGTCGTAGCGGCCGTCGTAGAAGGCCGTCATGATGTCCTCGAGCTCGCCGCCCGGCATCTGGCCGTGCGCCACCGCCACCTTCACCTCCGGCACGTTGGCGTCGAGGAAGGCCTTGCACTCGGCGAGGTCGGCGATGCGCGGGCAGACGTAGAACGACTTGCCGCCGCGGAAGCGCTCGCGCAGCAGCGTCTCGCGGATGACGAGCGGGTCGAACGGCGAGATGAAGGTGCGGACCGCCAGCCGGTCGACCGGCGGCGTCGCGATCATCGACAGCTCGCGCACGCCGGTCAGCGCCAGCTGCAGCGTGCGCGGGATCGGCGTCGCCGAGAGCGTCAGCACGTGCACGTCGGCCTTCAGCTCCTTCAGCCGCTCCTTGTGCTTGACGCCGAAGTGCTGCTCCTCGTCGACGATGAGGAGCGCGAGGTCGCGGAACTTCACCTGCTTGCCGAGGAGGGCGTGGGTGCCGACGACGATGTCGATGTCGCCGCTCTCGAGGCCGGCGCGGATCTCCGCCTGCTCCTTCGCCGGCACGAGGCGCGAGAGCTGGCCGAGCTTCACCGGCATGCCCTTGAAGCGGCTCTCGAACGAGCGGAAGTGCTGGCGGGCGAGCAGCGTCGTCGGCACCAGCACCGCCACCTGGCGGCCGGAGAGCGCGGCGGTGAAGGCGGCGCGGAGCGCCACCTCGGTCTTGCCGAAGCCGACGTCGCCGCAGATCAGCCGGTCCATCGGCCGGCCGGCAGCGAGATCCTCGGCCACCGCCTCGATGGCGGCGAGCTGGTCGTCGGTCTCGTCGTAGGGGAAGCGGGCGGCGAACTCGTCGGCGAGGCCTTCGGGCGGCGTCAGCGCCGGCGCCGTCTTCATCAGGCGGGCGGCGGCCGTCTTGATCAGGCTGTCGGCGATCTCGCGGATGCGCTGCTTGATCTTCGCCTTGCGGGCCTGCCAGGCGCCGCCGCCGAGCTTGTCGAGCTGGACCTCGGTGTCCTCCGAGCCGTAGCGCGACAGCAGCTCGATGTTCTCGACCGGCAGGAACAGCTTGTCGCCGCCCTGGTAGTGGATCTCCAGGCAGTCGTGCGGCGCGCCCGCCGCCTCCACCGTCTTCAGCCCGACGAAGCGGCCGATGCCGTGGTCGACGTGGACGACGTGGTCGCCGGGCGCGAGGCTCGTCGCCTCGGTCAGGACCTCGGCGCCGGTCGCCCGCTTGCGGCGGACGCGCACCAGGCGGTCGCCGAGCACGTCCTGCTCGCCGATGACGGCTAGGTCGGCGGTCTCGAAGCCGGTCTCGAGGCCGAGCACGGCGAGCGCCACGGTCGCCGGCGGCAGCCCCGCCACCTCGCCCCAGGCGGCGACCGGCTGCATCGCGCCGAGGCCGTGGTCGGCGAGCACCTGCGTCAGGCGATCGCGCGAGCCGGCGCTCCAGGCGGCGACGACGATCCGCTTCTTCGCCCGCCGGAGGTCGACGACGTGCGAGACGAGCGCGTCGAACACGTTGCCGCCCGCCGAGCGCTCGGCGGCGAAGCTGTGGCCGGCGCGGCCGCCGACCTCGACGATCGTCCGGCCGCCGCTCTCCGGCACCGAGAACGGCGTGATCCGCATCATCGGGCGGCCGGCGAGCGCCGCGCCCCAGTCATCGCCGTCGAGATAGAGGCTGCGCGGCTCGATCGGCCGGTACGGCACCTCGCCGCGCACGCCGGGCGGCGCCGCGCGGCGCGCCTCGAAGTGGTCGCGCGCCTGCTTCCAGCGCTCGGCCGCCGCGTCGTCGGCGAGGTGGTCGACGACGATCGCCGCCTCCGGCGCGAAGTCGAACACCGTGTCGAGCCGCTCGTGGAACAGCGGCAGCCAGTGCTCGAGGCCGGCGTAGCGGCGCCCCTCGCTCACCGACTGGTAGAGCAGGTCGTTGCGGTCGGCGGCGCCGAAGGACGCGACGTAGGCCTGGCGGAAGCGGCGGATGGTGTCGGGCGTCAGCACCACCTCGCTCATCGGCACGAGGTCGGCGCGGCGCAGCTGGGCGACGGTGCGCTGGCTCTCCGGGTCGAAGCTGCGGATCGATTCCAGCGTGTCGCCGAAGAAGTCGAGGCGGATCGGCGCCTCGGCGCCCGGCGCGTAGAGGTCGACGATGCCACCGCGCACCGCGTACTCGCCGGCGTCGCGCACCGTCGCCGTGCGGGCGAAGCCGTTGTCCTCGAGCCAGCGCACGAGCGCGGCGAGGTCGACGCGGTTGCCGGCCGCCGCCGACCAGGCGCTCGCCGCCACGACGTCGCGCGCCGGCACGCGCTGGGCGACGGCGTTGACGGTGGTCAGCAGCACCTTCGGCGTGCCGCCCGTGCCGGCGGTCGCGAGTGCGGTGAGCGCCGCCATGCGGCGGGCGGCGACGACGGCGCTCGGCGACACCCGGTCGTAGGGCATGCAGTCCCAGCCCGGCAGCGCGATCGTCTCGACGCCGGGGGCGAAGAACGCGAGCGCCTGCTCGAACCACGCCATCCGCTGGCCGTCGCGGGCGATGACGAGGAGGCGGACGCCCTTGCCGCCGGCCGCGGCGGCGCGGGCGATCTCGCCCAGCACCAGCCCGTCGAGCCCGTCCGGCACGCCGGCGAGGATGGTCTCCCCCGCCCGGCCGAGCAGCTTGCCGGCGTCGAGGCGGATCATCGGCCGGCCGCCAGGGAGGCGGCGTGGAAGGCGGTCATCGCGCGCCACAGCGGCGTGTCGTGCGCCGCCGCCACCGGCGTGCGCCCGACGAGCCAGCCGAACACCTCGTCGTCGCGCACCTCGAGCAGCGCCTCGAGCATGTCGAGCCCGGCCTCGTCGAGATCGGCGATGTGCGCCTCGGCATAGCCGCCGATGACGATGTCGAGCTCGCGCATGCCGCGGTGGCGGGCGCGGAACAGCGTGCGGCGGCGGCGGATGTCGAGCGGCGCGGCGGCGGACGGGTCGGTGGCGGGAACGGTCATGGAGCGGCGGGCCTCGTGGTCGCCCGGGTTCTACCCCCGCGCGAGGCCTTTGTCAGCGCCGCTGTCCTCGGGCCGCCCCGCTGCGGCCGGCCGGCCCTATTTGTAGGGGTCGGCCGCGTCGCGCAGCCCGTCGCCGAGGAAGTTGAAGGCGAGCACCACGATGATCACCGGGATCACCGGCGCCATCAGCCACGGATAGACGGTGACGACGGTGATGTTCTGCGACTCGTTGAGGAGCACGCCCCAGCTCACCGCCGGCCGCCTGAGGCCGAGGCCGAGGAACGACAGCGCCGTCTCGCCGAGGATCATCGCCGGGATCGACAGCGTCGCCGAGGCGATGATGTGGCTGGTGAAGCCGGGCAGCAGGTGGCGGCGGATGATCCGCCCCGGCGACGCGCCCATCAGCACTGCGGCGCGGGCGTAGTCCTCCTCGCGCAGCGCGAACAGCTTCGAGCGCACCGCGCGGGCGAGGCCCGGCCAGTCGAGCAGGCCGAGGATCACCGTGATGCCGAGATAGATCAGCACCGGGCTCCAGGTCACCGGCAGCGCCGCCGACAGCGCCATCCACAGGGGGAGTTCCGGCAGCGAGCGCAGGATCTCGATCACCCGCTGCACGATGGTGTCGGTGAGGCCGCCGAAATAGCCGGCGAGCCCGCCGAGCAGCATGCCGAGGAAGATCGAGATCGCGACGCCGACGAGGCCGACGGTGAGCGAGATGCGGGCGCCGTAGATGAGGCCCGACAGCACGTCGCGGCCGAGCCGGTCGGTGCCGAGCAGGTAGAGCGTGCCGCCCTCCGCCGGGCAGACGAGGTGGAAGTCGGCGTCGAAGAGGCCCCAGAACTTGTAGCGCGTGCCGCTGCAGAAGAAGCGCAGCTTCTGCACCGAGTTCTGGTCGACGTCGTAGACCCACTTCAGCTCGTCGAGGTCGACGCGCGCCCGCGTGCCGTAGACGAACGGCCCGATGAAGGCGCCCCGGTGCATGAACTCGATCGGCTGCGGCGGCGCATAGAGGTGCGAGTTGTCGCGATGCCCGGCCGGATAGGGGGCGATGATCTCGGCGAACGGCACGCACAGATAGAACAAGAGCAGGATGACGCCCGACACCACCGCGACGCGGTGGCGCTTGAAGCGCATCCAGATGATCTGCCGCTGCGACGCCTGGAAATAGCGCTCCTGGTCCTTCGACAGGGACTCGGCGTCGCGCGGGTCGAACGGCGTCGGGTCGACGTAGCGGCCGCCCTCGGCCGCGACGTCGGACGTGATCGGGCGGGTCATGCGGGGGCCTTGCCTCCGAGGCGGATGCGCGGGTCGAGCACGGCGAGCAGGAGATCGGAGACCAGCATCCCGATCAGCGTCAGCACGGCGACGAACAGCAGGATGAAGCCGGCGAGGTACTGGTCCTGCGAGCGCAGCGCGGCGAGCAGGACCGGCCCGACGGTCGGCAGGTTGAGCACCACCGAGACGATCACCGAGCCGGAGACGAGCGAGGGGATCAGGCTGCCGATGTCGGCGATGAACGGGTTCAGCGCCATGCGCAGCGGGTACTTGATGAGCAGGCGGTTCTCGTCGAGGCCCTTCGCGCGGGCGGTGACGACGTACTGCTTGTGCAGCTCGTCGAGCAGGTTGGCGCGGAGGCGGCGGATCATGCCGGCCGTGCCGGCGGTGCCGATCACGATCGTCGGCACGATCAGGTGGCCGAGCACGGACATCAGCTTGTCCCAGCTCCACGGCTCGTCCATGTACTCCGGCGCCATCAGCCCGCCGATCGACAGCCCGAACCAGCGGTTCATCAGGTAGAGCAGGATGAGGCCGAACAGGAAGTTCGGGATGGCGAGGCCGAGATAGCCGATCAGCGTGAAGCCGTAGTCGCCCCAGCTGTACTGCCGCGTCGCCGAATAGATGCCGATCGGAAACGACACGATGTAGACGAACAGCACGGTGGCGAGGTTGAGGATCACGGTCAGCGGCAGCGTCGGCCCGACCACCTCGTTGACCGGCTTGTCGTACTCGAACGACCAGCCCCAGTTGCCCTGCAGGAGCCCGTCGAAGCCGTGGCTGCCCGGCCAGACGCCGAGCCAGACCGCGTAGCGCTCGAGGAACGGCTTGTCGAGGGCGAACTCCGCCCGCAGGAACTCGATCTTGGCGATCGAGGCCGCCTCGCCCTGGGCCCGCAGCTCGTCGATCTGGTTGGAGAGGTAGTCGCCCTCCGGCAGCTCGATGATCAGGAAGATCAGGAACGAGATGATGATGAGCGTCGGGATCATCCCGAGGACGCGCTTGATCGAATAGGCGAGCATCAGGAACCGCTCCGCTCGGCCGTGACCGTCTGGTCGAAGAAGAACGAGTCCATGCCGTAGATGCCGAAGTTGGCGCCGGGGTCCCAGCCCCACAGGCCGCGCTCCGGCACGTTGACGAGGCTGTCCTTCACCGCGATCGGCTGGCGCACCTCGGCGACGAGGCCGATGGTCAGCACCTCGTCGACGTGGATCGACAGGATGTCGCGCCAGGCGGCCGAGCGCGCCGCCGGCGTCGTCGCGTCGAGCCACAGCTTGTAGGCGGCCATCAGGCTCTGCACCGGTGCGTAGTCGATCGGCTCGCCGTTCTTGCCGTGGCTGTCCATGTAGGCGCCCCAGGCCATGCCGATCAGGTAGGACGAGTCGAGCGGCACGCGCTCGGCCGGGCTCATGTCGCCGGTCGGGATGCCGTTGTCGTAGCCGGAGGACACCGTCATCACCAGGCTGCCGGCGAGCGCCCGGTTGCGGATCACCTCGCGGTCGGAGCCCTTCGGGTAGAGGCCGATGCCGATCTCCCGCCACGTCTCGGCGATCAGGTCGAGGGCGTCCATCTCCTCGGTGCTCTCGCCCGGCGCCTCGACGATGATCTCGATCGGCCGGCCGTCGGGCATCAGCCGCACGCCGTCGCCGCGCCGCTTGGTGAGGCCCATATCGTCGAGGAGCGCGTTCGCCTTCACGGGGTCGAAGTCGGCCCAGCGCATGCGGTACTCGACGTTGAACAGCGGGCTCTGCGACAGCACCGCGTTGTTGCTCGGTTCGGCGAGGCCGAAGAACAGCACGCGGTTGATCATGTCGCGGTCGATGCCGAGCGACAGCGCCCGGCGGAAGCGGACGTCGCGCAGGAGCGCCCGCCAGCCGGGATCGGTGACGGTGAGGTTCGGGTAGAGGGCGATCTGGTTCGCCTTCGCCGAGGGCCACAGATAGGTGCGGTAGCGGCCGTTGGGCTCGCCGCGCTTCAGCACGGTGATGTCGGAGAACGACAGGCCGCGCGCCTGCAGGTCGACCTCGCCGGCCTGCGTCTTGGCGGCGATGAGGCGCCCGTCGGCGACCTCCATCACCACCTTGTCGGCATAGGGGAGCTGCCGGCCGGCGGTGTCGACGCGATGGAAGTACGGGTTGCGCATCATCACGAAGCGCCGCTCGGTCGCCGACGGCGTCGGCACCCAGGGCTGCAGCGACGGGATCGCGGTGTTGATCGCGTCGTACATCTCGTCCATCTGGTTGTGCAGCGCCGCCCAGTTGCGCAGCTTCTTCTCCTGCACAAGCGCGGCGATCTTGTCTGGATCGCCGTACTTCTCATGGAACTGCTTCAGGTAGTGCGCCGGCCGGTAGATGAACGGATCGCGCGCCGCCGCGAGGTTCGGCAGGAACTGCGGGTTCGGCGCATCCCACGAGAAGCGCACCGTCGTCTCGTCGAGCACCTCGAATTTCGGCGGCTGGTCGTTGACCAGCAGGAACGGGTCCGGCCCGCCCGGCGAAAGCTCCGGGTTGTTGGCGATGTCGTCCCACCAGTAGCGGAAGTCCTCGGCGGTGAACGGCTCGCCGTCGGACCACTTGTGCCCCTTGCGCAGGTGCAGCGTGAAGATCCGCTCGCCCTCGACGTCGACGGCGGCGAGGATGTCCGGCTTCAGCGCCAGGTGCTGGTCGAAGCCGACCAGGCGCGCGTAGCCCCACACGTTGATGAGGCGCACGTCCTTCGGGCGGCCGATCAGCGTGCGGATCTCGCCGCCGTGGGTGCCGAGGCGGCGCCCTTCGGCCTCGAGGTCGACGACCAGCGGGTCGGCCGGCAGCCGCTCGGCCACCGGCGGCAGGCCGCCCGGGTGCGTCTTCGAGAGCGTCGGGATCTCGATCGGGTCGACCGCCGAGGCGGCGGAGACGCCGAGGCCGAGGACCAGCGTGGCGACGGCGAGGGATCGCAACATCAGACTGCCTCCGCGAGCGGCCGGCCGGCCGCGAGGCCCGGCGCCGAGACGAAGTGGCCCGGACGCATCTCGACGAGCGTCGGGCGGATGCCGGGGGCGACCCGGAACGGCTCCGGCCACTCGGCCGGAATGGAGGCGCGCGAGGCCGACAGGCTGGCGAAGTCGAGCTTGTGGTCGATGCTCGCCTCCGGCACGGCCTTCAGCAGCGCCCGCGTGTAGGGATGGATCGGGTCGGAGACGAGCGAGCGCGTCTCGGCGAGCTCGACGAGCCGCCCGCGGCACATCACGGCGATGCGGTCGGCCATGTAGTCGACCACCGCCAGGTTGTGGCTGACGAACAGGTAGGTGAGCTTCAGCTCGCGCTGCAGGTCCTTGAGCAGGTTGAGGATCTGCGCCTGCACCGAGACGTCGAGCGCCGACACCGGCTCGTCGCAGAGGATCAGCTCCGGCCGCAGCGCCAGGGCGCGGGCGATGCCGATGCGCTGGCGCTGCCCGCCGGAGAAGGAGTGCGGGTAGCGGCGCAGCATCCGCGGGTCGAGGCCGACGAGCCGCATCAGCTCGCGCACCCGCTCGGCGCGCTCGCTCGGCGTGCCGACCTTGTGGATGACGAGCGGCTCGGAGAGGAGCTCGTTCACCGACATGCGCGGGTTGAGCGAGGAGAACGGGTCCTGGAAGATGAGCTGCACCTTGCGCCGGTAGGCGAGCAGGTCCGCCCCCTTCAGCGCCTCCACGTCGACCGGCCCCGCGCCGTCGTCGAACAGGATGCGGCCCTCGTCGATGGCGATCGCGCGCAGGATGGCGAGCGCCGTCGTCGTCTTGCCGGAGCCGGATTCGCCGACGAGGCCGAGGCACTCGCCGCGCTTCACCTGGAAGGACACGGCGTCCATCGCCTTCGGCACGTCGCCGCCGCGGCCGCGGCGCTGGCCGTAGGCCTTGGTCACGTTCTCGATCGAGAGGATCGGCCCCGTGGAGTTGCCGATGACGGCGCACGGCGCCGTGAGGAAGCCGCCCGGGTGCGGGGCGATCGGGCGGATCGGCACCAGCCGCTCGCCGGGCTCCATGTCGAAGCGCGGCACCGCCCGCAGCAGCGCCTTCAGGTAGTCGTGGCGGGGCTCGCGGAAGATCGGCTCGACGGGCCCGCGCTCCATGATCCGGCCGTTGTAGATCACCACCACCTCGTCGGCCACGTTGGCGACGACGCCGAAGTCGTGCGTGATCATCAGCACCGACATCTCCAGCTCGGACTGCAGCTCCTTGATGAGCTTCAGGATCTCCGCCTGGATGGTGACGTCGAGCGCCGTCGTCGGCTCGTCGGCGATGAGCAGCGCCGGCCGGCAGATCAGCGCCATGGCGATGACCGCCCGCTGCCGGAGGCCGCCCGACAGCTCGAACGGATAGGTGTCGACGGCGCGCTCCGGCTCGGGGAAGTGCACGAGCCGCAGCATGTCGATGGTGATCCGCCGCGCCTCGGCGGCGCCGACGCCGCGGTGCAGCCGCGCCGCCTCGCCGATCTGGTCGCCGATGGTGTGGAGCGGCGACAGCGAGGTCATCGGCTCCTGGAAGATGATGGCGATGCGGTTGCCGCGGATCGCCCGCATCGCGCTGCCGGTGCGGTCGAGCGCGGCGATGTCCGTCTCGCGGCCGCCCATCGCCGGATCGCGGAACAGGATCTTGCCGCCGGTGATCATCGCCTTGGTGGGCAGCAGCCCCATGATCGCCTGCGAGATCACCGACTTGCCCGAGCCGGACTCGCCGACGAGCGCGACCGTGCGCCCGTCGGGCACCGAGAACGAGACGTTGTCGACCGCGGTCACGGTCCCCTCGTCGCCCTTGAAGGCGACGGTCAGGTTCTCGACCGACAGAATGCCTGGCTGGCGCTGTTCCACCCGACGCTTCCCCTCTCGATCGACGTGGCGACCGACACCCTCTTATCCGTGGCCCCTATAGGAGCCATGACGGCCGTGCGAAGCAACTGCCGTCAACTACGCATCAACCCCCGTCCGCGGCGTCGCTTCGCCGCGGACCGCCGCCGGGACCTCCGGGCACAGCACCCGGTAGACGTCGACCGCGCCGACGCGGCCGCGCAGCGTCGTCTCCCCGACCGTCTCGACGGCGATGTCGAGCCCGGCCGCGCGCACCGCGTCGACCGTCCGCGCGCTCGCCAGGATCACGCACTCCTCGTCGGGGGCGACGGTCTTGCCGAGCGCCTCGAGCCTGGCGGCGACGTTCACCGTGTCGCCGATCATCGTGTAGTTCATGCGGTCGGCGGCGCCGAGGTTGCCGACCAGCACCCGCCCGCAGTGCAGGCCGACCCGCACGTGGATCGACGGCTGGCCCCTGGCGGCGGCGGCGCGGTTCTCCTCGGCCACCGCGGCGGCGATGCGCATCGCCGCCTTGACCGCGCGCACCGCGTCCGCCGCGGGGTCGCCCTGCGCCCAGTTCGCCATCATGCCGTCGCCGATGAACTTGTCGACGACGCCGCCCTCCGCCTCGACGCAGGCGACGAGGCGCGAGAAGTGTCCGTTGAGGAGCGCCGCGACCTGCTCCACCGACAGGGATTCCGACAGCGCCGTGAAGCCGACGATGTCGGTGAACAGCACCGTCGCCTCGCGCTGGTGCAGCCGCGTCGCCTCCTCGAAGCCGTCGTGCAGCAGCCGCCGCACCAGGTTGCGCGGCACGTAGAGCGAGAACGCCCGCAGGCCGGCCAGCATGCCGTTGAAGGCGGTCGAGACGGAGTCGAGCTCGGCGATCCGGCTGCGCGGCAGCTCGCGCGCCTCGTCGAGCTCGAAGTGCTCGACGTGCGCCGCCTCGATGTTGATGCGGTCGAGCGAGCGGCCGATCCGGCGCGCGATGAGCAGCGACAGCCCGACCGACAGGGCGAGCATCAGGACGCCGATGGCGATCGAGCCGTAGAGGCGCCGGACCTCGTCGGCGATTTGCTCCTGCGGCATGTAGAGCCCGATCACCCACGGCACCGGCCCGAAGTCGGTGACGTCGCGGGTCATGACGATGTAGTCGTCGTCGTTGTCGAGATCGATCTCGCTCACCTCGACGCCGTTCTTCTCCGCCCGCCGGAACGGCGTCAGCGGCACGCGCTCGGCGAAGTGCTCGAGCACCGGATCGCCGGCCTCCGCGAGCGACACCGCCTCGTGCCCGGTGTCGAGCTTGGAGCCGATCGCGAGATCGTCGCCGCGCGAATGCGCGAACAGCCCGCGGTCGCCGTAGAGGATGAAGGTCGTCGCGCTGTCCTCGATGCCGACGCGAGCGACGATCTCGGACAGCACGTCCGCGCCGACCGCCGCGACCACGTAGCCGTCGATCACGCCGTTGCGGACGAGCGGCGCCGAGACGTTGACGAAGCTGTCTCTCTCGACGAATACCAGCGGGCCCCAGTGCGCGCCGCCGTCCGCCGTCATCTTCCGCAGCAGCGCCGGGATCTCGCCGTTGACGGTGTGCGGCTGGTCGAACTTGACGATCTTGCCCTCGCTGGAGCGGTAGAAGCCCCGCGGGCGCATGTCGAGGTCGTAGACGACGATCGCGTCGAACACGTCCGAGGCGGCCAGCATGCCGGCGAGCGCCGCGTCGCGCGACGACTCGCTGTCGAGCTCGATGGCGTGGTCGGCATAGAGCGCCGCCACCTGGCGCACCGCCTGCTCGGCCGGATCGAGATGCACGTAGACGCGGTCCGTGAGGGTCCGCATCAGCAAAATCGCCTTGTCGTTCAGCAGCGTATAGGTGTTCTGGTAGTTCGAGACGGCCGACAGGCCGACCACGGTGGCGACCGAGACCAGCACGATCAGGCCGAAGCTGCCGCCGAGCAGGACGCTCATCGGCACCGACCAGAACCGGCGCCGACGACCGGCAGCCGTGGAGATGGGCGCACGCTCGATCATGGCCACCTTCTAGCCCATTCGAGGCGGTGCAGCCACGGTCGCCGCGTCGCCGACGCCAATCGCCATGACATGCGGCGCCGGAGCAACTAAATCTCTTCCACCCACGGCTCGCGCGTCCGCCGATCGAGGACGCGCCATCCTCAGCACGAGACCGTCGCCGCATGCGTCACGAAGGCCCCTCCGTCCGGCTCGCCGACTACGCCCCGACGCCCTACGCGATCGAGACGGTCGACCTCGACGTCCGCTTCGCCGCCGGCACCACGCGGATCGACGCGCGCCTGCGCGTCGTGCCGCGCCCGGCGACGCCGCCCGGCACGCCGCTCGCGCTCGACGGCACCGCGCTCCGGCTCGTCGAGGCGAGCCTCGACGGCGCCGAGCTCGACCCGTCCGCCTACACCGCCACGCCCGACGCGTTCGTGCTCGCCGCGCCGCCCGCCCGCCCGTTCACGCTCGCGCTCCGGACCGAGGTCGAGCCGGAGGCGAACACCACGCTGATGGGCCTCTACCGCACGAGCGGCACCTGGTGCACCCAGTGCGAGGCCGAGGGCTTCCGCCGCATCACCTACTTCCTCGACCGGCCGGACGTGCTCGCCGTCTACACCACCCGCCTCGAGGCGGAGCGCGCGGACGCCCTGGTGCTCCTCGCCAACGGCAACCTGGCCGACCGCGGCGAGGTGCCGGGCACCGACCGCCACTACGCGATCTGGCACGACCCGTTCCCGAAGCCGAGCTACCTGTTCGCGATGGTCGCCGGCGACCTCGCCTGCGTGCGCGACGCCTTCACCACTATGTCGGGCCGCCGCGTCGACCTGCGCATCTACGTCGAGCACGGCAAGGAGGCGCGCTGCACCTACGCGATGGACGCCCTCAAGCGCTCGATGCGCTGGGACGAGGAGGCGTTCGGCCGCGAGTACGACCTCGACATCTTCGTCATCGTCGCCGTCTCCGACTTCAACATGGGCGCGATGGAGAACAAGGGCCTCAACGTCTTCAACGACAAGTACGTCCTTGCCGACCCGGAGGTCGCCACCGACCAGGACTACATGGGCATCGAAGGCGTCATCGCGCACGAGTACTTCCACAACTGGACCGGCAACCGGATCACCTGCCGCGACTGGTTCCAGCTCTGCCTGAAGGAGGGCCTGACGGTCTTCCGCGACCAGGAGTTCTCGTCCGACGCGCGCTCGCGGGCGGTGAAGCGGATCAGCGACGTCCGCCTCCTGCGCGCGCACCAGTTCCCGGAGGACGCCGGCCCCCTCGCCCACCCGGTCCGTCCGGATTCCTACCGCGAGATCAACAACTTCTACACGGCCACGGTGTACGAGAAGGGCGCCGAGCTCTGCCGGATGCTGAAGACCATGCTCGGCGACGACGGCTTCCGCGCCGGCATGGACCTCTATTTCGAGCGCCACGACGGCCGCGCCGCCACAGTGGAGGACTTCGTCGAGAGCTTCGCCGCCGCGACCGGCCGCGACCTCTCGAGCTTCCTCACCTGGTACGCCCAGGCCGGCACGCCGCGGCTCCAGGCGCACGGCGCCTGGGACCCGGCGACGCGCACCTACGTGCTCGAGCTCGCGCAGAGCTGCGCGCCGACGCCCGGCCAGCCGACCAAGTCGCCGGTGCCGATCCCGGTCCGCTTCGGCCTCGTCGGCCCGAACGGCGAGGACATCGACTATGCCGGCGTCGCCGGCGCCACGGCGACGGACGACGTGATCCTGCTCACCGAGCCGGCGCAGCGCGTCGTCTTCACGGGCGTCGGCGTGCGGCCGGTGCCTTCGCTTCTGCGCGGCTTCTCGGCGCCGGTGGTGCTCGAGAGCAACCTGACGCGCGAGGAGCGGCTCTTCCTCCTCGCGCACGACCGCGACCCGTTCAACCGCTGGGAGGCGGCGCAGACCCTCGCCGTCGGCCTGCTCGTCGCCGGCGTCGCGGCGGCCCGCGCCGGCCGGCCGATCGCCTCCGACGACGCCTTCGTCGACGCGATCGCCCAGGTCGCCGCCGACGAGAGCCTCGACCACGCCTTCCGCGCCCTCGTGCTGCAGATGCCGAGCGAGGCGGACATCGCCCGCGAGATCGCCACCGACGTCGATCCGGACGCCATCGCCGCCGCCCGGACGGCGCTCCGCACGGCGATCGCCCGGCGCCTCGCCGGCCGCTTCGCCGCCCTCTACGCGGCGCTCTCGACGCCCGAGCCGTTCCGGCCCGACGCCGCCGGCGCCGGCCGGCGCGCGTTGCGCAACACGCTCCTCGACTACCTGACCCTCGCCGAGACCGACACCCCCGGCGCCCGCGCCGAGGCGCACTACGCGGCCGCCGACAACATGACCGACCGCTTCGCGGCGCTGACCGTGCTCGCGACCTCCGGCGCCCCCGGCGCGGAGGCGGCGCTCGCCGACTTCTACGAGCGCTTCCGCGCGGATTCCCTCGTCGTCGACAAGTGGTTCAGCGTGCAGGCGACGACGCCGGTGCCCGGAACGCTCGCCCGCGTCGTCGAGCTCACCCGCCACCCCGCCTTCTCGTTCGCCAACCCGAACCGCGTGCGCTCGCTGGTCGGCGCCTTCGCCGCCGCCAACCAGACGCAGTTCAACCGCCTCGACGGCGACGGCTATCGCTTCGTCGCCGACACCGTGCTCGCCCTCGACCCGAAGAACCCGCAGGTGGCGGCCCGCCTCCTCGGCGCCTTCCGCTCGTGGCGGGCGCTCGAGCCGGCCCGGCGGGCCCGCGCCGAGCAGGCGCTGCGGCGCGTCGCCGCCACCAGCCCGCTGTCGCGCGACGTCGCCGACATCGCCGCGCGCTGCCTCGAATAGCCGGCGGGGCGGCCCCGCCGGCCGGCGACGAGCCCGGCGGGTAACGGAAAATCAACCATCTCCGTTCATGCTGCCTCTGGGCCCGCAGCGTTAAGATTTTTTTTTCGCCGCTGGACTCTGGACAAGCCGATTCGCGTCGATTCAAATGAGGTGATTCGGGCGCACGTATTGCCTGAAGTAACCGTAAAATCCAGCAAGTATTCGGGGAGCCAGCAATGGCGCGGGCGGACATCGCCGACGCGTCCTCGCGGAACCGTGCGTCGACCGGCGCACATGCCGTCTGGACCGTCCTCGTCAGCATCGCGAACCGCGCGCGGCACGGGGTCGGGGCGCTGCTCCATCCGTCCGGCAACCCGATCGCGCTGACCGGCCACGCCCGCCTCCTCGCCGCCCCGGCCTACCAGCGCCTCGTCGAGAAGGAGCCGCTGTTCCGGCGGGCGATCCCGGTCCTCACCGTCATCTTCCTGCTCGTCATCGCCGCCTACCGCGTCGCCTCGGTCGTCGCCGGCCACGAGACGACCGAGCGCACCGCCCGCGACGAGCTGACCCTCACCGCCACGGCGATCGCCGCCACCCTCGCCGACGGCACCGAGGCCGCCGCCGCGCCTTCCGCCGCCGCCGAGGCGCTGCGCGCCGCGCTTGAGCAGACCCTGCCGCCGCGCGCCACCGCCGACGGCCGCGAGATCCTGCTCGCCGACGCCGACGGCCGCATCGTCGCCACCGCGCCGCTGCACCCCGAGCTCGAGGGCCGCTCGCTCAACGAGATCCTCGGCGAGTCGCAGCCGCTCACCACCTTCGGCGCCCGCGCCGGCGTGCTCGAGCTCACCATCGTCGACGGCATCGAGGCCCTCGCCACCGTCCACCACATCGCCGACGGCCGCGGCATGGTCGCCCTCGTGCAGTCGACCGACGCGGTGTTCGCCGCGTGGCGGGCCGACGTGTCGGCCAACGCCACGCTGTTCGCCTGCACCAGCGGCGTCATCCTGGTCCTCGTCTACGCCTTCTTCGCCCAGTCGAACCGGGCGCGCGACGCCGACGGCATCTACGCGGCGACCCGGGCGCGCATCGACACCGCGCTGCTGCGCGGCCGCTGCGGCCTCATCGACTGGGACCTCGCGCGCGGCCGGATGTTCTGGTCGGCCTCGATGTACGACATCCTCGGCATGGAGCCGCAGGACGAGCTGCTCGGCTTCCGCCAGGTCTCCTCGCTCGTCCACCCGGACGACGGCGACCTCTACCAGCTCGCCGACGGGCTGCTGGCGGCCGGCGGCGGCACGCTCGACCGCACGCTCCGCCTCGCCCACGCCGACGGCCGCTGGATCTGGCTCCGCATCCGCGCCGAGCTCGTCGCCGATGCCGACGGCGGCACGCCGCACCTCATCGGCATCGCCGTCGACACCACCGAGCAGAAGGCCCTCGCCGAGCGCACCGCCACCGCCGACCTGCGCCTGCGCGACGCCATCGAGACGATCTCCGAGGCGTTCGTGCTGTGGGACGCCGACAACCGCCTCGTCATGTGCAACTCGAAGTACCAGCAGCTGCACAACCTGCCCGACGACGCCATCATCGAGGGCGCCCACTACGCCACCATGATGCGCCAGGCGAGCCAGCCGCTCGTCACCACCCACATCCCGTCGGAGGGCCGGCCGGAAGAGGGCGCGCGCTCCTACGAGGCGCAGCTCGGCGACGGCCGCTGGCTGCAGATCAACGAGCGCCGCACCAAGGACGGCGGCTTCGTCTCGGTCGGCACCGACATCACGGCGCTGAAGCGCCACGAGGAGCGGCTGATGGACAGCGAGCGGCGGCTCCGCGCCACCGTCGCCGACCTGCGCCAGTCGCGCCAGAAGCTCGAGAGCCAGGCCCGCCAGCTCGTCGAGCTCGCCGAGAAGTACGCCGAGGAGAAGACCCGCGCCGAGGACGCCAACCGCGCCAAGTCCGAGTTCCTCGCCAACATCTCGCACGAGCTCCGCACGCCGCTCAACGCCATCATCGGCTTCTCCGAGATCATGCAGCAAGGCATGTTCGGCGACCTCGGCTCGCAGAAGTACGTCGAGTACTGCCAGGACATCCACGACAGCGGCAACTACCTGCTCGGCGTCATCAACGACATCCTCGACATGTCGCGCATCGAGGCCGGCCAGCTCGACCTCTCGGTCGAGGCGGTGGAGATCGAGGAGGTCTTCAACGAGGCCGTGCGCATCATGTCGCCGGCGACCGAGGAGAAGAGCATCCTGGTCACCGCCGGCATCACGCCGAAGCTGAAGCTCAACGTCGACCGCCGGGCGATCAAGCAGATCCTCCTCAACCTGATGTCCAACGCCGTGAAGTTCACGCCGGCCAACGGCCGCGTCACGGTGCGCGCCCGCTCCGACCACGACGGCATCATGCTGTCGGTCGAGGACAACGGCATCGGCATCCCGAAGAAGGAGATCTCCCGCCTCGGCCAGCCCTTCGTGCAGGTGGAGAACCAGTTCACCAAGAGCCACAAGGGCTCCGGCCTCGGCCTCGCCATCGCCCGCTCGCTGATCACCCTGCACGGCGGCCGGATGGACATCCAGTCCGAGGTCGGCGTCGGCACGGTGGTCACCGTCCGCCTGCCGCACGAGGTGCCGGCGCGCGAGAAGAAGAAGGAGGCGGCCGAGGCCTAAGCCTCGCCGCCACCGGGCCGGCGCGCCGCCGCCGGCGAGCAGGCCGGCGCCCCGCGCGAGGCCTCCCGCCCCGCACCATTCATGGGTCTTTTCCACCGCCCCCGAGTTCAACAAACAATAGGCCGGGTCCGGTCGGAACACCGGCCCCGGGTCGACGGCGTGACGATCGGCGGGCCGCCTACCGGGTTCGCGGTCGCCGCTCCCGCACGGTCCTGAAACCGGTCACATGGAAGGCAAGGGGAGGCATCATGAAGCTTGCTACGATCGCCGTGATCGCGCTCGGCGCGCTGGGTGCGGGAAGCGTCCCGGCCCTCGCCGCAACCGAAGTTCCGGTCTTCGACGGCACCCTCAAGTTCGTCGACCTGAACGAGGCGTGCCTCGACGACGGCTGGCGCGTCGGCGACAGCTTCTCCCTCGTCTTCCGCTCCGCGGTCCGCCCGAGCAACAAGCGCGGCGGCGGCATCCAGCTGCTCACCAGCCGCTTCGGCCACTCGATGATTCTGCCCGACCGCAAACCCCTCCTCGGTGGGCGGCGGACGGGCACGTTCCAGGTCGTCGCCATGTCGGGTCAGGTCGGATCGTACACCTATTCGGCGCCCTTCGACCTGACGATCTCTCCGACCAGCATCTCCAGCACGACCAAGTCGATCCGCATCTCGGGCACGCTGAAAGGGTTCTCCGGCTTGCCGGGGTGCATCGTCACGGTGTCGGGCAGCGCAAAGCTGAGGCCGTAGCGCCGCCCGCCGAGCCGGCGCGCCACCACGCCGGCTCCTCCCCCGACAGTCACCGGCCGGGCCTCGTTCATTCCCACCGGGAATATTTCATAGTCCGGCGCGCGCCCTACCTCGGGCGGGCCCGGCGGCGCATCTCTCGCTTCGCAACGGCCGCGCTCGGCGCGCGGCATGCGAGGAGGACGAGAGATGACGCTTCGAGAAGACCTGGCGGCGTTCAAGGCGAACTTCGAGGCGGGCGGGCCGCCCTACCACGCCCCCGACTGGATCCACGAGCCGATGCGCCGGGCGACCGCCGAGCTGGTCGCCTCGGGTGCGGCGGACAAGGCGCTGAAGGCGGGCGACAGGGCCCCGGCCTTCGTGCTCCGCGACGCCGACGGCGAGGAGGTCGCCTCCGAGGCGCTGCTCGCCCGCGGGCTCCTCGTCGTCAGCTTCTACCGCGGCGCCTGGTGCCCCTACTGCAACATCGACCTGCGGGCGCTCGAAGCGATCCTGCCCGAATACCGCGCCCTCGGCGCCGGCCTCGTCGCGATCTCGCCGCAGACGGCGGCCAACAGCCGCCGCTCGGCGCGCGAGAACGGGCTTTCGTTCCCGATCCTGTCCGATCCGGGCAACGCCGTCGCGGCGGCCTTCGGCGTGCGCTTCGCGCTGCCGGACTATCTCGTCGCGCTCTACCGCGACACGTTCAAGAACGACCTCGCCGTGGTGAACGGCGAGGCGAGCTGGACGCTGCCGATGCCGAGCCGCTTCGTGATCTGCCCGCACGGGGTGATCCTGCACGCCGAGGTCGGCCCGGACTACACGCAGCGGCCGGAGCCCGCCGACCTGCTGCCGGTCCTGCGCAAGGCGGCGTCGATGGCCGCCTGACGCGGTCCCGCCCGGTCGCGCGGGCCCGCGGCCGCCTTCGCATCGGCGTGCCGAGCCGTTAGGCTCGGCACGACCAGCGGAGCACCGGTCGATGGACCGTTTCGACACCCTCGAGGCCTTCGTCCGCGTCGTCGAGAGCGGGTCGTTCTCCGCGGCGGCGCGCGAGCTACGGCTCGGGCAGCCGGCGCTCTCGAAGGCGATCGCCCGGCTCGAGCAGCGCCTCGGGGTGCGGCTCCTGCTGCGCTCGACCCGCGGCCTCTCGCCGACCGAGGCCGGCCACAGCTACTACGAGCACGCCAAGCGCGTGCTGGCGGAGATCGAGGAGGCCGACGTCGCCGCCCGCGGCGCCGGTGCCGGCTTCCAGGGGCGGCTGCGCGTCGCCGCGCCGATCGCCTTCGCCCGCCTCGTGCTCGTGCCGCGCCTGCCGGCGTTCCTCGCGCGGCACCCGGACCTTTCGATCGAGCTGGCGATGGACGACCGCCACGTCGACCTCGTCGAGAGCGGCGCCGACCTCGCCATCCGGATCGGCCCGCTCGCCGGCGCCACCCTCACCGCCCGCAAGCTCGCCGAAGGACGGCGCCTCGTCGTCGGCACCCCCGCCTTCTTCGCCCGCCACGGCGAGCCGGCGACGCCGCGCGACCTCGCCTCGTTCGAGGCGGTGACGAGCCCCGGGGGTCCTGGCGGCGGCGCGTGGACGTTCCGCAAGGACGGCGCAGAGGAGCGCGTCGCCCTCGCCGGCCGCCTCACGGTGACCGCGGCCGAAGGAGTGCGCGCGGCGGTGCTGGCCGGCATCGGCCTCGCCGTCGCCTCGGACTGGTTGTTCGCGCGCGAGCTCGCGAGCGGCGCCGTCCGCACCGTACTGGCCGACTGGGACCTCGGCCCGGTCGATCTGTGGGCGGCCTTCCCGAGCGGCCGGCGGGCGACGGCGAAGGCGCGCGCCTTCGCCGACTTCGTCGCCGCCGTCCTCCGGCCGCCGGACTGACGCGTGGCGGACCGAGGTGGACCGCCCCGACCTGTCGACCCGCCCTACTTGTCGATGAACACCTCGGTCTTCGGGAAGTCGGCGAAGGTCGAGACCGGCACCTCGAAGTTCGTCGCCAGCAGCTCCGGCTTGTTCGAGGCCAGCCACTCGCTGATCGAGATCTCCTGGTAGTCGCCGCTGTTGAGGACGAGCAGCACCGTCATCTCGTCGTCGCCGACGTTCTCGATGTAGTGGCCGTAGCCGCGTGGCGCGTAGCCGACGTCGTAGCGTCCGAAGCGCTGCGTCTCGGCGCGTCCGCCGGCGCCGAACACCGTCATCTGCGCCGTGCCGCCGAGATAGAGCTGCCACTCGTCGGCGTTCGGGTGCCAGTGCATCTCGCGCATCGCGCCCGGCTCCAGCGTGATGAGCGCGCCGGTCATGTTGAACGAGATCGGGAACTCGCGCTCGGAGACGAGCCTCAGCGTGCCGCCCGGATAGAGCGTCGGCTTCTCCGCGAGGAGCGGATAGCGGTGGGTGAGCGGCGCCGAGTCGAGCGTGCCGGGCGGGGCGAAGGCGGGCAGCGCCGGCGGCACCGGGCCGAGTGCGATGTAGACCTCCTCCTTCGGGAAGTTCGCGAAGGTCGACGCCGGCACCTTGAAGTTCTTGGCCAGCACCTCCGGCGGCGTATGCCCGACCCAGTCGGTGATCGAGAAGGTGCCGAACTCCGAGAAGCCGCCGTTGTTGAAGACGAGCACGAAGGTCGTGCCGCTCGGGCCGAGCCCCTGGATCGAGTGGCCGTAGCCGCGCGGGAAGTACCAGACGTCGCCGGCGGTGAAGTCGACCGTCTGCGACTTCCCCTGCGGGTCGATGATGGTGATCCGGCAGGTCCCTTCGAGGACGTAGGCCCACTCGGCGGCGTTGGCGTGCCAGTGCAGCTCGCGCAGTCCGCCGGGCTCGAGGTACATGAGCACGCCGGCGAAGTTCTCCGACGCCGGGAAGTTGTGGACGTTCGCCTCCTTCGCCCAGCCGCCCGGATATTCCTTCTGCTTCGGCTTGTCGCCGAGCGAGTAGCGGAAGGAGGGCAGCGGCTCCACCGGCCGCGGTGACTGGTTCATCGCCGGCGCCGCCGGCGCGGCCGTCGTCGTGGCCGCCGCTGCAGGGACAGCCACACCGGCGGCGGCCGCCACCGTCAGGCCTCCGGCGAGCGCGGCGCCACCGATCACGTCACGCCTCGAGATCTCGTTCATCGTTCGGTCCCTCGTTCGGAGCAGATTCATCGAGCGTCGAAACAAGTGTACGCACTTCGAACGACCGCGCTTCCCAGTCCGCACGGCGGATGCCCGGCATGTCGCAGGCGGGTGCCGCGCGATCGGTGGACGTCACGCTTCGAGATGTCGCTCATCTTTCCCTCCCCCGCGGTCTCCGCCGCTGTGCGCGAGCTTGGACCACCGCGCACCCGCCCGCCAAGAGCCACAAAGAGCCGCGCTTGACTCCGCCGCGTCGCCGCGCTCGCCTGGATCGGGGCACTCTGAGGGGGCAGCGATGGCTTCGGTTCACGATCTCGGGCGCGGATCGGCGCCCGGCCTATTGGCGGCGGCGATCCTGCTGGGGGCGTTCGCGCCGGCGGCGGCCGACGATCCCGCCGACCTCGTGCTGCGCAACGGCAAGATCTACACGGTCGATCCGGCGCGCTCGGTGCAGCAGGCGGTCGCCGTGCGTGGCGACACCATCGTCGCCGTCGGCAGCGACGCCGACGTCGCGCCGTTGATCGGGCCGGCCACGGCGGTCGTGGACCTCGGCGGCAAGTTCGTCATGCCGGGCATGATCGACGGCCACTCGCACCCGGTGATCGGGGCCGCCAGCACCGCGAAGTGCTCGCTCGCCGACGTGGAGCCGACGATCGAGGCGATCACGCCGGTCGTCCGGAAATGCCTCGCGGATCGCCCCGGCGGCCCCGACGCCTGGCTCGAGGTCGTCCAGCTCTACAACTACGGCTTCGAGGCGACGGCGAAGGACCTCGACGCGATCGAGGCGACGCGCCCGATCGCCATCGGCGGCAACGACGGCCATACCGTCTGGCTCAACTCCCGCGGCCTCGCGCTCGCCGGCATCACCGCCGAGACGCCGGATCCGGCGGGCGGCAAGATCACCCGCGACGAGGCCGGCGACCCGACCGGCGCCTTCGCCGACACGGCGGCGGCTCTGGCGCTGCGCGGCGTGCCGCCGCTGTCGGTCGAGGAGACGGCGGACCTCACCGAGGCCGCCCTCGCCGGCATGGCGGCGGCCGGGCTCACCTCGCTCACCGACGCCTACGTCACCGCCGCCGAGCAGGCGGTGTGGGAGCGGCTCTATCGCGAGGGCCGGCTGAAGCTGCGCGTCCGCGGCGCCATCCTGGTCGACGACCTCGCCGACGACAGCGACGCCGCGATCGCCGCCCTCGCCGCAACCGCCGAGGCCCGCACCATCGATCCGGAGTTCCTGCGCGGCGACAGCGCGAAGATCTTCGCCGACGGCGTCATCGAGGCACCGACCCAGACGGCCGCGCTCATCGAGCCCTATCTCGACGACAAGGGCGCGCCGACCGACAACCGCGGCGAGCTCTATTTCGAGCCGGCCAAGATGGACGCCATCGTCACGAAGCTCGACAAGGCCGGCCTCACCGTCCACGTCCACGCCATCGGCGACCGTGCCGTGCGCGCCAGCCTCGACGCCTTCGAGGCCGCCCGCAAGGCGAACGGCGCCGGCGACAACCGCCACCAGATCGCCCACCTGCAGCTCGTCGATCCGGCCGACTTCCCCCGCTTCGCCGAGCTCGGCGTCATCGCCAACATGCAGCTCGACTGGGCGAAGCGCGACGCTTCGAACGAGGCGCCGATCGAGCCCTATATCGGCGCCGAGCGCTACCGCTACCTCTACCCGGCCGGCAGCCTGAAGAAGGCCGGCGCGGTGATCGCCGGCGGCAGCGACTGGGACATCTCGCCCTTCGACCCGTTCCGCTCGATGGAGCACGGCGTCACCCGCACCGAGCGCGGCTCGGGCCGGCCGCCGCTCGCCATCGAGGAGGCGCTGACGGTCCCCGACGTCATCGACGCCTATACGATCAACGCCGCCGTCGCCGGCCGCCAGGAGGCCTTCACCGGAAGCCTCGAGGTCGGCAAGCGCGCCGACATCGTCGTGCTCGACCGCGACATCCTGACGATCGATCCGGCGACCATCGACGACACTGAGGTGCTGGCCACCTACGTCGACGGCGCGCTGATCTACGAGAAGAAGTAGCTCAGTCCACCGCCGCCGCCATCGGCCCGACGATCCGCTCGAAGCTCGCCCTGACCGCCGCCTGGGTGTCGCGCAGCACCGCCTCGAGGTGGCCGAAGTCCGGCGCCTCGCCGGCGCGCGCCAGCAGCGCCAGCACGTCCTTCGGCACCTCGGCCGGGCGGAACGGCCCGTCGACGGCGAGCCGCATCACCTGCGTCAGCGCCTGGTAGAGGTGGATCGCCGGGCGCAGCACGTCGGCCTCGGCCGGCGGCAGGAAGCCGCGCGCGGCGAGCCGCACCAGCGCCGCCTCGGTGGTGGTGGCGAGCACGCCCGGCTCGTGCGCGGCGTGCGCCAGCATCAGGAACTGCGCGATGAACTCGAGGTCGACGAGGCCGCCCGCCACCTGCTTCAGGTCGAACGGGTCGGTCGTGCCCTTCTCCGCCTCGATCCGCCCGCGCATCGCGACGACGTCCTCGGAGAGCGTGTCGCGCGCGCGCCGCCGGGTCAGCACCGAGCGGACGATGCCCTGCACGCGCCCGGCGAGCACGCCGTCGCCGGCGATCGGCCGGGCGCGCGTCAGCGCCATGTGCTCCCAGGTCCAGGCCTCGTTGCGCTGGTAGTGCTCGAACGCCTCGATGTTGGTGGCGAGCGGGCCGGACTGGCCGGACGGGCGGAGCCGGAAGTCGACCTCGTAGAGCCGCCCCTCGCCGGTCGGCGCGGAGAGTGCCGAGACGAGCCGCTGCGTCAGCCGCGCGTAGTACTGGCTCGGCGCCAGCGGCCGCTTGCCGTCGGAGGCCTCGGCCTCCGGGTCGTGGTCGTAGAGGAGGATGAGGTCGAGGTCGGAGGCCGCCGTCATCTCGCGGCCGCCGAGCTTGCCGAGCGCCATCACCACGGCCTTGCCGCCGGGCACCCGGCCGTGCGTCTCGGCGAGGTGATCCTCGGCGGCGGCGAGGAGCGCCCGCACGATGACGTCGGCGAGGGCCGCGAAGGCGATGCCGGCGTCGGTCGGGGCGATGGTGCCGGTGAGCACGCGCACGCCGATCAGGAACGCCTGCTCCTGGCCGAAGATGCGCGCCCGGTCGAGCCGCTCCTCGTAGGCGCGCGCCTCGGCGAGGAAGCCGGCGAGGCGCTGGGTGAGCTCGGCCTCGCCCGGCAGGGTGCCGAAGAAGGCCGGGTCGAGCAGCGCGTCGAGCACCCGCGGCCGCCGCGTCGCCACCTGCGCGAGGCGCGGCGCCGAGCTCATCACGAGGGCGAGCAGGTCGACGAGGTTCGGGTTCTGGCGCAGGATCGCGAAGAGCTGGATGCCGGCCGGCAGCCCGGCGATCATCCGGTCGAAGCCGGCGAGTGCGGCGTCCGGGTTGTCGAGGGCGGCGAAGGAGGAGAGCAGCGCCGGCACGATCTCGGTCAGCCGCTCGCGCGCGCGCGCCGAGCGCGTCGCCGGATAGCGGCCGAAGTGCCACTCGCGCACCGTCTGGGTGACGCGCGGCGGGTCGCGGAAGCCGAGCCGGGCGAGGGTCGCCAGCGTGTCCGGGTCGTCGTCGCCGCCGGTGAAGACGAGGCTGCCGACCTCGCCGGAGAGCGCCGGCTCGTCCTCGAAGAGGCGCGAATAGTGCCGCTGCACCCGCTCGAGGTGGCGCCTGAGCGCCTCCTCGAAGGCTTCCCGCTCGGGAAAGCCCATCAGCCGGGCGACGACGGCGAGCCCGACCGGGTCGCTCGGCAGCACGTGGGTCTGCTCGTCGGCGATCATCTGCAGGCGGTGCTCGACGCGGCGGAGGAACAGGTACGCCGCCTCCATGTCGTGGCGCACCTTGTCGTCGATCCAGCCGAGCTCGACCAGCATCGCCAGCATGGCGAGGGTGCCGTGGCCCCTGAGCCGCGGCTCGCGGCCGCCGGCGATGAGCTGCTGCGTCTGCACGAAGAACTCGATCTCGCGGATGCCGCCGCGCCCGAGCTTGACGTTGTGGCCGGCCACCGCGACCGTGCCGTGCCCCTTGGCCGCGTGGATCTGCCGCTTGATCGAGTGCACGTCGGCGATCGCCGCGTAGTCGAACGACTTGCGCCAGATGAAGGGGGCGATCTCCTTCAGGAACGCCGCGCCGGCGGCGGTGTCGGCCGCGCACGGCCGCGCCTTGATCAGCGCCGCGCGCTCCCAGTTCTGGCCGATGCTCTCGTAGTAGATGAGCGCCGCGTCGACCGAGAGCGCCACCGCGGTGGCGCCGGGGTCCGGGCGGAGCCGGAGGTCGGTGCGGAAGACGTAGCCGTCCGCCGTCCGCTCCTGCAGGATCTTCACGAGCCGCTTCGTCAGCCGGACGAAGAACGTCGCCACCTCGTCGTCCGGCACGCGGGCGGCGCGCGCCGGGTCGAACAGCACGATGAGGTCGATGTCGCTCGAATAGTTGAGCTCGAAGGCGCCGTGCTTGCCCATCGCCAGCACGATGTAGCCGGAGCCTTCGGCGGCCCTCGCCGGGTCGTCGGCGGCGATCTTGCCCTGCCGCGCCGCCTCCGTAAGCAGATGGCCGGCGGCGGCGCCGACGGCGGCGTCGGCGAAGCGGGTGAGCGCCACCGTCACCGCCGGCACGTCCCAGGCGCCGGCGAGGTCGGCGAGGGCGACGGCGAGGGCGAGCTCCTGCTTCAGGCGGCGCAGGTGCCGCATCAGCGCCGCCTCGCTCTCCTGCGGCTCGGCCGCCGCGGCGACGACGCGGTCGACGGTCGCGCCCGGCGCGGCGGCGAGGATGCGGGCGAGCCGGGCGGCGTCGAGGCGGGCGAGGTCGCGCAGGAACGGCGCCGCCGCCAGCACCCCGCCGAGGAAGCGGGCGACCGGCCCCTCGCCGTCGAGCTCGGCCGCGAGGTCGTCGAGGCCGGCCTCCGTCGCAGCCTCGACGAGGTCGGCGATCACCGCGGCGCGGGCCGCCGGCTCGGCCTCCGGGAAGACTTGGATCAGGTCGCGCAGCGGCGTCTCGGCCTCGGTCATGCGTCCTTCCGGGTCGGACGGCCGTCCTCGGCGGCGGCCGGCAGGTCGAGCGTGGCAACGAGGCCGGGGCCGGCGTCGCCGAGGGTGAGCGTGCCCTTGTGCAGACTCGCGACCGCCTGCACAAGGCTGAGCCCGAGGCCCGATCCCGGCTCCGAGCGGCTCGCCTCGAGGCGCACGAAGCGCTCGACGACGCGGCCGCGCTCGGCCGCCGGCACGCCCGCCCCGTTGTCGGCGACGTAGATGCCGACCCGCCCGCCGTCGCGCCGCACGCCGACGCGCACCACCGGCGCCCGCCCCTCCTCGGCCGGCCGGCCGTACTTCAGCGCGTTGTCGAGCAGGTTCGCGACCGCCTGAGCGATCAGGTTGCGGTCGCCCATCACCGGCGCCGGCCCGTCGACCTCGACGCGGATCGCCGCGCCCGCCTCCTCGGCGGCCGGCTCGTAGAGCTCGGCCACCTCGCGGAGGATCTCGCCGGCGTCGAGCGGGGCGAGCGCCGCGCCGGTCGAGCCCGCCTCGACGCGGGCGATCCTGAGCAGCGCCTCGAAGGTGCGGATGAGCGCGTCGGAATCCTCGATCGTCGCCTCGAGCGCCTCGCGGTAGCCCGCCGTGCTCGGCGGCTCGGCGAGCGCCATCTCGACCCGGCTCCGCAGGCGCGTCAGCGGCGTCTTGAGGTCGTGGGCGATGTTGTCGGAGACCTCCTTCAGCCCGCGCATCAGCTGCTCGATGCGGTCGAGCATGGCGTTGACGCTGACGGCGAGGCGGTCGAACTCGTCGCCCGAGCCGTCGACGGCGATGCGGCGCGACAGGTCGCCGGCGACGATCGTCTGCGTCGTCTCGCTCACCGCGTCGATGCGCTTCAGCACGCGGCGGGTGACGAAGAACCAGGTGCCGAGCCCGAGCAGCACGATCACCGCCATCGAGAGCTGGAAGGCCTGGCGGATGACGGCGCGGAACTCCTCGCGCTCGGCGAGGTCGCGCCCGACGAGGAGGCGGAAGCCGCCGGGCAGCACGGTGATGCGGACGAGGGCGTGGTGCGTCTTGCCGGCGGCGGCCGGGTCGTCGGAGAGGTCGGAGGGCAGCCGCCGGTAGGGCACCGGCCGCGCCTCGCCGTTCGCCTCGTCGAGGAGCGCCGCCGGCGCCTCGGAGACGTTGCCGGCGATGCGGTTGCCGGAGAAGTCGGTGAGGAGGTAGAGGCTCGCGCCGGGCGCCCGCGAGCGCGCGTCGACGAGGCGCACGAGGCGGTTGACGCCGCCCGTCTTGTACTGCTCGGCGAGGCCCTTGATCTCGGCGTCGACGGTCTCCTCGAGCTGGCGGGTGAGGAGGTCGGTGGTCGTCGCCGAGATGTAGACGATGAGGAACACCGCCGCCGCCGCGAATACCGCGAGATAGACGAGCGACAGCTTGAACGAGGTCGTTCGGGCGATGCGGCCGAGGGCGCTCACGGTCGCGGGTCCGTCACGACGGCCGGGCGCCGTCGCGGATCATGTAGCCGGCGCCGCGCACGGTGTGCAGCAGCGGCTTCTCGAACCCCTTGTCGAGCTTGCCCCTCAGCCGCGAGATGTGGACGTCGATGACGTTGGTCTGCGGGTCGAAGTGGTAGTCCCAGACGTTCTCGAGCAGCATCGTCCGCGTCACCACCTGGCCGGCGTTCTTCATCAGGTACTCGAGCAGACGGAACTCGCGCGGCTGCAGCAGCACCTCCTTGCCGGCGCGCGTCACCGCGTGCGACAGCCGGTCGAGCTCGAGGTCGCCGACCCGGTAGACCGTCTCCGCGTCGCCCGGGCGGCGCCGGCGGGCGAGCGCCTCGACGCGGGCGACGAGCTCGGTGAAGGCGAACGGCTTCGTCAGGTAGTCGTCGCCGCCGGCGCGCAAGCCGACAACGCGGTCGTCGACCTGGCCGAGCGCCGAGAGGATCAGCACCGGGGTCTGGTCGCCGCGCCGGCGCATCGCCTCGACGATCGCGAGGCCGTCGCGGCCGGGCAGCATGCGGTCGACGACGACGACGTCGTAGCCGCCGGCCTCCACCGCCGCCGCGCCGGCGTCGCCGTCGGCGGCGAGCTCGGTGACGTGGCCGGCCTCCTTGAGGCCGCGCGCGAGGTAGGCGGCCGCCTCCCGGTCGTCCTCGATCACCAGAATCCGCATGGGGCTCCCCGCCGGCGCCGGCCCGAGGCCGCTCCGGCAACCTAACTCGACCGATGCCGTCTGCAAGTCCGTGTCCTCCGGGCGGGCCATACGGGACGTCGTCCCGGACATGAAAAGGACGGCAGGTGTCGCCACCTGCCGTCCCACGGCGCCGGCTCGGCAGGGGCGACGGGAGCCTCCCCGGACACCGTATCTCGGCGGCCGCGTCCCCGAAGGAACGGCGGCCGCCTCCCCCCTGACCTCAGGCCACCGGCAGCGCGACGAAGCGCAGCTGGTCGCCGGACTTCACCTGCATCAGGACCGCCTTGCGGCCCTCCTGCTTGGCGGCGTCGACGCCGGCCTTGACGTCCTGCGACGTGCCGACGGCGTTGCCGCCGACCGACAGGATGATGTCGCCGACCTTCAGGCCCTTGTCGGCGGCGGCGCCGTTCGGATCGACCTCGACGACCGCGAGACCCTTTTCGTCGAGGCCGACCGACGCGGCAGGCGCGACCGCCAGGCCGAACTGCGCGAGGTCGGACTTGCCGTCCTGCTCGAGGCTGGCGCGGTTCTGCTCGCTCGGCAGCGCGCCGAGCGTCACCGGCACCTGCTCCTCCTTGCCGCCGCGGAACACCGTCAGGTCGACGGTGGTGCCCGGCGCCTTGGCGGCGATCGCCCGGGCGAGCTCGCGCGGGCCGTCGACCGGCTTGCCGTCGACCGCGAGGATCGCGTCGCCCGACTTGATGCCGGCCTTGATCGCCGGGCTGTCCGCCTGCGGATCGGCGACGAGCGCGCCCTTGGCGGCCTTCAGGCCGAGGCTGTCGGCGATGTCCTCGGTGATCGGCTGGATCTGCACGCCGATCCAGCCGCGGGTGACCGCGCCGTCGTCCTTGAGGTCGTCGACGATGGTCCGGACCGTCGAGGCCGGGATGGCGAAGCCGATGCCGACCGAGCCGCCCGAGGGCGAGTAGATCGCCGTGTTGACGCCCACGACCTCGCCCTTGAGGTTGAAGGTCGGGCCGCCGGAGTTGCCCTTGTTGATCGGCGCGTCGATCTGCAGGAAGTCGTCGTAGGGGCCGGCGCCGATGTCGCGGCCGCGGGCCGAGATGATGCCGGCCGTCACCGAGCCGCCGAGGCCGAACGGGTTGCCGACGGCCACCACCCAGTCGCCGACGCGCGGGGCGTCGCCGGAGAGCTGGACGTAGGGCAGGTCGCGGTCGGTCTCGATCTTCAGGAGCGCTATGTCGGTCTTCTCGTCGGTGCCGATCACCTTGGCGTCGTACTCGCTGCCGTCGTCGAAGGTGACCTTCACCTCCTTGGCATTGTCGACGACGTGGTTGTTGGTGACCACGTAGCCGTCGCCGGAGATGACGAAGCCGGAGCCCTGGCCCATGACGAAGTCACGGCCCTCGGGGCGGTCGCCGCGCGGCGGCTGGCGGCCCGGCTGGTCGCCCTGGCCGGGCTGGCCGAACTGGCGGAACCACTCGAACGGCCCGCCCTCGGGCATGCCGGGAACGCCGCGCATCGACGACATCTCCGGGCCGGCGTCGGCCTTGACGCGGATCGAGACGACCGCCGGCTCGACCGCGGTGACGACGTCGGCGAAGCTCGGCATCTGCACCGCCCCGCCGGACACGCGCACCGCCTCGGCGGCGGCGGGAACCGGAACGACGAGCGCCTCGCCGACGAGGACGCCGGTCAGGCCGAGCGAGAACACGCCGGCGAGCAGCGCCGTGCGATGGCGGCGGAAGCCGTTCGGGAGCGAAGAGCGGGGCGAAGGCGTGGTCATGCGGGAAATCCTCGAGAGAGCCGTTGGCACCCCGGTGGCCGGCCAGGAAGGTCCGGCACCGTCGAGGATCGTTATGAGGGCCCGCGCCTTACGGCAGGCTGTCCGGAAGATGAAAAGTTCGTAAGGTGCGGGCGCCGAGCGGGCGTCGATGCGCCCTACCCCTTGGTCTCGTCGACCACGGCGGCGATCGCCCGCTCCTCCTCCTCCGTCAGCGGCGCCGGGGCGGCGCGCGACCGGCGCGCGACGACGCGCCAGGCGAGAAGGCCGCCGGCGACGAGCAGCACCGGCGCGGCGAGCCAGAGGATCAGGGTGTGCAGCCCGAAGCGCGGCTCGAGCAGCACGAACTCGCCGTAGCGGGCGACGAGGAAGTCGATCACCGCCGCGTCGCTGTCGCCGGCGGCGAGGCGCTCGCGCACGATGAGGCGGAGGTCGCGGGCGAGCGGCGCGTCGGAATCGTCGATCGACTGATTCTGGCAGACCATGCAGCGCAGGCTCTCCGACAGCGCCCGCGCGCGCGCCTCGAGCACCGGGTCGGTCATCACCTCGTCCGGCTGCACCGCGACCGCCGGCGCCGTCGCGACGAGCACCAACGGCGCCGCCGGCCCGAACGCCAGCACGAGCGCCAGCGCGCCCGCGGCGAGGCGGCGAACGGCCGACATCGGGGCCACGACGGACGCAGCCCGCCTCCCACCCTCCCCTCGAGGGGGAGGGTCGGCGGACCGCAGGTCCGCCGGGGTGGGGTGACGGCGCCGGCAGGCGCCGGACAAGGGTTCTAGCGACGTATCGGACTGGTGGGACGAGTCTGTTTCGCGGGCTCCCGCCCGCGCCACCCCACCCCGGAACGCTGCGCGTTCCGACCCTCCCCCTCCAGGGGAGGGTGAAGGACTGAGACTCCGCCCGTCCGGCCCCATCCCCGTCACTCGGCCGGGACGGCGGCGCGCGACGGGCGCGGGGCGCCGATGCGGAGGCGCCGGTCGGCGAGCGACAGCGCGCCGCCGATCGCCATCACGAGGCAGCCGAGCCAGATCAGCGTCACGAGCGGCTTGTGGTAGACGCGCACCGCGAAGCGGCCGTCGTCGCCGACGTCGCCGAGCGTCAGGTAGAGCTGCGAGAAGCCGCGCGTCAGGATCGCCGCCTCGGTGGTCGGCATCTGCCGCGAGGGGTAGACGCGCTTCGCCGGGTCGAGCTCGGCGATCGTGACGCCGCCGGCGCGGACGGTGAAGTGCGCCACCTCCTCGCGGTAGTTCGGGCCCTGGCGGGGCGCCGCGCCGTCGAAGGTGAGCGCGTAGCCGGCGATCTCGACGCTGTCGCCCGGCGCCATCGCCGCGACGCGCTCGCTCTCGTAGCCGCTCGTCGCGGCGATGCCGAGCACCGTGAGGCCGAGGCCGAGGTGGCCGAGCGTCGTGCCGAAGGCCGAGCGCGGCAGCCCGACGAAGCGGCGCAGCGCCACTCCGGCGCCGGACGCCCCGCGCGTCGCCCGCAGCACCGGCTCGGTCAAGGCGCCGGTGACGAGCCAGATGCCGACGCCGATGGCGAGCGCGGCGAGGATGCCCTCGCCGCCGGCGAGCCACAGCGTCACCGCCGTCGCCGCGAGCGCGAGCAGCGCCGCCACCGCCAGCCGCTCGGCGACGCCGGCGAGGTCGCCGCGCTTCCAGGCGAGCAGCGGCCCGAACGGCACGGCGAGGAGCGCCGGGATCATCAGCGGCACGAAGGTGAGGTCGAAGAACGGCGCGCCGACCGAGATCTTGGCCCCCGTCAGCGCCTCGAGCGCGAGCGGGTAGAGCGTGCCGACGAGCACGCTCGCGCACGCCGTCGTCAGGAACAGGTTGTTGAGCACGAGGGCGCCCTCGCGGCTCACCGGCGCGAACAGGCCGCCCGGCTTCAGCATCGGCGCGCGCCAGGCATAGAGCGCCAGCGAGCCGCCGATGAACAGGCACAGGATCGCCAGGATGAAGACGCCGCGCGTCGGGTCGGTGGCGAAGGCGTGGACGGAGGTGAGCACCCCGGAGCGGACGAGGAAGGTGCCGAGCAGCGACAGCGAGAAGGCGAGGATGGCGAGGAGCACCGTCCACACCTTGAGCGCATCGCGCTTCTCCATGACGATCGCCGAGTGGAGCAGCGCCGTCGCGGCGAGCCACGGCATGAACGAGGCGTTCTCGACCGGGTCCCAGAACCACCAGCCGCCCCAGCCGAGCTCGTAGTAGGCCCAGTAGGAGCCCATCGCGATGCCGAGGGTGAGGCAGATCCAGGCGGCGAGCGTCCACGGCCGGACCCAGCGCGCCCAGGCGGCGTCGATCCGCCCCTCGATCAGCGCGGCCACCGCGAAGGCGAACGACACCGAGACGCCGACATAGCCGAGGTAGAGCAGCGGCGGGTGGATCGCGAGGCCGACGTCCTGCAGCACCGGGTTGAGGTCCTGCCCCTCGAACGGCGCCGGCACGAGGCGGGCGAACGGGTTCGAGGTGGCGAGGATGAAGGCGAGGAAGGCCGTCGTCACCCACGCCTCGACGGCGAGCACGGTCGCCCGGAGCGTCTGCGGCAGGTTGCCGCCGAACAGCGCGACGAGGCCGGAGAACAGCGACAGCACGAACACCCACAGGAGCATCGAGCCCTCGTGGTTCCCCCACACGCCGGTGATCTTGTAGAGGAGCGGCTTCGCCGAGTGGGAGTTCTCGAACACGTTGAGGAGCGAGAAGTCCGAGCGGACATAGGCGATGGTGAGGGCCGCGAAGGCGATCGCGATGAAGCCGAAGATCGCGCCGGCCACCGGCTCGGCCGTCGCCATCAGCCGCCCGTCGCCGGTCCGCGCGCCCCACAGCGGCACGATCGACTGGATGATCGCGAGCGCCAGCGCCAGCACCAGCGCGTAGTGGCCGACCTCGGTGATCATCGGCCGCCCACCATCCTCGCGCCCACCGTCCTCGCGCCCACCGTTCTCATGGCGTCGCCTTCGCCTCGCTGCCCTGCCAGACGCCCTGCGCCTTGAGGGCGTCGGCGACCTCCTTCGGCATGTAGGTCTCGTCGTGCTTGGCGAGCACCGTGTCGGCGCGGAACAGGCCGTCCGGCCCGAGCACGCCCTCGGTGACGACGCCCTGCCCCTCGCGGAAGAGGTCGGGCAGGATGCCGACATAGGTGACGGGAACGTCGTTGGCGGTATCGGTCACGGAGAAGCGCACCGCGTCGTCGACCGAGCGCACGACGCTGCCGTCGACGACGAGGCCGCCGAGGCGCACGCGCTCGCCGGCCGGCACGCGGCCCTCGGCGAGGTCGGTCGGGGTGCGGAAGAACACGATCTGGTCGCTCAAGGCGAACAGCACGAGCCCGACCGCGACGGCGAGCACCGAGCCGGCGGCGGCGATCAGGGTCAGGCGTTTCTGCTTGCGGGTCATCGTTCTTGTCTGGCCGGAGGCAGCGGGCGCGTCCTTGATCCTAGTCTAAGAACCTCTATCAGAACCTGGCGCGGTCGTGACGCGAGCAATTCGGCCGATCCGCCAGGAGGCGTCCGCAGCCGATGCCCCAGGCATCGGCAAGGGCGACGACGCCGCGGGCGGCCGAATTCCTCGCGCCGGAGGTGAAGCTTCGGCGGCCGGCTGCCACGACGGATCCGCTCGGCGATGCCCGGCATCGCCTCCGCCGCTCCTCCTCGCATCCGACTCGCCGAAGCTTCATCACGATCGCGTCAGGTCCTGTTAGAGGTTCTTCAGTGATAGATTGAGGGCGGTCGCCGCTTCGTCGATGCGCTTTCCTGCCGCGGCATCGTCCGGGAAGGCGGCCTTGGCGCTCAGCAGCGCCGCGCGCGCATCGTCCGGACGGCCGAGCACGGCGTAGGCGTTGGCGAGGCGCAGCCATTCGTCGAGGCTGCCGCCGCCGGCCGCGAGCCGCTCGGCGAGGCGCTTCACCATGCCCTCGATCATCGCCGCGCGGTCGCCCTGCGACATCGTGCCGGCCGCCTCGACGTCGGCGGCCGACGGTCCCGGGGCGGCGGCGGGCGGGGCGGCCGTCGGATCGACGCCGGCGAGCTCGGCCTGCGCGGCGGAGAGCCACGGCGCGCCCGGCGGGGCGCCGGCGATCAGCGCCCGCCAGGCCGCGGCCGCCTCGTCGCGCCGGCCCTCCTGGCCGAGCGCCAGCGCAAGGTAGAACTGCGGCTTGACCGCCGTCGGGTCGAGGGCGGCGGCGCGCTCGAAGGCGGCGCGCGCGTCGGCCGTGACGATGCCGCCGCCGAGCGCCGTCAGCGCCTCGCCGAGGCCGGCCTCGCGCTCGGCGTCGGCGCCGACGAGGCGGATGGCGTTGCGGTAGGCGGCGGCCGCGTCGGCGGCGCGGCCGGTGCGCAGGTAGACCGGCGCCAGCACCGCCCAGCCCTGGCCGTCGTCCGGCGTCTCGGCGAGGTGGCGCTCGACCCGGGCGATCAGCCCGTCGAGGTTCCGGCCGTCGACCGTGCCGTCGTCCCGCGCCGCGAGCGGACGGTCGGGCGTGTCCGGCGCGCCGGTCGCGAGATAGCCGGCGACCGCCGCCAGCGGCAGCACGACGATCGCGACGAGGGTGACGAGGCGGCCGCGCCAGGCGCTCTCCGGCCGCGCGTCGGCGCTCTGGCGCGAGGCGGCGAGGAGGCGGCGGCCGACCTCGGCGCGCGCCGCGCCCGCCTCGGCCGGCGCCAGCGTGCCGCGCGCGAGGTCGCGGTCGATCTCCTGCAGCTGGTCGGCGTAGAGGGCGACGCTCGCGTCGCGGCTGCCCGTCTCGCGCCGGCTCGCGCGCGACAGCGGGATGAGCACCGCGAGGGCGGCGAACGCGGTCAAAACGGCGAAGACGGCCCACACCATGACGGCAGTCGTTTAGTGGATGCGCGGCGGATGGCAAATCCGCATTTCCGCGCAGGTTGCGCCGGAGGCTTCCCTGCCGCGGGGAGGACCACGGCTCGGAAGGGGCCGCGTCAGGCGATCGCCTGCCAGCTGCCGCCCGCCGGCCGGCACGCCGTGCCGCGCCGCTCCTCCTGGCCCGTGTTGGTCTCCACCGTGTGCACGAAGTCGCGGCACTCGGTGGTGTTCACAAGGTAGGTCGGGCCGGGAACGATCTCGCCGTGGTTGCCGGTGGCGGGGTTCGACCAGGTGACGGAGGTGCCGGGGCGCGAGAGCTCCAGCGCCTGCACCTGCGCCTGGTAGGCGGCGTCGAGGTCGCCGGGGCCGAGCGAGCGGCCGAAGCCGGCGCCGAGCAGCGCCTCGATCTTGGCGGTGCCGACCGACGACGAGGGGGTGCTGCCGCTGGCGCCGAACTGCGTCGCGCCGAGCGTCGAACCCGTGGTCGGTCCGTCGGTGAGCGCACATCCGCCGAGGACGAGCGCGACGGCGAGCGCAGGCAGCACGGGCCGCCGCACACCGATCCGCCCGATGATCGCCGAAGCATTCATGTCCGTCGCCCCGCCGCGCCGGAGGAAGCGCGGTCCAGATCTCTTAACTAGGAGCGAATATGGCCGAATTCCAGCCCGTCGAGGCGCCTTGCCGCACGCTCGCGGCAACGTGAGGCCGATCCGCCACGGATGGCGGCCGGCGGCCTCACAGCGCCGGCAGGCGCAGCACCGCGGAAAGGCCGCCGCCGGGCGCGTCGCCGAGCTCGAGGCTGCCGCCGTAGATCGCCGCGAGGTCGGTCACGATGGCGAGCCCGAGCCCGGAGCCGGGCACCGATTCGTCGAGCCGCCGGCCGCGCTTGACGGCGTCGGCCCGCTTCTCCGGCGGCAGCCCGGGTCCGTCGTCCTCGACGGTCACGACGACCGTCGGCCGCCCGCCCGCCTGCGCCGGCGCCTCGCCCACCGCCCGCAGCCGCACGGTTCCCGCCGCCCACTTGCAGGCGTTGTCGAGCAGGTTGCCGACCATCTCCTCGAGGTCCTGCCGCTCGCCGCGGAAGCGCAGCCCCGGCTGGGTCGCCACCTCGAAGACGAGGCCCTTCTCCTCGTGGATGCGCCGCATCACCCGCACCAGCCCGTCGAGGGCCGGGCCGACGTCGGTGATCACGCCGATCATCCGGCGCTGCGCGGCGATGCTGGCGCGGTCGAGGTGGTGGGCGATCTGGCCCTGCATCAGGCCGGCCTGCTCGGCCACCTTGTCCGAGAACGCGTCGTCGCGGCCGCGCGCCTCGTTGAGGATCACCGACAGCGGCGTCTTCAGGGCGTGCGCCAGGTTGCCGACGTGGGTGCGCGCCCGCTCGACCACCTCGCGGTTCTGCTCGATGACGGCGTTGAGCTCGTCGGCGAGCGGGGCGATCTCGCGCGGGAACAGGCCCTCGAGCCGGCCGGTCTCGCCGGTGCGGATCTGGTGCAGGGCCGTGCGCAGCCGCTCGAGCGGCTTCAGGCCGATGCGCACCTGCAGCACCGTCGCGAGCACGAGGCCGAGGCCGAACACCGCGAGCGTCAGCGCCACGCGGGTGCCGAAGGTCGCGACGTCGGCGCTGACCTCGCTGGCGTTGCCGGCGACCGAGACCGAGAAGCGCCGCCCGTCCGACAGGGTGATCAGCCGCTCGACGTAGCGCAGCGCCTCGCCGTCCGGCCCGGTGATGCCGCCGCGGGCGACGACGCCGGTACGCTCGAGCTCGCTCGCCGCCGGCAGGTCGAGCACGTCGCCGGCGAGCGAGGGCGAGGCGAGCTCCGTCGCGCCGTCCGGATCGGCCCGCACCACCCAGTACCAGCCGGAGAGCGGCAGCGCGAAGCGCGGCTCGCCGAGCGTGCCCGGCTCGCTCATCGGCGCGCCCTCGGCGTCGCCGGAGACGAGGGCGGCGACGAGCGACTTCAGGTAGACGTCGAGCCGCTCGTCGAACGACCGCTCGACCGACTGCCGGTAGAGCGCGACCAGGATCACGCCGGCGATCACGAGCGCCACCGCGCTCCACGACGCCGCGGTCAGGAACAGCCGGACCGCCAGCGATCCGGGCCGGCGCGGGCGGGCGGCGCTCAGGGCATGCTCCCCGGCGGCGAGGGCGGCGGCTGGGCGCGGTAGCCGAGGCCGCGGATGGTCTCGATCACGTCGGCGCCGAGCTTCTTGCGCAGGCGGCCGACGAACACCTCGATGGTGTTCGAATCGCGGTCGAAGTCCTGGTCGTAGAGGTGCTCGATCAGCTCGCTGCGCGAGACCACGCGGCCCTGGTGCATGAGGAGGTAGGAGAGCAGCCGGTACTCGTGCGAGGTGAGCTTCACCGGAACGCCGTCGACCGTCACCCGCCCGGCGCGCGCGTCGATCGTCACCGGCCCGCACGAGATCTCGTTGGAGGCGCGGCCGGCGGCGCGGCGCACCAGGGCGCGGATGCGCGCCAGCACCTCCTCCATGTGGAAGGGCTTCGCCACGTAGTCGTCGGCGCCGGCGTCGATGCCGGACACCTTGTCGCTCCAACGGTCGCGCGCGGTGAGGATCAAGACCGGCATCGTCCACCCGGCGCGCCGCCACGCCTCGAGCACGCTGATGCCGTCGCGGTGCGGCAGGCCGATGTCGAGCACCACGGCGTCGTAGGGCTCGCTCTCGCCGAGGAAGTGGCCCTCCTCGCCGTCGAAGGCGACGTCGACGGCATAGCCCGCCTGGCGCAGCGCCTCGGCGAGCTGGCGGTTGAGATCGCGATCGTCCTCGACGACGAGCAGGCGCACGGCTTCCCTCTCAGTTCCCCAGCGGCGCGCCGCTGGCCGCGTCGATGGTCATCGTCCGGACGGCCCCGTTCGGCCGGATCACGGTGGCGCGATAGACGAGCCGGCCGCCCTGGCGGCAGAGCTGCAGGTTGAGCAGCTCGCCCGGCACGGCGCGGCGGATCACCCCCGGCCGGACGGCGAGCCCCGAGCGCACCGCGGCGCGCTGGTCGGCCGGCGACAGGCACTGCGCGGCCGCCGGCCCGCCGGCGACGAGCGTCGCCAGCGCAGCGGCCGCGACGAGAACGATGGCGCGCCGATTGAAATGCATGGCCCGGTGCAATAGTCCGAACAGGCTGAACCTGCCATGAATGATGACAGGTTCCGCCCCCGGCCCGAAAGGGCCGCCTGCCGCGGGGCTTGCGCGCGGCATCGCCGGCGCCCAGCATGGCACCCACGACGGGCCGCGCCTCCCTCTGCGGTTCGTAAGGAAAAACATGGAGATGGCCATGACGGCCCAGCATTCGTCGGTGTCCGCGTCCGCTTCCGGCGTCGTCGGCGAGGTCGAGGAGATTCTGCGGGCGCTCGGCGTCGAGGAGCGCCTCCACCGCACCGCCGGCCGCCCGGTGCGCTCGCCGCTCACCGGCGAGATCGTCGGCCGTGTCGACGATGCGAGCGGCGAGACGATGGCCGCGGCGATCGGCCGGGCCGAGGCCGCCTTCCGCGCCTGGCGCCGCGTCCCGGCGCCGCGCCGCGGCGAGCTCGTGCGCCTCCTCGGCGAGGAGCTCAGGGCCGCCAAGGCGGCGCTCGGCCGCCTCGTCACCCTCGAGGTCGGCAAGATCGCCTCGGAGGGCCTCGGCGAGGTCCAGGAGATGATCGACATCTGCGACTTCGCCGTCGGCCTGTCGCGGCAGCTGCACGGCCTCGCCATCCCGAGCGAGCGGCCCGACCACCGGATGCTCGAGCAGTGGCACCCGGCCGGCGTCGTCGGCGTCATCACCGCCTTCAACTTCCCGGTCGCGGTGTGGTCGTGGAACACCGCCCTCGCCCTCGTCTGCGGCGACCCGGTGGTGTGGAAGCCGTCGGAGAAGGCGCCGCTGACGGCGCTCGCCTGCGCCGCGCTGTTCCGCCGCGCCGCCGCGAGGTTCGGCGACGCCCCGGCCGACCTCGTGCAGGTCGTCACCGGCGGCCGGGAGGCCGGCCAGGCGCTCGTCGACGACCGCCGCGTCGCGATCGTCTCGGCCACCGGCTCGACGCGCATGGGCCGCGCCGTCGGCGAGCGCGTCGCCGCCCGCTTCGGCCGGTCGATCCTCGAGCTCGGCGGCAACAACGCCTCGATCGTCTGCCCGTCGGCCGACCTCGAGATGGCGCTCCGGGCGATCGCCTTCGGCGCCATGGGCACCGCCGGCCAGCGCTGCACCACGCTGCGCCGCCTGCTCGTCCACGCGGACGTCGCCGGCGCCCTCCTGCCGCGGCTGCGCAAGGTCTACGAGACCGTCACGGTCGGCAACCCGATCGCCGGCGACGCCCTCGTCGGCCCGCTGATCGACGGGGCGGCGTTCGAGGGCATGCAGGCGGCGCTCGCCGCCGCCAAGGCGGCCGGCGCCACGATCACCGGCGGCGGCCGCGTCGAGGGCATCGCCGGGCCGGAGGCCTTCTACGTCCGCCCGGCCCTCGTCGAGATGCCGTCGCAGAGCGGGCCGATGCTCGAGGAGACCTTCGCGCCGATCCTCTACGTCGTCCCCTGGCGCGACCTCGACGAGGCGATCGCGCTGCAGAACGGCGTGCCGCAGGGCCTCTCCTCGTCGATCTTCACCACCGACCTGCGCGAGGCCGAGCGCTTCCTCTCGGCGGCGGGCTCCGACTGCGGCATCGCCAACGTCAACATGGGCACGTCGGGCGCGGAGATCGGCGGGGCGTTCGGCGGCGAGAAGGAGACCGGCGGTGGCCGCGAGTCCGGCTCCGACGCCTGGAAGGGCTACATGCGCCGCATGACGAGCGCCATCAACTACGGCAACGCCGTGCCGCTCGCCCAGGGCGTGACGTTCGACATCGACGCCGCGCCCGAGGATTTGGGATCGGCCACCGCATGACCGCCGCCGCCGCGCGCGCCGGGAAGAGGACCTGATGGACGACGAGCAGAAACCGAGCGCCAACCTCGACGACGCGGCGCTGTTCTTCCACCGCTACCCCCGCCCCGGCAAGCTGGAGATCCGCGCGACGAAGCCGCTCGGCAACCAGCGCGACCTCGCGCTCGCCTATTCGCCGGGCGTCGCCGCGCCGTGCCGGGCGATCGCCGCCGACCCGGCCGACGCCCACCTCTACACCGCCCGCTCGAACCTCGTCGGCGTCGTCTCGAACGGCACCGCCGTGCTCGGCCTCGGCGCCATCGGCCCGCTCGCCGCGAAGCCGGTGATGGAGGGCAAGGCGGTCCTCTTCAAGAAGTTCGCCGGCATCGACGTCTTCGACATCGAGATCGACGCCACCGAGGTCGACAAGGTCGTCGAGGTGGTGGCGGCGCTCGAGCCGACCTTCGGCGGCATCAACCTCGAGGACATCCGCGGCCCGGAGTGCTTCGCCATCGAGGCGAAGCTCCGGGAGCGGATGAAGATCCCGGTCTTCCACGACGACCAGCACGGCACTGCGATCATCGTCGGGGCGGCGGTGACGAACGCGCTCGAGCTCGCCGGCAAGCGCATCGAGGACGTCAAGATCGTCGCCTCGGGCGCCGGCGCCGCCGGCATCGCCTGCCTCAACCTGCTCGTGCAGCTCGGCGCGAAGCGCGAGAACGTCTGGGTCACCGACATCTGCGGCGTCGTCCACGTCGGCCGCACCGAGCAGATGGACCCGTGGAAGGGCGCCTACGCCCAGGCGACCGACAAGCGCACCCTCGCCGAGGTCATCGACGGCGCCGACGTCTTCCTCGGCGTCTCCGCCGCCGGCGTGCTGAAGCCGGAGATGCTCGCCCGCATGGCCGACCGGCCGCTGGTGCTGGCGCTCGCCAACCCCAATCCCGAGATCGCCCCGGAGGCCGCCCTCGCGGTCCGGCCGGACGCGATGATCTGCACCGGCCGCTCGGACTATCCGAACCAGGTCAACAACGTCCTCTGCTTCCCCTACGTCTTCCGCGGCGCCCTCGACGTCGGGGCGACGGCGATCAACGAGCCGATGAAGCTCGCCGCCGTCCGCGCCATCGCCGCCCTCGCCAAGGAGGAGCCGTCCGACGTCGTCGCGCGCGCCTACGACGGAACGACGGCGACCTTCGGGCCGGCCTACCTGATCCCCTCGCCGTTCGACCCGCGGCTGATCCTCAGGATCTCGCCGGCGGTCGCCCGCGCGGCGATGGAGACCGGCGTCGCCACCCGCCCGATCGAGGACTTCGCGGCCTATCTCGAGGGCCTCGAGCGCTTCGTCTTCCGCTCCGGCCTCGTCATGAAGCCGATCTTCAACGCCGCCCGCGCCGCGCCGAAGCGCATCGCCTTCGCCGACGGCGAGGACGAGCGGGTGCTGCGCGCCGCCCAGGTCGCGGTCGAGGACGGCATCGCCCGGCCGACGCTGGTCGGCCGCCCCTCGGTGATCGAATCACGCCTGAAGCGCTACGGCCTGAAGATCCGGGTGGGCCAGGACGTCGACCTCATCAACCCCGAGGACGACCCGCGCTACCGCGACTATGTCGAGCTCTATCTCGGCCGCGTCGGCCGGCAGGGCGTGACGCCCGAGGCGGCGCGCACCATCGTGCGCACCAACTCGACGGTGATCGCCGCCCTCGCCGTCGAGCGCGGCGAGGCCGACGGCCTCCTCTGCGGCCTCGACGGCCGCTTCGAACGCCATCTGCGCGACATCCGCCAGGTGATCGGCCTGAAGCCGGGCGTGCGCGACGTCGCGACGCTGTCCTTGCTGATCTTCTCGGAGGGCGCCTACTTCCTCGCCGACACCTCGGTCGGCGAGGACCCGCCGGCGGCGCAGATCGCCGAGACGGTGCGGCTCGCCGCGGACCATCTCCGCCGCTTCGGCATCACGCCCCGGGTGGCGCTCCTCTCGCACTCGAACTTCGGCTCCAGGCTCACCGCCTCGGCGCGCAAGATGCGCGAGGCCGCCGCCCAGCTCTGGCTCGAATGCCCCGACCTCGCCGTCGACGGCGAGATGCAGGGCGACGCGGCGATCTCGATGATCGTGCGCGAGCGGGCGATGCCGGCCGGCAAGCTCGACGGGCCGGCGAACCTCCTCGTCTTCCCGACCCTCGACGCCGCCAACATCGCCCTCGGCCTCCTGAAGGAGATCGCCGACGGCCTGCACGTCGGCCCGATCCTGATGGGCGCGGCGAAGCCCGCGCACATCCTCACCCCCTCGGCGACGACGCGCGGCGTCGTCAACATGATCGCGCTGACGGCGGTCGAGGCCGCCGGCTGAGCCGCCGGCTCAGGCGATCCGCCGCGTCGCCGCGATCCGGCCCCAGATCGCGACGAGGCCGCCGGCGAGGCTCGCGAGCGCGGCGATGATCTCGATCGCCGCGCCCTGCGTCTCGGCGTCGAGGCCGAGCGCCGCGCCGAGGATCGGCACGACGCCGGCGAGCGCCGCCGCGACGCCGCCCCACACCCCGCGGGAGGCGAGCGGCGACTTCGTCTCGGCGAGCGTGGGCTGCGCCTCGCCACTTGCTGGCGGCGCGGCCGCGGGCCCGCCCGCCGGCGGCGGGGTCGGTCCGGTCTCGATGGTCTCGGTCGGCATGGCGGTCTCCTTGCTCTGAAGCGGGTCGGGGGTCCGAGGCGGGTCGGGCGGCGGCGCGGCCGGCGCGCGGAACAGCGCCGCCTCCTCGGCGCGCCGCCGGGTGAGCCCGGCGAGCACCTTGCCGCCCGCCTTGTTCCAGCGCGCGAACTCCGCCGCCGCGCCGGCGCGGTCGCCGGCGTTCAGCCGGCGCAGCAGCGTCGAGGCGGCGAGGTTGCCCTCGCCGAGGTTGAAGGCGAACGAGACGAGCGCGTCGAACTCGGTCTGGCCGAGCGCCACCGTGACGAGCCGGTCGACCGCGGCCTCGAAGCGGGCGAGGTCGCGCGCGAGGATCGCGTCCGCCTCCGCCGCGGTGATCCGCATCCCGGCGGCGGGCCTCGGCGCGCCGGCCGCCGCGGTGTGGCCGTAGCCGATCGTCCAGACGCCGACCGCGTCGCGGTAGGCGTCGAGGCGCAGTCCTTCGAAGCGGGCGATCAGCGCCTGCCCGGCGGCGGAGGTTCGCATGGCGATGTCCGGGGGTTTGAGGGTCGAGGTCGCCGGCGGCGCGGCCGCTCAGGCCTGGTCGGCCTGCATCTCGGCGCCCGAGCGCCGCGTCGGCCAGTAGGTGACGCGGCGCAGCCAGCCGTCGAGCGGGCTGGCGTTCGGCGCCGCGGCGCCGAGGTCGAGGCGGACGAGGCCGGCGGGCGGCGTCACGGTCGCGTCCGCCGCCGACAGCACCCCGTCGACGCACGCCTCGGCGCCGTCGGCCGCCCAGGCGAGGGCGTGCCGGCGAACCGCGCCGTAGACGTAGGCCGGCGCCGCGGTGGCGTCGAAGGACGGCACCCCGGCGGCCAGCACGGCGCCGCCGCTGCGGTCGCTCGCGGCGGCGTGGTGGAGGGTGACGCGGTTGCCGGCCGTCCCGTCGTTGAGCGAGGCGATCGCCGCCACGGCCGCCGCCGGGTCGTCCTGCGGGATCACCCACTCGGTCAGCAGCGTCCCGGCGAGCGGGTTGAACCAGGCGCCCGTCGGCAGGTGGATGCCGTCGCCGTCGCGCGCCGCCGCCGCGGTGCCGACGAGGCGCTCGGACGGCAGGCGGCCGGTCTCGGTCAGGGTCGCGCCGCCGACCGCGATCTCGAAGTCGCACGCCGTGCCGGCGGCGACGATCCCGGTCGAGGCGAGGAGGCGCAGGAACGCCGTGCCGGCCCCGAGCGTCACCGTCTGCGAGCGGCGCGTCCAGGCGGCGCCGGGCGTCACCGGCACGTTCGTCGAGCGCAGGATGGCGCCGCCGGCGTCGGTCTCCCAGATCCCGAAGCCGCAGGCCGGCAGGCCGGTGCCGGCGGCCGTCATGTAGAGGCCTGGCGTCCAGGTCTGCCCGGCCGCGGCGGCGAGCGTCGCCGCCGGCAGCATCTGCAGGATGAACTGGAAGTTCGCCGCCGGCGCGCCGGCGTAGCGGATCCGGAGGCGCGGCAGGCCGCCGGCGTCGTCGATCGCGATCGTGCGGGTGAGGCCGGCCGCCACCGGCGCCGACCAGCCGGTCGGCAGGGTGCCGGGCGATCCCGCCGCCGCGCCGGCCAGCAGGCTGTTGACGCCCTGGTAGGTCGCCGGCCCCTCGCAGCGCAGCCCGAGCGGCGCCCCGGCGGCGGAGTGGTCGCGCCGCGGCGTGTTCGCCGCCGCCTCGCGGAAGCGGCCGTCGGCGCCGCGATGGCCCGCCGCCGCGCTCCGCGCCGTCTGCAGGAGGGCGCCGAGCGCCGGCGCGCCGAGCCCGGCCGCGTAGGCGCGCCAGGCGAGGAAGTCGAGGGCGAGCGTCGCCCCCGGCGGGTGCCGGCCGGCGGCGCGCATCGCCGCCGCCGTCGGGCCGAGCGAGAGCCCGAGCATCAGACGAGCCCGACGAGGTCGGTCGCGGTCGTCGCCGGCGCCCGCACGGCGCGCGCCCGGACCGGCAGGATGGTGCCGCCCGGCACCGCCTTGAAGGTCACCGCGCCGCCCTCCGGGTCGACGATCGCGACGTCGCCCGAGGCGCCGACATAGAGCGCGCGGACGACCTCGACGAGCTCGTCGCTCGCGTGCGGGGTGACGGCGAAGCAGCGCACCGCCGGCCCGTCGGGCCCGGCGGCGCGCGTCACGAAGCGGTCGATGGCGGGCATGGCAGCCTCCTCGTCTCTCGGGTCAGCCGGCCGGGCCGGCGAAGGTCAGGCAGTGGATGGCGAGCCGCACCCGGCCGCCGGTGAAGGCGCCGCCGTTGGCGGTGAGGCGCACCGGCGTCGGCGCGTAAAAGGCGGTCGGCCCGACGACGCCGGTGTTGGTCGAGCCGGCGTCAACGCCGAGGCTGCCGCCGAACTTCGCCGCCTCGCCGGCGACGCCGCAGTCGTAGGAGGCCGCGCCCGTGACCGCCTCGACGGTCCGCGTCGTCACCGCCAGCACCAGCGCCCGGTCGGGGATCGACGCCGCCGTCTCGACATAGGCGCCGGCGAGCGCGACCTCCTCCTCGAGGATCGTCGGCAGCGTCGCCGCGCCCGACGGACCGACCGCCGCGGCGGTGCGCCAGCCGTGCGGCGGCGCGTGGACGGCGAGCCGCCCCTCGTCGGCGATGAAGGCGGTGAGCCCCGCCCGGGCCGGCCGGAACACCCAGCCGCCGCCGATCAGGACGGCGAGGAGCCCGTCGCGCCCGGCCCAGTCGCCGGTCGCGGCCGCCGGCACGTGATGGACGCTCCCCTCCGCCGGCACCGCCGGCGGCGCCGTCGCGGTCACGCTCTGGAGCACCAGGCCGGTCGCCGCGTCGAGGAGCATCAGCGCCTCGTTGATCGTCACATGCTTCGCCGCCTGCGCCTCGGCGACGAGCGGCAGAGCGAGGTTCGGGGTGTCAGACATCGAGGACGGCCTCCCGCGCGGTTCCGGCGCCAGTGCCCGGCGCGATCTGGGCGACGCGCAGGCGGATCGCCGCCGGCGGCGCGCCGAAGTCGGCGATCTGGTCGGCGAGGGCGTAGCTCGCCCAGGGCGCCGCGGGCTCGAAGGTCCGCCGCACGGCCGTTCCGTCGAGGATCTCGGCGCGGTAGCGCTCGGCCTCCTCGCCGAGCGGCACCTCGGCCGCCCAGCCGTCGCCGCCGATCCGCGTGCGCCGCGTCCAGGCGAGGAGGACGGCGCCGTCCGCCTGCCGCCGGGCCCGCAGATGCACCGGGCTCGGCGGCCGCAGCCCGCGCCCCGCCGGCGTGACGGCGATCGTCGTCCCGGTCCGGACCGGGTCCTGCCCGGCGGCGGAGACGCGCACCGTCAGCGCCCGGCCGACGCCGTCGCGGGCGATCGGCAGGTCGGCGAGCGCGCGGTCGAGCGCCACCACGAGCGCCCCGGCGGCGTGGCCCGCCGCCATCGCGTCCTCGGTGCCCTGGCGGGCGCGCAGCAGGCCCGTGAGCAGATATTCCCCCGGCCCGACCAGCGTCGCCGTCGCGAACTGCACGACCTCCCATTCACCACTCGCCGCGCGGATCGCGATCCGGTTGGCGCCGGCCAGCACGTCGGCCTCGGCCCGGCTCTCGAGCGGCCGGTCGATCGCGACGCGGAGCCGCGTGCCGCGGTCCCAGCGGTCCTCCGGCCCCGGCCCGACCGCCTCGGCCAGGGTGCCGATGCGCGCCCGCCGCTCGATCGTCGCGGCCAGCGCGAACCCCTCGCCGGTCACTGAGGCCTCGATGGCGAGCGCCCCCGGCCACGGCCGCGCCGTTCCGGCGACCCACGGCCGGTGCGCCGGCACCGCCTCGTCGAGCATCGGCAGGTCGAGCACCACGGCGGCCGGCGGCCCGTAGACCGGCGGCGCCGTCGTCGCCGCCTCGGCGCCGTCGACCGCCGTGCGGCGGAACACCGTCCGGTCGAGCACGCGGGCGGTGACGTGGCGCACGCCGCCGTCCTCGATCTCCTCGATCAGCACCGTGCGCGCCGCGCCGACCTCGTCGAGCGACACCACGTCTCCCGGCTCCAGCGCCAGCCGCGACGGCGGCAGCGCGAAGCGCACCCGCTCGCGGCCGGCCCAGCGGTCGTGCAGCGCCGTCTCGGCCGCCCGCCGCATCGTCTCGCCGGGCGCGATCACCCCGAGATCGATCTCGGCCACCGCCCCCGCCGCGCCCTCGAGCCGCCGCGAGGCGGCGACCGCCGACGCGAAGTCGCGGCCGGTGTCGAGGTGGCCGAGCCGCAGCTCGCGCGGCAGCTCGGCGTCCTGCCCGCGCGTCCAGGTCGCCAAGGGCTCGCGCCCGGCCGCCCCGTCGACGAGGTCGTCGGTCGTCAGCGCCGCCACCGGCCGGCGGTCGAGGTCGGCGAAGGCGAGGTGCGCGCCGCGGTCGAAGGCGGAGAACGCGAAGGCCTCGGCCAGGGGCTCGATGGCCGCCCGCGGCGACATCGGCCGGTCGACCACGTAGCCGTCGACCACCGTGTCGAGCCCGTCGATCGCGACGTCCGCGAAGCCGTGCTCGGCGAGGATCGCGCCGACCAGCGCCTTGAGGCTGGTGCCGCCGAGCCGGCCGGTCAGCCAGTGGCCGCGCGTCCAGTTGGCGCCGTCCGCCCACACCGAGGCGAGCGCCGGGAAGGCCGGCCACGGCCGCGCGTCCCAGGTCCAGAGGTGCACGGCCGACGGGTCGAGCATCCGCCCGCCGCCCGGCGCCGCCGGGTTCTGCGCCGCGGTGAAGCCGGGTGCCGCCGGGTCGAAGCGGTCGATGGCGGCCTCCAGGTAGCGCCGCTGCATGGCGTCGTCGCGGCTGCCGTCGGAGAAGTGCGGCAAATGCGATTCCGACGACTTCGGGTCGACGAAGACGTTCGGCTGGTTGGCGCCGCGGTCGACCGCCGGGCAGCCGATCTCCGTCAGCCAGAACGGCTTCATCTTCGCCGTCCAGCCGGTCGCCGCCCCGGCCTCGACGCCGTCGAGCCGGTTATGGTGCTCGTTCTCCCACCAGCCGACGAGGTCCTTGTAGCGGAACACCCAGGGCTTGCCGTGCGCCCCGTCGGTGATCGGCGAGCGCAGCTGCGCCCGCCGGTCGGCGTCGCTCGCGTAGTACCAGTCGAAGCCCTCGCCGCCGGCGACGTTGCCGCCGAGGTAGCCGAGGTCGTAGGTCGAGGGCGCCGCCGCGGCGTCGAGGTGGTCGCCGTCGCGCCAGTCGGCGAGCGGCCAGTAGGCGTCGATGCCGACGACGTCGACCGCCGGGTCGGCCCACAGCGGGTCGAGGTGGAAGCGCACGTCGCCCGACCCGTCGGCCGGCTGGAAGCCGAAGAACTCCGACCAGTCGGCGGCGTAGGAGATCTTCGTCGCCGGCCGCAGCACCGTCCGCACGTCGTGCACGAGGTCGACGAGCGCCGTGACGAACGGAAACGCCGTCCGCGAGGTCCTGGCCCAGGTGAGCCCCCTGAGCTCCGAGCCGATCAGGAAGGCGTCGACCCCGCCGGCGATCTCGCAGAGGTGCGCGTAGTGCAGGATCATCCGCCGGAACGACCACTCGGCCGGCCGTGGTAGGAGACCCAGCCGCCGCCGGCCGAGAAGTCGCCCGGCGCCGCAGTTCCGACGAAGGCTGCGATCTGGCCGGCCGCCGCCGCGGTCGCGTCCGGCGAGCCCGGCCGCCCCGGCGCCGGGTCGAGGGTGATGCGGCCGCGCCACGGATAGGCCGGCTGCACGCCGTCGCCGTAGGGGTCGGGCAATTCGTTGCCGGCCGGCACGTCCATCAGCACGAAGGGGTAGAACACCGGCTTCAGCCCGCGCGCCCGGATCGCCCGGATCGCCGCCACCACCGTCTCGTCGGCGGGCGTGCCGCCATAGGCCGGCCGGCCGTCGATGCGGCTCGTCCGCTCGGCATGATCTCGCACGAGGTCGCCGACGAACCAGGTCGCGCCCTGCGTCTCGCGCCCCCACGCCTCGACCTTCGGGCGGATCGTGCAGTGCCCGGCGCGGAGGTCCTCGCCGAACCAGGCGACGACGAGCGACACCCGCTCGAGGTTCGGGCAGAGCTCGCAGAGCTCGTCGAGCGAGGCCTCGAAGTCGGTCTCGGCGGTGCCGACATGGCGGTTCTCCGAGGCCGTGACGCCGATCCCCTCGCTGCGCGTCACGAGGTCGGTCGCGTAGCCGAACTCGGTCGAGCCGGGGATCATCGTCACCGCCCGGACCATCCCCTCGAGCCGGTCGACGACGCGGATCACCTCGAAGGCGAGCTGCGGCACGTGGTTTCCGAAGGGGTCGAGCGGCAGCCGCTCGAACACCGCATAGGCGAGGCCGCGATAGGCCGGCGCGGTCTGCTGGCGGGCGGCGATCAGCGGGTCCGGATCCTCGTTCGCGCCGCCCTTGTGCAGGCGCACGGTGAGGCCCGCGAGGTCGAGCGGCTTGCCGTCCGCCCACACCCGACCGATCCGCTCGACCGGCCCCTCGCAGATCCCGACGGCGAAGTTCGCGTAGTAGCGGAAGCTGCGCGAGGTCGCCCCGCCCTTGCCGCCGCCCTCCTCGACCGCCTCCTCCTCGAGCCGCGTCGCCCAGATCAGCGTGCCGGTGATCCGCGCCCGGCCATAGACGCGGGCGATCGGCCGGCCCTCGTCGGCGGTCTGCACCTCGAGCGAGGCGAGCCGCGGCCCGTCGCGGCGCCCGCCGCCGAGGAGCGCGCCGTCGATCACGCTGCCGGCGAGGCCGCCGACGGCGCGGCCGACCACCGCCCCGAGCGGCCCGAACAGCGATCCGGCGGCCGCCCCGGCCGTCCCCAGCACCAAGGTCGCCATCAGATCGATACCCCCGGAAACGCGAAGGCGAAGGCGAGCCGCCGCGCCCACCACGGCCCGAGCGGGCTCTCGACGACGCCGGCGCCGTCGTAGGCGTGCACGAAGCGCCCCGGCGCCACGAGGATGCCGGCGTGCTTCGCCGGCAGATGCGGGCGGAAGCGGAAGAGCAGCACGTCGCCCGGCCGCGCCGCGTCGGGTTCGATCTCGGCCATGTGCCGGCGCGCCGCCGCGGCCAGGCGCTCGCGGCCCGAGGCCTCGGCCCAGTCGCGGGTGTAGGGCGCCGCCGCCTCCGGCTCCGGCCCGACCGTCGCCCGCCACACCCCGCGCACCAGCCCGAGGCAGTCGGCGCCGGCGCCCTTGAGCGAGGCCTGGTGGCGGTAGGGCGTGCCGATCCACGCCCGCGCCTCGGCGACGATGGCGGCTCGGTCGGGCATGGCGGACCCATCGATCGAGGGGGTGGCGAACGGCTAGACGATCGTCCCGCCGTCGTTGTCGCCGGAGGGGTGCGGCGGATAGGAGAGCGCGAAGGCGTTGCCCGGCATGTGCGGGAAGCCCTGGAAGTTCACCGCGTTGTCGAACTTCGTCCGGCAGGTGCCGAAGCGCTTGTCGCAGCCGGCGGTGAGCCAGGCGGTGTCGCCCGGCGCGAACGGCCGGGGCGGCGCCCGCCAGGTCTCGATGCGGATGCCGTCGCCGCGCGCGTGCGCCTTGATCTCGGTCGCCCAGCCGGCGAGCGCGCCGCCGGCGACGACGAGCCGCCCGTGCGCGAACCAGCCGCCGGCGTAGGCCTCGAGGCCGGTGACGCGCACCACGCTCGCCGTCTCGACCGCCGCCACCGTGGCGAGCGCCCGCACCGCCGGCCCGGCGAGGTTCACCCGGCAGCGCCCGTCGCCCAAGTCGGCGTCGCAGAGCGCCGAATAGACCCGCCCGCGCACCTGGTCGAGGCTCTGGGCGAGGCCGCGCACCTCGGCGCGGAACGCCCCGCCCGCCCGCTCGACCTCGCCGACCGTGCCGACCCGGACGCGCGCCCGCGCCGCCGGCTCAGTCCAGTCGACGACGTAGATCTCCACGCGCGCCCCGTCATAGAGCCCGCCGGCGAGGTCGTCGGCGGAAAGCCCTTCGGCCGACAGCGCGCCCTCCACTTCGAGCCCGCCGGCGGCGAGGCCGTGCCGGGCGACGTCGGCCGCGACGAACCCGCCGACCGGCCGGAACTCCGTCGCCGCGAACGTCACCGCCTCGTCGTGGTCGGTGAAGCCGAGGGCGACGCCGTCGCGCCGGGTGATTCGCCAGCACCGGCAGAGCGTCGTCGTGCCGCCGGCCAGCCGTTCGGCCAGCGCCGCCGCGAGCGCCCTCACGGCCGGATCTCGACGATCGGGATCGACGGCACCGAGCCCGCCGCGAAGGCGGCGAGGTCGATCTCCAGCCGGTCGGTGTCGAAGCGCACCGGGCAGTCGAACAGGAAGCCGGCCGCCACCGCCGCGCCGTCCGGCGGCGGCGTCGCGAAGGTCACCACCCCGGTCGTGTGGTCGACGTCGAAGTCGACGCCCGCCGTCCGCTCCACCCCGTCGACGGAAACCCGCACGCTCCCCGCCACCGGCTTCTCGATCGGCCGCCGGTAGGGGTCGTGCGCGCCGCCGTAGCGCTTGCGCAGCCGGAAGGCCTGCGTCGTTCCGTCGCCGTGGCCGAGCCCCTGGTCGTCGAAGCCCGGCGTCGCGCTCGGCGCGCACGAGCGGTCGTCGAGCGGATCGCGGAAGCGGAAGCCGTGGAGGCGCCCGCGGCGCTCCTCGAAGAAGGCGACGACGGCCGCGAGGTCGTCGAGCGTCTTCACCCCGTAGCCGGCCTCGAAGCGGCGCCGCGCATGCGCCCAGCGGCTGTTGCGCTCCTCGCGGCCGGAGCCGAGCACCACGATCTCGGTGCGCCGCTCCGGCCCGCCGACCGACCCGAAGGCGAGGTCGACGGGAAAGCGGATCTCGTGGAACGAGCCCACGGCGTCCTCCTCTCGGTTGACTTTCGTCAAAGCCCGAACGGCTTCGGATCGGCAAGGTCGCGCAGGTCGGGCGGCAACGTCCGTCCTGCGGCACCGGGACCAGAGCCCCTCCTCGTCGAACCCGGTGTTAGAGCCCGCGCCGTCCTCGTCCGACGGCGCGGGCTAGCACCGCCGTCACCTGCGCCTCCGAGCGGCGGAAGCCCTCGACGTCCGGCGTCGTGACGTTGAGGGCGATCGACACCCCGCCGCCCCGCTGCCCGCCCATCCCCTCCGGCATCGCCGCCGTCCGTTGCAGCCCGGCGTCCACCGCCGTCGCCGGCGCCACCGCCGCCGCGAGGCCGCGGGCGACCACGCCCTCGAGCGGCGCCAGCGACAGGTCGAGGAACCGCCCGCTCAGCCGCTCGGCGAGGCCGCCGAGCACGTCGTCGAGGCGCTCGCCCTCCACCACCGCGGCCTTCAGGCCGTCGGCGAGGTCGCCGCTGATGCCGCGCGCCGTGGCGCGGATGCCGTCGAGCGTCTCGCGCAGTTCGCCCGCCGCGGCGCGCAGCGTCGCCGCCGCCGACTCCTCGCCCTCCTCGGCCATCGCCCACCCTCCTCAATCGGGAAACCGCGCCATCAGCGCCGCGAGCTCCGCCCGCCCCGGCCGGGCCGGCGCCGGCCCGGCGACGCCATCGGCCGCCGCCGCCAGCTCGCGCGGCGTCATCGCCCAGAAGGCGTCGGGGGCGAGCCGCAGCACGCCGAGCCCGAACGCCGTCACGCCGCGCCAGGGAAAGGCCGTCCGTCCCGCCGCGGCCGGTCGGCGAGCCCCGGCCGCGGCGGCGGAGGGCCCGGCGGGCCGGTGCCGAAGGCCGCGGCGAGGAGGTCGGCGGCGATCGCCGCCGCCGCCCGCACGCCGCCGTCCGGCATCGTCGCCGCCACCGCGTCGTCGTCGAGCGGGTGTCCCGCCCCGCGCAGCCCCGCGCCGATCACCTTGATGAGGTCGCCGGCCGAGAGCCGCCCCCCCGCAAGCCGCTCGGCGAGGCCGGCGAGGTCGCCGGCGCCGAGCGCGTCCTCGAGCTCGGCGAGCGCGCCGAGCGTCAACCGGAGCGTCACCCGCCGGCCGTCGATGACGGCCTCGACCTCGCCCCGCTGCCGGTTCGCCATAACTCACGCCGCCGCGAAGGCGAGCGCGCCGGCCGATTCGAGCGTGAGCTCGAAGGTCACCTCGCCGTCCTGGTCGCCGGCATAGGCAAGCCGGGCGATCTGGAACGGGCCGGAAACGGTGCCGAAGTCGGGCACGATCACCTGCCAGGCGCGGATCGTGCCGTCGAAGAACAGCGTCCGCACCGTGGCGTCGGCCGCCGCGTCCTTGAAGATGCCGGCGCCGGTGACGCTCGCCCGCTTGGCGCCGGCGCCGGCCAGAAGCTCGCGCCACCGCCCGGCCGATTCCGAATCGGTCACGTCCACCGTCTCGCTGTCGAAGACGATCCGCCGGGCGCGCAGCCCGGCCACCGTCGCGAAGCCCCCCGCCCCGCTCGCGTCCACCTTGACGAGCAGGTCCTTGCCCTTCTGCGCACCCATGGCGCCCTCCTCAGCCCGTCGGTTCGGTCAGTGCCCGGAAGATCGTCGCCGCCTCGAAGGCGCGCCGGTCGCGCGCCTCGGCGACGGTCCGCTCCACCAGCGCGAGGTTGGCGAGGCGGTGGCCGTCCGGCGCCGGCGGCGTCGCCGCCAGCACGTCGGCGATGCGGTCGGCGATCTCCGCCGCCTCCTGCCGGCCGCCCTGCCGCGACACCACGCGGATCTCGAAGCGGTGCTCCACCGCCGGCGCCTCGGCGCCGTCGAGCGGCCGCGAGCGCCAGGCGCCGATCGCCACATAGGGCGTCGCCGCCCCGCGCGGCGGCGCGTCGTGCACATGCGGCCCGCCGAGGAGCAGGGCGAGCGCCGCGTCGCCCACGAGCCGGCCGTGCACCGCCGCCTGCAGCGCCCGTTCCGCCCCGCTCATCGGCCCTCCTCCTCGCACACGCAGACGAGATGCCGCCGCCGCTCGTCGGCGTCGTAGGCGGCGAGCACGCGGAAGACGCGCGCCCCGGCGACGATGCGGTCGCCGCCCGCCACGTCCGCCCGGAAGCGGACCGCGACGCGGTGGCTCGCCACCCCGTCGAGCCGCCCGGCGACCATCGCCTCGCCGGCGCCGAGCGGCTCGATCGCCGCCCACACGGTCGCGACCGCCGTCCACCCGTCGCGGGTGCCGCCGGCGCCGTCCGGCGTGCCGGCCGGCCGCTCGATCGCGACCCGCCGGCGCAGCCGGCCGATCGCGATCACAGCCGCGCCACCCGGTAGGGCGCCGCCAGCGCCTCGACACCGAGGGCGACCGGCGCCGCGATGGCGCCGATGCGCGCCGCCTCGCGGTGCTCGAACCAGTGAGCCACGAGCATCAGGATCGCCTGGCGCAGCGGCTCCGGCACGTCTGTCGCAGCAGGCCCGTAGCCGGCCGAGAAGTCGATCTCGAGCCCGTTCGCCGCGAGCCCCGCCACCGCGCCGGCGATCCGCACGAGGCCCGGCATCCGCGCGGCCACCACCGTGTAGTCGGCGGCGGCGACGACGTGCGGCGCCCCCTCGCCGTCGAACACCGTCACCGCCTCGACGGCGGCGAGCGGCGCCGGCCGCAGCACCACGATACCGTCGGCCGGCCAGCCGTCGAGCGTCGTCCGCCAGCCCTGGTCGACGAACGCCCGCCGCGTCCGCCCCTCGAGGTGCCGGCGCGCCGTGGTGACGAGCCGGGCGATCAGCCCGTCCTCGTCGTCGCCGTCGACCCGGAGGTGCGCCTTCGCCTCGCCCGTCGACACCGGCTCGACCGCCGGCGCCCGCGTCAGAAATGCCGCCATTGGGAACCTCCGCTCTTCGTCCTCCCCCCTCAGCTCGCCGCGAACTTCAGCAGCTTGATCGCGTCGAAGTCCTGCACGCCGCCGCCGACCCGCTTCGTCGTGTAGAAGAGGACGTAGGGCTTGGCCGAGTAGGGATCGCGCAGGATGCGGACGCCGATGCGGTCGACCACCAGGTAGCCGCGGCGGAAGTCGCCGAAGGCGATCGCGGTGGCGTCGGCCGCGATCTCCGGCATGTCCTCGGCCTCGGCGACGGGGAAGTTCATCAGCGTCGCCTCGGCGCCGGCGGTCGCCGGCGGCTGCCACAGATAGTGGCCGTCGGCGTCCTTCAGCTTGCGCAGCGTCGCCTGCGTCTTGCGGCTCATCACCCAGTGCGCGTTCTGCCGGTAGCCGGCCTTCAGCGCGTAGACGAGGTCGACGAGGACATCCGAGGGGTCGGAGGCCGGCAGCGCCCCGGCGACGCCGGTCGCCAGGTAGCCGAGCTTGCCCCACTCCCAGCCGGCGTTGGCGACGAGCGTCGAGGCGAGGAAGCCCTTCGGCTTGTTCACCCCGTCGCCGCTCACGAAGGCGGTGCCCTCCTGCTCGGCGAAGGCCGCCTCCACCTCCTCGGCGACCCACTGGTCGATGTCGACCGCCGCGTCGTCGAGCAGCGTGCCGGTGGCCGCCGGCATGGCGTAGAGCTCCATCGTCGGGAAGGTGAGCTCGGCCAGCGTCGGCGCCGCCGTCTGCGGCCGCGCCGCCGTCTCGGCCACCCAGCCGACCGCCGGCCCGGTGACCGAGTAGGGCTTGCGGTAGACCGCGCCCGACACCTGGCGCACCCCGGCGATACGGCGGATCGGCGAGACGACGGCGAGCCGCCGCATGATCTCGCGCTCGGTCTCGGCCGGCACCAGGTAGCCGCCGTCCGCCGGCGTGCCGACCGAGAGCGCCTTCGCCTCGAGCGCCCGCATGGCGTCGTCGCGGCCGGCGCGGACATAGGCCTCGAAGGCCTGCTTGTGCTCGCGGGCGCCGCGCTCCGCCGCCACCTCCGGGTCGCCGCCGAGGTCCGGCCGGCGCGCCTTCACGGCGAGCGTATCGAGCCGGCGCTTGTGCTCGTCGAGAGCGGCGTCGAGCCGCTCCACCGTCTCGAGCGTCACGACGTCGGCGCTCGACCGGCGCTCCAGCTCGTCGATGCGGCGGTCGTTCGCCTGCTTGAAGGCCTCGAAGGCCGCCATGAAGCCGTCGACGGCGGCGGTGATCTCCGGCCCGCCGGCCTTGGTCTCGGGCGGGCGCATCGTCTCGTGCATGGTGTTCTCCTCGATGATCCTGACGTTCATTCCTCACCCGGCCGCGAGCGCGCGGGCGGCGCGCCTGAGCGCGCTCGCGAGCGCCGGGTCGCCCTCGCCCGCCGGCACCGGGCGCGCCCGCGCCTCCGCCAAGAGCGGAAAGGTCACGAGCGAGATCTCCCAGAGGTCGATCTCGACGAGCTCGCGCACGCCGCTGCGCGGCTCGCGCCGCGCCCTCACCGTGCGGAAACCGATCGACAGCCCGTCGAGCGCGCCGGCGGCGACGAGCGCCGCCGCGTCGCGGCCGCGCGCCGCCTCGGTCACCAGCACGCCGCGCACGAAAAGCCCGGCGCGGTCCTCGCGGATCTCGGTCCAGCGGCCGATCGGCTCGGCCGGGTCGTGCTGCCAGAGGAGCCGGACGCCGCCGGCGCCGCGGCGGGCGAGCGCCGCGCGGAAGGCGCCCGGCATCACCCGGTCGCCGCCGCGGTCGACCCGCCCGAACAGGCTCGCGTAGCCCTCCACGACGCTCATCGCCGCTCCCCCGCCAGCCATTCGCCCGTCAGCTGCACCCGCGCCGCCGGCCGGCGCGGCGCGATCATCCGCGCCAGCCCGTCGGCGAAGGCCTGGAAGACGGCACGATGGTCCGGCCCCGGCCGCGTCAGCCGGGCGATCAGTCGCTGCATGTCGGGTCACTCCGGCTCGGGCGTCAGTCGCGGTCGCGGAACAGCGCGTTCAGCCGCGCGATCTCGTTGACGAAGTCGTTGAAGCGCCGGTTCGAGGCGGCGAGCTCCTTCAAGGCCCAGACGAGGAGCCCGCTCGCTCCGCTCGCCCACAGGAACAGCGCGAGGTGCGCGAGGTCGCCGCGCTCGACGACGCTCGAGGTGATCGGATCCACGGCATCCCCTCTCGTCCCCGGGCCTATCCCCGCGCGCCGTAGCCGACGGCCGCGCGCTTCTCGTCGTCGGTGAGGAAGGTCGCCGCGCCGACCCTGGCCCACAGCGCCTCGCGCTCGGCCGACAGGGCATCGATCGCGTCGGCGTCGAAGCCGAGGCGGAGCCGCTCGCCGAAGGCCGGGGCGAGCCAGGCGCCGATCGCCTGGGCGGTGCGGCCGACGAGCGGCAGCACCGTCTGGCGCCACAGCGCACGGTTCGCCTCCTGGTAGTTGGCGAAGGTGTTGTCGCCGGGAATGCCGAGCAGCATCGGCGGCACGCCGAAGGCGAGCGCGATCTCGCGCGCCGCCGTCGCCTTCGCCTCGGCGAAGTCCATGTCGCGCGGCGTCAGCGCCATCGCCTTCCAGTCGAGACCGCCCTCGAGCAGCAGCGGCCGGCCGGCGTTGCGGCCGCCGGTGAAGCCTTCCTCGAGCTCGGCCTTCAGCCGCTCGAACTGCTCGTCGGAGAGGTTCGCCCCGTCGCCGCCGGTGTAGACGAGGGCGCCCGACGGCCGCGCCGAGTTGTCGAGCAGCGCCTTCGTCCAGGCGCCGGCCGCGTTGTGCACGTCGAGGCTCGTCTGCGCCGCCTCGATCGGCGCGAAGCCGTAGTGGTCGCTCAGCGGGTGGAAGAGCGCGAGGTGCAGGATCGGCCGCACCGGCGCGTCGTCGGCCGGAAAGCGCACGCTGCGCCCGCCGACGGAATACTCGTAGGCCTCCGGCCAGCCGTCGGCGCCCGGCACCACCTTCATCCGGTCGGGGCGGAGCACGTGCAGCTCGCGCACCGCCCCCTCGACGGCGATCGCCTCGACATAGGCGTTGCCGGCGACGAGCAGGTGGCCGTAGAGCCCCTCCAGGAACTCCGCCCCGCCGAGCCGCGGGTTCGGCCTCGCGAGCAGCCGGCCGAGCGGGTGCTCCGCCGCCTCGCGCTCGCCCTCGTAGACGACCCACGGCACCGAGGCCGCCGCCTCCGCCACCATCCTGACCGCGCGGTAGACGACCGGGTTGCGCGAAAACCCCTCGCGCGCCAGCGCCGCATAGTCGCGCGGCGTCCACACCGGCCGCCCGACGGAGGAGAACGCCACGAGCCCCCCGACCCGCGACGCCTTCGCCTCCGGAGGGGAGGCGGGCTTTGCTTTGAGCCAATCGAACATCACGAAGCTCCTTGCGGGAAGGCGGCAGTAGGCAGTCGGCAGTAGGCAGTCGGAAGAAAGGAAGAAAGGAAGAAAGAAGGAGGGACAATCAGGACCGGACGATCAGCCAAACATCATCCCTACTGCCTACTGCCCACTCCCCACTGCCTACTGCCGCCTTCTTCCGACTGCCTACTGCCGACTGCCGACTGCCGACTGCCGACCCTTCGCCTAGATCCCCCTCACCCGCGGCTCGCCACCCCGCCCCAGCATCAACGCCGTCACCGCCCAGACGAGGGCGTCGAGGCGGTCGGGGGAGCGGCCGGAGGAGAGGCCGCCGGGGCCGAAGTCGCACAGCTCGTCCTCGAGCTCCGGCAGCGCGCCGACGTGGCGCACCCGGTCCTGCTCGTAGAGCGCCGCCACCGGCTCGGCGCGCACCCACTTGCCGCGGCTCGCCCGCACGGAGGTCACCGGCACGCTGCCGTCGACCTCGCCGATCACCGCCGCGGCCATCTCGCCGCCCTGGTTCACCTCGACGACGAGCGCGTCGGCCTCGAACTCGCGCACCGTCCGGACCGCCCGCCCGGCCCACTCCGCCGGCCGCAGCCCGCGCGCGGAACGGTCGGCGAGCACGTAGCCGCGCCCGTCGCTGCCGAGCCCGGCGGCGACGATGCCGCACGCGTCCGCCGCCGGCCCGCTCGTCGCCGGCGGGTCGACCGCCACGACGATGCGCGTCAGCTCCGGCGCCGCCGTCATCCGCCCCGCCTCGATCGCCTCGCGCCGCCACAGCGCGTCCGGCCGGTCGTCGATCAGCTCGCCTTCGAGCTCCTGCCGGCCGAGCCTGGTGCCGGCGTAGCGGCCGACGATCCGCGTCAGGAACGCCTCGGCGAGGTTCGCCGCGTTCGCCGCCGTCGCCGCCCGCGTCACCACCGTGCCCGCCTCGCCGACGAGCCGCTTCAGGAGCGGCGTCGGCCGCGGCGTCGTCGTCGCCACCTGGCGCGGGTTGTCGCCGAGCCGGAGGCCGAACTGCAGCATGTCCCAGGTCGCCTCGGCGTAGCGCCACTTGCCCACCTCGTCGGCCCAGGCGGCGTCGAACTGCGGCCCGCGCAGCCCCTCCGGATCCTCGGCCGAGAACGCCTGCGCCACCGCGCCGTTCGGCCATTCGAGCCGCCGCCGCGTCGGCTGCCAGGTCGGCCGGCCGCCGCGCGGGTGGACGGCGAGCAGCCCCGACACCCCCTCGATCATCACGTCGCGCACGTCGGCGTAGGTCTCGCCGACGAGGGCGATCCGCCCGGCCGGCACCGCCGCGAACGGCGGCCGGCCGGCGGCCACCCCGCGCACCCACTCGGCGCCGGCGCGGGTCTTGCCGGCGCCGCGGCCGCCGAGGATCAGCCACAGCGTCCAGTCGCCCTCCGGCGGATACTGGTCGTCGCGCGCCCACAGCGCCCAGTCGTGGGCGACGCGGTCCAGCTCGGCCGCCGACAGCCCGGCGACGAGCGCTTCGAGGTCAGCCGCCGCGCAGCCGCTCAAGGCGGCGCGCAATCTCCGTTCTGAGCGCATCCGCGTCGTCGCCCTCCGCCGCCCCGCCGCCCTCCTCGCGCACCGCGCGATCGAGCTCGAACAGCGTCTCGAGCGTCTTCGCCATGGCGCCGAGAACCCGTGCGTCCGGCTCGGCCGGCTCGGTCGGCGCTTCCGTGAAGACGCGGCGCGCCTCGAGGTCGGCGAGCTGCTTCTCGAAGGCGGCGAACAGCCGCCCGACCAGCGCCTGCGACGGCGGCGTCCGCGGCGGCGTGAGCACCGCGCCGTCGCACGCCCGCGCCCGCCGCCGCGCCGGGTGCCGCCACCCGTGCCTGCGCGCCAGGTAGCGGAGCTGGACCGGCTCGATCGAAAGCTCGGCGGCGATCCGCGCCACCGGCACGCCGCCCGCCTCGAACAGCCCCCGCGCCCACGCCAGCGCCGCCGCCTCGGGCCACTTCGTCGCCATCCGCCCGCCGAAACGCAAAAGGGCGCGGCCCCCGGCCACGCCCTCGAAAAAACCCGATCGACCTGATCGCCGACTGCCGAGCCCCTTCGCCCCGCCGCCGGCCGCACCACGTCGACCATGCCGAAACCTTACCGAACCACCGTCACGGTGTCAAGGGATAAATTCCTATTTCCCCGCCTTGGTCCCCTTCCCCCCAACCGCCGCCTTCGCCCGCGGCGGCGGCCGCCGCGGCGAAATCCCTGCGCGCGGGTACTGGCCGGGCCACATCCGGAGCCGCTCCTCGAACTCCTCGGCCGGCACCACCAGCTCCGACACGGTGCGCCGGCGCACCGAGACGCGGGCGGCGTGCACGGTGTCCGGGTCGCCGGAGACGAGCGGGTGCCACCACGGCAGGTCGCGGCCCTCGTCGACGAGGCGGTAGGCGCAGCTCGGCGGCAGCCAGGCGATCTCCTCGACGACCGCGGGCGTCAGCCGCACGCAGTCGGGCACCGTGGCGAAGCGGTTGTCGTAGTCGCTGCAGCGGCAGCTCACCCCGTCGAGCAGCCGGCAGGCGACGTCGGTCCAGGCGATCGCGCCGGTGTCGACGTCCTCGAGCTTGTTGAGGCAGCAGCGGCCGCAGCCGTCGCACAGCGATTCCCACTCCGCCGGCGTCATCTCGGCGAGGCTCTTGCGCTTCCAGAACGGCGCGTCGCCGTCCGCCGGCGCGGCGCCGGCCGAGGCGCGATCGCCGTCCGGGGGCGGCGCATCGGGCAACGGCAGGTCGTCGGGCACGGATCGTTCGTCGGGCAAGGGCAGATCTTGGGGCAAGGGATCGCTCTCCGGCCCCTGCCCTCGCACGGCGGGCCCCTCCGGCGCAAGCCACGCCCCTCCGGCGCAAGCCACGCCCCGCGAGGCGAGGGCCGCCCCCCTTGCGGAACGACCGGGTTCCCCAACCGCCGGCCCTGCCCCTATAGTGGCCGCCCCGCCGGCCCGGCGGCGCAACTGGAGCGGCCTCGAATGTCGCCGGACACCCTGTCGACGCGGACCATCCGCTTCGTCAACATCGCCCATGCGCTCGATCACTTCGTGCTCCTGATCTATCCGATGGCGGTGCTCGCCATCGCCACGGAGACGGCGCTCTCCTACGGCACGCTGATCGGCCTCTCCACCGGCGCCTTCGTCGCCTTCGGGCTGTTCTCGCTGCCGATGGGCTGGCTCGCCGATCGTTTCGGCCGCCGCATCCTCCTCGCCGTGTTCTTCGCCGGCACCGGCGTCGCCTGCCTCGGGCTGACGACGGCGGCCTCGCCCGCCGCCTTCGCGATCTGGCTCGTGGTGCTCGGCGTGTTCGCCGCGATCTACCACCCGATCGGCTCGGCGATGCTCGTCAGCCACACCCGCCGGCTCGGCCACGACCTCGGCATCAACGGCGTCGCCGGCAACTTCGGCGCCGCCTTCGCCGCCGGCATCACCGCCTTCCTCACCGTCTCGTTCGGCTGGCGCGCGGCCTTCGCGGTGCCCGGCCTCGTCTGCCTCGCCTGCGCCGCCGCCTTCCTGATCCTGGTGCCGTCCGACGGCGAGGAGCGCACCGGCCCGCGCGGCATCGGCGCCACCGCCGTCTTCAGCCGGCCGCGCACGCTGCTCCTCCTCTTCGCCCTCGCCATCATCGCCGGCGGCATGACCTTCAACATGCTGACGATCGCGCTGCCGAAGCTCATCGAGGAGCGCGTCACGCTCGATCTGCCGCTGTGGGTCGTCGGCTCGCTCGCCACCACGGTCTTCGTCTTCGGCGCCGTCGCCCAGCTCGTCATGGGGCGGCTGATCGACCGCTTCCCGCTGCCGGTGATCTTCCTCATGCTGTCGGTGCTGCAGCCGCTCGGCCTCGGCATCGCGGCGATCGCCACCGACGTGCCGATGCTCGTCGGCCTCGTCCTCGCCATGACCTCGATCTACGGTCAGGTCGTCGTCAACGACGCCATGGTCGCCCGCTACGTCTCCGCGGCGTGGCGCTCGCGCGCCTTCAGCGTGCGCTATTTCCTCGGCTTCACCACGAGCGGCTTCGCCGTGCCCTTGATCGCGCTCTGCTACGACGCCGCCGGCTTCCCGCTCGTCATGGCGGTGGCGAGCGCCTTCGGCGTCGCGATCGTCGTCGCGGCGCTCGCCTTCCTCGCGGTCGCCCGGCCGGGCCCCGCCGGCTTCCCGGCCGCGGCCGAATAGACGGGCGGCGCCCGCCCGCCTTGTCGCTTCCGGCGCTTTCGTCTACCAAACCGCCGCGGCCCGGAGCAGCCGCGGAGGACGAGCACGATGGCCAAGGACAAGCCGCAGCAGGACCCGGAAAAAGGCGCCCAGCGCCCGAAGCCGCGGCTTCCGCGCGGCCTCGTCGACCGCGGCCCGGCCGACATCGCCGCCACCGACCGCCTGCTCGCCGCGATCAAGGAGAGCTACGCCCTCTACGGCTTCGAGCCGGTCGAGACGCCGCTCATCGAGTACGCCGACGCGCTCGGAAAATTCCTGCCCGACCAGGACCGGCCGAACGAGGGCGTGTTCGCCTTCGAGGACGACGACGGCCAGTGGCTGTCGCTGCGCTACGACCTCACCGCCCCCCTCGCCCGCTACGTCGCCGAGAACTACGAGCGCCTGCCGAAGCCCTACCGCTCCTACCGGGTCGGCTGGGTGTTCCGCAACGAGAAGCCCGGCCCCGGCCGCTTCCGCCAGTTCATGCAGTTCGACGCCGACACCGTCGGCACCGCCAGCGCCGCCGCCGACGCCGAGATCTGCATGATGGCGGCGGATACGTACGAGCGGCTGGGCTTTCAGCGCGGCGAGTACGTCATCAAGGTCAACAACCGGAAGGTATTGGACGGGGTGATGGAGGTCGCGGGCCTCGCCGGCGACGACAAGGCGGGCCAACGGCTGACGGTGCTGCGCGCCGTCGACAAGCTCGACAAGATCGGCCCGGAGGGTGTGCGCGATCTCCTCGGCGCCGGCCGCTGGGAGAACCCGGAGGCGAAAAGCGGCGACTTCACCAAGGGCGCGGGGCTCGCCGATGCGGCCGCCTCGACCATCCTCGACTTCGTCGCCGCCGGGGCAACCGAGACGGCCGCAACGCTCGCGAACCTCCGCCGGCTCGTGATGGCGAGCGCCCGTGGCAGCGAGGGCGTCGACGAACTCACGCAGATCGCAGACCTCGTCGACGCGGGCGGCTACACGGATCGCATCCGCATCGACCCCTCCGTCGTCCGCGGCCTCGAGTACTACACCGGCCCGGTCTTCGAGGTGGAGCTCACCTTCGAGGTGAAGGACGACGACGGCCGGCCGGTGCACTTCGGCTCGCTCGGCGGCGGCGGCCGCTATGACGGCCTCGTCGGCCGCTTCCGCGGCGAGGACGTGCCGGCGACCGGCTTCTCGATCGGCGTCTCGCGCCTGCAGGCGGCGCTCGCCGCCCGCGCGGCCGGCACGGTGCAGCACGGCGCCGGCCCGGTGGTCGTCCTCGTCCTCGACAAGGACCCGGCCGCCATGGCCGGCTACCAGGCGCTCGTCGCCGGGCTGCGCGGCGCCGGCATCCCGGCCGAGCTCTATCTCGGCACGTCGGGCATGAAGGCGCAGATGAAGTACGCCGACCGCCGCGACGCCCCCTGCGTCGTCATCCAGGGGTCGGACGAACGTGCGAAAGGCGAGGTCACGATCAAGGATCTCGTCGAGGGCAAGGCGTTGTCGGAGAAGATCACGGACAACGAGGCGTGGCGCGAGGGCCGCCCGGCCCAGGTCACCGTGCCCGCCGCCGACCTCGTCGCCACCGTCCGTGACATCCGCGCCCGGTACGGCCGATGACCCCGACCCCCGACGCCCGCCTCGCCGCGCTGCGCGACCTCCTCGGCGCGGCCGGGCACCGCTTCGTCGAGCCGGCGGTGCTGCAGCCGGTCGAGCTCTTCGTCGATCTCGCCGGCGAGGACCTGCGCCGCCGCCTGTTCGTGACGACCGGCGTCGACGGCCGCGACCTCTGCCTGCGCCCCGACTACACCATCCCCGTCTGCCGGCTGCACCTCGCCGAGGAGGCCGCGCGCCCGGAGCGCTACGCCTATCTCGGCCCGGTGTTCCGCCAGCGCCCGGCCGGCCCGAGCGAGTTCCTGCAGGCCGGTGCCGAGTGGCTCGGCCACGACGACCGCGAGGCCGCCGACGCCGATGCCCTCGCCCTCGCCCTCGAGGCGGCCAAGGTGCTGGGCGCCCCGGCGCCGGAGGTGCGCATCGGCGACGAGGCGCTCTATTCGGCGCTCCTCGACGCACTGGCGCTGCCGGTCGCCTGGCGCCGCCGGCTGTCGAGCCTGTTCGGCGACACGCCGCGCCTGATGGCCGCCCTCGCCCGCCTCGACGGCACCCACGCCGACGCCAACGGCGCCCCCGAGGCGCCGACCGTCGCCGGCGCGCTCGCCGACGCCGACCCCGCGACCGCCCGCCGCCTCGTCGAGGACATGCTGGCGATCGCCGGCCTGTCGCCGGTCGGCGGCCGCAGCGCCGGCGAGATCGCCGACCGGCTGATCGAGCAGGCGGCGCTCGCCGCCGGCACCCGCCTCGCCCCCGAGGCGGCGGCCCTCGTGCGCCGCTACCTCGCCGTCGAGGGGCCGGCCGAGGCCGCCTGCGCCGCCGTCGCCGCCTTCGCCGCCGAGACCGGGCTCGACCTCTCCGCCCCCCTCGCCGCCTTCCGCCGCCGCCTCGCGCTCCTCGCCGAGCGCGGCGTGCCGGCCGAGCGGCTCTCCTTCTCGGCCGCCTTCGGGCGCCGCCTCGACTACTACACCGGCTTCATGTTCGAGCTGTTCGAGCCCGCCCGCGGCGAGGGCCAGATCGTCGGCGGCGGCCGCTACGACCGCCTCTTGGCGCTCCTCGGCGCCCCGGCGCCGGTGCCGGCGGTCGGCTTCTCGATCTGGCTCGACCGCTTCGGCATCGGGGGTGCCGCATGACCGCCCAGCGCCCCGCCCCGCTCGTCATCGCCGTCCCCTCGAAGGGGCGGCTGCAGGAGAACACCGCGGCGTTCTTCGCCCGCGCCGGGCTGCCGCTCGTCCAGACCGGCGGGGCGCGCGGCTACCGCGCCGTCGTCGCCGGCGTGCCGGATGCCGAGATCGCCTTCCTGTCGGCCTCGGAGATCGCCTCGGAGATCGCGCAGGGCTCGGTCCACCTCGGCGTCACCGGCCTCGACCTCGTGCACGAGACGGTCGCCGACCCGGCGGCGCGCGAGCGCCTCGTCCACCGCGTGGTGCCGCTCGGCTTCGGCTATGCCGACGTCGTCGTCGCCGTGCCGAAGGCGTGGATCGACGTGCGCGGCATGGACGACCTCGCCGACGTCGCCGCCGACTTCCGCGCCCGCCACGGCCGCCGCCTGCGCGTCGCCACGAAGTACGTCCACCTCGTGCGCGGCCACTTCGCCCGCCACGGCGTCGTCGACTACGCGATCGTCGAGAGCCTCGGCGCCACCGAGGGCGCGCCGGCGGCGGGCTCGGCCGAGCTCGTCGTCGACATCACCACCACCGGCTCGACGCTCGCCGCCAACGCCCTGAAGATCATCGAGGGCGGGGTGATCCTGCGCTCGGAGGCGCACCTCGTCGCCGCCCGCGCCGCGGAGTGGACCTCGGCGCACCTCGAGGCGGCCCGCACCATCCTCGACCGCGTCGCCGCGGAAAGCCGCGGCCGCGCGGTGAAGGAGATCCGCGCCCGCCTGCCGGACCCGGCCGCCGCCGCGGCGACCGCCGGCGCCGCCTTCGGCTGCGATGCGCCGTTCGGCACCGACGCCTCGGTGCTCGTCCTGCACTGCCCGGCCGCCCGCCTCTACGACTGCGTCGCCTGGCTCAAGGCGCGCGGCGCCGCCACCATCACGGTGTCCGGCGTCGACGAGGTGTTCGAGCCGTCGAACCCCCTCTTCGAGGCGCTCGCCACCGCCGTCGCGCGATAGGGCACGGGGCCGGCCCGGCCGGTCCCGGCCGGTCGATCGGACATCGCTTGGGGATTTCGGGCGCGGGCGCGCGCGACAGTGCCGCCCGCGGGGGCGGCGCGTCGTCTCGTCCCGGGGATGGCGACGGCAGGTCCCGCGCGCCGCGCACTCGGGGGAAATGCGCAGAGGCCGCCTCCTCTGGGGGGCAGTCGGAGGCGGCCTCCCCGAGAGCGGACGAGCCGCCCCCGGCGGGTCGTGTCCGGCAAGGAGGGCCGCCGGACACGCCCGAGTTCATTAGTGTCATACGCGGCCCGCGGCCGGTCGGATCAATGAATCTTTAGTCTTATTCAAACCGAAATGGGAGCGGGCAGCGGCGCGCGGCTCACACGTGCTGTCCGCCGTTGATGTGAATCTCGGCCCCGGTGACGTAGGACGAGGCCTCGCTGCACAGGTAGAAGATCGTGTCGGCCACCTCCGCCGGCCGGCCGAGCCGGCGCAGCGGGATGTCCTCGACAAGCTTCTCCGTTCCCGGCGAAAGGATGGCGGTGTCGATCTCGCCCGGCGCGATGGCGTTGACGCGGATGCCGTGCGGCCCGAAGTCCGCGGCCATCTCGCGGGTCAGCGAGGCGAGCGCCGACTTCGAGGTCGCGTAGGCGGTGCCGGCGAACGGGTGCACGCGCCCGCCGGCGATCGACGTCACGTTGACCACCGAGCCCGCCGCCGCCTCGAGCTCCGGAAAGAGCCCGCGCGCCAGCATGATCGGCGCGAAGAAGTTCACCTGGAACACCGCCCGCCACAGGTCGATCGGCGTCGAGCGGGAATCGAGCCGGCTGCCGCCCGGCCCCTTCGGGCTGATGCCGGCGTTGTTCACGAGCGCGTCGAGCTTGCCGGCCGGGGCGAGCCTCGCGCGGATCTCCTCGACCGCCGCCTCGATCCGCGCCGGGTCGGCGAGGTCGACCTCGATGTGATCGTCCGGCCCCGCCGGCCACGGGCACTTGTCGGAGAACGGCAGGCGCGAGCAGGTGATGACGCGCCAGCCCGCGGCCGAGAACCGCTTCACCGTTGCGTGCCCGATGCCCCGGCTCGCGCCGGTCAGCACCAGGGTTTTGCGCCTGCCGTCCGTCTTGCGCCGGTCGTCGTCTGCTGCCGCCATTCGATCCGCCCATCGCTGTCGCCGCGTCGCGCCGGATGCAATTGCACACGGTTCGCATTTGCTCTTGCGATCGACCGTGCGCCGGTGCTAGCTCTGTTCCGGACGACGGTCGCCACACTAGTCGAACGTCGCCGCCGCGGCCACGCGCTTGCGGGGTGTCTCGGGAGGCCGTCTCCCGCGGGGCTCCGCCGCGCTTCAATCCGGTCCTTCGCGATGCTGGTGTGCTCCTGCAACCGCCTCACCGATAGCGCCCTGCGCGAGGCGGCGGAGCGCGTCGCCTCCGACCCCGGCCGCACCATCGTCACCCCCGGCGCGGTGTTCCGCGAGTGCGGTTGCCGGCCGCGCTGCGGCGGCTGCTTCCCGCTCGTCATCGAGGTGGTGCATTCGGCCACCGGCTGCATGCCGGCGGTGATCGACCCCCTCGAAATCCCGCTGAAGCGTACCGCCTGAGGGTGCCCGCGCGCCCCGGCGCGCCGCCTCGGCCCGCCCTCCCCGCCAGCTTTGCGTTGGCAAATCCGAATTAGAATTATTATAGTCTCTCCGGGACATGTGGCCGTTTCGGCCTGTGCGAGGAGAGTGTGATGAAGGGCGATCCGGACGTCATCGAGATGCTCAACAAGGCGGTTCGCCACGAGCTCACCGCCGTCAGCCAGTACTGGGTGCACTACCGCCTGCTCGAGGACTGGGGCTTCACCAAGCTCGCCAAGAAGGAGCGGGTCGAGTCGATCGAGGAGATGCAGCACGCCGACAAGCTGATCGCCCGCATCGTGTTCCTCGAGGGCCACCCCAACCTGCAGACCCTCGACCCGCTGCGCATCGGCCAGTCGGTCAAGGAGATCCTGGAGTGCGACCTCGCCGCCGAATATTCGGCGCGCGCGCTCTACAAGGACGCCCGCGACCTCTGCCGCGCCAAGGGCGACTACGTCTCGATGGAGCTGTTCGAGGACCTGATGGAGGCCGAGGAAGGCCACATCGACTATCTGGAGACGCAGATCTCCCTGCACGAGTCGATCGGCGCGCAGAACTACGGCCAGCTCAACGCCGCCTCGGCCGACGAGGCCGAGTGACGCTCCGGCCGGCGCTCCGCCGCCGGCCGTCCGCCCTCCCGCGGCGCGCCGCCGCCCGGCGGCGTGCCCGACCTGTCCTCGGCGATCGGTGATCCACGCATGGCGACCTCGACCGGCCTTTCCGCGCGGCGCCTCGGCGCCGCCGCCGCGCTCCTCCTCCTCACCGCCGGCGTCGCCGTCGCCCAGGAGGATCCGCGCGTCCAGCGCGGCCGCCAGTTCGCCGAGACGAACTGCGCCAAGTGCCACGCCGTCGGCCGCTTCGGCGAGAGCCCGCTGCGCATCGCCCCGCCGTTCCGCACGCTCCATCTCAACTACCCGGTCGAGGAGCTCTCCGAATCCCTCGCCGAGGGCATCGTCACCGGCCACCCGACGATGCCGGAGTTCCGCCTCGACGGCGCGCAGATCGGCGACTTCATCGCCTACCTGAAGACCCTCGAGAAGAGCTAGACAGCCTCTCAGTTCGCCGGCGCCCCCGGCGGCTCGGGCGCGTCGCCGTAGCCGTAGCCGTCGTCCGGCCCCATCGCCGGCGACAGACAGGCGTAGAGCGCCGCCGGCGCGGCGCCGTCGACGCACGCGGCGAACTGCGACAGCTCCCCCTCGAACTCGTACTGCACGTAGGGCGCGATCAGGTAGCGCACCGTGTCGTCGGCGCTGTTGCCGAAGCGGTCGAGGGTGCCGGCGAGGTGCGGGCTCACCGTCAGGATCGCGTCGAGCAGCGCGTTGCCCTCGAGGAAGTTGTCCGGCAGCTGGTCGAACGGCCCGTCGAGGTAGTTGTTGATGCCGGTGTTGCCGGCGTTCACCCCGACGAGCACGCGCCGGTCGGCGCGCGGGTCGTCGTAGAGCGCGAAGCCGGTGCGCCGCCCGATCGTGATGCCGTCGGCGACCGTCGAGGGATAGAACTCGTCGGCCGGCCGCACGCTCTCGTCGAGCACGAACAGGAACATCTTCTCGCGCGGGTTGAACACGAGATAGAAGCGCAGGCCGGATTCGTCGAACACCGGGCCGAGATAGCGCTCGTCGGCGCGCAGCGCGCCGGCCGGCGGCACCACCCCGGAGAGGTCGTTCAGCGCGAAGACGACGCTGCGGCCGCCGTAGGCGACGCGGTAGACGAGGTCGCCCAACTTCTCGACCGTCACGCCGTCGGCGGCGCCGAGCACGGCCGTGTAGTCGTGCTCGTCCTGCTGCCACGACGTAAAATCCTTGAAGTACGTCATGTGGATCTTGCCGTCGTCGCGCGTCTCGACGTCAAGCCGGAGGTTCCCGGCCCAGCGCACGCCGTCGTCGTAGAAGCTGAAGTAGTAGTAGTTCTCCGTCGGGTAGACGACGACGCGGTCCGGCAGGCTGTCGAGCACGAACTTCAGCACCGACCGCATGTCCGTGACGTCGAGCCTGGAGGCGGCGGTGACGTCCTCGACGTAGCCCTCGTTCGTCTGCAGCCGCGGGCGCGCGGCCCCGTCGTCCGCCGCCGCCGGCCAGGCGAGGCAGGCGGCGAGCGTGCCCAGCGCCGCCATCCGCAGGGCGCGCGCGCCGATCCGTGCCGTAAAGGTCTGGAGCATCGAACTCAGGTCCTCTCCGCCGACGCCGGCCGGCTTTCGATCGCGCGGGTGCCCGGCCGCGCGGCCGGGCACCGTCCCTGCGCCGCGCGCCGTCACGCTAGCCCTGCTGCGAGCGGTTGCGGTTGTGGCGCGGCTGCTCGTTGCCGTGCGGCTTCTGCTGCTTCTGCTGCTTCTGCTGCTGCTTCTGCTGCTTCTGGTGCTGCTGCGGCGGGTGGGCGCGGCCGCCCTGCTTCTTCGGCTGCTGCGCCTGCGGATGCTGCCCGCCGCCCTGCTTCTTCCGCGACTCCGCCTTGGAGTGCCCGCCGCCCTGCGTCTGCTGCGAGCGCGACCGGCTGTGCGAGGTCGCGCCGCCGCCCTGCTTCTTCTGCGACTGCGCCTTCGAGTGACCGCCGCCGTCCTGCCGCTGCTGCGAGCGCGACCGGCTGTGCGCCGTCGCCCCGCCGCCCTGCTTCCGCTGCGACTCCGCCTTCGAGTGCCCGCCGCCCTCCTGCCGGTGCTGCGACTGCGCCCGGGTGTGGCCGGTCGCCCCGCCGCCGTCGCGGCGCTGCGATTCCGCCCGCGAGTGCGCGTCCTGCCGGTGCTCCGAGCGCGTCCGGCTGTGGACGTTCGGGCCGTTCGCGTCGCGCCGGTTCGAGCGGTCGCGGGTGTGGTGCTGCTCGAGCGAACGCTGCCGCGCGTGGTGCTGGTCGAGCGAGCGCTGCCGCGCATGGTCACGGTCGACCGAGCGGCCGCGGTCGTGCTGCCGCTCCCGCGAGCGACGGACGTCGTGCGCCCCCCTCAGCGACTCCGCCCGGCCGTGCCACGAGCGATCGCGCGCATGCCACGAGCGGTCGCGGTCGTGCCACGAGCGGTCGCGTCCGTGCCAGGAGCGGTCGCGCGAGTGCCAGGAGTTGCGGCGGTCGTGCCAGGAGCTGTTCCGCCAATGCCACGAGCGGTCCCGCGCATGCCACGACTGCGCCCGGCTGTGCCAGCTCAGGTTGCGGTTGTGCCAGGAACGGCCGATGTCGTGCCACGAGCCGTTGCGCCAGTGCCAGGACCGCTCCCTCCAGTGCCAGGAGCGATCGCGCGAATGCCACGAGCGCTCACGCGAGTGCCACGAGGCCGCGCGCCAGTGCCACGAGAGGTCGCGCCGGTGCCACGACTGGTTGCGGTAGTGCCACGACTGGTCGCGGCCGTGCCAGGACCAGCTGCGCTCGTGCCACGACCGGTTGACGTTGTGCATCGGCGAGGCGTTGCGCATGTGCGTCATGTCGCGCAGGTGCACCGGCGGCGGCAGCAGCGGCGGCAGGCCGTAGTCGGGCGGCAGCGGGATCGCCGCCGCGCCGGCTTCGCAGCGCTCGAAGACGTCGACGTCGCCCGCATAGGTCGCCTGGTTGCGGCCGACCCCGGCGAGCGACGGGTCGCCGCTCTCCCCGAGGTTCACGTCGGAATCGATCATGTACGACAGGCTCGGCCCGTCGCCCGGCGTCGCTGGGCCGCTCGGCGGCGGCGCCAGCGCCGCCATCGGCAGCACCTGCTCGATGATGCCCGCGGGCACGCCCTGCAGGCCGTCGACCCAGCTCGTGTCCTCGAGCTCGCCGGTCTCCGGGCTGAGGCAGGCGCCGCGCGGCGAGCAGAGGTTGTCGCCGGTCATCCAGACGAACTCGCCCGGCCGCTCGAGGCTGATCGCGCCGGCGTCGTCGTAGCCGAAGCCGAACGAGCAGCCGCCGCCGCTGCTGGCGCGCAGCCGCGGCGCGCCGTGCTCCTGGCGCTCGTAGAAGCCGACGTCGTAGCGCCCGGCCGGGCGCCAGGCGCCGTCGTCGCCCAGCTCGTAGCGCAGCACCCGCGACTCGTGCGGGGTCGCGAAGGCGTCCTCGCGGTCGAGCCCGAGGTTGCGCGCCCCGCCCCGCTCCGCCAGCAGCATCACCCGCTGCTCGCCGCAGGCGGCGAACTCGATGTCGGAGATCGGCCGGCTGCTGCCGGCCATCGGGCCCTGCTCGAAGAAGCCGGGCAGGAGGAACTCCCGCCGCACGCTCGCCGTGTCGAAGGCGCCGTCGGCGCGGATGCCGACCGACCACACCGCGTTGCGCCGCTCGTCGCCGGCCGCGCCCCACGCCGGGTTGCCGAAGCCGTCGCTGCCCCAGACCGCATAATAGAGCCGCACCTCGCCCCGCGCCGCGTCGCCGCGGACGGCGAGGCCCCAGACGCGGCGGCGGAAGTCGGCATAGTTCCAGCAATCCGGGTGGGTGTCGAAGGCGCCCGCGGCGCACGTGCCGATCGCGGCCGCCGTGCGCGGGTCGAAGGGCACCGGCGCCAGCGACATCGCCTGCCCGCTCCATGCGTCGACGAACCCCTGCCGGCCCTCGACGCCGTGGTCGTAGCGGCCGAGCTCGGCGCCGTCGTCGACCGACAGGCGGTGGATCATGCCGGTCTCGAGGTCGGAGACGAAGAGCTGCCGGCTGCGCTTGTCGTAGGCGATGTTGCCGAGCGCCGGGCCGGTGTTGCGCCGCCCGTCGAGGGTGATCTCGGCGAAGAACTCGGGGATGTAGCCGGTCTCCGGCGACAGCCGGTAGACGGTGCCCGGCCCGGCGTCCGGCCCCCACATGCCGGGCATCCACTGCGTCGTGCCGGGCGTGAGGTGCAGGCCGAACGCCGACGTCGCCGTCACGAAGATGCTCGGGCTGAGGGCGTCGTCGAAGGTGATGCCGAAGATCTGGCCGACGTCGGCGGCCGTCGCCGGCGCCCGCTGCGGCTCGCTGATCAGGTGCTGGCCGAGCGCCGGCTCGGCGAGGTTGCGCAGGTCGATGATGCTGCCGACGACGCCGTCGACGTCGATCACCGTCTCCGGGCCGTTCCGGCCGGCCCGTTCGACGGTGCCGGAGAAGCGGGTGTGGTAGGCCTCGCCCGACTCGATCGGCGGCCCGCCGAGCGCTGGTGCCGGCGGCGCCTCGGCGGCGGTGTCGGCCGGAAGGCTGCCGTAGTCCGGCGGCGGCTGGTCGACGCCGCCGTAGTCGGGCGGCGCGGGCGAGGACGGCGCGGGCGAGGACGGGGCGCCGGCCGCGCCGGCGTCCAGGTCGTCCGGCGGCGGGGGCGGCGGAATGTAGTCGGGCGGCGGCGGCGGCTCCTCGGGCGGCGGCGGCACGTAGCCCTGCGCCGGCGCGCCGGACGGGTTCGCCGTGCCGGAGGGATTCGAGGATGGGTTCGACTGGGCGCCGGCCGGCCCCGCCGTGCCCCAGGCGACGACGGCCACGACGGCCGCCACCTGCAGCAGCCTCGCCACCGTCGACGGCACCGACGCCTTCGGCGGCAACGCCGCGACAGGCGGCAGCGGCGCATTCGGTAGCAACGCCGCCTTCGGCCGCAACGCCGCGGCGGGCGGCAGCGACAATTTCGGCATCGACGCCTTGGAGCACGGTGCGTGCATGGCCGTTTCCCCGCCCGCCCCGTCCGGGCGCCCGGCCTTCCCCGCGATCCTGTCGCTCTGCGGAAGCCCAGGCGCCAATGTCCCTGGGGGGCGCGATCCGACCGAAGCTGGTCTTCTGGTTCTCTGGCCTCCCCTCTCTCGCACGCCCCCGGCCGAAGAACCTTGAGGCACGTCAAAACGTCGCATCGCGACGGCGGGCGGGTACAGCCCGCAGCGGCGGGCGAGACGAGGACGAGCGCACCGCCGCAGCCCCCTCCTTCTCCCGGCGACGCCGGGAGAACGAAGGATTGCCGCGAGCGGCGGGCTGGTGAAGGGACGGCCCGCGATGACGGGCGGGAGAAGGAGACCTCCCGCAGCGGCGGGCGGCAAACGAAAACGAGAAGCGAGCGGCCGCCGCCCCTTCCCTTCTCCCGGCTCCGCCGGGAGAAGGTGGCCGACGGCCGGATGAGGGCCGCTGCGCGCAGCGAAGCGGGGGCGCCGGGCGAGAGGCGGGCGTCGTCACCCACCACCCACGCGCGCCGTCGCCCACAACCCGCGAGAACCGTCGCGCCCCCCGCGGCCGCCGTCGCGCACCCTGCGGCCGCCGATCGTGCGGCCCCGCCCGGCTACGCCGGGCAGCCCTCATCCGCCCTGCGGGCACCGTCCCCCAGCACGCCGGGAGAAGGAAGGCCGCGCCGGCGCCGGCTCGGCGTCAGAACGGGATTTCGTCGTCCATGTCGCGGCCGCCGCCGTAGGTCTCGCGCGGGGCGGCCGGCGCGGCGCGGCCACCGCCGCCGCCGCCGCGGTCCATCGGCGAGGCGCGGCCGAAGTCGCCCGAGGGCGCCCGGTCGCCGCCGCCTTCGCCGCGGCCGTCGAGCATCGTCAGCGTCGCGTTGAAGCCCTGCAGCACCACCTCGGTCGTGTAGCGCTTCTGGCCTTCCTTGTCGTCCCACTCGCGGGTCTGCAGCTGCCCCTCGAGATAGACCTTGGCGCCCTTCTTCAAATACTGCTCGGCGATCTTGCACAGCCCCTCGCTGAAGATCACCACCGAGTGCCACTCGGTCTTCTCGCGCCGCTCGCCGGACGTCTTGTCGCGCCAGGTCTCGGAGGTGGCGATCCTGAGCCGCGCCACCGGGCGGCCGTCCTGGGTGCGGCGGATCTCCGGGTCGGCCCCGAGGTTGCCGACGAGGATCACCTTGTTGACGCTGCCGGCCATCGCCCGCTCTCCTGAGTTCGACTTCACCTGACGCCGGGCGCCGTCGGCCCGGGCATCGCCCGCGGACCACGGCCCACCGGCCCGAAAAAACCCCGCCCGGCGCGCCGCCGCCGGCGTCCGCCCGGCTCCGGCACCGCCCGGCCGCGCGCCGCGCTGGCCCCCGGCGGCGGGCCGGCGACCGGCGCCGCGACGGCCGGCCACCCTAGGCCGGGCACCCGGCGGCGTCCACGGCGCGGGCGCGCCGCGCCGCCGGTTGTCCACGGCTTCCGCACCGGCCGAGCATCGCCACCCGGCGATTGTTCCCGAAATGTTCTTGGGAGGCAAGCGGATTCCGGACGCGCCGCGAACGCCCCCTTCACACGGCCCGCCCCGTCCGCCGCCCCCCTGCCGCCTTCCGCCCCTCTCGCCCACTGCCCACTGCCCACTGCCCGCCTCCTCCACCCCCTCCCTTTGCGTCGCCCCGCCGGCGGCCCTACATGTGGGACACTTCCGGGAGGCCCGCTTGAAGCTGTCGACGCTGACCGACGACGCCCGCCACGTCCTCACCACCCTCGCCGAGCGGGCGGCGGAGGCCGCGACGCCGTCCGTGCGCCTCGGCGTCACCGGGCTCGCCCGCGCCGGCAAGACGGTGTTCATCACCGCCCTCGTGCACGCGCTGACGCAGGGCGGCCGGCTGCCGCTGTTCGAGCCGCTCGCCGCCGGCCGCCTCGCCCGCGCCGGGCTCGAGCCGCAGCCCGACGACGCCGTGCCGCGCTTCGACTACGAGGCCCACGTCGCCGCCCTCGTCGACGAGCGGATCTGGCCGGAATCGACCCGCCGCGTCGCCGAGCTCCGCCTCAGCCTCGTCTACGAGTCCGCGAGCTTCCTCACCCGCACCCTCGGCCGCGGCCGCCTCAACCTCGACATCGTCGACTATCCGGGCGAGTGGCTGCTCGACCTCGCCCTCCTCGACAAGGACTTCTCCACCTGGAGCGCCGAGGCGCTCGACCGCGCCCGCCGGCTGCCGGAGGGCGAGCCGACCGCCCGCTTCCTCGCCGCCGTCGACGCCGTCCGCCCAGCGGCCGGCGAGGACGAGGGCGAGGCCCGCCGCCTCGCCGCCCTCTTCACCGAGCACCTGCGCGCCCGCCGCGCCGATCCGGAGACGCTCGCCGCCGAGCCGCCCGGCCGCTTCCTGATGCCGGGCGACCTCGAGGGCTCGCCGGCCCTCACCTTCGCGCCGCTTCCCGCCCAGGGCGCCGCCGCCCGCGGCAGCCTCGCCGCGCTGATGGAGCGGCGCTACGAGAGCTACCGCGGCCAGGTGGTGAAGCCGTTCTTCCGCGACCACTTCTCCCGCCTCGACCGCCAGGTGGTGCTGGTCGACGCCCTCGCCTCGCTCGATCGCGGCCCGGCCGCGACGCTCGAGCTCGAGCGCACCCTCGCCGAGGTGCTCGCCGCCTTCCGGCCCGGCCGGCTCAGCTGGCTCTCGAGCTTCGTCGACCGGCGCATCGACCGCCTCCTGTTCGCCGCCACCAAGGCCGACCACCTGCACCAGCGCGACCACGACCGCCTGGAGGCGATCCTGAAGCGGCTCGTCGGCGGCGCCATCGCGCGCGCCTCCTTCGCCGGCGCCTCGCTCGACGTGCTCGCCATCGCCGCCGTGCGCGCCACCCGCGAGGCGACGGTGCGGCGCGGCGGCGAGCGGCTGCCGGCGATCGTCGGCACGCCGATGCCGGGCGAGCGCGTCGACGGCATCGCCTACGACGGCGCGCACGAGATCGCCCTCTTCCCCGGCGACCTGCCCGACGACCCGGAGGCGGTATTCCGCCGCACCGCCGTCGACGACCTGCGCTTCGTCCGCTTCCGCCCGCCGCGCCTCGAGCGCAGCCCGGACGGCCTCACCCTCACCTTGCCGCACATCCGCCTCGACCGGGCGCTGCAGTTCCTCATCGGAGACAAGCTCACATGAGCGCGCCCGGCCCGCGCGGCCCCGCCCGCCGCCCGACGGCGATCCGCCTCGACGAGGCGGCGCTCGTCGACGACGACACCCCGCCGCCGGCCGGCCGGACGGCCGTCGTCCTCGACCCCGACGAGGAGGCGATCGCGCCGCCGCCGGTGCGCCGGCGCGGCATCTCCTGGGGCGGCCTGTTCCTCGCCGGCCTCGGCGGCCTCGTCTCGCTCGGCTTCGCGATGTCGGTCGACACGCTGATCCGCGAGCTGTTCGATCGCGCCGACTGGCTCGGCTGGGTCGGCGCCGCCTTCGCCGCCCTCACGGTCGTCGGCGCCGCCGTGGTCGTCCTGCGCGAGGCGTTCGCCCTCGCCCGGCTGAAGCGCATCGACCGGCTGCGCGCCGCCGCCGCGGCGGCCGCCGCGGCCGACGACCGCGCCGCCGCCGAGCGCGTCGTCGCCGATCTCCTCGCCCTCTCCCGCGAGCGGCCGGAGACCGCCCGCGGCCGCGCCGCGATGGCCGGCCACCTCGCCGAGATCATCGACGGGCGCGACCTCCTCGTCCTCGCCGAGCGCGAGGTGCTGGCGCCGCTCGACGCGCGCGCCGTCGCCATGGTGGTCGGCTCGGCGCGCCGCGTCTCGGTCGTCACGGCGCTGTCGCCGCGCGCCCTGATCGACCTCGCCTATGTGCTCGCCGAGGCGGTGTCGCTCGTCCGCCGCCTCGCCGCGCTCTATGGCGGCCGCCCCGGCGCCCTCGGCTTCGTCTCGCTGATGCGCGAGGTCGTCGGCCACCTCGCGGTCACCGGCGGCATCGCCGCCGGCGACAGCCTGATCCACGAGGTGGTCGGCCGCTCGGTCGCCTCGCGCCTCTCCGCCCGCCTCGGCGAGGGCGTCGTCAACGGGCTGATGACCGCCCGCGTCGGCCTCGCCGCCATCGACGTCTGCCGCCCGCTGCCCTTCCTCGCCACCAAGCGGCCGACCGTCTCCGACGTCGTCGCCGAGGTCGCCCGCTCGCTGCCGCCGGCCAAGGACGCCCCGGCCAAGGAAACCCCGGTCAAGGAGCCGCCCGCCGCCTGACACGGCGCCGCGGCGGCCGCAAGTCGTCGCCGATCGTCGCCCCTGCACCGCCGGCGGCGCGATGTTGCGCTGCGTCATTCTTAGAGACGACTTATCTGTCGGCGCCGTCATCGTCCGGGCGCCTGCGGCGGTTGCATCGAACACTGTCCTGTCGCTAGATTGCCGGCCGATGTCCTCCGGCGGAGGCCCCTCTTCATTGATCGACAAGCTCACCTTCCTTCTGGCACTGGCGCGCGAGCGCCACTTCGGGCGGGCCGCCGAGACCTGCGGCGTCACGCAGCCGACCCTCTCGTCGGCGGTGAAGAGCCTCGAGGAGACGCTCGGCATCCTCATCGTCGAGCGCGGCTCGCGCTTTCGCGGCTTCACGCCGGAGGGCGAGCGGGTGCTCGCGTGGGCCCGCCGCATCGTCGCCGACAGCCGGGCGATGCGCGCCGAGGCGCAGTCGATGCGCACCGCCGTCACCGGCACGCTGCGGCTCGCCGTGGTGCCGACGGCGCTGCGCTCGGTCTCCGACCTCACCGTGCCGTTCGCCGCCCGCCACCCCGGCGTCCGGCTCGCCATCGTCTCGCGCTCGTCGATCCAGATCCTCGACGAGCTCGCCGATCTCGAGAGCGACGCCGGCATCAGCTACATCGACAACGAGCCGCTGCGCGGCTTCACCGCCCTGCCGCTCTACCGCGAGCGCTACTGCCTGGTGGTGCCGCCGACCTCGCCGCTCGCCGGCCGCGGCGAGGTCACCTGGGCGGAGGCCGCGGCGCAGCCGCTGTGCCTGCTCACCCCCGACATGCAGAACCGCCGCATCGTCGACCGCTTCCTCGCCAGCGCCGGCGCCAGCCCCGAGCCGCGCATCGAATCGAACTCGATGATCGTGCTCATCGGCCACGTCCTGTCGGGCGAGTGCGCCAGCATCATGCCCGACCGCCTCGCCGCCTGGCTCGCCACCGGCACCGGGGCGGTGGTGCTGCCGATCGCCGAGCCGGCGAGCGCCCACACCATCGGCCTCCTCGTGCCGCACCGCGAGCCGCTGGCGCCGATGGTCGAGGCCCTCGTCGCCGAGGCGCGCCGCCTCACCAAGGCGGGCACGGCCGAGCTGCCGATCGCCCCGACCGCCACCGCCGCACGTCCCGCGGCTTCTACAAGAAGACCATAAGTCGATCAGATTTCGAAATCGGCCGACGACAAATTGCTATTGATCATTTCCCGCCGTTCTCCAAAGTTTCAAATTGTACTGGTTTCAGTTGAGCGCCCCATTTGCGGGCGTTGCCTCTGGAATCATGCATGTCTGGGGGAGTAGCCGGCTGCCATCTTGGCAGACGGAGCGAGTGTGCCTGCGCATTGTCGGAAGAACAGGCGCCGCACCGCTCGTAACGATAAAAATACTGCGATCGACCGTACCGGCGGCTTCCGCTCGGCGCGCCGGCGTTCGGCGTGGCCGCGCGCCGACCCGGCGGCCGATCCGCAGCACTCGGGAAACAGAGGGAAGAACGCACAATGACGACAGTGGATGGAGCGGCAAGCCGCGTCGGTTCGACGGGCCCGCTCGGCGGCCTCCTGGAGCGCGAGCGGATCGTTGCCGGACCAGGCTTCAACCGATGGCTGGTGCCGCCCGCGGCGCTCGCCATCCACCTCTGCATCGGCATGGCCTACGGCTTCAGCGTGTTCTGGCTGCCGCTGTCGCGCTCGCTCGGCGTCACCGAGCCGGTCGCCTGCCCCGACGTGTCGTTCTTCGGCGCGCTGTTCAACACCGCCTGCGACTGGCGCATCGCCGATCTCGGCTGGATGTACACGCTGTTCTTCGTGCTGCTCGGCTGCTCGGCGGCGGTGTGGGGCGGCTGGCTCGAGCGCGCCGGCCCGCGCAAGGCCGGCGTCGTCGCCGCGCTCTGCTGGTGCGGCGGCCTGATGATCGGCGCCGTCGGCATCCTCACCCACCAGCTCTGGCTGCTGCTCGTCGGCCCCGGCATCATCGGCGGCATCGGCCTCGGGCTCGGCTACATCTCGCCGGTCTCGACCCTCATCAAGTGGTTCCCCGACAAGCGCGGCATGGCCACCGGCATGGCGATCATGGGCTTCGGCGGCGGCGCGATGATCGGCGCCCCGCTCGCCGACCTCTTGATGAACGTCTACCGCACGCCGACCTCGGTCGGCGTCTGGCAGACCTTCGTCACCATGGGCGTCATCTACTTCGTCTTCATGATGGGCGGTGCCTTCGGCTATCGCATCCCGCCCAGCGCCAACTGGCGGCCGACCGGCTGGACGCCGCCGGCCAACGGCAAGGCGATGATCACCTCGCGCAACGTCCACCTCGACAACGCGCACAAGACGCCGCAGTTCTGGCTGATCTGGCTCGTCCTCTGCCTCAACGTCTCGGCCGGCATCGGCGTCATCGGCATGGCCTCGCCGATGCTGCAGGAGATCTTCGGCGGCTCGCTGATCGGCCTGCCCGAGATCAAGTTCATGGAGCTCGACGATTCGCAGCGCAAGGCGATCGCGGCGATCGCCGCCGGCTTCACCGGCCTCCTGTCGCTGTTCAACATCGCCGGCCGCTTCTTCTGGGCGTCGCTGTCCGACAAGATCGGCCGGAAGATGACCTACGCGACGTTCTTCACCCTCGGCATCGCGCTCTACGCGCTGTCGCCGTGGGCGGCGTCGATCGGCTCGACGGCGCTGTTCGTCGCGATGTTCTGCGTCATCCTGTCGATGTACGGCGGCGGCTTCGCCACCGTGCCGGCCTACCTCGCCGACATGTTCGGCACGCAGTTCGTCGGCGCCATCCACGGCCGGCTGCTCACCGCCTGGTCGACGGCGGGCATCATCGGCCCGGTCGTCGTCAACTACATCCGCGAGGCGCAGATCAACGCCGGCATCCCGCGCGCCCAGGTCTACGACTACACGATGTACATCCTCGCCGGCATGCTCGCCGTCGGTTTCGTCTGCAACCTCCTGGTCCGACCGGTGGCCGCCAAGTGGTACATGTCGGACGAGGAGGTCGCCGCCCTGCAGGCCAAGGCCAAGGCCGCCGCCGCGCACGATCCGTCGGGCTCGTTCGGCATCGGCAAGGGCGGCATCGACGGCAAGGCCGTCGTCGCCTGGCTGATCGTCGGCATCCCGCTCGCCTGGGGCGTCTGGATCACCCTGCAGAAGGCGATCGTGCTGTTCCGCTAGCCGGGGCGCACCCGTTCCGCGACGCGACCGGCCGCGGGGTTCCCCCGCGGCCGGTCTCGTTTCGGGGGTCGTCCGTCCGGCGCGCGCCGGCCCGGCTCAGCGGCGGTCGGGGCCGTAGGCGGCGAAGAACACGCGGACGGCGCTCGCGACCGTCGCCGCGATGTCGGCCTCGGTCGGCTCCTCGCCGGCGCCGAACAGCCGCTCCTTCATCAGGTTGCCCTGGGCGAGATGGAGGAACTGGGTGGCCGCCAGCTCGAGGTCGACGTCGATGACGAGGCGGCCGGCAGCGACCTGCGTGCCGAGATAGGCCGCGAGCCGGCGCGTCCCGGCGCGCGGTCCCATCTCGTAGAACTTGCGCGCGCCGCTCGGCACCTTCTCGGCGGCGCCCATGACCATCCGCACCAGGGCGATGTGGTGCGGTCGGACCATCATCGTCACGAAGCCCGTGCCGAGTCGGGTGAGCACGCCGCGCACGTCGGGGTCGGCCTCGTCGAACAGAAATGCCCGCTCCGCCGCCTCGCCCCAGTCGCACTTCACCAGCGCCTCGAACAGCGCCACCTTGTTCTCGAAGTAGACGTAGAGCGTCCCCTTCGACACACCGGCCGCCTTGGCGATCTCGCCCATGCTGGCGCCGTCGAAGCCCTCGGCCCGGAAGACCTGCCGCGCGCCCTCGAGAATGTCGAGGCGCTTCTGCGTGTCGCCGCCGGCGGCGTCCACAGCCGCGGCGTCGTGCGCCCGGCGGTCCTCGGTCAGCAGCGTCTCCAACGGTCGTGTGTCCCTTGCGATGCAACTCGGTCGCCCCAATATGCGTTGACCGAACCGTTCGGTCAATGGTAGTCATCCGTCGATTGACCGAACGGTTCAGTCATTGCGGCGCGCCTCCCGCGGCCGCAGCGCAGGACGACACCGCATGAGCGATCGAAGCGACACCCCGTCCGCCGAGCGCGACGCGGCGCCCGCGGCGCCGCCGGTCCGCACCGCCGAGCCGCCGCCGATGGCCGCCGGCTCGGCGCCCGCGGTCCGCCACGGCGCCACCGTCCCGGCCGGCGCACCCACCTCCGGCGGCGCCGTCGCGGCAGGTCACGCAGCCGGTCACATGCCGCAGCCCGCGCGCCGTCGCCGGCCGGTCCGCCGCCTCGTCCTCACCGTCCTCGCGATCGCCGCTATCGCCGGCGGCGGCTACGAGGGCTGGCGCTGGTGGACGGTCGGCCGCTTCGAGGTGGCGACCGACGACGCCTACATCGCCGCCGACACCACCATCCTCGCCGCCAAGGTCGGCGGCTACGTCACCGACGTCGCGGTCGCCGACAACCAGGTCGTCAAGGCCGGCGACGTCGTCGTGCGCATCGACGACGGCGACTACCGCCTCGCCGTCCAGGCCGACCAGAACCGCATCGCCACCGAGCAGTCGACGATCGCCCGCATCGGCGAGCAGGTGAAGGCGGCCGAGGCCGCGATCGACCAGGCGAAGGCGACCGTCGCCGCCGCCGAGGCCGATCTCACCCGCGCGACCCAGGTGCTCGACCGCCAGCAGCACCTCGTCAAGACCGCCGTCGCCAGCCAGCAGGCGCTCGACAACGCCGTCGCCGACCGCGACCACGCGGTGGCCACCCTCGCCGGCGCCAAGGCGGCGCTCGCCGCCGCCGAGGCCAACGTCAAGGTGCTGGAGGCGCAGCAGGCCGAGGCCGAGAGCACCCTCGGCGAGCTCCGCACGGCGCTCGCCCAGGCCGAGCGTGACCTCTCCTTCACCGTCGTCCGCGCGCCGGTCGACGGCGTCGTCGGCAACCGCGCGGTGCACGTCGGCAACCTCGTCCAGGCCGGCACCCGCCTCGTCGCCATCGTTCCGCTCGACGGCGTCTACGTCGACGCCAACTTCAAGGAGACGCAGGTCGGCCGCCTGAAGGCCGGCCAGCACGTCGAGGTCGAGGTCGACGCCTTCCCCGACCGTCCGTTCGAGGGCGTCGTCGACAGCGTCTCGCCGGCGTCCGGCTCGGTGTTCAGCCTGCTGCCGCCGGAGAACGCCACCGGCAACTTCACCAAGATCGTCCAGCGGGTGCCGGTGCGCATCCGCTTCACGGCCGAGGAGCTCGCCGAGGGCGCGCTCCGGCCCGGCATGTCGGTCCTCGCCACCGTCGACACCCGCACCGGCCCGCACGGCCTCGTCGGCACGGCGGCCGCCGCCGACGCGAGCGCGGCCGCGAACGCCGCCCGCTAGGAGGCCGCCATGGCCACCGCCAGCCCGGCGCTCCCCTCCGGCGCCGCCGGAGCCGCTCCCGGCGCCGCCGCCGAGCGGCGGCGGTTCTTCGCCTTCATGTGCATGGTATTCGGGATGTTCATGGCGATCCTGGACATCCAGATCGTCTCGGCCTCCCTCGCCGAGATCCAGGCCGGCCTCGCCGCCTCGGCCGACGAGATCTCCTGGGTGCAGACGAGCTACCTCATCGCCGAGGTGGTGATGATCCCGCTGTCGGGCTTCCTGTCGCGGGCCCTGTCGACGCGCTGGCTGTTCGCCATCTGCTGCGGCGGCTTCACGGCGGCGAGCTTCCTCTGCGCCACCGCCAGCAACATCGACCAGATGATCGTCTACCGGGCGCTGCAGGGCTTCATCGGCGGCGGCATGATCCCGACGGTGTTCGCCGCCGCCTTCACCATCTTCCCGCGCTCCAAGCTGCCGATCGTCACGCCGCTGATCGGCCTCGTCGCCACCCTCGCGCCGACCATCGGCCCGACCGTCGGCGGCTACCTGACCGAGCTGTTCTCCTGGCACTGGCTGTTTCTGATCAACGTCATCCCCGGCATCTTCGTCACCATCGCGACGGTCGTCCTCGTCGACTTCGACGAGCCCGACCTCGGCCTCCTCGAGCACTTCGACTTCGCCGGCCTGCTGCTGATGGCCGGCTTCCTCGGCGCACTCGAATACGTGCTCGAGGAGGGCTCGAAGGTCGGCTGGTTCGACGATCCGCTGATCTCCGGCATGGCGGCGCTCTCGGCCGCCTGCGCGGCGATGTTCTTCTGGCGCATCTCGGTCGCCCGCGAGCCGGTCGTCCGGCTCAACGCCTTCGCCAACCGCAACTTCGCCGCCGGCGCCGCCTTCTCCTTCGTCATGGGCATCGGCCTCTACGGCCTCACCTACCTCTACCCGGTCTATCTCAGCCGGGTGCGCGGCTACTCGGCCTTGATGATCGGCGAGACGATGTTCGTCACCGGCGTCGCGATGTTCCTCACCGCGCCGATCGCCGGCCGCCTGATGACGAAGCTCGACCCGCGCATGATGATGGCGATCGGCTTCGGCGGCTTCGCGCTCGGCACCTGGATCGCCTCCGGCATCACCAAGGACTGGGATTTCTGGGAGCTCCTGGTGCCGCAGATCCTGCGCGGCTGCTCCCTGATGCTGGCGATGGTGCCGATCTCCAACGTCTCCCTCGGCACGCTGCCGGCGGCGATGGTCAAGAACGCCTCCGGCCTCTTCAACCTCACCCGCAACCTCGGCGGCGCCGTCGGCCTCGCCGTCATCAACACGATGCTCAACAACCGCATCGACCTCCACCTCGTGCGCCTGCACGAGCAGGTGACGTGGAGCCGCGACGTCGCCGTCGAGCGCCTCGGCACCATGGCCCTCGGCATGGCGAAGCTCGGCGACCTCGCCGACGACGCGGCGCTGAAGAAGCTCGCCTCGATCGTCCGCCAGCAGGCCACCGTGATGGCCTTCGGCGACGTCTTCGTGCTCCTCACCATCCTCTTCGCCGGGATGCTCTGCGCCCTCCCCTTGATGACCCGCCCCTCGCAGATCGGCGGCGGCGGCGGCGGGCACTGAGCGGGAAGCGGCGGCCGCCGAGCGCCCGTCGTCCCGGGGCCTTCCGAACGCTCTATGGCGCGGCGACCGCCGGCGGCGGCGCATAGGCGGCCGGGTCGGAGAGCGAGCGGATCATCGCCTCGCCGGGGGCGTAGGCGCGCAGGATCAGGTAGAAGCCGCCCTTCGGCGCCGGCAGCCAGTTCGTCGTGGCGTCGCCGCCCGGGTCGGCGTTCTGGATGGTGATCGTCACCGACCCGTCCGCCGCGCGGGTGAGCGCGTCGTCGCTGCCGAGCGCGTAGCGGTCGATCGGGTTGTCGACCGTGTAGTTGTTCGCGAGGTCGTAGAGCGTCAGCGACCAGAACCCCGGTTCGACGAACGGCGGCATCTCCTTGAAGGTCAGCGTGTACGTCTTCTCGCCGGAGAACATCCGGCCCTCGCTGTCGGTCTCCAGGTAGAAGTAGATCGCCTCCTTCGGCGTGTTGGCGGTGAGGCCGACACGGGCGACGACGGCGCGCGTCAGATAGTCGGTGCCGAAGTCGCCGATCGTCGGCGGCGGGATCACCCAGCCCTCGGCGACCCGGCCGAGCGGCAGGTGGGCGAGCACCGGGCCGGCGTCCTTGGCGGCCTTCGCCATCGCCTGGAGCACCACCGGGTCGACCTTGGCGCGGTCCCAGCGTTCGCCGAGCACGAGGCCGAGCGGCGCGAACATCGGCATCAGCGCCGCGGCCTGGTCGGGCGGCGGCGGGTTCTCGTTCAGCGTCCGCGAGAGGATGTCCCAGAAGGCGAGCGGGTCCTCGAAGTCGAGCGCGCTCGCCGGCAGCCCCGGATCGGCGAGCCGCGGCGACGGATAGTCGGCGGCGGGCGCCGGCGGCGCCGTGCCGCCGGTGACGGCCGACAGGCTCTGGACCTCGATCGCGTCCATGACCGCCCGGGCGCCGGCGAGGTCGGCCTCGTCCTTCAGGTGCACGCGCGGCTGCATCAGCACCCAGCGGGTCGGCGCGTCGATCCGGGCGACGCCCGGCGGCAGCGTGCCGGTCCAGCCCGGCCCGACGATCGCCACCCTGCCGCCGCCGTAGCCCTTCTCCGCCCCGGCCGGATAGGCGAAGGCGTTGGTCCACATGTCGACGAGCTGCACGAGGTAGAAGCGGCCGTGCGAGTCGGGCAGCGTCAGCACCTGCGGCTCGGCGCCGAGGTCGAGGAAGCCGAAGCCGTAGAGGGTGTTGACGTTCGGCGTCACGTATCCGGCTTCCCGAGAGAGCGCCGGCGTCGAGATGTCGGTCATCCGCCAGAGGCTGCCCGGCGGCGCCTTCGGCTTCGCGCCGAGGGCGATGTTGTCGCGCAGGTTGTACATGATGACGAGCGGCGCGCCCCAGCTCGCCGCCTGCAGCGCCAGCGCGTCGGACCACTCCGACATCGCCTTGGCGCGCACCGGCGGCATCGCATCCGCGCTCCCGGCCCCCGCCTCCTCGGCGAAGGCCGCCGTCCCGATCACCGGCCCGCCGGCGCCGAACGGCCCGGCCGCCACCGCCGCCGCCGTCCCGAGTGCGAGGGCGACCCTCGCGAGCACGCGCGTCATGGCACCCCCTCCCATCCCGTTTCCGCATTCAATACAGTCACGGGCCACCGCGTCGAGACAGTCGGGGTTCACCCTAGCTTGCCGCGTTCGAGGAGCCTCGGCGAGAATGTTCATCACCTTCTTCGGAAGCCTCAGGGCGGCGGGCGTTCCCGTCTCGCTCACCGAGTACCTGACGCTGATGGCGGCGATGGAGGCCGACCTCGCCGGCGGCCGGGTCGAGGACTTCTACTTCCTCGCCCGCGCCACCCTGGTGAAGGACGAGAAGCACGTCGACCGCTTCGACCGCGTCTTCGCCGAGAGCTTCAAGGGCATCGCCGCCGACGCCCCCGCCGTCGAGGCGATCGAGGCGGCGATCCCCGAGGAGTGGCTCCGCCTCCTGAACGAGCGCTATCTGAGCGAGGAGGACAAGGCGAAGATCGCCGCGCTCGGCGGCTTCGAGGCGCTCCTCGAGGCGCTCCGCCAGCGCCTCGCCGAGCAGAAGGGCCGCCACCAGGGCGGCTCGAAGTGGATCGGCACCGGCGGCACCTCGCCGTTCGGCCACGGCGGCTACAACCCAGAAGGCATCCGCATCGGCGGCGAGAGCCGGCACCGCCGCGCCGTCAAGGTGTGGGAGAAGCGCGAGTTCCGCGACTTCGATGACACCGTCGAGCTCGGCACCCGCACCATCAAGGTGGCGCTCCGGCGGCTGCGCCGCTTCGCCCGCACCGGCGCCGCCGACGAGCTCGACCTCGACGGCACCATCGGCGAGACCGCCCGCCAGGGCTTCCTCGACGTGCAACTGCGGCCGGAGCGGCGCAACGCCGTGAAGGTGCTCCTCTTCCTCGACGTCGGCGGCTCGATGGACGACCACGTCCGCATCGTCGAGGAGCTGTTCTCCGCCGCCCGCTCGGAGTTCAAGCACCTGCACCACTTCTACTTCCACAACTGCCCCTACGAGGGCGCGTGGACCTCGAACGCGCGGCGCGGCGCCGAGCGCACGCCCCTCCCCGAGGTCATCGCCACCTTCCCGGCCGACACCCGCCTCGTGTTCGTCGGCGACGCCTCGATGTCGCCCTACGAGATCAGCCATCCGGGCGGCTCGGTCGAGCACTGGAACGCCGAGCCCGGCGAGGTCTGGCTGCGCCGCCTGCTCGCCAAGTTCCCCAAGGCCGCCTGGATCAACCCGGTCCGCGAGGAGCAGTGGCAGTGGACCCGCTCGATCGCCATGCTGCGGACGATCCTCGAGGGGCGGATGTACCCGCTTACCCTCGGCGGCCTCGACGACGCCACCCGCGCTTTGGCGCGCTAGGGAGGCCGCGCGCCGGCGCGTTAGCGCGCCAGGGCCGCATAGACCGCCATCGTGGCAGCATAGAGCGCGGCGAGCAAAGCGTAGCCGGCGACCGTCCGCCGCCAGCCGATGTCCGGCCCGAGCCACCAGCCGAAGGCCTTGAAGGCGGCCGGCGCGAACCACCAGCCGAGCAGCTGCGTGCCGACCAGGTTGCCGAGGAACAGGCCCACCCACGCCGGCGCGCCGTGCGCCGCCAGCACCGGCCCCTGCACGGCGAGGCTCCAGGCGATCACGATCGGGTTCAGCATCAGGAGCACGAGGAGGTTGTTCTTGAGGATCGTCCAGCCGCCCGGCGCCGGCGCGTCCTTGTCGCGGAACCAGAAGTCGAACCCGTAGCTGGTGCGCGAGAAGTGGCGGGCGAGCTTGAGCGCGCTGCCCTTGTCGAGGAGCGCCCGCCGCACGGGCGAGTCGAGCCAGCGCGACAGGTTGGCGTCGGTGTCGAAGGTGAGCACGATGATCCACTCGCCCCGCACGCCCGGCACCGGCGGCTCGATCTTGCGGCGCAGGAACCCGGGCTGCCGCACCTCCTCGGCGTGGATCCCCGTCTGCCACGCGAGGAACGCCTGCTCCGCCTTGGCCGGGACGGCATAGGCGAAGAAGGCGGAGGTGCCGCTCCGCGGCGGCGGGTCCTTGTCCTCCATCAGGTGCACCTCCTCGTCGGCGAGGAGGTGCTCGCGGCGGATCTCGGCGAGCGCCGCCGCCCGCTCGGGACTTTCGAGCCACCGGCGCGCCGCCGCGGCGTCGGCGAAGCGGGCGACCAGGATCCAGTCGAGTTGCTCCGGCGGGGCCGGCGGGATCACCTGGTGGGCGACGAACCCCGGCTGGCTCCGCAGCCGCTCCACCTGCCGGGCGAGCCAGCGGGTGTAGGGCGCGTATCCGGCGTCGGCGACCCGGTGCTGCGCGATCACGGCGACCGGCCCGTCGGCCGCTTCTCCAGACCCGGTCATGGCGATCCTGCCCCCGTTGCGGCCGCCGCAGCATCCCGGCCGCGGCCGGAAAAAACAATAGATCGCCGCGCGCCTTCGGCCCTAAGCTCCGGCCCTGCGGTGGCGCCGAGGCCCGGCCGCGACGTGCCGCTCCAGCAGGACCGATGCCCATGCCGACGACGGCCCCTCCTGTGCTCAGCTTCGCGCGGCCGGTGCCGCCGCCCCGCCTCGTCTCGTTCGACGCCGAGCCGCAGCCGGCCGAGATCGACCTCGCGCGCACCGCCCTCGTCGTCGTCGACATGCAGAACGACTTCCTGCACCCGGACGGCTGGTTCCCGCGCCTCGGCTTCGATCCGGCGCCGCTCGCCGCCATCATTCCGAAGCTGAACGAGATCACCGCCGCGGCGCGCCGGGCCGGCGTGCAGGTGGTCTGGCTGAACTGGGGCGTGCGGCCGGACCGGGCGGAGATCCCGCCGCCGATCGTCGGCAAGACCGCCGCCGGCGGCACGCGGCCCGTCTACGCCGACCCCTCGGCGCCGGGGCGCGGGCGCATCCTGGTGGCGAGCGACTGGGGCGCCCAGCTCGTCGACGGGCTGACGCCGGACCCCTCCGACCTCGTCGTCCACAAGCACCGGCTCTCGGGCTTCCACGACAACGAGCTCGACACGGTGCTGCGCAACCGCGGCATCGACACGCTGCTGTTCTCGGGCACCAACACCGACCGCTGCGTCTTCTCCAGCCTCTGCGACGCGAGCTTCCTCGGCTACGGCTGCCTGATGGTGGAGGACGCCTGCGCCACCGGCTCGCCCGCCTTCGTGAGCGACGCCATCCACTATCTCGTGCGCCTCTCCTACGGCGTCACGCTGAAGAGCGACGCCCTCATCGCCGCCCTCGCCGCCGGAAACCGGTGATCGTCGCGCGGGGGATCGACCTCTTCGGACCCCGCCGCGGTCCGCCCTGGCACGGCCACGACCGGCCGTAGACGGTCCTTTTTGCTGACGCATTCGGTTCTAAGATGCGGTCGACGGGTGCCCGAGCGCGCCGACGCCGATCAACGACGTGACGCGAGGATGCCGATGACGGTTGCGATCGACCTGCCCCCGATGAACGACGAGCCCGCCCTCCACCGCCCTGCCGGTCCCCTCGCCGGCGCCGGCCTGCGGTTCGGCGGCCGCCTCGTCGCCTTCTCCGGGCCGGACGGGATCGATCGCCCGCGGCGCGGCGCGGCGCACGATCGCCTGCGCTACGCCGACGCCGGCGGCACCTCGAGCGACGGCACGTCGAGCGTCGGGAGTTGGAGCGACGCCGAGGCGGGCACGAAAGGCGCCACCGCCCCGCGCCTGTCGATCGGCAACGCCGCCGTCGCCGAGGGCGACCCGGTCGTCACCGGCCGCCCGATCACCGGCCCCCTCTCGACCCGCGGCAACCAGATCGTCGACGCGACGGGCGCCGTCGCCAAGATCGCCGGCGTCAACTGGTTCGGCGCCGAATCGACCCGCTACGCGCCCGACGGCCTGCACGTCCGCGGCTACAAGGAGATGATGGACCAGATGGTCCGTCTCGGCTTCAACTCGATCCGCCTGCCCTATTCGGACTCGATCTTCCTGTCGTCGAGCGTGCCGAACGGCATCGACTTCTCGAAGAACCCGGACCTCGAGGGCCTCAACGGCCTCCAGATCATCGACAAGGTCGTCGCCTACGCCGGCAAGATCGGCCTGCGCGTGCTGCTCGACCACCACCGCTCGACCGCCGGCGCCGGGGCGTCCGAGAACGGCCTCTGGTACAACGACCAGTTCCCCGAGGCGACCTGGATCGCCAACTGGAAGAAGCTCGCGCTCCGCTACAAGGGCAACCCGACCGTCATCGGCGCCGACCTGCACAACGAGCCGCACGCCGGCACCTGGGGCGGCGGCGGCGACAAGGACTGGGCGGCCGCGGCCGAGCGCGCCGGCAACGCCATCCTGGCGGTCAACCCGAACTGGCTCATCGTCGTCGAGGGCGTCGCCGCCTACGACGGCGAATACTACTGGTGGGGCGGCAACCTCGCCGGCGCCCGCGACCGGCCGATCCGCCTGTCGCGCACGGGCAGGCTCGTCTACTCGGCGCACGACTACCCGAACTCGGTCTACCCGCAGTCGTGGTTCTCCGATGCCAACTTCCCGCGCAACCTGCCGGCGAAGTTCGACGCCTACTGGGGCTACCTCTACCGCAACAACGTCGCCCCGGTGCTCCTCGGCGAGTTCGGCAGCCGCCTCGAGGACGCCAAGGACCGCGGCTGGTTCGACACCATCACCGCCTACATCGGCGGCGACTTCAACAACGACGGCCGCCGCGACATCTCCACCGCCGTGCAGGGCATGAGCTGGACGTGGTGGTCGTGGAACCCGAACTCCAGCGACACCGGCGGCATCCTCGCGGACGACTGGACGACCCCGATCCCGGCGAAGCTCGCCGGGCTGAAGCCCCTGATGTTCGACTGGACGCGCACCACGACCGCCGCCGGCACCACGCCGATGCGCTTCACGGTGCGGCTCTCCAAGCGCGCCGACAAGACGGTGACGGTCGGCTACCGCACCGAGCCCGCCACCGCCGTCGCCGGCGACTTCACGCCGGTGTCGGGCAAGCTCGTCTTCCAGCCGGGCGCGACGAAGCGCACGATCACCGTCAACGTGCGCGGCGACGCCGCGGCGGAGCCCGACGAGCAGTTCCGCCTCGTGCTGTCGAAGCCGAAGAACGCCCGAATGAAACGAGCCCGCGCGACCGGCCTCATCCGCAACGACGACTGAGCGCCTCTCAGGGCGCCGTCACCAGCCGCGTGCGGGCGACGACGGCGCCCGTGCCGAGGTCGACGACGACCGCCGTGCGCGTCCCGTCCGCCTCCTCGACGACGAGCGCCAGCCGGTCGCCGTCGGGCGTCGCCGCCAGGATGCGGGCGCCCGCCGCCGCCGGCACGGCGATCTCCGCCGCCGGCCCCGCGGCGCCGCCGCCGTCCTTGTCGTTGACCACGCGGTAGAGGATCGCCGAAAAGACGGCGACGAGACCGGCGGCCATGATCAGGCTGGAGATGCGCAAGAGGTTGCGCAGCCGTTGGTGAATGCGCTCGGCCGCCGGGTCGAGCGGCGGCTCCTCTTCGAGGTCTGGATCATGGCGCGGCGAAAAGACCATCGGGCGGGCGCTTCCCTGCAGGAGACGTCACGAAAAGAGACGTCACGAAAAGAGGCTTCACGAAACTCGCCGCCGACGGAGGAGCTTCCGGCGGCGGACGGACGGCACGTCGCGCGGGCGCTGATCCCCGACGAGACGATCGAGGCGGAGGACGCCCCCGCCGACGACCTCTTCGACGAGGAGGCGGACGACGGCTCGGACGGCGCCGGGCGCCTCGTCGCCGTCACGATCGCGGCCGATGCCGGCCGGCAGCGCCTCGACCAGGCGCTCGCCGCGGCCGCCGGCGAGAGCCGGGCGCGCGTGCAGGCGCTGATCCGCGCCGGCCATGCCCGCCTCGGCGGCCGGACGATAGGAGAGCCGGGCCACAGAATCAACGCGGGCGACCGGGTCGAGCTCACCATCCCGCCGCCCGAGGCGGCGACGCCCGAGCCGGAGGCGATCCCCCTCGACGTCGTCTACGAGGACGACGACCTCATCGTGATCGACAAGCCCGCCGGCCTCGTCGTCCACCCGGCCCCCGGCCACCGCACCGGCACCCTCGTCAACGCCCTGCTGCACCACTGCGGCGCCGCGCTCTCGGGCATCGGCGGGGTGCGCCGGCCGGGCATCGTCCACCGCCTCGACCGCGACACCAGCGGCCTCCTCGTCGTCGCCAAGAGCGACCGCGCGCACCGCCACCTCGCCGCGCAGTTCGCCGACCACGGCCGCACCGGCGACCTCGAGCGCGCCTATCTCGCCCTCGTCTGGGGGGCGCCGCCGGTCTCGGCCGGCACCGTCGACGCGCCGCTCGGCCGCTCCTCGGCGAACCGCATGCGCCGCGCCGTCACCCGCGGCGAGAGCGGCAAGGAGGCCGTCACCCACTTCCGCGTCCTCGAGCGCTTCGGCGACCCGAACGCCCCCGTCGCGAGCCTTCTCGAATGCCGGCTGGAGACCGGCCGCACCCACCAGATCCGCGTCCACATGGCCCACCTCGGGCTGCCGCTCGTCGGCGACCCGGAATACGGCGCCGGCTTCCGCACCAAGGTCGCCCGCCTCGCCGAGCCGGCGCGCGGCCTCGCCGCCGCCTTCCCGCGCCAGGCGCTGCACGCGGCGCTGCTCGCCTTCGAGCATCCGGTGACGGGCGAGATCCTGCACTTCGAGAGCGAGCTGCCGCCCGACATGGCGGCCCTCGTCGACGCGGTGCGCGCGGCCGGCGCCGCCTGAGTTTCGCGTTCGCACGGCGACGGCGCCCGAACGCCCCGTTCGCACGGCGGCCCGGCCCGCCCCGGCCGCCGTTTCGACACGATGCCGCCTATAATGCTGAGATGGCGTGCCCAGTGTCGGGACGCCGAGACCGCCCCGCACTGTGGGGGCGGACGAGAGGGAAAGGGCGCATCTTCATGGCCCAGTCGAACATGCCGGCGATTGCGTCCGGCGAAGCGGGCCTGTCCCGCTATCTATCCGAGATCCGACGGTTCCCGATGCTGGAGCCGCAGGAAGAATACATGCTCGCCAAGCGCTATCTCGAGCACGGCGACAGCGCCGCCGCCGAGAAGCTCGTCACCTCGCACCTGCGCCTCGTCGCCAAGATCGCGATGGGCTACCGCGGCTACGGGCTGCCGATCGGCGAGGTCATCTCCGAGGGCAACGTCGGCCTGATGCAGGCGGTCAAGCGCTTCGATCCGGAGCGCGGCTTCCGCCTCGCCACCTACGCCATGTGGTGGATCAAGGCGGCGATCCAAGAGTACATCCTGCGCTCCTGGAGCCTCGTGAAGATGGGGACGACCGCCAACCAGAAGCGGCTGTTCTTCAATCTCCGCCGGGTCAAGGGGCAGATCCAGGCGCTCGACGACGGCGACCTGAAGCCCGACCAGGTGGCGGCCATCGCCACCAAGCTCGGCGTCACCGAGGACGACGTCATCTCGATGAACCGCCGGCTGTCGGGCGATGCCTCGCTCAACGCGCCGGTCAGGGCCGATTCCGAGTCGGGCGAGTGGCAGGACTGGCTGGTCGACGATTCGGCGAGCCAGGAGCAGGTGCTCGCCGAATCCGAGGAGCTCGCCACCCGCAAGCGCCTGCTCGGCAACGCCCTCGGCGTCTTGAACGAGCGCGAGCGCCGCATCTTCGAGGCGCGCCGCCTCGCCGACGACCCGATGACGCTGGAGGATCTCTCCACCGAGTTCGGCGTCAGCCGCGAGCGCGTCCGTCAGATCGAGGTGCGCGCCTTCGAGAAGGTGCAGGACGCCGTCCAGAAGGCGGCGCGGGAGATGGAACACCCGCAGCACGCCTGACCTTCGGGTCGGCCGGGCGGCGCCCGCGAGCGCCGCCCGCGCCTGAGGTCCGGGTCGCGGCTCAGCCGCGGCGCGTCCCGTGATCGTCGTCGCGGCCGCCGTCGTGATCGCCGCCGTCATGATCGTCGTCATGCCCGCCGTCGTGGTGGTCGCCGTCGTCGTGGCCACCGTTGTGGTCGCCATCATCGCGACCGCCGTTGTGGTCCCCGTCGTCGCGGCCGCCGTTGTGGTCGCCGTCGTCGCCGGGACGATTGCCGTCACGGCCGTCGTGACGGCCGTTGTGGTCGCTGCCGCCGCGCCGGTCGCGGCCGTCGGCGCGGTCGCCCGGCCGATCGTGGCGGCCGGCGACGAGTTGCTCGTCGGCGCGCGCGCCGTCATCCCCGGCCACGGCGGCGGTCGCCGAGGCGTCGGCCGACAGGGTGCGGGCCTGCGCGAAGCCCGCCAGGCCGGCGACCAGCGCCGTGGCGGCCACGGTCGCGAGCATCGTCGTGCGGATCTTGGTCTTCATTGCGTCCTCCATCGGGTGCGCCGGCCGGTCGGCCGACCCCGCCAGTCCTAGACGGGCGGGCCCGACGGCCCGCTGACGGGGTCCGTCAGCGAGCTGTCAGGTCGATAGGGCCGCGGGATGGAGATCGCGGCGGAAGCCCTCACTCGACGAGGGCGGCCGCCTTCTCCTGGAAGTCCTTCTTCGAGCAGTTGGTGCCGAGGTTGCGCTTGATGATCGCGAGGTCGCGGCGGTTGGTGATGCCGTCGGTGTTGATGTCGTAGCGGCTCGGTCCCTTGCCGGTGAAGCTCTTCCAGCCGGCAATGTCGCGGTCGTCCACCCGCATGTCCATGTTGCCGTCGCCGATCGCGGCGCAGGCGTTCTGCGGCTTCGCCGAGGCGAGGATCCCCTCGAGGTCGTCGTAGAGCGCCTGGTAGCGGCCGAGGTAGCGCTTCGGCAGGCAGGACTCCGGGTCCGTTCCGCAGTCGGCGGCGAAGTTCGCGTTCGCCTTGTCCATGCCGGCCGGGTTCGTCTTCGTCTTCTCGAGCGAATAGAACTCGTAGGTCGTCTTGGTGTTGTACTGCGCCCACGGGAACGGCTTCGACTGGCCGCGCTTCAGGGGCGACGAGCAGTCGGTGTTGTCCATCCGCACCAGCTTGTAGGTCTTGTCACGCACGGCGTACTGGGCGACCGGGAAGATCGTCTGCCCGGCATCGGCGTCGATGACGGCGCAGCACGAGCTCGCCTGCTTGGCGCCGCCCGGCCCGTACCAGGTGCCGGCGTTCGTCTCGCACAGCGACTGCGTCGGGAACAGCACGTCGTTGCAGGTGCTGACGATCATGCACGGCCAGCTCCGCTCCGACTTCTCGGGCAGGAACTCGCCGGCCCCGAGCTCGGCGTAGTTGGTCTTGCGGATCGCCGGGCGGTCGGGATGGCGCAGGTAGGGCAGCAGCGGCTTGGCGTCGAGGATCGTCTGCGGCGGCACCGCCTTGGCGACGTCCACCCCGGCGAGCGCGCCGAAGAGGTGGAAGAGGTCGGCGACGTTGACGAGGTCGTCCACCTTGCGGCCCGGCTCGACGACGATGTCGCCGGCGACGATCAGCGGCACCCAGACGCCGGTCTGGTAGACGTAGCCCTTGGAGCGGCCGGTCGAGAAGCCCGACTCCGCCCGCACCGTGCCGCCGAAGCTGCCGTTGTCGCCGACGATCACCACCGTGGTGCCGGCGAGGTCGAGCTTGTCGATCGACTTGCCGTCCTTCGACAGCGTCGCCTTGCCGATGTCGGCGAGGAAGCGCCCGATCTCGACGTCGGCCGCCTCGAGCATGCCGTTGATCAGGGGCCGCGAGGCCAGCGTGGCGGCGCAGTCGTAGGGGTCCTGCGGGCCGCCGCGCACCAGCTGGTTCGGCGCCGGCTGCAGCGGCGTGTGCATCGAGTTGAAGCTGAGGCTCAGCATCTTCCGGCCGCGCTGGGAATTCCACCAGCCGGCCGCGTCCTCCGCCTGCGCCGTGGTCATGTACTCGCGCGTCGTGCGCTGCTTGGTGCACTCCGGCGCGGCATAGGGCGAGGTGGCGCCGGTGAGCGAGACCTTCGGCCAGACGTAGTAGCCGTTGTCGACCGTGAAGGCCTTGCGGGTCGGCGGCGTCGAGCCGCACGCCTCCGCCGGCGTGAAGATGCCGCCCGTCTGCAGGCACGTCTCGGCCGGCGTCGTCTTCGGCAGCGCGTCGCCCTGGCGCAGGTACGAGCAGCTCATCTTGCCCTGCACGAGCGTGTAGCAGGCGCCGGTCGCGGTCGTCTGGAAGAAGCCGCAGGTCTGGTTGCCCTTCGGGTCGATGCCGCCGGCGGTCGGGTCGATCGACGGCGGTCCGGGCGTCAGGTTGCCGATGAAGCGGTCGAAGCCGCGCGTCGAGGGCGCGCAGGTGCCGGCGGGGTCGTTCTCGTCGCCGAGGTGGTACTTGCCGACCATCGAGCTGGTGTAGCCGGCATCGCTCAGGAGCCGCGGCAGCGTCGCCTCGAAGGACGACAGGTAGGCCTGCGGAATGTGGTTGTCGACGATCGCGTTGACGACGCCGGTGCGCGACGGATAGCGCCCGGTGAAGAACGTCGCCCGGCTCGGCGAGCACTGCGGCATCGCCCAGGTGTTGGTGAAGCGCACGCCCGCCTGGGCGATCGTCCGCAGGTTCGGCATCTTCGGCGGCATCAGGCCGCCGTAGCCGAAGAGGCTGAGCTGGTCGACGCCGACGTCGTCGAGGATGATGAAGATGATGTCCTTGCGGTCGCCGCCGGTCAGGATCTCGGCCTCGTCGGCCGCCAGCGCCCCGCCGCCCGGCGCCCACGCCATCGCCCCGGTCATCGCCACCGCGAGCGCCCGTCGCCAGATCGTCCGCATGGATCGTCCCTCCCGGTCCCGAACGCACGAATCGTCGTGCCGCACCATAGCCGCAGCCGGGAGTCGCGGACTGTCACTTATTGCTCAGACATCGATACAATCGACTTTTCGCCGTGCCGGCCGCTTGGGCAACCGCGCGCCCTACCCGCCGCCGGCGCGATCCTCGCGCTCGTGGTGGCGGCGGATGCGGCGCACGATCAGCCACAGCACCAGCGCCACCGGCACCACCGCCACCGCGGTCGCCACCGCCGGGTCGACCATCGGCAGCCCCGCCTCCTTGGCGCCCTTGGCGAGGTAGCCGACGAGCCCGACGACGTAATAGGTGATCGCCGCCACCGAGAGCCCCTCGACCGTCTGCTGCAGGCGCAGCTGCAGCCGGGCGCGCAGGTTCATCGAGGTCAAGAGGTCGCGGTTCTGCCGCTCGATCTCCACGTCGACGCGGGTCCTGAGCAGGTTGGCGGCGCGGCCGAGCTTGGTGGCGAGCGCCGTCTGCCGGCTCTCGATCGCCTGGCAGGTGCGCATCGCCGGCCCGAGCCGCCGCTGCAGGAAGCCCGAGAAGCTGCCGTAGGCGGCGATCCGCGCCTCGCGGATCGAGGCGAGGCGGTCGCCGACGATCTCGTAGTAGGCGCGGCTCGCCCCGAACCGGTAGGCCGAGGCGGCGACGTCGGCCTCGAGCGTCGCCGCGAGGCTCGTCAGCTCGTCGAGGCGGCGGCGATCGTCGTCGAGGCCGCGGCTCTCGCACATCGCCGCCGAGGCGCCGGTGAGCGCCTCCTCGATGCGCCGCACCGCCGGGGCGAGCCGCTGCGCCTCCGGCAATCCGAGCAGCGCCAGCGTCCGGTAGGTCTCGATCTCGAGCAGCCGCTGCACCAGCGCCCCGGCCCGCGGCGGCGTCAGGTCGACGTCGAACACCCGGATGCGCGTGAAGCCGTCGGCGTCCTGCCGGAAGTCGGTCGCGGCGATCGCCCCGCCGTCGGCGACGCCGGCGACGCACAGGCTCACCGGGTCGAGATCGGCGAGCCCGGCCTCGAGCGGGTCCGGCAGCGGCACGAGGTCGAGCCGCACCGCCACGATCAGCGGCCCCGGCTGCACCAGCCCGGCGGCGAACGGGTGCGGCGGCAGCCCGCCCGAGGCGGCCGGCGGCGCGTCGAAGGTGTAGGTGGTGAACTCGGTGTGCTGCTCCCAGCCGAGCCGGCCGCCGAGCACCGGGATGCGCAGGTGCCGCGTCTCGGCGTCCGGCCCCGGCAGCCCGAGGCTCCGCCCGAACGCCGCGAACGCCTCGCGGTCGGCCACCGCCCCGGCGCCCTCCGTCAGGAAGGCGAGGTGGAGGAAGACCCGCGGCGCCACGACGAGCTGGAACGGCCGGGCGTGCACCTCGCCGAGCACGTTGGCGCGCAGCGGGTGCGGCCGGAAGCCGACCGCGCTCATCGGACCGATCGCCTCCGCCGCCATCACCATTCCCCGCGCCACGCCTCGGGCCACCATAGACGACGCCCGCGCATCCCCGAAGCGCCGCGGCGTCGCGCCGCCGTCGCCACCTCCGCCCTTGCGCCGGGTGTCCGAATTGCTCCAATCAGGGAGGCCGCATCCGTCGCGGCGCCAACACGGACGGTCCGCTTGAGCGCTTCCCCTCCCGAGGCCCCGCCCGCCACCGGCGGCGCCGCGCGTCCCGCCGGCCTGCGGACGACCGCCTCGCCCCGCGTCGGGCTCTTCGTCACCTGCCTGGTCGACCTGTTCCGGCCGACGGTCGGCTTCGCCGCCGTGAAGCTGCTGGAAGATGCCGGCTGCCGCGTCGAGGTGCCGATGGCGCAGACCTGCTGCGGCCAGCCGGCCTTCAACTCCGGCGACCGCGCCGACGCGCGCGCCATCGCCCAGGGCGTCATCCGCGCCTTCGAGCGGTTCGACTACGTCGTCGTCCCGTCGGGCTCGTGCGGCGGCATGATCGCCAAGCACTACCCGGAGCTCTTCGACGAGGACCCCGACTGGCGCGCCCGCGCCGAGGGCCTCGCCCTGCGCACCCACGAGCTCGTGAGCTTCCTCGTCGACATCCTCGGCGTCCGCGGCGTCGAGGCGCGCTTCGACGGCACCGTCACCTACCACGACTCCTGCTCGGGGCTGCGCGAGCTCGGCGTCCGCGACCAGCCGCGCGCCCTGCTGGCCACCGTCGACGGCCTCGCCCTCACCGAGATGAACGAGGCCGACGTCTGCTGCGGCTTCGGCGGCATGTTCTGCGTGAAGTATCCGGAGCTCTCGAACGCCATCGTCGGCCGCAAGGCGGCGGCGATCCGCGACACCGGCGCCGGCACGCTGCTCGCCGGCGACCTCGGCTGCCTGATGAACATGTCCGGCAAGCTCGCCCGCGAGGGCGCGCCGGTGCGCGCCCGCCACGTCGCCGAGGTGCTCGCCGGCATGGCCGACGGCCCGGCGATCGGCGAGGCCGCTGGCAAAGGGCGTCCGGCCGATTTGGGGCGCCCGGCCGACAAGGGGCGCCGATGAGCGTCGCCCGCTGGCTCGCCCGCGCCCACGCGATGGACGAGGCGACCTGGGCGCGCCATGCGAGCCCGTGGAGCGTCTGGACGCGCTTCGCCACGCTGCCGGCGATCCTCCTCGCGGTGTGGCTCCACACCTCGGTCGGCTGGGGCTGGTCGCTCGCCGCCCTCCTCCTCCTCGCGGCGTGGACCTGGGCCAACCCGCGCCTCTTCCCGCCGCCGCGGCGCACCGACCGCTGGAGCGCCCGCGCCGTCTTCGGCGAGCGCGTCTGGCTCGCCCGGCGCGAGGTGCCGATCCCGCCGCACCACGCGCGCGCCGCGGCCATCCTCTCGGCCCTCGCCGGGATCGGCGGCGCCGTCGCCCTCGTCGGCGCGGCGCTCAACGACCTCGCGGCCACCCTCGCCGGCGGCCTCCTCGCCTATCTCGGCAAGATGTGGTTCCTCGATCGCATGGTCTGGCTCTATCAGGACATGCGCGACGCGAGCCCGGCCTATCGCGCCTGGGAGCACGGGTGACGCCGATGGACAGCACCTCCCCCGCCTTCAAGCACAACGTCGACGAGGCGCTCGCCGACGCCGGGCTGCAGCGGGCGCTCGGCAACGTCGAGCGCGGCTTCGTGCCGAAGCGGCGCGCCGCCGTCGATGCGCTGCCGGAGTTCGAGGCGCTGCGCGACCAGGGCATGGCGATCAAGAACCACGCCCTCGCCCACCTCGACCTCTATCTCGAGGCCTACGAGGCGAAGGTCGTCGCCGCCGGCGGCCACGTCCACTACGCCGAGGACGCCGCCGCCGCCCGCGACGTCATCCTCGACATCTGCAAGCGCGCCGGCGCCCGCACCGTCACCAAGGGCAAGTCGATGGTGTCGGAGGAGATCGGCCTCAACGACCACCTCGCCGCCAACGGCATCGAGCCGGTCGAGACCGACCTCGGCGAGTACCTGATCCAGATCCGCGGCGAGCACCCGAGCCACATCATCGCGCCGGCCGTCCACCTCAACAAGGAGGACATCGAGGCCGACTTCCGCCGCGTCCACACCCACCTGCCCGCCGACCGGCCGCTGGACGAGCCGACCGCGCTCCTCGCCGAGGCGCGCGGCATCCTGCGCCAGCGCTTTCTCGCCGCCGACGTCGGCGTCACCGGCGCCAACTTCCTCGTCGCCGAGACCGGCACCTCGATCATCGTGACGAACGAGGGCAACGGCGACCTCACCCAGATCCTGCCGCGCGTCCACGTCGTCATCGCCTCGGTCGAGAAGATCGTGCCGACCCTCGAGGACACCGCGCAGATCCTGCGCCTCCTCGCCCGCTCGGCGACCGGGCAGACGATGTCGGTCTACACCACCCTGTCGACCGGCCCGCGCCGGCCGGAGGACCCCGACGGGCCGGAGGAGTACCACGTCGTCATCCTCGACAACGGCCGCACGGCGATGCTCGGCTCCGAGTTCCAGGACATGCTGCGCTGCATCCGCTGCGGCGCCTGCATCAACCACTGCCCGGTCTACCGGGCGATCGGCGGCCACGCCTACGGCTGGGTCTACCCCGGCCCGATGGGCTCGGTGCTGACCCCGGCCCTCGACGGCCTCGACAACAGCCGCCATTTGCCCAACGCCTCCACCTTCTGCGGCCGCTGCGAGGCGGTCTGCCCGATGAAGATCCCGCTGCCGAAGATGCTCCGGCACTGGCGCGAGCGCGAGTTCGAGCGCCACCTGCAGCCGGCGACGCAGCGCTACGGCCTGAAGACCTGGGCCTTCGTGGCCAGCCGCCCGCGCCTCTACCGGCTGGCGACGCGCCTCGCGGCGGGCTTCCTCGGCCTCGCCGGCCGCGGCCGCGGCCGCTTCGCCAGCCTGCCCTTCGCCGGCGGCTGGACGGGCCACCGCGACCTGCCGGCGCCGGAGCGGTCGCAGACCTTCTCCGACCTCTGGCGGCAGCGCCAGAACGCGAAGGCGGGGGCATCCTCGTGAGCCGCGACGCCACGGCCCGCGCCGCCGTCCTCGCCCGCATCCGCGCCTCGCTCGGCGTCACCGGCGGCGAGGAGACGCGCCGGGCGGCCGTCGCCCAGCGCCTCGCCGGCCACCCGGCCGGCGTCGTCCCGGAGATCGGCGGCCTGTCCGGCGCGGGCGCCGTCACGCGGTTCCGCGAGCAGCTCCTCGCCGCCGCGGCGACGCTCTCGGAGGTCGCCACCGCGGCCGAGGTGCCCGGCGCCGTCGCCGCCTTCCTCGCCGCGCGCAACCTGCCCGCCCGCATCCGGCGCGGCGACGACCCGCGCCTGTCCGCGATGCCGTGGTCGCCGGGCCTCGTCGAGGTCGCGACCGGCCGCTCGCACGGCGACGACCTCGTCGGCCTGTCGCACGTCGAGACCGCCGTCGCCGAGAGCGGCACGCTGCTCCTCGTCTCCGGGCCGGACAACCCGACGACGCTCAACTTCCTGCCCGAGACGCACGTCGTCGTCGTCGACGCCGCCGACGTCGTCGGCTCCCTCGAGGAGGCGATCGGGCGCCTGCGCCGCCGCTACGGCGCCGGCACGATGCCGCGCACCGTCAACCTCGTCACCGGCCCGTCGCGCTCGGCCGACATCGAGCAGCGCCTGCTCTACGGCGCGCACGGCCCGAAGGCGCTGCACGTCGTCCTCGTCGGCGCCGCGCCGCCCGCCGCCGCGCCGCCGTCCTGACCCCTCCTGGAGGCACCAAGGCCATGTCCAGCCTGACGCTCGCCGTCGCCCGCAAGATCCTCGACGCCGCCTTCGCCAAGGCGGAGTTCCTCGAGCTGAAGCCGCTCGCCGTCGCCGTGCTCGACGCGAGCGGCCAGCTCGTCGCCTGCATGCGGCAGGACCAGCCGGCCCTGCTCAGGACCGACATCGCCATCGGCAAGGCCTACGGCGCGCTCGCCGTCGGGCAGGGCTCGCGCTGGCTGAACCGCACCGCCGGCGAGCGGCCGCATTTCATCTCGGCGCTGTCGGACATCTCCGGCGGCCGGGTCGTCCCGGTGCCGGGCGGCGTGCTGGTGAAGACGGTTGAGGGCGCGATCATCGGCGCTGTCGGCATCTCCGGCGACACATCCGACAACGACGAGCGCTGCGCCGTGGCGGCGATCGAGGCAGCCGGCTTCCTCGCCGATCCCGGCGCCTGAGCGGCTACTCCTCGTCCGGCGGCGGCGCGCCGTCGGGCGGCGGCGGCCCGTCCGGCGGCCCCTTGCCGTCCGGTCCCCGGCCGTCCGCGCGCAGTCCCTTGCCCTCGCGGCCCTCGCGGCCGCGCATCGGCCGGATCTCGGCGCGCACGTCGGCCGGCGCCGCGGCCACCGCCGCGGCGAGGATCGCGTGGCCCGCCTCCTGCAGCTCCTCGGTGCGCGCCCGCTCGGCGGCCAGCGCCGCGGCGAGCCGGGCCGGGTCGAGCGGGTCGGCGCGCATCGCCTCGAAGGTCTCGCGGCGCGCCTCGCGCATCGCCCGGAACGCGCGGCGCAGCGCCTCGGGCCGCTTGCCGAGCGCCTCCTTGAGCGCGTTCTGGATCTCCGGCGGGTAGATCCGCCCGGCGAGCAGCACGGCGCGCGTGAAGCCCATCGGCGGCGGCTCGTGCCAGAACCGCGTCGCGATCAGGTAGCCCGCGCCCACGAAGTTGACGACGAGCGAGACCGCGAGGGCCGCCATAAGGACCTTCGCGCTGCGGCTGCCGAGCGTCACAGCAGGTCTCCGGCGCCGATGTCGACGGTCGTCGCGTCGCCCGCCGCCGCGTCGGCATCGTCGACCCCGAGCACCAGCACCGCGAGCTCGCCGCTGTAGTCGGCGGCGGCCGGGGCCGGCGCGAGGATACCGATGGCGAGCCCGACCGCGAGGCACATGGCGAGCCCGGTCATGCCGGCGAAGGCGAAGCGCGGCGTCAGCCTCAGCGCCGCCGGCTTCGCGGCGGCGCGTCCCTCGCGCACCTGCGCCATCACCCGGCCGACGAAGGCCGAATCGACCGGCACCGGCAGGGCGGTGCGGGCGAGCACCCGCGCGACCGTCCGCGCCGCTTCGAGATCGGCCCGCGCGCCGGCGTCCGCGGCGACGAGCGCCTCGGCCGGGGCTACCGCCGCCGCCGGCCAGTTCGCCGCCTCCGGCCCGAACCGGTCGAGGAGATCGGCGAAGGCCTCGCGGCTCATCTGGGTGCGTTCCATCTCGTCCCTCCAGTTCCGGCGCGTCATCGCGGCCGTCCGCCGCGCGCCGCGAGCTTCTCGCGCAGCGTCCGCCGGGCCCGCACGAGCAACTGCTCGGCCGCCCCGACCGACACCCCGAGCGCCGCGGCGATCTCGCCGTTCGAATGCTCGCCGTCCGCCGCCAGCAGGATCGCCGCGCGCTGCCGGTCCGGCAAGGCGCGGATGTCGCTCGTCACGGCCACGAGCTCCTCGCGGTCGCCCACCTCGATGTCCGCCCCGAGCGCCGGATCGGGCGGCTCGGTCACGTCCTCGAGGCCGACGAAGCGGCGCAGCCGCCGCCGCCGCTCGAGGTCGATGCAGCGGTTGATGGCGATGCGGCAGAGCCACGTCGACACCCGCGCGCCGCGCTGCTCGAACCGCGCCGCCGTCCGCCAGACGGTGAAGAACGTCTCCTGCACCACGTCGTCGGCATCGCCCGCCGCTGCCGCGTAGCCGAGCACGATCGCCCGGAGCCGCGGCGCGTGTCGGCGCACCAACTCGGCCAGCGCCCGTTCGTCGCCGCTGGCGATCGCCGCGATGAGCGGCAGGTCCGGATCGGCGTCGGCGTCGTCCACGCGGCCCTCGGCGGGTGATGCGGCCCGGACAGGCTGGGCCGGCATCGCCTTCGGCGTAGCGGAGGCGGCCGGGCGGAGCAAGGCCGCGCCCGGCCCCGACACGCTCTCGGCCATCGACGACCGCGCCATCCGTCCGCCTCCCGCCGGCTACGGCTTCGTCAGTTCGCCTGCTTGGCGGCCTTCGCGGCGCGGCGGTCCTTCATCTTCACGACGAAGGTCTCCACCTCGGTCAGCGTCACCTTGCCGTCGCCGTCGACGTCGATCCGCTCGAACATCGACTTGCGGGCGAGGTACTCGTCCTTCGTCACGCCCTGCGGCACGTCGAGGCCGATGCGGCGGATCAGGCGGTTGAGCCGCTTCTCCGGCCAGCTCTCGGCGGCCGCGACCGCCTCGACCTCGGCGGCCAGCAGGCGGCCGTCCTTGTTGGTGTCGAGCTTGTCGAAGGTGCGCACGCGCACGACGTCGAACTCGGCCTTGTCGACGACGCCGTCGGCGTTCTTGTCGAGCTTCGTGAACATCGTCACGGTCCGGTTCTTGCCGGTCTCCTGCGCCGCCGCGGCGCCGCTGACGACGAGGGCGCCGGCGAGAGCGGCGGCGAGAATCGGGGCAGTGCGGATCATCGGGTCATCTCCGGTCTGGGCCCAATCGGGCGTCTGAGGCTCAAACGCCGGCCGGCGCGGTTCCCTACGCCTCGATGTGCCGCTTGAGGCCGGGGAGACCGGGTGTTAACTCACCACCGTTTGGCCCTGGGGAGGATCCGTGACGATGAGCGCCGACAAGCCGCTGTGGACGCCCTCGCCGGAGCGGATCGCCGCTGCCGCGATCACCCGCTTCGCGGCGCTGGCCGGCGAGCGGATCGGCCGCCCCCTCGACGGCTACGACGCCCTGCACGCCTGGTCGGTCGCCGACCCGGCGGCGTTCTGGAACCTCGTCTGGGACTATTGCGGCGTCATCGGCGAGAAGGGCGAGCGTCTCGCCGTCGACCTCGACAAGATGCCCGGCGGCCGGTTCTTCCCCGACGCCCGGCTCAATTTCGCGGAAAACCTGCTGCGCCGCTCGGACGACGGCGACGCCATCGTCTTCCGCGGCGAGGACAAGGTCGAGCGGCGGCTCTCCTGGCACGAGCTCGCCGAGCTCGTCTCGCGGCTGCAGCAGGCGCTGCGCGGCGCCGGCGTCGGCGTCGGCGACCGCGTCGCGGCGATGCTGCCGAACATGCCCGAGGCCGTCGCCTTCATGCTCGCCACCGCCTCACTCGGCGCCACCTGGTCGTCGTGCTCGCCCGATTTCGGCGAGCACGGCGTCGTCGACCGATTCGGCCAGATCGAGCCCAAGGTGTTCGTCACCTGCGACGGCTACTGGTACGCCGGCAAGCGAATCGAGGTCGCCGACAAGCTGAAGGGCATCGTCGAGCGGCTGGCGAGCGCCGCGACCGTCGTCGTCGTGCCCTATCTCGAGATCGCCGAGACGGTGGCCGCCGGTCTGCCCCGCGCCGTCACCCTCGACGCGTTCCTGCGGCCGCACCACGCCCGCCCGCTCGACTATGTCCGCGTGCCGTTCTCGCAGCCGCTCTACATCCTGTTCTCGTCGGGCACGACGGGCGTGCCGAAGTGCATCGTCCACTCGGTCGGCGGCACCCTGGTGCAGCAGCTCAAGGAGCACATGCTGCAGTCCGACGTGCGCGGCGGCGACCGGGTGTTCTACTTCACCACCTGCGGCTGGATGATGTGGAACTGGCTCGTCGCCGGCCTCTCCGCCGAGGCGACGCTGATCCTCTACGACGGCTCGCCGTTCCATCCGGACGGCAACGTGCTGTTCGACTACGCCCAGGCCGAGAAGGTGACGCTGTTCGGCACCTCGGCGAAGTACATCGACGCGGTGAACAAGGCGGGCCTCCGGCCGGCCGAGACGCACGACCTGTCGAGCGTCCGCCTCGTCGCCTCCACCGGCTCGCCGCTCGCTCCCGAGAGCTTCGACTTCGTCTACGAGGCGATGTTCCCCGGCGTCCACCTCGCCTCGATCTCCGGCGGCACCGACATCGTCTCCTGCTTCGTGCTCGGCGTGCCGACGCTGCCGGTGTGGCGCGGCGAGATCCAGCGCCCCGGCCTCGGCATGGCCGTCGAGGTATGGTCCGACGAGGGCAAGCCGGTGGTCGGCGAGAAGGGCGAGCTCGTCTGCGTCCGCCCGTTCCCGTCGATGCCGGTGAAGTTCTGGGCCGACCCGGACGGCGCCAAGTACCACGCCGCCTATTTCGAGCGCTTCGACAACGTCTGGTGCCACGGCGACTTCGCCGAGATCACCCGGCACGGCGGCGTCGTCATCTACGGCCGCTCCGACGCGACGCTCAATCCCGGCGGCGTGCGCATCGGCACCGCCGAGATCTACGCCCAGGTCGAGCAGATCCCCGAGGTGCTGGAGGCGATCGCCATCGGCCAGGACTTCGACAACGACGTCCGCGTCGTGCTGTTCGTCCGCCTGCGCGAGGGCGCGGTCCTCGACGAGGCGCTGGAGAAGCGCATCAAGACGCAGATCCGCACCGGCGCCACCCCGCGCCACGTGCCGGCGAAGGTCGTCGCCGTCGGCGACATCCCGCGCACCAAGTCGGGCAAGATCACCGAGATCGCGGTGCGCGACGTCGTGCACGGCCGCACGGTGAAGAACAAGGACGCCCTCGCCAACCCCGAGGCGCTCGACCTCTACCGCGACCTGCCCGCCCTCCGGAGCTGAGGGCCGCGGCGGGGATCCGTCGCCTTCGACGGGCCCGCGGAGCGGGCCGCCCCGCCGGCCCGCCCCCTCAGTTCACCGTGCGGTGCGCGTCCGGCACGTCGAGCGAGAAGGCCGGGATCGCCACCTCGAAGCTCTCGCCGCCCGGCGCCTCCATCCGGTAGGAGCCCGCCATGATGCCCGACGGCGTCGGCAGCGGGCAGCCGGAGGTGTAGGTGAAGGCGGCGCCCGGCTCGATCACCGGCTGCTCGCCGACGACCCCGATGCCGCGCACGTCCTGGGTGCGGCCGACCGCGTCGGTGATGCGCCAGTGGCGGGTCTTCAACTGCACCGGCTCCTGGCCGAGGTTGGCGATCTCCACCTCGTAGGCCCAGAACCACCGCCCCTCGTCGGGCGCCGACTGGTCGTCGAGGAAGCGCGGCTCCACGGTGATGCGGATGTTGCGCGTCACGGCGCTGTACATGACGGCCTCTCGCTCGGCGTCTCGATCGTACCCGCTGCTTAGGCGCGCCGCTCGGCCCCGTCAATTCCGTCGACGGCGCCGTCCCCAGCGGCCGCGGCGCCGCGGCGCCGCGGCACGCCGCTACTCGGCGGCGCGCCGGCCCGCCGTGCCGATCGCCGCGAGCGCGCCGTCGAGGTCGTCGATCAGGTCCTCGACGTCCTCGAGGCCGACCGACAGCCGCAGCATCCCGTCGCTGATGCCGAGCTCGAGGCGGGCCGCCTCGGAGAGGCGCTGGTGCGTCGTCGTCGCCGGGTGGGTGATCAGGCTCTTGGCGTCGCCGAGGTTGTTCGAGATCTTGAACAGCTCGAGCGCGTTCGACACCGCGAAGGCGTCGGCCTTGCCGCCCTCGAGCTCGAAGGCGACGAGGGTCGAGCCGGCGCTCATCTGCTTGCGGGCGATCGCCGCCTGCGGGTGGTCGTCGCGGCCGGGATAGATGACGCGGGTGACGCCCGGCCGCCCGGCGAGGTGGTCGGCGATCACCGCCGCCGACGCCGCCTGCCGCTCGACCCGGAGCGCGAAGGTCTCGAGCGACTTCAGGAGCACCCAGGCGTTGAACGGCGACAGGCTCGGCCCGGTCTGCCGCAGGAAGGTGTGCAGGTTCTCGTCGATCCACGCCTTCGACGACAGCACCACCCCGCCGAGGCAGCGCCCGTGCCCGTCGATGTGCTTCGTCGCCGAGTAGACGACGACGTCGGCGCCGAGCGCGAGCGGCTTCTGGTAGAGCGCCGTCGCGAACACGTTGTCGACGATCACCGTCGCCCCCGCCGCCTTGGCGATCGCCGCCACCGCGGCGATGTCGATCACGTCGAGGCACGGGTTGGTCGGCGTCTCCAGGAACACCGCGCGGGTGCCGCGCGTCACCGCCGCTGCCCACTGGTCGAGGTCGCAGCCGTCGATCAGCGTCGTCGCCACGCCGTAGCGCGGCAAGAGGTCCTCGATCACGTAGCGGCACGAGCCGAACATCGCCTTCGGCGCCACCACGTGGTCGCCGGCGCGCACCTGGCAGAGCAGCGCCGCGGTCACCGCCGCCATGCCGCTCGCCGTCGCCCGCGCGTCCTCGGCGCCCTCGAGCGCCGCCATCCGCGCCTCGAACATCGCGACCGTGGGGTTCGAGAAGCGCGAGTAGATGAAGCCGGGGTCCTCGCCCTTGAAGCGCGCCTCGGCCGCCTCGGCGGTGTCGTAGACGAAGCCCTGGGTGAGGAACAGCGCCTCCGAGGTCTCGCCGAAGGAGGAGCGCAGGGTGCCGCCGTGCACCAGCTCGGTCTGGGTGCCTCGGCGCTTCGGGCGGTCGGTGCCGGTCGTCATCGTCTCGTCTCCCGGGCCGCTGCCGTCGGCCCATAAAAAAACCCGGCCGGGCGAAATCGCCGGACCGGGTGCCGCGAGCCGTCTGCGCGACCCGCGCCCGACCTTTTAGCGATTTCTTTAACGTGGCTGCAAGCCGGCCGGCCAAATCACCACGGAACAGCGTTTCCATAAGCCTCGATCGGCCCGGCGTCAACGGCGGGCTTCCGGGGCCGCCGGCCCCCGGCTGGCGGACGTCGGCGGCACGCGCTATGTAATACCTCGGCGAGGGCAGGTCTTACAGGTCGGAGCGATGGGCACCACCGTCACCAGCAAGGGCCAGGTCACCATCCCGAAGCCGGTCCGCGACCGGCTCGGCATCGGGCCCGGCAGCGTGGTCGACTTCGAGATGGCCGCCGACGGCCGCATCGTGCTCGTCAAGCGCGGCGGCGCGCGGCCGAAGAGCCGCTTCGAGGCGCTGCGCGGCCGCGCGGGGGCCGGCCTGTCGACCGACGAGATCATGGCCCTGACGCGCGGCGAGGGATGACCGCGACGCTCGTCGACACCAATGTCCTGCTCGATCTCGTCACCGACGATCCGGCCTGGGCGGCGTGGTCGGTGGCGCAGCTCGACGCCGCCGCCGTCAACGGCCCGCTCGTCATCGACGGCATCGTCTACGCGGAGCTCTCGGTGCGCTTCGCGACGATCGAGGCCCTCGACGCGGTCGTCGCGGAGGCGGGCATCGTCCTCGCCGAGATTCCCCGCGAGGCCCTGTTCCTCGCCGGCAAGGCGTTCCAGCGATACCGGGCCGCGGGCGGCGCCCGGACGAGCGTGCTGCCGGATTTCTTCGTCGGCGCGCACGCCGCCGTCGCCGGCTTCCGCCTCCTCACCCGCGACGCGCGCCGGTTTCGCACCTATTTTCCGACCGTCGACCTCGTCGCCCCCGACGAGGATCGCACCAGCGGTTGACGCCGCCGCGCCGGTCGCCGAAGAGGATGGACGCCGCGTGATGGCGGGCGGACGGGAGCAGCGACGATGAGCGGCAAGCCGGCGGACGGCATCCTGCCGATCCAGGAGATCCGGGCGCTCGCCGCCGCGGGATCGATCGTCGTCGACGCGCCGTTCGCCGCCGACCAGGTGCAGCCGGCGAGCCTCGACCTGCGCCTCGGCAACGTCGCCCACCGCATCCGCGCGAGCTTCCTCGCCGGCCCCGGGCGGCCGGTCGCCGGCAAGCTCGCGAGCCTCACGCTGCACACCATCGACATCAGCGCCGGCGCGGTGCTCGAGACCGGCTGCGTCTACCTCGTGCCGCTCGCCGAGGGCCTCGCGCTGCCCGCCGGGCTCTCCGCCACCACCAACCCGAAGAGCTCGACCGGCCGCCTCGACGTCTTCACCCGCGTCGTCGTCGACGGCGGGCGGGCGTTCGACACCATTCCCGCCGGCTACCACGGCCCGCTCTACGCCGAGATCAGCCCGCGCACCTTCCCGGTGCTGGTGCGCGCCGGCTCGCGGCTGTCGCAGATCCGCTTCCGCCGCGGCGCCGCCGGCCTCGACGACGCCGCCCTGCGCGTGCTCGACACGCGCGAGCGGCTCGTCGACGGCGGCGCGGCGGTGATCGGCGACGGCCTGCACGTCTCGATCGACCTCGAGGGCGCTGGCAACGACGCGCCGATCGGCTACCGCGCCAAGCGCCACACCGGCGTCGTCGACGTCGACGCCAAGGCCGCCTGCGAGGTCCTCGACTACTGGGATCCCGTGCATGTCCGCGGCGCCGGCAGCCTGATCCTCGATCCCGACGAGTTCTACATCCTCGCCTCGCGCGAGGCGGTGCACGTGCCGCCCTCGGTCGCCGCCGAGATGGTGCCGATCGACCCGCTCGTCGGCGAGTTCCGCGTCCACTACGCCGGCTTCTTCGATCCGGGCTTCGGCCATGCCGCGGCCGGCGGCGCCGGCGCCCGCGCCGTGCTCGAGGTGCGGAGCCGCGAGGTCCCCTTCATCCTCGACCACGCCCAGGTCGTCGGCCGCCTCGTCTACGAGCGCATGGCGGCGCTGCCGGAGACGCTCTACGGCGAGATCGGCTCCAACTACCAGGCCCAGGGCCTGAAGCTTTCCAAGCATTTCCGCGCCGGCTGACGCGCGCCGGCCGGCTGGCCGCGCGCGCCGTCAGAGCGTCGCGGGGTCGATGGTGAAGAGTTCCTGCGCCCGCCCGACGCCGCGCAGCGCGTAGCGGCCGACCGAGACGAGCCCGTCGCGCTCGGGCTGCGGCGTCGCCGCCACGAAGTCGGACGACAGCACCACGCCGCGGTCGACCGAGCGGCACATCGAGGCGATCCGGCTCACCTCGTTCACCGCCGGCCCGACGACGGTGAAGTCGAGCCGGGCGTCGCTGCCGATGTTGCCGTAGAACACGTCGCCGATGTGCAGCCCGAGATAGACCGACGTCACCGGCCGCCCCTCGGCGGCGCGGCGCACGTTGAGCGCCGCCACCCGGGCGCGCATCGCCGCCTCGCCGCGCAGCGCCGAGCGGCAGGCCTCGGCCGGGTCCTCCGCCGGGAAGATCGCCAGCGTGCCGTCGCCGATCAGCTTCAGCACGTCGCCGCCGGCCTCGTGCACGGCGGTGATCACCGCCTCGGCGTAGTCGTCGAGCAGCGGGATGATCTCGTCCGGCGAGGCGCGGTCGGCGATCGAGGTGTAGCCGCGCAGGTCCGAGTACCACAGCACCGCGCTGATGCGGTCGGGGATGCCGCGCGAGATCCGCCCGCTCAGCACCCGCCGGCCGGCGTCGTTGCCGAGATAGACCTCGACTAGCGTCGTCGCGATGCGGGCGAGCGAGGCGCACTTCATCGCCAGCGCCAGCGGCGGAACGAGCCGGCGCAGCGCCACGAGGTCGTCGTCGTCGAAGCCCTCCGGCCGCCGGCTGGTCCAGTGCGAGTAGACGCAGTCCATCTCGCCGATCACGCTCTCGCTCGAGAAGCGGTGGACGAAGGCCACGTAGTCGGTGATGCCCTCGGCCGCCAGCTTGTCGAGCAGGCTGAACCGGCTCGCGTCACCGCCCCCGAGGCGCAGCCGGAGCTCATCGTCGCCGCTGGTCAGGAGGTGGAAGAACGGGCTCCGCTGCCAGTTCTCCGCCGCCTCGCCCTCGTTGGTGCGGCCGAACTCGATCACCGCCGATTCCTCTACGCCGTCGTTGCGCCAGCGGAACACCCGGCCCTCGTAGATCGGGTGCAGCGTGTCGATGATCGTCAGGCCGCGCGCGAGGTCGAGGCCCGCCGTGCGGCAGCGCACGCAGAAGCCGTCGAGCAGGGCCGTCTCCGACGCGCCGGCCAGTCCCTTCTTGATCAGCCAGGCGATCAGGGCGTCGATGTCGCTGTCTTGCATGCGGCCGTCCATGGGTCCGTGGTCGTCGGATTGCGGGTGGGGCGCCGCCCGTCGACCGGCGCCGCGGACGTCCCGGCCGCCCCGCGGGGGCGCGCCGTCGGCCGCGCGATCGAGCTCGCGGGAAGCCCCATCATAGGCCGTCGCGGCCGCCAATGCGACCGCCCGCGCGAACGGCGCCGTGCGCTCCGGCAATCCGGCCGCCGTCGGGAGGCGCGCTTGACAAGCCCGCCGACGGCTGGTCTTTCTCCGCCGGCGCTGCGGGCGGGGGGCGCTCGGGTCACGAAGCGGACGACGGAATGCGGAGCTACCTCGACTTCGAGAAGCCGATCGCCGACCTCGAGGGCAAGGTGCAGGAGCTCCGCGCCGTCTCGGGTGCCGGCGAGACGGTCGACGTCGGCGCCGAGATCGCCCGGCTCGAGGCCAAGGCCTCCTCGACGCTCGCCGACCTCTACGGCAAGCTGACGCCCTGGCAGAAGACGCTCGTCGCCCGCCACCCGGACCGGCCGCACGCCGTCGACTACATCCGCACCCTGTTCACCGAGTTCACGCCGCTCGCCGGCGACCGCGCCTACGGCGACGACCCGGCGATCATCGCCGGCCTCGGCCGCCTCGGCAGCCGCCCGGTGGCGGTGCTCGCCCAGGAGAAGGGCTCCGACACCGAGACGCGCCTCAAGCACAATTTCGGCATGGCGCGCCCCGAGGGCTACCGCAAGGCGGTCCGGGTGATGAAGCTCGCCGACCGCTTCGGCCTGCCGGTCGTCTCGCTCGTCGACACCGCCGGCGCCTATCCGGGCATCGACGCCGAGGAGCGCGGCCAGGCCGAGGCGATCGCCCGCTCCACCGAGGCCTGCCTCGCCCTCGGCGTGCCGAACGTCGCCGTCATCATCGGCGAGGGCGGCTCGGGCGGCGCCATCGCGCTCGCCACCGCGAGCCGCGTGCTGATGCTCGAGCACGCCGTCTACAGCGTCATCTCGCCGGAAGGCGCCGCCTCGATCCTCTGGCGCGACGCCGCCAAGGCGCCCGAGGCCGCCACCAACATGAAGATCACCGCCGAGGACCTCGTCCGCCTCGGCGTCGTCGACGAGATCGTGCCGGAGCCGATCGGCGGCGCCCACCGCGCCCCCGCGACGGTCATCGCCGCCGCCGGCCAGGCGATCGAGCGGGCGCTCGCCCGCTTCGACGGCCTCGGCGCCGACGCCGTGCGCCGCGCCCGCCGCGAGAAGATGCTGGCGATCGGCCGCACGCTCTAGGGCCGCCGCGCCGCCCGCCGGCCACAGACTTGCCGCATTCGACCGGTGAAAACGACGATCGGTGATCTCCCGCCTCTCCCGGGGCGACGATTCGGTCACGACTCGGTAAGATGCGTGGGCCTATGCTTCGAACCCGTTCGCCAGGAAGGACATCGGCTTTGGACGGGCAGACGATGAATTCAGGCCGCCGCTCCACCGCCCAGCGCCGCGTGACCGCCGCCGGGCGCGCGCTCGTGTTTGCCGGGCTCGTCGCCCTCGCCGGCTGCCAGGCCGACGAGGTCGGCTACGGGCCGAAGCACCTCCGCCCGATCGCCTCCGCGACGCAGGTCAAGATGAAGCAGCTCGACATGAGCGCCTCGTCGCCGATCCTCGTCCGCCTCTACAAGGAAGAATCGACCCTCGAGGTCTGGAAGCAGGCCCGCACCGGCAAGTTCGAGCTCCTGCAGTCCTACGAGATCTGTAAGTGGTCGGGCGGCCTCGGGCCGAAGGTCAAGGAAGGCGACCGGCAGGCGCCGGAGGGCTTCTACACGATCACCCCCGGCCTGATGAACCCGAACTCGTCCTACCACCTCTCCTTCAATCTCGGCTTCCCCAACGCCTACGACCGCTCCTACGGGCGCACCGGCTCGCACCTCATGGTGCACGGCTCGTGCTCCTCGCGCGGCTGCTACGCGATGGAGGATGCGCAGATCCAGGACATCTACGCCCTCGCCCGCGAGTCGTTCCGCGGCGGCCAGCGCTCCTTCCAGGTCCAGGCCTTCCCCTTCCGCATGACGCCGGAGAACCTCGCCCGCCACGAGGGCGACCCGAACATGCCCTTCTGGCTGATGCTGAAGGAGGGGTCGGACCACTTCGAGGTGACGCGGCAGGAGCCGAAGGTCGACGTCTGCGGCCGCCAGTACGTGTTCAACTCCGCGCCCGTCGACCCGAAGGCGAAGCTCGACCCGTCGCGCGCCTGCCCGATGCTCGACGTGCCGCAGGAGATCCTGATCGCTGTCGCCTCGAAGCGCAGCGCCGACACCGAGAAGACCCGCCAGATCGTCGCCTCGCTCGCCGCCAAGAAGCAGCGGCAGGAGGAGAACACCGCCCGCAGCATCGAGATCGCGAGCGCCCAGACCGCCCGCGGCAAGGCGCTGGACAGCGACGCCGTGCCGGCGATCCCGGCGGCCGTGCCGGCGACCGGGACGCCCGCCGACGGCGCCACCACGCCGGCCGACGCGACGCAGATCATGATCGCCAGCGTGCCGGTGCCGCAGGCGGCGCCCGGCCGCGCCCCGGCGACGATGGTCGCCGCCGCGCCCGCCGAGAAGGCCGACACCGGCAACTTCTTCACCTCGATGTTCAGCTTCGCCGGCACCGACGCGCCGGCCACGGCGGCCCCGGCCACGCCCGCCGTCGCGGCGCCCGCCGCGCCCGAGGCTGCGGCCCCGGCGGCCATCGCCGCCGCCGATCCGGCTCAGACCCCGGCCCCGGCCCCCGGCACGCCGACCGCGCAGGCGGTGGCCGCCGTCGCCCCGGAGGCCGCCGAGCCGGCCGCTGCGCCCGCTCCCGCCGCGCTCGAGGCGCCCGCCGTCGCGGCCGTGCAGCCGGCGGCGGTCGCGACCGCCTCGCCGGCGCCCGTCGCCGCGACGCCCCCGGTGCCGGCGGCCGACCCCAACGCCCCGCTCGCCATCACGCCGCCCGCCGAGCCGGTCGAGAAGAAGTCCTTCTTCGCCAAGACGTTCGGCTCGCTGTTCGCGACGAACTGAGCCTGCGGCGGCGCGATCGCCGCCGCCACCGGGTCGAGCAGCGGCAGCGGCTGCAGCGCCAGCCCGATCGCCGCGACGAACGCGGCGGCCGCCGCGATCCCCACCAGCGCCATCGCCGTGCGCTGGCCACGCGCGCTCATGATCGGCCCTCCGAACGGTCCCGTCGCCGGCAACGATCGCCGGCATCCTGCGCCCCTTGTGGGCCGGCGCGCCTGAACCGCCGCTGAACGCCGCGGCTCCCCCTCCCGAGCCTCCCGCGCGGTCAGGCCCCGGCCAGCAGCCCGTAGACGTGGGCGGCCGCCGCGAGATCCTCGAGCGCCGTGCCGACCGACTTGAAGAGGGTGATCTCGTCCGCGCTCCGCCGGCCCGCGCGGGTGCCGCGGCAGAGCTCGAACAGGTCGCCGGCGACGTCGTCCGCGCCGATCACCCCGGCGGCGATCGGCTGCGCCAGGTCGCCGCCCTCGACGAGCGCCACGCGGGTGTCGACGAACACCCGCGCCCGCCGCACCGCCTCGTCGTCGCACTCGCGCATCGAGGGCCGGAAGGCGCCGACGAGGTCGAGGTGGGTGCCCGGCCGGAGCCAGGCGCCGGCGACCAGCGGCACGTCCGACAGCGTCGCGCACGACACCACGTCGGCGCCGGCGACCGCCGCCTCGAGGTCGTCCGTCGCCGTCGCCGCGAGGCCCTGCCGCGTCAGCCGCTCGGCGAGCGCCGCGGCCGTCTCCGGCCGGCGGTTCCACACCGTCACCGCCTCGATCGGCCGGACCGCCGCGTGGGCGGCGACGAGATAGGGAGCGAGCGCGCCGGCCCCGACCATCGTCAGGCGCCGCGCCTCGGGCCGGGCGAGGAAGCGCGCCGCCAGCGCCGAGGCGGCGGCGGTGCGGTTGAGGGTGAGCGCCACGCCGTCCATGAGCGCGATCGGCGCGCCGCTCTCGCCGGACATCAGGAGATAGCTGCCGACCACCGTCGGGTGGCCGCGCGCCGGGTTGTCGGGGTTCACCGAGACGATCTTGACGCCGAGGAAGCCGTCGCGGCCGCCCTCCCCCGGCGCCGTCCAGGCCGGCATCAGCAGCAGCGTCGCGTCGGGCCGGCCGGGCCGGTGGATCTCGTGGTGATGGCGCTCCGGCACCGTCGCCTCGCCGGCGAAGGCCGCGGCGAGCGCGTCGACCAGCGGGCCGGGGCTGAGCAGCGCGTCGATCTCGCGCGCCTGGACGAGGCGCACGGAGATCAGGCCGCGGAGCGGCTGGAGGGGGCCGGAAGGGCCGCGGCGGTGCCGGCGTTGGCCCGCGCGCGGCCGCGCTCGGCCTCGCGGCGCCAGCGCGCCGCCTCGTCGTGCTCGCGCCGCGCCGCCTTACGGAACCGCCCCTGGCGCAGCCACACCGCGGCGCCGCCGAGGAGGACGCCGATGGCGAGCGCGGCGAACACCACCCAGAACAGCGGCAGCGTCACCGCGAGCGGCGAGGTGGTGGGATTGAACGGGTCGAAGGCGAGGCGCACCGGCACGCGGTTGGCGACCGCGAGGGCGATCAGCACGATCGCCACCGGCACGAGCACGAGGGTCGCCACGAGGCGTCGCATCGCCGCCGCCCTCAGTCGCTGCCGCCGTTGAGGCGCTCGCGCATCTCCTTGCCGGTCTTGAAGAACGGCACGTGCTTCTCGGCCACGTCGACCTGCTCGCCGGTGCGCGGGTTGCGCCCGAGGCGGGCCGGCCGGTTCTTCACCGAGAAGGCGCCGAAGCCGCGGAGCTCGACGCGGTCGCCGCGCGCCAGCGCCCCCACCACCTCGTCGAGGATGGCGTTGACGATGTTCTCGACGTCACGCTGGTAGAGATGCGGATTCCGCTCGGCGATACGCTGGACGAGCTCGGATTTGATCATCGTGTCGCCCCTGTGAAGCGATCGCCTCGCTTCTCGGATGAAGCCTGCCAAAGCGACAGGAGACCGTCAAGGCGTCCGTCGCCCGCGGCGCCCTCGAGGCCGAGCACGGAGAGCACCGAGCCGGCGAGCCCCTCGCCGAAGCTCGAGCCGATCGCCGAGCCGAGCGACAGCCATCCGCCCTCAGAGCGGGTCTTCCACTCGCGCACCGGCAGCCCCTCGGCGAGCCCGCGGTCGCTCACCAGCCAAGCGATCGCGGCCGATTCCTCGCCGAGCTCGTCGACGAGGCCCGCCTCGTCGGCCTGGTGGCCGGTGAAGATCCGCCCGTCGGCGAGCCGGCGCGCCGTCGCCTCGTCGAGCTTGCGCCGCTCGACGACGAGCGACAGGAACCAGTCGTAGGAATCGGCGACGACGCCGGCGAGCATCGCCTTGGCGTCCGGGGTGATCGGCGAGAACGGGTCGGGCTCGGCCTTCAGGGGCCCGCTCTTCTCGGCCGAGATGCTGACGCCGAGGGTGTCGAGCAGGCGCGAGGCCTCGCCGTATTGGAACAGCACGCCGATCGAGCCGGTGATCGAGGTGCGCCGGGCGACGATGTGGTCGCTCGCGAGCGCCACCATGTAGCCGGCGGAGGTGCCGAGCGCGCCGATGTGGGCGACGACGGGCTTCTTCTGGGCGAGCAGGCGCAGCGCCTCGTAGAGCGATTCGCCGCCGGAGGTGGTGCCGCCGGGGCTCGAGATCGTCAGCAGCACCCCGGCCACCGCCGGGCTCGCCGCCATCTTCTCGATGAGCTCGATGCGCTTGCGGTCGTCGGCGATCACGCCGTCGATGCTGAGGCGGGCGATGTGCGGGCTGCCGCGGCCGGCGAAGTCGAAGCCTCCGAAGGCCGCCACGGCGGCGGCGACGAGGCCGGCGACCGCCACGATCGCGGCGATGCGCCATCCGGCGAGGCTGCGGCGCATTCGCCGCCGATCGACGATGGAATCGGCGTCGAGAGCCATCCGTGGTCGCCCTTTTGCCCGTCAGGCCCCGCGCCGGCGAAGCTCGCCGGCGCGGGTCTCACGTGTGGTCGTGTCAGTCGTCGGCCTTGTCGGTCTCGCCGGTCTCCTGGCGGGCCCGAAGCGCCGCGCCGAGGATGTCGCCGAGCGACGCGCCGGCATCGGTCGAGCCGTACTGCGCCACCGCTTCCTTCTCCTCGGAGATCTCCAGCGCCTTGATGGACACCTGGATCTTGCGGGCGCGGCGGTCGAACTGCAGCACGCGGGCGTCGACCTTCTCGCCGGCCGCGAAGCGGTCGGGACGCTGGTCGGCGCGATCACGGGCGAGGTCGGCCCGACGGATGAAGGCCGTCAGGTCGGTGCCGATGATCTTGACGTCGATGCCACCTTCCTTCACGTCGGTGACTTCGCAGGTGACGATCGAGTTCTTCTTCACCTCGCCCGCGTCCGCGAACGGATCGCCGGCGAGCTGCTTGATGCCGAGCGAGATGCGCTCCTTCTCGACGTCGACGTCGAGAACCTGCGCCTTCACCATCTCGCCCTTACGGAACTCCTCGATGACCTGCTCGCCCGGACGGTTCCAGTCGAGGTCGGAGAGGTGCACCATGCCGTCGACGTCGCCGTCGAGGCCCAGGAACAGGCCGAACTCGGTCTTGTTCTTGACCTCGCCCTCGACGATCGTCCCCGGCGGGTACTTCTCGATGAAGACCTCCCACGGGTTCGACAGCGTCTGCTTCAGGCCGAGCGAGATGCGGCGCTTCACCGGGTCGACCTCGAGGATCATCACCTCGACTTCCTGCGAGGTCGAGACGATCTTGCCCGGGTGGACGTTCTTCTTCGTCCACGACATCTCGGAGACGTGGATCAGGCCCTCGATGCCCGGCTCCAGCTCCACGAAGGCGCCGTAGTCGGTGATGTTGGTCACGCGGCCCTTGAAGCGGGCGTCGACCGGGTACTTGGCCTCGATGCCGTCCCACGGATCGGCCATCAACTGCTTCATGCCGAGCGAGATGCGGTGCGTCTCGTGGTTGACGCGGATGATCTGCACCCGGACCGTCTGGCCGATGGTCAGGATCTCGGACGGATGGTTGACGCGGCGCCACGCCATGTCGGTGACGTGCAGCAGGCCGTCGATGCCGCCGAGGTCGACGAACGCACCGTAGTCGGTGATGTTCTTGACCACGCCCTCGATGATCTGGCCTTCCTCGAGGCTCTGCACCAGCTCCGAGCGCTGCTCGGCGCGGGTCTCTTCGAGGACGACGCGGCGCGACACGACGATGTTGCCGCGGCGCTTGTCCATCTTGAGGATCTGGAACGGCTGCGGCGTGTGCATCAGCGGGCCGACGTCGCGCACCGGGCGGATGTCCACCTGCGAGCGCGGCAGGAAGGCGACGGCGCCGTCGAGGTCGACGGTGAAGCCGCCCTTGACCTGGTTGAAGATCTGCCCGGTGACCTTCTCGTTCTTCTCGAACGCCACCTCGAGCCGGACCCAGCTCTCCTCGCGGCGCGCCTTCTCGCGCGACAGGACGGCCTCGCCGAGCGCGTTCTCGACGCGCTCAAGGTAGACCTCCACTTCGTCGCCGACGTTGAGGCCGCCGTCCTTCGAGCGGACTCCGAATTCCTTCAGGGCCACGCGGCCCTCGACCTTCAGGCCGACGTCGATGACGGCGAGGTCTTTTTCGATCGCAATGACGATTCCCTTGACGACCGAGCCTTCCTGCATGTCGACGCGGCCGAAGGACTCGTCGAGCAGGGCGGCAAAATCATCGCGGGAGGGGTTGAGAGCGGCCATTCGGTCTCCGTAAGCCGGTGTCCGGCTGCGCACCGGGGGGTTGGTGTTGAAACGGCTGCCCCGTCCGACCGGCCCCGCGGTCACCCGGGCCGTCGAGGGCCCGTGGTCGCGAAGCTGCCGCCGAAGTTTCGGGCGGCCCGGCGCAAGCGGTCTGGCGAGGCGGCATCCTGTCGCCCTCGGCTCCCGCCGTGCCGTGCCGCCCGCTCGGGGCAAGTCCACGGTCTACCGGCCGGACCCGCGGCGAACCGGCGGCAGTCCCAGGACCGTTCCGCTCGAAACGCCGCGAACGCCGTCGATCGCTCGACGACGCCCAAAGACGCGGTCTACTTAGCGGTTCGCCGCCGTCAGGGCAAGCGCCGCGGCGCCCGCCTGCCCTGCGCGAATGGCCCCGCCGGGCGGCGCGGAACCGGTTATCATGCCCGGGCGTTGACGGTCTCGAGCAGCAACGGGCAGGGAGACGGCACATGGGCATCGAAGTCGGCGGCATTCTAGGGCTTCTGATCCTCGCCTTCGACATCTACGCGATCATCAAGGTGGTCGGCTCCGGCGCCTCCACCGTCGCCAAGGTGATCTGGATCCTGGTGATCCTGATCTTCCCGGTGCTCGGCCTCCTGATCTGGCTCGTCGCCGGCCCGAAGGGTCCCTGACCGCCGGCCGCCTCCCGCGCCCGCCGCCGCGCCCCGCGGGAGGCTCGATCGCGGGTGGCCGTCGCCGGCCGCCCGCACCACCTCTGTGAGAACACGATGCCCAAGCGCCTGACGATCCGGCACACCACGACCTATTCCTACGCGGCGCCCGTCACCTTCGGCGAGCACCGGCTGATGCTGCGGCCGCGCGACAGCCACGACATCCGCCTCGTCGCGGCGACGCTGACGCTGTCGCCGCCCGGCCAGCTGCGCTGGGTGCACGACGTCTTCGGCAACTCGGTCGCCTACGCCGGGTTCGCCGGGCCGGCGGCCGAGCTCGTCATCACCAGCGAGCTCGCCATCGAGCGCTATGCGCTCGACCGGCCGCCCTTCGCCCTCGATCCGGCCGCCGCCCGCTACCCGTTCATCTATTCCGCCGACGACCGCGCCGACCTCGCCCGCCTCGTCGAGCTGCACCATCCCGATCCGAAGGGCCAGCTGCGCGACTGGGCGCAGGGCTTCGTGCAGGGGCCGACCACCGACACCCTCGCCCTCGTCGCCGACATCAACCTCGGCATCCGCAACGGCTTCCAGTACAACGCCCGCGACGAGGAGGGCACGCAGGCGCCGCTCGAGACGCTCGAGCGCGGCTCCGGCACCTGCCGCGACTTCGCCTTCCTGATGGTCGAGGCGCTGCGCGCGCTCGGCATCGGCGCCCGCTTCGTCACCGGCTACCTCTACGACCCGGCCCTCGACGGCGGCGACGGCGCGGGCGTCTCCGGCGCCGGGGCGACGCACGCCTGGGTCGACGTCTACCTGCCGGGCGCCGGCTGGGTCGAGTACGACCCGACCAACGGCCTCGTCGGCTCGGCGAGCCTCGTTCGCGTCGGCGTCGCCCGCGAGCCCTCGCAGGCGATCCCGATCGTCGGCAGCTTCACCGGCCGCCCGGGTGACTTCCTCGGCATGGCCGTCGACGTCCGCGTCACCGCCGGCGGCCCCGCCCCCGCCAACGCCGAAGCCGCCGCCGCGGCCGCCTGACGGCGGTCGGCGGCGGACCAAGGGGGCCTGCTCTCAGTTGAGCGTCGTGCCCTCGATGGTGATGCGGTGCAGCAGCCGGCGGGCGCCCGGATAGTCGTTGAGGGCGAGGTGCCAGGTCGCGCGGTTGTCCCAGAAGGCGAGCGAGCCGGGCTTCCAGCGGAAGCGGCAGGTGAACTCCGGCCGCACCGCGTGGGCGTAGAGGAAGTCGAGCAACGCCTTCGATTCGGCCGCCGCCCAGCCCTCGATGCCGATCGTGAAGTTCGGGTTCACGAACAGCGCCTTGCGGCCGCTCGTCGGATGGGTGACGACGACGGGGTGGACGGCGTCCTGCGTCGCGAGCTCCGGATTGAGGATGCGCCCCTTGAGGTCGCCCTCGGCGAGGCCGCGGCTCTCATAGCCGAACACGTGGCGGCTCGAATGGACGGCGCGCAGGCGGCCGAGCGTCGCCTTCAGCCCGTCCGACAGCGCGTCGTAGGCCGCGTACATGCTGGAGAACACCGTGTCGCCGCCGACCTCCGGCACCTCGATCGCGTAGAGCAGCGAGCCCTTGGCGGGCGCCACGTCGTAGCTGTGGTCGGTGTGCCAGGTGCCGCCGATGTTCGACGACTGGTTCGGGTCCTTCGACACCTGCGCGATCTCGGGGTGGCCCTCGACGGCCCGGAAGAAGCGGTTGATGTTGATCTCGCCGAACCGCCGGGCCGCGGCGATGTGCTGCTCCGGCGTCAGCTCCTGGTCGCGAAAGAAGACGACGCCGTGCTGGGCGAGCGCCTGCTCGATCTCCTCGACGACGACGGCGGCGAGCGGTCGCGAGAGATCGACGCCCTCGACGTCCGCCCCGATCGCGGGCGACACCGGGCGGACGGCGATGTGGGTGTAGCCGCGGGCGGCGATTCCCCCGGGCGCGCCCGCCGGCGCGCGGTCCTGCTGCTTGAGCGACATGGGTCCAGTCCCTTTGCTCTGGTGGATCGACTGCGTCGCGCGCGCCGTCAGGCGGCGGCCGCGACCTTGAGGAACAACGACGGATCGAAGTAGGTCGACGCCGGCAGCGGGTCCTTGAACGCGCCGACCGCGACGTTGAAGGCGGTGACCCGGTCGAGCCACTCGGTGATCTTGCCGTCGCGGTAGAGGACCTCCCACTCGGCCGCCGGCAGCCAGCGGGCCGTGTCGTACTGCGTCTGCAGCTCGGCGAGGGTGAAGTCCTTGTAGTAACTGCCGTGCAGGTACTCGAGCGCCTCGTCGCGCTTGGCGATGATGTAGGCGTTGGCCGGCAGCCAGGCGCGGATGAACCGCTCCAGCACGTCCTTGCGCTCGGCGTAGAAGGCGTTGCCCGCCGACCAGCCGTTGAGGATCGCCGCGTCCGGGTATTCGCGCGCCGTCGCCAGCAGCTTCGCCGTCGGCGCCGCCTTGGCGATCCCGGAATCGAACGGCACCCAGGTCGCCACCACCGGCACGGCGCCGGAGATGAACGAGGTCACCGCGTTGCCCATCTGCTGGTGGACGATCTCGACGTCGGTGTTGGCGTCGAGGCCGTTGGCGGCGAGCAGCTTGTAGAGGAAGTAGTGGGCGGTGGTGCCGCGGGTCGTGGCGATCCGCTTGCCCTTGAGGTCGGCGATGGTCGCGACGCCCTGGTCCGGGTGCACCCAGAGCTGCGCCGTCGCATGCTCGATCGCGTTGATCAGGAACGCCTTCCCCTGGCCGCGGGCCGGGAAGTTGGAGATCACCGCGCCGGTGGTGACGAGGTCGACGCTGCCGCCGACGAGCGCCTGGTAGGCCTCGAGCCCGGTGATGAACTGCACCGTCTCGGTCGCGAGCCCCTCCGCCGCGAAGCTGCCGAGGTGCTCGCCAATGCGCAGGTGCGCGTCGGAGGAAAGCCCGTGCAGGAAGCCGATGCGCAGCGGCGTCGGCGGGGCGGCGATGGCCGGGAACCCGGTGATCGCGGTCGTCGCCACCGCGGCACCGGCGGCCAGAAATGTCCTGCGGTCGATCACGTCTCGTCTCCTTCGGTCGATGTCAGTGTTGCCGCCGACGCTCGGCGTCGGCGCTGCGGGCGAACTCCTCCATGACGAGGTCGGTCAGCATCGTCTTGAGGCTGCCGAACTCGCTGGAGGCCTGGATCGCGTGCGTGCGCTCCGGCCCGAACGGCACGTCGAGCACCGCCTTGATCGAGCCCGGCCGGGCCGAGATCACGACGACGCGCGAGGCGAGGTAGAGCGCCTCGTCGACGGAGTGGGTGATGAGAAGCCCCGTGGTGCGCTCGCGCCGCAGCACCTCGATCAGCAGGTCGTGCATGGCGAGCCGGGTCTGCGCGTCGAGCGCCCCGAAGGGCTCGTCCATCAGCAGCACCTTCGGCCGCACGACGTAGGCGCGGGCGAGCGCGACGCGCTGCTTCATGCCGCCGGACAGCGTCTTCGGCAGCGCGTCGCGGAAGTCGGAGAGCCCCATCAGGGCGATGTAGCGGTCGATCAGCGCCCGCCGCTCGGCCTCGCCGATGCGGTTGGCGGCGAGCGTCAGCCCGAAGGCGATGTTCGCCTCGACCGTCAGCCACGGAAAGACGCCGTAGTCCTGGAAGATGACGCCGCGGTCCGAGCCCGGCCCGGCGATCGGCCGGCCGTCGAGGCTCACGCTTCCGGTCGTCGGGGCCATCAGGCCGGCGACGAGCTTCAGGAGGGTGGTCTTGCCGCAGCCCGACGGCCCCACGACGGCGACGAGCTCGCCGGGCTCCACGGTGAGCGACACCGAGCCGAGGGCGGTCATCGTTCCCGAGCGCGTCGGGTAGGACACCGAGACCCGGTCGACGACGAGGCGGGCCGGCGTGCTCATCGCTCCAGCCGCTCCTGCCAGGCCACGGCCCGCGCGGTCAGCCGCTTGAGCACGACGTCCATCGCGAGGGCCGTCACGCCGATCGCGATGATGCCGACATAGATGACGGGGAGCTGGAAGAACGAGGCGGCGACCTGGATCGAGGCGCCGAGGCCGGTCTGCGCGGCGACGAGCTCGGCCGCGACGAGCGTCGCCCAGGTGACGCCGAGGGCGACCCGGAGGCCGGTAAGGATGTGCGGCACGGCGAGCGGCAGGGTCACGCGCCGGAAGATCTCCTGCTCGCTCGCCCCGAGCGTCCGCGCGACGTGGGTGTAGATCGGCGCGATCTGCGACACGCCCTCGTAGATCACGATCACCGCGCCGAAGAAGGCGGCGAACGACAGCACGATGATCTTCGCCGCCTCGCCGATGCCGAAATAGATGATCACCAGCGGGATCAGCGCGATCGGCGGCAGGGCTCGGAAGAAGCCGACGAGCGGCCCGACGGCGAGGCGCATCGCCTCGAAGCGCCCGAGCGCGATGCCGATCGGAACCGCGAGGCTGGTGCCGATCGCCACCCCGGTCAGCACCCTCGCCGAGGAGGCGGCGACGTCGGCGAGGAGCCGGCCGTCGGCGGCGCGGGCGAGCCCTTCGCCGGCCACCTCGAGCGGCGACGGCAGCAGCGCCGGGTCGACGATCGCGAGCGCGTTCATCGCCCACCACCCGGCGAGCACGGCGACCCAGGGCGTCGCGACCAGCCCGGCCGCGGCGAGCGCCGAGGTCCGGCCGCCGCCGGGCGCCCGCCGCGCCGTGCGGGCGGCGGCCAGCCGGCCGCGGCCGAGATCGATCGGGGACGAGAGATCGGTCATCGCAGCCTTTCCTCTTCTGCCGGCGGCCGGCCTTGCCCCGGCGGTCGCGGCGGCCGTGGCCGGCCGCACCGCCGTCGTCCGCCATCAAAGCGAACGGCGGCCGTGGCGATAAGGAATACACGACTAAATCGATCGACAAAATCAAAACATCATTCCCCCGCCGCCGCGGCACCCGGAGTCGCGGCACGGCGCAGGGCGCCGCCGCCCGCGCGGCAGCGGCCGTCGCGGCGGGAAACCCGGCCGCGATCCTGGAGGAACGAGGGATGGAGAGGAGGTCGCGCGCCGGCCGCGACCGCGGCGAGGCGCGGCCGTCCGTCGCGGTCGGCGGTTCGGGCGTGTGGCGGAGGAGCGTGGAGGCCCGGCTACTCGCCCGGCGCCGGGGCGTGGCCGACGGCGGAGGGGTGCGCCGTCTCGTGCCGCCGCTTGCGGCCGACGAAGGAGAGCACCGCCGGCACCACGAACAGCGTCAGCACGGTGCCGAAGCTCATGCCGCCGACGATCACCCAGCCGATCTGCTGCCGGCTCTCGGCGCCGGCGCCCTCCGACAAGGCGAGCGGCAGCGCGCCCAGCACCATCGCGCCGGTGGTCATCAGGATCGGCCGCAGCCTGAGCGTCGCCGCCTCGACGATCGCCTCGCGCAGCGGCTTGCCCGCCGCCTGCAGCTGGTTGGAGAACTCGACGATCAGGATGCCGTGCTTGGTGATGAGGCCGATCAGCGTCACGAGGCCGATCTGCGAATAGACGTTGAGGGTGCCGTCGGTCCACGACAGCGCCGCGAGCGCCCCGGTCATCGACAGCGGCACGGTGAGCAGGATCACCACCGGGTCGACGAAGCTCTCGAACTGCGCCGCCAGCACCAGGAAGATGAACACCAGCGCCATCAGGAACACGAACACGAGGCTCTGCCCGGACGACACGAACTCGCGGCTCTGGCCGGAATAGTCGAGCTGCACGGTCGCCGGCAGCACCTCGCGGGCGGCGCTGGTGAGGTAGTCGAGCGCCTCGCCCGTGGTGTAGCCGGGCGCGAGGTTCGCCTGGATCTCGGCCGAACGGAGCTGGTTGAAGCGCTTCAGCTCGCGCGGCGCCACCGTCTCCTCGATGTTGACGATGTTCGACAGCGCCACCATCTCGCCCGGCGTGCCGGCGACGGTGCTCGCCGGCGTGCGGACATAGATCGTCTCCAGCGTCTGCGGCGAGGCGCGGTCGGCGGCGGAGAGCTGCACCATCACGTCGTACTGCTCGCCGTCGCGCTCGAAGCGCGTCACCTGCCGCCCGCCGAGCAGCGATTCGAGCGTCCGCCCGATCACCGAGACGTCGAGGCCGAGGTCGGCCACCTTCGAGCGGTCGATCGACAGGGTGATCTCGGGCGTGTTGAGCTTGAGGTCGGTGTCGATGTTGACGAGCCCCGGATAGTCGGCGACCCGCGCCACCACCGCGTCGACGTACTTGTCGAGGTCCTCGTAGGTGCCCGAGGTCTGGATCACCAGCTGGATCGGCTTGCCGAAGCCGCGCTGGCCGAGCGAGGGCGGGTTCGAGACGAAGATCTGCGCGCCGGGAATGCGGCTCACCTGGGCGAACAGCGAGGCGACGATGTCCTGCTGCTTGCGCGCCCGCTCCGTCCAGTCGGTCAGGTTGGCGTAGCCGATCATGTTGGTCGACTGCGGGAAGCCGATCACCGTCAGGTAGCCGCGCACCTCCGGCACCGTGGCGAAGATCTCCTCGAGCATCTTCGCGTAGCGCTCGGTGTAGGCGATCGTCGAGCCCTCCGGCGCCGTGCCGAAGGCCGACAGGGTGCCGCGGTCCTCGGTCGGCGCGAGCTCCGACTTGAGGCTCGTCACGTAGTGGCCGGCGAGCGCCGCGACGCCGACGGCGATCAGCACCACCACCACGCGCAGCTTCAGGGCGAGCCCGAGGAGGCGCCGGTAGCCCTGCTCGAAGGCGCGGAACCCGCCCTCCATCAGGCGGAAGAAGAAGCCGGGGTTGTTGTTGTGCTTCAGGAGCTTGGAGCACATCATCGGCGTCAGCGTCAGCGCCACGAAGCCCGACACCAGCACGGCGCCGGCGAGCGTCAACGCGAACTCGAGGAAGAGCCGCCCGGTGCGGCCCGGCGCGAAGGCCACCGGCGCGTAGACCGCCGCCAGCGTCAGCGTCATCGCCAAGACCGCGAAGCCGATCTCGTTCGCACCCTTGATCGCCGCGGCGCGCGGCGTCATCCCGTCCTCGACGTGGCGGAAGATGTTCTCGAGCACCACGATGGCGTCGTCGACCACGAGGCCGATCGCCAGCACGAAGGCGAGCAGCGTCAGCGTGTTGATGCTGAAGCCGAAGGCGTACATCAGCGTGAAGGTGGCGACGAGCGACACCGGGATCGTCACGATCGGGATGATCGAGGCGCGCACCGTCCGGAGGAAGAAGAAGATCACCAGCACCACGAGGGCGATCGCCTCGCCGATCGTCGCGTAGACCGCCTTGATCGAGCGGTCGATGAACACCGACTGGTCGTTGCCGACGACGACCGTGACGCCCTCCGGCAGCAGCGCCTCGATCGCCGGCAGCTCGGCGCGCACGGCGTTCGAGACGTCGAGCGGGTTCGCCGTCGCCTGCTTGATGACGCCGACGGCCACCGCCGGCTGGCCGGTGTAGCGGCTGGCGCGCCGCTCGTCGTAGGCGCCGAGGACGACGTCGGCGACGTCGCCGAGCCTGACCTGGTGGCCGTCGGCCACCTTCACCACGATCTCGCGGAACTGCTCGGGCGTCGTCAGCCCGGTGCGCGACAGCACGCTGAACTCGCGGTCGACGCTCTCGATGCGGCCGGACGGCAGCTCGACATTCTGCGCGCGCACCGCGTCCTCGACGTCCTGCACGGTGAGCGAGTAGGCGGCGAGCCGCTCGCGGTCGACCCAGATCCGCATCGCATAGCGCCGCTCGCCGAAGATCTGCACGTCGGCGACGCCGAGCAGCGTCTTCAGCCGGTCGAGCACGGTGCGGTCGACGAGGTCGGTCAGCTGCAGCGGGTCGAGGGTGTCGGAGCGGAAGGCGAGGAACATCACCGGCTGCGCGTCGGCCTCGACCTTCGAGATCACCGGCTCCTCGATCTCGTCGGGCAGCCGGCCGCGCACCCGCGAGGCGCGGTCGCGCACGTCGGAGGCGGCGACGTCCGGGTCGACGCCGAGCTTGAAGCGCACGGTGATCCGGCTCTGCTCGGAGCGGCTCGAGGATTCGATCACGTCGATGCCCTCGACGCCGGCGATCGAGCCTTCGAGGACCTGGGTGACCTGACTCTCGATGATCCGCGCCGAGGCGCCGGGATAGCGCGTCACCACCGAGACCTGCGGCTCGTCGATCTGCGGATATTCCCGCACCGTCAGCCGGTCGTAGGAGACGATGCCGACGAGCACCAGCACGAGGCTCATCACCGTCGCGAAGACGGGCCGCTCGATGCAGATCTCCGAGATGCGCATGCCGTCTCCGTCTGCGGTTCGCCGCTCAGCCGCTGGTCGGCGAGACGATCTCGACGGCCGAGCCGTCCTTCAGCCGCGCGTGGCCGGCGACCACCACCTGGTCGGCCGCCGCGACGCCCGACACCACCTCGACCTTGCCGTCGGAGCGGCGGCCGAGCGTCACCTTGGTCTCGACCACCCGGCCGTCGGCGACGCGGTAGATGAAGCTCTCGCCGCCGCGCGGCACGATCGCCCCTTCCGGCACCAGCACCACCTCGCCGCGGCTCGCCCCGCGCACCAGCACGCGGGCGAACAGGCCCGGCCGCAGCGCGCCGTCCGGGTTCGCGAGCCGCGCCCGCACCTTGAGCGCCCGGCCGTTGACGTCGACCTGCGGGTCGATGGCGTAGATCTCGCCCTGGAACACCCGGTCGGGGAAGGCGTCGACGGTGATGTCGACCGGATAGCCGGCCTTGATGTCCTGCAGGTTGCGCTCCGGCACCGTGAAGTCGACCTTCAGGATGTCGATCTTGTCGAGGTGGGCGAGCGTGTCGCCCGGCTCGACATAGGCGCCGACCGAGATCGAGCGCAGCCCGACGACGCCGTCGAACGGCGCCTCGATCGAGGTCTTCTCGAGCCGCGAGCGGATGAGGTGCAGCACGGCGTTGGCGGTCAGCCGCTCGGAGGTCGCCTCGTCGAGGGTCCGCTGCGTGCCGGCGCCCGACTTCGACAGGGTGCTGGCGCGCTGGTAGTTCGCCTCGGCGAGCGCGATGCGCGCCTCCACCTCGCCGAGCTCGGCGGCGATCAGGGTGTCGTCGAGCTTGATCAGCTCGTCGCCCTCCTTCACCGCCTGGCCCTCCTCGAAGCGGATCGCGACGACGCGGCCGGCCTGCTCGGGCGAGAGGTCGACCGCCTCGTCGGCGAGGATCGACCCGATCGAGCGGATCTCCTCGACCGGACGGACCGTCTCGGCGACAGCCACCTCGACCGGGGTCGGGCGCGGCGTCCGCGCGGCGGTGGGCGAAGGCTTCGCGGCGGCGTCCTGGCCGCCGCCGAGCGCCGTCACCGCCTCGATGCCGCGGTCGATCTGCGCCGTCACGGCCTCCGGCAGGTGGCCGTTCACATAGGCGTAGGCCGCGGCCCCGCATGCGATGAGGCCGGCGACGGCGATCACGGATGTCCGCATCAACTCCCTCCAGGCGCGCCGGTCGTCGGCTCGAGAATCGCCGGCCGCGCGCGGCCGCCGGACCATGTTGCATGGCAACATGACGCGGTCGCGGACCGACGGACAGTCCGCGTCCGTTCAGAAACGCGCGAGCGGGCGATGTCCTACGCGGCGATGGCTATGCGGCGCAGTGCGCGATCAGCCGGTCGAGGAAGACGCCGCAGCGCTCGAGCTCGGCCACGGCGATGAACTCGTCCGGCTTGTGCGCCTGCTCGATCGAGCCCGGCCCGATGACGACCGTCGGCATGCCGGCCGCGTCGAACTGTCCCGCCTCGGTGCCGTAGGCCACCTTGCCGTGGTCGTTGCGGCCGGCGAGGCGCTTGGCGAGCCGCGTCACCTCGGCCTCGGGCGCGGTGTCGAGGCCGGGGAAACCCGAGAGCAGCTCGAAGGCGATGCCGGTCGCCGGGTCGCGCCGCTTCATCTCCGGCTCTAGCACGTCGCGCGCGAAGGCCATCACCTCGTCGCCGAGGGCCACCGCGTCGATGCCGGGCAGCGTGCGGAACTCGAACGACAGCTCGCAGCGCTCCGGCACGATGTTGAGCGCCGTGCCGCCGGCGATCGTGCCGGTGTGGGCGGTCGAGAACGGCACGTCGAAGGCCGCGTCCACCGGGCCGAGCGACAGCCGGTCGGCGATCTCGCGGATGCGCACCACGAGGCGGGCGGCGTAGTCGATCGCGTTCACCCCCTGCGGCGCGAGCGAGGAGTGCACCGGCTTGCCGGTCACCACGGCGGTCAGGCTGTGCTTCGTCTTGTGCGCCACCACCACCTGCATCTCGGTCGGCTCGCCGACGAAGCAGGCGGCCGGGCGGAGCCCGTCGGCGATCATCCGGTCGATCAGCCGCGGCACGCCGAGGCAGCCGACCTCCTCGTCGTAGGAGAAGGCGAGGTGGATCGGCCGGGCGAGCGGCGCCGCCGTCATCTCCGGCAGCCGCGACAGGCAGCAGGCGAGGAAGCCCTTCATGTCGCAGGCGCCGCGGCCGTAGAGCCTGCCGTCGCGGCGGGTGAGCCGGAACGGATCGCTCGCCCACGCCTGGCCGTCGACCGGCACCACGTCGGTGTGGCCCGAGAGCACGTAGCCGGGTTCCGCCGCCGGCCCGATGGTGGCGTAGAGGTTCGCCTTCAGCCCGGCGTCGTCGTAGACGCGGGTCGCGCTGATGCCGTGCCGGCCGAGCTCGGCCTCGACCCAGTCGACGAGGTCGAGGTTCGAGCGGTGGCTCGTCGTGTCGAACGCCACCAGCCGCTCGAGAATGGCGATCGCCCGCTCGGTCATCCGCTGCTCCACTGCCTTGCGAAGGCGCGAGCTTCGCCGAGACGGCGCCCGCGCGCAAGCGCCGAGGCGTCGGTCGCCGCGATCGGTCGCGCCCCTCTCGCCCGCGCTGCTTCTCCCCGCTAGGGTGCCGCCCATGCCGAACGCCCCCCTCGCCGCCGCCGACCTCCTCGCCTGGTACGACCGCCACGCCCGCCGCCTGCCGTGGCGCGTCGGCCCGGCCGACCGCCGCCACGGCGAGCGGCCGGACCCCTACCGCGTCTGGCTCTCCGAGGTGATGCTGCAGCAGACCACCGTGCCCGCGGTGAAGGCCTATTTCGAGGCGTTCACCACCCGCTGGCCGACGGTCGAGGACCTCGCCGCCGCCGCCGAGGAGGACGTCATGAAGGCCTGGGCGGGCCTCGGCTACTACGCCCGCGCGCGCAACCTGAAGCGCTGCGCCGAGGCGGTCGCCGCCGACCACGCCGGCCGCTTCCCCGACACCGAGGCGGGCCTCCTCGCGCTCCCCGGCATCGGCGCCTACACCGCCGCGGCGATCGCCGCCATCGCCTTCGACCGGCCGGCGGCGGTGGTCGACGGCAACGTCGAGCGCGTCTTCACCCGCCTCTTCACCATCGCCACCCCCCTCCCCGCCGCGAAGCCGGAGATCCGCGCCCGCGTCGCCGCGGTGGTGCCGACCGACCGGCCGGGCGAGTTCGCCGAGGCGACGATGGACCTCGGCGCCACCATCTGCACGCCGAAGCGGCCGGCCTGCGCCCTCTGCCCGTGGAGCGACCCGTGCGCCGCGCGTACCGGCGCGGAGGGCGGCGCCGAGGCCTATCCGGTGAAGGCGGCGAAGGTCGCCCGCCCGGTGCGCCGCGGCGCCGCCTTCGTCGCCGTCCGCGCCGACGGCGCCGTGCTCTTGCGCCGCCGCCCGCCGACCGGCCTCCTCGGCGGCATGACCGAGGTGCCGGGCGCCGAATGGTCCGAGCGGCCGGACGGCGACCCGCTCGCCGCCGCCCCCTTCGCGGCCACGTGGCGGCGGCTGCCGGCTCCGGTCGCCCACACCTTCACCCACTTCCACCTCGAGCTCGACGTCTGGCGCGCCGACGTCGCGATGGACGCCGCCGCCCCGCCCGGCACGTGGTGGTCGCCCGCCGCCGAGGTCGACGGCGAGGCGCTGCCGACGGTCTTCCGCAAGGCCGTCGCGACCGGCCTCGCCGGCGACGCCCCGAAGCCCACCCGCGGCCGCCCCCGCCGGATCATCTCTGCGTAGCGCCGCCCGCCATTGGCGGCGCCGCGCCGCACGACTACCGTGCGCCGTCCGGCCGCCGCGATCACCGCGCCACGGCCTGGACCGGGAGAGCGAGCACGGACCAATGGCCAAGAACCGCCGCGGCGAGACCAAGGTCGACTTCCAGGACATCGTCTATCGCGCCAAGGGCCTCGAGCCCGGCGGCGTCCGCGAATCCGAAGTCGAGCTCGCCCGGTCCGTCCTTCGATCCGGAGACGGCAACGTCGACGGGGCGCTGATCGTCGTCAGCGAGTGGGGCAAGCGCAGCGACGCGCCGCTCCTCGCGACCCATCTCCATCATGAGTCGAGCTACACCCGGTGCGAGGCCATGACCGCGCTTTGCCGCCGCCTCGGTCTGCTCGACGAATACTGGCCGCACGTCTGGTCGTTCATCGACCGGAGGGACGAAGAATCGGACGACGAGAGGCTGACGGCGATCTTCCTGTGCGAGGATTTTCTGAGGAAGAACCCGAAGTCGAACCTCGTCGGCTGCCGAGTGGTGAAACTGTTCCTGGACGAATCCGAGGGTGATACCGAGCGATCGAGCGCGCTCGGGGCGATTCTGGCCGCCCTCGACCCATCGGATTCTCGCGCCTCCCACGGCATCAGCGGGAAGCGCAGTTGGCCGGCGAACGTCGACGAGATCATCGCCCGCGCCAAGAAGCAGTTCGGCTGCAAGGACGCCGCCTAGCGTCCTCGCCGGGGCGATCGCGATTGGGGAGGGGCCCGCTCCGGAACTCTTCCCGCCCGCGGCCGTTGTCTCGCTGCGCAGTCCAGCGCACGACAGTGATGGAGACCACCGTGGGCAGCACCGCTGACAAGATCAAGGGCGTGAGCAACGAGGCCGTCGGCAACGTCAAGCAGGCGGCCGGCAAGGCCACCGACAACCCGCGCCTGCACGCCGAAGGCGTCGCGCAGGAGCGCAAGGGCGAGGTCCAGCAGGCCGTCGGCAAGGCCAAGGACGCCGTGAAGAAGACCGTCGACAAGATGTGATCCGGCGCGCCGGCCGTTCGCGGCCGGTGAGACGGACCTGAAGAGGCCGCCGCGCACGTCGCGGTGGCCTTTTTTCTTGCGTGAAGTCTCTTGTCAGGTGCCCGGCGCGAAGGCGGCGCGGATCTTGTCGCGCAGGGCGTCGATCGGCTCGCGGCCGCGGCCCTGGTCGAGGTGCCAGAAGGTCCAGCCGTTGCAGGCCTCGAGCCCCTGCACCAGCGCGCCGACGCGGTGGATCGAGCCGATGTGGTCGCCCGCCTCGAGCGAGCCGTCGGCCCGGATCACCGCCGAATGGCGGCCGCGCGAATCCGTCACCTCTGTCCCGGGCGCCACCAGCCCGGCCTCGAGCAGCGCGCCGAACGGCACCCGCGGCTGCGCCCGCTTGCCGGCGAGCACCGTCAGCGCGTCGAGCGCCACCGGCTCCACGGCGGCGATGCGCGCGGCGGCCGCGGCCGCATATCCCGCGTCGCGCTCAAGGCCGATGAAGTGCCGGCCGAGCCGCTTCGCCACCGCGCCCGTCGTGCCGGTGCCGAAGAACGGGTCGAGCACCACGTCGCCGGGATTGGTCGACGACAGCAGCACCCGGTAGAGCAGCGCCTCCGGCTTCTGCGTCGGGTGCACCTTGTCGCCGTCCTCGTCGCGCAGCCGCTCGCCGCCCGAGCAGATCGGCAGCGCCCAGTCGGAGCGCATCTGCAGGTCGTCGTTGAACGACTTCAGGGCGTGGTAGTTGAAGGTGTAGCTCTTCGCCTCGCGGTCGCGCGCCGCCCAGATCAGCGTCTCGTGCGCGTTGGCGAAGCGCTTGCCGCGAAAGTTCGGCATCGGGTTCGCCTTGACCCAGACGACGTCGTTGAGGATCCAGAAGCCGAGGTCCTGCACCGCCACGCCGACGCGGAAGATGTTGTGGTAGGAGCCGATCACCCACAGCGTGCCGTTCGGCTTCAGGAGCCGGCGCGCCGCGGCGAGCCAGGCGCGGCTGAAGGCGTCGTACGCGGCGAACGAGTCGAAGTGGTCCCAGGCGTCGTCGACGGCGTCGACCTTCGACTGGTCGGGCCGGTGCAGCGCGCCTTCGAGCTGCAGGTTGTACGGCGGATCGGCGAAGATCACGTCGACGGAGCCCGCGGGCAGCGCCTGCATCTGCGCGATGCAGTCGCCGACGAGGATCTCGTCGAGCGGCAGCGCCGGTTCGGCGCCGGCGGGGCTCCGCCCGGCGAGCGACACGACCTTGCGGCCGGGGCTGCTGCGGACAGGGCGGAAGGAAGAGGGGAGACGGGGCGCCGTCGCCGGCGCCCCTTTGGAGATCGAGCTCATTGCGACGCAAAACCTCACGCAACTTGCGAGGTGAAGGTCGCCCGCCGGCGGTAAAAACAGGGTTAATGCCGCGCCGAATTCTGTTTTTTCTTCAATATCTTGCCCGTCAACGAATGCTTAACTGTTGATCTCGCCCGGCGATGCGGTGATCGAAGACGGGTCGCCGTCGGCGGACCGGACGCGCCGACGGCTCGGGACGCCCTACTCCGCCGCCGCCGCGATCGGCGCCGGCTCCGTCCACGAGAGCTTCGGCGAGCGCGCCGCGCGCGTCTCGTCGAGGCGGCGGCGCGGGGCGAGCCGCGGCGCCTGGCGGAAGCGCTCGGTGTCGCCGGCCTTCGCCGCCATCGCGAGGTCGCGCAGGGTGGCGATGAAGAGGTCGAGGCTCGCCTTCGATTCCGACTCGGTCGGCTCGATCAGCATCGCCCCGTGCACCACGAGCGGGAAGTACATCGTCATCGGGTGGTAGCCCTCGTCGATCATCGCCTTGGCGAAGTCGAGCGTGGTGATGCCGGTGCCCTCGAGGCTCGCGTCGTCGAACAGCACCTCGTGCATGCACGGCTGGTCGCCGTAGGGCGCGTGGAAGAGGTCGGCGAGCCGCGCCTTGACGTAGTTGGCCGAGAGCACCGCGTCCTCCGAGGCCTGGCGCAGGCCGTCGGCGCCGTGCGCCAGCATGTAGGCGAGCGCCCGCACATACATGCCCATCTGGCCGTGGAAGGCGGTGAGCCGCCCGAACGGCCGCTCGCCCGCCTCCGTCCCCGCCTCGGTCTCGACCAGCACCGGCCGGCCGGCCTCGAGGCGGATGAACGGCAGCGGCGCGAACGGCGCCAGCGCCGCCGACAGCACCACCGGCCCCGCCCCCGGCCCGCCGCCGCCGTGCGGCGTCGAGAAGGTCTTGTGCAGGTTGATGTGCATGGCGTCGACGCCGAGGTCGCCCGGCTTCACCTTGCCGACGATGGCGTTGAAGTTCGCCCCGTCGCCGTAGAAGAAGGCGCCCGCCGCGTGCACCGCCTCGGCGATCGCGACGACGTCGCGCTCGAACAGGCCGCAGGTGTTCGGGTTGGTCAGCATGATCGCCGCGACGTCGGGCGAGAGCCGCGCCTTCACCGCCTCGGGATCGACCGTCCCGTCCGCCCGCGCCGGCACCGGTACCACCTTGTAGCCGATCAGCGCCGCCGTCGCCGGGTTGGTGCCGTGCGCCGATTCCGGCACCAGCACGATCGAGCGGTTCTCGCCGCGCGCCGCGATGGCGGCCTTGATCGCCATCATGCCGCACAGCTCGCCGTGCGCGCCGGCCTTCGGCGAGAGCGCCACCGCCGCCATGCCGGTCATCTCGAGCAGCCAGTGCGACAGCTCCTGCATCAGCGCCACGGCGCCCTCGACCGTCGACAGCGGCTGCAAGGGGTGCACGTCGGCGAAGCCCGGCAGCCGCGCCATCTTCTCGTTCAGCCGCGGGTTGTGCTTCATGGTGCACGAGCCGAGCGGGTAGAGGCCGAGGTCGATCGCGTAGTTCTGCCGCGACAGCCGCACATAGTGGCGCATCGCCTCGGGCTCGGAGAGGCCCGGCAGGCCGATCGGCGCCGTGCGCGCGTGCCCGCCGAGGCGGCTCGCGTGCGCCGGCGCCGCCGGCAGGTCGACGCCGGTCGTCTCCGGCCGGCCGACCTCGAAGATCAGCGGCTCCTCGATCTGCAGGCCGCGGTTGCCGGTGAAGGTCTCGAGCGGCGCCGCGCCGGTCGCCGCGTCCGGCTGCGTCGGGCGTCCCTGGGTGTTCATCATGGCAGAATCTCCGCAAGCGCCGCGACGAAGGCCGCACGGTCCTCCTCGCTCACCGTCTCCGTCACCGCGACGACCAGGAGGTCGGCGAGCTCCGGCCGGCCCGGCTCGAGCCGCGACACCGGCACGCCGGCGAGGACGCCCCTCTCCGCCAGCCGCTCGACGATCGCCGCCGCGTCGCCCGGCAGGCGCACCGTGAACTCGTTGAAGAAGGTGTCGTTCAGCACCGTCACGCCCGGCACCGCGGCGAGCCGATCCGCGAGGTCCGCGGCGCCGGCGTGGTTGAGCGCAGCCATCCGCGTGAGGCCCGCCTCGCCGAGCAGCGTCGCGTGGATCGAGAAGGCGAGGCAGCAGAGACCGGAGTTGGTGCAGATGTTCGAGGTCGCCTTGTCGCGGCGGATGTGCTGCTCGCGCGTCGAGAGCGTCAGCACGAAGCCGCGCCGGCCGTCGGCGTCGAGCGTCTCGCCGCACAGCCGGCCCGGCATCTGGCGCACGAACTTCTCGCGCGTCGCGAACAGGCCGACATAGGGGCCGCCGAAGCCGAGCGGGTTGCCGAGCGACTGCCCCTCGCCGACGACGATGTCGGCGCCCTGGGCGCCCGGCGGCTCGATCGCCGCGAGCGCCACCACCTCGGTGAAGACGGCGACGAGCAGCGCGCCGACGGCGTGCGCCTTCTCGGCGATCGGCCTGAGGTCGATCAGGTGGCCGTAGAACGACGGCGACTGCACGACGACGCACGAGGTCTCGCCGTCGATCGCCGCGAGCACGTCCTCGGTCGCGGTGGGGTCGGCCGGCAGCGCTACGATGTCGTCGTCGGCCATCCGCCCGAGCGTCTCGACCACGGCGCGGTATTGCGGGTGCAGCGAGCCCGAGAGCACCGCCTTGCGCCGCCGCGTCAGCCGGTGCGCCATCAAGACCGCCTCGGCGCAGCCGGTCGAGCCGTCGTACATCGAGGCGTTCGCCACCTCCATGCCGGTGAGGCGGGCCACCTGCGTCTGGAACTCGAACAGCACCTGCAAGGTGCCCTGCGCGATCTCCGGCTGGTAGGGCGTGTAGGAGGTCAGGAACTCCGAGCGCTGGATCAGGTGGTCGACGGTCGCCGGCACGTGGTGGCGGTAGGCGCCGGCGCCGACGAAGAACGGCACGTCGCCGGCGGCGGTGTTGCGGGCGGCCATCCGCCCCATCAGCCGCTCGACCTCGAGCTCGCTCTTCGTCGTCGGCAGGTCGAGCAGGCCGGCGAGCCGCTTATCGGCCGGCACGGCGACGAAAAGCTCGTCGACCGAGGCGGCGCCGATCGCCGCCAGCATGTCGGCGCGGTCGGCATCGGTCAGGGGATGGTAGCGCATGGCGGATCCGTTCAGGCGAAGACGGGCGGCGGCGGCTCGATCACCATCTCGGCGGTGATCGAGTTGGCGATGAAGCAGTGCTCGTGCGCCTTGTGGTGCAGGTCGGCGAGGTCGGCCTCGCTCGGCCGCTTGTCGCCGGAGAAGGCGATCGCCGGCTTCAGCACCACCTTGGTGACGGCGATCTTGCCGTCCGGGCGCGGGCCGACGAGGCACTCGGCCGCGTCCTCGTAGGAATCGACGCGGAAGCCGGCGCGGCAGGCGAAGTCGAGGAAGAACAGCATGTGGCAGCTCGACGCCGAGGCGAGCAGCGCCTCCTCCGGGTCGACCGCGTCGAGCCGCGACAGCGGCACGCGCACGACGAGCGGCGAGGACGACGCCGGCACCTCGACGCCGCCGTCGAAGCGCCAGACGTGGCCGCGCGAATAGCGCCGGTCGAGGAAGTCCTCGCCGTTGCGCGTCCAGGCGACGGTCGCGGTGTAGGTGTGGGCCATCGGAGCGGTCCTCAGAGGGTTGCGACGAAGGCGTCGTAGGCCGCCTTGTCCATCAGCTCGGCGGTCTCGCCCTTGTCGGCGAGGCGGATCTTGAAGAACCAGGCGCCGCCCTCCGGGTCCTCGTTGACGCTCTGCGGCGCGTCGGAGAGCGCCGCGTTGACCTCGACGATCTCGCCCGTCACCGGCGAGAAGACGTCGCTCGCCGCCTTCACCGATTCCACCACCGCCGCCTCGCCGCCCTTGCTGACGCGGCGGCCGAGCTCCGGCAGCTCGACATAGACGACGTCGCCGAGCTGGCTCTGGGCGTAGGCGGTGATGCCGACGGTGGCGACGTCGCCGTCGACGGCGAGCCATTCGTGGTCCTTGGTGAACAGTTTGCTCATCGTGTGCCTCGGTCGTTGGCCGCCGGGCGGCCGGGAGGATGATGCGATCGAAAGGTGGCCGCCGCCGCGATGCAGGCGGCGTGCCGGCTCAGCGCTTGTAGCGGTTCGGCACGAACGGCATTTGGGCGATGGTCGCCGGCAGGCCCTTGCCGCGCACGACGAGCTCGACCGCCGTGCCGGGCGCGGCGTGCGCGGCGGCGACGTAGCCCATCGCCACCGGCCCGCCGACCGTCGGCCCGAAGCCGCCGGAGGTCACGACGCCGATCGGCGCGCCGCCGGGCAGGCGGATCTCGGTGCCCTCGCGCGCCGGGGCGCGCCCCTCGGGGCGGATGCCGACGCGCTTGCGGGCGGGACCCGCCTCGAGCTCGTGGCGGATGCGGCCGTCGCCGGGGAAGCCGCCCCCGGCCCGCCGGCGCTTGCCGATCGACCACACGAGGCCGGCCTCGACCGGGCTCGTCGTCTCGTCGATGTCGTGGCCGTAGAGGCAGAGCCCCGCCTCGAGGCGAAGCGAATCGCGCGCGCCGAGGCCGACCGGCTTCACCTCCGGCTCGGCGAGGAGCGCCCGCCACAGCGCCGCGGCGTGGCCGTCGGTGACCGAGATCTCGAAGCCGTCCTCGCCGGTGTAGCCGGAGCGGGCGACGCTCGCCTCGAAGCCGGCGACGGTGAACGGCGCCGCCGACATGAAGGCGAGCGCCTCGGCGCCGGGCGCCAGCCGCGCCATCACCGCCTCGGCCTTCGGTCCCTGCAGCGCGATCAGCGCGCGGTCGGCGGCGACGTGCAGGGCGACGTCGGCCGGCAGCCGCTCGGCGAGGCGGGCGTAGTCGATCGCCTTGCGGCCGGCGTTGACGACGAGCATCAGCCGGCCGTCGTCGGCCGGGTCGATCGGGCGCGTCACCATCAGGTCGTCGACGATGCCGCCGTCGTCGGTGGTGAGCTGGGTGTAGCGGATGCGGCCGAGCCCGAGCCCGAGGATGTCGCCCGGCATCAGCGCCTCGAGGGCGCGCGCCGCCGTCTCGTGGTCGCGCGCCGACACGGTCGCCTGGCCCATGTGCGAGACGTCGAACAGGCCGGCCGCCTCGCGCGTCCAGCCGTGCTCGGCCAGGATGCCGGCCGGATACTGCACCGGCATCTCGTAGCCGGCGAACGGCACCATGCGCGCGCCGAGCGCCACGTGCTCGTCGTAGAGCGGCGTCCTCAGCGGCGGCGCCGCGTCGGCATGATCGTGGGAAGTCGAATCGGGGTCAGCCATCGGCCCGTCCTGCGCCAGCGCTCCGTCCGGACCGGCGCCGCCACGGCTGAACTGCCGTCGCGGCCGATCGCGGATCTCGCGCCCCCTCTGTCGCAGGAACCTGAGAGATTTCCCGGGCCTCGCCCGTGCTCGGGCGCGTCCGGTTACTCCGTCGGTGAGCCGGCGACACCGCCGCCGGCTGCTTTCCAGAGCGTCGCTCTACGCACGCGGTCCGTTCGCCTGAGAGTTTCCGGGGCGGTTGCTCCTTCGGCGCCGACGCGGGCACCCGAAGGCTCCCGGCCGGACTCTCCCGCGCGCAGCGCTGCCCTCGCGGGCCGGACGGCGAGCCGTCCGGAGCAGGCCGCGACGGCGAGCCTGCTCGATCGCGACCATGGATCGGCCGATCGGGGCTGTCAATGCGCCGACCGGCGATCGTCCACCCGTCCGGATCGCGTCGCCGCGCCGGCCGGCGGCCGCTACTGGTTCTCCACCGACACGCCCTCGAGGCCGGCGCCCTTGCCGCCGTCGTCGAAGCCGACATAGATCCGCGGCGTGCCGCCCGCCGGAATGCTGATCTGGTCGTCGACGAACGCCCAGTTGGTCGAGGTCGCCGGCGGCACGATCGACACCGGCACCTTGTGCAGCTTCGAGTAGATCGGCTTGTCGTCGTCGCCGACGACGGCAATGCGCACCGGCAGGGTCGAGTTCAGCGTGCCGCCCTTGCTGCCGGCGAGCACCCGCCCGGCGACGCCGACCTTGATCGAGATCGTCGATTCGGTGATCGCGCACTCGCGCGCCGTCTCGGTCAGCGTCGCCTGGAAGCCGATGGTGTTCGGGTCACCCAGCTTGCCGTGCAGGATGACGTGGGTGTTGGTGCCCGGCCGGATGATCACCCGCGGGCAGCGGATGATCGGCTTGTAGCTCTCCGGGTCGATCTCCTTCGGCTCCTCGGCCGTGCCGCGCAGGAACTGGCCCCACGGCGTGGCGGCCGGCGCGACGCCCGGCTCGCTCGATCCGGAGCAGCCGCCGAGCGCCAGCAGACCGGCGAGCGCCGGCACGCCGACGAGCGCGGCGCGGAGCCGCCCGTGGCGCACGGGCGGGTTCGTTCGGTGTGACGTCATCGTGCGATCACCTTCGCTCATCGACTTGCCATCCCCCAAGCCGGCGCATCAGCATCTAGCGCAAACGCCCGCCGCCGTCTGCTGCCCATCGCGTCGCCCCCGGCACGATCGGCCCCCGCGCCGCCGCTGGCAACCTTGACACCGCCGGCCGCCGTTCCTCTATTGCAGGCGAGGCGCCCCGCACCGGCGCCGCCAGAGGCGAGCCCGAATGCCGGCCGATCCGACCGCGAGCGCGCCGCGCCCGCCGCTCGATATCCTGCTCTGCGCGCCGCGCGGCTTCTGCGCCGGCGTCGACCGAGCCGTGCAGATCGTCGAGCTCGCCCTCGAGCGCTTCGGCGCGCCCGTCTACGTGCGCCACGAGATCGTCCACAACCGCTTCGTCGTCGACGCCCTGAAGGCCAAGGGCGCGGTGTTCGTCGAGGAGCTCGACGAGGTGCCGCCGACCACCCAGCCGGTGATCTTCTCCGCCCACGGCGTGCCGAAGGCGGTGCCGGCCGACGCCGCGGCGCGCAACCTCGTCTTCCTCGACGCCACCTGCCCGCTCGTCACCAAGGTCCACCGCGAGGCCGAGATCCAGTTCCGCCGCGGCCGCGAGATCGTGCTCGTCGGCCACGCCGGCCACCCCGAGGTGATCGGCACCATGGGCCAGCTGCCGCCCGGCGCCGTCACCCTGGTCGAGACCGTCGAGGACGCCCTCGCCTTCACCCCGCGCGATCCGGCGAACGTCGCCTTCATCACCCAGACGACGCTGTCGGTCGACGACACCCGCGCCGTCGTCGAGGCCTTGACCGGCCGCTTCCCCGACATCGTTGCCCCGCACAAGGCCGACATCTGCTACGCCACCACCAACCGCCAGGAGGCGGTCAAGGCGGTGGCCGGCTCGGTCGACGCGATGGTCGTCGTCGGCGCGCCCAACTCCTCGAACTCGCAGCGCCTGCGCGAGGTCGCCGAGCGCGCCGGCTGCGCCCGCTCGATGCTCGTGCAGCGCGCCGCCGAGATCGACTGGGCGGTGCTCGGGCCGATCCGCCGGCTCGGCATCGCCGCCGGCGCCTCGGCGCCCGAGGTGCTGGTCGAGGAGGTCATCGCCGCCTTCGCCGAGCGTTACGAGGTCGCCGTCGAGACGGTGCGCACCGCCGACGAAACCGTCGTCTTCAACCTGCCGCGCGAGCTTCGCGCCTCTGCGGCCGAATAGCGACAGGCGGCGACGTACCCGATGGCCGTCTACACCGAGGTGTCGGACGAGGAGCTGGCCGGCTTCCTGTCCGCCTATGATCTTGGCCCGGCGCTGTCCTTCAAGGGCATCGCGGAGGGCGTCGAGAACACCAACTACCTGCTGCAGACCGGCCGCGGCCGCTTCATCCTCACCCTCTACGAGAAGCGCGTCGCCCCGGCCGACCTGCCGTTCTTCCTCGGCCTGCTCGACCACCTGTCGGCGCGCGGCGTCCACTGCCCGACGCCGGTGCACACCCGCGACGGGGCGGTGCTCGGCGTGCTCGCCGGCCGCCCGGCGGCGATCGTCACCTTCCTCGACGGCATGTCGCTGCGCCGGCCGACCGCCGAGCACTGCGCCTCCCTCGGCGAGGCGCTCGCGCGGCTGCACCGGGCCGGCGCCGACTTCCCGCTCGTCCGCCCGAACGCCCTCGGCCAGGCGGCCTGGGCGCCGCTGTTCGCCGCCTCGCGCGAGCGCGCCGACGAGATCCGGCCGGGCCTCGCCGCCGAGGTCGAGGCCGCGCTCGCCGCCCTCGCCGCCGCCTGGCCGCACGACCTGCCGGCCGGGGTGATCCACGCCGACCTCTTTCCCGACAACGCCTTCTTCCTCGGCGGCCGGGTGTCGGGCATCATCGACTTCTATTTCGCGTGCAACGAGGCGCTCGCCTACGATCTCGCCATCTGCCTCAACGCCTGGTGCTTCGAGGCCGACGGCGCGTTCAACGTCACCAAGGGCCGGGCGCTGCTGGCCGCCTACCGGCGCGAGCGCCCGCTCGGCGCGGACGAGATCGCCGCCCTGCCGGTGCTCGCCCGCGGCGCGGCGATGCGGTTCCTGCTGACGCGCCTGCACGACTGGCTGCGCGTGCCCGCCGGCGCCCTGGTGGTGCCGAAGGATCCGCTCGAGTACCTGCACAAGCTCCGCTTCCACGCCGGCGTCGCGAGCGCCACCGCCTACGGGATATCGATGTGACCGCTGCCGACCCCACCACCGTCACCGCCTACACCGACGGCGCCTGCAGCGGCAATCCGGGCCCCGGCGGCTGGGGCGTGCTGCTCGTCTGGAACGGCCACGAGCGCGAGCTCTGCGGCGGCGAGGCGATGACCACCAACAACCGCATGGAGCTCACCGCCGCCATCGCCGCGCTCGAGTCGCTGAAGCGCGCGGTCGAGGTCGACCTCGTCACCGATTCCGAATACGTCCGCAACGGCATCACCCAGTGGATCAACCGCTGGAAGACGCGCGGCTGGCGCACCGCCGACAACAAGCCGGTGAAGAACGCCGACCTCTGGCAGCGCCTCGATGCCGCCCGCCAGACCCACCGCGTCAACTGGCACTGGGTCAAGGGCCACGCCGGCCACCCGGAGAACGAGCGCGCCGACGCCCTCGCCCGCGCCGGCATGGCCGAGTACAAGCCGGCGCGCGCCGGGCCGGCCGCCGCCGGCCGCGCCCGATGATCCCGCCCGCCCGTGCCGGCGATGCGCCGCCCGGGCAGGGACCGTCCGGACAGCTGCCGTCCGGGCAGGTGCTGCCGCTCGCGCCCGCCCGGCGCCGCATCCTCGTCGTCGCCAACCCGACCGCCGGCAACTACCGCCGCGGCGTGCTCGAGGCGGTCGCCGGCCACCTCGCCGAGGCCGAGGTGCCGATCGAGGTGCGGCTGACCCGCCGCGCCGGCGACATCGCCGAGACCTGCGCCCACCCGCCCGCCGACGTCGCGACGATCGTCGTCGCCGGCGGCGACGGCTCGATCAACGAGGCGATCGCCGGCTTCGAGCGGGTGGCGAACCCGCCCGCCCTCGCCGTCGTGCCGTTCGGCACCGCCAACGTGCTCGCCCACGAGCTCGGCCTGCCGCGCGACGCGCGCACGATCGCCGAGGTGATCCGCCGCGGCCGCACCGCCGACCTCTATTACGGCCGCGCCAACGGCCGCCCGTTCGTGCTGATGGCCTCCGCCGGCTACGACGCCGCCGTCGTCCATTCGCTGCCGATCAAGCTGAAGCGCCGGCTCGGCAAGCTCGCCTACGCGATCACCGCCATCCGGCTGATGTTCGGCCCGCGCACGCCCGACATCCGGGTGATCCTCGACGGGGAGACGATCGTCTGCCGGCTGGCGGTCGCGACCAACGTCTCGCGCTACGGCGGCCCGTTCGTCGTCTGCCCGCAGGAGAGCGCGCTCCGGCCCGGGCTGCACCTCATCGCGCTGACCCGCGACGACCCGCCGGCGGTCTTCCGCTTCGGCTTCGCCCTGCTCGTCGGCCGCCTCGCCCACGCCTCGGGCATCGTCATGCGGCCGATCGAGAGCGCCCGCTTCGAGGCCGACGAGCCGGTGCCCTGCCAGATCGACGGCGACACCTTCGGCACGACGCCGGTCGTCGTCGAGCAGGCGCAGCGCCCGGTCCGCATCATCCTTCCCTGACGCCGGATCTCGGCTGCGGACCTCAGCTGCCGGTGGCCGCCAGCTTGCGGCCGATCAGCCGGCGCACGCCGTCGACCGGCAGCGCGCCGCCGAACAGCCGGCCCTGGCCGTAGTCGCAGCCGACCGCCTTCAGCTCGGCGAGGTCCTCCTCCGAATCGATGCCGGAGGCGAGCAGCTGCTGGCCGAGGCCGTGCGCGAGGCCCGACACCGTCTGCAGGATCACCGGCCGCGTGATCGAGCCGGTGGTGCGCAGCCGGCCGGTCTTCAGCCGGACGGCGTCGAACGGCATCCGATGCAGCACCCCGATCGCCGACCAGTCGGCGCCGACGTCGTCGAGCGCGAGCCCGGCGCCGAGGTCGTTCAGGCGGCGCAGCACCATCCCCGACATCTCAGGGTTCTCGAGCACCGCCGCCTCGACGATGCCGATCCACACCGAATCGGGCAGCACCTCGGTGCGGGCGAACACCGACTTCACGTCGTTGACGAGGTCCTGCGTCAGGAGGCCCGTCGCCGGCAGGCTGATCCACAGGAACAGGGGCTGCGGCCCGTCGTGCGACATCTCCTGCCACTCGGCGAGCAGCTTGACCGCGCGGTCGATGACGAAGTGCGACAGCTCGTGCACGACGCCGGCGCGCTCGGCGAGCTGCACCGTCGCCTGCGGGTCGATGCGGCCGCGGCGCGGGTGGTCCCAGCGCGCCACCACCTCGAAGCCGGCCACGGTGCGGTCGGAGAGGCGGTGGATCGGCGTGTACTCGAGCCGGATCTCGTTCGCGGTGATCGCCCGCCCGAGGTCGCTCTCGAGCGAGGCGAGCTCGCCGGCGAGGCGGCGCAGCACGGGCGTGAAGGTCGCCGAGCGGTCGCCGCCGAGGCGCTTCGCGTGCACCATCGCGAGCTCGGAATCCTGCAACAGGTCGCGCGCCGAGCGCGAGCCGGGCTCCGCCGAGGCGATGCCGATCGAGCAGGTGAGCGAGATCTCGTGCTCGCCGAAGGTGATCGCGGCGCGGATCTGCCGGCGGATCTCGTCGGCGAGGGCGGCGACGCGGGCCGGGTCGCGCTCCGACAGCACGATGATCGCGAACTGGTCGCCGCCGGTGCGCGCCAGCGTGTCGAGCGGCTTCAGCAGGCGCGGCAGCCGGCGCGCCACGGTGAGCAGCGCCGAATCGCCGATCGACGGGCCGTAGGCGTCGTTGACGGCGTGGAAGCCGTCGATGCCGAGCGTCACCACGATCGGCCGGTTGGCGCCCTCGACGTGCGCCCGCGTCAACGCCCCGTCGAGGCGGTCGACGGCGAGCTCGCGGTTCGGCAGCCCGGTCAGGTTGTCGTGCACCGCGTCGTGCAGCAGCCGCTCCTCGGTGGTCTTGGTGTCGGTCACGTCGACGAGCGTGCCGATGCAGCGGATCACCGCCCCGTCGGCGCCGACGATCGGCCGGGCGCGCAGGTGGTACCAGCGGAAGTGCCCGTCGGCGGCGCGCAGCCGGAAGACCTCGGAGACGCGGCCGCGCCGCTTGTCGATCACCGCGTCGAGCACCAGGCGGAAGCGGTCGCCGTCCTGCGGGTGCAGCACGTCGAGCCACTCGACGGCGGCGCCCTGCAGCGTGCCCGGATCGAGCCCGAGCTGGGTCTCGACGACGCGGCTCGTGTGGATGCGGTCGCGGTCGACGTCCCAGTCCCACACCGGGTCGCCGGAGCCGACGAGGGCGAGCGCCGCCCGCTCGATGTCGCTCACGTGGGTCGCCACCGAGCCGCCGGCGAAGGCGTGCTGCATCACCGTGAAGCCGATCAGGAGCACGATCAGCACCAGCCCGCCGGCGAGCGCCGGCTGGATGATGTCGTTGACGATGCCGCCGGTGATCGCCATTCCGGCGCCGACGAGCCAGGCGGCGTAGAGGATCCACGTCGGGATCAGCATGATCGCCCGGTCGTAGCCCTTGAGCGCCAGCACGGTGATCAGCACGAGGCCGATCGCGCCGATCACCGCGAGGGCGATGCGGGCGACGCCGGCGGCGATGCGCGGGTCGGCCACCGCGACGCCGAACAGCGCCACCAGCAGCACGAACAGCGCGATCGCCGCGTGGCTGTAGCGGATGTGCCAGCGCGCCAGGTTGAGGTATGCGTAGAGGAACACCAGCATCGTCACCGCCAGCAGCACCTCGGCGCCGGCGCGGTATATCCGGTCCTCCGAGACGCTGATCTGCAGCACCTCGTCGAGGAAGTAGAAGTCGATCATCACGTAGCCGAGCACCGCCCAGGCGAGCGCGGCGGTGGCCGGGAACATCACCGTTCCCTTGACCACGAACACGATGGTGAGGAACACCGCCAGGAGGCCGGCGATGCCGAGCACGATGCCCTTGTAGAGCGAGTAGGCGTTGACGCTGTCGCGGTAGGCGTCCGGCTCCCACAAGGTGAGCTGCGGCAGCCGCGGCGTGCCGAGCTCCAGCACGTAGGTGACGACCGCGCCCGGATCGAGGGTGATGCGGAAGACGTCGGCGTCGCGGCTCGGCAGCCGGTCCGGCGCGATGCCCTGGCTCGGCGTGATCGCCAGCACGCGGCTCGCGCCGAGGTCGGGCCAGATCAGCTTCGAGCGGGCGAGGCGGAAGAACGGCGCGACGATCAGCCGGTCGATCTGCTCGTCGCTCGGGTTCGACAGCGCCAGCACCGCCCAGTAGGAGGCCGTGCCGTTGGCCGAGCGCACCTCGATGCGGCGGACGATGCCGTCCGGCCCCGGCGCCGTCGACACGGCGATGCGGTCCTGCAGGTTGCGGTAGTACTCGAGGCTGCGCGAGAGGTTGATCGCCGCCTCGTCGGCCGGCACCTGCACCGCCTCGACGGCGGCGGCCGGGCGGATCGTCGGCGCCAGCGCCGCCGCGGCGAGCGCCGCCAGCACGACGGCGGCGGCGAGGGATCTCAGAACGCGAAACAATGGGCTTCTCCAGTCGGCGCCCGGCGGAGCGGCGTCGCGCCGTCCGCGGACGCTGGGTGCCCGGCGGCGGCGACCTCGGCCCTGCATCCGTGCAGGAACGCCTCTCCTGTCGCCATCGTGGTCACCACCATCCCCGTATGCCCGTACGGGCTCTAGCGCCCCGGCAGCATGTCGGCAAGCGCCGGCCCGGCCGGCCGAACCGTGGCCGCCGTGCCGGGGTCCCCGGCGACGAGGCCGAACAGCAGGTGGTCCTGCCACTCGCCGGCGATGCACAGGTAGCGCCGCGCATAGCCCTCGCGTCGGAATCCGACCTTTTCGAGGAGGCGGATCGAGGCGACGTTGTGCGGCAGGCACGCCGCCTCGACGCGGTTGAGGCGGAGCGTGCCGAAGACGAACGGCACCACGGCGGTGACCGCCGCCGTCATCGTCCCGCGCCCGGCGAAGCGCTCGCCCATCCAGTAGCCGAGCGAGCACGACTGGGTGACGCCGCGGCGAACGTAGGCGAGCGAGAGGCCGCCGACCAGCGTGTCGTCCTCGGCGCGGAACACGAAGAAGCCGTAGCCGGTGTCGTCGCGGCTCTCGCGGCCGTAGCGCCGCAGCCGCCGCCGGAAGGCGCTGCGCGTCAGTTCGTCGGCCGGCCACACCGGCTCCCACGGCGCCAGGAAGGCGCGGCTCTCGTTGCGGAGGCTCGCCCAGGCCGGATAGTCGCCCATCGTCGGCGCGCGCAGCACGAGGCCGCCGCCGCGGATCACGTGCCCTGTCCCGATCCCGTTGCTCCGCAGGAACACGGGCGGCTCCCGGGCGTTCAGGCCGACAGGCGCACGGGCGCCGTGCCGAGGCGCTCCGCCAGCACGTCGACGTTCGGCAGCCCGCCCACCGGGCCGATCGAGGCGAGGGTCGGCGCCGCCCCGCCGAGGATCGCCTCGGCGACGCGGCGGACGTCGTCGCGGCCGACGCCGTCGATCCGCTCGACGAGCTCGGCGAGCGGAAGCGGCCGGCCGTGCACCAGGATCTGGCGGGCCATCTGCCCGGCCCGCGAGGCGCAGCTCTCGCGCGACATCAGGAGCCCGGCCTTGAGCTGCGCCCGCGCCCGCGCCACCTCGTCCTCGCCGATATCGGCGGCGGCCCGGCAGAGCTCGCCGGTCAACACCCGCATCAGCTCCGGCACGTCGCCCTCGCCGGTCGCCACGTGGACGCCGAGGAGCCCGGTGTCGTTGAAGCCCCAGTGGAAGGCGTAGATCGAGTAGCAGAGCCCGCGCGCCTCGCGGATCTCCTGGAACAGCCGCGAGGCCATGCCGCCGCCGAGCACCGAGGCGAGGATCTGCGCCGGGTAGTAGTCGTCGGAGCGGTAGTGCCGGCCCTCGAAGCCGAGCACGATCTGCGCCTCCATCAGGTCGCGGCTCTCGCGCCGCTCGCCGCCGACGTAGCGCGCGCCGGGCGCCACCGGCGTCTTCTCGGCCGGCAGGCCGGCGAAGCGCTCCTCGGCGAGGGCGACGATGCGGGCGTGGTCGACGGCGCCGGCGGCGGCGATCACCATGCCCGGCGCCCGGTAGTGGCGGCCGAGATAGCTCTTCAGCGCCCGCGGCGCGAAGCTCTTCACCGTCTTCGGCGTGCCGAGGATCGGCCGGCCGATCGCCTGCTCCGGCCAGGCCGCCTCCTGGAAGAGGTCGAACACCCGGTCCTCCGGCGCGTCGTGCGCCGCGCCGATCTCCTGCAGGATGACGTGCTTCTCGCGCTTCAGCTCCTGCGGGTCGAACACCGAATCGAGCAGGATGTCCGACAGGATGTCGACGCCGAGCTCGACGTCGGCGCCGAGCAGGCGCGCGTAGTAGTAGGTGCTCTCGACGCTCGTCGCGGCGTTGAGCTCGCCGCCCACCGCCTCGATCTCCTCGGCGATCACCCGCGCCGAGCGCCGCCGCGTGCCCTTGAACGCCATGTGCTCGAGCAGGTGCGAGATGCCGTGCTCGGTCGCGCCCTCGCCGCGCGAGCCGGCCCCCACCCACACCCCGAGCGCCGCGCTCTCGATGTGCGGCATCGCCTCGGTGGCGACGGTGAGGCCGTTGTCGAGCCGGGTGACGGTGACGCTCATCAGGCCTCCAGCCGCACGGCGCGCGTGCGGGATTCGATGAATGCGGCGACCGCGGCCTGGTCGGCCGGCAGGCGCGTCAGGCGTTCCGGCCGGCTCATCAGGTCGGCGAGACGCGGCGGCAGCGCCGGCTCGACGCCCGTCGCGGCGGCCACCGCCTCCGGGAACTTCGCCGGATGGGCGGTCGCGAGCGTCACCATCGGCACCGGCGGGGCGATCTGCGCCTCGGCGGCGGCCACCGCCACCGCGGTGTGCGGGTCGATGACGAGCCCGGTCGAGCGGTGGACCGCGGCGGTCGTCGCGCGCGTCGCGGCGACGTCGGTGCGGCCCGAGCCGAAGCCGGCGCGGATCGCGGCGAGCGCCGGCCCCGGAATGGTGAACGCGCCGCTCTGCGCGAGCGAGGCCATCATCGCCCCGACCGCCGCGGCGTCCCGCCCGGTCGCCTCGAACAGCAGCCGCTCGAAGTTCGACGACACCTGGATGTCCATCGACGGCGACTCGGTCGCCACCACCCCGCGCACCTCGTAGCGGCCGCTCTCGAGCGCCCGGTGCAGGATGTCGTTGACGTTGGTCGCCACCACCAGCCGCTCGATCGGCAGGCCGATCCGCTGCGCCACCCAGCCGGCGAAGACGTCGCCGAAGTTGCCGGTCGGCACGGTGAACGACACCGGCCGGTGCGGCGCCCCGAGGGCGACCGCGGCGGTGACGTAGTAGACCACCTGCGCGACGATGCGCGCCCAGTTGATCGAGTTCACCCCGGCGAGCGCCACCCGGTCGCGGAAGGCGTGGTCGTTGAAGAGGCCCTTCACGATCGCCTGGCAGTCGTCGAAGGTGCCGTCGATCGCCACCGCGTGGACGTTGCCGTCCGCCGCCGTCGTCATCTGCCGGCGCTGCACCGGCGAGACGCGGCCGTCGGGGAACAGGATCACCACGTCGACCGCGTCGCGGCCGCGGAAGGCCTCGATCGCCGCCGCGCCGGTGTCGCCCGAGGTCGCCCCGACGATGGTGGCGCGCAGGCCGCGGCGGGCCAGCACGTGGTCCATCATCCGGGCGATGAGCTGCATCGCCACGTCCTTGAACGCGAGCGTCGGCCCGTGGAACAGCTCGCACAGGAAGTGGCCGGGCGCGATCTGCACCAGCGGCGCCACCGCCGGGTGGTCGAAGCCGGCATAGGCCGCGGCCGTCATGTCGCCGAGATCGGAATCGGATATCTCGCCGCCGGTGAAGCGCGCGATCACCGCCTGCGCCACCTCGGCGTAGGGGCGGCCGGCGAAGCCCGCGAGCTCGTCGGCGGTGAGGCGCGGCCACGTCTCCGGCACGTAGAGCCCGCCGTCACGCGCGAGGCCCGCGAGGAGCACGTCCGAGAACCCGAGCGCGGGGGCTGCCCCGCGAGTACTGACATAGCGCACGCCGGCGCTTCCTCCCCGTCCAACGTCCGATCTTTGCGGCCCGATCCTACCGGCCGGCCCGGAATGCGGCAAGGCGTCGGCGCTGCCGCGCGTCAGGCGTGGCCGATGTCCGGCGAGAGGAGGGCCGGGTGGACGCCGAGCTTCTTCAGCGCCCGCTCGTACTTGGCGTCGAGGTCGGGCGCGAAGATGAGGTCCGGGTCGGCCGGCACGGTCAGCCAGCCGTTGCCCTGGATCTCGCTCTCGAGCTGCCCCGGCGCCCAGCCGGCGTAGCCCAGCGCCAGCAGCGCCTGCTCCGGCCCGCGCCCCTCGGCGATCGCCTTCAGGATCTCGAGCGTCGCCGTCAGGCACACGCCCTCGTCGATCGGCAGCGTCGAGTTGTCGATGAAGAAGTCGTCGGAGTGCAGCACGAAGCCGCGCCCGGTCTCCACCGGCCCGCCGCGGTGCACCCGCATCTGCTGCGCCCGCGACGGCAGCCGGATCGGCTCGCCGCCCGGAATGATGTCGAGCTGCACGAGAAGCTCCGGGAACGACACGTGCGACACCGGCTGGTTGAGCACGATCCCCATCGCCCCGTCCGAGGAGTGGGCGCACAGGTAGATGACCGAGCGGGCGAAACGCTCGTCGGCCATGCCCGGCATGGCGATCAGGATATGTCCGTCGAGGTAGCTGCGCCCACCCGACTCCACGGCCGGTCTCCCCACGATGCTCCAACCGCTCCCGCGCCCGTTCCGAGATTAGGGCGGCCGGAGCGGTCCGTCGAGAGAGCCCGTCCGGCTGCGGCGCCATCGCGCGGCGCGCCGCCGCGATTCGCCGCTAATCTCCGCCGCCGGGCGCGCCGTTCACGGTGAAATGACACCGTCGGACGTGACGCCGGCCCTCGCCGTCCTTACATGGGGCGGACCCGTTGGAGCACAGGACCCGCAATGACCCTCCGTCGTTCCGCGCTCGCGACGCTCCTCGTCCTCGCCGCCGCCGCGTCGCCGGCCGCCGCCGCCTCCTCGACGTGGAGCGACGCCGCGTCCGCCCGCCTGCGCCTCGTCGCGCCGGGCGGCCCGCCCACCGCCGACGGCAGCCTCGTCGCGGCGATCGAGATCGAGCTCGAGCCCGGCTGGAAGACCTACTGGCGCGCCCCCGGCGAGGCCGGCATGCCGCCCGAGATCGACTTCGCCGCCTCCTCGAACCTCGCCGGCGCGCGCGTCGACTTCCCCGCCCCGGTGCGCTTCGTCGACGGCGGCTCGGCCTCCGCCGGCTACGCCGGCTCGGTGGTGCTGCCGGTCGCCGTCACCCCGGTCGATCCGGCGCTGCCGGTGATGCTGGCGGTCAAGGTCGACTACGGCATCTGCCGCGAGATCTGCGTGCCGGCCACCGGCGAGGCGCGGGTGATGCTCTCCGCCGCCACCGCCCCCGATCCCGCCGTGGCCAGGACCGTCGCCGCGGCCAGCCGGCAGGTGCCGCAGCCGGCCGGCGCGGCCGCCGGCCTCGCCGTCACCGCCGTCGCGCGCGACCCGGAGGCCGCGGCGCCGGGCGCCCTCCTCGTCACCGCCCGCCTCGCCGATCCGGCGGCGCCGGCCGACCTCTTCGCCGAGGGCCCGGCCGAGGCGACCCCGCGGATGCCGGCGCTCGTCGGCCGCGACGGCGACGTCGCCACCTGGCGCGTCGTCCTCGACCGCTACCACCCCGCCCCCGCCGGCGCGCCGCTGCGCCTCACGCTGGTGAACGGCCCGCACGCCCTCGACACACTCGCCCCGCTGCCCTGAGCCGCGGCGCCCGCATTGCTTCGACGCCGCCGCGCGCCTATCTGTCTCGGCGCGCCGCACGGCGCGATCATCACGGAGAGGGCACGATGACGATCAAGGTCGGCGACACGCTACCGGACGCGACGTTCAAGACGATGGGTCCGGACGGCCCGAAGGACATCTCCACCGCCGAGATCTTCCCCGGCAAGACCATCGTGCTGTTCGCGGTGCCGGGCGCCTTCACCCCGACCTGCCACCGCAACCACCTGCCGGGCTTCCTCGACAACGCCGCCGCCATCAAGGCGAAGGGCGTCGACGCCATCGCCGTCGTGTCGGTCAACGACGTGTTCGTGATGGACGCCTGGTCGAAGGCCTCCGGCGGCGACGGCAAGATCCTGTTCCTCGCCGACGGCAGCGCCGGCTTCGCCAAGGCGATCGGCATGGACCTCGACGCGTCCGGCTTCGGCATGGGCCTGCGCTCGAAGCGCTACGCCATGGTCGTCAAGGACGGCAAGGTCGCCAAGCTCAACGTCGAGGAGCAGCCCGGCCAGGCGACCGTCTCCGGCGCCGCGGCGATGCTCGCCGCCCTCTGACGCTCCGGCCGGCGCGGGCCGCGGGGTCCGCGCCGAGAGCGCCTTCCGGCCGGATCGAATCACCCGGCCGATCGGAGATCGCTCCCGAATCACGATCTCGAGCCCATCCCGTCCGGATCGCTTCGATCCGGGCGGACAGGGCCTACCGCCGCCGGCGCCGCCCCCAGGCGAACACCGCGTAGACGCCGACGAGCGCCGCGGCGAGGCCGTACCAGGTGAGCGCATACTGCAGGTGGTTGTTGGGGAAGACGCGCCGCGTCTCGCCGGCCTGCGGCAGCCCGCCCGCGGGCGTCATCTCCGCCGAGGCGTCGATCGTGTAGGGGGCGAGCGGCTTGCCGGCCGGCAGGTCGAACGCCCGCGCCAGCACGCCGGCGTCGCGCACGAACCACTGGTTGGCGATCGGGTCGGGCTCCGGGGTGAAGTAGCCCGGCGTGTCGTGACCGCGCACCACCCCGTCGAGGCGGATCTCGCCCCCCGGCGGCGGCGGCCGCGTCGCCGGCTCCTTGCGGTCCGGCGGCACGAAGCCGCGGTTGACGAGCACGATCCAGCCGGCGTCGGTCTCGAACGGCGCGACGATCCAGTAGCCCGGCCCCGACACCGGCCCGCGCGCGTCCGACAGCACCGAGTAGACGTGCGCCTCGCCGGGCAGGAAGCGGCCGGCGACGGCGACGTGCTGGTAGTCGACGGTGTCGAGGTCGAGCCCGTCCCAGGGCGGGCCGGGCGGCGGCGCCGCCGGCGCGTCGGCGCGCGCCTCGACGGCGGCGATCAGCGCCTCCTTCCAGGCGAGCCGCTGCAGCTGCCAGGTGCCGAGGGCGACGAGCCCCGCCAGCACCACGACCGCGAGGATGCTCGGCAGCAGGAGGCCGCGCGAGGCTCCGGCACGCTCCGTCCGATCGCCCATCAGTCGTCGAGCCGGCCTTCGCGCGCCTTGTTCTGGTATTGCAGCGCGATCATCAGCCCCTTCAGGGGCCGCAGGATCCCGAGCGCCAGCACCAGCACCAGTGGGATCCACAGCACCATGTGCACCCAGATCGGCGGCTCGAACTTGAGCTCGACGACGAGCGCCGCGCCGACCACGACGAAGCCGACGAACATCATGATGAACACCGCCGGGCCGTCGCCGGAATCGGCGAAGTCGAAGTCGAGCCCGCAGGCCCGGCACGACGGCGCGGTGGTCAGGAAGCCGTTGAACAGCTGCCCCTGCCCGCAGCGCGGGCAGCGGCCGGCGAGGCCGGTCGAGAGCGCCGGCTGCGGCGGATAGTGCGCGTCGTCCGCGCTCTCGGTCATGGCCGGTCTCGCAGTCCTGTCGTCGCCGGCCGGCGCCCCGTCAGTGGGACGACGGGCCGGCGCCCCAGACGTAGATGCAGGCGAACAGGAACAGCCACACCACGTCGACGAAGTGCCAGTACCACGCCGCCGCCTCGAAGCCGAAGTGGGCCTTCGGGGTGAACTGGCCGGCGAGCGCCCGCAGCAGGCAGATGAACAGGAAGATCGTGCCGATGATGACGTGGAAGCCGTGGAAGCCCGTCGCCATGAAGAAGGTCGAGCCGTAGATCGACCCGGCGAACGGGAACACCGCGTGGCTGTACTCGTAGACCTGGCAGGTGGTGAACAGGAGGCCGAGCACGACGGTGAGCACGAGGCCCCACTTCAGCCCCTCGCGGTCATCGTGCAGCAGCGCGTGGTGCGCCCAGGTCACGGTGGTACCGGAGGTGAGCAGGATCAGCGTGTTGAGCAGCGGCAGGTGCCACGGGTCGAAGGTCTCGATGCCCTTCGGCGGCCACTCGCCGCCGGTCAGCGCCACCCGGTCGTACTGGATGAGCTCGTTCGGGAACAGCGCGACGTCGAAATAGGCCCAGAACCAGGCGACGAAGAACATCACCTCGGAGGCGATGAAGAAGATCATGCCGTAGCGCAGGTGCAGGTCGACCACCCGCGTGTGGTGGCCCTCCTGGCCCTCGCGGATGACGTCGTGCCACCACGAGTACATGACGTAGAGGACGATCAGGAGGCCGACGACGAGGATGCCCCAGCCGCCGGTGTCGATGCCGAACAGGACGAGGTCCTGGTCCTTGTGCCACCGCATGAAGGCGATGCCGCCGAGCGCCATGATGAAGGCGCCGACCGAGCCGATGAACGGCCACGGGCTCGGGTCGACGAGGTGGTAGTCGTGGTGCTTCGCGTGCGCCTCGGCCATCGGATCTTTCCCCGGTCTCGTCCTGTTGAACCCCGCCGCCGGCCCCGGGCGGCGCGGGCCCTATTGGGTCGTCAGTTCAGCTTGCCCGCTCGCGCGGGTTCGGCGGCGGCGAGCGGCTGGTCGGCCGGCTTCACCGGAAAGAAGGTGTAGGACAGCGTGATGTCGGTCACCGAGTCGAGGTCGGAGAACTCGGTGATCGCCGGATCGACGTAGAACACCACCGGCATCTCCAGCCGCTCGCCCGGCTGCAGCGTCTGCTCGGTGAAGCAGAAGCAGGTGATCTTGGAGAAGTAGGAGCCGGTGAGCTCCGGCGTCACGTTGAAGGTCGAGGTGCCGACCGTCACCGCGTCCGAGCGGTTCTCGGCCACGAACATCACCTCGGTCACCTCGCCGGCCTTGACGCGCACCGAGCGCACCGCCGGCGTGAACCGCCACGGCAGGCCGCCGATCACATTGGCGTCGAAGCTCACGGTGAATTCGCGGTCGATGACGCGGCCCGGTCCCTCGTCGGCGCGCTGCGTCGTGCCGGCGTAGCCGGTCACCCGGCAGAACATCTCGTAGAGCGGCACCGCCGCGTAGGACGCGCCGACCATCGCGCCGACGAAGGCGACGCAGGCGACGGCGACGACGAGGTTCACCCGTCCGCCCTTGCCCGTTCCCTTCGATCCCTCGGCGCTCATCGCTCGTCCTCGATCTCGTTTCTAAAGCGGCCGGTCGAGCACGCCCGGCCCGAGCTTGACGATGGTGACGACATAGAACAGCACGACCAGCGCCGCCAGCGCGAGCGCGATCGCCACCGAGCGGGCGCGGCGGCGGCGCTGCTGCTCCTTGGTGAGGCGGATGCCGTCGTCGTCTGCCATCACCACGCTCATGCCGCTCCCCATCCGCCGAGCCCCAGCACCGGCGCGAACGCCGGCACCCCGAGCAGACGCTCGGCCAGGAGGGCGGCGAACAGGAGGAACAGATAGAGGATCGAGAAGCCGAACAGCCGGCCGCAGGCCTTGGCGAGCCGCTGCGGCGTCGCCGCGAGCTTGATCGCCGCCGCGAGCCCGATGAACGGCAGCCCGAGCCCCACCGCCGCGGCGGCGTAGATCGGCCCGGCGAAGCCGAGCAGCGCCGGCAGGCAGCCGACCGGCACCAGCACCAGCGAATAGAGCAGGATCTGCGTCCGCGTCGCCCGCTCGCCGGCGACGACCGGCAGCATCGGCACGCCGGCGCGGGCGTAGTCGCCCGACTTCAGGAGCGCCAGCGCCCAGAAGTGCGGCGGCGTCCACAGGAAGATGATGAGGAACAGCACCAGCGGCTCGAACTCGACCCGCCCGGTCACCGCCGCCCAGCCGATCACCGGCGGCAGCGCGCCGGAGGCGCCGCCGATGACGATGTTCTGCGGCGTGCGGCGCTTCAGCCACATCGTGTAGACGACGACGTAGAAGGCGATGGTGAAGGCGAGCAGCGCCGCCGCCACCGGGTCGACCAGGAGCCCGAGCACCAGCACCGAGCCGACCGACAGCGCCATGCCGAAGCCGAGCGCCGTCTCGCGCTCGATCCGCCCGGCCGGGATCGGCCGCGACCGCGTGCGCGTCATCACCGCGTCGATGTCGGCGTCGTACCACATGTTGAGGGCGCCCGAGGCGCCGGCGCCGATCGCGATGCACAGCAGCGCCGTCGCCGCCAGCACCGGGTGCAGGTGGCCGGGCGCCGCCGCCATGCCGACGAGCGCGGTGAAGATCACGAGCGACATCACCCGCGGCTTCAGCAGCGCCAGGAAGTCGCCGACCGACGGCTCTGCGGCGACGCGCGTGCCGGCGGCGTCGTAGCGGCCGTCGATGGAGGTCGCGTCGCTCACGTCGGTTCCGTCCTCACTGGCGCCGGGTGGTGCCCGGCGTCCACTTTCACATCATTCTCGTTCGAGCATCGCCGTCGGACGTGGCGATGCCGCGGAAACCGCCCCGGCGAGGGGGCCGCCCCGGATCACTTGATCCGCGGCAGCACCTCGAACTGGTGGAACGGCGGCGGCGAGGACAGCGTCCACTCGAGCGTGGTCGCGCCCGGGCCCCACGGATTGTCGCCGGCGACGCGCTTCTTGGAGAACGCCTCGACGATCCCGAACAGGAAGATCAGCACCGCGAAGCCGGAGATGTAGGAGCCGATCGACGACACCATGTTCCAGCCCGCGAACGCGTCCGGATAGTCGACGTAGCGGCGCGGCATCCCGGCGAGGCCGAGGAAGTGCTGCGGGAAGAACACCAGGTTGACGCCGACGAACGTCACCCAGAAGTGCAGCTTGCCGATCGTCTCGTTGTACATGTAGCCGGTCATCTTCGGGAACCAGTAGTACCAGCCCGCGAAGATGGCGAAGACGGCGCCGAGCGACAGCACGTAGTGGAAGTGCGCGACCACGTAGTAGGTGTCGTGCATCACCCGGTCGAGGCCGGCGTTGGCGAGCTGCACGCCGGTGACGCCGCCGACCGTGAACAGGAAGATGAAGCCGATCGCCCACACCATCGGGGTGCGGAAGGAGATCGAGCCGCCCCACATCGTGGCGATCCACGAGAAGATCTTCACGCCGGTCGGCACCGCGATCACCATCGTGGCGAACACGAAGTAGGCCTGCGTGTCGGACGACAGGCCGACCGTGTACATGTGGTGCGCCCACACGATGAAGCCGACGACGCCGATCGCCACCATGGCGTAGGCCATGCCCACGTAGCCGAACACCGGCTTGCGCGAGAACGTCGAGATGATGTGGCTGATGATGCCGAAGCCCGGCAGGATCAGGATGTAGACCTCCGGGTGCCCGAAGAACCAGAACAGGTGCTGGAACAGGATCGGGTCGCCGCCGCCCGTCGGCTCGAAGAAGGTCGTGCCGAAGTTGCGGTCGGTCAGCAGCATCGTGATGGCGCCGGCGAGCACCGGCAGCGACAGCAGCAGCAGGAACGCCGTCACCAGCACCGACCACGGGAACAGCGGCATCTTGTGCATCGTCATGCCGGGCGCGCGCATGTTCAGGATGGTGGTGATGAAGTTGATCGCGCCGAGGATCGACGAGGCGCCGGCGAGGTGCAGCGACAGGATCGCGAAGTCCATCGCCGGCCCCGGGGTGCCGGTCGAGCCGGACATCGGCGGGTAGATCGTCCAGCCGCCGCCGACGCCGTGCGAGCCCGGCCCGCCCTCGACGAACATCGACAGGATGAGCAGCAGGAAGGCCGGCGGCAGCAGCCAGAACGAGATGTTGTTCATGCGCGGGAACGCCATGTCCGGCGCGCCGATCATGATCGGCACGAACCAGTTGGCGAAGCCGCCGATCAGCGCCGGCATCACCATGAAGAAGATCATGATGAGCCCGTGCGCCGTCGTGAAGGCGTTGAAGGTCCAGGGATTGGTGAAGTACTGCATCCCCGGCTCCATGAGCTCGAGCCGGATGCCGATGGACAGGGCACCGCCGATGATCCCCGCGATGATCGCGAAGATCAGGTACATCGTGCCGATGTCCTTGTGGTTGGTCGAATAGACGTAGCGCCGCCATCCGGTCGGATGGCCATGGGCCGCGTGCGCAGCGGTGCTCGCCATGTCAGGCTCCCTTCCAGGTCTCCGGCCGCTCGGCGCTCGGCGCCCCCGCGGTCGTATGCTCGTCCCATTGGACCCGGCCGCGTCGGGCGGCGGGCAGTCTCGTTCGCGGCGCGCGCCCGCTCAGTCGGCGGAGGCGAGGTGGCCCGCCGTCTTGCCGGTCAGCCCGGCGAGCAGCTTGTTGGCCGCCCCGACGTCGGACTTCGCCGCCTCGGCCCAGGCCTCGAACTGCTCCTCGGTCACCGCGTGGATGGCGATCGGCATGAAGGCGTGGTTGGTGCCGCACAGCTCCGAGCACTGGCCGTAGTAGACGCCCGGCGCATCGGCCTTGAACCACGTCTCGTTCAGCCGGCCCGGCACCGCGTCGACCTTCACCCCGAAGGAGGGCATCGCGAAGGAGTGGATCACGTCGCCGGCGGTCACCTGCATGCGCACGATCTTGCCGACCGGCACCACCACCGCGTTGTCGACGGCGAGCAGGCGCGGCACCTCGGCGACGGTCAGCTTCTCCTCCGCCATCCGCTTCTGGCGGTCCTCGTCGTTCAGCATGTAGGCGTCGAAGGCGATGCCGGCGTACTTCTCGTCCGGATACTCGTAGCCCCAGTACCACTGGTAGCCGGTCGCCTTGATCGTCATGTCGGGCGTCGGGATGTCGAGCTCCTTGTAGAGGAGCCGGAACGACGGGATGGCGATCACGACGAGAATCAGGATCGGCGCCACCGTCCACACCACCTCGATCATGGTGTTGTGCGAGGTCTTCGACGGGTTCGGGTTCGCCGAGGCGCGGTAGCGCAGCACGACGACGATCAGGAGCGCCAGCACGAACAGCGTGATCACGGTGATGATCGCGAGCGTGAAGCTCTCGAACCAGCGGATCGAGGCCATCACCTCGGTGCCGGCCGGCTGCAGCCCCATCTGCCACGGCTCGGGCTGCGCCGCCGAGGCGGTGCCCGGGAAGGCGACGCCGAGCAGGGCCGCCGCCGCGGCGGCTGCCGACCAGAACTTCGTCGCGAAATCGGTCGTCACCGAAGACCTCCACATCGTCATGTCAGGCACATCACCACGTCGCGCCGGACCTTGCGTCAGGCATTTCGTCGCGTCGGCCCCCACCCGACCGGGTGCCGATGCTCGAACGGCCGGGCGAGCACCGGTTCTCGCCGGCGCCGGTCCGGCGTGCGCCCCGTTATGGCGCACTCCGCGCGATGAATAAAGCGGCACCGCGCCGCAGCCCCCCTCCCCGTCCAGCGCCCGGCGGGCCCGCCGGACACCGCGCCGTTCGCCCCGGTCCCGGCCCGATCGGGCGGCGCGAACGGGCCGGGCGCGGCGCTTTGAGCGTGCCCGCCGGGCGCGCATATTGGCCGCCGGGCGCGGGACTGCTATGAGCCGGGGGGTCGGATCGAACCGCGGGCGGCCCGCGTTCGGCATCCGTCCCGTGCCGGAGGACCGCATCTTGGCTCGACTTCGCTCCGCCCTCACCGCGACGCTGCGCGGCCTCGCCCTCCTCGGCCTCGCCGCCGCCATGCCCGTGCCGGCGCTCGCCCAGGGCGAGGTCAAGTCGGTGCACGGCGACTGGCAGATCCGCTGCGACACCCTGCCGGGCGCCCAGAGCGAGCAGTGCGCGCTGCTGCAGAACGTCACCGCCGCCGACCGCGAGAACGTCGGGCTGACGGTGATCGTGCTGAAGACGGCAGACAAGAGCTCGCGCATCCTGCGCGTGCTGGCGCCGCTCGGCGTGCTGCTGCCCTCCGGCCTCGGCCTGCGGGTGCTGAGCAACCAGAGCGCCGACATTCCGGTCACCGTCGACGAGAAGGCCGACGGGGCGACCGCCAAGCTGACCCTGCCCGATTCGGTCAGCGTGCCGGTGCAGCCGGGCGATTCGCTCGTCCTCAGCGGCCCCGACCGCGCCCTCGAGGTCGTCGCCGCCGACGGCAAGACGCTGACCACCCGCTGGACCGGCGACGCCGCCACCTCGGTCAAGCTCGTCGGCGTCGACCTCAACATCGGCCACGCCGGCTTCGTCCGCTGCCTGCCGAACGGCTGCATCGCCGAGGTCATCCTCGACGACGCGCTGATCGCCAAGCTGCGCGCCGGCTCGACCGCCACCTTCATCATCTACCAGACGCCGGAGGAGGGCATCGGCATCCCGATCTCCCTCACCGGCTTCGGCGAGGGCTTCGACGCCCTGCCGTGAGGCGGGCGCCGCCCGCCGCCGGCGCACGGGCGTCGGCCCGACAAGAGGAGAGGCGAGGATGGCGCGAATCGAATCGGTCGAGGCCCTGCGGGCGATCTATCCCGAGCCCGGCCCGGCCCTGTGGGCGAAGTCGATCGGCCACCTCGACCACCATTGCCGCGCCTGGCTGGCGCTGTCGCCGTTCTGCGTGGTGGCGTCCCAGGGCGCCGACGGGCTCGGCGACGCCAACCCGCGCGGCGACCATCCGGGCTTCGCCGTCGTCCTCGACGACCACACCCTGCTTCTGCCCGACCGGCCGGGCAACAACCGCCTCGACACGCTGCGCAACATCGTCGCCAACCCGGCCGTCGGCCTCATCTTCCTGATCCCGGGTTTCGACGACATGCTGCGCGTCAACGGCCTCGCCGAGGTGCGCGACGACGAGGACCTGCGCGCCCGCACCGCCTTCAACGGCCGGCTGCCGGCGACGGTGATCCTCGTCCACGTGCGCGAGGCCTTCATCCACTGCGGCAAGGCGGTGATCCGCTCGCGCCTGTGGGACCCGGCGGCGCAGGTCGAGCGCAAGACCTTCCCCTCGCTCGGCGAGATCTACAAGGAGCACAGCCGCCATCCGGAGCCCGCGATCAGCGACGCGGCGCTGGCGGAGGACTACGGCCGCACGCTCTATTGAGGGGGTCGGCGCGACGATCGTCGCCGGTGGGGGTGAACCGCGGCGCCGGATCGCCTATCTAACCGGCACACGAGTTCCGGGAGTCCCCATGTCCTCCGCCTCTCCGTCCGCGCCCTCGCCCACCGCCGCCGCGAGCCTCGACGCCGCCGCCGACCTCCTCGCCGGCACCGACGTCACCCCCGAGGCCGCCCGCGCGCTCGTCGCCGAGACGCTGTCGGGCGCCGACGACGGCGAGCTGTTCCTCGAGCGGCGGCAGTCGGAGAGCCTCGTCTTCGACAACGGCCGCCTGAAGACCGCGAGCTTCGACGCCGCCGAGGGCTTCGGCCTCCGGGCCGTCGCCGGCGAGGCGGCCGGCTACGCCCACTCCGGCGAGATCTCGGTCGCGGCGCTCCGGCGGGCGGCCGACGCCGTCGCCGCCGTGAAGCGCGGCCACGCCGGCGTCGCCGCCGAGCCGCCGGTCGGCACCAACGCCCGCCTCTACGGCCCCGGCAACCCTCTGCTCGGCACGCCCTTCGAGGCGAAGGTCGCGCTCCTCGAGGCGATCGACGCCCACGCCCGCGCCCGCGACCCGCGCGTCCGCCAGGTCACCGTGTCGCTCGCCGGCTCGTGGCAGGCGGTCGAGATCCTGCGCGCCGACGGCCGCCGCCTCTCCGACCTGCGCCCGCTGGTGCGCTTCGGCGTCTCGGTCGTCGTCGGCGACGGCGACCGCCAGGAGACCGGCTCGGCCGGCATGGGCGGCCGCGAGGGCTACGAGCGCTTCATCTCGCCCGAATCGTGGCAGGCGGCCGTCGACGACGCGCTGCGCCAGGCCCTCGTCAACCTCGAGGCGCGCCCAGCGCCGGCCGGCACCTTCGACGTGGTGCTCGGCGCCGGCTGGCCCGGCGTGATGCTGCACGAGGCGGTCGGCCACGGCCTCGAAGGCGACTTCAACCGCAAGAAGACCTCGGCCTTCGCCGGCCTGATGGGCCAGCGCGTCGCCTCGCCCGGCGTCACCGTGGTCGACGACGGCACCCTGCCCGAGCGGCGCGGCTCGCTCACCATCGACGACGAGGGCACGCCCACCGGCACGACGACGCTGATCGAGGACGGCATCCTGGTCGGCTACATGCAGGACCGCCTCAACGCCCGCCTGATGGGCATGGCGCCCACCGGCAACGGCCGCCGCCAGTCCTACGCCCACATCCCGATGCCGCGCATGACCAACACCTTCATGCGCGCCGGCGACGCCGACCCGGGCGAGATCCTGGCGAGCGTCAAGGACGGCATCTACGCCGTCGCCTTCGGCGGCGGGCAGGTCGACATCACCTCGGGCAAGTTCGTCTTCCAGTGCACCGAGGCCTACCGCATCCGCGACGGCCGCAAGGCCGAGCCGATCAAGGGCGCGATGCTGATCGGCAACGGCCCCGATGCGCTGACCCGCGTCAGGATGATCGGCAACGACCTCGCCCTCGACCCCGGCATCGGCACCTGCGGCAAGGCCGGCCAGGGCGTCCCCGTCGGCGTCGGCCAGCCGACGCTGCGCATCGACCAGCTGACGATCGGCGGCACCGAGGCGGCTTGAGGCGGGGCGACCACCGGGCACAACGGCTGGGCGAACCTTCCCCGCCGGCAGGCGTCAACGGATGAGCCGCACCTCGACGCCGAGGTCGAGCGCCGCCCAGGCCCGGTCGGCGGTGTAGACGGGTGCCGCGAGGGCCTTCGCGAGCGCGATGCAGCAGGCATCGCCGAGCGAGATGCCGGCCCGGCGGCCGGCGGCGGCCAAAATCCCTGCCTCGATCGCCATCGCCGCGTCGAAGGCGACCACGTCGACGAGCGATTCGCGAATCGCCGCCAGCAGGCGGTCGACCTCGAGCCCGCGGTCCCGCATCTTGGCGACGATCTCAGCGAGATTGACCGTGGAGATCGCCGCGCCGTCCATGATCTCGCCGACGACCTCGTGGCCGGGCTCCTCGTGCAGGAGCGCGAGCACGGCGGACGCGTCGAGGACGCAGGCTGTCACGGGCGCGGGCATTCGGCGAGCGTCGCGGACCGCGCGAGCGGCGGCCGCTCGCGCCGCGCGACCGGTCGCAGGGTCTGGGCTCGGACACGCGTGCTCATCGTCGCCTCCCCCGCGTTCCGATCTCAGACCTCGTCGTCCGTCCACTCCCGCCGCGCCTCTTCGCGGCGCTCGGCGATCAGTTCGTCGACGAGGGAGACGTCGGCCGGCACGACGCCGCGCATCAGCTCCTGCGCGCGCCGAATTGCCTCGGCGATCGTGTAGAGCCTGAGCTCACCGTTCTCGATCCGCGCGGCGAGCGCCATGCCGGGCCGCAGCCCGAGGGCCTCCAGCATGGACGCGGGAAGGACGACCTCCCCGCTCGGCCCGACCCTGAGCTTCACCGGGTCGGCCGGAGAGCCGGCCGTCGACGCGGGCGGACCCGACGGTGCGCGCGAGCCGCGCAGGGCGGCGGCCGGGCCGTCCGCCGCCGCACGCCCCGCCTGCTCGTCGCCGACGAGGACATTGCGGACGTGCTGATAGCGGATGCCGAGGGCGCGGGCGATGTCGGCACGCGACATGCCGGCGGCGCTGAGCGCGCGGATCTTGTCGGACTTCGTGCCCAGGCCGCCCACGACTTGATCGACATGAATGGTCATGGCGTACCTCCAGCGGTCAGCTCGCTGTCGGCACAACCTATCTAGTTACCAACCATTCGTCAAGATTCTTGTTAGGTAGGCACTATCCACGCCCCACCGACGGCCGACGCTGCGCATCGACCAGCTGACGATCGGCGGCACCGAGGCGGCGTGAGGCGGGGCGGCCGGCGCTACTTCTTCGGCCCGAGCGCGGCGATGGCGTCCTTCACCTGGTTCGCCATGTAGGGAATGAACAGCGCCACGCCGCCGAAGAAGTACTGCGTGATGCCCGCGAGGTCGGGCGTCTGGCCCGTATAGAGCAGTTGCAGCACCACCGCCGAGCCGATCGCCAGGAACAGAATCAGGATCACCAGAAGGCCGAGCATGGCGATCAGCCGGCTCGAGCTCGCCACCAGTCGCGGCGCCGCGGTGCCGCCGTTCGCGCCGTCGGTCGCGATGATCGTGTCCGGCTCCGACAGCGCATCGGCCAAAAGCCATGACCCGCCGGTGGAGTTCTTGCCGAGGCTGGCGCGAACCATGAACGCGGCGACGAGCGCCACGATCCAGATCGCGCCGACGATGAACCAAGGCGCCAGATTGTCCGCGGACACGATCCCCGTCGGCACGGCCCGCGTGGCCGCGGCCGTGGTCTCGGCGGTCTTTCCGCCCGCGGTCGCCCCCTCGGCGAGCGCCAGCGACGCCGACGCCAGCAGCACCCACCCGGCGGCCAGGCCGAGCCCGGCCATCTTCCCAACCACGCGCATGTCGACCTCCCCTGCAACCCGCCTCCATTGAGGTTGCATTCTCCGGGTTTGTCAATTTTTACGTGTATTCCAGGATGGCTCTACGCGCACCGGTTGCGGCCGCCGCGTTCCAGGCTGCAGGGCGATCGCCCCGGCCCGCTCAGCCGTCGCCGCTCCCGACCGGCGGGGCGCCCGGCGCCCCGCCGGCGTCCGGGTCGTAGCGGTGCACCGCGCCGCAGACGTCCGTCACCCGCCAGCCGTCGCCGTCCGGCTCGGCGTAGCCCGGCCCCACCGGCACCTTGCCGTAGCCGCCGGGGATGTCGAGAACGTAGGTCGGCTGGGCGATGCCCGAGAGGCTGCCCCTGAGCGCGGCCACCAGCCGCCGCCCCTCGGCGATGTCGAGGCGGAAGTGGCCGGTGCCGGGCGCGAGGTCCGGGTGGTGCAGGTAGTAGGGCTTCACCCGGAGCTCGACGAGGCGCCGGAACAGCGCCGCGAGCGTCGCCGCATCGTCGTTGACGCCCCGGAGCAGCACCGACTGGCCGAGCAGCGGCACCCCGGCGCCGGCGAGCCGGCCGAGGGCGGCGGCCGCCGCCCCGGCGAGCTCGCGCGGGTGGTTGGCGTGCACCACCACATAAGGCGTCACCCCCGCCCCCTGCAGCGCCTCGACGAGCGCCGCGTCGATCCGCTCCGGCGCCACCACCGGCACGCGGGTGTGGAAGCGGACGATCTTCACGTGCGGGATGCGGCCGAGCCGGCCGACGAGGTCCTTCAGCCGGCGCGGGGCGACGACGAACGGGTCGCCGCCGGTCACCACCACCTCCCACACCGTTGGCGTCGCCGCCACGTAGTCGAGGGCGCGGGCGAGCGCCGCCTCGCCGAGCGCCGTCTCGCCGCCCGGCCCGACGGTCTCGCGGCGGAAGCAGAAGCGGCAATAGACGGCGCACACCGAGACGAGCTTCAGGAGCACCCGGTCGGGATAGCGGTGGACGATGCCCGGCACCGGGCTGTGCGCGTCGTCGCCGATCGGGTCGGCCCGCTCGGCCGGGCGCGCCACGAGCTCCGCCGCCGCCGGCACGAACTGGCGGGCGATCGGGTCGGCGGGATCGGTCGGGTCGATCAGCCCGGCGACGGTCGGCGTCAGCGCCACCGCGTAGCGTTCGCCGACCGGCCGCAGCGCCTCGGCCGCCGCCGCCGTCACGAGGCCGGCCGCGACGAGGTCGTCGACCGAGCGCAGGCCGGCCCGGCGGTCGGGGAACGGCGATGAAACGGCGGGCCTCGGCTCGGGCGCCGCGCCCCTCACGCCACCCCGGCGCGCAGCAGGTCGTGCACGTGGATGATGCCGACCGGCCGGTCGCTCTCCACCACGAACACAGCCGAGATGCCGGAGGCGTTGAGGATCTCGAGCGTCGACGCGGCCAGCGTGTCGGGGCCGACGGTCTTCGGCGCCCGGCTCATCACCTCCTCGACCGAGCGGCTGAGCAGGTCGTTGGCGATGTGGCGGCGCAGGTCGCCGTCGGTGACGATGCCGACCAGCCGCCCCTTGCCGTCGTGGATGCCGAGGCAGCCGAAGCCCTTGGCGGTCATCAGCACGATCGCCTCGCCCATCCGCGTGCCGAGCGGGGCGAGCGGCAGCCGGTCGCCGGCGTGCATCAGGTCGCGGGCGTGCTGCAGCACCGCGCCGAGCTTTCCGCCCGGATGGAAGATGCCGAAGTCGCGCGCCGTGAAGCCGCGCGCCTCGAGCAGCGCGATCGCCAGCGCGTCGCCGATGGCGAGCTGCAGCATCGTCGAGGAGGTCGGCGCCAGCCCGTGCGGGCACGCCTCGTCGACCTTCGGCAGCTTCAGCACCAGGTCGGCGGCGCGGCCGAGCGAGGAGTGCGGCTTCGAGGTGAGCGCCAGCAGCGGCACCCGGAAGCGCTTGGCGTAGGCGATGATCGAGGCGAGCTCCTTCGTCTCGCCCGACCACGACAGCGCCAGGATCGCGTCCTTCTCGGTGATCATGCCGAGGTCGCCGTGGCTCGCCTCGGCGGCGTGCACGAAGAACGCCGGCGTGCCGGTCGAGGCCAGCGTCGCCGCCAGCTTGGCGCCGATGTGGCCGCTCTTGCCGAGCCCGGTCACCACCGTCCGCCCGCGGATGTCCTTGAGCAGCGCCACGGCGGCGGCGAAGGTGTCGCCGAGCCCGTGCGACAGCGCCGCCCGCAGCGCCTGCATGGCCGCGATCTCGACGTCGATCGTCCGCCGGCCGGAGGCGATCCAGCTCTCCTCGCCCGTTCCCGCCGCAGCCTCGATCCCGAGCGTCGCCGTCTTGTCGTCCATCGCTGCGCTATCCCCTTGCCGGCGCCGGCCCCCCGCCGCCGATGTTGGTCGAAGGCTCATATCACGGATTCGCGATCGGCCCGAACCGCGGCCTTCGCGGCGGCCCCCGGGCGTCCGTTAACAACCGGTCGTTAACCATGCGACACTAATCAAGAGAACTCGATGGTGGCCGATCTGAGGAGGACGGACCCATGCCGGGGACCGCGACTAACGGCCGGAGATGGCCGCACTTCGCCGCGGCGGCCCTCGCCGCCGTGCTGGCGCTCGGCGCCGGCGAGGCGCGGGCCGACGCCGCCTTCCACAAGTGGGTGCAGGGCTTCTGGCCGCAGGCCAAGGCCGTCGGCATCTCGCGGGCGACCTACGACGCCGCCTTCCGCGGCGTCGATTCGGTCGATCCCGAGGTGCTCCGCCTCGCCGCCAAGCAGCCCGAGTTCACCAAGTCGGTCGGCGAGTACCTCGCCTCGGCGGTGTCCGAGAGCCGCATCGAGAACGGCCGCAAGATGCTCGCCCACTACAAGCCGGCGCTCGACCGCATCGAGGCGCACTTCGGCGTGCAGCGCGAGATCGTGGTGGCGATCTGGGGCATGGAATCCTCCTTCGGCGCCGTGCTCGACAACCCGAAGATCGTGCGCAGCGTCATCCGCTCGCTCGCCACCCTCGCCTGCTGCGACAAGAAGCGGTCGCAGTTCGGCCGCACGCAGCTCCTCGCCGCCTTGAAGATCCTGCAGCGCGGCGACGTGCCGCCGAACCGCCTCACCGGCTCGTGGGCCGGCGCCATGGGCCACACCCAGTTCATCCCGACGAGCTACATCGCCTTCTCGGTCGACGCCGACGGCGACGGGCGGGCCGACATCTGGTCGAACGTCCCCGACGCGCTCGCCACCGCCGCCAACCTGCTCGCCAAGAACGGCTGGGTGACCGGCCAGACCTGGGGCTACGAGGTCGCCCTCACGCCGGGCTTCAAGATGAGCCTCGCCGACGAGAAGACGCAGCGCAGCCTTTCCGAGTGGCAGCGCCTCGGCGTGCGGCGGGCGAACGGCAAGCCGTTCCCGCGGCCGGACGACAAGGCCAAGCTGATCCTGCCCTCCGGCGCCCGCGGCCCGGCCTTCCTGATCCTGCGCAACTTCGACGTCATCAAGCGCTACAACAACGCCACCTCCTACGCGCTCGGCGTCGGCCACCTCGCCGACCGCCTGGCCGGCGGCGCACCGTTCGTCGCCACGTGGCCGGCCGACGTGAAGCCGCTGTCGCGCGCCCAGATCGAGGAGATGCAGCGCCTGCTCGCCGCCAAGGGCTTCTCCACCGGCGAGGTCGACGGCAAGGTCGGGCCGGACACGCGCGACGCCATCCGCGCCTACCAGTCCGCGAAGGGCCTCGTCGCCGACGGCTATCCGAGCGTCGCCCTGCTCGAGCGCCTGAAGAGCGGCGGGTGACCGGCGCCCGCCTCGACCATCTCGTCGTCGCCGCGGCCGATCTCGCCGCCGGCGTCGCGTGGACCGAGGCGCGCCTCGGCGTCGCCGTGCCGGCCGGCGGCGTCCACCCGCGCATGGGCACCCGCAACCACCTGCTGTCGCTCGGGCCCCCACGCTATCTCGAGGTCATCGCCGTCGATCCCGCCGCCGCGGCGCCCGGCCGGCCGCGCTGGTTCGGGCTCGACGAGCCGGCGGTCGTCGCCCGCATCGCCGCGCGCCCGCGCCTCGTCCACTGGGTCGTCGCCGTCGACGACCTGGAGGCCGCGGTCGCCCGCCTGCCATACGACCCGGGGACAATTCACGAGATGACGCGCGGCGACCTCGTCTGGCGGATCACCATCCCCGACGACGGCCGCCTGATCGCCGGCGGCCTCCTGCCGACGCTGATCGAGTGGCCGGCGGGCGTCCACCCGACGGCGCGGATGCCGCCGTCGCCCTGCCGCCTCGCCGGCCTCGTGCTGCGCTACCCGGAACCGGCCCGCATCGCCGCCGCCCTCGCCCCCCTCGGCCCCGACCTCGGCGTCCCCGTCGCCGTCGCGGAAGGCCCCGCGGGCCTCGCCGCGACGATCGAGACGCCCGGCGGAACGGTGGTGGTGGACTGAGGGCCTCCCCGCTCCCCTTCTCCCAGCGTGCTGGGAGAAGGTGCCCGCAGGGCGGACGAGGGCCGGCCGGCGAAGCCGGACGGGGCCATACGGGAAGCCGTCGACGGGCGCCGCCTTCGCCCGAAGGCGCGCACGCCTCGCGCGAGGCGACCGCTCGGCTGCGCCGAGCAGCCCTCATCCGGCCTTCGGCCACCTTCCGCCCGACAACCCCCTACAGCGGCAGCGTCGTCTCGCCCATCAGGTCGAGGTCGATGGCGCGCGCCGCCTGGCGGCCCTCGCGGATCGCCCAGACCACCAGCGACTGGCCGCGGCGCACGTCGCCGGCGGCGTAGAGCTTGCCGACCGAGGTCCGGTAGTCGTCGGTCGAGGCGGCGACGTTGGTGCGCTTGTCGAGCGCGAGCGCCTCGCCCATCTCGGCCACGTAGGTGTCGAGCGCCGGGCCGGAGAAGCCGATGGCGATCATCACGAGGTCGGCCCGGATGATGAACTCGGTGCCGGCGATCGGCCGCCGCTTCTCGTCGACGCGGGCGCAGCGCACGCCGGTCACCTTGCCCTTCTCGCCGACGATGCCGAGGGTGGCCGCCGAGAACTCGCGCTCGGCGCCCTCCGCCTGGCTCGACGAGGTGCGGAACTTCGTCGGCCAGTAGGGCCAGACCCTGAGCTTGTCCTCGCGCGCCGGCGGCATCGGCCGGATGTCGAGCTGCGTCACGCGGATCGCGCCCTGCCGGAAGGCGGTGCCGATGCAGTCGGAGGCGGTGTCGCCGCCGCCGATCACCACCACGTGGCGGCCGTAGGCGAGGATCGGCGCCTCGTCGCGGATCGGCTCGCCGCCGACCCGGCGGTTCTGCTGCACGAGGTACTTCATGGCGTAGTGCACGCCGTCGAGCTCGGTGCCCGGCAGCGCCGGGTCGCGCGGGCGCTCGGCGCCGGTCGTCAAGAGCACCGCGTCGTGCTCGGCGAGGAGCTCGGCCATCGGCTTGCCGACGCCGACGTCGACGCCGAAGTGGAAGGTGACGCCCTCCGCCTGCATCTGCGCCATCCGGCGGTCGATGTGCACCTTCTCCATCTTGAAGTCGGGGATGCCGTAGCGCATCAGCCCGCCGGGCTTCGGCTCGCGCTCGTAGAGGTGCACCTCGTGGCCGACGCGGACGAGCTGCTGGGCGGCGGCGAGGCCGGCCGGGCCAGCGCCGATCACCGCGACGCGCTTGCCGGTCGGCTTGTCGGCCGGCTCCGGCACGATCCAGCCCTGCTGCCAGGCGCGGTCGGCGATCGCCTGCTCGACGGTCTTGATCGCCACCGGCACGTTCTCGAGGTTCAGCGTGCACGCCTCCTCGCACGGGGCGGGGCAGATGCGGCCGGTGAACTCGGGAAAATTGTTCGTCGAGTGGAGGTTGCGGGAGGCCTCCTCCCAGTCGCCGGCATAGACGAGGTCGTTCCAGTCCGGGATCTGGTTGTGCACCGGGCAGCCCGTCGGCCCGTGGCAGAACGGGATGCCGCAGTCCATGCAGCGCGCCGCCTGCCGCTCCACCTCGGCGGCCGGCAGCGGCAGCACGAACTCGCGATAGTGCCGGATCCGGTCGGACGCCGGCTGATACTTCTGCTCCTGGCGGTCGATCTCCAGGAAGCCGGTGACCTTACCCATCGTGCGTCACGCCTCTCATGCCGCGCTCGCCGTCGCCGGCGCCAGTCCAAGGATGTCCTCGCAGCGCGCGATCCAGGCCCGCAGGGCCGGTCGCGGCGCGAGGTCGAAGCCGCCTTCGGGCGCCAGCCTCGTGTAGGCGAGGAGCGCGACGTCGGCGATCGTGAAGGCCTCGCCGACGAGCCATTTTCGCCCGTCGAGCCGGCCCTCCAGGAAGTCGAGCGCCTTCTCGCCGCGCTCGACCTTCGCCGGGTCGCGCGCCGAGGCCGGCTCGCCGAGATAGACCATCCGGTAGCGGCACACCGCCACGTAGGGCTCGTGGCTGTACTGCTCCCAGAACAGGAGCTCGTCCACCTTCGCCTGCGCGAACGGGTCGTCCGGCAGCAGCGCGCTGCCGCGGGCGAGGTAGCGGATGATCGCGTTCGACTGGGCGAGGTGGCGGCCGTCGTCGAGCTCGACCACCGGCACCTGCCCCATCGGGTTCATGGCGAGGAAGTCCGGCGTGCGGGTCTCGCCCTTCGTCACGTCGACCGGCACCCACGCGTAGGCGAGCCCGAGCAGGTCCGCCACGTAGCGCACCTTCAGGCAGTTTCCGGACGCGGTATCGCCGTAGATGCGCATCGTCGCGCTCCCAACCCGGTTTCGCGGTGGGCCCGCCTCGCGGCGGGCCCGCGGGCGACGGATCACTCCGCCGCCTGGCCGAAGCCGAGGCGCTGGCGCTGCATCTCGACGAGGGCGCGGCGGTACTCGACCGGCATCACCTTGACGAATTTCGGCCGGTACTCCGCCCAGTGGTCGAGGATCTCCTTCGCCCGGCCGGAGCCGGTGTAGCGCAGGTGGTTCTCGATCAGCTGGTAGAGCCGCTCGTCGTCGTGCTCGGTCATGTCGGCCGACACGTCGACGCGCCCCTTGTGCTCGAGGTCGCCGCCGTGGTGGTGCAGCCGCTCGAGCAGGTCCTCCTCCTCGATCACCGGCTCGAGGTCGACCATCGCGAGGTTGCAGCGCCGGGTGAAGGTGCCGTCCATGTCGAGCACGTAGGCGACGCCGCCGGACATGCCGGCCGCGAAGTTGCGCCCGGTCTGGCCGATGACGACGACGACGCCGCCGGTCATGTACTCGCAGCCGTGGTCGCCGCAGCCCTCGACCACCGCCACCGCGCCGGAGTTGCGCACCGCGAAGCGCTCGCCGGCGATGCCGCGGAAGTAGCACTCGCCCTCGGTCGCCCCGTAGAGCACCGTGTTGCCGACGATGATCGAGGCCTCCGGCACGATGCGCGAGTTCGCCGGCGGCCGGACGATGATCCGCCCGCCCGACAGGCCCTTGCCGACATAGTCGTTGGCCTCGCCGGCGAGGTCCATCGTCACGCCGCCCGCGAGGAAGGCGCCGAAGGCCTGCCCGGCGGTGCCGGAGAGGGCGATGTGGATCATCCCGTCCGGCAGCCCGGCCGCGCCGTGGCGCCGGGCGATCTCGCCCGACAGCATCGCCCCGGCCGAGCGGTCGACGTTCGAGATCGTCGTCGCGATCGTCACCGGCCGGCGCTCCTCGAGCGCCGGCATCGCCTCGGCGATGAGGCGCCGGTCGAGCACCGTCTCGATCGGGTGGTTCTGCCGCGCGGTATGGCGGATCGCCTCGTCCGGCGCGTCCGGCTTGACGAACAGCCTGGAGACGTCGAGCCCCTTCGCCTTCCAGCGCGTGATCAGCCGCTCCTGGTCCAGCATCTGGGTCTGGCCCACCGCCTCGGCGAGGCTGCGGAAGCCCATCTGCGCCAGGATCTCGCGGACCTCCTCGGCGATGAAGAAGAAGAAGTTGATCACGTGCTCCGGCGCGCCCTTGAAGCGCTTCCTGAGCACCGGGTCCTGGGTGGCGATGCCGACCGGGCAGGTGTTCAGGTGGCACTTGCGCATCATCAGGCAGCCGGCGGCGATCAGGGGCGCCGTCGAGAAGCCGAACTCGTCGGCCCCGAGCAGCGCGCCGACGACGACGTCGCGGCCGGTCCTGAGGCCGCCGTCGACCTGCAGCGCGACGCGCGACCGGAGCCCGTTGACGACGAGCGTCTGGTGCGCCTCGGCGAGGCCCATCTCCCACGGGCTGCCGGCGTGCTTCAGCGAGGTCAGCGGCGAGGCGCCGGTTCCCCCTTCGTAGCCGGAGATCGTGATGTGGTCGGCGCGCGCCTTGGCGACGCCGGCGGCCACCGTGCCGACGCCGACCTCCGAGACGAGCTTGACCGAGATGTCGGCCGCCGGGTTCACGTTCTTCATGTCGAAGATCAGCTGCGCCAGATCTTCGATCGAGTAGATGTCGTGGTGCGGCGGCGGCGAGATCAGGCCGACGCCCGGCGTCGAGTGGCGCACCTTGGCGATCGTCGCGTCGACCTTGTGGCCGGGCAACTGTCCGCCCTCGCCGGGCTTCGCGCCCTGCGCCATCTTGATCTGGATCTGGTCGGCGTTGACGAGGTAGTCGGCGGTGACGCCGAAGCGCCCCGAGGCCACCTGCTTGATCGCCGAGCGCATCGAGTCGCCGTTCGGCAGCGGCTTGAAGCGCTCCGCCTCCTCGCCGCCCTCGCCGGTGTTCGAGCGCCCGCCGATGCGGTTCATGGCGATCGCCAGCGTGGTGTGCGCCTCGCGCGAGATCGAGCCGAACGACATCGCCCCGGTGGCGAACCGCTTGACGATCTCCGCCGCCGTCTCGACCTCGTCGAGCGGCACCGGCGCGCGGCCGGCCTCCTCGGCGCCCTTCAGGCGGAAGAGGCCGCGGACGGTGTAGCGCCCGGCCTCCTCGTTCACCTGCCGCGAATACTCGCGGAAGCGGTCGAGCGAGTCCGTGCGGACCGCGTGCTGCAGCGTCGCCACCACGTCGGGCAGCCACATGTGGCTCTCGCCGCGCAGCCGGTAGGCGTACTCGCCGCCGACCTCGAGCGCGCGGGCGAGCACCGGGTCGTCGCCGAACGCCGCGGCGTGCCGCTCCACCGTCTCGCGCGCCACCTCCTCCATGCCGACGCCCTCGATGGTCGTCGCCGTGCCGAAGAAGTACTTGTCGACGAACTCGGACTTCAGCCCGACCGCGTCGAAGATCTGCGCGCCGCAATAGGACTGGTAGGTTGAGATGCCCATCTTGGACATCACCTTGAGCATCCCCTTGTCGATCGACTTGATGTAGCGGTGGACGATCTCGTGCTCGTCGACCTCCTCCGGGAACGACGCCTTCATCGCGGTCAGCGTCTCGAAGGCGAGGTATGGGTTGATCGCCTCCGCGCCGAAGCCGGCGAGGACGCAGAAGTGGTGCACCTCGCGCGGCTCGCCGGTCTCGATCACGAGGCCGACCGAGGTCCTGAGCCCCTTGCGGATCAGGTGGTGGTGCACGCCGGCGGTGGCGAGCAGCGCCGGAATCGCGACGCGGTCCGGCCCGACCATGCGGTCGGACAGGATGATGATGTTGTAGCCGCCGTGCACGGCCGCCTCGGCGCGCTCGCACAGCCGCTCGAGCGCGTCCTCCATCCCGCCCGGCCCGCGCTGGGCCTGGTAGGTGAAGTCGAGCGTCTTGGTCTGGAAGTGGTTGTCCTCGATGTCGCCGATCGCGCGGATCTTCTCGAGATCCTCGTTGGTCAGGATCGGCTGGCGCACTTCCAGGCGCTTGCGCTTCGACAAGCCCTTCAGGTCGAACAGGTTCGGCCGCGGTCCGATGAACGACACGAGGCTCATCACGAGCTCCTCGCGGATCGGGTCGATCGGCGGGTTGGTCACCTGCGCGAAGTTCTGCTTGAAGTAGGTGTAGAGCAGCTTCGAGCGGTCCGACAGGGCCGAGATCGGCGTGTCGGTGCCCATCGAGCCGATCGCCTCCTGGCCGATCGTCGCCATCGGCGCCATCAGGAGCTTCAGGTCCTCCTGGGTGTAGCCGAAGGCCTGCTGGCGATCGAGCAGCGACACGGCGGTGCGCGGCGCCCGGCCGGGCACCGGCGGCAGGTCCTCGAGCACGATCTGGGTGCGGCCGAGCCACGCCTTGTAGGGGTTCGCCGTCGCCAGCGAGGTCTTGATCTCCTCGTCGGAGATGATCCGCCCCTCGACGAGGTCGATCAGCAGCATCTTGCCGGGCTGCAGCCGCCACTTGAGGACGATCCGCTCCTCGGGGATCTCGAGCACGCCCATCTCGGAGGCCATGACGACGAGGCCGTCGTCGGTGACGACGTAGCGCGCCGGCCGGAGGCCGTTGCGGTCGAGCGTCGCGCCGATCTGCCGGCCGTCGGTGAAGGCCACCGCCGCCGGCCCGTCCCACGGCTCCATCAGGGCGGCGTGGTACTCGTAGAAGGCGCGCCGCTCCTCGTCCATCAGCGGGTTGCCGGCCCACGCCTCGGGGATGAGCATCATCACCGCGTGGGCGAGCGAGTAGCCGCCCTGCACCAGGAACTCGAGCGCGTTGTCGAAGCAGGCGGTGTCCGACTGCCCCTCGTAGGAGATCGGCCACAGCTTCGAGATGTCGTTGCCGTAGAGCTCGGAATCGACCGAGGCCTGCCGCGCCGCCATCCAGTTGACGTTGCCGCGCAGCGTGTTGATCTCGCCGTTGTGCGCCACCATCCGGTACGGGTGGGCGAGCCGCCACGACGGGAAGGTGTTGGTCGAGAAGCGCTGGTGCACGAGGGCGAGCGCCGACTGGAAGCGCGGGTCGGCGAGGTCCTTGTAGTATTCCTTCACCTGGTAGGAGAGGAACATGCCCTTGTAGACCACGGTGCGGCTCGACAGCGAGACGACGTAGAAGCCGCCGTCGTTGCCGCCGTTGTCGCGGTACACCGTGCCCGAGATCACCTTGCGCAGCACGAACAGCCGCCGCTCGAAGGCCGCCTCGTCGGCGATGTCGTGGCCGCGGCCGACGAACACCTGCAGGTGCACCGGCTCGGTCGCCATGATCGCCGGGTCGCGCGACAGGCTCGCGTTGTCGACCGGCACCTCGCGCCAGCCGAGCAGCACCTGCCCCTCCTCGCGGATGCAGCGCTCCACCACCTCGCGGCAGTAGCGGCCGAATGCCTCGTCCTGCGGCAGGAACAGGTGGCCGACTGCGTAGTGTCCGGGCTCCGGCAGGGTGAAGCCCAGCCGCTCGGCCTCCGCCGCGAAGAAGGCGTGCGGAATCTGCACCAGGAGGCCCGCCCCATCGCCCATCAGGGGGTCCGCCCCGACGGCGCCGCGGTGCTCCAGGTTGTGCAGGATCTTGAGGCCCATCTCGACGATGGCGTGGCTCGCCTCGCCGTTGAGGTTGGCGACGAAGCCGACGCCGCACGAATCGTGCTCGCGGTCGGCTCGGTAGAGCCCGCCCGCGCCTCGGACGCCCGGCGTCGCCGTGGCCACGGCTTTCGTGGCGGCCGCCGTCGTGGCGGCGTTCACCGCCACCAGATCCGCGCCCACGCCACTGCCGTTGGTCCACTGTTCGCCGGTCATCGCCATACGAGCTCCTCTGGCTCCCTGTCGCCGGCCGCCGGCATCAGACCGGCGGCCCTCGTCCAGCCGGTCGTCGCCGACCGGCTACATTCGAACATGTCGCATCTTCCGGGCCAAGTCGGCACCGAGTCGGCCGGTGCCGGCTCGGCTCGCCCGGGCGTGCGCTGACGCCCCCCGGCCCGTCGCCCCGCCCTGGCGTTACCGCCGGCGATCGGCTCCTTCGAGAACGCTTGCCGCGGAGAACGCGCCGCCGCGTGGCCGGCCGGCGGCGACCCTCGCCGCACGCCTTCGTCGTTCCCACCCCCGGCGCGGCGTCCGGCCGCGATTTTGGACAGTAGTCCTGTCCTATCTGCGCCACGAAATTGCCAGAGAATGGCTCGCCGAGCAAGCTTCCGTCTTCCGATAGCATCTTCCGCGAAAGGTCGCACCGAAGCGCGGCATCCTGACGACGGCGCCGGCCCGTCCGGGAGCCGCCGCGGAGTTGCCAGAAGGGCCCTGTTCCGGGCAATGCTGTCGCGCGCCGGGCGCGAGCCCGTCCGGCGGCGGGAACGCGAGAGGACGCCCATGAACTTCGCCTCCGACAACTGGGCCGGCGTGCCCGAGGCCGTCACCGCCGCCCTCGCCGCCGCGGCCGATGGCCCGGCCCCGGCCTATGGCGACGACGCGCTTTCCGAGCTGGTCGGCGAGCAGGTCTCCGCGCTGTTCGAGCGCCCGTGCGCGACCTTCTTCGTCGCCACCGGCTCGGCGGCGAACTCGCTCGCCCTCGCCTCGGCGGCGCGCGCGGGCGGCCTCGTCCTCTGCCACGCCGAATCGCACATCAACACCGACGAGGGCGGCGCGCCTGAGTTCCTCACCGGCGGCCTGAAGCTCCTCGGCCTTCCCGGCGCCAAGGGCCGGCTCGACCTCGCCACCGTCGAGGCGGCGCTCGAGCGCATCGGCGAGGGCAACGTCCACAACGGCCGCCCGGTCGCCCTGTCGCTCACCCAGGCGAGCGAGGTCGGCACCGTCTACACCCCGGCGATGGTCGAGGCCCTCGCCGGCGCGGCGAAGCGGCGCGGTCTGATGGTCCACATGGACGGCGCCCGCTTCGGCAACGCCGTCGCCCGGCTCGGCTGCGCCCCGGCCGACGTCACCTGGCGCGCCGGCGTCGACGTCCTCTCCTTCGGCCTCACCAAGACCGGCGCCTGGGCCGCCGAGGCGGTGGTGTTCTTCGACCCGGAGAAGGCGGACGAGTTCGGCTACCTGCGCAAGCGCGCCGGCCACCTGTTCTCGAAGAGCCGCTTCGTCGCCGCCCAGTACGCCGCCCTCCTCGAGGGCGGGCTGTGGCTCGACCTCGCCGGCCACGCCAACCGCATGGCCGCGCGCCTCGCCGCCGGCCTCGTCCAGGCGCCGGCCGCGCGCCTGCCCTTCGCGCCGGAGGCGAACGAGGTGTTCGTCGTCCTTCGCGACGACGCCGCGGCGCGCCTGCGCGCCGCCGGCGCCCGCTTCCATCCGTGGTCGCAAGAGGGCTTCGCGCCGCACGACCGCCCGCACGCCGGCGAGACGCTCGTCCGCCTCGTCGCCTCGTTCCGCACCACCGAGGACGAGGTCGACCGCTTCGTCGAACTCTGCGTCTGAGCGGACACGAAAAAGGCGCCCCGGTTGCCCAGGGCGCCCCGTCGTCTCAGCCGCTCGCGCGGTGTCGCCGGATTACGCGGCGACGGCCTCGATCTGCTTGGCGGCCGCGGCGGCGATCGGGATCTGCCGCGGCTTCAGCTGCTCCGGCACCTCGCGCACGAGGTCGATGTGGAGCAGGCCGTTCTCGAGGCTCGCACCGTTCACACGGACGTGGTCGGCGAGCTGGAAGCGACGCTCGAAGGCGCGCGCGGCGATGCCGCGGTAGAGCACCTGGCGCTCGCTGCCCTCCTCGGCCGCGGCCTTCTCGCCCTTCACCGTCAGCGCGTTCTCGCGGGCCTCGATCGAGAGGTCCTTGTCCGAGAAGCCGGCCACCGCCATGGTGATGCGATAGGCGTTGTCGCCGGTGCGCTCGATGTCGTAGGGCGGGTAGGACGACTGGGAGGCCTCGCCGCCGACCTGGTCGATCAGCGAGAACAGCCGGTCGAAGCCGACCGTGGTGCGATAGAGCGGGCTCAAATCGAAATGACGCATGGGTGTCCTCCATTGGAAGCGACAGTTGCGATCGGACCGGATCGAGCCTGCCGTTCTGGCCAGGCACCGGGCGGTCCTGCGGACCCGTCTGGCGTCCGCAACGCAGAGGTAGGGATGCCGTTTCGAGCCTTCAAGGCCCCCGCCGGGATCCGTGCATGAGCGCCTTCGACAACACCGCCCGGCTCGTCGAGGTGCCGGGCAACCCGGTCCCGGAGGGCGCCGCCGTCTCGCTCGTCGCCGGCCGCGGCCGGCTGCCGCTGCGCGTCGCCGTGTGGCCCGCGACCGCCACGCCGGCGCGCGGCACCGTGGTGCTGGTGCAGGGCCGCGCCGAGTTCATCGAGAAGTATTTCGAGGTCGTCGGCGAGCTGCGCGCCCGCGGCTTCGCCGTCGTCACCCACGACCTGCGCGGCCAGGGCGGCTCCGGCCGCCTCCTCGCCGATCCGGGCCGCGGCCACGTCGCGAGCTTCCACGACTACATCGCCGACATCGAGACGGTGGTCGCGACCGTCGCGAAGCCCGCCCTGCCGAAGCCCTACTACGCCCTCGCCCACTCGACCGGCGCCGCCGCGGTGCTGCTCGGCGTCAAGCGGCTGCACCGGCACTTCGCCCGCATCGTCGGCGTCTCGCCGCTGCTCGGCATCCGCGCGGTCGGCGCGGCGGACGGGCTCGTCGGCCTCGGCCTCGACCTCGCGTGCCTGTTCGGCCTCGGCGCGCACCAGGTCTCGCCGCGCCGCATCGCCGCCGCGCCTCCCGGCGTCTTCGAGGGCAACCCGTTCACCTCCGACCCCGACCGATACGCCCGCGCCCGCGCCGTCGCCGAGAGCCACCCGGAGCTCGCCATCGGCCCGCCGACCCTGCGCTGGGTCAAGGCGGCGCGCGACGCCACCATCCTGCTGCGCAAGAAGGAGCTGATCGAGCGGATGACGACGCCGACCCTCCTCCTCGCCGGCGGCGCCGACCGCATCGTCTCGGTGCCGGCGATCGAGCGCCTCGGCAAGGCCCTGCCGGCCGGCGGCGCCGTCCTCGTCCCCGGCGCCCGCCACGAGCTGATGATGGAGCAGGACCGCTTCCGCAGCGCCTTCTGGGCCGCCTTCGACGCCTTCATCCCCGGCGAGCAAGGATAGCGCGAGGGCCGCCTCAGCCGTCCTGCTGGCCGGCGCCGCGCAGCGGGTCGGCCTGGGTGCGGTTGCGGCCGCCGCGCTTGGCCGCGTAGAGCATCGTGTCGGCGCGGCGCATCAGGTCCGGCAGGCTCTCCCCCGCCTGCCGCTCGGCGACGCCGAAGCTCGCCGTCACCGCGAGATCGCGCGCCACCGCGTCGAACGCGTGCGCCTCGACCCGCCGGCGCACCCGCTCGGCGAAGCGCCAGGCGCTCGCGAGGTTGGCGCCCTCGAGCAGCACGACGAATTCCTCGCCGCCGATCCGGGCGGCGACGTCGCCCGGCCGGATGGTGTCGGCGAGGAGGCCGCCCACCGCCTGCAGCACGCGGTCGCCGGCCGCGTGGCCGTGCCGGTCGTTGATCCCCTTGAAGAGGTCGATGTCGCAGAACACCAGGCTGGCCGGCTGCGCCGCCGGGTCGGCCAGCACGTCGCGCGCCCGGGCCTCGAAGCCGCCGCGGTTGAGCAGCCCCGTCAGGAAGTCGGTGTGCCCCTCGCTCTTCAGCTCGTCGATGCTGTCGAGCGCGATCGCGGCGAGCACGGTGAGCGCCAGCACCAGGAACACGATGACGAGCGAGAAGTTCATCGAGAACCAGAACGCCGAGGCGAAGAAGCCGCGCACGCCGTCGATCGGCGTGCCGAACTCGAGCGCGATCACCGTGCGCGGGAAGAACTGCAGCCCGGCGGCGAGCACCACCCAGAACACGATCCGGTCGATGGTGCGTCGGCGGCCGGCCTCGGCGAGCTCGATCGCCGTCACGGCGAACAAGAGCCCGCAGCCGAGGTTGAGCGCGTAGAGGCGCATCGTCAGGCTGTCGTGGACGAAGTAGAACACCTCGACCATCGCGAACACGGCGACGGCGGTCGCGATGATCGGCAGCCGCCCGCGCGACGTGCCGGCGCGCCGCAGCAGCCCCTCGCCGAAGCAGACGACGGTGCCGATGAACAGGAGCGCCGACGCGGTCGTGTTCGGCCCGACGCCGGGCGGGAACATGAAGATCTGCGTCGCCGCGGCGAGCGCGTAGAGGACCGCCGAGGCGACGAAGAACAGGATGTAGCGCTTGTGCCGCTGCGCCGCCCACACGATCAGGAAGACGATCGCGAACACGACCGCGATCACCGGCGCGATGAGCGCGAGGATCTGCGTCCCGCTCATCGCGGATCGGCTCCCACACGACCGGGCCCGCGCCGGTAGGCGCGCGGACGCCGCTCGACCGCGGTTTGTCGCTTCGACACCCCAGCCCCCGCTGAGTCTATGGTGGCCGCGTCCGGATGCCGTCGGCCCCGGCCGCCCGATCGATCGTCAGGTCCGCTCGCGCGCCACCGCGCGCCAGCCGATGTCGCGCCGGCAGAAGCCGCCCGGCCAGTCGATCCGGTCGACGGCCGCGTAGGCCTTCGCCTGCGCCTCCGACACCGTCGCCCCGGTCGCGGTGACGGCGAGCACCCGCCCGCCGTTCGCCACCAGCCGGCCGTCGTCGAGGCGCTTCGTGCCGGCGTGGAACACCGTCGCCCCGGTCGCCTCGGCGGCCGCGAGGCCGCGAATCTCGCTGCCCTTCTCAGGATCGCCCGGATACCCGTTCGCCGCCATGACGACGGTCAAGGCCGCGTCCGGGCGCCAGCGCGCCTCGGCCCCGGCGAGCCGGCCGTCAGCGGAGGCCTCGAGCAGCGCCAAGAGGTCGCCGTCGAGGCGCATCATCAGCACCTGGCACTCCGGGTCGCCGAAGCGGACATTGTACTCGATGAGCTGCGGCCCGTCGGCGGTGATCATCAGCCCGGCGAACAGCACGCCGCGGAAGGGCGTGCCGCGCGCGGCGAGCGCGGCGACCGTCGGCCGCACGATCTCCGCCATCGCCCGCTCGGTCGTCGCCGCGTCCATCACCGCGGCCGGCGAGTAGGCGCCCATGCCGCCGGTGTTCGGCCCGGTGTCGCCGTCGCCGACGCGCTTGTGGTCCTGCGCCGTGCCGAAGAAGATCGCCGTCTCCCCGTCGCAGAGGGCGAACAGGCTCGCCTCCTCGCCGACCAGCATCGCCTCGATCACGACCTCCGCCCCCGCCGCGCCGAACGAGCCGGCGAAGCAGGCGTCGATCGCCGCCGCCGCCTCCGCCGCCGTCTCGGCGACGACGACGCCCTTGCCGGCGGCGAGGCCGTCGGCCTTGACGACGATCGGCGCGCCGACGCGGGCGAGGTAGGCGTGCGCCGCCGCCGCGTCGCCGAAGCGGCCGTAGGCCGCCGTCGGGATGCCGGCCTCGGCGCAGAGGTCCTTGGTGAAGCCCTTCGAGCCCTCGAGCCGGGCGGCCGCCCGGTCCGGCCCGAAGGCGCGGATGCCGGCCGCCGCGAGGTCGTCGACGAGGCCGGCGACGAGCGGCGCCTCCGGCCCGACGACGACGAAGCCGATGTCGTTCGCCCGGCAGTAGCCGACGATCGCCGCGTGGTCGTCGACCGGCACGGCGGCGCAGGTCGCGAGCGCGGCGATGCCGGGGTTGCCCGGCGCGGCGTGCAGCCGCCCGAGCCGCGGCGAGCGCGACAGCGCCCAGGCGAGCGCGTGCTCGCGGCCGCCGGAACCGATCAGGAGCACGTTCACGGGAGCGTCGGCGGCCATCGCTATCCTGTCGGCGGGCGAAACGAACTGGAACGCGCGCCCTCTAGCACGGCGGGCCGGGCGCGCAAACCGCCGAGCGGCGCCGTCGCCCGGTCGCCCGGGCGCGGCCCTTGACCCCGGCCCGCCGAGATGGTGCCTAGCGCCATTCGAGGAGGCTGCCCGGGAGGCCGCCATGAACGACCAAGCCGACCACGGCACCGTCAACCACGGCACCGTCGCCGACGCCGCCCCCGGCAACTGGGTCGACCGCTACATGCCGCGGCCGCTCCGGCCCTATGCCCGGCTCGCCCGGCTCGACCGGCCGATCGGCTGGTGGCTGCTCTTGTGGCCGTGCTGGTGGTCGGCGGCGCTCGCCGCGGTCGCCGGCGGCGAGCCGTGGCCGAACCCGTGGCACATCGTGCTGTTCCTCGTCGGCGCGGTGACGATGCGCGGCGCCGGCTGCACCTACAACGACATCCTCGACCGCGACTTCGACGCCCGCGTCCGCCGCACCCGCTCGCGGCCGATCCCGAGCGGCCAGGTCACCGTCTTCGCCGCCTGGGTGTTCCTCGCCCTGCAGCTCGTCGTCGGGCTCGTGGTGCTCCTGCAGTTCAACACCGCGACGATCCTCACCGGCGCCGCCTCGCTCGTCGTCGTCGCCGCCTACCCGCTCGCCAAGCGGGTCACCGACTGGCCGCAGCTCGTCCTCGGCTTCGCCTTCTCGTGGGGCGCGCTCGTCGGCTGGACCGCCGCCTTCGGGCGGCTCGACGTCGCGCCGGTGCTGCTCTACGTCGCCGCCATCGCCTGGACGATCGGCTACGACACCATCTACGCCCACCAGGACCGCGAGGACGACGAGATCATCGGCGTGCGCTCGACGGCGCGGCTGTTCGGCGGGCGCACCCGCCCGGCGATCGCCATCGCCTTCGCGCTCGCGGTGGTGCTGATGGGGGCGGCGTTCGTGGTGGTCGACGCCGGCCTCTTCGCCTTCGCCGGCCTCGCGGCGTTCGCCGGCCATTGCGCCTGGCAGGTGGCGACGCTCGACACCGCCGACCCCGACCGCTGCCTGATGCTGTTCCGCTCCAACCGCGTCGCCGGCTGGCTGCCGTTCATCGGCCTCCTCGCCGATTCGGGCCTCGCCGCGCTGATCCACGGCTGAGCCGGGCCGGCTACTCCGGGCTCATCGTCGTCCGCCCGCCCTCGTGCACCACGAAGGCGCGCACCAGCCGCTCCGGCGCGTCCGACGGCGGGGGCGCCGGCTCGGCCTCGCCGCGGTCGACCGGCCGCAGCGTGCCGTCCGGCTCCAGCACGACGAGCGGCAGCGCCAGCACCTCGGCCCAGCGCTTCCACGTCCGCGCCGCCTCGTCCACGTCGGCGATCCGCCCGAGCGGCACGCTGAGCGCCGGGTCGTCGTGGGCGAGCGAGAACTCCATCGCCTCGAGCTCGTCGCCGATCCACACCGCGATGCCGCGGAACGCGGCGATCGGCACCGCCATCGTCATCGGCAGCCCGGCGATGCGCCGCCGGATGATGGCGCGCTCACGGTGCAGCACGATCGCGAATCCCTCCTCGTCCGCCTCGCCGAGCCGCGCCCGGTAGCGGGCGGGCAGCTGGTCGGGGTCGGGGCGGTCGCCGATCTCGATCGACGCGCGGTGGATGTCTGCCTCGGCTCGATGGGGCACGGGATCAGCCTCTGCCTGTCGAAGACGCTCGACCGGTCTTTCGCCGGCCGTTGCGACGATCTCGCGCCCGGCCGCTTGCCGGGGCCTTAACGCGGGGGGCGCGGCGGGCGGGGTTTGCGACCGAGGGTTACGGGATCGTCACCGCGATCGGCGCGGCTTTATCGATCCTCGCGGCCTCCCCTCCTTGCGGTCGGGCCCCCGCGACCGTAGATCGGGGGCGCGCCGCACGCCGCGGCGACACGCTGGAGTCCCGATGACCTCCGCCACGCTCGCCTCCGACCGCCCCGCGACCTCCCCCGGCGACCTCGATCTCGGCCGCCTCGAGGCGGTCGCCGCCGACCTCGTCGCCGAGGCGCGCCGCCACGGCGCCGACGCAGTCGACGTCGTCATCGCCCGCGGCTCCGGCCTCTCGGTCGACGTCCGCGAAGGCCGGGTCGAGGAGACCGAGCGCTCGGAGTCCGACGACCTCGCCATCCGGGTGTTCGTCGGCCGCCGCTCGGCCTCGGTGTCCGCCAACGGCATCGGCCGCCTCGCCGGCCTCGCCGAGCGCGCAGTGGCGATGGCCCGCCTCGCCCCCGAGGACCCCTACGCCGGCCTCGCCGACCCCGCCCTCCTCGCCGATCCGGCGACGATCGCCCGCCGCCTCGCCGCCCTCGACCTCTACGACGCGGCCGAGCCCGCCGCCGACGCCCTCGCCGAGGCGGCGCTGGCGCTCGAGGCGGCCGCCCTCGCCGTCCCCGGCGTCAGCCGCTCCGGCGGCGCCTCGGCGTCGTGGGGCCGCGGCGGCCTCGTGCTCGCCACCTCGACCGGCTTCGTCGGCGGCTATGTCGGCTCGCGCCACGGCCGCTCGGCGATGGCCGTCGCCGGTGACGGCACGGCGATGGAGCGCGACTGGTGGTCGTCGTCGGCGATCCACGCCGGCGACCTCGAGCCGCTCGAGGAGATCGGCCGCAAGGCCGGCGAGCGCGCGGTGCGCCGCCTCGCGCCGCGCCAGGTCGCCACCGGCACCGTCACCGTCGTCTTCGACCCGCGCGTCGCGACGAGCCTCGTCGGCCACCTCGCCGGCGCCGCCAACGGCGCGGCGATCGCCCGCCGCACCAGCATGCTGAAGGACAAGCTCGGCACGCGGGTGTTCGCCCCCGGCATCCGCATCACCGACGACCCGATGCGCCGCCGCGGCCTCGCCTCGCGGCCGTTCGACGGCGAGGGCGCCGCCGGCGAGGCGCTCGCCCTCGTCGACGACGGCGTGCTCACCACCTGGCTGCTCGACACCGCCACCGCCCGCGAGCTCTCGCTCGCCAGCAACGGCCGGGCGGCGCGCGGCGCCGGCGCCCCCTCTCCTGGCTCGACCAACCTGACGCTCGAGCCCGGCGCCGAGACGCCCGAGGCGCTGATCGCCGCCGTCGGCACCGGCCTCTACGTCACCGACCTCATCGGCCACGGCGCCAACCTCCTGACCGGCGACTACAGCCGCGGCGCCTCCGGCTTCTGGATCGAGAACGGCGCCCTCGCCTACCCGGTCTCCGAGATCACCATCGCCGGCCGCCTGCCGGAGATGTTCGCCCGCCTCGTGCCGGCGAGCGACCTCGTCTTCCGCGGCTCCGTCAACGCGCCGACCGTCGTCGTCGAGGGGATGACCGTTGCCGGCCGCTGAGCGCACGCCCGTCCTGCCCGACCTCGGCGCCGACGCCCGCCTCCTCGCCGAGGCGGCGGCGCACGCCGGCTCCGTCGCGCTCGGCTTCTTCCGCAAGTCGCCGACGGTGTGGACCAAGGGCGACGCCTCGCCCGTCTCGGAGGCCGACATCGCCGCCGACCGCGCCATCGGCGCAATGCTGCGCGCCGCCCGGCCCGGCTACGGCTGGATCTCCGAGGAGAGCGCCGCGGCGCCCGCCGCCGCCGGCGAGGGCCGCAGCTTCGTCGTCGACCCGATCGACGGCACCCGCGCCTTCATCGCCGGCGGCGAGGACTGGACGATCAGCCTCGCCGTCGTCGAGGACGGCCGGCCGCTCGCCGCCGCAGTGTTCTGCCCGGTGCGCGGCGAGATGTTCCTCGCCGCCCGCGGCGCCGGCGCCTGGCAGGGCGCGCGCCGCCTCGCCGCCACCGCCCCCGCCACCCTCGCCGGCGGCCGGATCGCCGGCCCGGCGAACCTCGTCGAGGCGCGCCCGATGCGCGCCGCCGGCCTCGAGCGGGTGGCCAAGATCCATTCCCTCGCCTATCGGCTCACCCTCGTCGCCGCCGGGCGGATCGACGCCGCCGTGGCGAGTGCGCGCGCCTGCCACTGGGATCTTGCGGCAGCCGACCTTTTGGTGCACGAAGCCGGCGGTCGGCTGACCGACCTCGCCGGGCGCACCGTCCGCTACGACGTCCCCGACCACCGCCACCCGCCGCTGGTGGCCGCGGGCGAGACGCTGTACGGCCCGTTCGCGGCGCTCCTCGCCGCGGTCGTCGCCGATCCCGCGTCGTCGTCGGGTGGCTCCGGCCGGTGACGGCGCCCGCACGTCCGTGCCCGGATCGCCGCGAAGAGGTCCACCATGTCCGCGCCCGCCCAAGGTCCCGACAAGCAGCTCCTGCACCTCGTCCTCGGGGGCGAACTGAAGGAGCTCGGCGGGACCGAGTTCCGCGACCTGTCGAAGCTCGACATCGTCGGCGTCTACCCGAACTACGCCGCGGCGCGCGACGCCTGGAAGGCGAAGGCGCAGGCGACGGTCGACAACGCCTTGATGCGCTACTTCGTCGTCCATCTGCACCGCCTGCTCGATCCGGACACGGAGCAGCCGGGCAAGCCGGGGTGAAGGCCCCGGTAGCGACGCCATGCTGAAGAAGCTCGGCCGCTCCGAAGCCGTCCGCCGCCTCGCCGGCGAGGTGCTCGCGCTCTACCTGCGCTTCGTCTACTGGACCAACCGGCTCACCCGCGAGCCGGCCGACATGTTCGACGTCATCCGCCCCGACCTGCCGGTCATCGTGGCGATGTGGCACGGCCAGCACTTCATGCTGCCCTACGCCCGCCCGCCCGGCGTCGACGCCCGCGTGATGGTCTCGCGCTCCGGCGACGGCGACATCAACGCCATCGCCGCCGCCCGCCTCGGCATGGGGCTGATCCGCGCCTCCGGCGGCCAGACCGAGGCGCAGGTCAGAAAGCGCGGCGGCGTCCGCGGCTTCCTCGAGGTCGTCCGCGCGCTGAAGAAGGGCGCCACCGTCGTCGTCAGCGCCGACGTGCCGAAGGGCCCGGCCCGCGTCGCCGGCGAGGGCATCGTGATGCTCGCCGAGGTGTCCGGCCGCCCGATCCTGCCGATGGCCTTCGCGACGAGCCGCCGGCTCACCCTGAACAGCTGGGACAAGGCGACGGTAAACCTGCCGTTCGGCCGCTCCGCCCTCGTCTGGGGCGACCTCATCCCGCCGCCGAAGGGCGCCGACGAGCGCCCGGCGGCGCGAAAGGCCGTCGAGGCGGCGCTCGACGCCGTCACCAAGCGGGCCCACGACATCGTGGACCGCCACCATGAGTGACCATGTTCCGTTCGATCCCGGGCGCACCGACGCCGGGCGCCGCGGCCTCGTGCCGCTCTGGCGCGGCCTCGGCGGCATCGGCCGGCCGCTCCTCTGGGCCCTCGTCGCGGCGCGCGCGAGCCGCGGCAAGGAGGACCTCCACCGCATCGGCGAGCGCTTCGGCAAGGCCTCGGCCGCCCGTCCGCCCGGCCCGCTGCTCTGGGTCCACGCGGCGAGCGTCGGCGAGACCACCGCCGTCCTGCCGCTCATCGAGCGCCTCACCGGCCGCGGCTTCTCGGCGGTGCTGACCACCGGCACCGTCACCTCGGCCAAGGTGGCCGCCGCCCGGCTGCCGCCCGGCGCCGTGCACCAGTTCGTGCCCTTCGACGTCGTCGCCTACGTCCGCCGCTTCCTCGACCTGTGGCGCCCGAGCGCCGCGATCTTCGTCGAATCGGAGCTGTGGCCGGTCGCCCTCGGCGAGGCGGCGCGCCGCGCGATCCCGCGCATCATCGTCAACGGCCGGCTGTCGGAGCGCTCCTACGGGCGCTGGCGCGGCCTGCCGGTCACCGCCGGGGCGATGTTCGGCCTCGTCGACCTCTGCCTCGCCCAGTCGGCCGACGACGCGGCGCGCTTCTCCGACCTCGGCATCGGCGACGTCCGCGTCTCCGGCAACCTCAAGGTCGACGGGCCGCCGCCGCCCGCCGACGCCACCGCCCTCGCCGGCCTCGCCGCCGCCCTCGGCGAGCGCCCGCGCTGGGTCGCCGCCAGCACCCATCCGGGCGAGGAGGGCATCGTCGCCGACGCGCACGCCCGCCTCGCCGCCCAGCGCCCCGACCTCCTCACCATCCTGGTGCCGCGCCATCCGCACCGCGGCCCGAAGGTCGCCGCCGCCCTCGCCCGCCGCGGCCTCGATGTGGCGCTGCGCTCGCGCGGCGAGCCGATCGGGCCGGCGACCGGCGTCTACGTCGCCGACACCATCGGCGAGCTCGGCCTGTTCTACCGCCTCTCGCCGGTCGCCTTCGTCGGCGGCTCGATCATGGTGCGCGGCGGCCAGAACCCGATCGAACCGATCCGCCTCGGCGCCGCCGTCGTCGCCGGGCCGCGCGTCGAGAATTTCCGCGCCCTCTACACCGACCTCGAGGCCGCCGGCGGCATGGCGACGGTGCGCGACGGCGCCGACCTCGCCGCCGTCGTCGGCCGCCTGCTCGGCGACGAGGCCGCGGTGCGCCGCCACATCGCCGCCGGCCAGACGGTCGCCGCCGCCCATTCCGGCGCGCTCGAGCGCTCGCTCGCCATGCTGGAGCCGCTGCTCGACGGCCTCGCCCCGCCGCCGGCGCGGGCGGCCGGGCGGACGGCATGATCGCCCGCGCGCCCCGCTTCTGGTGGCGCCCGCCGGGGCTGCTCGCGGCCTTGCTCTCGCCCGTCGCCTGGCGGGTCGGACGGATCGCCGCCGCCCGCCTCGCCGAGCCGCCGTCGGGCGCCGTCGCCGTGCCGGTCGTCTGCGTCGGCAACCTCGTCGTCGGCGGCGCCGGCAAGACGCCGACCGTCGCCGCCCTCGCCGCCCTCGCGGCCGACCGCGCGCCGGCGATCCTGGTGCGCGGCTACGGCGGCTCGCTCGCCGGCCCCGTCCGCGTCGACCCCGCCCGCCACGGCGCGGCCGAGGTCGGCGACGAGGCGCTCCTCGCCGCCGCGCTCGCCCCGACGGTCGCCGGCCGCGACCGCGTCGCCGCCGCCCGCCTCGCGGTCGAGGGCGGCGCCGGCCTGATCCTGATGGACGACGGCTTCCAGAACCCGGCGCTCGCCCGCGACGTCGCGATACTCGTCGTCGACGCCGCGACCGGCGTCGGCAACGGCCGCTGCCTGCCCGCCGGCCCCTTGCGCGCCCCCGTCGCCGACCAGCTCGCCCGCGCCGACGCGGTGCTCCTCGTCGGCACCGGCGCCGCCGGCGAGGCGGTCGCAGCCTCCGCCGCGGCGGCCGGCGTCGCCGTGCTACGCGGCCGCCTCGAACCCGTGGCGCCGGAGCGCTTCGCCGGGATGCGCGCCCTCGCCTTCGCCGGCATCGGCCGGCCGGAGAAGTTCTTCGAGACGCTGGAGGGATGCGGCGCGGAGGTCGCCGAGCGGCGGAGCTTCGCCGACCATCACCCGTTCGGCGAGGCGGAGGCCGAGGCGATCCTCGCCGCCGCCGACCGCGCCGGGCTCGTGCCGGTGACGACCGCCAAGGACCACGTCCGCCTCGTCGGCGGCCCGGCCCGGGCGGCGCTCGCCGCGCGGGCAAAAATTCTGGAGGTCCGTCTCGTCCCCGACGACCCGGGGGCCTTCGTCGCCTTGATCGAGCTTGCCGCCGAGCGCGCCGCGCGCCGGATCAGCCGCGCGCCATAAGCTCCTGGTGGCGCTTCAGCGCCGCCGCGGCGTCGACATAGGCTTCCTGCTCGTCGACGTTCCAGTACTTCAGTTCGTCGATCGGGATCGCCTGGCCGGTCACCGCGCAGCGCACGAAGGTGCCGGGCGACAGGATCTTGTAGTCGCCGTCGAGGTAGCGCAGCACGGCCTCGCCGCCCGAGCGCGGGGATTCGTAGCGATTCATCGAGCCTCGTTCCGCCGGCCGCCGGCCGGACGTCGTTTCGCGTTCGTCATCAGCGGCAAGATAGTGACGCCGCCGCCCCCTGTCACGGCCGCAGCGGCACGGACTTCGGCACCCAGCCCGACAGCTCGCGCCGGACGACGTGCTCGATCACCGCCATGCCCTCGGGCGAATCGTTGAGGCACGGCAGGGCGGCGAAGCGCTCGCCGCCGTTCTCGGTGAAGTAGTGGGCGTTCTCGACCGCGATCTCCTCCAGCGTCTCGAGGCAGTCGGCGACGAAGCCCGGCATCACCACCGCGAGCCGCTTCACGCCGGAGCGGGCGAGCGCCTTCACCGTCTCGTCGGTGTAGGGCTTCAGCCACTCCGCCCGCCCGAAGCGGGACTGGAAGGTCACCTTCAGCCGCTCCTCCGGCCAGCCGAGCGCCGCCCGCAGCAGCCGCGCGGTCTTCAGGCACTGGCAGTGGTAGGGGTCGCCCTTGTCGAGATAGTCCTGCGGCACGCCGTGGAACGAGGCGAGCAGCATCTCCGGCTCGAAGTCGAGCGCCGCGACGTGCTTCCTGATCGAGAGGGCGAGGGCGTCGATGTAGACCGGGTCGTCGTGCCACGGCGGCGCCGTGCGCACCGCCGGCTGCCAGCGCATCGCCTTCAGCGCGTCGAAGGCGACGTCGTTGACCGTCGCCGTCGTCGCCGCCGCGTACTGCGGATAGAGCGGCACCACCAGGATGCGCTCGCAGCCCGCCGCCTGCATCGCCGCCATCCGCTCGCCGACCGAGGGGCTGCCGTAGCGCATCGCCCAGTCGACCACGAGGTCCGGCCCGAGGTCGGCGAGCGCCGTCGCGAGCAGCCCGCCCTGCGCACGGGTGATCGTCTTCAGCGGCGCCTCGTCGAGTTCGGTGTTCCACACCGCCTCGTAGGCCTTGCCCGAGCGCTGCGGCCGGCGCGACAGGATGACGAGGTTGAGCAGCGGCCACCACAACAGGCGCGGCACCTCGATCACCCGCCGGTCGGACAGGAATTCCTTGAGGTAGCGCCGCATCGACCAGTAGTCGGTGCCGTCCGGCGAGCCAAGGTTGACGATGAGCACGCCGACCCGGCCGAAGCGCACCGGCGGGTGGCCGGCCGGCAGATGGCCGGCGGCGAGAGGATCGCTCGTCGATCGGGTCGGCGCGGACGAACCGGCGTCTGGCATTGATGGCTCCTTCGGCCGCTTCCCGGACGCCCCTTAGCTAGGGCGGCGGCCGCCGTTCGCAATGCTACCCGCGGTCGCGCCGGCCGTGCGCCGCTTCTTGGTCTCGCCAACGTCGTCCGGGGCTGCGACAATCCCGACCCTCATCCTGCCACGGCACGCCCCGGGAGACCCGAGATGCGACGGCTCGTCCGCTTCACCCCGCAGTCCCTTTTCCTGAAGGCCTTCGCCCTCGCCGCCCTCGTGCTCGTCGCGGCCGCGGCGCCGGCGCGGGCGAGCGACGTCACCTTCGTCCTCGTGAGCGACATCGACCGCGCCGTCGCCGACGACGCCCGCGGCGGCTTCGCGCGCGTCGCCGGCGTCATCGCCGCCGAGCGCGCCGCCGGCCAGCCGGTCATCGTCGTCCACGCCGGCGACAGCCTCTCGCCCTCGCTCCTCTCCGGCATCGACAAGGGCGCCCACATCGTCGACCTCCTCAATGCCCTGAAGCTCGACGTGTTCGTGCCCGGCAACCACGAGTACGACTTCGGCAAGGACGTGTTCCTGGAGCGCATGGCGGCCGTCGAGGCCGGCCACAAGCTCGCCGCCAACCTGCGCATGCCGGACGGATCCCCCGTCGCCGGCTTCGAGGACACGGCGATGATCACGCTGCCCGACTTCAAGGTCGGCATCGTCGGGCTCACCGCCGACCACGCCTACGCGGTGTCGAGCCCCGGCGACCTGCGCATCTCCGGTACCGTCGACACCGCGCTCGCGGCGGCGAAGAAGCTGCGCGCCGACGGCGCCGACCTCGTCGTCGCCGTCGCCCACGCGTCGCGGCCGGTCGACGTCCGCCTGATGCACTCCGGCGCCTTCGACGTCGTGCTCTCCGGCGACGACCACGACCTCCTCGTCGACTACGACGGCCGCACGGTGCTCGCGGAGCCGCGCGAGCAGGGCGAGTTCCTGCCGGTCGTCACCTTCTCCGTCGACGTCGCCACCGCCGACGGCAAGCGCAAGGTCACCTGGACGCCGTCCTTCCGCATCGTCGATTCGACCAGCGTGCCCGCCGACCCGGCGGTCGTCGGCAAGCTCGAGGCCCTCGGCGCCACCCTGGCGGCGACCCTCGCCCAGCCGATCGGCAAGACCGAGACCGAGCTCGACAGCCGGCGCGCCGCGGTGCGCGGCGGCGAGGCGGCGATCGGCGACCTCGTCGCCGACGCCATGCGTGCCGCCACGGGCGCCGACATCGGGCTGATGAACGGCGGCGGCATCCGCGGCAACACCGTCTATCCGGCCGGCACGGCGCTGACCCGCCGCGACGTCCTGTCCGAGCTGCCGTTCGGCAACGTCGTGGTGGTCCTGAAGCTCTCCGGCGCCGAGGTGAAGGAGGCGCTGGAGAACGGCGTCTCGGCCGTCGAGGAGGGCGCCGGCCGCTTCCCGCAGGTCGCGGGCCTCGCCGCCGTCGCCGACCTGTCGAAGCCCGCGGGGTCCCGCATCGTCTCGGTCGAGGTCGGCGGCGCGCCGCTCGACCCGGCCAAGACCTATACCCTCGCCACCAACGACTTCATGGCCCGCGGCGGCGACGACTACGTGGTGCTGCGCAAGGGCGATCCGATCGTCACGGCGCGCGACGGCCGGCTGCTCGCCACCGTCGTCTCCGACTACATCGCCGCCGCCGGCACGGTCGCACCGGCGGTCGACGGCCGGGTCAAGCTCGTCGGCCGCTGATCACCAGTCGAGCGCCGGCGCTGCCCCGTCGAGCACCTCGGCGAGGCGGCGCCGCGTCGCCGGCGTCGTCGCCTCCGGCAGCCCGTCGAGCGGGAAGAAGCCGCTCTCGGCGATCTCGCGGTTCGGCGCCGGCGGTGCCGGCTGGGTGAACGCGCGCACCACGTAGAACGCCACGTGGTCGCGCGGGAAGCGCGGGTTGCGGTAGAGCCCGAACAGCGAGGCCGCCTCGCCGAGGATCAGGTTGCCCTCCTCCTCGAGCTCGCGGGCGAGCGCCGCCGCCGCCGTCTCGCCGGCGTCCACCGCCCCGCCCGGGAAGTGCCAGCCCGGCGTGTAGCCGTGCCGGACGAGGAACACCCGCCGGTCCGCGTCGATGGCGAGCCCGCGCACCCCGAGCGTCATCGCGTTCGAGAGCACGTTGCGCACCCGGATCGCCCGCTGCACCAGCGGCTCGAAGCCGCGGATCAACCGCCCACCCGCCATTCTCCGCTCCCAAAAGCCCCGCGTCGCCGCCGCCTCGCCGGGCAGACGATCCGACCGAATTGTGGGCATATCGCGCCGTCCCGCCCGCCGCGATGCCGCACCGGCGCGGGGGCCGGTGGCGTTCCCGCGCCCGGCACGCTATATGCACCCGCGCGATCGATTGTGAGGTCTGTTTGTCGTCTTCTCATTTAGGCGGATGGGCGCGATTGATCCTTGAAGGAGATCGGTTTCCATGTTCGCCTACCTGTTCCGCCGCCGCCGTCCGCGCAGCTTCGTGTGGTCGCCGGCCGTCGACTTCTCCAATGCCCGCGTCGCCGCGGCGCTCAGGACCTTCTCGCTTGGCTGACCGGCCGGCGGCGGTCCGTCGATAGGCCGCCGTTGATCCGCTGATGTTCACCCTCGCCCACCTGTCAGACCCGCACCTCGGCCCGTTGCCGGACCCGCGCCTGCTCGAGCTCGCCTCGAAGCGGGTGATCGGCTACGTCAACTGGCGGCGCAACCGCGCCGTCCACCTGACGAGCGGCGCCCTCGACGCCCTCGTCGACGACCTGATGCAGGCGGCGCCAGACCACATCGCGGTCACCGGCGACCTCGTCAATCTCGGCCTGAAGCGCGAGCTCGGCCCGGCCGCCGAGTGGCTCGATTCGCTCGGCGACCCGAGCACCGTCTCGGCCATCCCCGGCAACCACGACGCCTACGTGCCCGGCTCGCTCGACCGGGCGACGCGGCGCTGGGCGGCGCACATGGCCGGCGACGACGCCGACCACCACACCCACCTCGCCCCGCTCTTCCCCTATGTGCGGCGGCGCGGCAAGGTGGCGATCGTCGGCACCTCGAGCGCCCGCGCCACCGGCCCGTTCATGGCGACCGGCCACTTCGACAGCTCGCAGGCGCTGCGCCTCACCGAGACGCTGGAGGCGCTCCGCCACGAGGGGATGTTCCGCGTCGTCCTCATCCACCACCCGCCGGTGCGCTCGGCGACCGGCTGGGCGAAGCGGATGATCGGCGGCTCGCGCTTCCGCGCAGCGATCGCCGAGGCGGGCGCCGAGCTCGTGCTGCACGGCCACACCCACGAGGCGACGCTGATGTCGATCCCGGGACCGGGCACCAGCCTCGTCCCGGTGGTCGCGGTGCCCTCGGCCTCCGCGCAGCCCGGCGGCCGGCGCCCGGCCGCCCGCTACAATCTCTACGCGATCGACGGCGAGCCCGGCGCCTGGACCTGCCGGATGACCGAGCGCGGCATCGTCAACGGCACCCTCGACATCGCCGAGATCTCGTCGCGGATGCTCGACGACCTGCCGCCGCCCGAGCTTCACCCGACGACGGGCAGGTCCGGCGCGGCCTCGCGGCGCATCAAGCCCTTGAGGCGCGGGTCGGGCGAGATCTCGATCGCCCGCGCGAACGCCACGAACCCCATCGACCGGTAGAAGCCGAGCGCCCGCGGGTGGTCGAGCGTGCAGGTGTGCAGCCACACCCGCCGGGTTCCCGGCCGCGACCACGCATCCCCGAGCACCGCCGCGAGCGCGGCCTTGCCGGCGCCGCGGCCGACCGCGCCCGGCGCCAGCCCGAACAGCACCACCTCGATCTCGCCCGTCGTCCGCCCGTCGAGCTCGACGAGGCCGATGTCGGCGCCGTCGCGGCGGATCGCCAGCGCCTCGATGCCCGGCTCGGCGAGCCGGGCGGAGACCTCGGCGTCCGTCCACGGCAGCCGCGAGGTCCACATCCAGTCCTCGCCGACCTCGCGGAAGAGCCGGCGGAAGCGCGCCACCTCGTCGCCGCCGAGCCGCTCGAACGCGAGGTCCGGCGCCGCCGCCGGCAGGCCTTCGGGCCGGGCGCGCATCTCGAGGAAGGTGATCACGGCGCCGAGCGAGCCATCCGGGATCATCGCCATGCCGTCGAGCGGCACGGTCACGGCGGCGGCGTCTGCGGCGGGCGGCGGCGGGGGCTTCGGCATCGGTCGGGAGAATCCTTCGGCCGCCCCTGGAAGGGGCGGACAGCCTCGCGAAGCGAAGAAGCGAAGGACCGTGGGGGCCGGCGAAGCTCGCTACTCGCGATACTCCTGTACGCGCGTCGCGCGCAGGCCGGCAAGGCCGTGCTTGTCGATGAGCGCCTGCCAGGACAGGAACTCGTCGACGGTCAAGGTATAGCGTCGGCAGGCCTCCTCCAGCGACAGGAGACCTCCACGCACGGCCGCCACGACCTCAGCCTTGCGACGGATGACCCATCGCTGCTGGTTGCCGGGCGGCAGATCTGCGATCGTCAGCGGGCTGCCGTCCGGACCTATGACATACCGGACGCGCGGGCGGACCTGATCGGTCATCGTACTCTCACACAACTTGGCGACCCATCGACGCGACCCTAGCCCCCCGCCGTTTAACAACGCGCTAATGGCGAGCGATCAGAATCGCTTAGGTTGTGATCCTCGTGCGGTGTGTCGGGATCCCTGGAGCGGACGCCCCGGCTCGGCTATAGTCGCCCGCGCCGAACGGCCCGGCGCCCCGGCCGTTCGACCTCGTCCGCGGGCGGAATGATTTGACGCGGCCCCTTGTCTCGGCCGCCGCGGATGCCTAGAGAATCGGAATGATCACCGACCTCGATCTGCCTGGCCGTCCCGAGGAGAACCGGGTCGTCGTCGCCATGTCCGGCGGCGTCGATTCCTCGGTCGTCGCGGCGTTGCTCAGCCGGGCGGGCTACGACGTGGTCGGCGTCACCCTGCAGCTCTACGACCACGGCGAGGCGACGCACCGCCCCGGCGCCTGCTGCGCCGGCCGCGACATCCGCGACGCCCGCCGCGTCGCCGAGCACCTCGGCATCCCCCACTACGTGCTCGACTTCGAGGACCGCTTCCGCGAGGCGGTGATCGAGCAGTTCGCCGACAGCTACCTCGCCGGCGAGACGCCGGTGCCGTGCATCGCCTGCAACCAGACGGTCAAGTTCTCCGACCTGATGGCGACGGCGAAGACCCTCGGCGCCGCCGCGCTCGCCACCGGCCACTATGTCGAGACCCGGCGCGGCCCCGCCGGCCGGTGGCAGATGCACCGCCCGGCCGACGCCGAGCGCGACCAGAGCTACTTCCTGTTCGCGACGACGCCCGAGCAGCTCGACTTCGTCCGCTTCCCCCTTGGCGCCCTGACCAAGACGGAGACGCGGGCGCTCGCCCGCGAGCTCGCCCTGCCGGTCGCCGACAAGGCCGACAGCCAGGACATCTGCTTCGTGCCGACCGGCCGCTACGCCGACGTCATCGAGCGGCTGCGCCCCGGCGCCGTCGAGCCGGGCGAGATCGTCCATCTCGACGGCCGCGTGCTCGGGCGCCACCGCGGCATCGTCCACTTCACCATCGGCCAGCGCCGCGGCCTCGGCCTCGCCGTCGGCGAGCCGCTCTACGTGGTGCGCCTCGACGCCGACAGCCGCCGCGTCGTCGTCGGCCCGCACGAGGCGCTGGAGACCCGCCGCGTCCGCCTGCGCGACCTCAACTGGCTCGACGACCGGCCGCTCGACGCGCGTCTAGACGGGCTCGAGGTGCACGCCCGCGTGCGCTCCTCGCGGCCGCCGGCCCCGGCGATCCTCAGGGTCGGGCCGGGCGGCGTCGCGGTCGATCTCGTCGGCGCCGAGACCGGCGTCGCGCCCGGCCAGGCCTGCGTCCTCTACGCCTCGCCGGAGCCGCGCGCCCGCGTGCTCGGCGGCGGCTGGATCGACGGCTCCGAGTCCCGCCCGCCCGTCGATCCGCCCGTCGCCCGCGCGCTGTCGGCCGCCGACGCCTGACAACCAACAAGATCCCTTCGAGAGGACCCGCCATGTCCGAGCGCCCGACCGAGGCGGTGGCCGCCGGCGAGAACGTCGGCCTGACCGCCGGTCTCGTCCGCTCGATCTACGACCGCTGGGCGCCGGTGTACGACGCGGTGTTCTGGGGGCCGACGCTGTGGTGCCGCAAGCTCGCGGTCGACCGCATCAACGCGATCGGCGGCCGCGTGCTCGAGGTCGGCGTCGGCACCGGCCTCGCCCTGCCGCTCTACGGCCCGTCGGTCGAGGTGGTCGGCATCGACATCTCGCACGAGATGCTCTCGCGCACCGCCGAGCGGGTCGACAAGCACGGCCTCGCCGGCGTCGCCGGGCTCGCGGTGATGGACGCCCGCACCCTCGCCTTCCCGGACGGCGCCTTCGACGTCACCGCCGCCATGCACGTCATGTCGGCGGTGCCGGAGCCGGACCGCGTGCTCGCCGAGATGGTGCGGGTGACGCGCGTCGGCGGCACCGTCATCATCGCCAACCACTTCCGCTCCGAGCGCGGTGGCTGGGCGCCGATCGAGCGGGCGGCCGAGCCCTTCACCACCAAGCTCGGCTGGGACGCCGGCTTCCCCGTCGAGCGCATGCTGGTCCGCCCGGACCTCGCGCTCGTCGAGCAGCGCGCCGTGCCGCCGTTCGACCTCTACACCCTGCTCCGCTTCGAGAAGCGCGGCCCGGCGTGATCCCGCGCCGGAGCGCTCGTCCTTCCGGATGGAATCATCCGGTCGATCGGAAACCGCTCCAGAATCATAAGCTCGAGCAGATCCTCGTCGTTCGGCTCGTTTCGATCTGACCGGACGTGCTCTAGTCGCGCGGATAGATGATGATCGAGAGATAGGTCATCGGCAGGGAGAGCAGTTCTTCCGGCCCGTGCGCCGCCGCCGCGTCGAAGAACAGCGTGTCGCCGGGCTCGAGCAGATAGTTCTTGTCGGCGTGGCGATACACCACCCGGCCGGTCAGCATGTAGATCATCTCGACGCCGCGGTGCTGGAAGGCGGCGTAGGGCTTCGCCTCCTCCGACAGCGTGATGAGGTAGGGCTCGACCGCCACCTCGCTGGCGAGCGAGTGGCCGAGCAGCTGGTAGTGATGACCGGCCTTGGTGCCCCGCCGCTCGATCGTCACGCCCTGTCCGGCGCGAACATAGGAGCAGTCGCGGCGCTCCTCGGAGGCGGTGAACAGCGTTGACAGCGGCACGTTCAACGCCTGCGCGAGGGCCTGCAGGCTCGACAGCGACGGCGAGATCTGTCCGTTCTCGATCTTCGACAGCATTCCCGTCGAGACGCGCGCCGCCGCGGCGAGCTCGGCGCCGGTGATGTCCAGCCGCTTGCGCAAGAGCCGGATCTGCGCGCCGATCGCCTGCTCGAGCGTGCGCTCGGCGATCCGCGGCGCGCTCGAGCCCGTCTCGAGCGCCCCGTCCTTGTCCGTTGTGTCGCCGTTGTCCCGCACCGTCGCCCGCTCCTCTTGCGGGTGCATGGTCGGGAAGTGATGCCGGCAACGCAAGCACGGATTTGCCCGCCCGGCCGCGCGGCCGTCGCGCGGCGCCGCCCGCCGCCCCCTGCGCGGCCCGCCTCATCACCGCCGCGGAGGTGAAACCGCCGGCCGCGCCGCCCGCGCCAGAGCACTTCGCACGCCTCGACGTGATGCTCGCCATGCTTCTGCTGCAATCTGCGGCCGCTTTCCTCGGCGACGACACGTCGCGGGCGCGCGCTCAATTTCATTTCGCTGCATCTCTTCTTGATCCTCCCGCCCACGCGGAAGTTCAATGCCGGTCGACGAATGAAGGTACAAGTCCGGCGGGAATGCGAAGATTCGGAGAAAGCCCTCGACGTCGGCCGGCGGCGCGATGCTTCGGCGACCGTGCGCGGACCCGTCGTTTCTGGCGGCTTCTAGGAAACGACTGATATCCCGCATATTGAAATTGGTGTATACTGAATTTTAACGACGATCGTCTTTACAATATCCAACCGACGAGAATAGATCGCAAACGCACCCGCCGCGGCGGAACGGTCGGCGATAGTGCCCGTCGCACGATTTCTTTCATCTTCTACTTGACGTTCTTGCTCGAATCTCCGATGTGTGACGCTGATGCAATGCATCGACGACTTTGCCCCCGTCGACATCGATGTTCCTTGTCTGTTCCGCGGCTTTGGCCGCGGAGGCGGCGGCAAAGCGAAGCAGAGGAGATGATCAACGTGCAGACTTCCCCCGAGTCGACCGAGAACACCGATCGCACCGCCGACATCGTTGCGGCCTATGTCTCGAACAATTCTGTTCCGGCGTCGGAGCTTCCGGCCCTGATCGCGACGGTTCACCAGGCGATCTCGAAGCTGTCGGGCGCCCCGGCCGAGCCGGCCCCGGCCCCCCTCGTTCCGGCCGTTCCGGTCCGCAAGTCGGTGACCCCCGAGTACATCGTCTGCCTGGAAGACGGCAAGAAGTTCAAGTCGCTGAAGCGCCACCTGCGCACCCGCTACGACCTCACCCCGGAGCAGTATCGCGCGAAGTGGAACCTGCCGCGCGACTATCCGATGGTCGCCCCGTCCTATGCGGCGGCGCGCTCGGAGCTCGCCAAGTCCATGGGCCTCGGCCAGCAGCGGAAGAAGTCGGCGCCGGCCCCGGTCGAGGCGCCGAAGGCGAAGGCCAAGGCCGCCCCGAAGCCGGCCGCCAAGGCCGCCGCGCCGAAGACCGCCGCTCCGAAGGCCGCCAAGGCCGCCCCGGCCCCGAAGGCCGCCGCCGCCGCCAAGGCCGCGCCGAAGCCGGCCGCCAAGGCCGCGCCGAAGGCGAAAGCCAAGGCCGCCAAGGAGTAACCGGCCGCCGGGGAGTAATCCTCGGCGCGCGGGGGTGCCGGCAGGCCGTTCCGGGCGATGATCGCCGGAGCAGCCGCGCCGTGCCGGCGCCGAACGCCCGGAACGACGAAGGGGCCGGACATCGTCCGGCCCCTTTGTTTTGCCGCCTCGCGTTTTCGTCTAGCTCCGGTGCGCCTTCCGACCAGATGAAATCATCCGGTCGATCGGAGATCGCTCCAGAGTCGTAACGTCGAGCATATCCTTGTCGATCAGATCGTCTCGATCTGAACGGGATATGCTTTAGGCGGCGGCGCGGTGGATGTGCGTGGCGATCGAGGCCGCCTTCATCTCGATCGAGAAGCCCGGCGCGGCCGGCGCCCGGTAGCGGCCCGCGGTCACCACGCACGGGTGCACGAAGTGTTCGTGCAGATGGTCGACATACTCGGCCACCCGCCCGTCCCAGCTGCCCGACACCGCCAGATAATCGATCATCGACAGGTGCTGCACGTATTCGCACAGCCCGACGCCGCCGGCGTGCGGGCAGACGGGCTTTTCGTACTTCGCCGCCAGCAGCATCACCGCCAGGTTCTCGTTCAGCCCGCCGAGCCGCGCCGCGTCGATCTGCACCACGTCGATCGCCTCGGCCTGCAGGAACTGCTTGAACAGGATCCTGTTCTGGCACATCTCGCCGGTCGCCACCTTGATCGGGTGGACGCCGCGGCGGATCTCGGCGTGGCCGAGCACGTCGTCGGGCGAGGTCGGCTCCTCGATGAACCACGGGCGGAACGGCGCCAGCGCTTTCATCCAGTCGATCGCCTCGGCGACCTCCCAGACCTGGTTGGCGTCGACCATCAGCGTGCGGTCCGGGCCGATCTCCTCGCGCACGATGCGGCAGCGGCGGACGTCGTCCTCGACGCTGCCGCCGACCTTCAGCTTGAAGTGCGACCAGCCGGCCGCGATGCCTTCCCGGCAGAGCCGGCGCACCTTGTCGTCGTCGTAGCCGAGCCAGCCGGCCGAGGTGGTGTAGGTCGGGTAGCCCTCGGCCAGAAGCCGCGCCCGCCGCTCGGCCGCGCCGTCGCGCGCGCGCTCCAGGATCGCGAGCGCCTCCCCCGGCGTCAGCGCGTTGGTGAGGTAGCGGAAGTCGACGAGGCGGACGACCTCCGCCGGGCTCATGTCGGCGACGAGCCGCCACACCGGCTTTCCCGCCCACTTCGCCCACAGGTCCCACACCGCGTTCACCACCGCGCCGGTCGCGAGGTGCATCACGCCCTTGTCGGGGCCGAGCCAGCGCAGCTGGCTGTCGCCGGTGAGGTGGCGCCAGAACGCCCCCATGTCGGCGGCGACCTCGGCGAGGGAGCGGCCGACGGCCCGCTCGGCGACGAGCGCGATCGCCGCCGTGCAGAGCTCGTTGCCTCGGCCGATGGTGAAGGTGAGGCCGTGCCCCTCGAGCCCCGGCGCCGACGTTTCCAGGATCACGTAGGCGGCCGAGTAGTCGGGGTCGGGGTTCATCGCGTCCGAGCCGTCGCGCTGACGCGAGGTCGGAAAGCGCACGTCGTGGGTCCGAAAGCCGGTGATCCTCGGGGCGTCCTGCACGGTCGTTTCTCCCGCTAGACTTCATATGCGAGTTGATTGATCATATATGAAAACGCGCTGTCAATGCGCGCGGCCCGGGTTGCGGGCGGCGGCGGGGCGTGCTCTTCGGGTCGGGAAACGTGGACGCCGGCCGGCCGGCGGACGGGAGGAACGGCAATGGAACTCGCACGGCGACGGATCGGCCGGACGGACCTCGAGGTCACGGTCTACGGCTGCGGCGGCGCGCCGCTCGGCAACATGTACGCGCCGCTCGCCGACGGCGAGGCGCGCGCGCTGCTCGACGGCGCCTGGGACGCCGGCTTCCGCTTTTTCGACACCGCCCCGCTCTACGGCTTCGGCCTCTCCGAGCGGCGGATGGGCGACGCGCTGCGCGCCCGGCCGCGCGGCGACTACGTGCTGTCGAGCAAGGTCGGCTGCCTGCTCGCCCCGGACGCCCGCCCCAACGCGCGCAGCGGCGACTTCATCGACGCGCTGCCGTTCCGCCCGGTCTACGACTATTCCTACGACGCGGTGATGCGTTCCTACGAGGATACGCTGCAGCGCCTCGGCACCGACCGCGTCGACATGCTGTTCATCCACGACATCGGCGCGATGACGCACGGCGCCGACGCGCACCCGGCGCTCTTCGAGACGGCGATGACCGGCGGCTACCGCGCCCTCGACGAGCTGCGCCGCGCGGGCGACGTCAAGGCGATCGGCCTCGGCGTCAACGAGTGGCAGGTCTGCGAGGAGGCGATGGACCGCGGCCGCTTCGACGTCTTCCTGCTCGCCGGCCGCTACACCCTGCTCGAGCAGCGGGCGCTCGACAGCTTCGTGCCGCGCTGCGTGCGCGAGGGGGTGTCGATCGTCGTCGGCGGCGCCTTCAACTCCGGCATCCTCGCCACCGGCCCGGTCGCCGGCGCCCGCTACGACTACCGCCCGGCGCCGCCGGAGATCCTCGCCCGCGTCGCCGGCATCGAGGCCGTCTGCAAGGCGCACGGCGTTCCCCTCGCCGCCGCCGCGCTGCAGTTCCCGCTCACCCACCCGGCGGTCGCCTGCGTCATCCCCGGCATGGCCCGCCGACCCGAGATCGAGGCGAACGCCGCCCTCATCGAGACCACGATCCCGCCCGCCCTCTGGACCGACCTCAAGGCCGCCGGCCTCCTCCGCCAGGACGCCCCGACACCGTCCTCTTCACCCTCCCCTTGAGGGGGAGGGTCGGCGGCGCAGCCGCCGGGGTGGGGTGACCGGCGCCGGCAGGCGCCGAGAGGATGCACTCCCCAGCATGGCACGGAAGTGTCCGCCTCCCCGGCGAAGGTCCACCGCCGGGCCGCCGGCTCGCGAGAGCGATTGTTCCGGCGCCTGCCGGCGCCGCCGCCCCACCCCGCCGGCCTGCGGCCGTCGACCCTCCAGGGGAGGGTGCGCGCTTCGCCCTCCCCCCTCACCGGCACGACCGCATCGGCCCCATGTCGAGGTGGAAGTGATCGTGGTGGAAGACGTTGTAGTCGGGCCCGAGCGTCACGTTGAAGATGCCGCAGGCGCCGTGGTGGATCTCGCGCAGGAAGGCCTGCGCGCGGTAGTCGCGCCCCGCCCAGTTCTGGGTGAGCGAGATCCGCTCGCCGCCCGCGAGCACGAAGGCCGAGAGGTCGATGGCGTTGGCGGTCGCGTGCTCGCTGCGCCGGCCGCGGCTCGGGCGGTGGCTGACGATGTCGCGGCAGGAATAGGTGCCGAAGGACTCGATCGTCGCGACCGCCGTCCCGTAGTGGCGCGCCGCCGCCGGCTGCACCACCTGCCGCTCGAACAGGGCGAGCGCCACCGCCGCCTTGCAGGTGAGCGGAAACCGCCCCTCGATCGCCCGCCCGATGCGCACCACCCCGACGGCGTCGGTGAGCCCGCAGCCGCCGACCATCGGCCGGTCGGGCAGCGGCTCGAAGATCGCCCCGGCCCGCGCCAGCGTCGCCCGGCAGGCGGCCGCGTCGCGCGCCAGCCGCTCGAGCTTCAGGCGCGTCACGAAGTTGACCGGGTCGTCGAGCGAGAGCGGCTTCCACACCGCGTAGCGCGAGGGGATCTCCGGCGGTCCCGGCGCCACGAGCCCGGCCGCCGCCACCGCGACGAACAGCGCGATCCGCCGCAGCCGGCGCCGCCGCCGCTGCGGCCGCGGCAGGATCGGCTCGGCCCCGCCGATCCCGACCGGCGGCGCACCTTGCGGAGCCCTCGGCGGAGCGATCTGCGGATCGACCGGCGGAGCTGCCTGCCGGGCGGCCGCGGCCGCCGGGTCCGGATCGCCCGGGCCGTCCGGCGGCGGTGGCGGGCGCGGCTCCACCCCGTCCCCTAGCGGCGCCCGCCGATCTCGTCGATGCGGGCGAGGAGGTCGGCCGGGTCCTCGAAGATGCGCATCGCGCCGGCGCGCTCGAGCTCGTCGGTGCCGTAGCCGCCCGAGAGGAGCCCGACGCCGAGCGCCCGCGCACGCCGCGCCGCCAGCATGTCCCACACCGCGTCACCGACGACGAAGCAGTTCTCGATGCCGACGCCGAGCCGGCGCGCCGCCTCGAGGAAGAGGTCGGGGTCGGGCTTTGCGTACTTCACCTGATCGCGGGTGACGACCGGCACCTGCGCCGGGTCGACGCCGAGCGCGGCGATGTTGACCGCCGCCGTCTCCATCCGCCCGCTGGTCGCGATCGCCCACGGGATGTCGGCCTCGGAGAGGTAGGCGAGGAGGTCGCGCGCGCCGGGCAACGGCCTGATCTGGCTCGCGAAAGCGCGGTAGGCCTCGGCGTGGCGCAGGCGGATGCGCTCGATCCGGTCCTCGGAGATCTCGACGCCCGTCTCGCGCAGCAGGAAGTGGGTGAAGAGCCCGCCGCTCATCCCGATCTTGCGGTGGATGCGCCACACCGAGAGCTCGATGCCCTCGGCGTCGAGGGCGGTCTTCCAGGCGATGACGTGCTGGTAGACGCTGTCGACCAGCGTGCCGTCGAGGTCGAACAGATAGGCGGTGTCCAGTCGCATCGGCCGGCTCCCCGTTCACGTCCGCCGCGCCCCGCCGGCGGGCCCCTGCCGTCGCCGCCGAGGCTCGCGCCGAACGGCGGCGGGAGGATGACGCCGGCGGCGGCGCGCCGGTTCCCCGCAGTCGTAGCCGAAGCGGCGCCGCGGGGCGACCGTCTCGTCGCCGCGGCGGCCGTCGCGTGGGTTCCCCGGCCCCGCCTTTCCGGCCGCCCACCGCCCGCTCGGTGATCATCCCCGGGCTCGTTCCGGGGATGACCGCGGGGAGAGCGCGCGCCCCCTCCCCCGCAGGGTGGCACCGCCCCGTCCGCTCCCTTCGCCGCCCCCCTTCCCCCGCGCCGCCGCCGCCCCTACTCTTCCCCCGCATCCTCGCCCGAGGCCCCGCATGCTCGACCTCGCCGCCGGCTTTCCCGTCGACGACCGCCTCGTGCCCTGGGGCGCGACGCCCGCTGCGGCGGCGGCGACGCTCGGCCTCGCCTTCGACGACGCCGCGCCCGGCTGGCAGCGGCTCGAGGCGCCGTGCCGCGCCGCCCTCGGCCTCGCGACCGCCGGCGTCGAGCTCGCCGGCCACGGCCGCGGCCGCCCGGTGACCTCCGTCCGCTACGACCTCGCCGGCCCGCCGGGCGACCCGCAGCCCGACCCGGCGCTCTGGGTCGGCCCGCTGAGGGCCGCCCTCGGCCCGCCGCGCACGGCGGAGACCTACCCGCTCCACCCCGGCGCCGACCCGGCCGACTGCGCCCGCTTCAACGCCGACTGGCCGGCCGGCGAGCACGCCCTCTCCCTATCGCTCTTCGGCGCGCCGCGCGCCGGACCCTACGGCCCGGCCGCCGGCGCGCTGTGGCTCACCTGGGCGGACGCGGCGGCGGCCCGCCCGTTCCTCGCCGAGCGGCGCGCCCGCGCCGCCGAACTCGCGGCGCACGCTGCGGCGCCGGACCTCGTCACGGTCCGCCTCACCGAGCCGCAGCAGCCGCGCTTCGGCAGCGCGCGCACCCCGGCCGGCGCCCCCGACCCGGCGCAGGAGGCGCTGACGGTCCTCGCCGCGCCGGACCTCCTGCCGACGCCGCCCGCGATCGGCGGCCGCCTCGGCCCGCGCGGCGTCGCGCTGTGGCGGGCCGGCGACCTCTGGGGCCCGGCGACGCAGTGGGAGACCGTCGTGCTCCGCATCGGCGAGCCGGTCGTCGCCACCTGGCACGACGTCCGCCCGGCCAAGGGCGGCGGCTTCGCCGAGATCGAGATCGCCGACTGGCGGGCGCGCGACGTCTACGGCTCGCGTGGCGCGGCCGACCTGCTGGCGGCGCTCGCCACCGTGCCGGGCGTCCAGATTCGCCGCCTCGAGAGCCACGATTGCTGAGGGACGCGATGCCGACCGGATCCCCGCCGAGCCCCCCGACGACGCCGCCCCGCCGGGCGAAACCGCCCCGCCCGGCGAGGCCGTGGGCGCGCGCGCTCGGGCTCATCGGCCTCCTCGCCGGCCTTCCGGCGGCGGGCGGGGCGGCGGCCGACACGGTGCGCTTCGAGGCCCGCTTCGTCGACGGCGACGACCGCCCGCTCGCCGGGCTGCCGGTGCGCCTCGTCGCCGGCGGCGCCCACCCGCGCGCCGCGAAGGCCGGCGTGCGGCTCAAGGCCGACGCCGACGGCCGCATCGCCCGCACGGTGGAGATGGCGGTCGGGACGCGCAGCGTCACCCTCGACAACGCCTTCGCCCGCCACCCCGCGCAGACCTTCGGCTTCGGCCTCGGCCTCGAGCTGCGCGGCCGCCCGGCGCTCTACTGGCTCGAGATCGACGTCGTCCGCGCCGGCAGCTTCGGCACCCTGATCGCCTACCTGCCGGGCGCCGGCGGCACCTTCGACCGCCGGCTGACCTTCCACCCGGACACCCATTCCTGGACGATGCCGGGCGACCCCGACGGCCTCCTGATGTCGAGCCCCGGCGCCGAGCTCGCCTACCAGCAGGTGACCGGCTCCGCCGCCGCCGGCTGGACGGTGGAGGTGGTGGTGCGGAAGTTTACGTTCGTGGTGCGGTAGGGCGGCAGTGGGCAGTTGGCGGCCGAGAGTGGGCGGCCGAAAGCCCGCGGCCGGAAGGCGGAAACGGCGGCGCCGGGCATCGCGCGACGATTCCAATTCGAAGTCGAGGTCCGGCGGCCGCGCCGGCGGCGGCGATGGCCGCGGCCGGCGCGGCCGCCCGCCCCCAACCAGTAACAGACATTGGCCTGTCGCCCAAAACATGGCCTTCAGCTACGCTGGGAAGTGTTCAAAAGGTATAGAAGACGAACCGGATTGCTAGGTCACGGCAGGAGGTTGGCTACGATCACTCTAAGACGATCCGCATTGGCCGCCTCGCATTCCCAAACCACCGCGACACGCCACCCTAGCTTTTCGAGTTCGGCGAAATTGCGCGCATCCCGCGCCAGGTTGGCTTCGAACTTGGCCGCCCAGAACTCCTGCCGGGTCTTGGGCGAGGTGCATCGTCGACAACCGGCGTGGCGATGCCAGAAACACCCATGAACGAAGATCACAAGGCGTCGTGCAGGAAACACTAGGTCCGGCGAGCCGGGAAGCGAACGCCTATGAAGCCTAAATCGCCGTCCCTGTCGATGGGCCTCCCGTCGGACAAGGAGCTCGGGCGTCGTATCTTTGCCCCGGATCCGGGACATAAGTGCCGAACGGGCGGCCGAAACAGGGCTGTCTTCGGCCCCTTGTCCGTCAGTGGGTTCGGGAGAGACCATGATCTCTTAGATGGGCCTTTATCGACCGACCGATAGCCTGCCCTAGGACCACCGGGACAGCATTTCCTATTAGGCGGCCCAATGCTTTGAACTGCACGCGTTCGCCGGGCCCGACGAAGGCGTAGTCGGGGGGGAAGGATTGCAGGATCGCACCTTCACGGAGAGAAAGGCCTCGATCCTGTTCCGGGTGCCCGAAACGGCCATTGCCGAAGCCGAAGAATTGGGTGGTGATCGTCGGTGCCGGCTCGTCGTAGCGCATGCGCCCGTAGACCGAGCGATAGCCGCGACCAGTCTCCGCCTTGTGGCAATTCGCGACCAAATCGTCGTCCCAGTCCGCCCAGCTCCCGCCGGGCATGGACGCGCGAATGCGGCGGAGGTTCACGTCGGAAAGGCGGCTTGCAGTGTGCAAAGCGTCGCTGTCGTCGGTCTCGCCGGCCGCGATGGGCGGCAGGCGACCGATCGCCTCCTGGACCGTCCCATATTTATCCGGCGTATGAGTCGGATCCTCCAGATCGATCGCGCCGTGCCGAGAAGCGAGCACGACAAGCCTCGATCGACGTTGAGGCAGGCCGTAGTCGGGCAGGAATACCACGCGATGGCGAACGAAATAGCCGGCTCTCTCAAGCGTCCGGCGAAAGGCTTCGAACACCTCACCACCCTGGAATTCCAGGAGGCGCGGCACGTTCTCCATGGAGACGACGTCGGGCTTCACCTCGACGATCAGATCGCCGAACCGTCCGACCAGGCGCCATTTCGGATCGTCGTTCTTCTGGTTGTAGGTCGAGAAGGGCTGGCACGGCGCGCAGCCGACCAGGATCTTCGGGACGTCGGGAACGAATAGCGCATCAAGCTCCGCCGCGGTCAGATCGATCACGTCGCGCTTCACGAAGCTAGCGTCGTTGTTCTGCTCGAACGGGTAGCGGCACTGGTCGTCGACATCGACGCCGGCGCACACACGGAACCGCTCCTTGCGAAGGCCGTGGGTCAGCCCCCCCGCGCCGCAGAAGAGATCGACCACCGATCCGAGCGAAGCATCTGGACCTTCGTTGCCCACAGTGGGCGTCGGCCTCTCGGCGGGTTCGTATGCTCGCATGCGGCGGTCTCTCGCGGGTCGGCTAGTCGGTGGCGCCTCCTCAGGATCGTGGCCTGATTCGCAAACTCTCTGAATTCTAGTCTGCGTCATGCTTCAACGCCAAGAGCTTGTCCATGGCCTCATTGAGGCGGGGGTTGCGGCGGACCGACACCTCCGCGTTGATGGCGTCGCGAAGCCGCGCCAGCCCACTCATCCCGTATAGAGACATCACCAGGCACAGCAGCAGTTCCAGGGCGTTGGCCGCGGCCAAGGGCCAGGTGGGATCACGCTCCGAAATCGGCAGACCATGCTCGACCGGATCGTCCTTCGCGCCCATCGAGCGGCACGGCTGGGCGTGGTAGAAATTGTGATTGTCGCCCTGTTCTGGAGTCTCGAACCTGTAGCCGACGAACGCTGGATGCTTCGCTTGGTCGTCGGGGTCGACGACCGGAAACGCTGGCTGGGCGCTCCATAGTCCATAGTAGAAACCGCAATTGGGTAGGTTCTTCTCATAGTTCCAGCGGCACCAGATGCCCGCCATGGCCGCCGGGTCCTTCGCCGGCGGCCGCAGCCAGATCACCTTGTTCGCGTCAAACTGGCCCTCTTTGCCCCGATGGAAGAAATGGCTCGTCAGTTCGTTGTCGGCGATCAGGTCGAACTTACCCTGGGCGGATTGAGCCGCCATGGTAGCGTCGGCGCTCGTCGGTCGGTGGCGCATCCACTCCTGGCCTTCCGTTTTGAGGAACTGCAGGACCTGGCCGAGTGCCTTCTGCTCTTCCGCGACGGCCATACTCAGACTCCGAAAGCGAACCGCCGCTGCGGCGCGTACTGGAAGCCTTCGACCACCTTGGCAAAGCGGCGATCGTAGGCGTTATGGAAGCCCGCCCGGAATTCCGTAGCGTCGGCCAAAGGGCAGAACGTCGAAACGTCTTCGAGGAACACAAGGTCCGGCGCCTTCGAGTAGTCGAACTCGGTCCGCCGCTTGCGAATGTTCGGATCGCTTTCGAGACGGCGCCACCAGACCGCCGGGCGCGACAGCCAACTGTCGGCCGCGAACCAGGCGCCTTCCGGGATGACGGCGCGAAGAGGGGTGTCATCGTGAACGACCTGGCTCCAACTGGCGGGATCGGACAAGTCACCAGGGACAAGGAAGGGGAACCGTTGGACCAGGTGAGGAAGGTCCACCAGAACGTCCTGCGGCCCTAACAGCTCGCGCTCCAACCATTTGCTGATCCGGGCGGCAGCGAAGCGTGCGGCGCCCCGTACATCGCGCTCCATTAGGGCGTGGGCGGTCTTACCCTCAGTGGTCGTGGCCAGAAATCCCGCGAAGGTTTGCGCCGCGAGGTCTTCGAAATTAGCGGCGTTCGGCGCGATGAAGCCAAACGCGCCATCCGACATTCGCGACGCGTCATCTGCCGTCAGGCCGATGGTCGCGATGATGGACTGCTGAAGATCACCTTCGACGAGTTGCGCCACGCGCGCCTTCTGGCGGGTAACGGCCGCATCCAGGGTCTCCCAGGACCACGGCCTGAAGCCCTCCCACGGTGGAGGATTCCACAATCCGGCGTTATCGATGAGCGTAACATCGATGTTGAGGTCGGCATGGCTGGCCATATGGCCTCGCAGACTCAGGTCGAATTGAGCCTCTGGGAACTGATTGAGCACCACGATCATGTGGCAGTCCGCGAAGGTGCGCGCCAGACGAGCGACTCCTTCCCCAGTGTAGCGGGCGTTGTCCTCGTCGACGTGGAGCAGATCGTAGTCGACGATCAGCACGTCCACACCGTCGAAGAGGCACTGCTCGGTGGGCGGCGCGCCGCCATCTCGGCTCGCATTGCGGCGCTTGATCATCGTGCGCACGCTGTCGCGAATCGCCTCGTTGGTCGGCGGCTCGGAAATCGCATAACGCTCTTCCGGAGCGACGGTTCGGACGCGCCGAACCCAATCCTTCGACAGGTCGGGCTCGTCGTCGCAGATCACTACCTTGCAGGTCATACGGCGGAGCTCCACGACATCTGAAAGCTGGTCGACCATCCCGCGTCCGGGGGCACGAAGGAGACCTTGGCGCGCCGCTGGTCGGCGATCATGCGCACGATCGTCAAGCCGAGGCCCATGCCGCCGAGACCGAGCGACCGGCGCTCCTCGGAGATTTGCGAGGACCGCTGGAACGGCTCGAAGAGCTTCGGTGCGGCTTCGAGGTCGATTCCGGCACCGTTGTCCTCGACGCGTACCCAGGCGGCTCTCCCCGTCCGGCCGCCGCGAACATGAATCTGGCGGTGGTCACGATCGAGCGTGGCATTCGCTGCGTTGATGAACACGTTCTGGAAGAGGGAATTCCATTCGGCGAACGTGGCCGCCGGCAGGAAGATGTCCGGCGGGATGTCGAAGCTGAATTCGACCCCGGGAACCAACGGCACGACGTTGCGCACGACCTGGCGTGCGACCCGCCCAAGGGCCAGCGCTTCGACCTGGTCTCGATCGTCCGCATCCAGTAGCGGTGCGAACAGTTTCCGCGTGCTTTCGAGGCGATCGATCCACGCTCCAATCTGGTCGGCGAGTTCTCCGGTGCGACCGTCGCCGGTTTCCTCTGCGACTGCACGAAGACGGCGGATCAAACCGCGAGCGACGCGCATCTCCTTACGGCTTTCGTGTTCCAGGGCCAATGCCGCCATTCCCGCCGATGCCAGGGGGCCCAGGAGAGAACGTGCTGCGTCGTCCGCGGCCCGCTCCAGGTCGATCGTGCTAGAAAGACCATCGAACTCTTGTTCGAGGTCGGCCACGATCTCGTCGTCCGGGTAGCTCCGACGGGCCTCGGCCACCAACGAACGGATGCGCCCCATCTTGTCGGCCGCGGGTTCCTCCGGTCGAATGATGTCGAGCACCTGCTCCTCCCGGAGTCTTTGGCGCGTGGCGTAGTAATCAAGCGACCAGCGAACGGCGTCCCTGAGGATTTCATATGCCTTGTTGGAGACGAGCCGATCTCGAGTGACCTGAATCTTGAGGTAGTCGCCACTGTCTCTGGCGTCCTTGTTAGCGGTTCGGGCCTCATGACCCGTATCGATCGTAACGATGCCGAACAGTCGGCCTTGCGTCGGGAGATCGTTGAGCGCGCGCCGAACGTGAAGCCGCTCGGGCAGCAGCGCCGACTTGTTCCTTCGGTGCGAATGGTCGAATTCGATGCCCAACCAGTCCTGCTCCACCCCGTAGTAGGGAAGGCGGAACCCTGCATCGTAAACCTGTACGCCTCCGAACCTCTCAAGGTATTCTCGGGCCTCGGCGACCTTCACGCCCTCGAACTGCCGCCCCTGCAGCTTGAAGACGCGAATCTGCCATTTGGCGCTTTCGATCAGCGGCTCGACCGCGAACGACTCCGAGTAGGTGCCGCCGACGCGGAAATCGACCCGAACATGGACGCTCGCCTTGTCCCCTGTCCGCTTCAGCTCTCCCGTGATGACGACATCGTAGTTCCCCAGAGCCGCCTTCATCTGGCGCTCGAAGGTGTCGGTCAGGGTGGATCGGGTGGAAGTGAGCTTCACCCTGAATTGGTTGGGATCGGTCTCCTTGGTCGACAGGGTTCCGTACTGTTCGATCGGCGATTGAATCATCCAGAGCTGGCGGCCGAGATCGCGAACCTCGGTTTCGTCCCACGCCTGTTTGAGGCCCCGCATGATGACCCGCGTCCCGTGGGGCTTGCCGCCGGGGAAGGAGATGTCGCGGGGCTCAAGTTTGTAGAAGGCCTTCGCCTCCGTCAGCCTGCCGGCGTCGATCGCCTGGTCCCAGTTGACGAGCGCCCGCAACTGCCCGGTCGGCTTTTCCTTCGGCGCCGTTATGATCTCCAGGTCGTGCGCGAGGAACTGCGCCGAGAGACGACCGACCCCTTTCGACCCGGTGACGTTGCGACCGAAGTCCCGGCTAACACCGCGCTGCTGCTTGTTGCGAGTCCCGATCGTCATCCAATGATCCAGGAATTCCGCCTCGGTCATGCCGTGTCCGTTGTCGGTGACGACGATCTCGTTGGTCCCCATCTCGATGGTGCAGAAGATTGCGTCGGCGTCGTAGGCGTTCTTGATAAGCTCGGCCAACGCAATGTGAGGTTGCCCGACCAGACGCTCGCCGAGTTCGCGCAGCAGCGCCGAGTCGGCCTGGAACCTGGCGGTGGTGAAGCCGGGAGGCGCCCGTTCAACTATCATCGTGTTTTCGGCGTCCGCCAAGCCCACCCCCCGAGTGCTGAGGCCACGAACCCCATCGGACCACAGAGATCTAAGACCCTAACCTTTGCACGGCGAGGGCGCAGGCCGGTAGATAGAAATACGCAGGGCGGCGTTTGGTGGAGCGACAGCGCGTTTATGCACCCGGTCTTGTCGGCCCGGAAGTGGGCATCCCCCTCCCCCCTTGCCCCCGCCCCGCAACTGCGCTCCACTCCCCCTCGCGGCCCTCCCCTCGGCGCCGTGCTGGAGCGTCCCTCGGTGCCCGCGTCCGATCGTGCTTATTTCCTGCTCGGCGGCGGCGCCATGGCCGAGGCGATCGGCGCCTTCGACTGGGCGGCGACGCCGCTCGGGCCGATGGAGGATTGGCCGGTCTCGCTGAAGACCGCCGTCGGCATGATGCTCGCCTCGCGCTTTCCGAAGTGCCTCGTCTGGGGGCCGGAGCTCGTCACGCTCTACAACGACGCCTTCCGGCCGATCCTCGGAAACAAGCCGGAGGCGCTCGGCCGCCCGTTCAGCGACGTCTGGGCCGAGGTGTGGGACGAGATCGGCCCGATCGCCGCGCGCGCCTTCGCCGGCGAGGCGACCTTCGTCGAGGACCTGCCGCTCGAGGTCGAGCGCTACGGCCGGCCCGAGCGGGCGTGGTTCACCTTCTGCTACAGCCCGGTGCGCGACGAGACCGGCCGCATCGCCGGGATGATCGACACGGTGATCGAGACCACCGGCAAGGTGGAGGCGGAGCGGCAGGCGCGCGTGCTCAACGCCGAGCTCGCCCACCGCATCAAGAACACGCTCACCGTCGTCACCTCGATCACCGAGCAGACGCTGCGCGACGCCACCTCGCTCGAGGACGTGCGCGAGGTGCTGTTCCACCGCATCGCCGCCCTCGCCGAGGCGCACGCCAGCCTCGCCGGCGGCGGGCGGGGCGACGCGCCGGTCGCCGCCGTCGTCGAGGGGGCGCTCGCGCCGCACCGCCGCGGCCTCGGCCGCATCACCCTCGACGGGCCGGAGGCGCGGCTCTCCGAGCGCCACGCCCTGTCGCTGGCGCTCGCCGTCAACGAGCTCGCGACCAACGCCGTCAAGTACGGCGCGCTGTCGGTGGACGGCGGCCACGTCGCCGTCGCCTGGCGGCTCGATGGCCCGGGCGAGGATGCGCGGTTCGCGTTCTCTTGGACCGAGACCGGCGGCCCGCCGGTCGCCGCGCCCGCCCGGCGCGGCTTCGGCACGCGCCTCGTCGAACGGGTGGTGGCGAGCGATTTCCGCGGCGAGGCGGCGCTCGAGTTCCGCCCCGAGGGGGTGCGCTACACGCTCTCGACCGCCGCCGCCAACCTCGGCCCCGAGGAGCGGGCCTGAGGCGCCGGCCCTGTCGGCGGGATCAGGCGGCGCGGCGCGCCGACTGTCGGGAGGTCAGGCGGCGCGGCGCGCCGACCTTGTCGGGGAGTCAGGCGGCGCGGCGCGCCGGCCTTGTCGGGGAGTCAGGCGGCGCGGCGCGCCGCCAGCACGGCGCGGGCGAGAAGCCCGGCGCACACCACCACGATGGCGATCATCACCGCGTTGACCGCGGCCCAGCCGGCGCCGTCGAGCAGCTGGCCGGAGGCGAGCGAGGCGACCGCCACGGTGCCGAAGACGAGGAGGTCGTTCGCCGCCTGCACCTCGGCGCGCTCCTCGGGCCGGGCGAGCGCGACGAGCATCGAGGTGGCGCCGATGAAGCCGAAGTTCCAGCCGAGCCCGAGCAGGATCAGCGCCGTCCAGAAGTGGGCGAGGTCGAGCCCCATCAGGGCCACCACGCCGCAGAGGGCGAGGAGCACGAGGCCGACGCCGACGATCCGCTCGGCGCCGTAGCGGGCGATCAGGGCGCCGGTGAAGAAGCTCGGCCCGTACATCGCGAGCACGTGCCACTGGATGCCGAGCGTCGCCTGCGTCTGGCTGAGCCCGCAGGCGACCATGGCGAGCGGCGCCGCCGTCATCACCAGCGTCATCAGCGAGTAGGAGACGACGCCGCAGACGACGGCGATCCTGAGCCGCCGCTCGCCGAGCAGCGTCCTGAAGCCGCGCGCCCGCCGCGGCGCCGCGGCGCGCGGCGGCGGCGCGCGCAGGAAGGCGAGCACCAGGCAGGAGAGCGTCGCGAGCCCGGCCTGGGCGGCGTAGGGCCCGGCGAACAGGATCGGGTCGAACAGGTCCATGGTGGCGATCACCGCCTGCGGCCCGACGACGCCGGCGAGGACGCCGCCCGCCATCACCCACGACACCGCCTTCGGCTTGAAGCGGTCGCTCGCGGTGTCGGCGGCGGCGAAGCGGTACTGCTGCACGAAGGCCTGCGAGACGCCGCTGACGAAGGTCGCGATGACGAAGAGGCCGAACGAGGCCTGGAACAGCGCCGCCATGCCGCCGAAGCCGCCGGCCATCGCCGCGAGCGCGCCGATCAGGAAGCCCGGGCGGCGGCCGAAGCGGCCCATCAGCATCGCCGCCGGCACGGTTCCCGCCGCCATGCCGACGACGAAGGCGGAGATCGGCGCGGTGGCGAGCGCCGGGTGGTCGGGCATCAGGTAGACGCCGGCGAGGCCGGCGGTGGCGAAGGTGATGGTCGCCGTCGAGCCGCCGACCGCCTGCGCCGCGGCGAGCACCAGCGCGTTGCGGCGGGCGAGCCGGTCGTCGGCCACGAAGGCCGCGGCGCTCGCCTGCGTCCGGGCGGTCAACGGCCGATCCTCAACGCCCTGTCCCCGATCAAACGCCCGTCCTCAGAAGTGCGCGTAGGCGCCGGCACCGAGCGCCAGCTCCGCCCCGCGGCCATCGACGAAGCGCGCGCCGGCGCCGGCCTCGACCGTGCCGATCTCGGCCGCCGCGACGCCGGCCGCGGCGCATGTCGCCAGATAGGGCGCGACCGCGCCGGGCGGCACCGCGGCCAAAATCTCGTAGTCGTCGCCGCCGGTCAGCGCGCGGGCGAGAAGGCCCGGCTCGGCTAAGATCGCGGCGGCGGCGGCGGGCGAGAGCGGCACGCGGGCGGCCTCCACCACGGCGGCGACGCCGGAGGCCTTGCACATCCGCCCGAGGTCGCCGGCGAGCCCGTCCGACACGTCCATCGCCGCCCGCGCGTGGGCGGCGACCGCGGCGGCGGCGGCGACGCGCGGCCGCGGCAGCAGGAAGCGGTCGTCGAGGAAGGCGGCGTCGGCGTCGGCGAGCCGCCAGGCCGCGGCGCGGGCCGGCTCGTTGCGGGCGACGAGGCCGAGCGCCGCGTCGCCGATGGTGCCGGTGACGACGAGCCGGTCGCCCGGCGCCGCCGTGCCGCGCCGCACGGTGCGGCCGGCGGGCGCGATGCCGAAGGCGGCGACCGACACCATCAGCCCGGCCGGCGAGCGGATGGTGTCGCCGCCGAGCAGCGGGCAGCCGTAGTCGGCCTGGTCGGCGGCGAGGCCGGCGGCGAAGGCGGCGAGCCAGTCGACCGTCCAGTCCGCCGGCAGCGCCAGCGTCAGGAGATAGCCGCGCGGCCGCGCGCCCTTGGCGGCGAGGTCGGAGAGGTTGACGCGCAGCGCCTTGGCGGCGATGGCGCCCGGCGGGTCGTCGGGGAAGAAGTGGACGCCGGCGGCGAGCGCGTCGGTGGTCGCCACCAGTTCCTCGCCGGGGCCGAGCGAGAGCACCGCGGCGTCGTCGGTCAGCCCGGCGGCGCCGGGGTCGGTGGCGAGCGGCGCGAAGAAGCGCTCGATCAGCGCCATCTCGCCCGGCCGCTCGCCCGCGGCGGTCATCCCTTCGCCTCGAACTCGTCGGGCCGGAGCTCGCGCGCCAGCCGGTCGAGCACGCCGTTGACGAGCTTCGGCTCGTCCTCGGTGAAGAACGCCTTGGCGATGTCGACGTACTCGGTGATGACGACGCGCGCCGGCACGTCGGTGCGGCGCATCAGCTCGTAGACGCCGGCGCGCAGGATCGCCCGGAGCGTCGCGTCGACGCGCTTCAGCGGCCAGCCCTCGACGAGGGCGGCGTGCACCCGGGGGTCGACCTCGAGCTGCGCCTCGACGACGCCCGACACGAGGTCGCGGAACCACGCCGCGTCGGCGGTGCGGTACTGCTCGCCGTCGATCTCCTTGCCGAGGCGGAAGAGCTCGAACTCGGCCACCACGTCGGCGATGCCGGTGCCGGCGATCTCCATCTGGTAGAGCGCCTGCACCGCGGCGAGCCGGGCGGCGCCGCGCTGGTTGGCGGGCCGCTCGTCGCGCGGCACCGGCCGCGCCGGCGCGGGTTTGGCGGGTTCGGCCATGCTCAGAGCCCGAGGCGCGCCCTGAGCGCGACCATCTCGAGCGCCGCCTTGGCGGCCGCGCCGCCCTTGTCCTTGCCGTCGATCGCCGCGCGCGCCCAGGCCTGCGCGCCGTTCTCCACGGTGAGGACGCCGTTGCCGAGGGCGAGGCCGCTGTCGACGACGAGGGTCATCACCGCGCGCGCCGACTCGAGCGCCACGATGTCGTAGTGCGAGGTTTCGCCGCGGATCACGCAGCCGAGCAGCACGAAGCCGTCATAGATCGTGCCGCCCTCTTCCCCGGCGATCAGCGCCATCGACAGCGCTGCCGGAATCTCCAGCACGCCCGGGACCGAGATGCGGTCGTACTGGGCGCCGGCGGCGTCGAGAACCCGCGTCGCGCCGGCGAGCAGCGCGTCGCCGATATCCTCGTAGAAGCGCGCGTCGATGATCAGCAGGTGCGGTTCGTCGGCCATGAAGAATTCCTCGTCGCTCGCCCGGACGGGCGCCGCGAGACCAATCACGCGGGCGCCGATTTGTCCAGCACCGGCCGCCGCGCCCCTCCCCCGCGCGGCATGCAGGGCCGGTCGGGGGGCACCCGAGGCGTGCCGACGGCGTGCTCTTACCCTCCCCTCGAGGGGGAGGGTCGGCGGCACAGCCGCCGGGGTGGGGTGACCGGCGCCGGCAGGCGCCGAGAGGAGCGTCTCCCCGGGCACGACAGTCGAAGGACGGTCGCCCGCCGAGAAGGCCCGACTTCTCGCCCACCCGCCGCCCCCTCGCCGCCGACTTCGACCGCCGCGCCCGGGGAACTCGCCTTTCCCGGCGCCTGCCGGCGCCGCCACCCCACCCCGCCGGACCTCCGGTCCGTCGACCCTCCCCCTTGAGGGGAGGGTGGGTGTCTTGCCCCCCTGAGGGACGAGTTTCGGATCGACGGGCCCCACCCTGCCGGCTGCGCCGGCTGTCCCTCCCCCTGGCAGGGGAGGGACGAAGGACGCATCACCCACTGCCCACTGCCCACTGCCCTCCCCTACCCCCCGAGCACCGGCCAGGTGTCCGCCAGGCGGTAGCCGCCGGGCCACGGGTCGGCGGGGTCGAGCGTCAGCTGCCGCGTGCCGGTGACCCACGCCCGGCCGGCGAGCGAGGGCACGATCGCCGGGCGGCCGCCGACGGTCGTCTCCGCCTCGATGCGGCAGTCGAAGCGCGAGCCGATGATCGAGCGGCCGACGAAGCGGTCGCCCGTCTTCAGGAGGCCGCGCGCGTGCAGCACCGCGAGGCGGGCCGAGCAGCCGGTGCCGCACGGCGAGCGGTCGATCTTGCCCGGCCGGATCGCCACCGCGTTGGCGCCGGTGGCGACGCCGTCCTCCGTGCCGAGCGGCGCCGCGAACTGGCAGAACGACAGGTGCCGCCACTCCGGGTTCTCCGGGTGGCCGAAGCCGAGCTGCTCGTTCGCCGCCGCGGTGATGCGCATGCCGGTCTCGGCGAGGTCGCGCGCCTCGTCGGGGGCGATCGAAAAGCCGAGCGCCGCCGCGTCGACGATGACGAAGCTGTCGCCGCCGTAGGCGGTGTCGACGGTGAGCGTGCCGAGGCCGGCGACCTCGAGGGGGGCGCCGAGCCGGTCGGCGAAGGACGGCACGTTGCGGATCGCCACCCGCTCCGCCTTGCCGTCGCGGCAGCTCGCCGTGACCTCGATGAGGCCGCCCGGCGCCTCGAGCGTCAGCCGCGTCTCGGGCTCGGTCATCGGCACGATGCCGGTGTCGAGCAGCACGGTCGCGACGCAGAGCGCGTTCGAGCCCGACATCGGCGGCGTGTCGGCCGGCTCCATGATGATGAAGCCCATCTGGGCGCGCGGGTGCTTCGGCGGCACCAAGAGGTTGACGTGGCGGAAGACGCCGCCGCGCGGCTCGTTCAGCACGAAGTCGCGCAGCCGCCCGTCCTCGGCGACGAAGCGCGACTGCCGCCACAGCGTGTCGCCCGGCGGCGGCGCGACGCCGCCGACGATGACGTCGCCGACCTCGCCCTCGGCATGGCAGCCGACGATGTGGATGAGCGTCGTCGTGCGCACGGGCGGCCTCCGTCCTCGCGGCGGCCGACCGCGGCGCGCCCTCGCCCACCCACTCAGTCACGCCGCCGGGGCGGCGCGCAAGCTGGTGGTTCGCACAGGGAGGGGCGGGCGCGGGCGGCCGCTCAGGCCGGCTGGCTCATCGACCAGGACACGCCGAACGGGTCGCGCAGCTGGCCGTAGCGGTCGCCCCAGAACATCAGCTCGACCGGCATCACCACCTCCATGCCGGCGCCGACGGCGCGCGCCCACCAGGCGTCGATGTCGTCGACGACGAGGTGCATGGTGAAGGACTGCGGCTCCTTGTGCGGGAAGCCGTGCTCCGGATAGGCGTCGCTCAGCATCACCGAGCTGCCGTTGACGTGCAGGTGGACGTGCATGGTGCGGCCCTTGTCGTCGGGCTCGTAGCGCGCCTCCTCGGTGGCGCCGAGGGCGCGCCCGTAGAACGCGGCCGCCTTGATGGCGCCGTCGAGCTGCAGATAGGGCACCACCCCGCCGAGCACCCGCGGCCGCTCCCCGGTCGTCGACGTGTACTTCTGGTCCATGTCCGCCTCCTTCGGGCGTCGCCCGCGACGGATGCCGCGGCTGCGCTCCAAGGACGAGGAAGCCCCCGGCGATCCGACATCGCCGGCCGGAAATTCCGCGCCGGCCTTCGCGGGTGCCCTCAGCGGCCGCCGCCGCCCGCGCCCTCGGCCATCAGCCGGTCGAGGTGCTGGCGGATGTGCGCCGCCTCCTCGGCGCTGCCGGCGAGGGCGATCGCCCGGCCGAACGCCTCGCGCGCCTCGGCGGCGCGGCCGAGCCGCATCAGGAAGGCGCCCTTGACGCCGAAGAAGTGGAAGTAGCCGGCGAGCCGGCCCTCGAGCGGCTCGATCATCGCCAGCGCCGCCTCGGCCCCGCGCACCTTGGAGACCGCCACCGCCCGGTTCAGCGTCACCACCGGCGAGGGCTGCATCCGCTCGAGCGCGCCGTAGAGGAGGTCGATCTCGGCCCAGTCGGTGTCCTCCGGGCGGGCGGCGCGGGCGTGCAGCGCCGCGATCGCCGCCTGCACCTGGTAGGGCCCCGGGAGGCGGTGGCGGATCGCCTTGTCGATGAGGGCGAGCCCCTCGGCGATCATCCGGCCGCTCCACAGCCGGCGGTCCTGGTCGTCGAGGAGCACGATCGCGCCGTCGGCGTCGTAGCGGGCCGGCGAGCGGGCGTGCTGCAGCAGCATCAACGCCGTGAGCCCCATGATCTCCGGCTCGCTCGGGAAGAGGCGGATCAGCAGCCGGGCGAGCCGGATCGCCTCGTCGCACAGCGGCCGGCGCCGGTCGGCCTCCGCCGCGCCCGCCGAATAGCCCTCGTTGAAGACGAGGTAGAGCATGGCTGCGACGGCGCCGAGCCGCTCGGCCCGCTCGGCCGCGCCCGGCGCCTCGAACGGCACGCCGGCGCCGGCGACGCGCGCCTTGGCGCGGGTGATCCGCTGCTCCATCGCCGCCTCGGAGACGAGGAAGGCGCGGGCGATCTGCGGCACCGTGAGGCCGGCGACGATCCTGAGCGCCAGGGCGATCTGCTGCGTCGGCGGCAGGTCCGGGTGGCAGCAGATGAACATCAGCCGCAGCACGTCGTCGCGGTAGTCGGCGCCGTCGAGCCGCTCGGCGATCGCCGCCTCGGCGTCGCCGAGGTCCGACAGCACCGCCTCGTCCGGCAGCGCCTGCTGCTTCGCCCGCCGCCGCGTCGCATCGATGGCGGCGTTGCGGCCGACGAGGATCAGCCAGGCGGCCGGGTCGCGCGGCGGCCCGTTCTTCGGCCAGTTGTTGAGCGCCCGCAGGCTCGCGTCCTGGAAGGCGTCCTCGGCGGTGTCGAGGTCGCGGAAATAGCGCAAGAGCGCGCCGACCACCTGCGGCCGGGCGGCGGTCAGCGCCGCCTCGATCCAGGCGAGGTCGGTCACGGCGCTCCGCCGCCGGGCTTGTAGAGCCCGATCGGCCGCACCTCGTAGGCGCCGCCGGGATTGGCCCGCCCGAGCTCCTCGGCCGCGGCGATCGCCTCCTCGAAGGTGTCGAAGTCGACGACGTAGAAGCCGAGCAGCTGCTCCTTCGTCTCGGCGAACGGCCCGTCGAGCACCAGCGGCTCGCGGCCGTTGCGCACCGTCGTCGCGGCGGTGGTCGGCAAGAGGCGGGCGACCGGCCCGAGCCGGCCGGCCTTGGCGAGCCGCTCGTGCACGACGGCGAGCCGCGCCATCACGGCGTCGTCCTCCGCCTTCGACCAGCAGCCGACGACGTCTTCCGAGTGGTAGCAGAGGATGGCGTACTGCATGGCGGTCGGTCCCTTTCATCCCGAGGACGAACGACCATGCCGTCAGCCGACAGCCCGATCAAACGGTGCGTCGGGCGGCACGGCGCACCACCCTCCCCTGGAGGGGGAGGGTCGACGGACCACAGGTCCGTCGGGGTGGGGTGGCGGCGCCGGCAGGCGCCGGGAAATGCACGTTCACCAGGCGCGACGGTCGACGATGTGTCCCGCTCGCGAGGAGACGTCGCGCTCTCGGTGGACTGAGGGATCCTCCCACCGTGCGTGGGAAGGCGGTTCCTCTCGGCGCCTGCCGGCGCCGGTCACCCCACCCCGGCGGCTCCGCCGCCGACCCTCCCCCTCCAGGGGAGGGTGAAGGGCCCTCAGCCTCCCGCCCTCACTTCGCCCGCCAGAGCGCCGCGCCGCCTTCGAGGCCGGCGTCGTTGGAGGCGATCGACACGTTGTCGGGCAGCTTGGCCTCGATGTGCTTGGCGTCGCCGCCGCCGATGTAGAGGTGGTCGTAGTGCAGCAGCGTGTAGAGGATGCCGACAACCCGCAGCACCCGCTCGCTCCAGTGCTTCTTGCCGGTCTCGTCGTAGGCGGCGCGGCCGAGATACTCGTCGTAGGTCTTGTCGTGGTGGACCGGGTGGTGGGCGAGCTCCATGTGCGGCATCAGCTCGCCGTTGCGGAACAGCGCCGTGCCGCAGCCGGTGCCGAGCGTCATCACCATCTCGAGCCCCTGGCCCTTGACGATGCCGAAGCCCTGCATCTCGGCGTCGTTGATGATGCGCACCGGCCGGCCGCCGAGCCGCTTCGACAGGCCGTCGGCGAGGTCGAAGCCGGCCCACGCCTCGGTGCCGAGGTTCGGCGCGGTCAGGATCTTGCCGTCGCGCACGACGCCCGGAAAGCCGACCGAGATGCGGTCGTAGGCGGGCAAGGGCTCGACCAGCCCGGCCACCGCGTCGAGCAGCACCTGCGGCGGGCAGGGATGCGGCGTCGCCACGCGCACGCGGTCGGTGACCATCTTGCCCGTGTCGTCGATGACGGCGGCCTTGAGGCCGGTGCCGCCGATGTCGAGCGCCAGAATCCCGTTGCTCACTGAAGCCTCCTCAACATTGTGCCGGCGCGGCGGCGCAGGGGCCGCCCGCGAAGATCAACCCTCGGCCGCGGCCGTCGCGATGCCCTCGTCGCCGTCGAGCAGCACCTCGAAGTCGGTGCCCTCCCACTTCGCCGCCGCCGTCCAGTGGAAGGTGAAGCGCACGACCGTGCCGTGCAGCCCCTTGCGCGTCGGCAGGTCGAGCACGTGCATGCCGAAGCTGTTCTCGACGGTCGCCTGGTCGTGCGTCGTCGCCCAGTCGTCCATCGTCCAGTGCACCACCGCCGCCGCCTGCAGCTCGATGCGCAGGGTCTTGCCGGTCGGCAGCGTGCGCAGCTTGTGATTGAAGCGCCACAGCCGCACCGGCGAGACGACCTTCTGCTTCTGGTAGCGCTCGACCGGCTGCGGCGGCATGTCGAACACCTTGCCGTCGCGCAGCGAGCGCAGCAGCTTGATGTGCTCGGCGTGCGCCCACACGAGCGGCATGGCGCTGCCCGAGGGGCGGCCGCGATAGAGCTCGCGCGCGTCGATGTCGTCCTGGTCCCACACCTGCTCGGGCAGGAGGCCGCCCGGCCCGGCCGAGGCCTCCAGCGTGTAGAGCAGGCGGGCGGCGGCGTCGTGCCGGCCGGCGGCGAGCTCGTAGTGGGCGCGCTCGCCGGCGAGCAGCGGCCACGGCCGGCCGATGCCGGTGCCGTCGAAGGGCGAGCCGTCCTCGTGCTCGCCGTAGCCGTCGCCGTTGTAGCGGTACCACAGCGGCCCCTGCGGCAGCTCGACCTTCAGGAGCTGGTCGATCGCCTTCACGGTGTCGACCATGCGCGGATCGTCGGCCGCCCTGAGCCCGAAGCGGACGAGGGCGAGCGCGTCCGGGCTGATCAGGAGCGAGGCGCGCTGGTTCATGTCGCTCGGCGGCCGGTTCTTCACCGGCACGAAGCCGTCGAGCGGCGAGGCGGCGTCGGCGGTCTCCGGCGGCGCGATGCGCACGTAGTAGCCCGAGAGGCCGAGCGACTCGCACACCGCCGTGCCGGTCGCGTAGGTCCAGTGCTCGACCTGGTCGTTCCAGGTGTCGGCGATCTCGCGCAGGTAGCGCGCCGCCGCCTGGTCGCCGGAGAGCTCGACGATGTCGGCCGCGGCGAGGAGGCCGGCGATCTCGACGGCGAGGGTGAACGGCGAGTAGCCGGCGTCCTCCTCCCAGCGGTCCTGCCCGGTCACCGGCCCGTTGTGGACGATGTAGCGCGCCGCCCGGCGCACCATCGGCTCGAAGTGGGAGAGTTCCTCGCGGTTGAGGTGGCCGGCGCGGCGCAGCATGTCGGCGAGCAGGATCGGGAAGGCGCACTCGTCCATCTGCACGCCGTCCCAGTAGGGCGCGCCGTCGAGCCAGACGTTCTGCGACCAGTGGCCGTCGCCCTCCTGGATCGCCCGGAGGTAGCCGAGGATGTCGATCGCGTCGTCGACCGCGCCGGCGGCGAGGAAGCCGCCCGCCGTCTCGACGAGGTCGCGCGGCCACACGAGGTGGTAGCCGCCGAGGTCCTCGTCGCCCTTGTTGAAGCCCCAGGGGATCGACAGGCTGGCGATCGTCGCACCGGGGAAGGCCTGGGCGCGGTGGGTCGCCAGCACCGCGGTGCCGACCCGGTAGATGTTGGTGCCCGGCGGCTCCTTCGGCGAATCGAGCGGCAGCAGCTTCGACTGCCAGGCCCGCCAGCCCTTCACGTAGAGCTTGCGCGCCGCGTCCATGCCGTCGAGCAGGCTCGCCCGGGCGCGGTGGCCGGCCTCCTCGGGCCGCGCGCCGAAGCCGAGCGTGACGAGCGCCTTGCCGCCGTCGGCGGACAGGTCGATCTCGCCGGCGAGCGCGATGTTGCCGTTCTCGGCGCGCTGGTAGCGCTCGTCGAGGCAGCCGCCGTCGGTGAGCTGGCGCCAGGCGTCGGAGGTGCCGACGTAGCCGACCGAGCGCGCCACCCACGGCACCGAGCAGGCGAGCGCCAGCGAGATGCCGCGCCGCCCGTGCGCGAACAGCATCGGCGTGCCCTTGTAGTCGTCCACCCAGCCGGTGTTGTCGGCGCCGGCGTTGATGAGGTGCGGCGCCAGCAGGCCGATCAGCCGGTAGTCGCCGATCTCCCCCTCGAGCGCCTCGAAGGTGACGTGCTGCAGCACCGACTCGCGGCGCGGATCGGACAGGATGTGCTTCTCGATGCGGTAGCGGCCGTCGTGCGACATGTTCACGACGCGGAAGGCCGGCGTGCCGGCCTCGATCTGCTCGATCTCGTGCTCGGCCTCGCGCTTCTCCTCGGAGAAGTAGCCGTCCGGGCCGGTGACGATGAAGCCGAAGTCGCGCGTGCAGGCGGCGTCGACGCGCGGGTAGTAGATCTCGTTCAGGATGCCGTGGCTGATGGTGAACCACACCCGGCTCGCCGAGGTGTGGGCGGTGCCGACGCCGCTCTTGGCGCTCGAGGTCCACCTGGCCGGCATGCCCGGCGCGCCCGGCGGCACAATCGCGTTCGCATCGACCATCGTCGCTCTCCCCTCGGGTCCGCCGGTCGGTTCAGCTCCGGCCATCGGCGGCGTTCGCCGGTCGCGATCCCGCCCGGCCCGGGGTCGCCGTCCGTACCTGCCACACACGCCGCGCCGGTCCAAGCCGGCAATGCGCATTCGCGCCGGCCGCGGCCGGCGATCACCCGCCCTGCCGGCCGTCCGGGCGCCAGTGCCGGCCGGCGAGCTCGACGCCGAAGCGCTCCTGCGCCCGCGCGAACGCCGTGAGGCCGACGAAGGCCGGGCGCGGGTGCACGATGATCGCCGTCGGGATCGCCGCGAGCAGGGCGCGATGCGGCTCCTTCGCCTCGAACGCCGCCCGGAAGCCGCCGGCCCGGAGCACCGGCGCGATCTTCGGCGCGATGCCGCCGCCGATGAAGACGCCGCCGCGGGCGAGGAAGGTGAGCGCGAGGTCGCCGGCGAGGCGGCCGAGATAGATCGCGAAGCGCTCGACCGCCTCCACCGCGGCCGGGTCGCTCCCGGCCATCCCCTCGTGCGACACCGCCGCCGGGTCGTCGAGCGGCGCCGGCCGGCCGTCGGCGGCGGCGATGGCGCGGTAGAGGTTGAGGAGGCCGTGGCCGCAGATCAGCGTCTCGGCCGACACCCGCCCGTGCGGCCGCTCGAGGTGCGGCCAGAGCGCGAGGTCGCGCGCGTCGACCGGGCCGAAATCGACGTGCCCCGCCTCGCTGGCGATCGGGATCCAGGTGCCGCGGGCGTGCACCAGCGCCGCCGCGCCGAGGCCGGTGCCCGGCCCGAGGGCGACGCGCGTGCCGAGCGGCTCGTCGGCCGCCGCCGTCGCGCCGCCGATCGGCAGCAGGTCCGCGGCGGCGAGCTCCGGCAGCGCCAGCGACAGCGCCTCGAAGTCGTTGAGGAGGACGACGTCCTCGAGCCCGAAGCGCGTGATCAGGCGGCGCGGCTCGACCACCCATCGCGCATTCGTGAAGGTGATCCGCTCGCTGCGGATCGGCCCGGCGATCGCCAGCACCGCCGAGCGCGGCGGCCGCGAGGCGCCGGCGAGCACCACCCGCTCGATCGCCTCCTCGATGTCGGCGAAGTCGGCGGTGTGGACGATCGGCAGCGCCTCGATCTCGGAGGCCGCGTCGTGCACCAGGGCGAAGCGGGCGTTGGTGCCGCCGAGGTCGCCGATCAGCACCGGGAACGGCACCGCGTGGTGAGGCTTCATCCTAGGCCGCGCCGCGGAAGAAATGAGGCACCGGGTGCATCCTGTTCGTCATGTAACGCCGCATGAAAGTCGCGATCGAGGTCGCTCGCCGCCATCGGCGCCAGTATCCGGGAGAAGGATGACAAGACACCCGTCGCAGAAACGCAGGCACCGCGAGACGATCGCGCCACCGCGCCGGGATTTTCTAGGCCGCCCGTTTCCTTTTGTATACCAGCCTGTTACGGCGAGGCAAGGGAACCCTGCCACGAAGCCGGCCGCAGGGACAGTTAAGGAAAATTCACGAATTGCCGCTTCGCTGCGCTGCGGTGTTACGATATCAACTGCTATCGATAGCACCGGCCGGACTGCGAACAAATGGGAGGCGTTGCGTTGCCGAACGACCATTCCGATCATCCGGCGCAGGGCGCGTCCGACGTCCGCGGCACGGGCTCCGCCCACGACGTCGCGGCGATCGACAGCCTGGCGATCAACACCATCCGCACCCTCGCCATCGACGGCGTCCAGCAGGCGAACTCCGGCCACCCCGGCACGCCGATGGCGATGGCGCCGGTCGCCTACACCCTCTGGCAGCACCACCTGCGCTTCGATCCGGACGATCCGATCTGGCCGAACCGCGACCGCTTCGTGCTGTCGGCCGGCCACGCCTCGATGCTGCTCTACGCGCTGCTGTTCCTCAGCGGCGTCAAGTCGGTCAACGCCGACTACGAGCGCCTCGGCACGCCGGCGGTCACCCTCGACGACATCAAGCACTTCCGCCAGCTCGGCTCGAAGTGCCCCGGCCACCCGGAGTACCACCTCACCTCCGGCGTCGAGACCACCACCGGCCCGCTCGGCCAGGGCATCGCGACGAGCGTCGGCATGGCGATCGCCGAGCGCTGGCTCGCCGACCGCTACAACCGCCCCGGCTTCCCGCTGTTCGACTACCGCGTCTACGCGCTGAACGGCGACGGCTGCCTGATGGAGGGCGTGTCGGCCGAGGCGGCCTCGCTCGCCGGCCACCTGAAGCTCTCCAACCTCTGCTGGATCTACGACTCGAACCGCATCACCATCGAGGGCCACACCTCCCTCGCCTTCACCGAGGACGTCGCCGGCCGCTTCCTCGCCTATGGCTGGAACGTGCTCCGGGTCAGCGACGCCAACGACGGCGACCGCCTCTCGACCGCCCTCGACATCGCCGCCCGCACCGTCGACCGGCCGACGATCATCATCGTCGAGAGCCACATCGGCTACGGCGCGCCGAACAAGCAGGACACCAGCGCCGCGCACGGCGAGCCGCTCGGCCCCGAGGAGGTCCGCCTCGCCAAGAAGAGCTACGGCTGGCCCGAGGACGCGCAGTTCCTGGTGCCGGACGGCGTCGAGGCGCGCTTCGCCGAGCTCATGGGGGCGCGCGGCAAGCGCCTGCGCTCGGAGTGGGAGGCGATGTTCGCGCGCTACCGCGCCGACTATCCCGAGCTCGCCGCCGAGATCGACCTCATGCAGGCGCGCAAGCTGCCCGACGGGTGGGACGCCGGCATCCCGACCTTCCCGGCCGACGCCAAGGGCATGGCCGGGCGCGACGCCTCCGCCAAGGTGCTGAACGCCATCGCGCCGCGCCTGCCGTGGCTGATCGGCGGCGCCGCCGACCTCGCCCCCTCGACCAAGACCCGCCTCACCTTCGACGGCGCGGGCGACTTCGAGGCCGGCTCCTACGGCGGCCGCAACTTCCACTTCGGCATCCGCGAGCACGCGATGGGCGCCGCCCTCAACGGCATGGCGCTGTCGAAGATCAAGGCCTACGGCTCCGGCTTCCTGATCTTCTCCGACTACATGAAGCCGGCGATCCGCCTCGCCGCGCTGATGGAGCTGCCGGTCGTCTACGTGTTCACCCACGATTCGATCGGCGTCGGCGAGGACGGGCCGACCCACCAGCCGGTCGAGCAGCTGATCGGGCTGCGCTCGATCCCCGGCCTGCTCGTCATCCGCCCGGCCGACGCCAACGAGGTGGCCGAGGCCTGGCGCGTGGTCGCCCAGCTGCGCCACGAGCCGGCCTGCCTCATCCTCTCGCGCCAGGCGCTGCCGACCGTCGACCGCACCGTCTACGCGCCGGCCTCCGGCCTCGACAAGGGCGCCTACGTGCTCGCCGACTCGCCGGGCGGCGAGCCGCAGGTGATCCTGATGGGCACCGGCAGCGAGGTGCAGCTCTGCGTCGGCGCGCACGAGGCGCTCGCCAAGGAGGGCATCCGCTCGCGCGTCGTCTCGATGCCGTCGTGGGAGCTGTTCGAGAAGCAGGACCGCGCCTACCGCGACGCCGTGCTGCCGCCGCACATCCGCGCCCGCGTCGCCGTCGAGCAGGCCTCGACGCTCGGCTGGGACCGCTATGTCGGCCTCGACGGCACCGTCATCGGCATGCGCACCTTCGGCGCCTCAGCGCCCCTGAAGGCGCTGCTGACCGAGTTCGGCTTCACGCCCGAAGCGGTGCTCGCCGCCGCCCGCGAGCAGGCCGCCCGCGCCTGACCCCCTGCCCGCGCCGCCCGGCGGCGCGGGCGATCCCGCCTCGAAACTCACGCCTCAAATTCCTGGGAGAGATCAGATGCAGCTCGGTGTCGTCGGACTTGGCCGTATGGGCGGCAACATCGCCCGCCGTCTCACCCGCGCGGGCCACACCTGCGTCGTCTGGGACCGCAACGAGGCCGCCGTGAAGGAGCTCGCCGGCGAGGGCTGCATCGGCGCCGCGAGCCTCGCCGACGTCGTCGCCAAGCTCGACAAGCCGTGCGCGGTGTGGGTGATGCTGCCCGCCGGCGGCCCGACCGAGGCGACGATCGCCGATCTCGCCGGCCTCATGACGGCGGGCGACACCGTCATCGACGGCGGCAACACCTTCTACAAGGACGACATCCGCCGCGCCGCCGGCCTGAAGCCGAAGGGCATCCACTATGTCGACGTCGGCACCTCCGGCGGCGTCTGGGGCATCGACCGCGGCTACTGCATGATGATCGGCGGCGACAAGGAGACGGTCGACCGCCTCGACCCGATCTTCGACGCCCTCGCCCCCGGCCTCGGCGACATTCCGCGCACGCCGCACCGCGAGGGTCGCGACACCCGCGCCGAGCGCGGCTACATCCACGCCGGCCCGCCCGGCGCCGGCCACTTCGTCAAGATGGTCCACAACGGCATCGAGTACGGCCTGATGCAGGCCTACGCCGAGGGCTTCGACATCCTGCAGAACAAGGCCTCGACCGAGCTGCCGGAGGACGAGCGCTTCACCATCGACCTCGCCGACGTCTCCGAGGTGTGGCGCCGCGGCAGCGTCATCTCCTCGTGGCTGCTCGACCTCTCGGCGATGGCGCTCGCCGAGAACCCGACGCTCTCCGAGTTCACCGGCTCGGTCGACGATTCCGGCGAGGGCCGCTGGACCGTCATGGCCGCCGTCGAGGAGGCGGTGTCGGCCGACGTGCTGACCGCCGCGCTCTACGCCCGCTTCCGCTCGCGCAAGGACCACACCTTCGGCGAGAAGCTCCTGTCGGCGATGCGCTTCAAGTTCGGCGGCCACGTCGAGCAGTCGGGCAACTGAGCCATGGCGCCGTCCGTCACCCTGGGCCAGCCGCACCTGCCCGCCGACGTCGCGCCGGCGCCGCCGGTGACGATGTTCATCTTCGGGGCGGGCGGCGACCTGACGAAGCGCCTGTTGATGCCGGCGCTCTACAACCTCGCCCAAGAGGGCTGCCTCGACCCCGCCTTCGAGATCGTCGGGGTCGACCACGTCGAGCAGACCGAGGACGCCTACCGGACGTTCCTCACCGACGCGGTGCACGAGCTGATCGCCCGCAGCACCAACGGTCAGGCCTCGGTCGACGAGCACGTGTGGAGCGCGCTCGCCCAGCGCATCGGCTACGTCTCCGGCGACTTCGAGGACCCGAAGACCTACAAGCTGCTGGCCGAGCGCCTCGCCGCCCGCACCGACGGCACCGCCAACGCGATCTTCTACCTCGCGGTGGCGCCGCGCTTCTTCGCCACCATCCCGGAGCACCTCGCGGCGGCCGGGCTGATGACCGAGGGCGAGAAGGCCTACCGGCGCATCGTCATCGAGAAGCCGTTCGGCTCCGACCTCGCCTCGGCCAAGGCGCTCAACGCCAGCCTCTTGCAGTCGGCGCAGGAGTCGCAGCTCTACCGGATCGACCACTTCCTCGGGAAGGAGACGGTCCAGAACGTCATGACGCTGCGCTTCGGCAACGGCATCTTCGAGCCGATCTGGCGCCGCGAATACATCGACCACGTGCAGATCACCGCCGCCGAGACGGTCGGCGTCGAGGCGCGCGGCCACTTCTACGACGCCACCGGCGCGCTGCGCGACATGGTGCCGAACCACATGTTCCAGCTCCTCGCGATGACCGCGATGGAGCCGCCGAACTCCTTCGACGCCGACGCGGTCCGCACCGAGAAGGCGAAGGCGATCGAGGCGATCCGCATCCAGTCGCCGGCCGAGGCCGCCGCCTGGGCGGTGCGCGGCCAGTACACCGCCGGCTCGGTGCTCGGAAAGCCGGTCGTCGACTACCGGGCCGAGCCCGACGTCGCGCCGAACAGCCGCACCGAGACCTACGTCGCCATGAAGTGCATGATCGACAATTGGCGCTGGGAAGGCGTGCCGTTCTACATCCGCACCGGCAAGTCGCTGACCACCCGGCGGACCGAGATCGCCATCCAGTTCAAGCGCGCGCCGGGCGTCCTGTTCCGCAACACGCCGACCGGCGGGCCCGAGCCCAACATGCTCGTCATCCACGTGCAGCCGGACGAGGGCATCTCGCTGCGCTTCGCCGCCAAGGTGCCGGGCCGGGCGGTCAAGCTGTCGGAGGTCGACATGGACTTCCGCTACGCCGACTACTTCCACGCCCAGCCGTCGACCGGCTACGAGACGCTGATCTACGACTGCATGGTCGGCGACGCGACGCTGTTCCAGCGCGCCGACAACATCGAGGCCGGCTGGGCGGCGGTGCAGCCGCTCTTGCAGGCCTGGACCGCCGGCATCGGCGACCTCCACCCCTACCAGGCCGGCGGCAGCGGCCCGGCCGCCGCCCACGCCCTCATCGGCAAGGACGGCTTCACCTGGCTGCCGCTCTCCGGAGGACCCCTGAAATGACCGAGCCGTCCGGCCCGAAGGGTCCGCCGACCGACCGCGTCTCGCTGTTCGTCTCCGACGTCGACGGCACCCTCGTCACCCACGACAAGACGCTCGCCGCCTCGACCATCGAGGCGGCGCAGCGGCTGCACGAGGCCGGCATCGCGCTCGCCATCGTGTCGAGCCGGCCGCCGCGCGGCATGGTCCACCTGCCCGGGCCGCTCGGCATCGAGATGTTCGGCGGCTTCAACGGCTCGGCGATCGTCCGCCCCGACCTGAGCCCGATCGAGGAGCACTACGTGCCGCTCGAGGCCGCCGGCCGCGCCGTTGAGATGATGGGCGGCTACGGCGTCGACATCTGGGTGTTCGCCGACAACGAGTGGTACATCACCAATCCCGACGGCGCCTACGTGCCGCGCGAGAAGCACACCGTGTCGTTCGACCCGACCGTCGTCTCCGACTTCGGCCCCTATCTCGGCCGCGTCGGCAAGATCGTCGGCTCGTCGAAGGACTTCGACATGCTCGCCCGCTGCGAGGGCGAGATGCAGGCGGCCCTCGGCGACACCGCCTCGGCGCGCCGCTCGCAGTCCTACTATCTCGACGTGACGAACCCGACCGCCGACAAGGGCCACGCCGTGCGCGCCTTCGCCCGCCACTTCGGCGTGCCGCTCGAGGAGGTCGCGGTGATCGGCGACATGGCGAACGACCTGCCGATGTTTTCGACCGGCAACCTGTCGATCGCGATGGGCAACGCCCTGCCGGAGATCAAGGCGAAGGCGAACTTCGCCACCGCCTCCAACGAGGAGGACGGCTGGGCGAAGGCGGTCAAGCAGTACATCCTGCCGCGCGCGAAGGGGGCGGCATGAAGCCCGCCGGCCCGATCATCGACGTCTCGCCCGACCCGGCGGCGCTCGCCGTCCGCGTCGCCGAGTGGCTGATCGAGCGGATGGCGGCGAAGATCGGCCGCTTCGCGCTCAACCTCTCCGGCGGCTCGACGCCGAAGGCGCTCTACTCGCTGCTGGCGAGCGAGGGCTACCGCGACCGCGTGCCGTGGTCGCACCTGCACCTCTTCTTCGGCGACGAGCGCTACGTGCCGTGGGACGCCCCGGACAGCAACTTCCTGATGGTCGAGAAGGCCCTGCTCGATCACGTGCCGATCCCCGAGGACAACATCCACGGCATCGTCACCCAGGGCTTCTCGCATTCGGAGGCCGCCGCCGCCTACGCCGAGGTGCTGAAGGAGTTCTACGGCGCCGCGACGCTCGATCCGGCGCGGCCGCTGTTCGACGTGACGCTGCTCGGCCTCGGCCCGGACGGCCACACCGCCTCGCTGTTCCCCGGCATTCCGGAGCTCGACGAGCGCGAGAAGTGGGTGGTGCCGGTGATCGGCGAGAAGCCGCCGCCGGAGCGCATCTCGATGACCTTCCCGGTGCTCGACTCGAGCCGCGCCGTCGCCTTCCTCGCCGCCGGCGCCGAGAAGCACCCGATGCTGGAGCGCGTCTGGGCCGGCGACCGCTCCCGCCCCGCCGCCCGCGTCACCGCCCACGAGGTGTGGTGGTTCGTCGACGAGGCCGCGCAGAGGGGGGCGTAGGCACTCCCCTGCCTCCCTCTTCATCCCTCCCCTGCCAACCGAAACCGGGTGTTCCCGGTTTCGGTCACCCAGAAATCACCAAGTCGGCAACAGCCGACTTGGTTTGGGAGGGACAGACTGCCGAAGGCGCTCAGGGTGGGGCCCGTCCCAGGTCTCGACCCGGATTGACTGGCCCCCACCTGCCTTCGCTTCGCGAAGGCTGTCCTCCCCCCTGGCAGGGGGAGGACGTAGAGGGCCCCTCTTCCGACTGCCGACTGCCCACTGCCGACTGCCGCCCTATTCCCCGTACGGCACCCACACGTTCTTCACCTGCGTCGCCCGGCGCAGGTACTCCTGGCCCTGGCCCTCGGCGTCGAGGAGCCAGCGGCGGGCCTTGCCGCCGTTCGTCCAGGTCGCCTTGAGGTTGCCGGCCGACGCCGTCTCGACGATCGCGGCGCCGGCGGCCGGGCCGACGTACCAGAGGGCGTCGACCTCGTCGTGCGCGGCGAGCACCTTGGCGAGCTCGTCGCGCTCGCCGGTGACGATGTTGACGACGCCGTCCGGCACGTCGCTGGTGTCGAGCACCTGGTAGAAGTCCGTCGCCGAGAGCGGGTGGGCCGGCGAGGGCACGGCGACCACGCGGTTGCCCATGGCGATCGCCGGCATGACGAGCGACACGAAGCCGAGCAGCGGCGCCTCGTCCGGGCAGGCGATGCCCATGACGCCCCACGGCTCGTTCATCGCCAGGGTGATGTGGCGCGAGCGGGTCGAATGCACCCGGCCGTCGTACTTGTCGGCCTGGGCGGCGTAGTAGAACGTCCGCCGGATCGCGGTCGCCACCTCCTCGGCCGCGGCGGCGGGCTTGGCGCCCGTCATCGCGACGAGGCGGTCGCGGAACTCGGCCGCCCGCGCCTCGAGGTTCTCGGCGACGAAATAGAGCACCTGGGCGCGGTTGTGCGCCGTCGCCGCGCCCCACGCGCCCGCCTTCGCCGCCGCCTCGACGGCGTTGCGGATGTCCTTGCGGTTGCCGAGCCCGGCCTGGCCGATCGGCCGGCCCTTCGGGTCGCGCACGGTGTAGCTGTGGCCGGAATCCGGCCGCGCCTGCTTGCCGCCGACATAGAGCTTTGCGGTGCGGTCGATCGTCGGCACGCCGGTCGGCGCCTCGCTGTCGGCCGGCAGCGCCGAGAGCTTTCCGGCCGCCACGGCCTTGTCGCCCTTCAGCGCCTTCTCCCAGTCGGCGACGAGGTACTCGTAGAGCCCCTCGCGGCCGCCCTCGCGGCCGAAGCCGCTCTCGCGGTAGCCGCCGAAGCCGGCGCCGGCGTCGAACAGGTTGGTCGAGTTCACCCACACGACGCCCGCCTTCAGCCGCGCCGCGACGTCGAGCGAGCGGTTGAGGTTCTCCGACCACACCGAGGCGGCGAGGCCGTAGCGGGTGTTGTTGGCGAGCGCCACCGCCTCGTCGGGGGTGCGGAAGGTCATGCCGACGGCGACCGGGCCGAAGATCTCGACCTCGGCCACCGTCGAGGCCGGCTCGACGCCGGTGAAGAACGTCGGCGGGTAGAAGCAGCCGGTCTCCGGCATCGGCTGCGACGACTGCCACAGCGTGCCGCCCTCCGCCTTGCCCTTGGCGACGAGGGCGCGGATGCGCTCGAGCTGCACCGGGGCGACGATCGCCCCCATGTCGACCGACTTGTCGAGCGGGTCGCCGACCCGGAGCGTCTCCATGCGCCGCTTCAGCTTGTCGAAGAAGCGCTCGGCGATGCCCTCCTGCACCAGGAGGCGCGAGCCGGCGCAGCAGACCTGGCCCTGGTTGAACCAGATCGCGTCGACGACGCCCTCGATCGCGCCGTCGATGTCGGCGTCCTCGAAGACGATGAACGGCGACTTGCCCCCGAGCTCGAGCGACAGCTTCTTGCCGGTGCCGGCGGTCGCCGCGCGGATGATCCGGCCGACCTCCGTCGAGCCGGTGAAGGCGATCTTGTCGACGCCGGCGTGCTCGACGAGGGCCGCCCCCGTCGCCCCGTCGCCGGTGACGATGTTGACGACGCCGGCCGGCAGCCCGGCCTCGCGGCAGATCTCGGCGAAGGCGAGCGCCGTCAGGGGCGTGAACTCAGCCGGCTTCAGCACCACCGTGTTGCCGGCGGCGAGCGCCGGGGCGATCTTCCAGGCGAGCATCAGGAGCGGGAAGTTCCATGGGATGATCTGCCCGCAGACGCCGACCGGCCCGTAGCCCGGGAACTCACTGTCGAGGATCTCCGCCCAGCCGGCGTGGTGGTAGAAGTGGCGGGCGACCAGCGGCACGTCGATGTCGCGCGTCTCGCGGATCGGCTTGCCGTTGTCCATCGCCTCGAGCACCGCGAGGAAGCGCTCGCGCTTCTGGATGTGCCGGGCGATCGCGTAGAGGTGGCGGGCGCGCTGGTGGCCGGGAAGCGCCTTCCAGCCGTCGAGCGCCTTGCGCGCGGCCTTGACCGCCGCGTCGACGTCGGCCGCCGTGCCGTTCGCCACCTTGGCGATGACGGTCGCGTGCGCCGGGTCGCTCACCTCGAAGACGCCGCCCTCCACCGAGGGCACGAAGGCGCCGCCGATGAAGTGGCCGAAGCCCTCGCCGTGCGCCGTCAGCCAGGCGGTCACGTGGTCGTTCGCCTCCGGCGCCGGCCCGTAGTCCATGGTCTCGAGAATGTCCCTGATCTTCGCCATGTTCGGGGTCCTCAGGCGAGCGCGTGGTGGGAAAGCGCGGCGTAGCGGCCGGTCACGTAGTGCTCGAGCTGGCGCTCGATGTCGCCGAGGAGCGAGCTCGCGCCGATGCGGAAGAGGTCGGGCTCGAGCCACGGCCGGCCGAGCTCCTCCTTCATCAGGATCTGCCACGTCATCGCGTCCTTGGCGGTGCGCAGGCCGCCGGCCGGCTTGAAGCCGACCTCGAGCCCGGTCGCCGCCGCGTAGTCGCGGATGGCGCGCACCATCACGAGGCTCACCGGCAGGGTGGCGTTGACGTCCTCCTTGCCGGTCGAGGTCTTGATGAAGTCGGCGCCGGCCATCATCGCCACCATGCTCGCCTTGTAGACGTTGCGCAGCGTCTTCAGGTCGCCGGTGGCGAGGATCGTCTTCAGGTGCGCCTCGCCGCAGGCGGCGCGCATCGCCCGGATCTCGTCGTAGAGGCCCTGCCAGTCCTGCTGGAAGACGAGCGCCCGGCTGATGACGATGTCGATCTCCTCGGCGCCCTCGGCGACGGCGTAGCGGATCTCGTCGAGCCGCTGGGCGAGCGGCGTCAGCCCGGCCGGGAAGCCGGTCGCCACCGAGGCGACCGGGATGCCGGAGCCGGCGAGCGCCTTCACCGCCGGCGGCACCATGGTCGGGTAGACGCACACCGCGCCGACCGTCGGCGGCGCGTCGGAGAGGCCGAGCCCCTCGACGATGTCCTCGCGCAGCGGCCGCCGCGCCTTCATGCAGAGCCGGTGGACGCGGCCCGGCGTGTCGTCGCCGGCAAGCGTCGTGAGGTCGATGCAGGTGATCGCCTTCACGAGCCAGGCGGCCTGGTATTCCTTCTTCACCGAGCGCCGCGCGGGCAGCGAGGCCGCCCGCCGCTCGGCCGCCGAGAGGTTCACCTCGGCGGCGTCGAACCAGTCGACATGCAGGGGCGTGCCGTCGTTGCGCGGCCGGTTGTGGGTGCCCGCCTTCGGGCCGTGGTCGGACTTGTTCAGCATCACCCGCGTCCCATGCGATGGTCGATCAGCCGGTTGAGCAAGATTGCGGCGACGATGATCACGCCGGTCACCGTCATCTGGTAGAACGAGCCGAGGCCCAGAAGGTTGAAGATGTTGCGCAGAACCTGCAGCAGCATGACGGCGAAGAAGGTGCCGAGCACCCCGCCGCGCCCGCCGAACAGGCTGGTGCCGCCGAGCACCACCGCGGCGATGGCGTCGAGCTCGAGGCCCTGCGCGGCGGTCGGCTGGCCGATCCGGAGCCTCGACGTCAGCATGATGCCGCCGAGCGAGGCCATCAGGCCGGAGACGGCGAACACCGCCGTCGTCATCAGCCGCGTCGGCAGGCCGGAGAGCCGCGCAGCCTCGGCGTTGCCGCCGGTCGCGTAGACGTATTCGCCGAACACCGTCGCCCGCAGCACCAGCCCGGCGATCAGGCAGACGACGACGAAGATGATGCCCATCAGCGGGAACTCGATGCCCGGGAACACCGGCACCATGGTCGAGCCGAGCGCGCCGAACCCCTTCGGCAGGTTGCCGATCGGCGTGCCCTCGGAGATCAGGTAGGTGATGCCGCGGAACGAGACGAGGCCGGCGAGCGTGACGATGAAGCTCGGCACCTGCGCATAGGCCGAGATGCCGCCCATCAGCGCGCCGCCGGCGACGCCGACGAGGAGCGTCACCGCCACCGCCACGAACGGGTCGACGCCGGTCGCGAGCAGCAGCGCCACGATCATCCCGGAGAGCGCCACCATGCTGCCGACCGAGAGGTCGATGTTGGCGGTCAGGATGACGAAGGTCATGCCCACCGCGACGACGCCGACCACCGCCGCCTGCTGGAACAGGTTGGAGATGTTGGCGAGCGTCAGGAAGTTGCTCGACAGCGTCGAGGCGATGGCGACGACGACGAAGAAGATGACGATGAAGTTGTAGCGCACCGCGAGGTCGATCGCCGCCGACAGGGCGGACCTCCGTCCCTCCTCGGCGCCGGTCGCCGCGATGCGGCTGTCGGAGACGGCCATGGTCAGTCCCTCGCTCCCAGGATGGAGGCCTTGAGGATGTCGTCGCGGCTGGCGACCGACGGGTCGAAGCGCTGCACGTTGCGGCCCTCGTGGAACACCCAGATCGCGTCGCAGGCGGCATAGAGCTCGTCGAGCTCGCTCGAGGCGACGATGACCGCCGCCCCGTCGTCGGCGAGCGCCCGCACGAGCTGGTAGAGGTCTGCCTTGGCGCCGACGTCGAGGCCGCGGCTCGGCTCGTCGAGCAGCAGCACCCGGCTGCCGTCGATGATCCACTTCGCCAGCACCACCTTCTGCTGGTTGCCGCCGGAGAGCTGGCGCACCGGCCGGTCGGCGGCGCTGTACTTGGTCGAGAGGCTCCTCAGCACCGGCTCGGCGCGCGCCTGCATCGCCCGGTGGCTGATCGTCCGGCCGGTGCGGAGCGAGGGCAGCACGGCGTTGCGGTAGATCGCCTGGTCGAGGATCAGCCCCTCGGTCTTGCGGTTCTCCGGCACGAGGCCGAGGCCGCGGCGGATCGCGTCGGCCGGATGGCGCGGCGCGAGCCGCTCGCCGCCGAGCGTCACCTCGCCCTCGAAGGCGACGTCGCCGAAGAGCGCCTTGAGGAAGGTCGTGCGGCCGGAACCGTTGAGGCCGGAGAGCCCGACGATCTCGCCCCAGCGCACCGTGAAGTCGCGGATGCCGAGGCCGTGCGGCCCGTCGAGCCGGTCGACCTGGAGCGCCACCCCGCCCGTCACCTCGCGCTTGCCGGAGCGCTCGACCAGCGAGCGGTTCTGCCCGATCACCGCCTCGACGATGGTCTCCTCCGGCGTGCCGGCGACGTCGAAGGTGTCGATCGTCCGGCCGCCGCGCAGCACCGTCACGCGGTCGCCGATCTCGCGGATCTCGTTCAGCCGGTGGCTGACGTAGAGGATCGCGACGCCCTGGCGGACGAGCTCGCGGATCACCTCGAACACGCTCTCGAGCTCGTGCTCGTTCAAGGCCGCCGAGGGCTCGTCCATGATGATGACCTTGGCGTCCATGGTCAGCGAGCGGGCGATCGCCGCGAGCTGCTGGTTCGCCACCGAGAGCGTCTCGACGCGGGCGTCGGCCGCGAAGCGGGCGCCGACCCGGGCGAGCGCCTCGCGCGTCCGCCGCCGCCGCAGGCCGCGGTCGATGATGCCGAAGCGGCCGGGCGCGTGGCCGAGGAAGAGGTTCTGCTCGACGGTCAGCTGCGGCACCAGGTCGAGCTCCTGGTAGATCATCGAGATGCCGGCGCGGGCGCCCTCGTGCGGCGAGCGCAGGCGGATCGGCGCGCCGTCGAGCAGCATCTCGCCGGTGGTCGGCCGGTAGGCGCCGGAGATGATCTTGAGGAGCGTCGACTTGCCGGCGCCGTTCGCCCCGAGCAGGCAGTGCACCTCGCCCGGCCGGACCGACAGCGAGGCGTCCTCGAGCGCGACGACGTTCGGCGGAAACCGCTTCGAGATGTTGCGGACGGTGAGGACGTCAGCGGCCATGCTCGGACCCGATCAGGTATTCCGCCGACGCCGCGTCGATGACGAGCACGTTGGCGTAGCCGGCCTTCAGCACCGCGCGCAGCACGGCGTGCTTCGCCCGCCCGGCGCTGACGCAGACCGCCCGCTCCTTGCCGCGCAGGCTCTCCGGCCGGAGCCCGAGGGTGCGCGAATCGAGCTCCGGCGCGGCGATCGCGCCGTCGGCGTCGATGAAGTGGCCGAGGATGTCGCCGATCGCGCCGATGCGGCCGAGGGCGTCGATGTCGGCGGTGTCGAGGTAGCCGGATTCGACCAGCACCGAGTGGTGCGACAGCGCGCCGATGCTGAAGCAGACGACCGGCGCCTGCTCGGCGAGGTCGAGCACCGCGGCGATCACCGGGTCCTGCTCCAGCGCCTCGCGGGTGCTCTCCTTGCCGACGATCGCCGGCACCGGCAGCAGCGTCGCGACGCCGTTGCCGGCGCGCGCGAAGCGCTCGGCGACGACGTTCGTCTGCTGCGAGGTCGAGCGCACGTTGGTCGCGCCGTTGACGAGCACGACGTGCACGCCGTCGTTCCACGCCGGCGGCAGCCAGTGGGCGACGGCGGCCATGGTGCGGCCCCACGACACCCCGATCAGCGACACCGGCGGGTTGATGCCGGCGAGGTACTGGCCGGCCGCCTGCGCCACGCCGTCGAGGCTCATGCCGTCGTCGTCGGCGTAGCCGCCCGGCACGACGATCGCCTCGACGAGGCCGAAGCGCTTCTGCAGCGCGGTCTCGAGGTCGGGCCGGCGCTGCGAGCGCGGCACGATCTCGATGCGCACGATGCCGAGCTCACGCGCCTCGCGGATCAGCCGGCTCACCTGCCAGCGCGTCAGGCCGACCTCGGTCGCGATCTCGCTCTGGGTCTTCTCGAGGTCGTAGTAGAGCTTGGCGACCTGCACCATCAGGTGCTCGCGGAGCTCGTCCGAGGGAAGCCTGACGGAGGTGGGGCTGGGCGTGGCCATCCGGATCGTCCTCTACCGCGACGCCCGCGCAAGTCTATGCGCGATGGGGGCGACCGTCTCCGTCGCCTCCCGGTAGAGCGACAGCATCCCGGCGTAGCGGGCGTGGCTCGCGGCGTCCGGCTCGACGAGGGCGCCGGGCGCCGCGCAGGCCGTCGAGGCGGTCTCGAGGTCGGGGAAGAGCCCGAGCGCGGTCGCCGCCGACACCGCGCCGCCGACGAGCGACAGGTTGTCGTCGGAGACGATGCGGACCGGCAGCCCGATGGCGTCGACGGTGGCGCGCACCCACGCCGGGTTGCGGCAGATGCCGCCGGCGAGCACGAAGCGGTCGACCGGGATGCCGCCGGCGATCAGCCCGGCGACGACGTTGGCCGAGCCGAGCGCGATCGCCTCGACCGCCGAGCGATAGAGCGTGGCGCGGTCGTGCCAGAGCGAGAGGCCGAGGATCGCGCCGCGCAGGTCGGGGTCGCGGTAGGGCGTGCGGTTGCCCATCCAGTAGTCGAGGGTGACGAGCCCGGTGGCGCCGACCTCGGCCGTCGCCGCCTCGGCCATCAGCGCCGCCGCGCCGGCCTCGTCGAGCCCGAAGATCTTGTCGGTGAGCCAGGTGAGGATCGCCCCGGCCGAGACCTGGCCGCCCTCGATCAGCCACAGCCCGTCGACGAGGGCGTCCGGATAGGGCCCCCAGATGCCGCCGACCTCCGGCCGCCGGGCGGCGTGCGTCAGGTGCACGACCGAGGTGCCGCCGATCATCAGCATCCCGCCCGGCGCCACCGTGCCGGCGCCGAAGACGCCCATGTGCGCGTCGATGCCGCCCTGGGCGACGAGCGGCGTGCCGGCGATGCCGAGCAGCGCGGCGACCTCCGGCCGCATCCGCTCGACGGCGGCGCCGACCGGCACGATCGCGCCCGGCAGCTTGGCGAGCAGGTCCGGCACCGCGAAGGCGTCGAACAGCTCCGGCGGGAAGCGGCCGGCGCGCGGGTCGTAGTTCCACTTGCAGGTGGCGTTGAGGCGCGAGCCGGCCCAGCGGCCGGTGAGGCGGAAGTTGATGAGGTCGACCGCCTCGCAGACCACCTCGGCGGCGCGCCAGGTCTCCGGCTCGTGGCGGGCGAGCCACATCGCCTTCGGCACCAGCCACTCGACGGCGTCGCCGCCGCCGCTGTAGTCGAGCACCGGGTGGGAGACCTGCTCCGTCGCCTGCGATTCCGCCGCCGCGCGGCAGTCCATCCACAGGATCGCCGGACGCAGCGGCGTGCCGTCCCGGCGGCAGGCGACGACGGTCGAGGAGGTGGCGGCGACGCACACCCCGGCGATGTCGTTTCGGTCGGCCTCGGCGAGCGCACCGCGCACCGCCGGCGCGAGCGCCGACCACCATTCCGCGGGGTCCTGCTCGGCCCAGCCGCGCTGCGGATGCGTCGTCGCGTAGGGCGCCTCGGCGCGCCCGACGATCGCCCGCCGGGCGACGTCGTAGACGCCGGCACGGACGCCGCCGGTGCCGAAGTCGAGCGCCAAAACGAGGCTCATCGCATGCTCCGCCGTCGCCGGCCGGCCCCGATCGTCAGGGCCGGAACATCACCTTCGAGAAGAAGGTATTGCGATCCTTGAAGGCTTCGAACATCGCCGGCAGCTCGGCGAGGTCGAGGTCGTGCGAGATCATGAACTCCCACTTGAGGTCGCCGGAGGCAAGCTTCTCGAGCGTCACCGTCCACTGGTCGCCGGGATAGGGCGCGCCGAACGAGTTCCACGAGCCGTGCAGCGACACCTCCTGGCGCAGGAAGTGCTGGAACGCCTTCAGCTCCAGCGACACGTCGCCGACCGGGATGCCGATGAACACCACGTGGCCGCCGGGCGCCGCCATGCGGACGGCGAGGTTGATCGACGAGGGGTGGCCGGCCGCCTCGATGATGAGGTCGCACGGCAGGTCCGCCGCCGCGGCGTCGGACGACAGGAACGTGTGGGTGGCGCCGGCCTCGCGGGCGAGCTCCAGCTTCCGCTCCGACACGTCGACGGCGACCACCTCGCGGGCGCCCATCAGGCGCATCCACTGGATCGCGAACAGGCCGATCGGGCCGCAGCCGACGACGCCGCCGCGCGCGCCCATGGTGAGGCTGCCGCCCTTCCAGATCGCGTGCAGCGCGATCGAGGCCGGGTCGGTCATGGCGACGGCGGTCGGATTGATGTTGGCCGGCGTCTTCAGGAGGTTCGACACCGGCACGCAGACGAACTCGGCATAGGCGCCGTCGCGCCGGCTGCCGAAGTAGTCGTAGTTGCGGCAGCGCGAATACTGGCCGCGCAGGCACTGGTCGCAGCGGTGGCACGGCAGCATCGGCGGGATGGCGACGAGCTCGCCCTCCTCGAAGCCCTCGACGCCTTCGCCGACGTCGACGATGTGGCCGGAGAACTCGTGGCCGCAGATCAGCGGCATGCGGTGCGCGCCCTTGGTCAGCATGCGCGGCAGGTCCGACCCGCAGACGCCGACGGCGGCGACCTTGAGGAGGACGTTGCCGGGCCCGACGGCCGGAACCGGCACCTCTTCGAGCCGAATGTCGCCGGGGGCATGAAGCACTGCCGCACGCATGGGAGCCACCTGTCTATGGGCCGTCTGGAAAGCGATGTCGAAGGGCCGCCGGGCGGCCGGGCGCCGGAGCGCGAGAACTCGGGCCGGCGGGCCGCTCGCGGCCCGCGCGGGAAAAAAGGTGCGGGAAGGCGCCACGCGGCAGCGCCTTCCCGCAGTCTTGGGAGAGGATCAGTCCTTGAGGACCTCGGGGCGATACTCGGCGAACAGCGCGTCGTGCTTGATCTCGCCGACGTTCGCCTTGGTCACCGCCGCCGTGCCGGCGTCGACGAAGGAGGGCACCGTCTCGCCGTTCTTCAGCGCGCGGGCGACCTGGATCGTCACGTCGCCGAGGTACTGCGGGTCGTTGAGCGCGGTCGCGACGTAGTTGCCGCCCGAGCCCATCACGTCGAGCGCCTCGGAGAGGCCGTCGACGCCGGCGACGATGACGTCGTTCCGGCCGGCCTCCTGCAGCACCTGCAGGGCGCCGAGCGCCATGTCGTCGTTGTGCGCGTAGACGACGGCGACGTCGGCGTTGGCCTGCAGCAGGTCCTGCATCGCCGTCACCGCGTTGGCGCGCACGTACTCGGCGTAGGGGCCCTCGACGATGGTGTGGCCGCTGCCCTCGATCGCCGCGTGGAAGCCGTCGCGCCGGTCCATCATCACCGCGCCGCCGGCGTCGCCCTGGATCTCGATGATCTTGACGCCGCTCTTGCCGGCCTCCTTCAGCGCGGCGACCACCGCCTCGCCGACGAGCTTGCCCATCTGCTTGTTGTCGCGGCCGATGTGGGCGGTGAACTTGTCCTTGACGCTGCGGTCGACGGTGATCACCGGGATGCCGGCCGCCGCGGCGGCCTCGAGCGAGGGCACCACCGCGTCGGCGTTCGCCGGGTTGATGATGAGCACGTCGACGCCCTGGGTGATCAGGTCCTGGATGTCGTTGTTCTGCTTGCTGACGTCGCCGTTGGCGTCGAGGAAGATCAGCTCGTCGCCGCCCGCGTTCGCCGCCGCGATCGCCCCGTCACGGAGCTGCACGTAGAACGGCGACTGCAGCGTCACCTGGCTGAAGCCGAACTTGAGCCCTTCGGCGCTGGCGCCGGTCGAGAGGCCGAACGAGGCCGCGATGACGGCGGCGCCGGCGTAGAGAGCCATCCTGCGAGTGAGCATCTTCTCCTCCGAAATCTCACATGTGAGCATTTATTGCTCATCTGCGGGACCAAGAGCTAAGCGAGACGTCGAAAGCCGTCAAACGGATTCGATGCTGCACCTGCGAAGATGAGCAGTGATTTCACAAATGTGCAGGTCGAGGCGATGGGGTCTTCGGGGCCGCCGCGGCGCGCGAATCCGGCTCGCGGCGGCCGAACCGGCGTCCTAAGCTCCCGGGACAGAACAACCAGGGAGGAATGCCCGATGCGCGCCGTCCGTATAGCCGCCGCGACCCTCGTCTCGCTCGCCGCGCTGACCGCGCTGGCCCGCGCCGACGGCGTGCCGAATATCGTCGGCACCTGGAAGGGAACCGCCTATGCCGTGCAGGTCGGTCCCACACCGTACCGCCAGTCGGACACGCTCGCGCCGAAGTTCCCGGACGCCGGAATGGAGTTCACCTACGAGATCACCGAGCAGCACGACAACCGCTTCGCCGGCACCATGCGCGGCGGCAAGTTCGCGGAGACGATCATCGGCGCCATCAGCCCCGACAACGTCTCCGGCGTGATGCTCGACGACGACGGCGACTACACCTTCACCTTCGCCGACGCGAACACCCTGAACCTCTGCTACCGCCACTCCTACCCGCTGAGCCGGGTCGTCGCCTGCTGGCAGGCGAAGCGCTCGTAGGAGGGCGCCCGGACACGGGGCGCGACGCCGGGCGGCCCGCCGCCCGGCGCGGCCGGCTCAGGGCCGCTGCTTGTAGTCGAAGTCGCCGTCGCTCAAGAGCCAGAACGCCGAGACCTTGCCGTCGCGGAGGTGATAGAAGTAGGTCACCTCGGTGACGAGCGTCCCGCCCGTCTGGATCAGCCGGCAGGTGAAGACGAAGCGGATCGCGAACTTGTCCTCGTCGGCGACGATGTCGCGGATGTCGTAGACCGGGTCGCCGAAGTTCAGCACGTCCCACTGCAGCCGGTTCGACACGTCCTCGAGGACGAGGGTCTGGCTGCGGTGATGGCCGACCATGTCGGCATGGTAGAAGCGCGGCAGCGCGGTGTGGTCGAAGGTCTCCCACACCTCGCGCATCAGGCGAACGGCGAAGTCACGGGTCTCGGTCGGGGTCATGGCGATCCTTCGGGACTGTGCGACGGCTCGACCCGCTCCATAGCACGCCGCGCCCGTCCCGGCCCGCCCCGCCGGGTCCGCGGAGCGCGGAGGTCCGCGCCGAAAACGCAGAAGGGCGGCCCGACGGCCGCCCTCCCCGATCGCGAAACGTCGGGACGTGCCCGAGGCGCCTCAGTTCTTGGTCTTGTCGACCAGGGCCTTCGCCTTGATCCACGGCATCATGTCGCGCAGGCGGGCGCCGACCTCCTCGATCTGGTGCGCGTTGTTGCGGGCGCGCGTCGCCTTGAACGAGGTCTGGTTGACCTTGTTCTCGAGCATCCAGTCACGGGTGAACTTGCCCGACTGGATGTCGTTCAGCACCCGCTTCATCTCGGCCTTCGTCTCGGCGGTGATGATGCGCGGGCCGGTGACGTACTCGCCGTACTCGGCGGTGTTGGAGATCGAGTAGTTCATGTTGGCGATGCCGCCCTCGTAGATGAGGTCGACGATCAGCTTCACCTCGTGCAGGCACTCGAAGTAGGCCATCTCCGGCGCGTAGCCAGCCTCGACCAGCGTCTCGAAGCCGGCGCGGATGAGCTCGACGAGGCCGCCGCACAGCACCGCCTGCTCGCCGAACAGGTCGGTCTCGCACTCTTCCTTGAAGGTCGTCTCGATGATGCCGGCGCGGCCACCGCCGATGGCGCTCGCATAGGAGAGGCCGAGGTCGTGGGCGTTGCCCGAGGCGTCCTGCGAGATCGCGATCAGGCACGGCACGCCGCCGCCGCGCTGGTACTCGCTGCGCACCGTGTGGCCCGGGCCCTTCGGCGCCACCATCAGCACGTCGATGTCCTTGCGCGGCTCGATCAGGTTGAAGTGCACGTTGAGGCCGTGCGCGAACAGGAGGGCGGCGCCCTCCTTCATGTTGTCGTGCAGGCTCTCGCGGTAGATGTCGCCCTGCAACTCGTCCGGCGTCAGCATCATGACGACGTCGGCCCACTTGGCCGCCTCGGCCGGGCTCATCACCGGCAGGCCGGCGGCCTCGGCCTTCTTGGCCGTCGCCGAGCCCGGACGCAGCGCCACCGCCACCTCCTTGACGCCCGAGTCCTTGAGGTTCAGCGCATGGGCGTGGCCCTGGCTGCCATAGCCGACGACGGCGACCTTCTTGCCCTTGATGAGGTTCAGGTCGGCATCCCGATCGTAGTAAACGCGCATTTTCTTTTGATCCCAGTTGGCAGGAAAGGATTGCCGCGATGCGGCGGCTTCAGGTTGGCGACTCGAGGCCGGCGAGGAGCGACAGGCGGCGTCTGACCTCGTCGAGCAAGTCCGGAGGAACGGCGCCGATGCGACGGCAATGGCGAGCGACCGGATCGACGGCGCGGATCTGATCCACCACGACCGCTCCCCTCACGCGGCCGATCGGCGGCAGCGACACCTTGAACGGCCAGGGCGCTTCGTTCCGCGTGATGGGGCAGACGACGAGCAGCGACGAAGCCTCGTTGTACGAGGCGAGCGAGACGACCAGCGCAGGCCGGCGACCCGCCTGCTCGTGGCCCACCGGAACGCCGAAGTCGATCCAAACGACATCGCCCGCCTCAAGAGGCTTTTCGTCCGCGCTCACGCGTCAGCCCCATTTCCTCGTCCGTCGGCGCGATGTCGCTCCAGTCGTCCTGTGGCCATTCGGTCGGCAGGATGCCCCAGTCCTCGAGCGGCGGGGCATTCTCCTTGCCGATCCGCTTCATCTCCGCGACGAGGTCGTCGAGCGAGAGGCGCGGCACCCGCGGCGTCGCCACGAGCTCGGCCCTGCCCTTCTCGACCGTGAGCTCCATCGTCTCGCCCGGCTTCACGCCGAGCGCCTCGACCGCCGCCTTCGGCAGACGGACGGCGACGCTGTTGCCCCACTTGGCGACCTTGACCTTCATCGCTTCGACCTTCGTCGGATATCCGGCGGTATATCCGCCGGCCTCCGGGCACGCAAGGCCGGGACGGGGCTCATCGCCCCGCTCACATCGCCTCGCCGCCGCGCGCGATCGCCGCGATGCCGGTGCGCGACACCTCGATGGTGCCGAGCGAGGCCATCAGCCCGATGAAGCGGTCGATGTCCGCCGTCGCCCCGGTCATCTCGAAGATGAACGACTCGAGCGTCGCGTCGACGGGGGTCGCGCCGAAGGCCTGCGCGAGGCGGAGCGCCTCGACGCGCGCCTCGCCGCGCCCGATCACCTTGACGAGCGCGAGCTCGCGCTCGATCGCCGCGCCAGCGACCGTGAGGTCGGCCACCCGGTGCACCGGCACGAGGCGGGCGAGCTGGCTCTTGATCTGCTCGATCACCATCGGCGAACCGGTCGTCACGATGGTGATCCGCGACACGTGCTTGTCGTGCTGCGTCTCCGACACCGTCAGGCTGTCGATGTTGTAGCCGCGCCCGGAGAACAGCCCGATCACCCGCGCCAGCACGCCGGGCTCGTTGTCGACCAGGATCGACAGCGTGTGGGTCTCGATCGTCTCGGGAGCGCGCATCGGCTTCTCAACCTTGGTCAGCATGGTCGAACCTTGCTTTTGAGAGGGGGAACGGCGGGCGAGCGGCGCGCCGCTCACACCAGCATCTTGCCCTCTTCGTCGATCGCCTCGCCGAGCTCCTCGTCGGTCTCCACCCCGAGCAGCATCTCGTGGTGGCCCTTGCCGGAGGGGATCATCGGGAAGCAGTTGGCGAGGTTCGCGACGCGGCAGTCGAACAGCACCGGCCGCTTCACCGAGATCATCTCGGCGATCGCGCCGTCGAGGTCGCCCGGCTTCTCGCAGCGCATGCCGACGCAGCCGTAGGCCTCCGCCAGCTTGACGAAGTCCGGCAGCGCCTCGGTGTAGGAGTGCGACAGCCGGTTGCCGTGCAGAAGCTGCTGCCACTGCCGCACCATCCCCATGTACTGGTTGTTGAGGATGAAGATCTTGACCGGCAGGTCGTGCTGCACGGCGGTCGACATCTCCTGCATCGTCATCAGCACCGAGGCGTCGCCGGCGATGTCGACGACGAGGCTGTCCGGGTGGGCGACCTGCGCGCCGATCGCCGCCGGCAGGCCGTAGCCCATGGTGCCGAGGCCGCCGGAGGTCATCCAGCGGTTCGGCTGGTCGAAGTGGAAGAACTGCGCCGCCCACATCTGGTGCTGGCCGACTTCCGTCGTGACGTAGACGTCCTTGTCGCGCGTCGCCGCGTAGAGCCGCTCGATCGCGTACTGCGGCATGATCACGTCGCGCCGCTTGCGGTAGGCGAGGCTGTTCTTCGCCCGCCAGCCGTCGATCTCGCGCCACCAGCGCTCGAGCGCCTTGCGGTCCTGGCCGTGCGCCTCGGCACGCCACAGCCGGACCATGTCCTCGAGCACGTGGGCGACGTCGCCGACGATCGGCACGTCGACCTTCACCGTCTTGTTGATCGACGACGGGTCGATGTCGATGTGGATCTTCTGCGAGCCCGGCGAGAAGGCGTCGAGGCGGCCGGTGATGCGGTCGTCGAAGCGCGCGCCGATGCACACCATGACGTCGCAGTCGTGCATCGCGAGGTTCGCCTCGTAGGTGCCGTGCATGCCGAGCATGCCGAGCCACTGCCGGTCCGAGGCCGGGAAGGCGCCGAGACCCATCAGCGTCGAGGTGACGGGGAAGCCGCCGAGCCGGGCGAGCTCGCGCAGCAGCTGGCTCGCCGCCGGCCCCGAGTTGATCACGCCGCCGCCGGTGTAGAGGATCGGCCGCTTGGCGCCGGCCATCAGCTGGACGGCCTTGCGGATCGCCGAGAGGTCGCCCTTCACGGCCGGCCGGTAGGTCTTGTGGACGACGTTCTTCGGCCCGGAATAGAGGCCGCGGGCGAACTGAACGTCCTTCGGGATGTCGACGACGACCGGTCCCGGCCGCCCGGTGGTGGCGACGTAGAACGCCTCGTGCAGGATGCGCGGCAGGTCCTCGATGCGCTTCACCAGCCAGTTGTGCTTGGTGCACGGCCGGGTGATGCCGACGGTGTCGCACTCCTGGAAGGCGTCGCTGCCGATCAGGTGGCTGGCGACCTGGCCGGTGATGACGACGAGCGGGATCGAGTCGAGCAGCGCGTCGGTCAGCGGGGTGACGACGTTGGTCGCGCCGGGGCCGGAGGTGACGAGGCAGACGCCCGGCTTGCCGGTCGAGCGGGCGTAGCCCTCGGCCGCGTGGCCGGCGCCCTGCTCGTGCCGGACGAGGATGTGGCGCACCTTGTCCTGCTGGAAGATCTCGTCGTAGATCGGCAGCACCGCCCCGCCCGGATATCCGAACAGCGTGTCGACCCCGTGGTCGATCAGCGCCTGGATCACCATCTCGGCGCCCGTCATCTCCCGCGTCGTCATCGTCGTCACTCCGGCTTCTTCTTCCGCCCGGGCGGCGCTGGGAGCGCTCCGGGCAATAAAAAAGGGCCCCTGAAGGAGGCCCTGCCCGCGCACCACCGATCCTGACGGCTGTCAAGCCATCGCGGCGGCGCGCTCCCAAATTACGATAAGGACGTAACCGGCCATCGGCCGCGTCTCCCGAGTTGAAGTGGCCGGGACCGTAGACGCGCCGCCCGCGCCGGTCAAGCCGGAAGTGCAGGATCTTTCAAGATCGCCGCCGCCGCTTCCCGGATGTTGCGCGGATCGAACCGCCACCAGTCCGCCATCCGGTTGCGGAACCACGTCTCCTGCCGCCGCGCGTAGCGCCGCGTGTCGACCACGGCACGGCCGAGCGCCTGGTTCGGGGCGATGTCGCCGCGCGCCGCCGCGGCGAAGGCCTGGACGCCGATCGCCCGCGACGCCGGCAGCGCCGGGTCGAGGTCGAGGCGGGCGAACGCCGCCGCCTCGTCGAGCGCGCCGGCCTCGATCATCCGGCCGACCCTCTCCTCGATGCGGGCGTGCAGCCACGCCCGGTCGGGCGCCAGCACCACGCGCACCGCCTCGGCCGGGTCGAGCAGCGGCGTCGACACGGTGCGCTGCCAGTCGTCGAGCGAGCGGCCGGTCGCCTCGATCACCTCGAGCGCGCGCAAGATGCGCTGCGGGTCGCTGTCGCGCAGGCGGGCGGCCATCGCCGGGTCGCGGCGGGCGAGCCGCGCGTGCAGCCCGACCGGCCCCAGCTGCACCGCCTCGCGGCGTAGCCCTTCGCGCACCGCCTCGGGGATCTCCGGCACCGGCGCGAGGCCGCGCGTCAGCGCCTCGAAATAGAGCCCGGTGCCGCCGACGACGATCGGCACCCGCCCCGCGGCCGCCGCCTCGGCGAGCACGGGCGCCACGTCGGCGAGCCAGCGCGCCACCGAATAGGCCTCGCGCGCCGGCACGTGGCCGTAGAGCCGGTGCGGCACCGTCGCCGCCTCGGCCGGCGTCGGCCGGGCGGTCAGGATCGACAGCTCGGCGTAGACCTGCATCGCGTCGGCGTTCACCACCGGCCCGCCGGTCTCCCCGGCGAGCGCCAGCGCCAGCGCCGACTTGCCGCTCGCGGTCGGCCCGGCTATCAGGATCGCCCGCGCCCGCCGCGCCCCCGCTGACCGGAACTCTTCGATGGAACTCGTCGCCACTCTCGTCTCCGATCCGGCGGCGCCGGCCGTCGACGGGCCGGCGGTCGTCCGCGCGCGCGAAGCCCTCCCCGCCGCCGCCGTCGACGTCCTCGCGCCGGGCGTCGCCGCCGACCTCGCCTTCGCCGAGGACGCCGCCCCCGGCGCCGTCGAGGCGCGGCTGCGCGACGCCCTCGCCGGCCTTCCCGTCGACGTCTTCGTGCAACGGCCGGGCGCCCGCCGCAAGCGCCTCCTCCTCGCCGACATGGATTCGACCCTGATCGGCCAGGAGTGCATCGACGAGCTCGCCGCCGAGCTCGGCATCAAGGACCGCATCGCCGCCATCACCGAGCGGGCGATGCAGGGCGAGATCGCCTTCGAGCCGGCGCTCCGGGAGCGCGTCGCCCTCCTCGCCGGCCTCGACGCCGGCGTCGTCGGCAAGGTGTGGCGGGAGCGCATCCGCCTAACCCCCGGCGCCCGCACCCTCGTCGCCACGATGCGCGCCGCCGGCGCCTACACCGCGGTCGTCTCCGGCGGCTTCACCGCCTTCACCGAGAAGGTCTCGGCCGCGCTCGGCTTCGACGAGCACCGCGCCAACGTGCTGGAGATCCGCGACGGCCTCCTCGCCGGCACCGTCACCGAGCCGATCCTCGGCCGCGACGCCAAGCGCCAGCGCCTGCTCGACCTCGCCCGCGAGCACGGCCTCGCCCTCGCCGAGACGCTGGCGGTGGGCGACGGGGCGAACGACCTCGCGATGATCCGCGAGGCCGGCCTCGGCGTCGCCTTCCGCGCCAAGCCCGCCGTCGCCGCCGAGGCCGACGCCCGCGTCGAGCACGGCGACCTCACCGCGCTCCTCTACTTCCAGGGCTTCCGCCGGCAAGACCTCGCCGGCTGAGGGGGGGCACCCACCCTCCCCTGGAGGGGGAGGGTCGACGGACCGCAGGTCCGTCGGGGTGGGGTGGCGGCGCCGGCAGGCGCCGGGAAAAGCGCGTTCGCCGGTCGCGACGGTCGACGATGCGCCCCGCTTGCGTGGAGACGCCGCGTTCTCGGCGGGCGACCATCCTTCAACAGTCGTGTCCGGGGAGAGGATTCCCCTCGGCGCCTACCGGCGCCGGTCACCCCACCCCGGCGGCTGCGCCGCCGACCCTCCCCCTCGAGGGGAGGGTGAAGAACGGCTCCACCGACTGCCTACTGCCGATTGCCGACTGCCGACTGCCGACTGCCGCCCCTACCCGTCGATCCTGACCGCCACGAAGCGCAGCTCGCCCGTCGGGTTGGCGAGGAGGAGGAGGGCCGTCTTGCGGCCGTCCTTCTTCAAGGCCTCGATCCGCTCGACCACCTTCGCCGGGGTGTCGACCACCTCCTGGGCGACCTCGGCGATGACGTCGCCGGCCTGCACGCGCTTCTCGCCGGCCGGGCTGTCCGGCGCCACCTCGGTGACGACGACGCCCTTGACGCTGTCGGCGAGCTTGAAGCGCTCCTTGAGCTCCGGCGAGATCGCCGCGAGCTTCATGCCGACGACCGCCGTCTCCGCCGCCGGCGCCTTGTCCTTGTCGGTGGCGATGGCCGAGGCCACCTCGGATTCCTCGAGCCGGCCGAGCACCACCTTCAGCGTCACCGGCTTGCCCTTGCGGACGACGCCGACCTCGACCTCCTTGCCGATCATCGTGTCGGCGACCATGCGCGGCAGGTCGTCCATCTCCGGCACCGGCTTGCCGTCGAAGCTCACCACCACGTCGCCCGGCTCGATACCGGCCTTGGCGGCCGGCCCGTCCTCGGTCACGCCGGCGACGAGCGCGCCCTTCGCCGTGTCGAGCCCGAGGCCCTCGGCGAGGTCGTCCGTCACCTCCTGGATGCGCACGCCGAGCCAGCCGCGGCGGGTCTCGCCGAACTCGCGCAGCTGCGCGATCACCTGCACGGCGATGTTCGAGGGGATGGCGAAGCCGATGCCGATCGAGCCGCCCGAGGGCGAGATGATGGCGGTGTTGATGCCGATCACCTTGCCGTCCATGTCGAACAGCGGGCCGCCGGAGTTGCCGCGGTTGATCGCCGCGTCGGTCTGGATGAAGTCGTCGTAGGGGCCGGCGTTGATGTTGCGGTTGCGCGCCGAGACGATGCCGAGCGTCACCGTGCCGCCGAGGCCGAACGGGTTGCCGATCGCCATCACCCAGTCGCCGACCCGGATCTTGTTGGAATCGCCGAACGGCACCGCGGTCAGCGGCTTCGCCGGCTTCACCCGCAGCACGGCGATGTCGGTCTTCTTGTCGGAGCCGATGAGCTCGGCCACGAGCTTGCTGCCGTCGGGGAAGTTGGCGGTGATCTCGTCGGCGCCCTCGATGACGTGGTTGTTCGTCACGATGATGCCGGAGGCGTCGACCACGAAGCCCGAGCCGAGCGACTGCACCCGCCGCGGCTCGTCGTCCTGCGGACCCTGGCGGTTGAAGAAGTCGTCGAAGAACTCCTCGAACGGCGAGCCCTCCGGCGCCTGCGGCATCGGCACCTGGCGCTTCGCCTCGACCTTCTGCGAGGTCGAGATGTTGACGACCGCGTCGAGCAGGCCGTCGGCGAGGTCGGCGACCGAGTCCGGCCCGCGGGCGATGGCCGGGTCCGGCACGGCGGTGACGCCGAGCACCATCGCGAACGCGGCGGCGATGCCGATGCCGACCGTCGCGATGCTGAGCCGCGGACGCGTGATTGCGCTCATGGGGGAGGTCTCCTGTCGATCGCTCGGTCGTCCCGTCGCCGGGAAGCTAGCCACGCACGAACCATACCACCGCGACGCCGACGGCCAGCGCCGCGACGCCGGCGATCCGCATCGTCGCGTCCGGCAGGTCCACCGCCGCACGCATCATCGCCTTCAGCCCGCCGGGCGCCACCGCATAGAGCGTTCCCTCGATCGCCAGCACGAGGCCGAGCGCGACGAAGAAGTCGCTCATTGCGGCGCCGGTTGGGCTCCCGCCCCTGCGGCCGCCGCCGGCGGGCTCGCCGCGCCGGGTCCGCCCGCCGGATCGTTGAAGTAGCGGAAGAACTCCGAGTCCGGCGCGACGACGAAGCGGGTGTCGCCCGACTTCAGCGTCGCCACGTAGGCCTGCATCGAGCGGTAGAAGGTGAAGAAGCCCGGGTCGCGGCCGTAGGCCTCGGCGAAGATCTGGCCGCGCGCCGCGTCGCCGTCGCCTCGGATCTGCTCCGATTCGCGGTTGGCGTCGGCGATCGTCACCGTCGCCTGGCGGTCGGCCTGGGCGCGGATGCGGCGGGCCGCCTCCTCGCCCTGGGCGCGCAGCTCGGTCGCCTCGCGCTGGCGCTCGGTCTGCATCCGCTGGAAGATCGCCTGGCTGTTCGCCTCCGGCAGGTCGGCGCGGCGCAGCCGCACGTCGACGACCGTGATGCCGATGCCCTCGGCGCGCCGCTCGACGTCCTGACGAATGCGCTCCATGAGCTGCGGCCGCTGGTCGCGAACGACGGCGATGAAGCTCGCGTCGGCGAGCACCGCGCGCACCGCCGACTGCACGAAGGTGGCGAGCCGCCGGCTGCCCTCCGAGACGTTGTTCACCGTCTGGTAGAACAGCACCGGGTTGGAGATCCGGTAGCGCGCGAAGGCGTCGACGACGAGCCGCTTCTGGTCGGAGGCGATCGCCTCCAGCGACGACACGTCGAGGTCGAGGATCCGCTTGTCGATCATCACCACGTTCTGGACGAACGGGATCTTCACGTACCAGCCCGGATCGACCACCGACCGCCGGACCTGGCCGAACTGCAGCACCAGGGCCTGCTGGGTCGGGTAGACGATGAAGATCGAGCTGTAGCCGACGACGGCGGCGATCGCCAAGACGACGAGTGCGACGATCCCGGCCCTCATTGGTTCGCTCCCGTGCGAGCCGGCTGCTGGGCCGCGGGGGTCCGCGGTCCCGGCTGCGCGCGGCCGAGTTCGCCGAGCGGCAGGTAGGGCACCACGCCCTGGCCGCCGCTCTGGTTGTCGATGATCACCTTGTCCGTGCCGCCGAGCACCTGCTCCATCGTCTCGATGTAGATGCGCTCGCGCGTCACGTCCGGCGCCTTGCGGTATTCGTCGTAGATCTTCGTGAAGCGGTCGGCCTGGCCGCGCGCCTCGGCGATGGTGCGGTCGCGGTAGGCGCTGGCGCCCTCGATCACCCGCGCCGCCTCGCCGCGTGCCTCCGGGATGACCCGGTTGGCGTAGGACTGCGCCTCGTTCTGCAGCCGCTCCTGGTCAGCGCGCGCCGCCTGGACGTCGCGGAAGGCGTCGATCACCTGCTGCGGCGGGTCGACCTTCAGCATCTGCACCTCGGTGATCTCGATGCCCGCCTTGTAGCTGTCGAGGGTGCGCTGCATCAGCTGCTGCACGTCGATCTGCACCTGCTCGCGCTGGTCGGTCAGGATGCGCTGGATGTTGGTGCGGCCGACGACCTCGCGCATCGCGCTCTCGGCCACCGCCTTCACCGTCGCCTCGGGATTCTGGATGTTGAACAGGTAGTCGGCGGCGTTGTTGATCCGCCAGAAGGCCTTGAAGTCGACGTCGACGATGTTTTCGTCGCCGGTCAGCATCAGGCTCTCCTCCGGCACGTCGCGCGCCCCGCCGGTCGTCCGGTTGTTCTCGAGCTCGCGCAGCCCGACGCTGACCTCGCGGACGCGCAGCACGTCCGGCGTCTCGACGCGGCCGATCGGGTAGGGGAAGTTGTAGTTGAGGCCCGGCTGCGTCATGCCGACGTAGTTGCCGAGCACCAGCTCGACGCCGACCTCGCCCGGCTCGACGCGGTAGAGCCCGGTCGCCAGCCACAGGATGACGACCGCCACCACCGCGAGCACGATGCCCTTGACGCCGAGCCCGCCGCCGCCTGGCAGCACGCTCTTCAGGCGCTCCTGGCCACGGCGCAGCAGGTCCTCGAGGTCCGGCGAGCCGCCGCCACCGCCGCCGCGCTGCGGGCCGCTGCCCCACGGGCCGCCGCTGTTGCCCCACGGGCCGCCGCCGCCGCCACCGCCGCCGCTACCGCCGCCCCAGGGGCCACCGCCCTTGCCGCCGCCGCCAGTCTGATTGTTCCAGGGCATCGCCGCTCCTCGTCAGGGGCCCGTGCCCGGGCCGATGGCGCCGGGGACCATGGCGCACGTCTTGCGCCGCCCATGCGACGGCCGGGTTATAGGAGCTTCGTCGAGGGCTTTCAACGAAGCCGGCGGACAACCGGGCGTGAGCGCCCGGCGGCGATCGGGGGGAGATCGTGCGGATGCCGCGCCGCGTCTGCCCCCGAATGCCGCGCCGTGTCCTCAGATGGGGATCGCCGGGCCCGCCGTCAACGCGCTCCCCGGACGATATCGGCGGCGCGGTCGGCCGCGGCGAGGCCGGTGAGATGGGCGCCGTGCGCCGTCGAGAAGAAGTCCACCGACACCGCCTCGCCGGCGAACAACAGCCGCTCGCCGAGCGGCTCGGCGAGGCGGGCGCGGAGGTCCGCCTTGCCGGGCAGCGCGCACGAGTAGGCGCCGCGGATGTCGGGGTCGGAGGTCCAGCCGGTCGTCACGGTCGCGACGATCCGTCGCCGCACGTCGCTGCCGTAGGCGTCGGCGAGGGCGCCGGCGACGAGGTCGGCCATCGCCGCCGGCCCGGCCCGCTCGAGCGCCGCGGCGGCGTCTCCGCCGATGTGGCCGACGACGAGCGGCCGCCCGGCGTGGTTGACGAGGAGCGCCACCGGCGGGCGCGGCGGGTCGCCCGCCTGGAACACCGTCGTCGAGCCCGAGTCGGGTTCCGCCTCGATCGGCCGGTCGAGCAGGAAGGCGACCTTCTCGGCCGAGCCGCACGGGCAGGCGGCGAACGCCTCGCCGACGTCCGCCGGCAGCGCGGGCGTGAAGGCGAGCCCGCCGCCGGCGATGACGTTGGTCGGCAGGGTGACGATCGCCGACGATGCGCGGAGCGTTCCGGCGCTCGTCTCGACCACGACTTGCGACCCCGACCAGTCGACGCGCGTCGCCCGCACCGAAAGGCGCACCGGCACGGACGCCGCGTTCGCCGCGACGAGGGCGCCGTAGCCGTCGAGCACCGGAAAGTTCTCCAGCGTGTCGCGGTAGCGGTGGAGGTCGAGGGTCGAGACCTTCTCCGGCGGCTGCGAGGCGAACAGGCCGAACCAGTGGTCGACGAGCGGCCGCCAGCGGCCCGGGTCCGGCATAACGTCGGCCGCCGCCACGTCGCGCCCGGCCGCGCCGGCCGCATGGACGGCGTCGAGCGCCGCCTCGAGTGCCTGCCAGCTCGCCTCGGCCGTCGCCGCGTCGGCGCGGCGGCCGTCGAGGAGGAGCCGGCGCATCTTGAACTTCGAGCCCTCGGTGTAGCGGACGCCGAGGCGGTCGGCGATCGTCCGGAACGGGTTGAGCGAGGCCGAGTGCAGCCAGTGGCAGCCGTGGTCGAACGGCACGCCGAAGGCCGCCGTGTCGGTGAACGCCCGCCCGCCGACCCGGTCCTTCGCCTCGACGACGACGAACGGCACGCCGCGCTCGGCGAGCCGGAGCCCGGCGGCGAGCCCGGCCGCGCCGGCGCCGACGACGACCACCCCCGTCTCGGTCATGCCCCCTCCCCGATCCGCTCGTAGTCGACGAAGCTCACCGCCGCCGAGTCGCGCTCGCCCTGCACCGGCCCCTCGCGCGCGATCTCGCGGAAGCGGGCCGGGTCGATCGGCGGAAACACCACGTCGCCGGCCGGCCGCGCATGCACCTCGGTGATGCGCAGCGCGTCGGCCCGGTCGATCAGCGTGGCGTAGAGCGCCCCGCCGCCGACCACCATCACCGCGCCGACGCCGCGCGCCGCGGCAAGCTCGGCCGCGACGGCGAGCGCCGCCTCCGGGTCGGCGGCGACCGTCGCCCCCTCCGCCGCGAAGCGCGGGTCGCCGCTCACCACCACCGTGTCGCGCCCCGGCAGCGCCTTGCCGATCGAGGCGAAGGTCTTGCGGCCCATCACGATCGGGTGGCCCCAGGTGATGGCGCGGAAGCGCTTCAGGTCACTCGACAGCCGCCACGGCATGGCGCCGCCGTCGCCGATGACGCCGTTCTCGGCGACCGCCGCGACGAGCACGAGGCGCGGCCTCATGCCGGCTCGCCCGGCGGCCGCGCCGCGCCGAGCCGGGCGAGCGCCGCGCCGTCCATCCGGCAGACCGTCCACTCGTCCATCATCCGCGCGCCGATCGAGCGGTAGAAGTCGATCGCCGGGGCGTTCCAGTCGAGCACCCACCATTCGAGCCGGCCGAGGCCCTCCTCGGCGCAGCGCCGGGCGAGCCCGGCCATCAGCGCCTTGCCGAGGCCGCGGCCGCGGTGCTCGGGCAGCACGTAGAGGTCCTCGAGCCAGATCCCGTGCTGCGCCCGGAACGTCGAGAAGTTGTAGAACCACAAGGCGAAGCCGGCCGGCGCGCCGTCCCACTCGGCGATATCGCAGAAGACGCGGGGGGCGGGCCCGAACAGCGCGGCGTCGAGCCCGGCCTCGGTCGCCGCGACCTCGTCCGCGAGCTTCTCGTAGTCCGCCAGCGCCCGGATGAACGACAGCACGACCCCGGCCTCCCCGGGCCGCGCGGGGCGGATGTGGAGGGTCATGCCGCCTTCGCCACCGGCATTCGGAGAACGACGGCGTCGGGCAGGAAATACCCGTTCAGCATGTTGTTGGCGGTCCGCACGGCGCTGTCGTCGGTGACGTGCACGAAGCGCGACAACCCGACGATCGCCGGATGGTCGGGCTCGACCATGTGGACCTCGCCGGAGTCGAGCCCGCCGAGCTCGCCGCGGTGCGCGACCATCAGCGGCGCGACGAAGGCATAGAACTCGCGCAGCGGGGGCGTTCCGGCACCGCCGCGCCCCGGAAGCGTCGAGGGCGCGATCCACAGGCGCCAAGCGTCCCGGTCGGGGTCGAAGACCCAGAGGACGGCCCGCGGAGGGGCACCCGCGGCATCCATCAGCTTCATCAGTCGCCGGGCGCCCTCGATGTTGGGCGCTACCAGTGTCGCCTCAGCCATTGGAGCACTCCGTCGTTCGTGTCGCCGATCGCGTCGATCATCGTCTGCGCGCCGTACGCATCCATCATCGCATAGCGGGACGCCTCGTCCCACTGCTTGACGAGCGCCCAGTTCGTCGAGAACGCGGCGCTCCTGCTCTCCTGCGCGGCGAGATGATCCTTCAAGTCCGCCACGCCGACGAGATCGGCCAGGTCGTGCGTGTAGATCGAGTTGATGAACTTCCGGTTGGGAATGGCCTCGGCGACGATGCGCTTGGCGATGCACGCCTTGAGGCCGATCTCCACCGCATAGCCGGCGAGGTAGAAGGCGTTCGAGTACCGGCCGTGCGCGAGCAGCAGCGCCGCGTCCGCGAACTTCTCCTCCGCCAGCACTATGAGTTCGGCGCGTGTCGTCCCGGCGGCCACGGCTACACCGCCACCGGCGCCTTGATCGCCGGATGCGGCTCATATCCCTCGACGACGATGTCGTCGTAGCGGAAGGCGAAGAGGTCGCGCACCGACGGGTTGAGGCGGAGTGTCGGCAGCGGCCGCGGCTCGCGCGAGAGCTGCAGGCGCGCCTGCTCGAAGTGGTTGTTGTAGAGGTGCACGTCGCCGAAGGTGTGGACGAAGTCGCCCGGCTGCAGCCCCGTCACGTGCGCCACCATGTGGGTGAGGAGCGCGTAGGAGGCGATGTTGAACGGCACGCCGAGGAACACGTCGGCCGAGCGCTGGTAGAGCTGGCAGGAGAGCCGCCCCTCGGCGACGTAGAACTGGAACAAGAGGTGGCACGGCGGCAGCGCCATGGCGTCGACGTCGGCCGGGTTCCAGGCCGAGACGATGAGGCGGCGCGAATTGGGTGTCCGGCGGATCATCTCGACGACGTTCGCCATCTGGTCGATGACGCGCCCGTCCGGCGCCGCCCACGACCGCCACTGCCGGCCGTAGACCGGGCCGAGCTCGCCGTTTTCGTCCGCCCACTCGTCCCAGATGCGGACGCCGTTGTCCTTCAGGTAGCGGATGTTGGTGTCGCCGGCGAGAAACCACAGAAGCTCGTGGATCACCGACTTCAGGTGGATGCGCTTGGTGGTGAGGAGCGGGAAGCCCTCGGAGAGGTCGAAGCGCGTCTGGTGGCCGAACACCGAGAGCGTGCCGGTGCCGGTCCGGTCGCCCTTCTGGACGCCCTCCGCGAGAATCCGCCTGACGATGTCGAGATAGGCCTGCATCGCATTCCGTCCGCCGCCGCGCCGGCCGGGCAGCCCCGGCCCGCGATTCGAGACCCTCGCCCCGATAGGTAGCGCCGACGAGGGCGGAGTGGAAGGCGGGAGCGCCTCGCGCCTCGCCGGCGACCGCCCGCCCCTACCCCGCCGCCTCGTCCGCCTCGAACGCCGCGAGCTCGGCGCCTTCCGGGACGACGTCGCCGACGGCGCAGGCGAGCGCGGCGAGGGTGCCGTCGGCCGGGGCGCGCAAGGTGTGCTCCATCTTCATCGCCTCGACGACGATCACCGCCTGGCCGCGCGCCAGCCGGTCGCCCGGGGCGGCGAGGATGCGCGTCACCGTGCCCGGCATCGGCGCGGCGAAGGCGCGCGCCGCGGCGCCGCCGGTGTCCTCGCCGGCGTAGGGATCGATCCAGTGCAGGCGCAGGCGGCCGCGCGGCGTCGCGAGCTCGAGGTCGCGGCCGAGCCACCAGGCGCCGACGGTCTCCTTGCCGTTGCCGAGGAAGACGTCGAGGCGGCCGTCGCCGCGCGGCACGGCGCGCAGCGGCATCGCCCCCTCGGGGCCTTCGAAGGCCGGCCCGGCGCGGCCGTAGGCGACGACCGCCTCGTGCACGCCCGTCCCGAGCCGGAACCCCAGCCTTCGCCGGCGCCCGCCGGCGATCGACCAGCCGTCGCCGGCATCCCACGGCGACCACGGATCGGCGGGCGCCGCCGCCGGCCGCTCGGCCTCGCGGGCGAGGACGGCGGCGGCCGCCGCGGCGAGGTCGGCCGGGGCGAGCGCGCCGCCCGCGCCGACGAGGCGGTCGAGGTCGCGCTCGATGAGGCCGGTGTCCATCGTCCCGGCGCGCACGTCCGGGTGGGCGGCGAGCGCCTGGAGGAAGCCGAGGTTGGTCGTCACCCCGGCCACCTCGAAGCGGCCGAGCGCGGCGGCGAGGCGGTCGAGCGCCGCCGCCCGGTCGGCGCCGTGCACGATCAGCTTGGCGAGCATCGGGTCGTAGTAGGGGGTCACCGTGTCGCCGGCGCGGAAGCCGGTGTCGACGCGCACCCCGTCCGCCGCCGCCGGCGCCCGCCAGTGGCGGATGGTGCCGGTCGAGGGCAGGAAGCCGCGCCCGGCGTCCTCGGCGTAGACGCGCGCCTCGAAGGCGTGGCCGGTCGCGGTGATCTCGTGCTGGGCGAGCGGCAGCGGCTCGCCGCGGGCGACGCGGATCTGCCACTCGACGAGGTCGAGCCCGGTGATCATCTCGGTCACCGGGTGCTCGACCTGCAGGCGGGTGTTCATCTCGATGAAGTAGAAGGCCGTCTCGTCGGCGATGAACTCCACCGTGCCGGCGCCGACATAGCCGACGGCCGCCGCCGCCGCCCGAGCCGCCGCGGCGATCGCCGTCCGCCGCTCCTCGGGAAGCGTCGCCGACGGCGCCTCCTCGATCACCTTCTGGTGGCGGCGCTGCAGCGTGCACTCCCGCTCGAACAGCGAGACGACCGCGCCCTGCGTGTCGCCGAACACCTGCACCTCGATGTGGCGCGGCCGCTCGACCAGCTTCTCGATCAGGAGGCGGTCGTCGCCGAAGGCCGAGCGCGCCTCGCGGCGAGCGCCGGCGAGCGCCTCGGCGAGGTCGGCCGCCGCCGCCACCGCCCGCATGCCCTTGCCGCCGCCGCCCGCCGAAGCCTTCACCAGCACCGGGTAGCCGATCGTCTCGGCCGCCGCGGCGAGCGCCGCGTCGTCCTGGTCGTCGCCGTGGTAGCCCGGCACCAGCGGCACGCCGGAGCGCGCCATCAGCGCCTTGGCGGCGGCCTTCGAGCCCATCGCCCGCATCGCCGCCGCCGGCGGCCCGACGAACACGACGCCGGCCGCCGCGCAGGCCTCGGCGAAGTCGGCGTTCTCCGACAGGAAGCCGTAGCCGGGGTGGATCGCCCCGGCGCCGGCGCGCCGCGCCGCCGCGAGGATCTTCTCGCCGTCGAGGTAGCTCTCGCGCGCCGGCGCCGGGCCGATGGCGACCGCCACGTCCGCCTCGGCGACGTGCAGCGCGTCGCGGTCGGCCTCGGAGAAGACGGCGACCGTGGTGAGCCCCATGCGCCGGGCGGTGCGGATCACCCGGCAGGCGATCTCGCCGCGGTTGGCGACGAGCAGGGTGTCGAAGGGTCGGGCGAGCGCCATCTCTGTCACATCCGGAAGAGGCCGAAGCGGGTCGGCTCGATCGGCGCGTTGGCGCCGGCCGAGAGCGCGAGCGCCAGCACGCGGCGGGTGTCGGCGGGGTCGATCACCCCGTCGTCCCACAGCCGCGCGGTGGCGTAGTAGGGGTGGCCCTGGCGCTCGTACTGCTCGCGGATCGGCGCCTTGAATGCCTCCTCCTCGGCCTCGCTCCAGGCGCCGCCCTTCGCCTCGATGCCCTCGCGGCGGACGAGGCCGAGCACGTTCGCCGCCTGCTCGCCGCCCATCACCGAGATGCGGGCGTTCGGCCACATCCACAGGAAGCGCGGCGCATAGGCCCGGCCGCACATGCCGTAGTTGCCGGCGCCGTAGCTGCCGCCGATGACGACGGTGTATTTCGGCACATTGGTGGTCGCCACCGCGGTCACGAGCTTCGCGCCGTCCTTGGCGATGCCGCCGGCCTCGTACTTCTTGCCCACCATGAAGCCGGTGATGTTCTGCAGGAAGACGAGCGGGATGCCGCGCTGGCTGGCGAGCTCGACGAAGTGGGCGCCCTTCTGGGCGCTCTCGGAAAACAGGATGCCGTTGTTGGCGAGGATCGCCACCGGATAGCCGGCGAGGCGCGCAAAGCCGCAGACGAGCGTCTGGCCGTAGAGCGCCTTGAACTCGTCGAACTCCGAGCCGTCGACGAGGCGGGCGATCACGTCGCGCACGTCGTAGGGGGTGCGCGGGTCGGCCGGCACGATGCCGTAGAGGTCCTCGGCCGGATAGAGCGGCGCGCGCGGCGCGGCGATCTCGAAGGTGGGCCGCTTCGGCCGGTTGAGGTCGGCGACGATCCGCCGCGCGATGCCGAGGGCGTGCGCGTCGCTCGTCGCGTAGTGGTCGGTCACGCCCGACTGGCGCGAGTGCACGTCGGCGCCGCCGAGCTCCTCGGCCGTCACCACCTCGCCGGTCGCGGCCTTCACCAGCGGCGGCCCGCCGAGGAAGATCGTGCCCTGGCCGCGCACGATGACGCTCTCGTCGGCCATCGCCGGCACGTAGGCGCCGCCGGCGGTGCACGAGCCCATCACCACGGCGATCTGCGGAATGCCGGCGGCCGAGAGCTGCGCCTGGTTGTAGAAGATGCGGCCGAAGTGGCGCTCGTCGGGAAACACTTCGTCCTGGTCGGGCAGGTAGGCGCCGCCGGAATCGACGAGGTAGACGCAGGGCAGCCGGTTATCGCGGGCGATGTCCTGGGCGCGCAGGTGCTTCTTCACCGTCATCGGGTAGTAGGTGCCGCCCTTCACCGTCGCGTCGTTGGCGACGACCACGCACTCGCGGCCGGCGATCCGCCCGATGCCGGTGACGAGGCTCGCCCCCGGCACCTCGCCGCCATAGAGGCCGTGCGCCGCCATCGGCGAGAGCTCCAGGAACGGGCTGCCGGGATCGAGCAGGAGGTCGACGCGCTCGCGGGGCAGGAGCTTGCCGCGCCCGACGTGGCGCCTGCGCGCCTCGGCGCTGCCGCCCGCGGCGACGCCGGCGAGCGTGCGCTCCAGATCCTCGACGAGCCCGCGCATCGCCGCGGCGTTCACGGCGAACTCCGGCGCCCGCGGGTCGGCGATCGACGACAGCACCGCCATTGGATGGATCTCCCTGCGAACGAGGCTTGTCAGCCGATCGACCGGCACATAAAATCGGTCGACCGTTTGTTTCGGAGAAGCTAGCGCGACTCGGGCGAGGCTCGCAAGGGGGGTGACGGCGTCCCTCCCTGCCCTTCTTCGTCCCTCCCCTGCCACCGAAACCGGGTGCTCCCGGTTTCGGTCACTCAGGGTGGCCCAAGTCGGCAACAGCCGACTTGGGCTGGGAGGGACAGCCGGCGCGGCCGGCAGGGTGGGGCCCGTCAATCCGGCCCTCGACCCTGATCGACTGGCCCCCACCTGCTCGCTTCGCGAGCTGTCCTCCCCCCTGGCAGGGGGAGGACTGAAGCAGCCCCCGGGGCACGCAGAGAGGACGCATGGCTCGCAAGGTCGGATCCGACGGCACCCGCACCGAGGAGGCGATCCGCGCCGCGGCGGTGGCGCTCATCGCCCGCTCCGGCTTCGCGGCGGTGACGCTGCGCGACCTCGCCCGCGCCGTCGACCTGCAGCCGGGCTCGCTCTACCGCTACTTCCCGAGCAAGCAGGCGCTGCTGCGCACCCTCCTCGTCGGCCACCTCGAAGATTTGCTCGCGAGCTGGCGCGCGGCGCGCCCGGCCGGCGACGACCCCCGCGCCGCCCTCGAAGCCTTCGTCGCCTTCCACATCCGCTACCACACCACCCGCCGCGACGAGGTGTTCATCGCCAACATGGAGCTGCGCAGCCTGGCCCCGGCCGACTACGCCGAGGTCACGGGCCTGCGCCGGGCCTACGAGGCCTCGCTCGAGGAGATCCTGGCCGCGGGCGCCGCGGCCGGCCGCTTCCGCCTGCCCGACGTCAAGGTGGCGACCTTCGCGATCATCGCCATGCTGACCGGCGTCTGCACCTGGTACCGCGAGGACGGCCGCCTGTCGCAGGACGCCCTCGTCGACGTGCACGTCCGACTGGTGCTCGAGGGTGTAGGCGCCGGCCTGGTTGATCCGTCGGGACGAAGCGTCTAGCTAGGAACAGGACTCAGGTACCGAGAGACACTTTGCGCCCATGGCTCGACGGATCTTCGTCCACATCGGTCGCAACAAGACCGGCACCGCCACCGTGCAGAGGGCGCTCCAAGCCGGCCGGCCGATCCTGAAGCGCAACGGCTTCCACTACCCGAAGGGCCGACCGGCCCACAACTACCTAGCTCAGCACTTGCTCGGCAAGACGCGCCTAGGATCATCACGCGAGTTTGAGCCTGCGGAGTGGGCCAGCGAACTTGCGGAGCGAATCGCCAACTCGGACCGCGACGTCGTTCTATCGAGCGAATACTTGATGCGAGTTGAGCCGGCCACCCTCGCGGCTTGGCTCGGCAAAGAGGCGACGGTCATCGTGTACCTTCGCGAGCAAGTCGACCACCTCGCTTCCCGCTACCAGCAGAGCATCAAAATGGGGATTCCCCGGGGCGACTTCGCGAGCTACCTCGCCATTCCGTCGACCCTTGTCGATGGCTACAACTTTCCCTTCCTGCGCGCCTGGGAGGAGGTCTTCGGGCGCGACAACCTCGTCGTGCGCGTCTACGACCGCGAGCGGCTCGTCGACGGCGACATCGTCGCCGACTTCCTGTCCGTCCTCGGCATCGAGGCGGTGGACGACCTGCGCATCGCCGAACACCACAACCCGAGCGCCGGCGGCGCGCTGCTCGAGGCGCTGCGCCGCATCAATGGACTCGAGCTAGGGGAATTGCGCCGGCGCAAGACGATCTACGCGCTCCTCGCCGAGCTCGCCCTCGGCAACCCCGACTACCGGGCGAAGCTGCCGATCGCGCCCGACGTCGTCGCCGGGCTGCGCGCTCGCTTCGCCGAGGACAACGCCGCCGTCGCCGAGCGCTACTTCGACGGCGGGCCGCTGTTCGCGCCACGCCCGATCCCGCCGGCCGCCACGCACGGCGAGGCCGACGTCCGCGTCGTCCTCGAGCGCCTCGCCGACGGCGCCGAGCCGGTCGACCCGGAGTTCGCCCGCACCGTGCGCGACCGCCTTCTCGTCGCCGGCTGAGCCCAGGTCGCGGGCCGTCCTCTTCCGCCTGCCCGACGTCGAGATGGCGACCTTCGCAATCATCGCCATGCTGACCGGCGTCTGCACCTGGTACCGCGAGGACGGCCGCCTGTCGCAGGACGCCCTCGTCGACGTCCACGTCCGCCTGGTCCTCGAGGGCGTCGGTGCCGGCCTGGTTGATCCGTCGGGACAGAGCGTCTAGGTCTGGCTGGGGATGACACGTGCGCTGCGAGAGGCCCCCGCGTAAATGGCTCGTCGGATCTTCGTCCACATCGGTCGCAACAAGACCGGTACTACCGCCGTGCAGAACGCCCTCCGGGCGGGCCGGGAGCCCCTGAAGCGCAACGGTTTCCACTACCCGATGGGCCGACCCGGCCACCACTACCTCGCCCACCACCTGCAGGGCACGAAGCGCCGCGGCCCGCCGCGCGGGCGTGAGCCTGCCGAGCTCGCCGGCCTCCTCGCCGAGCGCATCGCCGCCTCGAACCGCGACGTCGTGCTGTCGAGCGAGGCGCTGCAGCGCGTCGAGCCGGCCGCCCTCGCCGCCTGGCTCGGCAAGGCGGCGACGGTCGTCGTCTACATCCGCGAGCAGGTCGACTATCTCGCCGCTGGCTACCAGCAGGGCATCAAGATGGGCCACGGCCGCGGCGACTTCGCGAGCTTTCTGGCGCTCCCCTCGGTGCTCGCCGGCTGCACCTACCTGCCGTTCCTCGCCGCCTGGGAGGAGGTCTTCGGGCGCGACAACCTCGTCGTGCGCGTCTACGACCGCGAGCGGCTCGTCGAGGGCGACGTCGTCGCCGACTTCCTCTCCGTCCTCGGCATCGAGGCGGTGGACGACCTGCGCATCGCCGAAGACCACAACCCGAGCGCCGGCGGCGCGCTGCTCGAAGCGCTGCGCCGCATCAACACCCTCGACTTCGAGGAATTGCGCCGGCGCAAGGCGATCTACGGCCCCCTCGCCGAACTCGCCCTCGGCAATCCCGACTACCGGGCGAAGCTGCCGATCGCGCCGGACGTCGTCGCCGGGCTGCGCGACCGCTTCGCCAAGGACAACGCCGCCGTCTCGGCACGCTATTTCGACGGCGGGCCACTGTTCTCGCTACGCCCGATCCCGCCGGCGGCCACGCACGGCGAGGCCGACGTCCGCGTCGCCCTCGAGCGCCTCGCCGACGGCGCCGAGCCGGTCGACCCCGACTTCGCCCACACCGTGCGCGACCGCCTCCTCGCCGCCGGCTGAAGCCGTCGCGCCCCCGTCTGGCCGAGGCGTGCGCCCGCGCCGCCGCGCCGCATCCGCGCCGGCTGCATCCGACCGCGCGGCGGGCTATGGTGGCGCCGCTTACCAATCCGAGGTTTCCCCCATGTCGACCAATGCCGATCTCGCCGCCCGCCGCCAGCGCGCCGTCCCGCGCGGCCTCTCGGTCGCCTACCCGGTCTTCGCCGACCGCGCCGAGAACTCCGAGATCTGGGACGTCGAGGGCCGCCGCTACGTCGACTTCGCCGGCGGCATCGCGGTCGTCAACACCGGCCACCGCCACCCGAAGGTGATCGCGGCGGTCCAGGCGCAGCTCGAGCGCTTCACCCACACCTGCATCCAGGTCGTGCCCTACGAGCCCTACGTCGCCCTCGCCGAGCGCCTCAACGCCATCGCCCCGATTTCCGGGGAGAAGAAGACGCTGTTCGTGACGACCGGCGCCGAGTCGGTGGAGAACGCCGTCAAGATCGCCCGCGCCGCCACCGGCCGCTCGGCGGTGATCGCCTTCGCCGGCGCCTTCCACGGCCGCACGATGATGACGATGGCGCTTACCGGCAAGGTGGCGCCCTACAAGCGCAAGTTCGGCCCGATGCCGGCCGACGTGTTCCACGTGCCGTTCCCGGTCGCCGAGCACGGCGTGACCGTCGCCGACACCCTGAAGGCGCTCGAGGTGCTGTTCCGCGCCGACGTCGAGCCGGCGCGCGTCGCCGCCATCATCATCGAGCCGGTGCAGGGCGAGGGCGGCTTCTACCAGGCCCCGACCGAGCTCCTGGTGGCGCTGCGCAAGATCTGCGACGAGCACGGCATCGTCCTCATCGCCGACGAGGTGCAGACCGGCTTCGCCCGCACCGGCAAGATGTTCGGCATCGAGCACTCCGGCGTCGAGCCCGACCTCATCACGGTGGCGAAGTCGCTCGCCGGCGGCTTCCCGCTCGCCGGCGTCGTCGGCAAGGCGGCGATCATGGACGGCCCGGATCCGGGCGGCCTCGGCGGCACCTACGGCGGCAACCCGATCGCCTGCGCCGCCGCCCTCGCGGTGCTCGACGTCATCGCCGAGGAGAAGCTGCTCGACCGCGCCAACGCCATCGGCGGCCGCTGCAAGGCGCGCCTCGAGGCGATCGCCTCGCGCAACGACGTGGTGCCGATCACCGCCATCCGCGGCCCCGGCGCGATGATCGGCTTCGACATCGTCAAGTCGCGCGGCGCCTACGAGCCCGACGCCGAGGCGACGAAGCGCGTCACCGCCGCCGCCCTCGAGGAGGGGCTGGTGCTGCTCTCCTGCGGCGTCCACGCCAACGCGATCCGCATCCTCGTGCCGCTCACCGTCTCCGACGCGGTGCTCGACGAGGGCCTCGGCATGCTCGAGCGCGCCCTGATCGCCGCCCGCGTCGCCTGAGGCTTCACCCACACGGCGGCCGCCCCCGGGCGGCCGCCGCTTCTTTTCGCCCATACCCCGGCCGCCCCCGGGCGGCCGCCGCTTCTTTTCGCCCATACCCCGGCCGCCCCCGGGCGGCCGCCGCTACATTTCGCCCACATCCCGGCCGCCGCCTCTCCCCGCCGGCGACGCGACGCGTCCCCTGGGCGTGCCCGTTCTGCCGCAGTGCGGCAATCCTTCCCCGCAGCGCACGAATTCGGTTGCGCCCGCCGGCCGGCCCCCCAGAATGGGCGCCGGGCTGGGCGCGGGCGCCGGGGCGCACCGCAGCGACGGGGTGGGCAGGATGGCGAAGATTCCGCCGGGCGTCGGCCCGAAATATCCGCAGGTGCTGGTGCTGTTCGGCGCCACCGGCGACCTCTCGCGCCGCAAGCTGCTGCCCGGCCTGTTCCACCTCGCGAGCGCCGGCTTCATCCCCGGCTGCCGGATCATCGGCGTCTCCCTCGACGACACCGACGCCGACGGCTTCCGCACCGCGGCGCGCGAGGCGCTCGACCAGTTCTCCTCGCGCAAGGTCAAGGAGGCCGACTGGGCGGCCTTCGCCGAGCGGCTCGACTACGTGCCGCTGTCGGCCGGCCCGGAGGTGCTGCGGGCCGCCGTCGAGCGCGCCGAGCAGGCCTTCGGCGGCGAGAGCCGGCGCGTCCACTATCTCAGCGTGCCGCCGAGCGCCGCGCTCTCGGCGGTGCGCCTCCTCGCCGAGGCCGACCTCGTGTCGCGCTCGCGCATCATCATGGAGAAGCCGTTCGGCACCGACCTCGAGAGCGCGGTGTCGCTCAACGCGCGCCTGCACGAGGTGTTCGCCGAGGACCAGATCTTCCGCATCGACCACTTCCTCGGCAAGGAGCCGGCGCAGAACATCCTCGCCTTCCGCTTCGCCAACGGCCTGTTCGAGCCGATCTGGAACCGCAACTTCATCGACCACGTGCAGATCGACGTGCCGGAGACGCTGGGGCTCGGCAAGCGCGCCGCCTTCTACGAGCAGACCGGCGCCTACCGCGACATGGTCGTCACCCACCTGTTCCAGATCCTCGCCTTCATGGCGATGGAGCCGCCGACGGCGCTGGAGCCGGCGCCGATCAGCGAGGAGAAGAACAAGGTCTTCCGCTCGATGCTGCCGATCGAGCCGCGCGACGTGGTGCGCGGCCAGTACACCGGCTACCGCGAGGAGGACGGCGTCGACCCGGAATCGGAGACCGAGACCTTCATCGCCCTGAAGTGCTCGATCGACAACTGGCGCTGGGCCGGCGTGCCGTTCTTCCTCCGCACCGGCAAGCGCCTCGCCGAGGGCCAGCGGATCATCTCGATCGCCTTCCGCGAGCCGCCGAAGAGCATGTTCCCGGTCGGCTCCGGCGTCGGCGCGCAGGGGCCCGACCACCTCACCTTCGACCTCGCCGACGCCTCGAAGATGTCCTTGTCGTTCTACGGCAAGCGCCCCGGCCCCGGCATGCGGCTCGACAAGCTCAGCCTGCAGTTCGCGATGCACGACACCGGCCTCATCGGCGACGTGCTCGAGGCCTACGAGCGGCTCATCCTCGACGCGATGCGCGGCGACCACACCCTGTTCACCACGGCCGAAGGCATCGAGCGGCTATGGGAGGTCTCGACCCCCCTCCTCGACGCGCCGCCGCCGGTCCGCCTCTACCAGCCCGGCTCCTGGGGCCCGAAGTCGATCCACCAGCTCGTCGCCCCGCACGCCTGGCGCCTCCCCTTCGAACGCGCCTGGCGCGCCCCGAACCCCGCGGGGGGATGAGGGCGGCTGCACCTTTCGTCCTCCCCTCGCTCCGCCCTCGCGGCGAGACGACGCCACCCTTCAACTGCCGACTGCCCTCCTACCCCTCCACCAGCACCGCCCGCAGGTCGTTGACGTTCGTCCGCGTCGGCCCGGTCACCAGCAGGCCGCCGGCGGCTTCGAAGACCGGGTAGGCGTCGTTGGCGGCGAGCGACGCGGCGGGGTCGCGGCCGGCGGCGCGGGCGCGGGCGAGGGTTCCGGGGTCGAGGAACGCGCCGGCGTTGTCCTCGCTGCCGTCGATGCCGTCGGTGTCGGCGGCGAGCGCGTGGACGCCGGGCATCCCCGTCGCCTGCGGCCGCTCGGCGCCGCCCGCCGGCCCGCCGCCGACACCGCCGCCCGCCTCGGCGTCCTCGAGCGCGAGCGCGAGGCCGAGCAGGAACTCCGAGTTCCGCCCGCCGCGGCCCTTGCCCCTGACCGTCACCGTCGTCTCGCCGCCGGAGAGCAGCACCACCGGCGCCGGCGCCGGCTGGCCGTGCGCGCGGATCTGGCGGACGAGGTCGGCGTGGAAGCGGGCGACCATGCTCGCCTCGCCCTCCATGGCGTTCGACAGCACCAGCGCCCGGACGCCGCGCGCCGCGCAGAAGGCGGCGGCGGCGTCGAGCATCGTCTGCGCGGTGGCGGCGACCACCACGTCGGCGCGGGCGAGCCGCGGGTCGCCCGGCTTCGGCGTCTCGGAGGCGGGGTCGGCGAGCCAGGCGGTGACCGCCGGCGGCACGTCGATGGCGTAGCGGGCGAGGATCGCCGCCGCCTCCGCGCGCGTCGTCGGGTCGGGCAGCGTCGGGCCGGAGCCGACGACGCTCGGGTCGTCGCCGGGCACGTCGGAGATGACGATGGTGGTGACGGCGGCGGGCGCCGCGGCGAGCGCGAGCCGCCCGCCCTTGATCGCCGACAGGTGCTTGCGCACGCAGTTCATGGCGGCGATCGGCGCGCCGGACTTGAGGAGCGCCCGGTTGACCGCCGCCTTGTCGGCGAGCGTCAGCCCCGCGGCCGGCAGCGTCATCAAGGACGAGCCGCCGCCGGATGCGAGGCAGAGCAGGTGGTCGTCCGGCCCGAGCGAGCGTGCGATCGCCAGCATCCGCTTCGCCGCTTCCTCGCTCGCCGCGTCCGGCACCGGATGGCCGGCCTCCAGCATCTCGATCGACTTCAGGTCGGCGCCGTGGCCGTAGCGGGTGACGACGAAGCCCTCGACCTCCCCCCACGCCGCCTCGACGGCGGCCGCCATCGCCGCCGCGCCCTTGCCGAACCCGACCACCACCGCCCGCCCCTTCGGCCTGGCCGGCAGCACCGGCGGCACGCAGCGCGCCGGATGCACGGCCTCCACCGCGGCGGCGAACAGCTCGGCGAGGAAGGCGCGGGGGTCGGGCATGGGAAAATCCGAGTGGCGTGTGCGGGATCGGCATCCGAGTGGACGCCTTTTCGCACGCCGCCGCCCGGCCACCAAGCCTTCGGCGAGGGGTCGCCATTGCATCCGCGGCGCGGCCTGACTAGTTATATGACCAGTCATCCCTCGGGAGCCCGTCGCATGTCCTCCTGGCCCGTGCAAGACGCCAAGGCCCGCTTCAGCGAGCTGCTCGACACCTGCCTGCGCGACGGGCCGCAGATCGTGACGCGGCGCGGCGCGGAGACGGCCGTGCTGGTGCCGGTCGAGGACTGGCGCCGGCTCCAGCGCGCCGCGCGGCCGACGCTGAAGGCCCTGCTGCTCGCCGACACCGCCCGCGGCGACCTCGTTCTCCCCGCGCGCGGCGGCCGGCGGCGCCGCGCGCCGCGCGCCGTCGGCTGAGGATGTACCTCCTCGACACCAACGTCGTGTCGGAGCTGCGCCGGGCGCGGCCGCACGGCGCGGTGCTCGCCTGGATCGACGGCGTCCGCGACGAGGACCTCCACCTCTCCGCGGTGTCGATCGGCGAGATCCAGGCCGGCATCGAATTGACGCGCGAGCGCGACCCCGCCAAGGCGGCCGAGATCGAGGCCTGGCTCGACGAGGTGGCGGCGACGTGGAACGTCCTCGCCATGGACGGCGAGGTCTTCCGAACCTTCGCCCGCCTGATGCATCGCCGCTCGGACGACCTGATCGAGGACGCGATGATCGCGGCGACCGCGGTGGTGCACGGGCTCACCGTCGTCACCCGCAACGTCCGCGACTTCCAGCCCCTCGGCGTGCGGACGCTCGACCCCTTCGCGCCCCCCGCCCCCTGACGGCCCCGCCCCCTGTCGGTTCCCGCCCACCCCGATCGTCCTTGCTCGGGCGCCGGCGTTCGGCCGGGCCGCGACAGGGGATGGGACGAGATGCTTCTTCAGGACAAGACGGCGATCATCCATGGCGGCGGCGGGGCCGTCGGCGCGGCGGTGGCGCGGGCGTTCGCGCGGGAGGGGGCGCGGGTCTTCCTCGCCGGGCGCTCGCAGGCGCGGCTCGACCGGGTGGCGGCCGAGATCGACGCCGCCGGCGGGCGGGCCGAGACGGCGGTCGTCGACGCGCTGGACGAGGCCGCCGTCGAGCGCCACGCCGATGCGGTGGCGGCGCGGGCGGGCGGCATCGACGTCGCGCTCAACGCGGTCGGCATCGCCCACGTGCAGGGCACGCCGCTCGCCGAGCTTTCGTTCGACGAGTTCGCCCTGCCGCTGCACGGCTACACCCGCACCAACTTCCTCACCGCGAAGGCGGTGGCGCGCCACATGGCGGCGCGCGGGCGCGGCGTGATCCTCACCCTCTCGACGCCCGGCTCGCGGATGACCGGCGGCGGCTTCATGGGCTACGGCGCCGCCTGCGCCGCGGTCGAGGCGCTGACGCGCCACCTCGCCGGCGAGCTTGGGCCGAAGGGCGTGCGCGCGGTGTGCCTGCGCTCCGACGCCATTCCCGAGGCGCTCGCCGCCGGCTCGCACACGCGCGCGGTGTTCGCCAAGATCGCTGAGGGCGCCGGCCTCTCGATCGACGACCTGCTCGCCGGCCGCGCCGCCGCCGCCACGCTCCTCGGCCGCCTGCCGCGCCTCGCCGAGGTGGCCGACACGGCGGCCTTCCTGGCGAGCGACCGCGCCAGCGCCGTCACCGCCGCGATCGTCAACGTCACCTGCGGCTCGCTGGCCGATTGAGGAAACTGGCCGCACTTCGTCCTCCCCCTGCCAGGGGGGAGGACCGCTCGCGAAGCGAGCAGGTGGGGGCCAGTCGATCAGGGTCGTCCTCGGATCGACTGGCCCCACCCTGCCGGCTACGCCGGCTGTCTCTCTCCCTGCCAGGGCAGGGCTATCGCATATGAGGCGCTAGCCTCCTCCTCGCCCCGCTCTTGCGGGGAGAGGACAGCCTTCGCGAAGCGAAGGCAGGTGAGGGGGACACGGCGAGACGGCGCCTTCAGCTGGCTCCGGCCGAGTCGCCCGTCGTGTGGCGCCCCTCATCCGGCGCTCACGCGCCACCTTCTCCCCGCAAGCGAAGTCGGCTGTTGCCGACTTCGCCACTCGATAGTGGCCAACTCGCCAACAGGCGAGTTGGCGGGGCGAAGGGAAGAGCGGCCGCGGCGGTGTCCCCTTCCGCAAATGCGATCGCCTAGCCTGACAGGCGAGGGACGCTTCTGCCCACTGCCGACTGCCGACTGCCGCCCCTACTTCCGCTTCGCCCGCACCACCGCCTGGTCGAGCGCGGAGAGGAAGCGCGAGCGATCCTTCGGCTCGAAGGGGCGCGGGCCGCCGGTCGTGGCGCCGGCGGAGCGCAGTTCGTCCATCAGGTTGCGGGTGGCGAGCGCCATGCCGATCGAATCCTCGGTGAAGGCGCGCCCGTTCGGGGCGATCACCGCCGCGCCCGCCTTGACGCAGCGGGCGGCGAGCGGGATGTCGGCGGTCACCACGACGTCGCGCCCGCCCGCCCGCTCGGCGATCCAGTCGTCGGCGACGTCGGGGCCGGCCGGCACGATCACCCGCTCGACGAGGTCGTCCTTCGGCACCTGCAGGAAGGCGTTGGCGACGACGTAGACCTTGAGGCCGTGCCGCCAGGCGACGCGGTAGACCTCGTCCTTCACCGGGCAGGCGTCGGCGTCGACGAAGATCGTCGGGGCGGGCGGCGGCGTGGCGGCGGCGCTGTCGGTGGCGTTCGTCATCCGGGTCTCGTGCCCGGCGGCGCCGCGGGCGTCAAGGCCGGCGCCGGCGGCGGGACCTCCGCGGGAGAACGGCCGCGACGAGAGAACGGCGAGCATCGTCCGCGGTCAGCGGAGAAGATCCGGCCGGCACGGAGGCGCCGCTCGTCAAAAGGTCCCGCTCAGACAAAGAAGGGCCGCCCTCGCGGGCAGCCCTTCCATTGTCGGACCACGGTCCGGCGAACCGGATGAACGTCAGACGGAACGGATCCAGGCGAAGGCGTGGATCCAGCACCGCTGCGACCGCGGATCATGACAATGAGACACTGGATCACCTCCTTTCGATTCGTTGACGACATCTGAAAGTCTACGGGCTGCGCGGCGGAATGCAAGCACGTGCGGCGCGGGTCAGGGCGATCGTGCTTGCGGAGGGGGCACTCGCCGTCGCCGCTCTTCCCTTCGCCCCGCTTGCGGGGAGAAGGTGGCGCGCAGCGCCGGATGAGGGGCGCCACACGACGGACGTCTCGGCCGGAGCCGGCCAAACGCACCGTCTCGCCGTGGCCCCCTCACCTGCCTTCGCTCCGCGAAGGCTGTCCTCTCCCCGCAAGAGCGGGGCGAGGAGGAAGCCAATCCCTCATATGCGATAGCAATGAGCCTCCGCTCGCCCTCCTGCCGCCCCTTGCTGCCATCCCCTCGCAAATCGCTATACCCGTCAGGTCCGTTTCATATTTGACTTCGCACCCCCCGCGGCGTGAGTTCCGACGGCAGTTTGGACTGGTGGGAACGAGCGATGGCCGGCGCGCTGGAGGGTACGACTGTCGTCGCGCTGGAGCAGGCGGTGGCGGCGCCCCTCGCCACCTCCCGCCTCGCCGACGCCGGCGCGCGCGTCATCAAGCTGGAGCGCCCGGAGGGCGACTTCGCGCGCGGCTACGACGACTACGTGCTCGGCCAGTCGAGCTACTTCGTGTGGAACAACCGCGGCAAGGAATCCTGCACCGTCGACCTCAAGGCGCCGAAGGACCTGGCGCTCGTCGAGGCGATGCTGTCGCAAGCCGACGTCTTCGTGCAGAACCTCGCGCCCGGCGCGACCGACCGGCTCGGCATCGGCGCCGCCGCGCTGCGCGCCCGCCACCCGCGCCTCGTCGTCTGCGACATCGGCGGCTTCGCCCCCGGCACGCCGGACGAGTTCCGCAAGGCCTACGACCTCCTGATCCAGGCCGAGACGGGCCTCGCCGGCATCACCGGCGGGCCGGGCTCGGGGCCGACCCGCGTCGGCATCTCGATCTGCGACATCGCCACCGGCCAGGCCGCCTATGCGGCGATCCTGCAGGCGCTGCTGGCGCGCGAGCGCACCGGCGAGGGCGCGCACATCCAGCTGTCCTTGTTCGACACCATCGCCGAGTACATGAACGTGCCCTATCTCGGCTGGCGCTACGGCGGCCGCGAGCCGCAGCGGCTCGGCCTCGCGCACCCGTCGATCGCGCCCTACGGCGTCTTCCGCGCCGCCGACGGCGACATCGTCATCGCCATCCAGAACGAGCGCGAGTGGGCGGTGTTCTGCGAGCGGGTGCTGGGCGAGGCGGCGCTCGCCGCCGACCCGCGCTTCGAGAGCAACGTCGCGCGCGTGCAGAACCGCGCGGCGCTCGACGGGCGCATCCAGGAGATCGTCGGCCGGTCGACGGTCGACGACCTCGGCCGCCTCCTCGACGAGGCCCGCATCGCCTACGGCCGCGCCTCGACGATGGGCGGCCTCGACGCGCACCGCAGCGCCACCACCGCCGCCGTCGAGACGCCGGCCGGCGTCGTCGAGATGATGGCGCCGCCGGCGATCGTCGACGGCACCCGCCCGCCGCTCGGCCGCGTGCCGGCGCTCGGCGAGCACGACGCGGCGCTGCGCCGCGAGTTCGGCGCCTCGGGTTCCGCCGCGCGCTAGGGCGACCCGCCCGCGGCAGAGGCGCCGGGCGAAAGCGCCGATCGCGACGATCGGCAGAGAACGGCCGGACCCGCACGGGCGGGGCCGGCGAACGGAGATCGAGCATGAGCCTTGCGACACCGCCCCGCGCCGCCGCGGTCCCGCCCGCGAAGGGCGTCTTCATCGACAACCGGTGGCGCCCCGCGCGCGCCGGCGCGACGATCGACGTCCACGCCCCCGCCGAGGGCGCGGTCTTCGCCGAGATCGCCGCCGGCGGCGCCGAGGACGTCGACGACGCGGTCGCCGCCGCCCGCGCCGCCTTCGAGGGCGGTGCCTGGAGCCGCCTCGCCGCCGTCGACCGCGGCCGCCTGCTCGCCCGCCTCGGCCGGCTGGTGCTCGACCACGCCGACGAGCTCACCCTGCTCGAGGCGCGCGACACCGCGAAGCCGCTGAAGCAGGCGCGCGCCGACATCCTCGCCTGCGCCCGCTACTTCGAGTTCTACGCCGGCGCCGCCGACAAGTTCCACGGCGAGACGATCCCGTTCATGCCCGGCTACTTCGTCGCCACCGAGCGCGAGCCGCACGGCGTCACCGGCCACATCATCCCGTGGAACTACCCGGCGCAGATGTTCGGCCGCACCCTCGCCCCGGCCCTTGCCGTCGGCAACGCCACCGTGCTGAAGCCGGCCGAGGACGCCTGCCTGACGCCGCTCCGCCTCGCCGAGCTCGCCGCCGAGGCGGGCTTCCCGGAGGGCGCGATCAACCTCGTGCCCGGCCGCGGCACCGAGGCCGGCGCCGCCCTCATCGCCCACCCGGGCGTCGACTTCCTGTCCTTCACCGGCAGCCCGGAGGTCGGCGTGCTGGTGCAGACGAGCGCCGCCCGCAACCACATCACCTGCACCCTCGAGCTCGGCGGCAAGTCGCCCCAGATCGTCTTCGCCGACGTCGACCTCGAGGCCGCGCTGCCGAGCCTCGTCGCCGCCATCGTGCAGAACGCCGGCCAGACCTGCTCGGCCGGCTCGCGCCTCCTTGTCGAGCGGCGCGCCTACGACCGCGTCGTCGCGGCGGTGGTCGAGCGCTTCGCCGGCCTCCGCGCCGGCACCCCGGAGATGGACCTCGACCTCGGCGCGCTCATCAGCCCGCGCCAGAAGCAGCGCGTCGAGGCGTTCTGCGCCGGGGCGGCCGCCGACGGCGTGCCCCTCCTCGCCGAGGGCGGCGTCGCCGACGGCGTGCCGGCGGCCGGCTACTTCGTCGCCCCGAAGCTCTACGGCCCGGTTCCCCGCGCCAACGTGCTGGCGCGCGAGGAGGTGTTCGGGCCGGTGCTCTCCGTCATCCCGTTCGACGACGAGGCCGACGCGGTTGCGACCGCCAACGGCACCGAGTTCGGCCTCATCGCCGGCGTCTGGACGAGCGATGCGAAGCGCGCCGTGCGCGTCGCCCGCAAGGTCCGCGCGGGCCAGGTCTACATCAACGCCTACGGCGCCGGCGGCGGCATCGAGCTGCCGTTCGGCGGGCTGCGCAAGTCCGGCCACGGCCGCGAGAAGGGCATGGCCGCCCTGCATGACTTCACGACGTCGAAGACCATCGTCGTCAAGCACGACTGACGACAAGCGAACCGAGGAAACGACCATGCGACTGAAGGACAAGACCGCCCTCGTTACCGGCGCCGCCTCCGGCTTCGGCGCCGAGATCGCCGCCACCTACGCCCGCGAGGGCGCCAAGGTGATGATCATGGACCTCAACGGCGATGGCGCCGCGGCGGTCGCCGCCGCGATCGGCCCGGCGGCGCGCGCGATCCGCGGCGACGTGACGAAGGCGGCCGACATCGAGGCGGCGGTGAAGGCCGCCCTCGATTTCGGCGGCAAGCTCGACATCGTCGTCAACAACGCCGGCTGGACGCACAACAACAAGCCGATGCTCGACGTCACCGAGGAGGAGTTCAACCGCGTCTACGACATCAACGTGCGGTCGATCTTCCACATGAGCCGCGCCGTGGTGCCGCTGATGCGCGAGGCCGGCGGCGGCGTCATCATCAACATCGGCTCGACGGCCGGCATCCGGCCGCGGCCGGGCCTCACCTGGTACAACTCGACCAAGGGCGCGGTGAACCTGCTGTCGCGCTCGATGGCCGTCGAGCTCGCGCCGTCGAAGATCCGCGTCAACTGCGTCGCCCCGGTGATGGGCGCCACGGGCATGATCGAGGCCTTCATGGGCGTGCCGGACACCCCGGAGAACCGCGCCCGCTTCATCGCCACCATCCCGCTCGGCCGCTTCTCGACGCCGAAGGACATCGCCAACGCCTGCCTCTACCTCGCCTCCGACGAGGCCGAGTTCGTCACCGGCGTGGTGCTCGAGGTCGACGGCGGCCGCACGGTCTGACCGGCCGAACCATCCCACAACGAAAAGCCCCTCGCGGAGCGATCCGCGAGGGGCTTTTTCTTTGCCGTGTCTTCCGGCCAGAGGCGTCTCGTCTCGCGGCGCGCCCGCCCTCAGTGCACCGCCGCGTACATCAGCTTCTCCTCGGTGGCGTCGAGGGGCGAGAACTCCTCGACCACCTTGCCGTGCCGCGACACCAGCAGCCGGTCGGAGAGCAGCATCACCTCCGGCAGGTAGGAGGAGATGACGACGACCGCGTAGCCCTCGTCGGCGAGACGGTTGATCAATTGGTGGATCTCGGCGATCGCGCCGACGTCGACGCCGCGCGTCGGCTCGTCGAAGATGACGAGCTTCGGCGCCTGCACCAAGGACTTGGCGATGACGACCTTCTGCTGGTTGCCGCCCGAAAGCTCGATCACCCGCGCATTGTTGCTGACCGAGCGCACCTGCAGCGACTTCACCCAGGTCTCGCCGACGGCGTCGACCTCGCGGTTCTTGATCCAGAACTTGCTGCGCAGCTTCGCCAGGAGGCCGACGAAGATGTTCGACTTGATCGACATCGTCTCGAAGAAGCCTTCGATCTTGCGATCCTCGGTGATGTAGGCGATGCCGTCGCGCACGCTCTGCGCCGGCACGCGGTAGCGCACCGGCCGGCCGTCGAGGAACACCTCGCCGCCGTTGGTGTAGTCGCGCTTGATGGCGCCGGCCACCACCTTGAAGGTCTCGGTGCGGCCCGAGCCGACGAGGCCGAAGATGCCGGTGATCTGCCCGGCGAACACCGACAGCGAGTTGTTCTTGACGACGTTGCCGACGCGCAGGTTGCTGATCGAGAGCACCCGCCGGCCGGCCGGCCGCACCGTCTGCTTGCGCGTGCCGTAGAGCTCCTGCGACAGGCTGCGGCCGACCATCGCCTGCACGATGCGGGCGCGGTCGAAGTTCGCCGTGTCGTCGGTCAAGACGTGCCGGCCGTCGCGCAGGATGGTGATGCGGTCGGAGATCGCCAGCGCCTCCTCGAGCGCGTGGCTGATGAAGATCACAGAGACGCCGCGCCCCTTCAGCGTGCCCACGAGCTCGAAGAAGTGGCGCTTCTCCTCCGGCGTCAGCGTCGCCGTCGGCTCGTCGAACACGATGATGCGCGCGTTGAGCAGCATCGCCCGGGCGATCTCGACCATCTGCTTCTTCGCCGCGCCGAGCGAGCCGACGAGCAGCGTCGGGTCGACCTGGAAGCTCAGCGACTGCATGAACTGCTGCGCGGCGATGTTGATGCCGCGCACGCGGTTGAAGAACTTCTCGTTGCCGAGGAACAGGTTCTGCGCCACCGACATCGACGGCACCAGGCTGGTCTCCTGGAACACCATGGCGATGCCGGCGGTGAGGGCGTCGAGCGGCGTCTTCAGCGAGACCTCCTTGCCGTCGAGGAGGATCTTGCCGGAGCTCGGCGCCACCACGCCGGCGATCATCTTGGTCAGCGTCGACTTGCCGGCGCCGTTCTCGCCGAGGAGCGCGTGCACCTCGCCGCGCCGGAGCGTGAAGTCGATGTTCTCGACCGCGGGCGCGCGGGCGTAGAACTTCGTCAGCTGCCTGAGCTCGAGGATCGGGCTCTCGGCGTTCGGGGTCCCGAGGTTCGGGCTCATGCCATCACCCCCTGCGATGCGGCGGCTTCGATCTCGGCGATGCCGAGCCGGAGGATCCGGCCCGCCCCCTTCGACAGCACGAACAAGTCGTCGCCGCGCTCGGCCACGGCGACGACGCCGTGGTGGCGGCCGCCGGTGCGGCTGTGCAGCGAGTAGCGCGGGTTGAAGTCGGCGTCGAAGCGCACGACGAGGCCGTAGGAGCGCGGCGGCGCCCACGGCTTCAGGATGCCCATCTGCTTGACGCTGCCGCCCTGCAGCGGCTCGCGGAAGTCCTCGCCCGAGCTCAGCGCCGGCGCCACCCAGTATTTCGGGTCGACGGTGCGCATCATGTCGCGGCGGTAGTCGGTCTCGCCGAGCACGAACTCGACGAGCTGCGTGCGGCAGGCGAACAGCGAGAGCCAGAACCCGCCGCCGGCCGCCGCCGTCATCCGGCACGGATAGCCCGGCAGGGCGGAGACGGCAGGGCGCGTCCGGCCGCCCTCGACGAGGCCGACCTGGTGGCGCCAGCTCTCGGAGACGAGCACCCGCCGTCCGCCGTCGGCGAGGGCGCCGAAGGCGTAGCCGAGGCCGGCGGCGAGCGTCAGGGCGGCGCCGCCGGCGGGCTCGTAGCGCACCAGCCGGCCGGTGCGGCCCTTCTCCATCAGGTCGTGGCTCCACTGCGGGTAGGGCCGGGTCGCCGAGCCGTCCGAGACGAGGAGCGCGCCGTCGGCGGCCGCGTGCAGGGCGTTGACCGCCACCAGCGGCTTGCCGTCGAGGCTCGCGACCGTCCGCGCGCCCGCGCCGCCGGCGCCGACGACGACCGCGTTGCCGAGCCCGACGGCGAGCGTGCCGTCGGCGAGCACGGCGAGCGCCGTCACCGGCCGGTCGAAGGTCGCGACCGGGGCGAGCGCGCCGTCGGCCGCCACCCGCACCACCGCGTCGCCGCACGCCGCGAGGAGCGCGCCGTCGGGGCCGATGGCGAGGTCCTCGAGGCCCGGGTGCTCGGCGAGCACCGGCGCCTGCTCGAGGAGGTTGTTCGGCTTCAGCGCGCCGTCGAGGATCGGCACCGACAGGCTCGAGCGACGGCCGAGCGCCGACGAGAACAGGGTCGTGATGGCATCAAACATTGTAGCGCCCGCTCGACACGAACTCCGGGTCCGCCCCGTCGATCTTCAGCCGTCCGATCCGGTTGTTGGAGATGCCGCCGATGTAGAGATGGCCCTTGTGCTCGCGCATCGAGGTGATCATCGGGTGGTTGACGCCGCCGAGGTCCCACAGGGCGTCCAGGATCTCGCCCTTCTCGTTGAACTTCACGATGCAGCCGGTGTTGATGTTGGGCGCCAGCCACTCGTCGCCGGGCAGCTTCTTCGACATGCGGCGGCGGAAGGCCGGCTTGCGCATCGCGAGGTCGAAGGACGGGCTGCGCATGCCCATCAGGGCCAGCCAGTAGTTGCCGTCCGAGGCGCGGTTGATGTTGTCCGGGTAGCCCGGCAGGCTGGCGATGACGACCTCGGTCGTGCCCTGCTTCGGGCCGTCGAACCAGTAGCGCTTGACCGAGCAGTTCCAGCTCTCGGCGAAGATGATCGACTGGCCGTCCGCGGCGAGCACGACGCCGTTCGGGAAGATCAGGTTGCGCAGCACCGTCGTCGTCTTGTCGGTGCGCGGGTCGTAGCAGATGATGCGGCCGTTGCCGCGCCCTTCCAGGCTGTCCGTCGGCCACTCGTGCATCTCGTAGCGGATCGTCGCCTCGGAGAAGAAGATGCGGCCGTCGGGGGCGATGTCGAGGTCGTCGGCAAGCCGCAGG